>Ga0307476_10000021_pt1 | contig 194693 bp, 162 predicted proteins | sample atmos_gasesECM2C_2_FD_203314 | JGI IMG/M metagenome (GOLD analysis project Ga0307476, IMG submission 203314) | Hardwood forest soil microbial communities from Morgan-Monroe State Forest, Indiana, United States - atmos_gasesECM2C_05 | ecosystem: Environmental > Terrestrial > Soil > Temperate... | reverse complement strand
CTTGATTTTTCTCGCCAGTTGAACGATCTTCACTTGGGGCCATGGGAGGTGCTTGCTCCCAGAAGCTCAAGTCCCGAAGGGGATTGCCTTCCTCTTCGGGGCGCTTCTGTATAGGATGGGACGCCGCATCGGCCAGCAAAAACCTGCATCACCTGGCCTTCAACTTGTGGGCGAGATTCGCCACTGCTGGGGATGGGTCAAATCTGGGGTGGGTCATTTCTGCCAAGCGCCCAAGCCCAGGGCCCATGCGGTATCAGTCCCGGCAAACGGCCAACACTCGCGCGGTTGATCCGTCTCTACAAAAACGGATGGAGCAATTTTCGCTGCGCCAGCTTACACAATCAGGTTTAAGCCGCGACACCGTGATTCAGGCTCGCCGAGGCGCTCGGGTCCACCCTGACAGCCGCGCCCGCTTGAAGGAGACCGTGAACGAACTGGAGCGTCAGCTCGGCATCAGAAACTCGTCCCAACATCCAAGGATGGGTTATCGAGTGAAATGGAGATGTTTCACCATCTACTGCGATAGGTTCCAAATTACCGACATTAGTGGCGGTGACAAGACACTCCAAAGTCCAGCTAGGAGTCTATTGATCGTCGCCATTGATCGAAACCGTCAGTGCATTCGTTTGACTGGTAGTTCCGTTTGTCGAACTTCCCCAGAGAACATTGCTACCCCAAAGAGCGTTGCTCCCCCAGAGCACATTGAAGCCTGTAGTGCCACTGCTGCCCCATAAAGCATTGCTACCCCAGAGTACGTTGCTTCCCCAAAGCACATTTGAGCCACTCAGACTGGACGGGCGGTTCACAAACTCATTTGCTCCCCACACCTCAGAGCTGCCCCAGAGTACGTTGCTTCCCCAGACAGCAGACGTATCGTTGACCAGATAAAAGCTGGCTGAGACAGGATCGTAAGCAGCGGCGGGAGACTTTGCGCTCAGAGTTGCAAGCGATGTGTCAGATAATGCTGCCTGGATATCCAGGTAGCCCGCTCCGACTGTAAAGATGTCTGCCTGGCTGTTATAGGTCTGACCGGTGACGGCATCAGTGACTGTGCTGTAAGGAATGAGGTTTTTGTAGGCCGATTGCATCAGGAGGGCCTTAACCTGATCTGGCGTGAGGTTGGGATTCTTCTGCAGCAACAGGGCCACCGCGCCGCTCACCACAGGCGCTGCCATGCTCGTACCGCTGAGCAAATAATAGGTGGAAGAAGCGGTGCTGTTCCCATTCGTCTGATACAGAGAATTGGGAATCTCGTTAACCGGGTAAAGACTATTCAGATTCAATCCAGCGGCATACAGCGAGATGATGCGGTTGCCCGGCGCTACCAGGTCCGGCTTGACTATGTGGTCGAAGAGCGTTGGTCCCTTTGAACTGTAGCTTGCGATTTGATCGTCAGAGCGGCTCGGCGTTCCACGCGTATTCATCGCGCCGACGGTGATCACATAAGGGTCGTTACCCGGAGCGGTGATCGTTCCGTAGCCGTTTGTGTTGGCATCATTGTTGCGGCCCCCGTTGCCCGCTGCAACTACCACAACAATGCCAGCCTTCCAGGCTTGTTCCACTGCCTGGCAAAGTGGGTCCAGTGTATAGCTTTCGTAAACGGCTCTGCCCAAAGATAGATTGATGACCCGAATGTTGTACTTGCTCTTCAGCTGGATGGCCATCTGAATGGCCGCGATCACCTGACTATCGGTACCTGCTCCGTTCTGGTCGAGCACACGAAGATTGATCAAGTTGACGTTGTCGGCAATTCCCTTGAACGTGTAGAAGTAGCTCGACCCTGAGGAGTTCTTGCCAGTCCCCGCGATGATGCCGGCCACATGGCTTCCGTGGCCGTACTGGTCATTCGCGCTTCCCGAGGTCCCGCCTACGAAGTTCTGGCTAAATACAACCAGGTTGCTTTGCCCGTGCAGATCGGGAATGTCGATGATGCCGCTGTCAATCACTGCTACGCCGATGCCTTTGCCACTCAAGCCTTGCGCCCAGGCCACCGGAGCGTTGACAGTGTCGGCGTGATAGTCGAGGACGGCGGTCGGAGAGCCGTTATTCGTGTTAAAAAGCGGGCGGTCGAGCGAGATGTAAGCCACTTCGGGGTCGGCAGCCAACGCCGCCAGCTCCGAAGCAGGAACGGAATAAGAGCCCGCCTTTACGAGGCTGAGTTCTCGATTCAGAGTTCCGCCTTTGCTGAATACTTTTTGATGGTGCTTCGCGGTTGGCGTCTTCGTGAACTGTACGATCACATCGACTCGATCAGAAGACGCCTTTCCGTGCAGGTCTCGCGCGATCTTGGGCGATCCGGCAAAAACGAAGCTTGCGCTCAGTATCAGAAAGCCAAGCGTCACAAGCACGTTTTGCCAGATGCTTTCAGATCGTGCGCGTTCTGTGGCTTGCCTTGGGTTCTCCATATGTCTTTATAAGGGGGCTTTCGCAACACTCCCGACACTACTTAGGGAAGCACGTCTCATACCACACGACGCTTCGTAAGTGATTGACTACACAGTAGGGATCGGCGCGTGGAGCAGGTGTTTTGAGACAAATCGTCCCATACCGAGCCCCTTGGGACACTTCGTCTCAGCTCGGTGATTGAGAGGTCCTGAGGAAAAGCGTATGTCTCGGATGATGATTACCTCGAATCGACTGTTGCAATCGCATTATAAAAGGGCGCCCCCTTGGAGTAGGCTGTCATCGGCATGATCACCTACGAAAGGAGCACCCTCTATGAGCAGTGAAAAGTATATTGGGATGGATGTTCATCAAGCAACGATCTCGGTCGCGGTGATGGATTCAACGGGCAAAGTAATCATGGAATCCATTCTGGAAACAAAAGCCTCGACCATTCTGGAGTTCTTGGGCGGGCTGCGTGGAGCTTTATCGGTCACCTTCGAGGAAGGAACCTGGGCGGCCTGGTTGTACGACTTACTCAAACCGCATGTAGCTCATGTGCTGGCGTGCAACCCGCGCAAGAACGCAGCGCTCAACCAAGGCAACAGGAGTGACAAGATCGATGCTCGCGAACTCGCCAACCGGTTGCGGCTTAATGATCTCAAGCCGGTCTACCACGGCGAGAATGGCATACGCATGCTGCGCGAACTGGCGCGCAGTTATCTGAACATCGTCAAAGATCTTACCCGGGTGATGAATCGGCTGAAAGCGCTGTACCGCAGCTTTGCCGTGGATCGACCAATACTCGGGAATACAGTATGAAATTACGACAGAGGGCTTCCACGGTAGCCGGGGCGTCGTACGGGTAAAGACGTACGGGGAAGTCTTGCGCGAGTACGAATTCCATCCCGGCGCGAAGAGTGCGGATGCGAAGGGAAAGCCCAGCGGCAAGCAAACCTTCGGGCTGCTGCGCCGAAGACACGTACGGGTCGAACGAATCATCTACATCGGCAAAGAATCGAACCGGCTCGAGGAGATTGAAGCGAGCATAATTCACTCACCTGAAAGCGTCTATACCGAATATCCAGACCCGAACCGCGATGAGTGGCAGACCAAGATTCTACCTTTACTGAAAAACATCCCGGTGGCAGCCCTAATGAGAGTCAGCGGCAGATCCCGTTCCATGCTGGTGCGAGCGATGGCAGGGCGGAGTCGGCCACGAAAAAGGAATCAGCAACTTCTAAAGTCAATCCTTCACCGACTTGGGGTGATCTAAAGACTCGCCAGAGCCATTTTGAGTGTAATGAGGAGAACTTTTCGCCAACTGCTGGCTAAGGCTGCCCTAAGTCTTTCGACCACGGCGGGGTTACGCCTGTCATGCGGGCATAAGCGACAAGCTGCCCCATGTGCTCGTTGCAGTGAATGATCAGGCGGAGATAGACGGCATCGGCTGTAGTGCTTCGCTGGAAAAACTCAACCCTTCGCTCCAACTGTTTGGGGGTTTCCTTGGCCCGCGCGTCGCGCGCAGCATCTAACGAACGCTTCAGCCAGGAGATAACGTCTGCCTTAGCGGTTACCGATTTCTCAAATCCCGGTTTGATCTCAGCTGGCATTATCTGTTTTCCGACAACGCTCACATAATAAAGATTGGCGACGGCGATGTGCATGTACACCTCACTCGTAGAGCGCACACCAGGCGATGGCCGCCACGCAAACTTATCTGTGGGCGTGGCTTCCGCCAAGTCCATCAGCTGACTGGTTACATGCTTTAGCTCGCCATCGTAGCCCTGTCCAATTCCCCCTGGAAGGGTCTGGGCAATTGCTGGTGAAATGAGACAAACCAGTAACAGCAACAATTTCCTCATACAAGCTCCTCGCTACGTGCAGCGTCGAATTGTACTTGAATGGCGGAGCAGTACGCAGCAGGCTCGAGACTAAGTAATAACTCGAGTTTTCAACTGTCGCCGTGCATCTGGGTGCTAGGGCGATATGCCCGGTGATGCCAACCAACGAGACACCGAAGAGGCCGAGGCTACAAGCACTTCTCCCCTGGGGGAAACAATCTGGGTCACGGCGATACATTTGCGTAACCCATGTTGTCCCGCAGAAGCTTCGTGCTCGCTCCCTTTGCGCTGGAATGCGTGGTGCGGAAATTAGGAAAAATACTTTATTCGACTCCGCTGACCCCAAATCTTTGGAGAATCTGTCTGCCGACCTTCGCGGGCAAAGTGACTTTCGGCAGTGTGCGTGCAACGTCTGCCATCGACCTGTCTATGCTTTGGTTTACAGGCGTTGCGATAAAGGCGTGGATGTTGCCCGCATCTGGCCCGCTCTGAACGATTGCCATGCCCGAGATTTGTCCGCTTTCGTTGATCTTGTTCGCCATCGTGGCGAGGAGGTTGGAACTGCGAGGAAACAGCGAGTTGAGGTCGGTCATAACGTTGTTCTGCCAGATGAAAGCATGGTTCCAGTTGCCCTGCGAGTCGAAGTTGCTTCCCACGACTTGGCCCTTGTCGTTAATGCCGCTGGCTATGCCGCCAGCATCTCCCGGCAGAAGACCGAGGTTGATGAGCATGTCATTCTGCCAAAGCGTGGCATTCGGGATTCCGCTGTCGGGGGCGCCGACGAATCCAACAATTTGGCCCAGGTTGTTATTGCCGAAAGCCTCAGCGCCAGTTTGGTTGTCAGCAAGGGTGCTTACTTTGTCGTGGTCCCACACAACGGCGTGATTCGTCGCAGCGCAAGCTCCCGTGAAGCCTACGATTTGGCCTCGATCATTGATCCAAAGCGCATTCCCGCTTGGATCGTTACCTGTAGGAAGAGCTTTGGCCTTGGCTTTGCCGTTTTCCCACAACACCGGCAGCTGAGTCCGATTATTAGTTGTGCCAGCAGGGCATGAGGAGTCCACGGTACCGTCTTCTGCAAATCCAACGATTTTTCCACGGTTGTTGATGGCGCTCGCCTGTCCGTTATTTCCGCCGAGTGTCGGGAGAGCGCGCATGTGGAAAAATTGCCAAATAAACGGGCGACAAGTAAGGTGTGTGCCGAAGGTGCAAACGTCTTCGCCGTTCGGGTCTAGGGCAGCCGTTTCGGAATAACCGACTATTTGGCCGAAGTCGTTGATCTCGCCCCAGTTCATCCAACTGTTCTGTCCTCCGAGCGTGCCGAGGTCGAACTGGGATCCGTTGATCTCTATCGCATCACGTGCCTTTAGAATTTTCCCACCCGCGTTATCCTGCTGCCCCGGTACCATGCTCGCATCCTGGATCACTACCCAACCTTCATTATTGATGGACATGGCACAAGCCAAATTGTCATTCCCCAGAGCGCCTAAATCGATAACTTTGTAGCTCACTTGTGAGAAGGCATTGCCGAAACAAACCAAAACAATCGTCGCAACCTGCAGTAACCAAGAACCCCGCAACCGCCATAGTGTGCTCATAATCTCTCCTCTTTTTGGTTTTTGCTCTGCTGCAAGTCGCCGTGCGGAATGACGGGGTATTTACGTCACATACCACTCGGCGCTCTAACACTCAGTGTGCATTTGAGAACAGAATCGGTACGACGTTAGTTTAGGCAATTGAGGGACCAAAGCGTGGAGGTTGAGTTTTCAGTCGATTACATCGATAACGGTACCCGCGATTATGAAATGCTGGATGCGAACTGCACGAGGCCCACAGCGTTCGCTCTGCGGGCGACATTGCGTTTCTGTAGGTCTGCGGTCGTGTGATGTAGAACTATATCAAACGGGAGCTAATTTCCCAAGGTTCATATTTCCATCAACTTCTTTCGACCTTGGCGCTACTATACCTACTGGTAGGTATGTTAATACCAGCTTCAAAGACGAAAGTGGCTACCAGAGCACTATTTCGGACCATCATTGACTCGGGTGGTTTCCAAGATGCATACTGGTAGGAATGTTACCAACTGATTTATGGCCGAATGATCGCACGTTCACGTTGCGCGATCCGGCGCGCACACGACAGCGTTTGTTGAGAGCCGCTTTCCAGGAAATGCACCGCTCAGGATTTCGGAGCGCTGACATGAGTGCAATTCTTGCGGCAGCTCGCGTTACGAAAGGCGCCTTGTACCATCACTTCGATAACAAGGAAGCCCTAGGCTATGCGGTCGTGGACGAAGTCCTTGCGAGTATCTCCCGCGAAAAGTGGGTATGGCCTTTGCAGAACGCGAAAAATCCCATCGATGCCTTGGTCGCCATCGTTCAGAGCACGTCGTGTAGGCGAGAAGATCTTGAGTACGGTTGCATACTAAATAACTTGTCGCAAGAAATGTCCCCCCTTGATGAGGGCTTCCGGAGAAGGACGGGAAGCCTTTTCAAAAACTGGCACGACGCAATCGCGCTAGCATTGAGGCGGGGACAAAAGCTCGGGCTCGTGCGGAGTGACGTAGACGCCAGTGAAACGGCTATATTCCTGATCGCCGCCTATGAGGGGTTCATCTCTTTAGTAAAGAATTCTCAAGACTTACGAATGCACCAAGTAGGACAAAAAAGCATTATCCGTTTTTTGGAGTCGTTGCGTGGGAGGCGCGGCTCGACTAAGAAGAGGCAGGATAAAGCTGGTTAACGATGGTATGAACTCAATAAGCTGCCTTGTACACGGAGGTCAGCAACTTCGAACGGGCTGTAGTGGAGGGCTTTTGCACAATGGCCATCCCCATATTCGAGAGGGTTCTAAAGGCGACGCACGAACAACTAGCGCTGCCAAAGCATGTTTCCGTTCCCGAACCGACACAGCATGAGCATGCGACTGCAATTTTGACGGGACAAGAGATTGATAAGGCTCTCGAACCCTCGGAGGAATGCTTTCGTGCGCGTCTGAGCGCTGGGTTCCGACAACAGGTAGCAGGGCGATCAACAAGCCCGCGCAAACATTCATGCCAGACACCGCCTGCGGCGAGCAAGTCTGCGCGGATTGGGATCAAAGCCAAAACGAAAATTCTTTTCATTGATGCGGCGGACCTTATCGCAGTCGAAGCTAAAGGAAACCATGTCCTGTTAGTACATACTTCAAGCTCGCACATTCTACGAGGCGCAATCTCGAACATTGAGGAAAAACTCAATCTGCATGGGTTTGTTAGGATTCACCGATCTGTGCTCGTTAATGGGGCATTGGTTGAGGAGATTCATGCCCGGCCCTCGGGCGAGTATGTGCTTCGCGTGCGGGGGGGCAGAGAGTTCACAGTCACTCGCACTTACAAGAAGAATCTGCGACTCCTGGCACAGTTATGGATCGGTATGGAGGGTTTTGATGCCGAGTAGGAGAGTTTTTTCAATCGCCGCGTTAAGGAACTTGCGTGAATCAGCAACGGTTGGTCTTGGCGCCATGCTGGCGCGGTACGCCGCAGGAATCTGCGTGTTCACCGGTGCAACCTGAGGAGAATCGAAACCTCGAGTGGTACGCAAGCCCTGCGGGGAAAACTAATTTAATTTAGAAACTGCTGTAGAGTTCCTACCGCGTCCCCGTCAACCGGGGCTCTCTCTGGATCACTGGCTCCGGCCGGGACCGGCTAAAACGGATCACTTTTTCGCCGGCGTTAACAGCTGGTCGTCGCCCTAATTCTGTGCGGCCTTCTGGGTATCATTCCGTACCTGGCTGTAACCCAAGGCCAAAAGCAAGCCGAGGAAGCGCTGCAGCAAGGACCTCTGATTGGCGTGACGAGCTCCACTCTGAACCCGCTCCAGATCGCCACCCTGCATTGGTACAACGCCAACTTGACGACGCACTTCAGCGTAGGCAGGAACCCGTTTGGCGTGGCCTTTGCCGGCGCGCGACCATCTGGGTGACGAACAAGGCTGACAACACTGTAAAGCTGCGGGCGAGCGATGGCGTGGAACTTGCGCTAGCGGGGCGGGGCGTGGTGAGGAAATCACTCAAGAACTCCCCAAATTTATTAAAGCTGCTGCGCTACGAGACGCGGTGAAGGAACTTGTGCAAGCAGCGAAAGAAACTGGAGCTACAGAAGCAGAGCTGCAAAGCCAAATTACTACGGCATGGAACGCAACTCCGGACCGGTAATCCAGACCGCACAGGCCGCGCCTCGAATGGGCGGCCTTTTTTCTTGGCAGAAACCCTGGGGACTGTGAGTGTAATAGAGATGTTTAGCCCGCGAGAGGCTCAGAACACCCGAAACGCCACATTACTCGACAGCGTCCCGCTCGGCGTGGTTAGCTTCACAGTTCCTGTAGATGCTCCGGCTGGAACAGTGGTGGTAATCTCCGTCGCCGAGACGACGGCGAATGTAGCTGCCGTGCCGTTGAAGGTCACCGAGGTCGTTCCTGTCAGATCAGTTCCCAGAATAATCACCCTGCCCCCCACCCTATTGGAGGTGGGAACGGTTTTCACGAACGCGGCCAGCCCCATCGACAAGCTGTAAACCGTCCCGCAACCGCCGTTACCACAGGGCGTTCCGCCGCGAGAGGCGGTTCCATAGAGGGTGCCGTTGGTGGCCTGCATTAGCCCTGCCACGGGGTAAGCGCCATCAAACCCCGCGAAGCTGTGCAGCGCCGTGAGTGTTCCTCCGGAAGTGATTTTGAAGATCGTGCCGCAACCGTTGCTGGCGCAGTCGAAATTCTGATCCGTTGGGCTGGTTGTGCCGTAGAAGTTTCCGTCCGTGGCTTGCAGTAGGCTGCCTTGCGGGTTGGCGCCGTCGGCCCCGTGAAAGCTGTGCAGGACCGTGAGCACGCCTGCGGGGGTGATTTTAAAAACTGTGCCGCAGCCCATGGTGCAGGTAGTGCTGGCTCCTCCGTTGGTCGTTACTCCGTAGAAGTTACCGTCCTTGCCTTGCACGAGCGTTGCCTGGGAATTGGACCCATCGTTGCCCGTGAAGCTATGCAGGGTACTAAGCGTACCTGCGGGCGTGATTTTGAAGACGGTTCCGTAGCCGTTGGCCCCTCCTGCCGAGGTTGTGCCGTAGAAGTTTCCGTCCGTGCCTTGCACCAGGCCGGCGTATGGGCTCTTTCCGTCGGCTCCGCCGGTGAACGCATGTAGCGCGGTTAGCGTGCCCCTTGGAGTCATCTCGAAGACCGTGCCGTAGCCGAAGCCCGCGCCTTCGACGGTTGTCCCGTAGAAGTTGCTATTGCTGGCCTGCACAACCCCGGCTTGCGGGCCCGCGCCGTCAACACCGGCGGAGAAGCTATGCATCGTAACTACCGTGCCTGCGGTTGTCATGTCAAAAACCGTACCGCAATAGGAGCAGAGATCGCCCTCCGAGGGAGTTGTTCCGTACATACCGGTGTTGGTGGCTTGCACCAGCGCGCTATTAGGACCGAAGCCATCAGCACAGGTCTTCACACAAAAGCTATGCAGCGATGTCAAGGTTCCCCCGGTCGTGATTTTGAAAGTACCACCTCCACCCCTTAATCCTTCCGACACCGTCCCGTAGAGCTTCCCGTCCAGTCCCTGGGCGAGAGTCGCTTTGGGCTGAGCACCATTTGCTGCGTTGAAACTGATCAAATTGGTGAAGGTTTGCGCGGGCGCTGTAATCGCCGTCGCGGCAAGAAACAGAAGTGCGATACAGGCTGGCTTCCATCCTTTAGGTCGACTCATAATTTTGCCTCCCGCTGATTTCTTTGTATGGCGACGCCTCGACTTCCAAGTCTCAACTTGCAAAATCTCCATCAATCTCGGTACACGCTCCTAGACTGGCAGGGAGCGGGGGCGTTCTCAGATCGAGAGCCGAGGGTGAGCGAACTTATTGTTCTCCCGTTTTCGACCTGCTGTCAACGTGAAGGAATTTGGACAGGAAGGCAGGCGCACACTGGGAGGCACGAACGATTGACGAAATCAGATATCGCCAACCAATATTCATGTGGGTGCCGTATCATCTGCGCGTGGCTTTTTAGAGAGAACCCAACGAAGCTTCGGGGAATAGTTCAGGTTTGGTTGTTTGCTATTGATAGCAACTGCTCCCAGGTTGCTTGGCCGCTTTGCTCTCGGGAATTGCCAAGAATGCCCGTGGCGCACATGGTTGACAACCAAATGCGCCACTGCAAACCCAACAAAGCGAATAGTTTCGTCGGCGCTGTGCGTGAACTGTGCGCGTGTTCCAGACCTAGAATCTGGGAGGAACCAGCTGTTCTACCGGCTCCCCCAGTTAGTGAACGGCGACTTTCGGAGGATGGATGCCAAGCCATCTGGGACTTCACGAATCGCCATCGTATTACTTGTCGCCGCGCATCAGAAAACGCGTTTTTTTGATCATGCGCCGGTTTGAGAGTAAATCCTCAGCATCATCGCCGAAGCGCAGTGGAGGCTGAGTCGATGAGGCGAAGAGTGAAAAACTTCCCGCGCGCTTTGAGGGTGAATCTCTCTCATCATCATCGCCGAAGCGTAGCGGAGGCTCTCTGGTAAGTTAGAGTCGACGAGGCGAAGAGTGAAAAACCCCGATCGCAGCAACGATCGGGGTTTCCGTTTCGAGTGGCCCCCGTAGAGTAAAGAGAACCACAACAACCAAGTTCAGCGTTGCACAACGGGACGGCCATTGTCCACTCCTGCCTGGGAGGCAATGGCTGCTGCGCTTGTATTTCGACAATTGTTTTGCCGCGCTGCGAGCTGCGGGGAGATGTTTTTCATCTGCCTCTCCTGTTATCGGGGACAGACCTACTGCAGTGCAGATTGTCGGCAGAAGGCCCGGCGGGAACAACTGCGACAGGCCAATCGACGCTATCAACGAAGCTTGGAAGCGCGACTGGATCACCGTGATCGCCAGCGCGAGTATCGCCGCCGACATTTCCGCCGCGTGACAGATCAATCTTCCCCTACCCCATCTTCTTGCGGCAGGATCGGCAGAGCTCTGGCTCTGATCTCTACACCGCCAGCCTCCGAGGAGTCGGATGACCTGCACCAACGTAGCCGACAAGCGGGTTTCCATCGCATCTTCTGCATCGTTTGCGGACGCTGGGGGCAGTTCATCGAGATCTTCCGCGCACGCAGGTGAGACATGATTGATCCCGAATTGGTCGCCAAAATCCGTCTTCTGTTTTTCGCTGAGCATTGGAAGATCGGCACCATCGCTACCCAACTGAGCTTGCATCGGGATACGGTACGCGCGGCTCTGGAAACCGATCGCTTCAATCGCCCCAAGCAAGAGCGCACAAGTTGCAAGACCGATCCCTATGTAGACTTCATCCGCCAGACCCTGGCGCAGTATCCCCGCCTGCGCTCCACTCGGATTTTTCAGATGATTCGCGCCCGTGGCTATGAAGGCGGTTCCTCGCAACTGCGCCGTCTGGTGGCTATGGGGGGAGCCTGGTCGTAATACTCGAATACCTGGTCGTCGTGCTCCAGTTCGTACACGGTGGGCAGCTCAACGCGGTGGCTCTCAAACTGGATCGTGACTCCCATTTTTCTGCTGGGATAACGCCCGGTGACGTTCGAATGGCCGCCGCCCACGCGCCGTGCCGGATTCGAACGCCGAACCTGAGCGACTACGGATAACGCTTCGTCGGAAAGGCCGACCCCCTTGGCCCATGCCGCGAAATCCTGATCGCTCAACCTTTACCTTGGTCTTACCCTCCAACTTGCCAACTCATTAGCGGGATACCTTCCGGTGTTTGGCTTTCAAGGCCTTGGTGTAACGCACGCCGGCCTCACTGACGAGCTCCTGGACGCGCCGCCCATTAGCGATCGCCTCGCGAACTTCCGGAACCAGTTCTTCGGGCACATAAATCGTGAACCGCTGGCCCCGCTTGCGGCCATACAAGGCAAAGCTGGAATGGCCCTTTCCCTTGGCACACGCCGGGCAGTTCTTACGGATGCAGGGGCACTTCCTCAAGCACAGGGATCCAGCGGCAACCGCCGAAAGCTTTTGCACCTCGTCATGGAACCATCGGATAGCTTGCTCGGGAGTTTCAGTCATGTATATAAGTCATTTTGCTTACATACACCCACGGGAGCAAGAGATTTTTCGCAATCGGTTCCTTGCAAGGAAATATCTGCACTTTCGGCCAAACGATGATTCAAAGCCAGAAATTGGCAACGGAGTACGGATCTAAAGGACTTGCGATTGGCAGCGGCCAAACGATGGTTCAAGTCACAAGGAGGCTTGACAGCCCGGGCTATCCGGATTTATTGTAGGCGAACAAAAGGCGAATGCAAATGTCCTCCCTGCTCCCTCTTCCCCCAAAGCCTCAACTCGTTGGCATCGCCCGTCTCGCCGCCGAGGGAGAATCCCTTCGCGAGGGTCATCAGGTCGAATACTTCACCCTCACCGCCAAGTCGCTGTTAAACCGCTGCGTGAGCCGCCGCGCCATGCCTTTTACCTGGACTATCAATCCCTACCGCGGCTGCGAATTCGGATGCCGCTACTGCTATGCCCGCTACACCCATGAATTCATGGAAATGCGTGACGGCCTCGACTTCGAGCAGAAGATCTACGTCAAGCAGCACGCCGCCGGGCTGCTGCGCCACGATCTCGGCCGTGTCAAGACTGACGAAGCCATCGCCCTCGGCACAGCCACCGATCCCTACCAGCCTGCCGAGCGCCGCTACGAAGTCACCCGCGGCATTCTGGAAGAATTCGCCCGCCACCATGGATTCGAACTTGGTATCGTCACCAAGTCGAATCTCGTCTCTCGCGATCGGGAGCTTCTGCAGCAAGTGGCTGTCGCCAACAAACTCTCCGTCCACATCACAATTACCACGCTTAACACCGACCTGGCGCGGATTCTCGAACCCCGCGCTCCGCGTCCCGATCTCCGCCTCGACGCCGTTCGCGCCCTGAGCCAGGCCGGACTGCGAGTCGGCGTGAGTTGCTCTCCTGTCGTTCCCGGGATCACCGATTCGCCCAAAGATTTGGAGGCTGTTATTCGCGCCGCCGCCGACGCCGGCGCCGACTACGTTTTCGCCAACCCGCTTTTTCTCAAGCCTTGCTCCGCTGCCATCTTCCTGCCTTTTCTCGAGCAGAACTTTCCGCATCTCGCCGCGACCTATCGCCAGCGTTATCAAGACCGCGCCTTTCTCGCGCCGGCCTACGCGAAACGTCTCTCCCAACTCGTCGGGAGCCTGCGCGAGAAGTACAAAATCACCCGCGCTGACCGCCGCGAGCGCCCGGGCTATGCGACGAAATGGCCTGCCCAGGCGTTCGATGAGCAGCTGACTCTATTTTGAAGGTTGCGATTTGAGATTGACGATTTGCGATTGAACATTGCCGGAGCCGCGCGAGAGTATCGCATAAACGGCCAACGAAAATCGCCGACCCAAGAACGGCTTATCCCTTTCTTCTATAATTGAATTGACCCATGGCCACCGTCTCCCCGCCTGCCGGACAGCCAGCCCAGCCCATGCCCTTCGGCGTGCGCCTGCAACGATTCTGGCGCCGCGTCACCGAAGGAATGGAGGTCAGCCAACTCTGGTCGCAGTTTGAAAACGAGGCCCGCGCCAGCTACCGCCTTTACTCCAACGATGTCGAAGCGAAAACGCCCGAGGGACTCACTCGCCGCGGCCGCCACCTGCATGTCATCAAGGAGTTCTTCTGGGCGGTTTTTGAAAAACTCTCGCCCGCGCGCCGCGTGCTGCTGTTGCTGGCGCTGATTCTTCTGGTGATCCCGCACGGCGGCTTCGACTACAGCGGGCGCGACGACAAAGTGTACGCCGTCGAATTCGATCTCCACTTCTGGGCGGGATTACTCCTGCTTCTGCTTCTAATACTCGAGATCGCCGACCGCGTTGTCATGAAGCGTGACCTGCAGATCGCGCGCGAGATCCAGACCTGGCTTTTGCCCGGCGTCCCGCCACAGATTCCGGGACTCTCGGTCGCCTACGCCACCCGTCCCGCCAACACGGTGGCCGGGGACTACTACGACGTCTTCCCCCGCCCCGGCAAGACCAACGACGAAAATCGCGTTGTGCTCGCCGTGGCCGACGTCGCCGGCAAGAGTATTCCCGCCGCCATGCTCATGGCGACGTTCCAGGCGAGCCTGAAAACTCTTTCCACCGCGCAGGTGGCCCTGCCCGAACTCGCTGCCAACATGAACAAATATGCCTGCTCGAACAGTCAGGGAGGCCTGCGCTTCACCACCGCATTTCTCGCCGAATACGACGAGGTCCACCGCACCCTCCATTACATCAACGCCGGCCACAACAATCCCATCCTGCGCCGCGCCGGCGGACAAATCGAGCGCCTCGACGTCGGCGGCCTCCCCTTCGGCATTCAGCCTGAAGTGAAATACGAGTCGGCAACCATCACGCTCGCTCCCAATGACTGGCTGATCATCTTTACCGATGGATTAGTAGAAGCCGTGAACGCCCGGGAGGAAGAATACGGCGAAGTCCGCGTCCTGAGCGTGCTCGAAACCGGAAAGTCGGACGCGCCCGCCGCTCTGCTCAAGCAATTGATGTTCGCCCTCGACCTATTCGTGGGCAATACTCCTCAGCATGACGACGTCACCTGCATGCTGCTGAAGGCAGAGAGTTTCAACCTCACCTAGTTGCGGTCAGGTTGTGATTTCAATTCCACGGCGATAGTCCGTTATCTGACGGGTTTACCTCACTGGCATCAGCTTGACCCCGTCGGTCCTTTTCAGCCAGAATCCGCAGAGCCATTTCTTCGCAGTTACACGCATGCCTGATTCGTCCACCGTTCACTGAAGCCAGCCAGAACTGAAGCTAGCAAAGGAGGAAAGATGACGCGCCTGCTTAGGATTCTGCTCGACTGCCTCGTCCTCGCAAACTGTGCGCGCTTAGTCGCGCCCGCCGCAATGGCCGATGTGTCAGGTTCGTCCCGCCAGCCAAACTTCGGCCAGAACGTCTACATCTTCGACCCCACCATGGAGCAAAGTCAGATCCAGGCGACGGTCGACGCCATTGCAAACCAACAGGTCTCCAACCAGTTCGGAACGCAGCGCTACGCGTTGTTATTCGAGCCTGGCACCTACGGATCCAGTGCCGCCCCCCTCAACTTCCAGGTTGGCTACTACACTGCCGTGGCCGGCCTCGGCGCCTCTCCGAACGACGTTGTGATTAACGGGTCCATCGACGTGTATAACCAGTGCTTCTCCGGCAGCTGTATCGCGTTAGTGAACTTCTGGCGGTCGTTGTCGAACCTGACCATCAACGTGACCAACCCAACCTTCGGGTGCCACACTGGAGAATTTTGGGCTGTATCGCAGGCCGCGCCGATGCGCCGGGTCAAAATCAACGGGCTCACCACCCTCATGGACTATTGTACTGGTCCGTCTTTCGCGAGTGGCGGCTTCATCGCCGATTCAGAGTTCGACAATTCCACCGTAATCAACGGCTCGCAGCAGCAATGGCTGGTCCGCAACAGCAAGCTCGATGGCTGGACCAACGGCGTTTGGAACCAGGTGTTCTCTGGCGTCGTGGGTGCTCCCGCCCAGTGTTTCCCCGTCCAGTCATCGTGCGGTGGGCCGTACACCACGATAGCGACCAGCCCCGTGACGCGAGAAGCTCCCTACCTGTATATCGACTCCGATGGAGCCTACAATGTCTTCGTCCCCTCGGCGCAGGCCAACTCGGTGGGTACGACGTGGGCCAGCGGCGCTACGCCGGGCTTCTCCATTCCCATCAGGAGATTCTTCATTGCCCACCCCACGGACTCTGCCGAGGAGATCAACGAAGCATTAGATTCCGGCAAGAACCTAATCCTCACCCCGGGTGTCTATAACCTGGAGCGGACCATCAAGGTCGCGCGCCCCCACACGGTTGTGCTTGGCCTCGGATTCCCGACACTGATCCCTGAGAACGGAAGCGTGTCCATGAAAGTCTCCCAAGGGGAGGGGATGCTGATTTCAGGGATCATCTTCGACGCAGGCACCATGACCTCTCCGGCGCTTCTGCAGGTGGGAAGCGGCCGGAGCAGTGACAATGAAGAAGCCCCCGACCCGACAGCGCTTCACGATGTGTTCTTTCGTATCGGCGGCGCAGCCGCCGGCAGCGCGACCATCAGTTTGGTCGTCAACAGCGACAACGTGATCCTCGACGACATCTGGGCATGGCGGGCGGACCACGGCAACGGTGTGGGTTGGAACAGCAACACTGCCGACACGGGCGTCATCGTCAACGGTGACAACGTGACTGCCTACGGGCTTTTCGTCGAGCACTACCAGAAGTACGAGGTGATCTGGAACGGGAATGGCGGCATGGACATCTTCTTCCAGAATGAGATGCCCTACGACCCGCCCAGCCAGGCGGCGTGGATGGAGGCTCCCGGGGTCAATGGTTGGGCGGCCTTCAAAGTGGACAGCGCTGTTCGGAGCTTCAGCGGATACGGTATGGGCAGCTACAGCTTCTTCAACAAGGGCGTAAGCATCTACGCCGCGAACGCATTCGAGGTCCCCACTACGCTCCCGGCGTCAAGCCTGCATGATCTGTTCACGATCTTCCTCTCCACCGCGGGCTCAGGTGGCATCCTGAACGTGATCAACAACGCAGGTGGTTCGTCGACCATTGCCAATCCGGACGCCCCGGTCACGGTGGTGAGCTACCCTTAACGGCTTCACTCTCCTCCGCGGCATCTGATTACGGGCCATCAAGCCTCTGTCTGCGAAGCCAGAGGTTGATGGCCCTGGCAGCGCGGAGGCATTCCTCGTCGGGCCATCACCAGTTTCACCTCTGCCCGGGAAATTCGTGACTGTTTTACAAGGGGGAACGCTCAGAATCCCGTGCCGTGCCGATCCTCCTTCATGCACTCTGCGTACATTCGGTGAAACGCATGCACACCCTTCTCCTGCTTAACGCTGAACCGTCCGCGCGAATAGCTGCGTGACCGAAGACTTTTCTGCACTGCCTCGCAAATCCCCAGGTCCTCAATCTGAATCTGATCGCTGAATTCAACCGAAGCCTTCGCCGCCGGACCGCCGTGATCCTCTTCCGGCAAATACCACTCGAAGATCGCCAGCGACCGCTCCGGCTCGACCGGCAGCACGATATTCAGCGAAACGTTGTCGGGATAACAGTTCAGCATCCAGTTGGGAAAAATCCAGAAGTAGTCCGTGCTCAATTCCTCTCCCGCTCCCTGATACCGCCGCGGCGACGCATCGCCTGGCTGCGCGCCTCGGATCGGACTGAACTGCCGTACATGCCGCGCGTGAGGCTCGACTACATATGCGCCGTAATCCAATTCACGATTCAGTCCCGGGTGCACGCTGGGCAGGTGATATCCCTCGAGATAGTTGTCCACGTACGTCTTCCAGTTACATCTCATATCGTACTTCCGCCGCTCGAACAATTTCATGCGCACGAACGGGAACTTCTCCGCGTGCATCGGTAGCTCGCCCAGACTCTGGCGCAGTGGCGGTGCCTCCGGCTCCAGATTGGCAAACACCAGATTGAACCACTCCTCGGTTTGCACCGGCGCCAGCGCAAAGTCCTCCTGGCGAAATCCCTCGACGTCCTCGATCTCGGTCGCGCTGATCAACGCGCCGTCGAGTCCGTAGGTCCACCCGTGATATCCACAGCGAAACAGTTTGCGCGATCCCCATCCCTCGGCCGGAGGCCCTGCGCGGTGCCGGCACACGTTGTAGAACCCGCGCAGCTTGCCATCCAGCCCGCGAACAAACACGAGTGGCTCGCCTACAAGCTCGGTGGTGAAAAAGTCGCCGGGGTTCGCGACCTGGCTCGCGTGACCCACCAGCTGCCACGTCCGAGCAAAGATTTTCTCTTTCTCCGCCGCGAACACGGTCGGATCCGTATAAAGAAACGATGGGAGTGTCCAGGCCTTAGCGACGTCGGGATCGATCTGGAAGGAGTCTAACGGGCTGGCCATGGGACGCAAGAGCCAACATTCTACGCCCTGACAATAAATCCGCTACCGCGCTTTACTCTGACTGTGACTCTGCACCTGACTCTGCGCCTCAGGAGCGGGGGTTGCTGGGGACGTACATCCAAAGAAAATTTCAGTCTCGCTGGCGGTTTTCTCGGCCTGGCTCAAGTCGGGCGAGATCTTGTGCCCGAGTTCCTCGGCACCTTCGGCTTCCCTCTGCCGGCCATCTCGCCGCAAAGCGTGCGCCAGCAGCACGTAGCCGACCTGGCCCGGCTCAACATTTACAGCTCGGGCCAGTTGCTCCGCCGCCTCACCTGAATTTCCGTTGCGCTCCGCCAACATTCCACTGCCAACCAGAGCTGACGGGTCGCTGGGATTGAGTTGCAGTGCGTTCTCATAGCTAAGCTTGGCCTGATCGTAATTCTTGACTTGAGCATTGGCCGAGCCAATCTGGCTCCATGCCGTGGCGCGCAGTTGCGGATCCGTGCTCCGGTTCAAGACTTTCTGGTACATATCCAGCGCATCCGGCACGTGGCCATAACGCTGTAAATAGATGCCCATACTGAGAACCTGAGGGAGCGGATACCGGTGCAGCGCCTCGGCCGCCTCGAACTCCGGGATCGCCTCCTCGACGCGCCCCTGCTGGTCGAGCACCATGGCCAGGTTGTCGTGCGCCATGTAGTTCGCTTGAGTGACGGTGAGGGTATATCTCCATAGCGTTTCGCCATCTCTCCAATAACCCAATTGGTGGTAGCTGAGTCCTCCCAAAGCGGTAACGATGACGGCTGTCAGCGCGGCAAGCCTCAGCTTCGAAATTCTCTTCTCTTCGCTGATTTCCCACGCCGCCCACACCAGGGCAATCAAAGAGCCGATGATCGGAACGTATAAGTATCGGTCGGCCATGGCTTGCTCTCCAACGGTCACGATCCCAATCATGGGCACCAGAACTCCGAGAAACCAGAACCATCCCACCGCGAGGTAACGCCGCTGTCGCCAGCGCAGAACAACCGCTGTCAGCCCCAGCAGCACAGCCGCGCTGAGAGCGATCTGCGAAAGTGGGATCGAGCTTCCCGGGTGCGGATACAGCGGCGCCAGGTGCCGAGGCCATAGCAGATTTGCCAGATACCGGTCGTAAGAAACCAGCGCGTTTTCCAGGCGCGCCAGGAGCGAGACCTGGGCGAAGGTTCGCACCGAACCACCTGACCGCTGCGCCGCCATCGTGACCACAGCGCCTGCCAGCGCTACCGCAAAAAGCGGGACCTTTTCCGCCACCAGAAATGTGAGGGACCGTCCTTCCGCCCTGGCCGAATCCGCCTTGGCGAACATCCTCTGAAGCGGCCAATAGTCCCACAGCAGCAATACGAAGGGCAGTGTGATAACTTGCGGCTTCGCCATCATCCCCAGCACGAAGCACAGAGCAACCGTGGCATAGCGCCCAACTCCACCTCGCCTCGCATACCGGCCGTAAGCCCACATCGCTAGCAGAAAAAAGAACATGCTGAGCACATTCTTGCGCTCCGCGGCCCAAGCCACCGATTCCACGTTGACGGGATGAAACGCAAACAGGGCCGCAACCAGCAGACTCGGCCAGGTCAGCGCTGTTGCGTCCTCTAGCAGCAAGAACAACAGCACCCCATTCGCCGCATGAAACAAGAGGCTGACGTAATGATGCCCCGCCGGGTTCAGCCCAAACACCTGGCAGTCGACCGCATGCGAAAGCCACGTCAAGGGATGCCAGTTACCGGCGTGGAACGTAGTGAACGACCATTTCACGGTGGCCCAGGTGAGCCCTGCTCGAACCGGAGGGTTGCTGATGATGTAGGGAACGTCATCGAGCACCACGAACCCGTCGTGAACGATGGGATTGTAAAACACAAGCGTCAAGGCAAACAGCGCCAGGCAGAGGATCGCCCTCTGCTTGTTGGGGACCGCAAATCTGCTCTGGGGCAGAGATATTGTCGCGGATTCAAGTTTGGTAGCGGCTGAAGGCAAATCCTGATTCCTCGCCTATCAGGCAAAGACAATAAATTCTAAGGGAATGTGGTTGCGGTCATGCATTACGCGCGTAACCGATGCTTCCGACCGTTCATTGGCGTGCTCGATTCGCCATGTTAGGTTGAGTCAGCATACGTCATGAAGGTGTTCTCGAATCTGCCGCGGGCTCTCGTTTGCTGTTTAGTAACCGCCCTTGCCGTGCTCGGTGCCGTGCGGCTGGATTTTCGCCAGCCGTTTATCGGCTACGGGCTGGGGGGTGCCTTTCTGTTGTTCCTCGCCGCCCGGCAGGGTCGAGTGCGTACCGCTATCGTAAGCGGACTGGGCGTGGCCTTTGCGTTCGCCATTGTCTGGAGGCGATTTGAGGATCTGCCGGCGTTGCTGGTGCAGATCATGGGAGCGCTTGGACTATCGAGCCTGTTGGTGCTTGGCTGCTTGGTGGCGTGGAGAGGCCGCGCACGCGAAGCAGGGGCCTATCGGGCAATGCTTCCAGCGGCGGCGTTAACCTTCATGATTCTGGCGGCGATGTACTCGCTCAACATGGCTTCTCTGCTGCGCGCCACCACCCTCGACGTCTACACCTACGGTTTTGACGGTTGTCTGGGATTTCAACCCAGCTTCGAGCTCGGACGCATCACCTATGGGCACCCCTGGGTTTTCTTGGTGGTGAAAATGAGCTACGAGGCAATTGTAATCGCGATGGCGGCTATATATGCGGGATATATGAGGCGGCGAGAAACGCCGATCTGGGAACTGATCGAAATGTTGTTCGCGCCCGCTATCGTAGGTTACCTCTTTTTCAGCGTGTTTCCGGTGTGCGGGCCGCGCTACGTGTTTGCATCCTTTCCCGACGCATACTTGCCCCATTCCGTCATGCCTCGGCTGATCCTGCACCGTGTTCCGGTGCCGGCCATGTTTCCCCGCAACGGTGTGCCTTCTTTGCACATGACGTGGGCTCTCCTGATCTGGCTGAATACCCGCGGCCTGCCGCGTTGGGCGCGAGCGGCGGCGCTGGTCCTGGTGCTGGCCACGGCTTTTGACACCCTCGGGACCGGCGAGCACTATCTCTTCGATCTTATCGCTGCGCTGCCGTTCACCCTGTGCATGCAGGCCTGCCTGGTGCGCACCGTCCGCTTCGGCCACCGCGAAAGGTGGCTGCCGGCGCTGGTTGGAGCCCTGCTGTTCCTGACCTGGCTCGCGATCGGACGCTATGGCTTTTCTTGGATGGTGACCAGCCGGCTCTTGACTGGGTCGCTGGTGGCTGCATCGTCATTCGCTTCGGTCTTTTGGGCGACTCGTCTGCCCGCGCTGATTCCAGAGATGGAGGACCATAGGGAGTCCTCAGAACTGCACACCCTGGCGGCGGCTGCGGCCAGATAACGCACGCACTGGCGATCTCATCGGCTGGCCGAAGGTGAGCTGTTTGCTCTCTCCGGAATGTACCAACGCGCGCGTAAGTCGATCCCGCCGCGCTTGCAATCCTGCCTTGGCCCTGCGTTCCATTTTGTCGGACGTCCGGCGTTGACACAAATTGTCACTACCGACGACGAACATTGTCCACAACGCCTATGCAGGGGAGGAGCAGGGAGAAACTGAGGTTAGGACTCAGGCTGAAAATAAAGGCCTTGACCGAAGTGCGGGTAGAAACCAAGGTAACTAGCGTGTCTGGCCCAGCAAGTGCAAATATGAAGCACGACTGCGTCATCCGTGACCAGCATATTAACAAGAGAATCACACGAGGGGAAAAAAGAGATGCGGAAACAGAAGGGTTTCTCACTGATTGAGCTGCTGATCGTGGTGGCAATCATCCTGATCATCGCAGCTATCGCGATTCCAAACTTGCTGCGCGCCCGCATGGCGGCCAATGAGTCGTCTGCTGTCGGCTCCGTCCGTACCATCAATACCGGTATGGTCACCTACAACACCAGTTATCCGACGATCGGTTTCGCAAGCGCCCTGGCCAACCTTGGCGGGGCAGCTGGTGCGGCTTGCTCACCCGCTACCAATACCGCTTGCCTGATCGACAGCGTTCTGTCGGCCGGCACCAAGAGCGGATACATCTTCACGGCTCAGGCTGGAGTAGCGGCGGTCCCGCAGACCACCTACTACGCGACGGCGACTCCGGTCACTGCGAACCAGACCGGTATCCGCAGCTTCTGCGCTTATGAAGATGCTGTGGTGCGCTACGACTCCACCGGCGCGCTGGCTGGCAGCGAAGTCGCTTGCCAGAAACTGTCTCCCCTGAATTAGTCACGTGATTTGATTTGGCGAAGTACCTGGGGGAGGGTACAAGCCAGAGAGCAGCGAACGAGAGTTCGCTGCTCTTTGTTTTTTGTTTTTTGTTTTTTGTTTTTCTCGGTTAATTCCACCTTCCCGCATTCTGCCAAGGCAGCCCGAACCAGAGTCGCCGTAGAGATTACTTCCGTCATAGACGAATCGAAATCGCACCTCTGCTGCGATCACTGCACCCTATAATCACAAGCGGTGGAGGGTACCATGGCGAGTGCGCCTGTACGGGTCAAACAGTCTGACCAGCTGCTCGCGCGCTCTTGCGCACCCTTTGCTTCGCCGGAGAGGCGCACTTTTGTCCTCTCTCTCCTGCTGGTCGCGTTTACCTTAGTGCTCTACAACCGCGCCACTCACTTCTCATTCATTAATTACGACGACCGCAGCTATGTTTACGAAAATGTCCACGTTCGGGCAGGCCTCTCTCGAACCACGATCTGGTGGGCCCTCACTTCTTTAGACGAAGCCAACTGGCATCCGCTGACCTGGATGTCGCATGCGCTCGATTGCCAGCTATTCCATTTGAATCCAGCCGGGCACCATTTCACCAGCATCCTGCTGCATGGGATGAATGGAGTGCTGCTCTTTCTGTTGCTGGCGCGCAGCACGGGAAGGGTGGGACGAAGCTTCTTCGTGGCCACGCTATTCGCGCTGCATCCGATGAACGTCGAGTCGGTGGCCTGGATCGCAGAACGCAAGAACGTCTTAAGCACCACATTTTTCTTCCTGACACTTGGGGCTTATGCTTGGTATGCCCTCAAGCCCGGGTGGAAGCGTTATCTGGCGGTCGCAGGACTGCTGGCATGTGGACTTGCGTCCAAACCGATGCTGGTCACCACTCCCTTCGTGCTGCTCCTGCTCGACTATTGGCCGCTTGGAAGAATCGAGGGTTGGACCACCGCCTCCGATACAATGGCGATCAGGCAGTCTCGGATTGGCAGGCTGATCCTCGAAAAATTACCATTACTGGTTTTGGTAGCAGCCAGCTCGGTGGTCACATTGCGTGCTCAACGGGCTGCCGGGGCATTGGGCCTGTCCCCTCCATTCTCCGAGCGTCTGAAGAATGGAATCTACTGTTACGCAGCCTACCTATGGAAGGCCATTTGGCCGGAAAATCTGACATTGTTTTATACCTACGCCGGGCACTCGCTGTTGCTGTGGAAGGTTTGCCTGGCCGCGGCGCTGTTGATAGCAATCACTTGGTTTGCGTTGAAGTGGCGCAACCGCGGCTATCTGTTGGTCGGATGGCTCTGGTTTCTGGGCACGCTGGTTCCTGTGATCGGAGTGGTACAAGTGGGCAATCAAGCCATGGCCGACAGGTATGCCTATATTCCTTTAATCGGCGTTTTTGTAATGGTTGCCTGGGTTGCGGCGGACATCGCTGAGACAAGAAACTTAGGGCTTGGCCGGTGCGTGGTCCCGGCGTTTTGTGTTGCGCTGGCGCTGTCGATCACTACTTATCGGCAGATCGGATACTGGCGAGATAGCGTCACCGTTTGGACTCACGCTCTCCAAGTCACGGAGCACAATTACGTGGCCGAGGATGATCTCGGCGAAGCGTTGGTACATCTTCATCGCGCAGATGAAGCCTATCCACTATTTCTCCAGGCGGCCCGGGATAATCCGATCGATCCCGCTGCCCGATTGAACATTGGCACGTACCTGTTCCAACACGGGCACCAGGCAGAAGCGGTACAACAGTATGAGCTTGCCATCCGTTACGGAGCGGAACCCGGGTTGGTCGCCATGACGTATGCCAACCTGGGATCGGCGTTCTGCGGTATCGGAGATTTTGAGAAGGCACGAGCCAGTTACGAACAGGCGTTGCGACTCAGCCCTTTTCAAGTCGCAGGCTTGAAGGGGATGGCTTTTGTGTCGCACAGGCAAGGAAAACTTGAGGACGCCGTTGGCTACCTTCGACGAGCTCTGGAACTGGAACCTAGTGGCGAGGGTTATCTGGAGTTGGCCAGACTCCTGGCACAGGCCAACCGTCGCCCTGAGGCTCTCGTGGCCTACCAGCAGGCCCTGAGGCTAACGCCAAACCTGGTCGAGGTGCAGCACCCAGCGGGAGACCTGGCAGGACACCCTTGAGATCCAACCCAGAGGTCCGTCGCGGATGGATGACGGAATCGGCTGCTTTCCCAAGATTTGCGCCTGGACCCCTTGCGGCATGACACTTTGTGTCATGCTCCCGCGGCAGAGCCATCCTCGTCCCCTGTTGCCGGTTCGTTCGAGGCACCTTAACGCATTGATCTACAAGACAATTGAAGGATTACCGAGGTGTGGCGATGAGACGGGGAATGGCGTTGAAACTGCTATGACATAACTGACATTTTGGCCGCGATGAACATTTGGTAACACTTAAGCAGGAAGGTTCTACATGCGCTACGCGAAGGGATTCTCACTGATCGAGTTGCTGATTGTCGTAGCGATCATTCTCATCATCGCCGCCATCGCGATCCCCAACCTCCTGCAGGCGAGGCTAGCCGCCAATGAATCGTCTGCGGCCGGATCGGTGCACAGTATAACAAGCGCCGAAATCACCTACTTCAACACCTACCCAAGCGTCGGCTACGCCACCAAAATCGGGCAGTTAGGGGGACCCGGCCCTTGCACCCCGTCCTCAACTGGGGCATGTCTGATCGATGACTTTCTTGCCACCGCGACTCCAGGCGGCACGGGCAAAAACGGCTATTACTATCTGGCAACGGGCGTTATCACCGGAGGAGCGCACTACAACGACGCATATGTCATTGGCACGGCGCCCATCGTTGTGCACTCAACCGGGAACCGGGACTTCTGCTCTATCAACGACGGCGTTCTGCGCTCGCAAATGGGCAGCACGGGCGACACACCAGCCTCAGACGTGGCCACCTGCGTGGCCTATCCGGTGGCGCAGTAGCAATTCTCAATGTCTCATTTCAGACTGAGAATCGTTCGCCCTGCGCTCTGTTTCCATTCTCCCGTTCCTGATTCCGACGCCTTGATCCCCGACATGGTCGTGACCGTCGTAACCTCTGCCCTCATCCTCCAGCCCGTCATCTTGCGTATAATTTCCTTGAAAAACAACTCCTGCAGTAGTTCCTGAAGCCGAATGCCAGCGATTGAGATCCTCGGACTCGAAAAAACCTACAAGGTCGGATTCTGGCGCCAACGTCCCAAGCGCGCCCTGGAGCCTCTGAATCTGACCGTGGAAGAAGGCGAGATTTTCGGCTTCCTCGGCCCTAACGGGGCCGGCAAGACCACCACCCTGAAGCTGCTGATGGGCCTGGTCTTTCCCACCGGCGGCACGGCCCGGATCCTGGGGCGTGAATGGACCGACGCTGAAGTCAAGGCCCAGATCGGTTTTCTGCCCGAGCAACCGTACTTTTACGACTACCTCACCGCACAGGAATTGCTCGACTATTACGGACAACTCTCGGGCGTTGCCGCGCAGGACCGCAAGCGGCGCATCCCGGAAGTTCTCGCGCGGGTAGGCTTGACCGATGTCAAGGGCGTGCAGCTGCGCAAGTTTTCCAAGGGAATGCTGCAGCGCGCCGGAATTGCGCAAGCCATTCTGCACAATCCCAAACTCGTGTTTTTGGACGAACCGATGTCCGGCCTTGATCCGCTCGGCCGTCGCGAAGTTCGCGACCTGATGGAGCAACTCAAGCAGGAAGGCAAGACGGTTTTCTTTTCCACCCACATTCTTTCCGACGCCGAGGCCCTCTGCGATCGTGTTGCCATCATCCACAAAGGTGCATTGCGTGGCGTGGGGGCGGTCGAGGATTTGACCTCAACCGTTCAGGGCAAGGTCGAAGTCGTCTGGCAAGGCACTCAGATTCCGGCCTCGATGAAGGCTCTGGGCGCCGAGTGCCACGTCACGGGCGAGACCGTCCGCGCCGTTATCACCGAAAATCAGCAGGACGCAGCCATTGACGGATTGCGCCGCGAGCACATCCGTCTGACCGCCATCACGCCGTTGCGCACGTCGCTCGAAGCCTACTTCGTCGAGAAATTGCAGCATTCTCAGACCGCGGTGGGAACTGCAATGGGGAACGGAAGATGAGCGCACGCATCGTCCATATTGCCTCGAACACTTTCCGCGAAGCCGTTCGCGACCGCGTCCTCTATAACCTGATCGCTTTTGCCCTGCTGCTTTCCGGCGCGGCGATTTTCGTGGGCCAGATTTCCATCGGGATCGAGCGCCTGGTCGTGGTCAACCTCGGCCTCACCGCGGTCTCGCTATTCGGGATAGTCATCGCCATCTTCATCGGCATCGGGCTGGTCTCCAAAGAAATCGAGAAGCGCACGCTCTACACCGTGCTCTCGCGCCCGGTCCGGCGCTGGGAATTTATTGTGGGGAAATTCTTCGGGCTCGCCGGGACGCTTGTGGTCAACACATTTTTCATGGCCATCGGGGTGTTCGGTGCGCTGCTCTACGTCACCCACAAATTCCACAAACCCGACGCCCTGATTCTGGTCGCGCTCTATTTCATCATTCTCGAGTTCCTTATTATCTGTTCGCTCGCATTGTTGTTCTCATCGTTCTCAACCCCGCTGCTGTCAGCCGTCTTCGCCTTCTCGCTGTTCGTGATCGGCAGTTTCGCCGACGATCTGCGCGGGTTCGCGGGGCTGACGCACGGATTCACCCGCTGGTTCGCCACCGGGGCCGCATATCTGGTGCCCAATTTTTCCGCTCTTAACGTGATCAGCGCGGTCGCGCATCAACAGCCGCTGGGCGGGCAACTGATCCTGCAGAACACGCTTTATGCCCTGTTCTACTCGGCCACAGTGCTCAGCGCCGCGGTTTTGATTTTCGAGCGCAGGAATTTGAAATGATCGCTCCTGCTTCAGCGCGGAGGCAGAGATGACCGCCCGGCGGCCGACCACCGTCGTCGCGAGCGCCTGTCTGGCCGTCTCCATGACAGCCAGCGTTGTGCTGTTGCGTCACATTGACCAGATCCGTCCCAAAGCATCGATTGAAGACGTCCTGTACATCGATTCGCCGAAGATGGTGGAGCGCGCCAGCCTCGGCTTTCGCGGTCTGATGGCTTGTATTTACTGGACTCGCGCTGTGCAGTACTTCGGCCACCGCCACTTCGATCACGAACAGACGTACAACGAACTTGCTCCGCTGCTTGAAATCACTACTACGCTCGATCCCCAAATGCTGCCGGCCTACGAGTTCGGAGCCAGTTTTCTGGCGCCTACTCCGCCCAACGGCGCCGGTGACCCTGCGCGCGCGATTGAGCTCATGGAGTACGGCATCGCCCACAATCCCGACAACTGGCGCCTCTATTACGATCTGGGGTTTGTCTACTACACCGAGCTCAAGGACTACAAGAAAGCCTCGGAAGTCTTCGCGCGTGGGGCGCAGGTTCCCAACGCTCACCCTTTCATGAAAGTGATGGCCGCTCAGATGGCGGAGCATGCTGGAGACCTCAATACCGCCCGCATGTTGTGGAGCGCCACCTTCGAAACCAGCCGTACCCCCGACATCCGCCAGAACGCCCTCGAGCACTTGCGCTCGATCCAGGTCGACGAAGACGTCACCAACCTTCAGGCTGCCGTCACCCGTTTTGGCGAGCGCACGGGGCGGCTCCCCGCGAGCATGGCCGAATTAGCGGCTACCGAGCACCTTCCAGGGATTCCGGTTGATCCCGACGGAGCTCCGTATAAGCTGACTCCAGAAGGCCGCGTCCTGGTCGAAACTCCGGAGAACTTCCCCTTCATCACCAAGGGCATGCCTGCCGGATACAAGCCCGCCGCTCGCCCTACATTCCATACCAAGCTCTAGCTCTGTTCCCTGTGCATGTGAGGACAGCCGCCTCCGCTGTCCAGCCCCGCGGAGCGCCGGCCCGAGGTGAAGCATGCTAGCGCCGAGTAGAGTGCGTTACGATTTCCTTGATGCGCGTACCCGAGCCACGCCTTCTCCCCGCCGCTCGCCGCTACTGGTCAGACCGTGCCGTGCGGTCTGGACGGTTGGTCGCCACACGCGCCCTCCTCGCCACGGTCTGGGAATTCCTCCGCGACTCGGCTCCCGCCCGCCTGCGCCAGCGTTACGGCGACGCCGATTACGATTGGGACTTGCGCGTCAATACTACCAGCGCAGCCGTTGGCTGGCGCGATCGGCTACTGGGTGCGTTTCACTCGCCGTATCAACCAACCGAACCCGCGCTGTTTCACGAGATGCTCAGCACACTGGCGCGGGACTTCGATTTGAATTTTCGAGACTTTACCTTCCTCGATCTCGGCTCCGGCAAGGGACGCACGCTGCTCATGGCCTCCGACTATCCCTTCCGCCGAATCGTGGGCGTAGAACTCCTGCCCGCGCTCGACCGAATCGCGCAGGAAAATCTGCGCGCCTACAAGAATGAATCGCAGAAATGCTTCGCCCTCGAGTCGGTTTGCGCCGACGCCACGGCCTTCCCGTTCCCCGACGTCCCTCTTGTCATCTATCTCTTCAACCCCTTCCCGGAATCGGGCCTGCGCCGCGTGGCCGCCAGTTTCGACCAATCGTTGCGCGCAAATCCGAGACCAGCATACCTGCTCTACCACAACCCTTTGCTCGAGCATGTGCTCATCGAGATCGGTTCGCTGTGCCAGGTCGGCAAGACCGACCAATACTCAGTGTTTGCGTCGCGAAGGAGCAGCGATCAGAATAAACTTTGAGGAGAACACCGCAAGGAGTTTGTAATTAGGTGCGGAGAGCAAGGTCCGCGCAGCGAGGGTGGAAGACACCAACGCGGGACGTCGGTGCCGAGAAGCCTAGGAACCTTGCTTCTCGAACACGAACCCGGCTTTCTTGGCGGTCATCTTGTCTTTGCGGCAGGCGCGGGCCACGTCGCCGAGCGACGGCTTCTCCGAGACCGGCCCAAACTCCCACAGCGGAACCTCTCCATGTTCGACGGTGTAGGAAGAACCGCCGACAAGGGGCTGTTCTTTGGCCATGTCATGAAGTGCGGCGTGCTGTGCATGTTCGGGGAATTGCAAGATCTGCGCTTGATTCGACAGCACCCTGCCATTCTGTCCGAATGCAGCTGCCGCACAAAGAATGAAGAGCACGAGCAATGTGGTTTTCACGGCCTTAGCCGATTGTTTCCCTGGTTCATCAGTGCAACTTCCATACAAACTTAAGTAGCTGTAATGTCAGTTGCTTACAATGACAAAGTGAAGTTATACGCAACCTTTTTCACGTTCATGGAATGCCCGATCTTCCTTTCCGTTTCCCAGCGTCCTCCACGGTTGAACCCTGCGGCTACGCGGCCATCAACTGGGGTATATTGTTTCCGGCGTGAGACAAGCATGATCGCCCGCATAAAAAAGACTTTTTGCCCCCTTGGCGTCCTCGTGGTTGTCGCAGCCTTGATTCCCCGTGCCACCGCGCAAACCGACTGCGCCGAAGGCAATGGCGTGCTCGACATGACGCCGCCAAAGAACACGACCCCGCAAGAGCTGATCCAGAAGATCGGCACCGAGGAAGCGAAGGTCAAAGAAGCGCGCGCGCACTACACCTATACCCAGGACTTGATGGTGCAAACCCTCAATGGCAACGCCGTCGACGGCCAGTTCCATGAGGTCACTACTGTCTCCTACGACGAGAAGGGCAAACGCCTTGAAAATGTGACCTTCGCGGAACAGTCCACGCTACGCGGAATCGTGTTGTCGGCCGAAGATATGGACGACGTCCGCAGATTCATGCCTTGGATCCTTACGCCCGACGAACTGCCGCTTTACAACCTGACCTACGCCGGGCAGCAGCATGTGGACGATCTCGACACCTATGTCTTCCACGTCGAGCCCAAGAAGGAGGAGAAGGACAAGCGCTATTTTCAGGGCCGGATATGGGTGGACAATCATGATCTGCAGATCGTGAAGCTGTGCGGCAAGAGCGTGCCCGAAATCATCCGCAAGAAGAAGAACCAGCCTGTGGACGTCCGCCCTACATTCGTGGGCTACCGCCAGCCGGTCGACGGTCTCTGGTTCCCGGCCTATGTCCGCGTCGATGACACGTTGCACTTCCGCGTGGACGCCATCCACGTGCGCGAGATCCTTAAGTTCACCGGATACAAACGGGTTGGGGCCGCTGCAAGCGCGAAACCGTGAGTTGCGACCCCGCATTCGTGAGTTCAGGAATTGAACGCGATACTTGAACCATCATTTCAGCTGTGGTGTACTTCCCCATATGGCAGAAGAAAAGAACCGAAGCAAAGACATAGTGCTGTGGATTATCACGGTGGTTTTGGTTGCTTTGGCCATCTACTGGTACAAGAAGTAGTTCTCCCACGCTAGACCGACGTTGTGCCCGAAAATGTCGAATGCCCTCATCCGCTCAAGCGGGCCGCCGTTGTCTGCGCTCAAAAGATCGGGTCGGCGAGACGATGGGATTTACCCCGCCCAGTTCCTTGCTAGCCATTCCAATGCATTCCTTAACGGCGCAATCTCCCACTTTTCTGCCGGTTCCGTCACGGAGCCTCCGACACCTCCAGTTTACAAAAACAGAACAAAACTGCCGCCAGGACGATTTTCACAATCGGGTGCGATGTAATCTGACACTAGAAGTCCCACTCTGAGGCATGTCTCCCGCCCTCATTCGCCGGACAGCCACACATGCCTCGAGGCTGTGGGTGTTTTTGTTTTGTCACTCCGTCAACAAAAAAAAGGAGATGAAATCGCCCATGAGCAGAAGGTGTTTTGCCTGCCTCTCAATTGCTGCCCTGCTATCAACTTCCCTTACCCTGACCGCGTGGGCGCAAGACGCCCAGGTTGTCGAGCCGCGCGGACACTTCGTCGTCATGCCGCCACATCTGCGCAACGACCTCGCGCTGCCCCCCGCGGCTCCGCTTCAGAGCTGGAATGGGTCGTTCACCTACGGGGGAACGAGATATACCTACAACATGGTGGGAACGGCACCGTCGACGAACACGACTGTAAGCATTAAGACGTACATCATTCCCGTCAAGATCGTGATCACGAACCGCAACGGTACCAAGAGCACGTACGATCCTGCGCACAAGCTTTCCAACGGCAACTCAGTCACGACCAACACCCTGGATTCCCCAATCTTTGACTCGACGACGACCTACGCCCAGGGCGGTGTGGACGTGGGAACCACCCAGTACATCGACGCCTTTCAGCGTGCGAACTTCTGGGGCACGGTGAAGAACAATCTCAACTCGCATCTGCTGCTGAGTCCAACCGTGCTGGCGGAGCAGACGTTGAGTCCGTCTCGAACCTATGGCAAAACGGGATCGGTCTTCGGCTTCACGGCGGCGCTGGTCGACATCAACTGGTTCGACGCGCAGATTCCGAACCTGATCAACAAGCTGGGGATTCAGACCAATCAGTTCGCGATCTTCCTGACCTACGACGCCTATTTGACCCAGGGCGGGGGCTGCTGCATCGGCGGGTATCACAGCTCCGAAGGCAGCATCAGCAATCCGCAGTCCTACTCCGAGGCCACCTACGTGGATCATGTCGGAGTGTTTTCGCAAGATGTGTCGGCCCTCTCGCATGAGGTCGGCGAGTGGGCGGACGATCCGCTAACCGTGAACTTCAACGGTAACAATACCCCCTGCGGCATTCTGGAAGTGGGCGACCCGCTGGAGGGAAATGCAAATTATGGCGGCTACCACTATGTGCTCCATGGGTTCACCTACAATCTGCAGGACCTGGTGACCCTTCCTTATTTCGGAGCCCCCACCAGTACTACGGTGAACGGGTGGCTGAGCTTCCAGGGAGAATCGCTGGGAGTGTGCTCGAATGGTTCGTAGCTGCCGAAGGTAGTTGTACGTCCTTCCCCCAATCGCAGGCCCGCTCTCGAGCGGGCCTTTTTGTGGTAGGTCTGACGTTTATTAAAGGAGCCTTAATTCTGCAGCCGACCGTGAAGATAGCTTTCGTAAAAAGCAGATAGGTGCTAATTTCTTGCTGCAGGTCAGGCCAACTTATGCAGGCTAACGAATACGATCTGGTGGTGATTGGAAGCGGTCCGGCGGGGCAGAAGGGTGCGATTTGCGCCGCGAAGATGCGCAAGAAAGTCGCCATCATTGACCGGCGCCTGGCGATCGGTGGAACTTGTGTTCACACCGGGACGATCCCCAGCAAGGTGCTGCGCGAAGCTGTGCTTTACCTCAGCGGGCTGCGGCAGCGGTCGTTTTACGGGCGTGGTTATGTGGTGAAAGACCGGATCATGATGTCGGACCTGGTGATGCGCGCCAACGCGGTCATGACGCGGGAAGTGGACGTGATTAAGGCGCAGCTGCGACGGAATTATGTGAGTGCGCTGGAAGGCGACGCGCACTTCGCCGATCCGCACACCATCGAAATTGTGACCGAAGAGGGAGTGCAAGTCGTTCGCGGAGAAAAAGTCCTGATCGCCTGTGGCACGCGGCCAGCGCATATCGACGGAATCCCGGTGGACGGGAAGCGGATCTTTGATTCGGATCAAGTCCACTTCATAGATGAGATCCCCCGCGAATTGATCGTGGTCGGCGCGGGGATTATCGGGCTAGAGTACGCGTCCATGTTCACGGCTCTGGGGGTAAAGGTCACCGTGCTCGATCAGCGCCCCACACTGCTGGATTTTGTGGACCGGGAGATTATCGAGAGCTTGTGCTTCCAGCTGCGGCAACTAGGGACGGTTTTTCGACTTGGGGAGAAAGCGATTTCGGTCGGGTTCGACCAGGAGCGCGATAAAGTGTTCGCCCTGCTGGAGAGTGGAAAGAAAGTCCGCGCAGAAGCGCTGCTGTATACGATCGGCCGCACCGCGAACAGCGACAAGATCAAAATTGAAGCCGCCGGTTTGACGGCAGACGGCCGTGGCAAGCTTGCCGTCAATGAACATTTTCAGACCACTGTGCCGCACATCTACGCCGCCGGGGATGTGATCGGATTTCCGGCCTTAGCCAGCACTTCGATGGAGCAGGGACGGCTAGCCGGCTGTCACATGTTTGGCAAGCCCAGCCGTTTGCTGCCGAACTTGATCCCTTATGGCATCTACACCATTCCAGAAATCTCCATGGTGGGTACGACGGAAGAAGAGTTGACCCGCAACAGGATTCCTTACGAGAGCGGATTGGCGCGATATTCGGAACTGGCTAAAGGGCAGATGCTGGGCGACGATCAGGGGCTGCTGAAGATTCTGTTCGATCCCCAGACGCTGAAGCTGCTCGGCGTACATATTATTGGCGATCGCGCGGCGGAGATCGTGCACATCGGACAAGTTGTGCTGGCCATGAGCGGGACCATCGAATATTTCCGCGACACCGTCTTTAATTATCCGACCTTGGCGGAGGCCTACAAGGTGGCGGCGCTTGACGGGCTGAATAAGCTCTAAGGCAAGCGTTTTGCCTCGGCTGACCTAGTCTCTTCGAGTTTCCATAGCTAGATGGCCCAAATGCCATGCTCCTTGTGCTGGGCCATCTCTGATCCTAGTCAGATTTTCCACATCGAAGAACTACTGATGCAGCATGGTCTCCACGGTGGTCACTATACCGCTGCCGTTGTATACGTTAATGGCCAAATCAGGCTTGTGGTCGCCATTGAAGTCGCCAAGAGCCAGCCCGTCGTTTGTGACACCCGGGATCCGAAACTGCGCCTGGGTCGGAAACTTTCCTGCGCCGTCGTTAAAGAGCACGTACACTTGCTTGGTCAAACCGTTCGCAACGGCTATATCCAGATGGCCGTCCAGATTGAAATCCGCAATCGCCGGCCTGGTTGTCCCGTTCACAGCATATCGGACGGGCGTCTGAAACGTCCCATCGCCTTTGCCCAGCATCACGATGACATCGGCAAAGCCATCTAAGACCAAGTCTGGTTTGCCGTCGCCGTTCAAGTCGACTGCAGCCACATACTTTGCACCTGCCGCGGGCGAAGTGACGGGCGTCTGAAACGTTCCATCGCCTTTGCCCAGGAACACCGAACTCTCCACTTCCCCACTTGCTCCGGAGAGGACGGCAACATCGAGCTTTCCGTCATGGTTGAAATCAGACAGAGCGACGAGCGTGGAGCCGCTGCCAGCGGTTGGTATGCCATCCTGGAAGGTGCCGTCGCCGTTTCCCAGGAGAATGCTGAATCCATGATCATCGACAGCCAGCAGATCCAACTTGCCGTCGTTGTTGAAATCCCCTGCCAACAACAGAGTATGCGCAACTCCCACGTCCGACTGTCCCGCTGGAGTAAAAGTTCCATCGCCGTTATTCAGGCAGACGTTCACGGAGGGAACAGTACCGGTTGAATTCATGCCGACGAAATCGATCTTGCCATCATGGTTGAAGTCCCCAATCGCGGCGAAGCGCACGGCACAGTTGGAGTTCTTCACCGTGAATGTTCCGTCGCCGTTGCCGAGCATGAATTTCTCGGTGAAATTCGAGTCCAGGATGTCAGTTTTCTGGCCAGGGTTAAATACCGCGACCTTCGGGGCGTTAATGAACCCAGTCGTGGCGAGATTCCCGTTGAACGTTCCATTGCCGTTTCCCGACAGAACGGTGATACCGGCTGCGGAATTGGGAAACGCCAAGTCTATTTTCCCGTCCCCATTGAGATCCGCGGCTACCAAACCGGGGAGGCTCGATCCATCGTCGATGTAGCTTTTGCCGGGCGTGAACGAACCGGTTCCGTTGTTCAAAAACACGCGGACAGAGAGATTGGTGGCATGCTCCACAATATCGGGGTGGCCGTCGCGGTTCACATCGAGGACGGCGAACGTCCCGGTTCCATTCTTTGTGAAGGTATGGGTCGTAGGAAAGTGCCCTGTACCGTTGCCGAGAAAGATGGAACCGCTGCTTGTCACCAAATCAGAATGACCGTCACCGTTCAAATCCGCGGTTACGATTGTGCCCGAACCACCGCCGACCGTCGTTGCCGCCTGGAAGGTTCCATTCCCATTGCCCAACAACAGGGAGACACTGGAGCCCGGCTGTGGGGGCGAAATGGCCAGGTCGAGTTTCTTGTCGCCGTCGAAATCACCGGTTGCGAAACATCCACCGGTCTGTGCTGTAACCACGGGCCCAGAGAAAGTGCCGTCGCCTTTGCCCGGTAGCACAACGATCCCAGTGCTGGAGGAATAGGCAAGGTCGAGTTTGCCATCGCCGTTGTAGTCGCCAACCGCGTAGGCGCAGGTCTCCGTTGAAGGCTGCCCCCCCGCTGCTCCGACAATTGTCTCTTTCCCAGCTTGGAAAGTGCCGTCTCCGTTGCCCAACAGGACCGCCACCGCCACCTGACCAGTGACGTGGTCGACACCGAACAGCGCGAGGTCAGGGCGTCCGTTCCCGTTGAAGTCGCCGATCACAAAAGGCCTGGCCGTTATGGATGATGCGGGGTCAACCCCCGTGATGGAAGTAACGACGGGAGCGCCAAACCCGCCCGTTCCGTTACCCAGCAGAACAACGATTTGAAAATTTGGTTGAGGTGCCTGCGGAGAGCGGAGTCCCACGATATCCGTCTTTCCATCATTATTGACGTCGGCTTGTACAAACGAGCCTAGATTCGCTCCGTTGTCGAACTGGGGAAGATTTGGACGGAACTGTGCGAAGGCATCGCTAGATACAGTGAGCAATCCCACTGTGAATAAAGCAAAGATTCTGAAGCCCATAGCTGGTTCTCCCACGAAGTTTCATCATTCGTAGCACAATGCTTCGAGACGAGCAATACCAGGAACTCCACAAGCACAACGAGTTCTGCGCAAGCCACGAAGGAGCACTAGAGGCTGGCAGCCAGCAGGCTTCGCGAGAATCCTTTGCACAAAGCTCATTTCTGACCCGTTTGCCCGCCGTACTTCGCGAAGACCGATTGGCTGGAGATAATTCCTTCGAGTTTTTGCGGATTGGCGCGATTCACCACGGGAACGATGGGATTGGTCTGCACGAAGCGCAGAGCGCTCTCGAGCGGGAGATCGGGAAAAAGGCACGGCAGCGGCTGCGGCGAAATCAACGACCCCAACGTGTGCTCGCCTTTGCCTTCCTTCAGACGACCGAGGATCAGATCGCGGGTCACGCCGCTCCATCCGCTCGGCTCCAGCCGGACGGGAAACCTCGTTTCGGTCGAGTCTTCGATGCGGCGCGCCGCGGCGTCGACGTAGTCGGCGGCGCTCAGGATGATCGGGGGCGGAGGAAGCATCGCGTCTTCGACCCGGAGGATGGTCTCCTCACGTTCCTCTTCGAGTGATGGGAGCACGAGGCCATCCTGCCGTGTTAGCAGATCGAAGATCGGGGTGGGCTGCAGGCTGCGGGAAACCAAGTAAGCGAAAGTGTTGGCGACGATGACCGGCACGATGATCTCGTAGTTGCCACTGACTTCGAGCACCATGAAAACGGAAGTCATGGGAGCGCGCAGGAATCCAGCGAACAGGACGCCCATCCCGACCAGGACGTAGGTTCCGCTGGAAGCCGAAAGGTGGGGAAAAAAGATGCGCTCGACGCCACCCACCGCGCCGCCCAGCATCGCTCCGATGAACAGCGTGGGCGCAAACATTCCGCCCGGCGTTCCACTGACAAACGACAGCGTGGTAGCGAGAATCTTGAGCGCCGCCAGCGTAGCGAACATCTGCCAGACAAATTGTCCGTGCATGGCCTGATCCATGAAGTCGTAGCCCGCGCCCATGACCTGAGGCGCACCGAAATAGCCAATCAGCCCGATGAGGAGACCGGCGAGTGCTGGCTGGAGGTATTGCGTCCAGCGTGGCAAGTCCTTGAGGCGAGGGCGCAGGAAGCCGATACCTTTGGCGAAGATCACTGCGGCCACACCGCCCGCGATCCCGAGTACAGCGTAGGCGATCAACTCGGCGGGACGTTGGAAGGTGGTGACTGGAATGCGAAATAGCGGCTCGGAGCCGAGAAACCAGCGCTCGACGACGACGCTGGCAACAGCGGAAAGCACTACGGAGCCAAGAATTCCAGCACTCCAGCGTCCAATGACTTCCTCGATGACGAACAGCACTGCGGAAATGGGAGCGTTGAAAGCAGCCGCAAGACCCGCCGCCGCTCCGACCGGCGCCATCAGTCGCAGTTTTTCGCGAGAGAGCTGCAGTTGGCGTCCGAGAGCGGAAGCCAGGCTGGCGCCGATCTGCAGCGACGGATCTTCCGGGCCGAGTGAGTGGCCGGCGCCAATGGCGAGCGCGGCGCACAAGAATTTTCCGATCGCGGTGCGGAACGGGATGAAGCCGTTGTAGATGTAGAGCGCAGCCTTGGTCTGATTGACGCCGCTGCCGCGAATGGCGGGAAAAACATGGAGAACCAGGGCCGCCACCACGAGTCCGGCAACAGACGGAACCACGAACAGGCGCCAGCTGTGGCTTCGTGGCAGCGGACCGAGCAGCGCCAGATGGGTCCAGTCAATGGCCAAGCGGAAGCATACAACGGCCAGGCCTGAGAAGATGCCGATGAAGACGGAGAGGATCAGGAAGAAGCGGTCCTCGTCAAAGACGCCTTCGACGGCCGCGAACATGCGCCGCGGTCGAAAGCGAAAGCCGGAGGCGCTGGCGGGAGCGGCGGAAGACGGCGCTGCGGGTAGATCGCTCATCGGTCAGCCGTCTCTCGATCGCGGGAGATCAAAAGCAGCGCCTGATCGGCTCCTTGCGGCTCTCCGCAGTCTTCCGCGGTTTGCTGCTCAATCTGAAAGACGAGGTCCATGATCGCGTCCGGCAGGTCGGCTTCACCGGCGGAACGCAGGCGTGGGAGATCTCGTCGTGTGGCCATCCAGCGAGATTCCAGAGCCACAAGCGCTGGCGGCGCCTGGGACGACGACAGAGACGAGGTCACAGACGGACCGCCCGCACCGGCGAGGTTGACGCCTCTTTGCTTGGCGCACGAACTCAGTCGCTCGCCCGCCTTCGCAAAAGCGGCTGCTATGCGGCGGTTGCGTTCGGCGTCGGAAATGCGCCGCACGAAGGGGTCGGTTTCTAGAATCAGGTTGGCCGACGATAGCAGATAGCGCAAGGCGGGATCCTGCGGTTTGGCATTGACAGCGAGTTGCAGGTAGCGTTGCGCGGTCCGATAACGTCCGCCGTGAGAGGCGGCTTCTCCCGCCCCTGCCAGCGCGGCCGGATTGCCATGATCGAGGCGCAGAACTCGCTCGTATTCTGCGAGCGCATCGGGATAGTCTTGAGCCTGAGAGAGAAGATCGGCAGCGCGTAGGTGAAGCGCGGGGTCGGGCGGCAGAAAAGCGGCCAGGGCAACGAGTTCGGACTGCGCCTGAGCGCGGGCACCTTTCCGCAGGAGAAATTCGACAAGTTCCAGGCGTGCGTCGCGGCGGTTGGCGTCGGGGTCGGTGCTCCAGACGCCATACATGGCGTTATGGTAGTAGCGAATGGCGTCGTCAACCGAGCCGCGCCGGGCGGCCACGCGAGCCAGTGCGAGATTGATGGTGCCGTCCTCCGGCGTGCGCTGCCACAGCGACTCGAGGTAGGACTCGGCCTCGTCGAGGCGCCCGGTATCGCGCAGAGCGCGGCCCAGGCTGAGCTGATACTGGGGGTTGGCCCGGTCGCAAGTAAGCGCGGCGCGGAATTCCTGGATGGCGCGATCGGCGGCCCCGGTATTGAGGTCCGCCATCCCTTGGACATAGAGCCTGCGGCCGCGGGACTGCTGGTTAGCGTTGAAGCGCGCTACCAGGTGGCTGACTGCGGCGAACGCCGCGACCGCAGCCAGGGTCAGGACCATAAGCACGAAGATGGCGGACCGCGGGACAAGCTTGGTGAGGAACTGGAACATGTATCGCGACCCGATATTACTCTAAATCATTGCCGGGACGCAGGTCTTGTCATCGGTCGCGGAGACGACTCATGCGGCCGCTGCCCTAAGTCACCCGAGCGGCGGGCAGTTTCTCGATTCGTCCAAAACCCTTTTCGTACGTGGGAACTTTCCGCCACGCTCAGGTGTCTAGGCAACTAATCGGGATCGGGTCGAGATATTACATTCAAGGAGTGGTTATGAAAATGCGGATGGCTGTATTGACCCTCGCTGGTTGCCTCTGCGTGCTCGCATTCGGGCGTCCGAACGCTGCGAGCGTACCGGCGAACCTGACGGAAGACGACTTTCGCAAACTGGAACAGAATTGGCTCGACGCCGAGGCCGGGCCCAACCTGCCGGCTCTGCGGAAGATGTTTGCCGACGATTTCATGGGAACTTCCTTCGGCGCTGGCGTGCTGAGCAAGACGGACGTAGTGCCGCCGGACGGAACGCACGCGAACCACTTCCCGAAATCCATTCTCCGCGATTCCACCGTGCGCATCTTTGGCGACACCGCGGTATTAATGGGAGCGGTCGAAATGCAGGTTCCGGAGAAAGCCGAGCAGATCCGCATGACGACCGTTTTTCAGAAGCGCGGCGAGGAATGGCAAGTAATCGCCGTGCACATGTCGAAGGCCGGCGAATAAGACCAGGCTGCTGCTGTTTTCTCGGCCTACCGGAAGGTGGCGGGCGCCTCGCCTGGCGATCGAGCTGCCCGCATTCTTCTGGCCTACCCCTGCGAGTTCCCTCCTTCACCATGCCCCACACCCATGTCGGTCCTCAGTAGGCCATTCCGACCGTGATCGGGTAAGATACTTCGGCTGCTAGAGGGACGTTGCAAGCGACGTCTCTCGGGAGAGCTTTCACTCTCACGATGAATCGCGAATATCACAAGGGTTATAGCCAGGAACTGCACCGGGACATGGAGGCACTGGTCTTCGGGCATGCGGGGACGCCCCTGCTGGTCTTCCCTACTTCGAGGGGAAAGTTTTTCGAATACGAGGACCGCGGGATGATCGGCGTGCTGGCGCCGAAGATCGAGCGCGGCCAGTTGCAGGTATTTTGTCCTGACGCCGTCGATACCGAGAGTTGGTACAACAAGGGTGTGCATCCCCGGGTACGGGTACTGCGCCATTTGCAGTATGAGCGCTACCTTCTGCATGAGTTCCTGCCCTTCGTCCGGTGGAAAAATCAGACTCCGCAGCTTGCCGTGACCGGGTGCAGCTTCGGCGGGTACCACACCCTGAATTTTGCTTTGAAGCATCCCGACGTAGTGACGCATTGCGTGAGCATGAGCGGATCGTTTGACATCCACCAGTTTCTGGATGGGTATTACGACGACGATTGCTATTTCAATAACCCGCCGGACTTTTTGCCGAACATATCGGATGACTGGTTCTTGAGCCGCTACCGGCAAATGAAAATCGTGCTGGGGTCGGCGGACTGGGACATCTGTCTGGATGCGAACATCAAGTTCTCGGCGATTTTGAATGGGAAGGCAATCCCGCACTGGCTGGATGTTTGGGGCGATAACTCGAAGCACGACTGGCCGCTGTGGCAGAGGATGGCAGGAAAGTATTTCTAGGGTTCCGGGTTCGTAAAAGGGTACGGCTTTAGCCGTGCCGATCGAGCGCCCCAAGGATTTGCGCTTTAGCTCCAGTGGTTTTGGAACGCGGGCTGCACCATGAGAACGCCTGGCGGCAGTTGAGCGAAGGTTGAGAGCGCAGGGGTCCTTCGACAGCGTAAGTGGTTCACTTCGTGAACCACTTACTTCGCTCAGGGTGACAGATTAAGAATGGAGATTGGACCGTGAAGAAGATTGGCATTTTATTTGGCATGGAGAACACGTTTCCGCCGGCGGTGGTGGAGAAGATCAACTCGATGAAGGTCGACGGCGTGGAGGCCGAGTTCGTGAAAATCGGCGGGATCCGGATGGATGAGCCGAAGAAGTATGCCGTGGTCATCGACCGGATTTCGCAGGATATCCAGTTCTATCGCGCGTACCTGAAGAATGCGGCGCTGCACGGGACGATTGTGGTGAACAATCCGTTCTGGTGGACCGCGGACGACAAGTTCTTCAACTACGCCCTGGCGCACAAGATGGGCGTGGCCATCCCACCGACGGTGATTCTGCCGCACAACAAGCATCCGGAAGCAACGACGGACCGGTCGATGCGGAATCTGATTTTCCCGCTGAACTGGCAAGAGGTGTTCGACTATGTCGGCTTTCCGGCGTTCCTGAAGCCCTATTCCGGCGGCGGATGGAAGCACGTTTACAAGGTTCATACGCCGGAGGAGTTCTTTCATCATTATAACCAGACGGGTGATTTGTGCATGACGCTGCAGCGCGGTGTCGAATTCGACGAGTACTACCGTTGCTACGTGGTCGGGCAAGAGAAAGTGCACATCATGAAGTACGACCCAAAGGCGCCGCATCATGAGCGGTATGTGAAGGGGAATCCGCCCCCGTCTTCGGAAGCGCTGCGCGAGCGGATGGAGAAGGATGCCTTGAATTTGTGTCGGGCTCTAGGGTATGACCTGAACACGGTGGAGTTTGCGGTGGAGCGTGGGGTGCCGTATGCCATCGATTTTTTGAATCCCGCGCCGGATGCTGAGATTACCTCCGTCGGGCAACAGAATTTTGACTGGATTGTGAATGCAGTGGGAGAAATGGCGGTGAAGCTGGCACAGAGCGGAGAGAGTCCTGTGAAAGAGTTGCGATGGGCGGAGTTTTTGACGGGACAACCGGTGCCGAAAGTGGCGGCCAAGCGCGGGAACTAGAGGGCAAGGGATTCGGTTTATGAAGAAGAAGTCTGCTCGCGTCTCGAGAATGGGCGCTAATGCGCCTAAGACAGTGGACGAATATCTGGCGCGCACCCCAGAACCGGCATGTAGCACACTGAATCACATCCGTGCGGTGATCCGGTCGGTCGTGCCGGCGGAGACCACCGAGGTAATCAGCTACGGGATTCCGATGTTCAAGTACAACGGCATGCTGGTGGGCTATGCGGCCTTTAAGAACCATTGCAGCCTTTTCCCAACAGGCTCGGGAGTGCTCGACCAGTTCGAGAAGGAACTCACTGGCTACCGTACTTCCAAGGGGACAATTCAGTTTCCGTCGGATAAGCCTTTACCGGACTTGCTGGTAAGAAAGATTGTGAAGGCGCGGGTCAAGGAAAACAAAGAATGGGACTGACCTGACCACCTGACCGGTCCAGATTTTCTGCTCGTTGTTATACTGTTAGGGCCTGGTTCTTCCCCCAATGCTCGCAAGGCCGCGAGACACGGGACACCGGCGGCCGGGCGCCGCCAGCGAACAGCAGGTTCCTCGACTTCACCCAGAATGACAAGACCTAGATATGTTGCCTACTTTCACCATCGGGATTGAAGAGGAATATCAGACCGTAGATCCGGAGACGCGCGACCTGCGGTCGCACATTCACGCCGAAATCCTGGAGAAGGGCCAGATGATTCTTCAGGAACGGGTGAAGGCGGAGATGCACCAGTCTGTGGTCGAGGTGGGGACGTCGGTGTGCAAGCACATCAAGGAAGCGAAGGCCGAGGTTAAGAAACTGCGGAGCAACATGGTGCGGTTGGCCAAGGAGAATGGGCTGCGTCTCGCGTCCGCGGCGACGCATCCGTTCGGGGATTGGCGAGTACAGGAAATTCATCCCGACCAGCGCTATAAGAATATCGTCGAAGACATGCAACTGGTGGCACGGGCCAACTTGATTTTCGGGCTGCACGTGCACGTCGGCATCGAGGATCGCGAGACCGCGATCCACATGATGAATCATGCGCGGTACTTTCTGCCGCACCTGCTGGCGCTCTCGACCAATTCCCCGTTTTGGCTGGGGATGAATACCGGCCTGAAGTCGTATCGCTGCAAGGTGTTCGACAAATTTCCGCGAACCAATATTCCGGATTATTTTCCCAGCTGGGGCGAGTACGAGAACTTCATCAAGCTGCTGATCAAGACCAACTGCATCGATAACGCGAAGAAAATCTGGTGGGACATCCGGCCGCATCCATTCTTCAATACCATCGAGTTTCGCGTCTGCGACATTCCCATGCGGGTGGATGAGACCATCGCAATTGCGGCGCTGATTCAGGCTACGGTAGCCAAGCTGTACAAGCTGTATACGGCGAACCAGGGATTCCGGCTCTACCGCCGTGCGTTGATCATGGAGAACAAGTGGCGGGCGGCACGCTACGGGCTCGACGGCAAGCTGATCGACTTCGGCAAGCAGGCGGAAGTCCCGGCGCGGGATCTGGTGCGCGAGTATCTGGAGTTCGTCGACGACGTCGTGGATGAACTGGATTCGCGCGAGGAGTTGAATTACATCCACACGATCGTGGAGACGGGCAGCGGCGCCGACCGGCAGTTGCGCGTGTTCCAGGAGACTGGGGATTTGAAGAAAGTGGTCGACTACATCATTGAGGAGACGGAGGCGGGGGTGGCGGAGAGTGACGAGCCGGTTACCGTCAGAAAAATCGGGTAATGAGTATTCCTGCAGAGAAAATTAAAATTCCCGCCCCTCAGCCAGGCTCAGAGCCTGCCCTGAGCTTGCCGAAGGGGCAGGCCCTGTCGCCCAAAACGCCACAAGGACGGGGAACCCTTAACATTCCATTTGATCCTGAATACGCTCCGGGAGCTTACAACGCGGTCAATGTTTGTTTGCGCGTGCAACCCAGCGAGCAGGTTTGCGTGATCACTGACGAGGCTACGGTCGAGATCGCCGCGGCAGTGGTGCGGGAGATCGAGAAATTGGGGGCCCCCTACCATGCCTGGGTCTTAGAAGAACTGGCGGATCGGCCGCTGAAGGATTTGCCGCGCGAAATCCTGGACGACCTTGAAACCACCCAGGTCTCAATTTTTGCAGTCCAGGTGCAGACCAACGAACTGCGGTCGCGCATCCAGATGACCGACGTCGTGAACCGGCGCAAGATCCGTCATGCGCACATGGTAAACATCAACCGGCAGATCATGCTGGAGGGAATGCGGGCGGATTTTGGCCGCGTCGACCGGCTCAGTCAGAAAGTCGTCGAGATGGTTCGCAAGGCCTCGAAGATTCGGGCGAAAACCGCGGCCGGCACCGATCTCACCGCGGATTTGAATCCCAACTACAAGTGGCTGAAGACCAGCGGAATTATCACGCCGGAGAAATGGGGCAATCTTCCAGGGGGTGAGATTTTCACGACCCCCGGCGAAGTGAATGGGACCTTTGTGATTGATGGCGTGGTCGGCGATTACTTGTGCGCGAAGTTTGGCGACCTCGAGGAGAATCCGCTCACCGTGCACATGAAAGGTAACCGGCTCACCGAGGCGCATTCGGAGAATCGCGAACTGGAGAGTGATTTCTGGCGTTACACCCATACTGACAGCAACAGCGATCGCGTGGGCGAGTTCGCCATTGGGACCAACATCGATTTGAAAAAAGTGATCGGGCAGATTCTGCAAGACGAAAAGTATCCCGGCGTGCATATTGCGTTTGGCAATCCGTATGGTGCGCACACCGGTGCAGATTGGGATTCGACCACGCATATTGACGTGGTGGGACGGAAGTTCAACATCTGGGTGGATGACCAGCAGATCATGCGCGAGGGGAAGTTTCTGGTAGATGCATGAAATCGTCTCTTAGCTGTTAGCTCTTGGTCCGTTGCCTTCAAAACCTCGCGAAAGCCGGCGGGACGCCGACGGTACCGATGATTCCCTCCTTACGCACGCAGTTCAACGACGGCTTCACCTCCGAAAAATATCAGAAATTCCTGCGCCGTATCGACGATGCGTGCGGTACCCATGTGCAATTTCGTCTCTCCGAGACGCCCTGCTTTTTCCCCACGGAATTGATCGATCGGATGGCGCGCGACGGGCAGGAGTTGATTCGGCAACTGGTGGACAATCCCGAATATCAGGCAAAGTCGGATGAGGCGGTTCCCGCCGAGTTCAAAGTCCCGAACGAGCCTTCGCATCCGATGTTCGTGCAGGTCGACTTCGGGCTGGTGCGGGATGCGCGCGGGGAGTTGCAGCCGAAGCTGGTGGAGTTGCAGGCCTTCCCTTCTCTCTATGCCTATCAGGGCCCGCTGGCGGAGGCGTATCTCGACGTTTACGGATTGGGCGCTCTCGGGCTCAAATACTTCTTGAGTGGGCTTGATGCGACCTCTTATCGCAGCCTCCTGCGGCGCGCGATTGTCGGCTCGCAAGATCCCGAGAATGTGATTTTGATGGAGATTCACCCCCAGGAGCAGAAGACCCTGCCGGATTTTTTGCTCACGGAACAGATGCTGGGCGTGCGGGCGGTCGACATTGTCGACATCAGGAAGGAAGGTTCGCGGCTCTACTACGAGCGCGACGGAGAGCGCGTGCCCATCCGGCGGATTTACAACCGAGCGATCGTCGACGAGCTCGAGCGGAAGAATGTCAAGCTTGGGTTTGATTGGCGCGACGAGCTCGATGTGGAGTGGGCCGGGCATCCCAACTGGTATTTCCGGATCAGCAAGTTCTCAATTCCCTACCTGAAGCATCCGTCGGTGCCGAAAACGTGGTTTCTGGATGGGCTGGAGGAGGTTCCTCCGGACCTGGAAAATTACGCTCTGAAGCCACTGTATTCTTTTGCCGGGCTAGGCGTGGTGATTGCTCCGAAGAAGGAAGACATTCTGGCGATTCCGACCGACAAACGTCCTTACTACATTCTGCAGGAGCGCATGCACTTTGAGCCGGTGATCGCCACGCTGTTTGGCGGAACCAAAGCTGAGGTTAGGGTCATGTATCTGTGGCAGGAAGAACTAACGCCGGTGCTGACGATCATTCGCATGGGGCGGGGACTGATGATGGGCGTGGATCACAACAAGAACATGGAGTGGGTGGGGGCATCGGCCGGGTTCTACCCGGGATAGCCCAGCGAGCCGAGCGCGTACTCCAACCTGCTCTGGACCTCACGCTGGGCCGGCAGGCTATTTCAGTTTCACGAACAGCAACACGAAAATCGCCCATATCCCGACGGTCACGGGAAACTGCACCAGCATCGCGTCCCGCAAAGCGCCGCCTCTGGGCAGCGCAAACGTTAGCAGCATCATGGCAAGAGCCGTAAGTACTCCGACAAGAATTCTGCCTTTGGGGTTCATCGTTCGTCCGCTTGTTCAGGTGGCCGAGATCTTGTTTCTGATTGGCAGCCGATGCTACATCGCGTTCATGCAAAGTCTACCTCTTTGAGTCTCCAGAGTTGTTCGAAGCTATGCTCAACGGAAAGGCCGCAGACGCGGAGGAAAAAAGGCCCTGCTATTCCAGCGGGGCCTTACCTAAAGTGATCGTGTTACATGCCGTGGGCAGCACTCACTTCCCAACGTAAGTCTTGGGACTGCCGACGCCGGTACAAAGGTCCCACTTAACCAGCGCGAGGTTCCCATCGTAGAAGCTGCAGAAACCAGTGGTAATGTCAGTGTAGTCGGCAGCGTAGGTCGTCGCGTTGTTGTAGGCGTTGTAGATGGTGGTGAGCTCGGCGGCACTCGAAGCGGCAAAGTGACCGGCCTTATTCACAATGCCGGCCCAGGTTGGTGAGGAGACACTGGTGCCACCGTATACATACCAACCTATGCCAAAGGTGGCGTTACTGTCATAGACCCATACCCCTGTGTTAGGGTTGGCGTCCGAGGAGACGTCCGGCACGAGGCGATGGCTGGCCGCCGGCAACACGCTCTGGTACGAGGGCCGAGGTTCGTAAAGGCTCAAGCCTCCGCCGCCATCCTCCCACGCCGCCTCGGCGATAAAGTTTCCGAACGTCGCGCCGCTACTCACTCTTCTGGTTGTGGTGCCGCCGACCGAGACCACATTCCTGGAAGTATTTGGCCATGAGGTACCAGCCGAATCGCCACTCGAGGCCAAGTAAACGATCCCCGCATGTACGAAATGCGAATCCATAGTGGTCTCGGCTGAGAACTCAGACCCGCCCCAGCTATTGGAGATCTCGCCGCCACCCGCTGCCGCCACTTGCTTGGTGGCGCAATCCTCAGCAACCAAGAGATCGGCAAGGTTGGCAGAAGCCGCTTCTACCAGGAAGATCTTAGCGTTGGGAGCCATGGCGTGGGCCATGTCGATATCCAGCGCCTGCTCTCCCTCCCATCCTGCGTCATTGCCCGGATCAGATCCGGCACAACCTCCGGTGCCGCCGGCGAAGATCACCTTGAAGTCGGCCGAGGTCACAGCGGGAAGACCGAACTGCGCAGAGAATTTGTTTAGATCCGCCGTCGCAGTTGGATAGTCAAAGGCGTCGACGATCCCGATGGCCTTGGTGCCACCGATGGGATTGGTCTTAAAGGTGTTGGGATTGCAGCCAGCCACCGCCGTTACCAGATGGTAGAGACAGGCAAGCGAAGCCGGAGTCTCGAAGGCGGTACCGGTGAACGGGGGCCCAACGGGAGCCAACCCGGTTACATCGGGCAGGGCAAGCCCATTTGGATCGGCCCCCCACTTGGCCCGGTCCGCGGGCACAAAAATTCGAGTGTTCGTATGCATCCGATACCCGACGTCCTCAGGGCGTTCAATACTGGAATCAGGAATCACCACTCTGCCTTTGCGGGCCAAGGACCGTTCCTGGGCAGGCGTAGAAGTCGCGCTCCCCAATAGCAGCGCGGCGACAGCCGAAAACACAATTACTCGTCTCATTTGCACTTCCTCCTCTGTTCAGCAAGTTGGCTCACGTTTTGTTAAAGGTTGGGCTACTCGCCAAAGGGGGGAGCCTTCTTCTGGGGAAAGGCTTTGGGCGAGAACAATTTGGCAGGACATTCTAACCCAAAGCGGCGTTTGGGCGCTCTAGAATTATGAACAAAGCGGAACTGTAATGTTCTAATGCTGAAAACCGTGATGCTGTGAAAGAAGTTGCACACTGAGCCTAGGTCGACCCATGCCCCTTATCCCGGGTGGGCAAAGTTCACTTTGGGGACGTCAATTCGTGGCGGCCGACCCACCCGCGGCAACATGGCCCGGCCGAGCCCTGGTTGAACGGAGAGCCCTCAGCCGATTCTTTTGATGATGGTGGTCTCAAGTTCCCCGCCGCCGTTGCGTCTCACGAACATTTTGTCGGCGTCAAAGCGGACCCTAACGGCGTCGCCAGCAGCGAATTCGCCGGGAGCGTAGCCGGCGGCGGCCTCGACCGAGTATTCGCCCACGTAGCCGACGCCACTGACTCTGACCACGACTGCGGCTCGGCGTGAATGGCATTCCGCTTCACGCAGGATTTCTGTTTCGGCCTGGACCCAATTCTCGACGTCACGGCCAGCAATTCTGCCGTTGCGGATGTAGATTTCCTCCGCGCGTGGGCGAAGGGCTTCGTGGCGGTCCGGATCAATCGACGAAGGGTTGGACGGGTGTTTCGAGTGAAGTCACGGCTTCCATAAAGATGCTCTCCAGGTTTTGCGAGTCCCTGGGCAGGCCTGCGCTGGCAGGCAGGCTGCCTTCTGTTATGGTATTTGGGCGAAACCCGAGGCCGAGCCCCAGGCATCTTATGAAAGGACGTAGCTGAGACAAAATTGGGAATCGGGTTCAAAAGGGCGTGGCGACCCTGAAAGCACAAAAGACAACAGCGCATATTTCGGCTCGAACCCGACGCCCCATGACCTCGCCGTGCGCGATGAAACCTCGGGAGTTGACCGGAATCGGGGGGGAGCCTAACATTACCGCCGAGCACGGTCGGAACAGCTCATGATCGGTCAGCAGGTATCCCACTATCGTATCCTCGGAAAACTTGGGGGCGGTGGTATGGGTATCGTGTACGAGGCCGAGGACTTGAAGCTGGGCCGACACGTAGCCCTGAAATTCATCCCAGAGAATCTGGCCGGCGATCCCAAATCGCTGGAGCGGTTTACTCGCGAGGCGCGGGCGGCCTCGCAGCTCAACCACCCCAATATCTGCACCATCCACGGCATTGAAGACAACAACGGGCATCCCTTCATCGTGATGGAGAAACTCGACGGCGAGAGCCTGAAACAGCACATCTCCGGCCATGCCATGGAGGTCGACAAAGTCCTCGACGTGGGAGTGCAGGTGGCGGAGGCGCTGGTGGCGTCGCACTCCAAGAACATCGTGCATCGCGACATTAAGCCAGCCAACATTTTTCTTACGCCGAGCGGCCAAGTCAAGGTTCTCGACTTCGGGCTGGCGAAACTCGTACACAACCTGGGAACCGAAGATGATGCCGGGGCCGACAATTCCCTGACCGCGATTGGCGTCATCCCGGGCACGGCCGTATATATGTCGCCGGAACAGGCGCGCAGTGAGACGGTAGATGCGCGCAGTGATCTGTTTTCTTTTGGCGTGGTCATGTACGAAATGGCCACCGGCAAGAAGCCGTTCACCGGAAATAATTCCCTGGTCACTTTGGATGCCGTGTTGCATTCGAAACCAGTACCGCCCCGCGACTTGAACCCAAAGATTCCCATCGAGCTCGAAGGGATCATCGGCAAGGCGATGGAAAAGAACCGCAACCATCGCTATCAGAGCGCGGCCGAAATGAAATCGGACCTGGCGCTGCTCAAGCGCGAGACCGAGTCTGGACAAATCAAGAGCGGAACCAACACTGCCAAGCTGCGGGCGGCGACCCGGACTTTTGGCCGGAACACGCGCTGGCAGATCTATCTCACGCTGGCAATGGCGGGCCTGCTGGTAACCGTACTCAGTGCGGTGGGCGCCTGGTGGTATAAACACCGCGAAGCGATCAATGCCGAGCAGCGCAATGCGATCGCGGTGCTGCCGCTGCAGGACATGAATGGCGATTTCAACATCGACTATCTCCGCTTCGCGCTGGCGGACGAGTTGACCAGCGTGCTGACCTATTCCCGGTCGCTGGAAGTCCGGCCATCCTCGGTCACCCGCCGGTACGTTGCCCTCGATCTCGATCCGAAAAAAGTGGGGCAGGAATTGCGCGTCGGGAGGCTGCTTTCGGGGTCGTTCCGCAAGCAAGGCGATCAGTTGTCGGTAACCCTGGAGGCCATCGATGTGCCGACCGACCGACTGCTTTGGCAGGCCAACGTCATGGCCAAGGCTGACGACCTGATCGGGCTGCAGGAGCAATTGAGCACGCAAGTGCAGCATGGCTTGTTGCCCATTCTGGGTGGCGCGGCCGGGGCTACCGAGGCTGCGGCGTCGCGGCCGAAGAATCAGCAGGCCTATGACTTCTATCTACGCAGCGTCGCGGTCCCGCATGATCCCAAGCCCAACAAGGAAGCCATCAAGATGCTGGAGTGGGCGGTGGGCATCGATCCAAGCTATGCACCGGCGTGGGAGGCCCTGGGACAGAGGTATTACTACGACTCGACGTTCGGCGGAGGCGGCGAAGAAATGTTCCAGCGGTCCAACGCCGCCTATGAACGCGCGGTCGCGCTGGACCCGAATCGGACGATGGCCGCGAGCAACCTGATTACAAACCGCGTGGAGCGCGGCGAACTGGGCCGCGCTTACGACGCTGCCACGGATCTCGTACGTCGGCGTCCGCAGAGCGCCGACGCTCACTTCGCTTTGAGCTACGTGCTTCGCTACGCCGGGATGCTCGATCAGTCCACGCAGCAGTGCAACACGGCGCGTTCGCTCGATCCTGGGAACTTCGCCTTCCGTTCCTGCGCCTGGTCCTTCCTCGAGATGGGCAAGACAGACCGCGCCATGGACTTCGTGCACCTGGACGCGGGTTCGGAGTGGGCGGCCTGGGTCACGCCGTATGTGTATATCGCAGAGGGAAATATGGCGGAGGCTCGCGCTACCGCGAAGAATATGGGGACGGCCTCCTCCTATCACCGCCCGCTGATGGAGGCTTGCACGGCGGCGCAGCGCCCGGCCGACCTGGCAAAAATTGTGCGCGACGCGGAATCATCGGTGATGATGGAACCTGACGCCGAGGCGTGGTATCACGTGGGAGCACTGATGGCAGCCTGCGGGCAGAATGAACCCGCCCTCAGGCTGTTCAAAGCTGCGGTACAGCAGAATTATTGCGCACACACGGCGCTGCTGGACGATCCTCTGTTGAAGGATCTCCGGAAAGAGACGGCGTTCAACGAAGTTCTGACCGCCTCCAGTAACTGCGAGGCGGTACTGAAGGAAGGGCGGCAGTAGGGTTTCCACTACCCCGCTGCGGGTTTTTCGGCGAGACCCATTCAATTTATGCGCGACTTTACGCGGCGCACGTTGCTGAAATCATCGATCGCGGGAGCAGCGACTCTAGGACTTCCGTCCCTGGCGTTCAGTTCCGACTCTGCGGCGCCAGCACGCAAGGGGCGAATCCATCAGTCCGTCTGTCAGTGGTGCTACCCTCACACTCCTCTGGACCAATTGGCGGAGTATGCAGCAAAGATCGGACTTCGGGGAATTGACCTGCTAAAGCCGGAGGAATATGAAATCCCGCGCCGCTACGGCCTGGCGTGCACTATGGGATATGCCGGCGGCGGCGAAATTGGCAAAGCCTTGAATCGCGTCGAAAACCATGCCGCGATTGAGGAGGCGTTTCGCGCCAACATCCCGCGCGCGGCGAAGGCGGGCGCTCCCAACGTCATTACTTTTTCCGGCAACCGGGGCGGCATGTCGGACGACGAAGGCGCGAAAAATACCATCGCCGGATTGAACCGCGTCAAGAAAATCGGGGAAGATCATGGCGTGACGATCTGTCTGGAACTGCTCAACAGCAAACGCGACCATCACGATTACATGTGCGACCACACGGCCTGGGGAGTGCGCGTGATGCAGGAAGTGAACTCGCCCAACGTGAAGCTGCTTTACGACATCTACCACATGCAAATCATGGAGGGTGATCTGATCGCGACCATCCGCGACAATGTCCAGTGGATCGGCCACTTTCATACTGGAGGCGTCCCCGGCCGCCACGAACTCGACGGCACGCAGGAGATTCAGTGGGACGCGGTTATGCGGGCCATTGCCGACGCCGGCTATAAGGGCTATGTGGCGCATGAGTTCCTGCCCACCGGCGATCCGCTGGTTTCGCTGCGGAAGGCCGCGGACTTGTGTGATGTTTGAGCCGGACATCTTTAGCTGAACTATGCGGCGGAACGCGGTGTCCAGAAAGAATTTGCGTCAAAGCAGGGGTAGGCCCCATCCTTGTAACGTGAGAAATCCCGGACCCGTCAGCCTGCCGTGCCTCGCTCGCGGCGTTTCCACAGTATTTCTGAAACTCGGTTCCTTCGGGCTGAACTTGGTTGGCCTCGTCACGATCCTCGCTCTCGCGGCACCCGCGCAGGCTCCGTCAGCCGCCCATGAGACTTCGACGGCCGCCAAGGCGTCGACGCCCCAATCCTCTCCCACCGAAGTCCTCGCCGATCCTCCCGGCCTGCTCTACCAGGGCGTTCCGGCGGAGATCCCTCAAGATGAAGGAGTGGCCGGCTTGGGCCTCGAGCTGCTGCGTCTGGGAACGACGGCGCGCCTGATGCAGGTCGTGGCGCATCCTGACGACGAAGATGGTGGGATGCTCACGCTCCAGGCCCGCGGGCACGGAGTGAGCGTCCTGCTGATGACACTGACTCGGGGTGAAGGCGGGCAGAACAAGATCGGCAGCAATTTGTCAGACGTGCTGGGTGTACTCCGCGCGCTCGAACTGTTGGCTTCCGACCAGTATTACGGCGTCGAGGAGCGCTTTTCGCGCGTCGCTGACTTTGGGTTCTCCAAGAGCCCAGACGAAACGTTCGCCAAGTGGGGCGGCCACGACGTGGCCCTGGGCGACGTGGTGCGAGTCATTCGGACCTTTCGTCCCGATGTGCTGGTCCCGCGGTTTTCCGGGACTAGTCGCGATGGCCATGGGCATCATCAGGCTTCGAGCATTCTCGCGCAGGAGGCCTTTCGGGCGGCGGCTGACCCGTCGCGTTTTCCCGAGCAGATTGCCGAGGGACTCACCCCCTGGCAGGCTAAGAAGTTTTATATCGGAAACGTCTGTGGCTTTGGCGCAATGACGTGTCCCGACGCGGACTGGACTCTGAAGCTCAATACCGGCGAAAAGAGCAGCGAGTTGGGCATGTCCTACGTTCAGTTCTCTATGCAGGGGCTACGGCACCAGATGTCGCAGGGCGCGGCCAACTGGACCGTCGATCCGGGAGACCGGTTCACGTTTTACAAGCTGGCAGATTCAGTCGCGCCTTCCACCCCTGGCAAGGATGGTCACGAAAAGGATTTCTTCGACGGACTCGACACGACCCTGCCGGGGCTGGCGTCGAGGTTGGGTGCGGAGGAGCCCAAGGTTCCGCAACTGCGCCAGCAGTTGGCGGAAATTCAAAAGCAAGTTGCGGAGGCGGCCCTGGCCGCCAAAAACGATGCATCCGGGGCGGCTGCGCCGCTCATCAAGGTCGTGGCCGGATTGAACCGCGTGAGCGGCGAGGTGAATCGTGCCCCGCTCAGCCCGGCGGCGAAGTTCGATTTTCTATCGCGGATCGACGAGAAGCTGGAGCAGGCGCAGACCGCGTTGAATCTGGCTCTGGGAGTGAGCCTCACCGCCGATGTCTCGTCCGATGGCAACCGCGACGCCCAGCCACGAAAAGAAGCGGATGCGCTGACTACGGTTTCCCCAGGCCAGGAGTTTCTCATCGCCGCAAAATTCCACAACGGCTCGAACCAACCGCTGCTCATCGATCAGATCAAACTCGAAGTTCCAGCGGGATGGAACACGATCAGCGGCAAAACCAAACCGGAAACGATAAAGCCGGGAGAAGATTTGCATGCCAATTTCCGGTTGCGCGTGCCCAACGACGCGAGTTACACCCGGCCGTATTGGCATCGGGACGATCCCGATACCGAGAGCCTGAACCACATTGACAACCAGAAGTACGCAACTCTTCCCTTCCCGCCTCCGGCGCTGCGCGCGCAGGTTGAGTATTCCGCCGGCGGGCCGGGCGGAACGAAAACGCGGAATGGCATTACGGCCGTCGTGGTCACGCCTTTTCTGGACGAGGCCGGAAAGCTGCGCACTCGCCCGCTGGCGATCGTGCCCGCGTTCTCCGTGGAATTGGAGCCGGGCACGCAAGTCATATCGACCCACAATGGCTCAACCTCCACGGTTACGGTGGGAGTGAGGAGCAATCTCGCCCGCAGAGTGCACGGCGTACTTCGGCTGGAACTGCCCCAGGGTTGGCGGTCGGAGCCTGCTGAGTCCGCTCTTGACCTGACCCATCGCGGAGAGAAAAAAGACTTCCAGTTTAAGGTCTTCCCTGCCGGCTTACAGGAGGGTCGAGCGACGGTGCGCGCAGTGCTGGACTCCGAAGGTAAAACCTACGGCGAAGGATACACCTTGGTGACGCGCGAGGATCTCGGCAGTTTCTACTACTATCAGCCGGCGCGGCAGCGCGTGAGCATCGTTGATGTCCGCGCCCCGCACGATCTCAAAGTCGGCTACATCATGGGAGCGGGCGACGATATTCCAACTGTCCTCAAGCAGGTTGGAATAGACGTCACCTTGATTCCGGCAGAAAAACTAGCCTCGGAAGATCTCGGAAAATACGGAACGATCGTACTGGGCATTCGCGCCTACGACACGCAGAAAGAAGTTGCGGCCAATAATAAGAAGCTGTTGGATTTCGTTTCCGCCGGCGGAACTCTGGTGGTGCAATACAACACCGGTACAGGAGATTTCAATAGCGGAAAGTTTACTCCTTATCCTGCGGAACTCAGCCGGGCGCGGGTGTCGGTCGAAGAAGCTCCGGTAGAAATTCTGGCGCCGAACGATCCCGTCTTCCATTCTCCCAATGTCATTACGGCCCGCGACTTCGACGGATGGGTGCAGGAGCGCGGCTTGTATTTCATGAGCAAATGGGATGAACATTTCACGCCCCTGTTGTCCAGCCATGACCCGGGTGAAGACGCGCAGAAGGGCGGGTTGCTGCGCGCTCTATTCGGCAAAGGAGCGTACATCTATACCGGCTACGCGTTCTTCCGCCAGCTGCCTGCGGGCGTGCCCGGAGCGGTGCGACTATACGTAAATCTGTTAAGCGCGGGAAAACCCAAGCCCTAGAGACGTAGCTTGCTGCATCTCTGCCGGCGGCGTTGCGGACCCAAAGTTCTGAGGTGACGCCGGCAGAGACGTTGCCAGCAACGTCTCTACAAAAATGCAATCTCCGACCAATCCTGAAGCCAGCTCGCCCAGCCTTATCCGTGGCATGGGCCTCGGCGCCGCCACTGCGCTGAACATGATTGACATGATCGGCGTGGGCCCGTTCATCACCATGCCCCTGGTGGTGGCCGCGATGGGCGGCCCGCAGGCGCTATTGGGATGGATCATGGGCGCGTTGTTCGCCATGTGCGACGGGCTGGTATGGGCCGAACTGGGCGCGGCCATGCCGGGCTCGGGCGGATCGTATCGCTACCTGCGTCAAACCTACGGGCCCCAGAAACTTGGACGCCTGATTTCATTTCTGTTTATCTGGCAGCTATCGTTTAGCGCTCCGCTCTCGATTGCCTCCGGCTGCATCGGCCTGGCAGGATATGCCGCATATTACTGGCCGGGGCTGGAGACGGTCCTGGCCCACCACGACGCCGCACTGCACGTCCCGTGGGCGGGAACCCTCGAGGTGAGCTGGATCGTGACTCCGGGCACCTCAATCGCGGTGGGCATCTGTCTTTTCACCGTGTTTCTTCTCTACCGGCACATCACAGTGATCGGGCGCCTTTCGAAAGTGCTGTGGCTTGGTGTCATGGGCACCATGGCGTGGATTATCTACGCCGGGCTCACGCACTTCAATGCGGCACAGGCCTTCGATTTCCCCCCAGGTGCGTTCCGCCTCTCGCACAGCTTCTTCACCGGGCTCGGCGGCGCCATGGTCTACGCCGCGTACGACTATTGGGGATATGGCAACGTCTGCTTCCTGGGCGACGAGATCAAAGACCCGGGCAAAAACATTCCCCGGGCGCTGCTGCTTTCCATTCTGCTGGTCGCGTGTCTATACATAGTGATGAACGTGTGCATCCTGGCGGTGGTTCCGTGGCGCGAGATGGTGCACATGGGACAGAACAACAGTGGGTTGTACATTGTCTCGTTGTACATGCAGCGAATTTACGGCCCGTGGGCGGCACGCGTGGTGACAGCCCTCGTCCTCTGGACGGCGTTCGCCTCTGTTTTTTCGCTGGTGCTCGGATATTCGCGGGTGCCCTATGCGGCGGCGAAGGACGGTAATTATTTCCGGGCCTTTGCCAAAGTACATCCGGTACACCGGTTCCCCTCCGTTTCCCTGCTGGCGCTGGGTGCGGTGGCGGCGGCGTTTTGTTTTCTGCGCCTGAAGGATGCCATCGCCGCGCTGGTTGTGATCCGCATTATCGTGCAGTTCCTGGTACAGGCGCTGGGATTGATTGTGTTAAGAATCCGCGAGCCCGAGATGCCGCGGCCGTTCCGCATGTGGCTGTACCCGCTACCTGCGTTACTGGCGAGCGCAGGCTTTCTCTTCATATTGTTCAATCGGGAGAACTGGCAACGGGAGGTCCGGTATGCAGTGATCATTCTGCTGACCGGCGTGGTCATTTACATGATTCGCGCCTGGAAGGATTCAGAGTGGCCGTTTGCGGCGGTGCCGGAGAAGGCTGCAGGTTCGTAGAAGCACGGTCAAGCGCTCAACACCAGCGCTCAACACCGTAGAGAAGACGGCGGGAGATGGCAGACAACATCACAGTTTCGCCGGTTCGGGGCGCCAGCATCCAGCGGGCCGATGCGGCTTGGGCGCCATTAGGCGAACCGCTGTTTCGATCAATATGGATCGCCGCAGTTGTTTCTTACACCGGTACGTGGATGCAGAACGTCGGCGGCGGCTGGCTGATGACTCAGCTCACCACCTCGCCGCTGATGGTGAGCCTGGTACAGGCCGCCGCGGCGGTTCCGTTCTTCCTCGTGGTTTTGCCGGCCGGCGCGCTAGCCGACATGGTCGACCGGCGCCGGCTGCTGCTTTTCACCCAGAGTTGGATGGTGGTGGCAGCGGCCGCGCTTGGCGTCCTCACCCTGCTGCAGGCGGTGAATCCGTGGGTGCTGCTGGTGTTCACGTTTTTGCTTGGCCTGGGGGCGGCGATGAACGATCCCGCCTGGCAGGCGATTACTCCCGAGGTAATTTCGCCGGAGCGTCATGCATCGGCCGTGGCCTTGAACTCGGCCGGGTTCAACGTGGCGCGGGCGGTCGGTCCGGCGCTAGGAGGACTCGTCGTCGCGGCCGCCGGATCAGGCTGGTCGTTTCTGCTGAACGCAGCCTCCTTTTTCGGCGTCATCTTCTTTCTCTACCAGTGGCGGCGGGCGCCGCGCGAGACATTGCCACAGCAAAAGGTGTGGGATGCGATCGTCGAGGGCTTTCGCCATGTGCGCGCAACGCCGCAGGTACGATCGGTCTTGATCCGCACGGGAGCCTTCAGCCTGGGCGCAACTTCGCTCCTGGCGCTGCTTCCCGTCGTCTGCCAGCCCCACGGGGCGCAAGGATACGGTTTTCTGCTCACCTGTTTTGGCCTGGGCGCGCTGGCTGGTGCCGCAGTATTGCCGCGCTTGCGCTTGCGCTATTCGGTGGACGGCCTGGTGGCCGGCGCAACCGTCGTCTTCGCGGCCATGACCTTCATGGCGGGTCAAACGCATATCTTTGAATGGCTGTGTCTGGTATTGTTTACGGCTGGAGCGGCCTGGATCGGCATCCTGGCCTGCTTCAACGTCGTGGCCCAAACGATGTGTCCCTCGTGGATGCGCGGTCGCGCTCTCTCCATGTATCTGCTGGTACTACAGGGCGGTATGGCCCTGGGCAGCGCCGTCTGGGGAGCATTGGCCTCGTGGCAGGGCGTTCCGGCGGCATTAATGTGGTCGGCCCTGGCCATGGTCGTAGGATTAACCAGCATCGTTAGGCATCGTTTGTCGGCTGCAGAGTTGAAGACGGCTCCGGCCGTTGTGAGAGATTAGACCACAGGGGGAATTGATGAGGAGAACTCTGGCCGTGGTGGCGTGCGCCTTGATGGCATTGACCGTTGCCGCAGTCGCGCAGACGCCAAAGCCCAAGGAGGAACGTCGTTCGGTCACTGAGATATTGAACCATACGGTCAGCAATCTCGAGTACGAGTTTGTTCCCGCCGCAGAGGCCATGCCCGAAGACAAGTTCGGATTCGCCCCCACTAGCGGTGAGTTCAAAGGTGTGCGCACATTCGGCGAGCAGATCAAGCACGTGGCGGCTGTGAACTACGAACTCGGAGCGGCTATTCTGGAGCAGAAGCCGCCGGTCGACATCGGCATGGAATCAGGTCCCGACTCAGTCACGACGAAGGCGGACATCTTGAAATACCTTAAACAATCGTTCGAATACGTACACAAAGCTGTCGCCACGATCAACGAAACCAATGTGACGGCAACCGTGAGAAGCCCCTTCGGCGAGGGAAAAGTATCACGCCTCGGCCTGGCAGCCGCGGTTTCGTCGCACGGTTACGACCACTACGGGCAGATGGTGGAGTACCTGCGAATGAACGGGATCATCCCCCCAGCCAGCCGCTAAGCCTGAGTGTAACTAAGTTTCCTATCACAGGATGCCTTCAGGCATCGCGTCGGTAGGTTCGTATGAGGGCATCCCCCAGGTAAGTAGGGGTTGCATCCGGGCATCATTCAGGCAAATAAGGTTCGTATCAGGGCATGCCTTCAGGCATGCCCTGAGTGCAGCATCACAGGTGCGCCTCCGGATCAAACTTCCACCACGAACCGCTAGCCTAGGCCCCGATGGATCTCGGACTGGCGACCGGGATCAGGTTGCTGCGGTGCTGTTCGAAGGTGACTGTCGGGTCCGAGGCGAACCGGTCCGGATACGATTCGAGGGCTCGCAGAAAGGCTTCTATCTCCTCTAAGACCTGCTCATTGTTCCAAACCTGAGCCTCCACCCTTTTGCCAACTAAAATCAGATTCTTCACACCCCACACTCCTACGTCCGAACGAGTCCGCACCCTCAGATGCCGCAGCCCTGCACTTTGCTGCCATTAACAAATACTGCAAATGTAGATTCGGGCTTTTGGGGGAAGGTTGAACTTACCCGGAACGCCGCCCGTGAAGCAATGGCCCGTTCGGGCTAAACCGACGCTTAGAAACGCGCTCCAGCCATGGCAATGGCGGTGGGAAGGAGTTCGGCGGCAAGCCCGTTTCTTGAGAGATGAGCTGAGACAACTTTGCGTAATTTTAGCACCGAAGCGTTGGGGGCTAGAAACATCAGGACCGAAGGACCTGCTCCACTGAGGACTGCGCCGAGAATGCCTTTTCTCCCTCTCAATTCCTTGAGACAAGGCAGCAGCGGACAAAGCCTTGCGCGGTACGGCTGATGGATGCGGTCCTCAAGAGCGGCGGATAGCAGGTCGTGCCGCCCTTGCGTGAACGCCGCCAGCAGCAGCATCGAGTTCTGAATGTTGATGACCGCGTCGGCCCGCGAATACCTCTCCGGCAGCACCCGGCGCGCCTCCTCGGTGCAGAGGCTCTGGCTCGGCACGGCAAGCAGTAGCGGCCACTTCCCTTTCGGGCGAACGCAGACAACCTGGGCTTCAGCCTCTGTCGCCATGCGCGCCACCGTAAGCCCACCCATCCAGCAGGCGGAGGCGTTGTCGGGATGGTGCTCGCGGCGGGAGGCTTCCCCGATGATTTGTGCGTCGCTCCAGTGCAGCCCGCCGAAGTGCACCGCCAGAGCAATGCCCGCCAGCCGCGCGGCAGCCGACGAGCCGCAACCCTTGCCGATCGGAATGTCGTTGGCAACGCCCAGTGACAAAGGTGTAGGGTGTTGGCCCGCGGCTTCGAGCACTTCGCCATACGTATGCAGGATGAGGTGGTTTTTGAGCGCTCCGCAGATGTCACGATCGCGACCGGTCGCGGTAATGGAAAACTCCCTTGCCGGGTGCGCATCGATCTTGATGTAAAAATCCATGGCCAGAGCAGCAGCGTCGAATGCGGGTCCAAGATTGGCCGACGTGGCGGGAAGGGAGATGCGGAACTGTTTTGGGATTTTGGTTTTCGATGGCATGAGCAATCGTCGCGGTTCAGGACTTCTCAGCTTGCTCCAGGATTTGGATCACCGCGTCCAGCGTGGCATCCAGCACAATGGGCGGACGGCGTAAGCGCTCCACTGCGCGGCTCGCACCCTCGGCGCCTTTGAACAATTCGCCGCGATGGAAGTCGATGGTGAAGTCGGGATCCTTCAGCAAATTCCCGGTCAGCACGAGAACCACGGTCTCATCCGGCTTCACGAATCTTCGTTGCACCAGTGTCTTCAAACCAGCGAGCGTCACCGCCGACGCCGGCTCGCACCCGATGCCTTCAGCCCCAATCTCTGCCTTAGCTTGAGCGATCTCGATTTCGCTGACCTGCTCGCAGGCCCCGCCCGTGGCTTCCAGGACGCGAGCTGCTTTCTTCCACGACGCCGGATTCCCGATGCGAATCGCCGTAGCGCGGGTCTCGGCCTGCACGCTGACGAGCCGTTCGCCCTTGGCTTCGCGCAAAGTACGCACCAGAGCGTTCGCTCCTTCCGCCTGAATGACTGACAGCTTGGGCAGATGAGAAATCAACCCGACTTCGCGCATTTCAAGCAGCGCCTTGCCGAGGGCGGAGCTGTTTCCGAGATTACCGCCAGGAACAATGATGTGGTCGGGAACTTGCCAGTCGAGTTGTTCCAGCAGTTCGAGCGCAATTGTCTTCTGGCCTTCAAGACGAAACGGGTTGATCGAATTCAACTGATAGACCGGCGCGCGCAGCACCAGTTCCTGCAGCAGGCGCAGGCAGCCGTCGAAGTCGGTGCGCAACTGGCAGGTGACCGCGCCATAGTCGAGGGCCTGGGAGAGCTTGCTCCACGAGATCTTCCCATCCGGAACCAGCACCAGACTGCGCATGCCTCCGCGAGCGGCATAGGCAGCCATCGACGCGGAGGTATTCCCGGTCGAGGCGCAAGCGACCCACCGGAATCCGGCGCGGCGGGCAAAGGTGGCGGCGACGGTCATGCCCGTATCTTTGAACGAACCGGTGGGATTCATCCCCTGGTGCTTGGCGAAAAGGCGCGGCACGCCCGTGATGTGCGCGCACTGCGGAAGTTCGTAGAGCGGAGTGTTCCCTTCGTGGAGGGTGACCACTTCGGGATCGTTCTCGATCGCGGGCAGCAGCTCTCGGAATCGCCAGACCCCGCTCAAATCGACTGCGCTAAGCGAGAGCCGGCGTTTGCGCCACACGGACTTCAGGTCGGAGGCATCGGGCTTGGCTTCCTGCCAGTGAGGATAGGTGATTTCGAGCAGGTCTCCGCAACGAGCACAACGGAAATTCTGGGTCGCATGGTCGCTGAGGTCGCCGCAGGCGATGCAGCGAAAGCGCGAATTTGCGGGCTGCACAACGGGCACAGAACTGGAAGACGGTGGCATGGCCCGTATCTATTTCCCTCCCCGCAGATACTGGTCGGTCTTGTTGATCCAGTCGGCGCGCGGGGGGGCGAAGACGTCGAGGTCGACCGTATCTTCCATGGCCTCGGCTTTGTGCGGCATATGCGAAGGGATGCAGAGAGTTTCTCCCGCATGGACGACGATCTCTTTACCATCGATCCAGAATTTGAGCGCGCCCTCAAGAATGTAGGTCAACTGCTCGTTGTGGTGGCTATGCTCAGGGACGATGCACCCTTTCTTCAGCAGCACCCGGGCCAGCATGATTTCCTGGCCGACAACGAATTGCCGCTGCAGCAGTGGGTTGAGATCTTCCAGCGGTACGGTGCTCCACGGAATGTACTGGAGCGCGGCCGGGCTAGCAGCGTGCTTCTTGAGCGCGCTCTTGGCGCGGGCGTGTGCACCCGAGGTCCGGGTTCGCTTGATTGGGGACGATTTGGACTTGATTTTCTTTGCCATGCAAATTTGTGGTACGGAGGATTGGTTTTTGCGCCAACACCCGATTGTAAGGGAAACGCGGGGATTCACAATCCTTTATACACGCCGCCGTCGACCAGCACGGTCTGGCCGGTAATGTACGAGGCTCGCTCGGAAGCCAGCCAGACGATGGTTTCCGCCACTTCGCCAGGCTCACCCAGGCGCTTGAGGGGAGCTTCGGCGGCCCATCCATCGAAAAGTTCTTGCTCCGTTTTTCCCGAGGCAGCAGCCCGGGCTTTCGCCAACTGCTTCAGGCGGTCGGTGGAGGTGAAGCCGGGACCCACGTTGTTGACCAGGATTCCGTCTTTCCCAAACTCGTTGGCCAGGCTCTTCACCAGGCCAACCACGGCGGCGCGCACGGCGTTCGACAGCACCAGGTCGGCGACCGGCTGCTTGGTCGTGATCGAGGTGAGGGTGATGATCCGTCCCCAGCGCTGCCGCTGCATGTGGGGGATGACCGCGCGAGCAAAGTAAACCGTGCTCATGAAGTTCAATTCGAGCGCGCGCTGCCAATCGTCGAGGCTGGCGGCCAGAAATCCCTTGGCCGGTGGGCCACCCGCGTTGGTGACGCAGATGTCGACGCCCCCAAACTTGCCTGCTACTGCGGTGACGAAACGACTGACGGCGGCGGAGTCGGAGACGTCCAACGCCTCGGCGAAGACTTCGGCGTGCTGCTTTTTTTCGATCTTGTCGGCGGCGGCCTCGAGCGTCTGTGGATTACGGGCGCACATGGCGATCCGGCATCCTTCGGCGGCAAAGGCTTCGGCGGTGGCCAGGCCAATCCCCTGACTGGACGCGGCAACCAGGGCAACGCGGTTTTTCAGTCCCAGATCCATATCGAATCGACTTGAAGTCAATGAATGCGGCATTATAAACGGTCGCGTCCGCGCTGTTGTCCGGGATTGGCTTGCCGGAGTTGCACCGGCGCATTAACCTTGAAGGACGAGGTCGCTCATGAAACGCCGCACCCATCGCCCAGAAACCACCGCCGTGCACGGCGCGGCCGACCTGGAGAAGAAAAACGGTCCCGTTACCACGCCCATCTATCAAACCTCCACCTTCGAAGTCACCGACAACGACCAGCAGCAACGCGTGACCTCAACCGACCGCTACTATACGCGGTGGGGAAACCCGACGAACACGGTGGCGGAAGAAACACTCGCCGCACTCGAAGGTGTCGAGGGGGCGCGCACCTTCGCTTCGGGCATGGGGGCGATCACCAGCACGATCCTGGCGCTGCTGAAAACCGGGGACCACATCGTGGCCCAGCGTGACATCTATGGCGGAGTGACGAAGTTCTTCTCCGAGTGGCTGCCCAAGATGGGGATTGAGACGACGTTCGTGGATACGACGGACTATGAGCAGCATGCGCGGGCGATCCGGCCCAATACGAGGCTGTTGTACCTGGAGTCGCCGACCAATCCGGCGTTGCGGGTGGTCGATATGAAGAAGGCTGCCGCACTGGCGAAGCAGCACGGACTGATCAGCATGATCGACAGCACGTTCGGCACGCCCATCAACCAGCATCCAGCCGAGTACGGAATTGATCTGGTGATGCATTCGGGGACGAAATACTTGAGCGGCCATGCCGACCTGACTTGCGGGGTGGTGTGCGGACGGCGCGAACTGATGAAGCAGTTGTGGGAGACACGGACGACGCTGGGCAACTGCATGGACCCGCATGCGGCGTGGCTGCTGATCCGGGGAATGAAGACGCTGGCGGTCCGCGTGTCGCGCCAGAACGAGAACGCCCAGCGTGTGGCAGAATTCCTGGAGCGGCATGCGAAGGTGCGGCGCGTGCATTATCCGTTTCTGAAGAGCCATCCGCAGTACGCAATCGCGAACCAGCAGATGACCGGCGGCGGCGGCATGGTGACCTTCGAAGTGGAAGGCACCGGCGAAGACGCGCGGCGGGTGAGCGAGGCCATGACGTTGTTCACGCTGGCAACCAGCCTGGGTGGAGTCGAGTCTCTGGTATCGATTCCAGTGCTGACGTCGCACGCCATGATCTCGGCCGAGCAGCGGAAGAAAATGGGCGTGACCGAGCAGATGGTGCGGCTGTCGGTCGGGATTGAGAGTGCCGACGATCTGATCGCCGATCTGGAGCAAGCGCTGGAGGCGGTTGGGGCGCGGGCCACCGTGCAGGTGGGAATAGATTAGCCGCGAGCCAGGATAAGGCCTCTGCGTTGTTCAAGGACGCGAGTCCAAAACGAAACCCGGTCTCTAGCGAGGCCGGTTTTCTTCTTATCGCCGTAATTCCGTCTAGAAGTTAAACCGCGCGCCAAACTGGAACTGGCGCGGGGTGTTGAGGTCTTGTGTAATCGCGCCGTATGGCTGGCCGCCAGTTGATGTCATGCCTTGCCTGCTCGGGGCTGCAAACTGGCGTGTGTTGCTCAAATTGTAAGCCGAGACGTCGAAGCGAAGCGCCATGGCCTCCTTGATCTTGAACGTTTTGTAAATGGACATGTCGAAGTTGCGCGCTCCCTGGGTCCTAACGTGATCCAGATAAGCGGGCGCAGTCCCGGGAACGAAGGGGCTGGCCGGAAAGGCGAAACAGCTATTGTTGACCCACTGGCTGGCGGACCTTTGGAATCCACTCGAGGGATTACAGACCAGGTCGGCCCGCTGATTGAAATAAGAACCGGAAGGCGCTGATATGACTGGTGAAGCAATCGGGACGCCCGTACCGAGGTAGAGAATGCCGTTGACCGTCCAGCCGCCCGCAACGGCGTTCGCAATGCCATTCAGATTTACAGCCTGGCCCTTGCCAATCGGCAGGTCATAGGATGCCTGACCGGTGAACGAGTACTTCACGTCCTGAGGAGCTATTGCGTGTTCGAAGCGCAGATTTCTCCAGTCCTGGACGACGGTAGAGTGAGTACCGACAAACCCCAGGGGAGGGCGCCCATCATCGGTCATCAACTTCCCCCAAGTGAAGGTGGCAAGTGTGGTGAAGTGACCGGTCAGCCTCTTCTGCACCTTGGTTTGCACGGAACTGTACTCAGAGTCTCCCGCGGGGTAGCCATTCACGAGAACGCCGTTGCCGCTGTTAACACCAGTACTCCCATCATAGCCGCCGTTGCCAAACTGCGGGAAAGGCTGGAGTGTCGCCCAGAGAGGAACTGGACCGCTGAAATTGGAGTTGAGGCTCACCGGCCCGGTGTTGGGCACCATGCAGCCCGCCGCTGGCACGACACACAGCGAACTGCCATATTTTTGGATCGTGCCGAGATCGAGCTGGTTCAGATCGACACTGGAAATGGGCAGGAAAAGTCCTCGGCTCCCGATATAGCCGACGCTCACGATGACCTGATGCGGCAGCTCATACTCTAAGCCGAAGTTGAAATTGTAGGTGGCAGGTGTGCGCTGGGAGTGCAGCACGGTGCTCAAAGATATTCCGAAGTTATTGGTGAGACCCGAGGGCGAACTGATCGGTTCAATTACGCCGTTAGGAAAGGGATTACTTAACGAAGAGATACCCGTGAAACTCGGTGCGGGACTTCCAGCCGCAGCCCCACTACATAACGAGGTGCCGTTAAAGGATGTATTGCCGCTCGCAGTCAGGCAAGTGGCGTTCCACGTCGTTGACGTAGAGTACCCATCCGTGTCATTGCCGGCGCTGGCGACGTTGTGCAGACTGGGGCCATAGTAGATGCCTGCGCCACCGCGCACCACAAAGTGCTGGACGGGCTGCCAGGCGAATGCCAGGCGCGGCCCGAAGTCGTGCATGTTTGTCGTGAACGGAGAGCGATGGCTGCCGTTGGCGTAGATCTCTGCACCGGTAAAGGGAACGTTGTTTAAGCTGCCGACGGCACGAGGATCGAAGTATTCCAGGCGGTTGAAACGCTCGTTGCGCCCTCCGAAGATGTCCCAGCGCAGGCCGGCGGTGATCGTCAGAGATTTCGAAGCATGGAAGGTATCTTCCACGAAGGCCGCATAGTAGGGGTTGGATTCGGCTACTTTGACATCCTTGGTGAAATTGGGGTAGCCAGTATTCCCTTCAGTGCCCGGAGCCATCCCCATTCCGACTAGGATAGAGGCGAAATCGCTGCCCCCAACAGGAGTTTTATCATTCAGTGACCGTTCGGTTGCGGTGAAGTCGAAACCGTACGCGCCCGCGGGGGCTGGTGGCTGGGTGACGTTGAGATAACGCTTCATCCACTCGAAGCCGAACGACAATTCATGTTTGCCGTGCACCTTGTTGAGGGTGGCGCTGGCGTCGCTGTTCATGCTGGCATAAAAGAACAGATTGTAGTTGGCAGTGCCGCCAACCCCTTCTTGACTTGAACCAACCAGGTCATTGAAGACCACAAACGGTAGCTGTTTGACGACCTGCTCCGCGGCCAGCGAGGCGGGAAAGCCGAGCTTCGTAATGTCGACGCTGCCGTAGGAAGGCTGCCCTTGCTGTTCCTCGTGGTGGCGAGTAAAGGAGTAGCGCAAATTCAGCACCGTAGAAGAATTGAGGGTAAGGTCGTCGGCCACCAGGACGTTGCGCCCATTGGTAAGGTTCTGGGCATAATTGGGGTCCCACCCGGGAGCTGGGAAAACGTTGGCCTGGGTAAAGAACAAGTGGTCATAGGAAAACCTGGTGAACAGGCGCTGCTTCTCGCTTGCGTTCCAATCCACCCGTACGTCGAACCTGTGCGCTTTAAATGGATCCAAGCCGGGCAACCCGAAATTATTTGCGACGTCACCGGTTGCCTGATCACAGGAGGTGGGGTCAGGGATGTTGCAGTGTGGCATATTGGCCAGAAAGAGCAAGCCTATGGGGTTAGGATTTGAAATGATGTTGCCAGGAAATGCTTGCCGCAGGCCGCCTACATCGGGCTTAGTGGGATCGTAGATGGTAAAACCCATCTTCGAGAAGTCTCCCGTCTTTTCGGCACTGGTAGGGACGGTAAAAGTGTCGAGGCCTTCGAATTGCGTCTGTTGCGTGTCCTCGTAATCCCCAAAGAAGAAAACCTTATCGCGCTTAATAGGTCCCCCAATGGCGCCACCCTCCTGATAACGGTGGAAAGACGGAGGTGTGTTCTTCAGGCCCTGGGACAATTGAGTGTTCTTATTGAAATAGTCGTTGGCGGACAGGACATCGGGACGGAAGACCCCGAAGGCGTCGCCATGAAACTTGTTGGTGCCAGATTTGCTCACCAGGCTGATGACGCCGCCGCCGCCGCTCTGGTATGACGCGGCCGTATTCTGGGTCTCAACGCGAACCTCCTCAACTCCATCTTCTGGAATATTCATCGCCGGGATGATGGCGGCGGAGTTGTTTTCCGCAATTCCGATGGGGGCGCCATCGAGCATGTAGTAAACCGATCCCACAAGCGAGCCGTTGATGGTGTCGGCGGAGACGTCCACTCCCGGGCGCCCGTTTGAGATGTTCTGCACGGACTGAAAGGAATCGCTCGAATTGGGCGAACCGTTGACCGCAATCACACCGGCGCTTAATTGAATGAGATCGTAAACGTTGCGGTAAAGCAGCGGGACGCGATCAATCTGCTCGGAGGGGATCAGCGAGCCGACGGTTGAGTTGGTGGGCTCGACCAGGTCGGCGGTTTCGACGACGACTACCTTTTCGGTGGCAGCGCCGATTTGCAGCGCAAGGTTGACCTCGGTGACCTGATCGACATTGACCGTGATTTTGTCTTGGGTGATGGTTTTGAAGCCCGACTGGGTGGCGGTCACCTGATAGACGCCGGGATTGAGCGAGATGAAAGTGTAGAGTCCCGCGCCGCTGGTGATGGTGTGCTGGGTCACTCCCGTCGCAGGACTCACGAGGACGATTTGGGCGCCGGAAACTAGGGCCCCGCCCGGGTCGGTGACAAGGCCGCTGATACTACCCCTGCCGGCTTGGGCAAGCGCGACAGAAGCCGCGATGAGGCCAAGAAAACCAACCGAAAGAAAGTTCCGCACTGCCCTGACCATTGCATTTCCTCTGTTCATTATCGCGCTCCCCGTTTGGCGCGGGCTGGCTCCGCGCGCGTTTAGTTGCTTCTGCTCGTTTCGTCCGAACCTTTTGGTCCGGCGCGCCGTTCCCCATGCAGAACACGTATCCTGCGCTGAGACCCGAGATGCACTATTAAAACGTATGAATAGTGGCTTTGCATGGTATCGACTGTCAAGAAAAAAGCGTGCACCGAACCGGTTAGGCCGGTCCTGGGCGCGACAAAAATCGAATTCTCGCGATCAAAAAATCAACGCCACACCTACAGCAGGTTGCGCGTCGACTCGCGGACGACCAGTTCGGGAGCGACTTTGCGATGTGTGGCGCCGAACTCTCGTTTTTCGAGAACGGCATTGATGCCGTCAACCACAATGCCGACGGCCGATGCTCCCATCGATTCCATGGGCTGGCGGACGGTGGTCAGCGAGGGGGTGTAGAGCGCCGAGGCGGCGACGTCGTCGAAGCCGATCACCGAGCACTGGTCAGGGACACGAATGCCCGCCTTCGAGAGGGCGTGGATGACCCCGAACGCACTCATGTCGTCGAACGCCAGAAGCGCGGTGAAGGAACGCCTCTGTTTGATCAACTCTTCGGTCAGCTTGTGGCCCGCTTCAAAGCTCGAGGTGGGATCCCGCGATTCCGGCAGTTCCATAATCAGGCGGGGATCAAGTTCGAGTCCGACCGACTTGGCGCAATTGCGGATGCCGCGCCAGCGCGGCGAAGTGTCGGTGAGGGCCTTTGGCCCCCGAATGAAGGCAATCTTGCGGTGGCCGAGCGAATACAGATGTTCGAGGGCGAGGTGGCCTCCAACTTCGTTATCGACGATGACGGAACTGATGGAATCGGTCTTCAACTCGAACCCGATCATGACGGTCGGGATGCTATTTTTCTCGAGGTCGCCCAGCAAGTTGATGTCGAGGAAGAGCCAGTTCGCCAGCACAATGAGGGCCTCGATCCGGCGGTCGAGGAGCATTTCAAGGTAGCGCTCGAAGCGCCCGCGTTCGTTGTGCACGTCAGTGAGGATGGGAAGATACGACGACTGGTAAAGAGTGTTTTCGATGCCGCGCAGGACAAGAGTGCAGTACGGGTCGGTCATGTCAAAGACCATCACGCCGACGGTGTGGCTGCGCTTGCTGCGCAGGGAGCGGGCGAACTGGTTGGGCCGGTAACCGAGTTTCTGCGCCGCGCGCTCGATTCGCTTCTTGGTGACGGCAGGAATGTAGCGCGCCAGCGGTGCGTTGTTCAGCACGATCGACACGGTGGTCGACGAGAAGCCGCTTTCCTTCGCCACATCTCGAATGGTCACCATCGCCGGAAGCGCGATCGCTTGAATTAAGTGCGGCCGCTGGCGGACACTACAGCAGAGAGTGGAATCAGTGTCAAGCGCTCGGATCACAACGGGACGTATTGCCTGCCTGCTTGGCGGCGCCGCCGATCAATTGCATTGGCGTGGCAGGCTGCGCTGCACGCACCGAAACCGGGCGGAACGGATCGCGAATGATCGCCCGAACGGTTCGAGGACGCGCAGTGATACACTTGCGCCTCCAGCAGTTTCTCTCACCCGAGCGCGAGTTTCACAATTTTCCCGCAGGAGGTTCAAATCATGAAGCGCATTCTAAAAATCCTGGCCATTATCGTTGGAGTGCTGATTGTCATCGTGATCGCGGTGCCCTTCTTCATCGATGCCAACACCTTTCGGCCGAAACTTGAATCCGAGTTGACGGGTGCCCTTGGACGCGAAGTCAAAGTCGGAAACTTGACGCTTGCGCTGCTGTCGGGCGCGGTGTCGGCGGACAACATTTCAATCGCCGACGACCCGGAGTTCAGCAAGTCGCCTTTTGTGCAGGCGAAGTCGCTCAAGGTGGGCGTGGAGCTGATGCCATTGATTTTTTCGAAGGCTCTCAATGTCACCGAGCTGACATTGAACCAACCAGAAATCGCACTGGTGAAATCGGAGAACGGGCAAAAATGGAATTTCTCCAGCTTGGGTGGCAAGAATACGGCGGCGCCCGAGAAGAAGAAATCAGAGCCGCAAACCAATCCGAATCTCACCGTGGCTAAGCTGAACGTAAAAGACGGACGGCTGACCGTCTCGCGCGCGGGCGAGAAGCCGCATGTTTATGACAAGGTTAATATCGTAATAACGAACTTCTCGTTCGCGTCGTCTTTCCCTTTCAGCGTGACGGCGGATTTGCCGGCGGGCGGAACCCTTAAGCTCGACGGCAAGGCCGGGCCCATCGACGACAACAATGCGGCGCTCACTCCCTTGCAAGCCAAGGTTTCGGTCCAGCGCTTGAACCTCGCCGAGTCGGGCTTCATCGATCCAGCGACCGGTATCTCTGGGGTCGCCGATCTGAACGAGACCCTCACCTCCGACGGACGCGAAGCCAAAACCAACGGCACCCTGAAGGCCACGGAATTGAAGGTGGTCCAGAAGGGCTCTCCGGCGGGCAAACCGGTAGACCTGACCTATGCCGTGGTCCACAATCTCGCCAAGGAGGAAGGAAGGCTTACGCAGGGCGACGTTGCCATGGGCAAAGCGCTGGCGCATCTCACAGGAACGTACGACGCGCACGGCAAAGTCACTGTGGTCAACATGAAGTTGGACGGGCAGGGCATGCCCGTCGACGACCTGGAAGCGATGTTGCCGGCACTCGGAGTGGTATTACCCCCGAAGGCAACCCTGAAGGGTGGCGACCTGAACACGACCCTGGACATCGTGGGACCGGTTGACAAGCTGGTAACCACCGGAACCGTTCGCCTGGAAAATTCTGCGCTGGCCAACTTTGACCTGGGTTCGAAACTCTCCTCGATTGCCGCCCTCGCTGGAAAGCAAACCGGCAACGACACCACGATCAAGAACTTCAGTTCGGACGTGAGAGTCGCACCCGAGGGCACTCAGGCCAACAACATCAATCTGACGGTTCCCTCGATCGGAGTGCTGACGGGGGCGGGCGTTGTGAGTCCGGCCAATGAACTGGCATTCAAGATGAACGCCGCCGTGAGCGGACTGGGTATCCCGTTCGCGATTCAGGGCACGACCGCCGATCCCAAATTCGTTCCCGACGTGAAAGGGATGGCCACCGGCCTGTTGCAGGGAGTGCTGAAGGGCCAGGGCAATAACCAGCAGAATCCGCTGAGCGGGCTGTCTGGCCTCTTCGGCAAGAAAAAGCCGAAGTGATGGGAAATTAGCGGCGGAGGTAAAGCCTCTTTTCAGCTTCGTCGGCACTGACTCCGGACCATACCATCCGATGATATGTCTCGTCCATCTCCGCGGGTGAAGCTTTTGTGCCGTGATCGATCCACCAGGACAACAGCGACCACAAGGCCCCGGCGAGCGCATAGGCTAGAGCAGCGCGCTCAGACGAACTATTGTCCTCCGGACACAACATGGAGAGACGTTGCTCGATAGAGCGCGCAAAATAGCCTTTTCCCAGTTCCATCGTGTCGTGGATCTTGCCCGATGCGACCAGCGCGGCATAGAACTCGCGCACTTGGGCGATGTGAGCGAATAGCTCGCGCACAGGGGCAACCCTGTTGGAAACCTCGCCGCTCCGCGTGAGATGGGTTGCCATCATCTCAAAGAAGTCCTCCACGTCGCCGAGGAACAAATCATTTTTGTCGCGATAGTGCGTATAGAAAGTCGAACGGCTAACACCGGCGCGGTCCAGCACCTGCTGCACGGTGATTTCCTCGAACGGTTTCTCGTGCATCAATTCCACCAGTGCATCGCCGAGCACATCTCGCGTGCGGCGTACACGGCGATCCGTCTTCCGAGCCTTGCGCGGTGCGGTGATTGTTGTTCCTTTTCCGGACATATGGCGCCTCTTTGTTCGGATTCGCGACGTTTCCTCGAAATGCGCATTGACCGCCGATAAGTCTCCACCTACAGTGCGGGACATGACAGACGATCGCAAGAGCGGATTGGCGCTGATCGCAGGATCAATCGGCTTGATTATAACGATGGCGCTCCATCCTACCGGCCATGACCTGCTCGCGCCCGGACAGTTCGACCGGATCGCGCGGCTGATAGTCGCCGTACATACGCTGGCGTTGGCCAGCATCCCGGTAATGTTTCTGGGCACACTGGGATTGTCACGGCGGCTGGCATCCCCCGACAAGCTGTCAGTTTGCGCAGTAGTAGCGTACGGGTTTGCTGGCGTGGCTGCGCTGAACGCAGCTGCATTCAGCGGCCTCGTGGCCCCGGGCCTGGCGCGGCAGATGGCGGCAGCAACTCCCGCGAGCGAGACCGCCAATCTGTGGAGCGTGCTGTTCACCTATAACGGTTTTCTGAATCAGGCGTTTGCAATGGTGTTTGTCGTGGCTTCATCAACTTCCCTGGCGCTGTGGTCGGTGGCCATCCTGCGCAACGGTCTCCTCGCTCGTAGTGTGGCAGTCTACGGGTGCATTTTGGGCCCTCTCACTGTGGCTGCGGTCCTCTCTGGCCACTTGCGACTCAACGTGCACGGCTTTGGTCTGGTCGTACTCGGACAGGCCGTCTGGTTCGTCATAGTCGGCGTGACGCTATGTCGACCTGGAACCAGCCATGCCCCCGGTTCTTAGGCTCTGCCAGGATCCCTGAACAGGTTGCTGAGCCCATGCCGTCACCACCGCCGCGCAGGGTAAAGCGACCGCGAGGAATCTTTCCCAGCGACTCATGCTCCCACCGCACCGCTCAGCTCCCGCAGCAGTTCCACCGCGTAGAGTGCTCCCTCGGGAGTCTCCTCGTGTTTGAAGTATGCAAACACATCGCGTCCCTCTGACAGGTGCTCCCCGATCCGCTCCGTCATCGCCCTGCGCTCGTCCCCGGTATAACTCGGCTTGCGGAACCGGTAATAAACCAAGCCGGACGTCGCCACATCGGGCGTAGTCATGGTCTCGGTCTCGGCCACGCATAACGCCGCGTTGCTCGACTTCAGCAGTTCCCATGTCGCCTCGCTAAACCACGACGCGTGCCGGAATTCAAACGCCGCCGGCACAGCCCGCGGCACCAGTGCCAGAAAATCCTTCAGCAACGCCGCATCCGCCTTCAAGTTCGGCGGAAGCTGAAACAATACCGGCCCCAGCTTCCCCGCCGCGGCCAGCGGTTCGATCGTCGCCAGGAACCGCGGCACAAAATCCTCGGTCCCCGTCAACCGCTTGATGTGCGTGATGACCTGGTGCGCCTTGATGCCAAATCGAAAATGCCCAGGCGTTTCCCCCAGCCAGTTCTGAATCGTAGTTTCCTTGACCAGTTGCCGGAAGGTGAAATTGACCTCAACCGTGTTGAGCCGTGTGGCGTAGTGCCCCAGAAATTTCTTCTGCGCCAGCTTGGCCGGATAAAAGTTCGGCTTCCAAGTCGGGTAAGCCCATCCCGAAGTTCCCGCAAAAAATTGCCCCATACCAGTTTCCTTCGTGTCCCTAAGCCTGCCCTGAGCAAAGCCGAAGAGTGCTTTTAGTGGTTAACGGTTTCACCGGCCCTACTTCTTCTTCCCTGCTCGCTTGCTCCGACTTGGCGCGGGATGATCTTCGTCTGCCTGGGCGGCGATCTCGATCGGCGCGGCCACTGGCCGAGTCGCGCCTGTCTTCCGCAAATCCGGCAGACGCTGTTTCAATTCCAGCACAGGCGCAAACAGATCCCCCATCTTCTCAAACCGGCCCACCACTTGCCCGGCCTCGAATACCAGCAGTCCCGGATCCCTTTTCTTGTGCGCACGCTCGACCTCCTCCCACTTCACCGGAGTCGAAACCGCAGGCCTCTCCCTGGCCCGCAACGAATACACTGCCACCGTAGTTTTGTGCTCGTCGTTCTGGCTCCAGTCCACAAACACTTTGCCGGTGCGTGCCTGTCTGCTCATCTCCGACAACACCAGCTCTTTGTGATCGTGCTCCAGCAGTTGCGCCAGCGCATGCGAGAACATTTTGGTCGACTCGTAGGTCGTCGGCGTATTGAGCGGAACATAGACCTGCAGCCCTTTCGACCCGGAAGTCTTGGGAAAACTCTGCAGCTCGAAGTGCTCGAAGATCTCGCGCAGCCACAGCCCCACCTGGCAGCACTGCACAATATTCGCCGGCGGCCCCGGATCAAGGTCGAACACCATCTCCGTCGGACAGGTAATGTCTTCCGCCAACGCCAGCGACGGATGCAACTCCAGCGCAGCCAGATTGGCCAGCCACACCAGCGTCGCCAGATCGTCCGCCAGCACATAATGAACGGTCCGCCGGTTGCGCCCGCTCCAGATGGGCGCCGTCTTCACCCACTCCGGCCGGTGCATGGGAGCATTCTTCTCGAAAAACGGCTCGCCCTCCACACCATCCGGATACCGCTTCCGGGTCAGCGCCCGTCCCGCCAAATGCGGAATAATCGCCGGCGCAATGCGCACGTAATAATCGATGACATCCTTCTTCGTGAATCCCGCGGCGGGATAAAGGACTTTCTCCAGATTCGACAGCTTGAGATTCCTGCCCTGAACATCGATCACTGAGTCGATCAAAGAACTCTCCCCTATTTGGGCTCGACTTTAAGCATACGGCCACCCAGCGGATCGATAAGGTAAGCAGTCCCACTCGCCCCCGCAACCACGCTGCGCGCACCGTTTGTAGTCTTTACGACCGCCATCGGGCTCGGTACCCCGCCATCGTCAACCCGAGCAATGGTCAACTGGGCAGCCTCGGCCGCAGCCACATACAGCAGCCCGGCCTCGTCGGAGTAGTCAATGTTGTCCACGCCCGCTCCCGTCGGAATCGATCCAGTCACTCTCCCATCGTGTCCCGCGTCCAACACGATTACATGGTCCACACATGCCACGAACACGAATCCGCGCTTGCTATCGACCGCTACCCCGCTCGGATCGTCACAAGACTTCCAGGTAGACAAGACAGCCCGCTTCCGGACATCAATCGCGACCGTCTGACCGGTTTCTTCCAGGTTTGTGTAAAAGTGCCCATGAAGATTGTCCACCGCATAACCCTCCGCCGAGCCAGGCAGCGGAATCTTCCCGGCTGGCGCCAACTGTGCGGGCGGGCTGGCCGCAAGAATTTGGATCGAACGGTCTGCGGCGGGAACGCCGATGGGCGGTGCTCCGCTGGTGGCCCACACTTCCTTGGTAGCCGCGATGTAGATAAGACCATCGGGAGCGGCGGCAAGCCCTGCAGATCGAGGAGCAAATGCGATGCAGCCGCGTTGTTTTAGAGTTCGCACATCGACCACGCAAATTCTCGAGTCGGCTCGACTCCCGACGTAGGCCACACCCTCACCGATGGCAATCGACGATGGGCCTACGGTGCGCACTTTGCCAAGAATCTGGACTTGCGCTACCGGGAATCCCTTGGCGCGTTTGATCCGATCCGTTTTTGTATCGATGACGTCGACGCTGCCGGTGTTGGATGCGGGTACCCAAAGGGTCTCGGTCGTCTTGTCATAGGAGAAGTAGTCCAACGTCACCAGGCCGTGCGCGCCTGGCAAGGGCAGCGGCTTAATCGTAAATTGTGATGAACCGCTCTGCTGGGCGATCGCTGGGCCGAGCGCAAACAGCATCCCGACCTGCAGCAAGCGACGGCTCAAGGCGGATCTTCGCCTGCGAGATAGCGTCCGTGCGTCTCCCATTCCCCCTCCTTAAAAGTCTCACTATGCTTGCACAGAATAGACGGTTTGGGACACGCTTTAGAGTGTCAAGGATTAAAGCTAGCGTCACCCCTGCCATCCGCCCGCGCCCGTTTGACAACCCGCCTTCCCCCCACGTACTTTCAAACTTCTGCCCCGCATGTCCGTCCAAGACATAACCGTGTCGTGTCGGTTTATTCCGGAGGTCCCATGAAGCATCGCGCTCTTAACCTTGCCGCCATCGTTTTCCTGTTTGCAGCCGCGGTCGCCGCCCAGGACGCCGCCTCCTTCGAAAAGCGCATCACGGTCAAGAAACTCCCCAACGGCCTGACGCTTATGATCTGCGAGCGCCCCGAGGCTCCGGTCTTCTCTTTCTTTACCTTGGTAGATGCCGGCTCGGTCCAGGATCCGATGGGCGCAACTGGTCTCGCTCATATGTTCGAACACATGGCCTTCAAGGGCACCGACAAGATCGGCACCAGCAATTACGCCGCCGAAAAGCCCGCCCTGGCCAAGGTTGAGGCCGCCTATGCCGCCTACTTAGGCGAGCGCGACAAAAATGTCGGCCGCGACGAAGCCAAGTTGAAGCAACTCGAAAAAGCCTGGAAAGACGCCATCACTGAGGCCGACAAATTCGTCGTCGGCAACGAATTCGGCAAGATCGTCGAGCAAAACGGCGGCGAGGACATGAACGCCTTCACCTCCTTCGACGAAACCGGATACCACTACTCCCTCCCCGAAAACCGCCTCGAGCTATGGGCCTATCTCGAGTCGGAGCGCTTTCTGCATCCGGTCCTGCGCGAGTTCTACAAGGAACGCAACGTCGTGATTGAAGAGCGCCGCATGCGCACCGACAGCAATCCCATCGGCCGCCTGCTCGAGCAGTTCACCGAGGCCGCCTTCGTCGCCCATCCCTATCACCGTCCCACCGTCGGCTGGATCTCTGACCTTAACCATTTCTCTGCCAGCGACGCCCAGAAATTCTTCGATAAGTACTACGTGCCGTCGAACATGGTCGTGGCCGTCGCCGGCGATGTGAAAACCGCCCAGGCCATGCCCATCCTCGAACAATATTTCGGCCGCCTGCCCACCCGGCCGCACCCCGACGAGGAAACCACCACCGAGCCTCCACAGAACTCCGAGCGCAGAGTCGTCCTCAAAGACCGATCCCAACCGCTTTACATCGAGGGCTACCACCGCCCTGACTATCGCAGCAAAGACGACGCCGTCTTCGACGCCATCACGGACCTCTTGGCCGAAGGCCGCACCTCTCGCCTCTATCGCGCCCTGGTGCGCGACAAAAAGATCGCCGCCTCTTCCGCCGGCTTCAGCGGTTGGCCGGCTATCAAGTATCCGCACCTGTTCGCTTTCTACGCCTTTCCCATGCCCGGCCACACGCCGCAGGAGGTTGGCGACGCCATCCACGTGGAAATCGATCGCCTGAAAAAAGAAGACATCTCCGACGACGAATTGAAAATGATCAAGACCCGCAGCAAGGCCAACCTGATTCGAGGCCTTGCCGACAACGAGGGCCTGGCCACGCAACTCGCCACCTATCAGACCCGCTATGGTGATTGGCGTGAACTGTTCCGCTCCGTCGATCGCATCGACCAGGTGACCAAAGCCGACGTCCGCCGGATCGCCAACGAAATCTTCGTCGACACCAACCGCACCATCGGCATTATCGAAACGGGAGGCGGCGGGTCTCCCGGCGGTGACCAGGGAGGTGCGCAATGAAAACGACGGCGAGTTTCCTTGCAGATTGGAAGTCGTGCCTTAATGTGGGGACAGCCGCCCCCGGCTGTCCGGCGGAGCGAAGCTCCGCTGTGCCGGTTAGCACACAACATCTTTGGAGTCGCAATAACAAGTGGAAGCGCGCGATTCTTTTCGCGTTCCTACTGGCAGCCATTTCCTTCGCGATGCCATGTCACATTTGGGGACAAAGCACGACCTGGAAGCAGATTCCGATCCCTCCACTACCCGCATTTAAGCCGCAGCAGCCTAAGCGCGTCGAACTCTCGAACGGCATGGTCATCTTCCTCCAGGAGGACCACGAGTTGCCTCTGATCGACGCGACCGCCCGCATTCGCGGCGGCTCGGTCAACGAACCCGCCGAAAAGACCGGACTTGTCGATCTCTACGGCGAAGTCTGGCGCACCGGCGGCACCAAGTCCGAGACTGGCGACCAACTCGACGACTTCCTCGAAGTTCGCGCCGCCAAAGTCGAAACCGCTGGCGGCCCCGACTCCGCCACCGTGAACTTCTCCTGCCTCAAGGCTGACCTCGACGACGTCTTCAAGGTCTTTGCCGACCTGCTGCAGAACCCCGAGTTCCGCGCCGACAAACTCGACCTCGCCCAAAAAGAAGCTTTCGACGGCATCTCCCGTCGCAACGACCAGGTTGGCGAAATCGCCCACCGCGAAGCGGTCAAACTGGCCTACGGCCCCGACAATCCTTATGCCCGCATCGCTGAATACTCCACGGTCAGCGCCGTCACGCGTCAGGATCTTCTCGATTGGCACGCCAAATATGTGCATCCCAACGACATCATTCTTGGCATCAGTGGAGACTTCGACTCTGCCGCCATGGAAGCCCGTCTGCGCGCCGCTTTCGAGTCCTGGCCCAAAGGCCCGACGCTTCCCAAGAACGACGTAAAATACTCCCCCGCCAAGCCCGGCTATTACCTGATCCCCAAAGACGACGTCAACCAGAGCAACATTCGCATGGTTGCGCTCGGCACCACCCGCGACAATCCCGACTACTACGCCATCAGCGTCTTCAACGAGGCCTTCGGCGGCGGATTCTCCTCGCGCCTGTTCAACGACATCCGCACCAAACGCGGGCTCGCCTACGGAGTCGGCGGTGGTGTGGGCACCAACTTCGGCCATCCCGGAATTCTGCAGGTCGCGATGGGCACCAAGAGCCAAAGCACCGTCGAAGCCGTGCAAGCGGTCGGCGAAGATATCGACAATCTGTCCAAGCAGCCCATCACCGACGAAGAGATTCAGCGCGCCAAAGACGCCATCCTCAACGCCTTCATCTTCCGCCTCGACTCCCCCGACAAGATTCTCGGCGAGCGCATGACCTACGAGTATTACGGCTATCCTCCCGACTGGCTCGACAAGTATCAGGCAGAAATCAAGAAAGTGACGGCCACCGACGTGAACCGCGTCGCCACCAAGTACATGCACAAAGATCAACTCGCGGTGCTGGTGGTGGGCAACACCAAGGAGTTCGACAAGCCGCTCTCGTCGCTTGGCTCCGTGAAAGAAATCGACATCACCATCCCGCCGCCGCCCGCGGCCAAAGACGAGGCCAAGCCCGCCGCGTCCAATCCCGAGGGCAAAGCGCTCGCCGCCAAAGTCGCCTCTGCCATGGGAGGCCTGCGCAAACTGCAATCGATCAAGAGCATGCACGTCAACATCGCCGAGAGCGACTCCGGCGGCCCTTCTTCCGCCGTCGACGTCATCCTCGCCTTTCCCGACACCATGCGCGTCGACATGGACATACCGCAAGGCAAGCTCACCATCGTGGCTTCGCCCGATGACGCTTTCATGTCCTTGGCCGGCATGGGCACGCGCGCCATGCCACCAGCGCAAAAGAACGAGATGCTCGCCCAGCTGCACCACGATCTCGTCTACGTCGCGCAGCACGCCGAGGATCCCGCTTTCTCATTTGCCGCCGCCGGCACTGAGAAAGTAGGCGACGTCGATGCCGCCATTCTCGACATCGGCGGCGCCATCCCCTGGGTCCGCTGGTACGTTGACCCTAAGACTGGCTACGTCCTCCGCGAAAAATACAAGGGCGAGGGACAATCCGGCCCCTTCGACGGCGAAACCGATCTCTCCGACTGGCGCACTGCCGACGGCCTCACCATGCCCTATCAGCACCAGAACAAACAAAACGGTCAGCAGACCAGCAACGCCGAATTCAAGCAGATCGAACTCAACCCCGCGGTCGATCCCAAGCTCTTCGCCAAGCCCGCGGAAAAGCAGGCGGAAAAACAGTAGCGGGGCTCTCCATGTCGAAGTAGACAAAGTTCTGGGAACGCCTCCAAGCTTGCCGGTGTCTAAACACCCAAACAAATCATCTGCCCGCGCTCAGAGGAGTTCTGTGGCTTCTTGCTGGGCCCGGCATCGGGACCTTCTGTCTCGGCCGCGAAATCGCGCCCATCCGACAGTGGTCCCAAAGGAGCTAGCTATGACAAAAGCCCTCGCCCACCAAATCACTCTCTTATTAACATTGGCGCTGGCATTAGTATTCCTTCAGCCCGCCGCCGCTCAGGAACGATCAACCCTTGACACCAAGAAAGAAGCAGATTCCCTCGATAGATTCGCCGGCACTTGGGAAGGAAAATGTCAGGACGGAGCAACTTTCGTCGTGATCGTTCTCCACGTAACCGGATCTGAACTCGAAGGTACTATCAGCATTGGAAACATGGGTGGCGATCACAACGGAGCATGCGTATCTGTCTCGGACCCTCCGGCGCCAGAGCATGCACAAAAGATTAACGAAGCCAGCGCGCAACAAAACACTCTGTCGTTTAAAGGAGCAAAACGGCCGGATGGTACGTCCTCCCGTTTCGAACTGACCCAAACAGATTCCGACAAGGCCGAACTTAGGCTATTTGATACACCCGTCGCGGACCATCCGTGGCAGTTGGTAAGAGTTCAAAAACCTTAGCTGATGGATCAATCGTACGTGCACGTTTTCGAGCCAGGACCTCGCACCGGAGATTATCTGAGCCTCGACAAACCTCGTCTTCTGGGAGACTCGAATGAACGCGTACTGGCGTATTGCTTCCACCCTAGTCCTTGTCGCGCTTCCCGCCCTCGCTCAGGTCACCACATCGCAATACGACAACTCCCGCACGGGCGCCACGCTCCAGGAAAAAATCCTCACTCCGCAGAATGTAAATACAAAACAGTTCGGCAAACTCGGCGCGTTCAAAGTCGACGGCGCGGTCTACGCGCAACCTCTATATCTCCCCTCCGTCGACGTTCCGGGCAAAGGAACTCATGACGTCCTCTTCATCGCTACCGAACACGACAGCGTTTACGCCTTCGATGCCAATCGTCCCGGCGACCCTCCGCTCTGGCAGGTCAGCTTTCTCGATAAAGCACGCGGTGTCATCCCCGTCTCTGAGGACGACGCACAGTGTCCGTTCATCCGCCCCGAAGTTGGCGTCACTTCCACGCCGGTAATTGATCTCAAGACCGGCACGCTATATGTGCTCGCTCGCACCCGGATCAAACACGCCGTTGGCGCCAACGAATACTTCCAGCACCTGCACGCCCTCGCAATCACCACCGGAGTTGAAAAGTTCGGCGGGCCCAAACTCATTTCTGCGGCGGTGCCGGGCAAGGGCGCCGGAGCGGCGAACGGACAAGTTGCCTTCGATCAGCTGAAGGAGAATCCGCGGGCCGCGCTCACGCTTGCCAACGGCGTCCTTTATCTCGAATGGGCATCGTCTTGCGACGTTGACCCTTACCACGGCTGGGTGATGGCGTATGATCCGCAAACGCTCGCCCAGCGAGCCGTCCTCAATGTCACGCCGGACGGAGGCGAAGCTGGCATCTGGTTGAGTGACACTGGGCCTGCCGCTGATGCCGACGGGAACCTCTACGTCCCCACCGGCAACGGCACGTTCGATGCCGGATCGGGCGGGCGCGACTACGGCGACTCGGTTCTGAAGCTGGCACTGGACGGGTCGTCTTCGTCGCTTGTGATCCGCGACTATTTCACGCCGCACGATCAGGATCGCATCAGCGAGGCCGATTCTGACGTTGGCTCCAGCGGGCCTCTTCTGCTGCCGGATCAGACGGGGGCGCATCGTCATCTGCTGCTGCAGCCTACGAAGGATTCCACGATCTATGTGATGGACCGGGACAATCTGGGCAAGTTTCGCCGCGACGCCGACGCTCTGGTCGAGATGATTCGCATGCCGGGCGGCGGCTACGGCGCCCTCGCCTACTGGAACGGACACGTCTTCTTCGCCGCCAGCGACGATCATCTTCGCGACTACGCGGTAAAGAATGGTGAGCTCACGCTGCATGCATCTTCGAGCACGAAGTTCGCGAATCCCGGAGCCACCCCTTCGGTCTCCGCCGACGGTAACAAAAACGCTATCGTCTGGGCCATCGCGACCAAGACCTGGAATGGCCCCGATAACAAACCTGCGGTCCTCTATGCCTTCGACGCTGACCGGCTGGACCAGCCGATCTACACCTCTGAACAAAACAGCCAGCGCGACCGCGCTGCCCTCGCCACGCGGTTCGTTTTCCCGATCGTCGTCAACGGGCGCGTCTACTTCGCCGCCCGGGGCGAGATCGAAGTCTACGGGCTGTTGAAGCTTCCTGCCGTCGTTTTCCTGATCCCAGCGCGGTTACCCGTCCGATCCGGATCAAAATCCCCGCCCAAGCGAAGCTTGGACGGGGCACCTTCGAGAGCAGGGATGGCAGCTAGCATGGGCCACCCGCCCCCTGCTTGCGGGCTGCGACCTTAGAGCGAGTCGAGCTTCGCTCGAACGGACGGCCGAGGCGGTCGTCCCAACATGAACCGTGCTGCATGAACTTTCCACATGAAACCTCAAAGACCACGATCCTTTACGCTCCACGACTCCCCGTGATATTCTTCTAACTGTCACAAGACAATCGATTAAAGACAGGAGCACATCAGGCTAGTGCTAGCCAGAGAGCAAAAGAAATCCGTCATTGACCTGCATCGCACGCATGCGACCGACACCGGGAGTCCCGAGGTGCAGATCGCGCTGCTGAGCGAGCGTATTGGCCAGTTGACCGACCACTTCAAGACGCACCAGAAAGACCACGGCTCGCGCCGCGGGCTTCTCATGCTGGTCAGCAAGCGGCGTCGCTTGCTCGACTACCTCAAGAAATACGATTCCGAGCGATACAAGAGCGTGATCACCAAACTCGGCATCCGCAAGTAACCTTGACCTGGGGTCTAGCTTCCGGCGGCGGCAATTGCAGGAAGCGCAATCAAATTCCCCTTCCTCGAACAGCGAAGGCGATCAGGGTGGTCCTGAGAGCTAGAGGATGGGGCATCCGAATCGTCCCAGGATATTTCTGAACCCGTCTCGGTGAGAGACACCAGCATTGAGGAATCCTCTTCACGTGCGTTGCGTAACGCAGGCCCCCTTCTCTCTTCCAGGGAGTGGCGGGAGGGTTGCGGCCTTATTTCTGCGGAGTGCGACGCGGCCCTCAGGGGCTGAAGCCCACCAGATTGGGGGCCTTCGAGGGGCACGACTAGAAGTCGTGCCCTTCCCCGCTCCACACAAACGAATTCCAATACAAATCAAAAACGAAAAAGGAGCTGCACCTAGCGGTATGCGCCAAGAGCTAACAGCCAAAGGCTAGAAGCTAGCAGCTAGGAGCTAGAAGCTATATGAAACCAGAACCTACCAGCATTACCGTAAACCTCACGGGCGGCAAACAAATCTCATTTGAAACCGGAAAGCTCGCCAAACAGGCACACGGATCAGCCGTCGTGCGGCTGGGCGAAAACGTCGTTCTCGCCACCGCCGTCGCCAACGCCGATCCGCGCGAAGGCATCGACTTCTTTCCTCTCACTGTGGACTATCGCGAGTACACCTATGCCGGCGGACGATTCCCCGGAGGCTTCATCAAGCGCGAAGGACGCATGAGTGAGCGTGAAGTGCTCACCAGCCGTCAGATTGACCGGCCCGTGCGGCCGATGTTTGCCGAGGGATTCAAGTGCGAGACTCAGGTTATCGCTTTCGTCCTCTCCGCGGATACTGATAATGATCCTGACGTGCTTGGCATCAACGCGGCTTCCTGCGCGTTGACTCTTTCCGACATTCCGTTTCTGGGGCCCATCGGGGCGGTCCGCGTCGGGTTGGTCAACGGAGCGTTTTTGGTGAATCCGACTTACAACGAGATGCGAGAGAGCCTGGTCAACATCATGGTGGTCGGGACCTCGGACGGCATCGTGATGATTGAATCGGGCGCGAAGGAAGTGAAGGAAGAGACCGTCGTCGACGCGATCGAGTTCGGGCATACCGAGATTAAGAAGATCTGCGCGGCGATTAACGAGTTGCGCGCCAAGGTCGGCAAGCCCAAGCGGCAGGTCGAGCCGCCTGCGTTTGACGAGGCCTATTACAACTCGCTTAAGAGCCGGATCGGTGCCGAGCTTTCTGACGCCCTCGATACCAAGAAACATCCCAAGGCCGAAAGCTACACCCTGGTCAAGGAAATCAAGAAGAGACTCGCTGCTGAGTTACCGAAGACGGGAAGCGAAAAAGACGACGAAGACGCGAAGAAGAAGCTCGATCACTACTATGAGACTCTCCGCGAACGCATCTTCCGCGAGCAAGTGATCAATCACAAGCGCCGGCCTGACGCTCGCGCGTTCGACGAAGTCCGCGAAATCTGGATTGAAGCGGGAGTTCTGCCGCGTACCCACGGCAGTGCTATCTTTACCCGCGGCGAGACGCAGGCGCTGGTCACCACCACGCTCGGCACCAGCGACGACATGCAGCGCCTCGAAGGTTTCGAAGGCGAAGCCAAGAAGCGCTTCATGCTGCACTATAACTTTCCACCGTTTTCGGTGGGGGAAGTGGCCTTTCTGCGTGGGGCTGGGCGGCGCGAGATTGGGCACGGAGCGCTCGCGGAGCGGGCGGTTTCGGCGGTGTTGCCCACGGAAGAAAAGTGGCCTTATGCCATGCGCGTCGTCTCTGACATTTTGGAGTCGAACGGGTCTTCGTCGATGGCTACCGTTTGCGGGGCTTCGCTTGCGCTGATGGATGCGGGTGTTCCGCTGAAGGCTCCGGTCGCGGGAGTGGCGATGGGGCTGGTGAAGGAGGGCGAGCAGTATGCCATCCTGACCGACATCGCGGGTGCGGAAGATCACTACGGCGACATGGACTTTAAAGTTGCTGGAACCAAGGATGGCATCACGGCGCTGCAGATGGATATCAAGGTCGCCGGCATTACTGCGCAGATCATGCGCGAGGCACTGGCGCAGGCGCAGCGCGGACGGCTACACATCCTGGGCAAGATGGATGAGGTGATTACGGCGGGGCGCGAGAAGATTTCCGATTATGCGCCGCGCTTCTACTCGGTACAGATCCCGGTGGACAAGATTCGCGATCTGATCGGTCCGGGCGGCAAGATGATTCGCAGCATCGTCGAACAGACCGGAGTGAAGATCGACGTGGAAGACTCCGGACTGGTCAAGGTGGCGTCGAGCGATCAGACCTCGGCGGCGAAGGCGCTGCAACTGATCGGGGACATCACGGCCACGGCAGAGGTCGGAAAGACTTACCTTGGCAAGGTCACGCGGCTGGCGGATTTCGGAGCGTTCGTCGAAATTCTGCCGGGGACCGATGGGCTGCTGCACATCAGTGAAGTGGCGGAGCATCGGATTGCCGATGTGCGCGATGAGCTGAAAGAAGGCGACCAGGTGCTGGTGAAGGTGCTGGCGGTGGAGGGCAACCGCATCCGGCTATCGCGCAAAGCGATTCTGAAAGAGCAGCGGGCGAAGATGGGCGGTGGTGGGGCGCCCGAAGCGGTGGCCCAGGCGCCGGCAGCGGAGGGCGAACCGGTTCCGGCGGGCACGGTCGTTATCGAAGGCGGCGGGGATTTTCCGGATGAGCCCGACGCTGAGCCCAACTTTAATCGGGAGGCCACGCCGCACGTGACCGGCGGCGGCGGAGAGCGGCCGCGGAGTGGTGATCGCGCTGGCCGCGGCGGGCGTCCCGGCGGCGGCGGACGCGGTCGTGGGCGCGGCGGACGCGGTGGCGGCCGCGATGGACGTGGCGGACACGGCGGCCATGGAGGCGGTGGTGGCGGAAGGCATTAGCCACGGATCTTCGCGGATTCGCACGGATAAGACCAAAAAGGGGCTACGGGCAAACCGTAGCCCTTTCTGCTAGAGGTCCGGATCCCTAGGTCATGACGTAACTGGCGGAGCGGGGAAATGGCGGCAATATTGGCGTAGCACTGGCTTGACGTCGTCATTGGGACTTTCGCGTCAGTACGTCTTGTGTTCCTTGGCCCAATCTATCCCGGTCTGAAGATCCTTGAGGGCCTGCTCGATGAGTGCGATGGCTTGCTGCTTAGGGCTTCCTCAATCATTGGCAGCCTTTGCGAACTCGGCTCTTGCCGTCTGCAGGCTGGAGGTGCCGTTATTCATCATGCCGGGCTCGTCGATGTCACCGGACTGCATTTCGTTGGGGGTTGACTCTGCACTCACACCGAGCGTCCTGAAGGTTTTGGTCCATCGTCGCCATGCCTCTGATGCGATATCCGCCCCACTTGTCACCGGCCTTCTGCAGGTAGGTCTTCGCGACTCTTAATTGCTAAATTCCAGCCTGGTATTCCGCGGGTACATTCTGCTGGGCCGCAGCCGGCAACTTGGGTGCGGGCCGTTTCGGGACTGGCGTCTGGGCGGGAGACAATGCCACGAAAACCCCCAGGCTCGCCACTAGCTCGGCGCTTGCAATTCGTAATCTTTTCGGTGTCGTCATGTTCTCCTTCTTTCCAATTTGGCTGAGCGTTGCGACGTTAAATCCCAAGTCCTCCGGACTGTATGCGACTAAGTTTACGAGGGCACCCGAGCAGAAGGTGAAGGATTTCTTGTGCTACTGTTCAATCGGATAGGCAGCGCGCTTCTCGCAAAGAAGGCGAGAATGGGCCATCCCTTTTTTCATCTTCAGACTTGCATCGTGCATCCATGGCTATAGGAGGAACCATGTACGAGGTAATCCTCAGACGATTTGAAGAGCCGGATGAGGTTCGAACGTTTGAAAAGGGCAAGTTTGAGCTCGTTCGGATTGGGAGCTTGACCATCGGGCGTGCAAGTTACGAGCCTGGGTGGAAATGGTCGGAACATGTGGGCAAGGCCGCGGGCGCGAAGAGTTGTATGGTGGAGCACGTCGGGTTGGTGGTTTCCGGACGTGCGACGGCGGCGATGGATGACGGCCGGGTCATCGAGATGAGGGCGGGCGATCTTTTTTTCATCGAACCGGGGCACGACAGCTGGGTCGTGGGCAATGAACCCTACGTATCGTTGCATTTCATGGGCGCGGACCAATACGCACAGACAAAGTAGGGCTCGAGGGCTGGGGATTTCGCTCTCCAGATGTTCGCATGTGAGCAAATTCTGCCCACCGCATCGGCTGCATCTTGCGAGCAAGCGGACTCGATCTGCTACAGCCTTCACCGTATTCCGAACAGAAAAATCGCTGACGCTTGCTCTGAGCGAACCGGATAGCCCTGCACCTAACTTGTTCAAATGGAACAAAGCGCAGTGGCGAACCGATCGCGGCTTGCGGAAGCAGTAAATCTTTGGCATGCGGTTTGCTTGTGTGACTGGAACACGCGCGTCCCGTCTCTGGAGGATCTTGTGAGAAAACGGACTGAATCTCTTTCCTTCGTCGCCATACTCGCGGTAGTCATGGCGATTCTCTCCTGGGGAAGTTTGCTGCACGCGCAAAATCACCAGGCCCCACAGCAACCGCCCCAGACCCAACAACCGCAACAGCCGCCTGACAGCCAAGCACCTCCGGCGCAGTCGCAGCAACCGGACAGCCAGGAGCCTCCGGCACGGTCGCAGCAGCAACCGGACCAGCAGACTCCCAATCAGACTCAGCCTTCTCAGGATCAGGCGCAGCAGCCCGATGCCAACGGCAGCAAGGAGTTTGTCGGAACCGTGGTAAAGCAAGGCAGCAAATATGTATTCCAGGAAGCGGCCACGGGTACGACGTATGACATTGACCATCAGGATGAAGTGAAAAAGTTTGAAGGAAAGAAAGTGCGCGTGCACGGAACGCTGGATCCGGCCACGAAGATGATCCACGTGCAATAGCCACTGGTCGAGGCTTTTCGAATCACGAAGGGCACGGGCGCCGAGAGAGGTAACCGCTTTCTCAGTTCCCGCGCCCTTGCGTGCTTAGCGACATCACTTGATAGGTTCGGCGATGGTGATGATCCAGCCTTCCGGATCCGCGAAGGCGAATTCCCGCATGCCGTAGAACCTGCTGTTTCAAGGGCATGACGGTCTTAGCGCTGCTTTTCTGGTCCGCGGCCAGCACCTCTTCGATTCCTTCCACTTCCAAAAACGGGGTGAGTGCTCCGCCCGCGGGGCGTGCTCCGAGCCGAGGATAGTCCTCGGCAACCGCTTTTCGGTCGTTGAAGAAAATCTCAATCTTGCCGCTGGTGACCGAACCGAAGACGTACGGGGGTTGGTCGGGTACCGTTATGGCGGGCTGAAAACCGAGGACGGAGCGGTAGAACTCCATACTGGCGGCGACATCGCGGACTACAAGATTGGGCGGGAGCTTCTGGAATTTCATCGGCATCTCCTGTTAATTTTGGTTCGGGGTGGGCGGGGCCGGGATTTCGTCGGGGGGCGCGACGCAGACCAAGATTGTGTGTTCGCAACGCCTCCATCCACGCTCCTTGCGAGGGGAACGCAGGTAGGGCCGCCTCATTGTCGGTGGCGCCGATTAAGAAGGTCAGCGCGCCGGGCCCGCGAGGTGCGGAAAGACGATAGCACGAGACAGCTCGCGTCGGCGTGACGAATCTGCGACTACCGACCGCGGACCTTTACAAGAAAACTCCAGGTGAAACGTTGAACCTCTTGCTGAGGCGGCGCATGATTTTGCCGCTGCGTATTTTTGGGAGCGTGTCGGTGAAGCGGATGTCGTCGGGCTTGGCGAGGGCGCCAATTTCGCTTCGTCGGTGACCTTCTGGAATTTCCAGAGACAGAAGAGAATCAAAAGCCCGGCCTGATCGGGGCCGGGCTTGCTACGCTTGGGCGTGCCAGCAATCTTTAGGCAGCCGCAGATCTCTTTGTGCGGCCCTCCGTCGTGATGGGTTGCGCTACCTTGCGCACGAGGAAGGGTTGCAGGTTCGGCTCAGAACCGGCCCACTCCAGACTGACTATGGAATGTCCGGGCTGGCACGTGATGAAATAGCGCTCTCCGTTGGGGCTGGTTACTTCGAACTTGCCGGTCTCGCCCTGCAGAGCCTCGGCAACGTCATAGGTTGAAATGCTGTCGTTCAATTTCATGGGGACTTCCTCCGGTGTTACAGCTAGTTTTGGTTGGATTGTCCCCTACCCTAGGATTGAGGAATCTTGTCTCTATGATAAAACGCTGCACCATGGAGTCAAGGCCGTACGCGAACTTTTCCTGTTTGATCGTACTACGGGATTCACCTGAGGTCTTGTCGGCACCTTGACCTTGATCGCGCGGAGGCGTGCATATATGTCGCCTCCTTTGAGTCTGGTTGTGCCGCGCTAGACTTCGTCCTGCTCCTTCAGCTTTGCGATCACGCCGAAATCTTCCAGCGTGGTCGTGTCGCCTTTTACATCGCCGCTGCTGGCTAGCTCGCGAAGGAGGCGGCGCATGATTTTGCCGCTGCGGGTTTTGGGGAGCGTGTCGGTGAAGCGGATGTCATCGGGCTTGGCCAGCGCACCGATTTCTTTCGCCACCCACCTGCGTAGTTCCTCTTTCAGTTCGGGGGTGGGCTGTCTTCCCTGCTCTAACGTGACGAAGGCCGAGATGGCTTGGCCCTTGAGATCATCCGGACGGCCGACTACCGCGGCTTCGGCTACGGCCTCGTGCGCGACCAGCGCGCTCTCGACTTCCATCGTGCTCAGGCGATGGCCGCTGACGTTGAGCACATCGTCGACGCGGCCCATGATCCAGAAATACCCGTCTTTATCCTTGCGCGCGCCGTCGCCGGTGAAATACATGCCGGGGATTTGCGACCAGTAGTTCTTTACGTAGCGGTCGGGGTCGCCGTAGACGGTGCGCAACATGCCGGGCCACGGGCGCTTGATGACGAGGAATCCGCCAGAGCCTGCAGGGACCGGCGTTCCGTCCATGGTGACGATTTCGGCGACGACGCCGGGGAACGGGCGCGTGGCCGATCCGGGCTTGGTCGCAATCGCGCCCGGAATCGGCGTCAGCATGATGTGGCCAGTTTCGGTTTGCCACCAGGTGTCGACGATGGGGCAGCGGTTGCCGCCGATGGTTTCGCGGTACCACATCCAGGCTTCGGGATTGATGGGTTCGCCGACTGTGCCTAGCAGGCGCAGGCTGCTCATGTCATGTTTCTTGGGCCACTCGTCGCCCCACTTGATGAAGGTGCGGATGGCGGTGGGTGCGGTGTAGAAGACGTTGACTTTGTGGCGAGCGATGATCGACCAGAAACGGTCCGGCTCGGGGCAATTGGGAGCGCCTTCGTACATCAGGCTGGTGGCGCCGTTTTGCAGGGGGCCGTAGACGATGTAGCTGTGTCCGGTGACCCAGCCGATGTCGGCGGTACACCAGTAGGTGTCTTCCTCTTTCAGGTCGAAGACCCACTTGGTGGTGATGTAAGTCCCGACGGAGTATCCGCCGGTGGTGTGGACGACGCCTTTTGGTTTGCCTGTAGTGCCCGAGGTGTAGAGGATGTAGAGCGGATGCTCGGCCTCGAGCGGCTCTGCGGGGCAGACGTCGGATGCCTTGGCCATGAGTTCGTGCCACCAGTGATCGCGGCCGGGCTGGGTGTTGATGGTGCTTCCGGTGCGCTTGTAGATGACAACGTGCTGGACGCTGGGACACGACTTCAACGCTTCTTCGACGGCGGGGAACAATTTTACCTCGGCGCCGCGTCGGTAGGATCCGTCTTGCGTGATGACGGCGGAGGCTTGCGAGTCGTGGATGCGATCCACCAGCGCGTTGGAAGAGAATCCGCCGAAGACCACGGTGTGGGGAGCGCCGATGCGGGCGCAGGCCAGCATGGCGATGGCTAGCTCGGGCGTCATGCCCATGTAGATGGCGACGCGGTCGCCTTTTTTCACGCCTAGCGACTTTAGTACGTTGGCGAACTTCTGCACTTCGCGGTGAAGCTGCTGGTACGTCAGCACGCGGATCTCGCCGGGCTCGCTCTCCCAGATGATGGCGGCTTTGTTCTTGCGGTGCGTCGTGACGTGGCGATCGAGGCAGTTGTAGGAGAGGTTGATCTCGCCGCCGACAAACCATTTGGCCCACGGGCAATTCCATTCGAGAACCCTGTCCCACTTCTTGAACCAGTGGAGTTCACCGGCAATGCGCGCCCAGAACTTGTCGGGGTCGTCGATGGATTCCTTGTAGAGGCGCTCGTATTCTGCGAGGCTCTTCACGTGGGCCTGTTTGGAGAATTCGGGGGGACACTCGAACTTGCGCTGCTCCTGCAGGATGGAATCGATGTTGGTGGATTGCTGATCGACGACGGCTTTCTCGGGCATGATGAGGACCTCGACGAGGAGGAATGTGTTCGGGCCGCCCCGGCTGCAAGGCAGCACGAAATTCGACGAGTCTATTCTACACAGCGAATGGCGGGATGCGATTGGGATCACAGTGGGGTAGGGGCAGCAGGAAGCTGTCAGCTCTCGGCTGTCAGCTCTCAGCTGAGCCAAGGGGCCGGCGGCCTTTAGCCTCTGAGGTGTACCGACGCCGTCGCGTGCGAACTCTAAAGGTCGAGGAAACGGTCGCGGAGGTCTGCGCTCGGGAGCGGGCAGGCGTCGTAGCGCCCCAAGATGCGATACCGGTTGTGGGCAACGCCGCGGTATCCCCAGTCGCAAAGCGGGCGCGGAAGCCACGACAGCAGGCTGCCCGGGAAACGCCAGAACCTGCCGAGTTGGCCGAGGACGTAGCGAACGGCGTCGGAGCGCGTACGCAGCGATTCGTTCGGTTGCCTGTGGTTGACGAGGACGTAGACCGTGTCGAGATCGGCGGGATTTACGCCGTGCCGGGCGAGGAAGCGGGTGGCGAAGGGACTCTTTAGCGAGGCGTATTGAAAGCGGGCGTCGCGATCGCGGCGAAGAATGAATTGGACGAGGCGGTTGCAGAGTCCGCAGACGCCGTCGTAAAGGAGGTAGGGTTGCCCCCATGGGATCCGGCTGCACCGAAAACCGTAGCATCCGGGGGCCCGCTGTGTGGACACTCCTGTCCGCGGTTTTTGGTGTTGTTCCTCGTTTTATGGTTTGTCGTTCCGAGTACATTGGGGAATCTGTTTTTCGACGGCGCGAGTTCCGCTGAAAACCAAGGGCAAAACCAAAGTCAAAAGCGGCGGACAGGAGTGTCCGTCCCACATGAACCTAGGCGCAAGAGTTCTTTGCGCAGGCGTGCGTGGTGCTGGGTTAGGCGCTGGTATCGCATTTCGTTGGGACCGGCTTGCGCGCGAATGATCTTGACAGCGTCTTGCCTTTCTTTTGGGGACCAGCGGATCAGATGTGGAATTAGGGCCAGCACCAGAGACCAGTTCTCGAAGGTATGGCGCTCTGCCGAACTCCAGCGGGACAAGTTTACGTTTAACGCGCGGGTGACTTCGGCTACCGATGCGTGGCGGATGCGATTGCTGTCTCCGTTGAACTCGCGGGCCATCCGGCGGTTCACGCGGAGGGCCAGGTTGCGGGCGGAGAAAGTGTCCCAGGCAGAACGTTCACTTTCGGGCAACTCATAGAACACGTGGGCTTCTGCCAGTCGCCTTAGCGTTTTCTTCGGCGTACGGTATTGCGGATTCGCCGCGATCTTCTGCTCTTCCCTACTGGCCAGTTGCTCCAGGTCCGGACTTCCGGAGCGGAAGCCTAACTTTCTGTAGAACCAGAAGGCGCCGGAGTCGAGGGCTTCGTCGTTGTTCTGGCCAATCTGGTACGGGTAGACCGAGATGGTCGTGGCGCCCGTGAAGGCGCGGAGGCAACGCAGGGCTTGGGCGTAGATCCAGGCGGTTTCGCCCTGGCGGTAGGTGTAGAAGGTGTTGAAGCCGACCTCGATCCATTCACAGAGGCCGATGGCCTCGATGTAGTTGATGGGGACACCGTTTTTCAGGGTGAATCCGGCGACGTAGGCGCGGAGCGGAAGGCGGCGCGCGGGAGGAAGATTCCAGAGATGGATCACCACACCGCGACCATCAGGGCCGGTGCCAAGATCGGCGCGTACGACGGAACGGGGGTCGCCTGGTGTGGTGCCGTAGAGTTCACGATAGCGGACGAGCATTACCTCGCCAATCGTGCGCATGACGGCGTCGCCTTCGGTCGGGGGGAGTTTCACCAGGCGTGGAGCGGGCTGCGTCAGTTCTCGCGCCAGGGAGACTTGGCTGCGGGGGATCAGCGGTTCGTTGTGCAAGAAGAAGCGGAGCGGGCGGCTCCAGTTGAGGGTGCGCGAGAGTTTCAGATTCTCGAGACGCCAACGGATAGGAAGGCGCAGTGAATCGTAGAGTTCGGCGCGTTCGCGATCGGATAGGGGCAAGGCCTCGAACTGGCGAATGAGCCAGGGCAGATCGCGGTCGTGGCCCCGGGCGGCGTCGAGCCAGCGGCGCCAAGGAATGTTGGCTTCGACGTCGGCGTCTTCTTCGAGCAGCGGAATGAAGCGGGGCCAGGTGGCGCCGAGGGCGCGCTCGGATTGAGGGTCGTCCCAGTAATTGTCCCACGCGATTTCTACGTTGAGCGGGATGCGGCGGGCGATCCAGCGAGCGGCTTCGAAATGGAGCGTGTCTTGCATGGTGGTGCCCGCTATGCCGGAGGTGTCGAAGTCGTCGAACACCGTCATATCCACGCCTTGCTGGCGGAGGTTTTCGACGCGCTGGTGGAACGCGTTCAGGATCTTCTCAGCATCCGCGACTAGCGATTTCGACTGAGGGAAGGCACGAAGGAAGAGCAGTGCTTCGTGGAAGCGAAGAAGAGATTTTGTGTCGGGGAATTCGCAGCAGGAGAGCTGGTTGAGTAACTTCTGGGTTTCGGCAGACGCTTCGGGTCCGAAGCTGCTTTTTATTGCTTCAAGGTTAGCGAGTAGCGCGTTGAGCGATGAGGGCATGGGTTTCCGGCTGGCTAGTGTAACGCACGGAGGGTCAAATTCCCCGCCCTGTCCCGCTAGAAGACGCAGGGACGAGGACGGGCACTCAGCTTATTTCAGGCGGCGGCAGGCTACAAGGAGCTTGGTCCACGGGGGATCGTCGAGGCGACTGATTTGTACGACGGGATGGCCGTTGGTAGGAGCGTGAATGAATTGGCCGTCGCCAATGTAGATGGCGGTGTGCGTGATCTTTGCCGGTGCGGAACCGAAGAACAGGAGGTCGCCAGGTTGGAGATCCTTGCGCTCGACTGGCGTCACACCTTTCCAGGCGGCTTGCTGATCGGCATCGCGAGGCATATTGACGCCACGGGAGCGTAGCAGCATTTGGGTAAAGCCGGAGCAGTCGAAACCGAAGGTGGATCGTCCGCCCCACAGGTAAGGCAGGCCGAGAAAGCGTTTGGCGAGTTCGATCGATTGCGGGATGGGTAACGGCTTGGGGTCGGAGACCACATCACCGGATTGAATCCATGCGGAACGTTTGTCGGGCAGGCGAACCTGCAGCCACCCTTCATCGCTGCCCTTGCCTTCCGCGATGACCTCCAGGTGCGATTCGAAGGGAATCGTAATGATGGGCTTGTGGCGGGCGACGTCGGGCTCGTTATAGACGTTGGCGAACAGACTTTCTACCTGGACGGTCTGTCCTGCCGTGGCGTAGCCGGCTCCGCTTTGAACCAGGCGAAGGTAGCGGCTGGGAGTCCAGCCCTTGTAGTGGTCTTCGGTCTGGATCCTCGACCATTCTCCGCGAGCCGTCAGCAGAGTCACGTTGCTGGCATAGATCGCCTGTGACACGACGTCAGACTTGTCGGTAGGGGCCGAATACATGTTTGCGACCGGAACCACCACGACTTGGGTCGCGTTCTTGGCAAAAAGGCCGGGGGCTGCGAGCAGAGCGATTGCGACGGCGCAAACATACAGTCGGTTACTGGGTTGGAGCGGCAGGGGCTTCAGCCATGTCATGCAAGAATTCGCGGCACAGACGTTCCAGTATTGTGCTTGACGTGAGATGGTACCGGAAGGACCTGGTGGCTCGCCACTTGTTTAGTTGCGAGGACTGCGAAATAAGAAAGTTCTTGCTTTCTTGGCAGATTTGGCGCAGAGTTTTGTAAAGATTTGTGTCCATGGGATTTACAGCGAATTTACACCTTTGATTACAAGTTTTTACCGCCAGCCATCGTCTACGAGAGTTAAATATTGAAGGAGAAGCTCTCCCCGGTCATTCGCGTGCCACGCGCCTTTGGTCAAGAATTCGTTCGCGGCGTGAAAGCGAGGAGTGACGATGGTTATGGGATCAAACGAACATCGCGCGTTGAAATCCAAGAATTCTCCGGGCTCTTCCCAAATCCTGAATTTCAATTCCGCAGCAGAGTTGGAACCCACCCGTCTGGTGGACGCGCTTTCGGAGTTGCATGATCTTCTGGAGGCGTACGCGCCCTCCTGGTATACGGAAGAACATCATGACAAGGTGCTGGCCGCTCTGAGCCCACCGCGGAAGCAGTGAGTCTTTCGGGGGGCGCCTTCTTTAGCGCCCGACGGAGCCATTAATATTGCCCCACGTACGGCGCGGCTGAAGCCGCGCCCCTTCCTCAGGTCCGAATGCACGGTTTGGGCGCGGCCTCGACACTCCCGTAAATCGGAATGTTCACGACAGGCCACATTGAAAGAGTTTAAAGGCAAAGTCGCGGTGATTACGGGTGGGCGAGCGGCGTCGGACGTGGGACAGCGGAACGGTGTGTTCGTGAAGGCATGAACGTAGTCCTCGCCGATATCGATGAAGCGAATCTCAGCAAGGCAGAAACTGAACTGAAAACCCCCGGCGGAGATCGCGCGGAGCCTGGAGGGCCACTGGCAAGAAGATCTGCTGTTTGTGTTGCAGCAGGAGCAGGATGGTTATGAGTTCTGCCAGAAGCAAATGGCCGAGTGTGATCGGCAGCTCAACCACGATCTCGAGCAGAGAGAGGATCGGAGTCAGGGTGCGCCTCTGCCAGAAGAAAAGCGCAAGGGGCGACGCAAGAAAAAGAGCGGGAATAAGCCGCAGTTCGACTTGCGAACCGGGTTGTTTCGCATGAGCGGTACCGACCTAACCCGGATCGACAGCATCGATGTCATGACCGCGACCACAATCCTTAGCGAAGCAGGATGGGATATGAGCAAATGGGAGACCGAGGACCATTTCGTTTCCTGGTTGCGGCTGTGTCCGGACAATCGGATCAGCGGGAACAGGGTCATTGGCAAAGGGCGACTGCCCACCAACAACAGAGTGACCATCGCTTTAAAGATGGCGGCCAGCACCTTGCGGTTAAGCGATACCTATCTGGGAGCGCAGTTCCCGTCGATTCAGAACCAGGTTAGGAGCTCCCGTTGCCATCAAAGCCATGGCGGCCAAGCTGGCCCGCTTGGTCTACCGCATGCTCCGCTACGGGATGCAGTACGTCGACAAAGGAGCGGCGACCTACCTGGAGCGGCACCGGCAGTTACAGATCAAGCAGCTCAAGTGGAAAGCCGCCACCCTGGGATACCAACTCATCGGAGCTCCAGCGGCTAAGAACAACGAGTTTCTGGGGAGTCGTTGGAAATCTCCGGTAGCCAAAGCCGGCCCCCCGGATCTGCGTAACGAAGCGGTCACGATGAGCCCGGACCTCAAAGCTGGTCTGGCCGCATCCAAGGCTGCCATAGAGACAAGCATGCCTCCTCTCGAAGTCGCCGACGTGGTCTTCGAAGCAATCAAGAAGGAGCAGTTCCATATTCTGACCCATCCCGAAAGGATCGAAGTGATCCAACTCCGAACCGACAAGCTGCTCCGAATGGAAAATCCGCAGAGTCCAGCAGCAACGATTGCGAAGATCATTAAGCTCGGGGTAGCTAGGGCTTGAATTTGTAGCCCATTCCCGGGACCGTAAGGATCAGTTCGGGGCGCTTGGGGTCCTTCTCCAGTTTCTGCCGGAGACTTGCGATGTGGACGTCGACGGTGCGAGTGAAAGTGCCATCTTCGTAGCCCCATACCTCGTGCAAGAGCTCGCTGCGAGAAAGAGTCACGCCGGGATGTTCCATAAAATGACGCAGAAGTTGGAATTCGCGCGCGGATAGCAGCACGGGCTTGCCATCGCGCGTAACTTCCGTGCCCAAAACATCCATCCGAATCGGGCCCAAGTGGTAAACGGTTTGACTGGCCCGGCCCGGGACCCGCCGCAACAGCGCCTCGATGCGGGCCATGAGTTCGAGAGTGTCGAAAGGTTTCGTGACGTAGTCGTCCGCCCCAAGTTTGAGGCCCAGTACCTTGTCCATGGTTTGATCGCGGGCGGTGAGCACCAGGATCGGGGTAGCAAGCCCCGCGGTGCGAATATCACGGCAGATGTCGAAGCCGCTGCGATGCGGGAGCATGACGTCCAGGATGATGAGGTCGAAGGGCAGGCCCGTGGCCTTGTTGAGGCCTTCTTCCCCGTCGGCGGCAAAGTCCACCACGTAGCCCTCGCTGCGGAGGCGGTCGCTCAGCGTCATTCGGAGCGCTTCCTCGTCTTCGACCAGCAGAATGTTTTCGTTCATGGCCGGATCACGGTCCTTCCCGCCCGCGGCCGGGCTGGTTGATATCTTGCGCCGCAATGTCTTCGTCTGTGAGGTCTGGTTCCGCGGCCGGTTCGTCGTTGATTTCTTCGATCACCGGCAGGTGCAGGGTAAAAATGCTTCCCACGCCGACTTCGGTGGATACCGAGAGCCGGCCGCCCATGGCCTCCGCCAGGCTTTTTGCGATGGGCAATCCCAAGCCGGTGCCGTGAATCTGATCGGCGACGACCGCCGGGCTGCGATAAAAAGGCTCGAAGATGTGGGGCATCTCGGAGCGGTCGATTCCCTTCCCGCGGTCGAGGACACTGATTCGGACCTCGGGATGATGGTCTTTGGATTCTTCGCAAGTTGCGCAAATCGAAATCCAGCGGCCTTGATCGCCGTACTTGAGAGCGTTGGTAATCAGATTCTGAAGGCATTGCGACAGGGCGGTCGAATCACCAAGCACCCGCGGCAGCGACGGCGCAATGTGCTGTTCCATGGTAAATCCAGCCTTGTGGACCAGTTCCATGGTGCCGGTCACGGCGGATTCGATGACTTCTGCCACCGTAAGCGGCCGCATCGTGTAGCGTCCCTTGCCATCCTGGGTAGCGGCAAACAGGATGACCTGGTTGACTAAACCATTGATCTGACGAGACTGGTTGCGGATGACTGCACCATACCTGGCCATTTGCTCTTTCCCGGTGACGACCCCGTCGGCAATATTGTCAACCGCCGAACAAAGAACCGCCAGCGGGGTGCGCAGCTCATGCGAGACCGAAGCGGCAAAATCCATTTGCATTCGAGCCAGCTGGAGTGTGCTCATCATTTTGCTCTTCTGCAGCACCCACACAAAAACGCTGACCAGCACGACCGTACATAACAGCACTCCGACCAGGCGAATGACCGACCGGCTGGCCAGCGTGGCCACATTGGCGAGGCGCTGCGACGCCTGTTCGTCATAGACGCGCTGGGTCTCTTCCAGATCCCGGCGCACACGATCAAACAGCGGCACTCCCTGCGACAGGTCGAGTGCCACGGCTTCTTTAGTGCTGCCTTCGAGGATGGACGCCAGGACCTCATTGCGGACGCCAAGATAGGCCAGCCAGTCTCGCTGTAAGCGTTGACCGAGTTCCACTTCACGCGGCAATTGGGCCTGTTGCAGATACTCGGCAACTCCCTCGGTGACCCGGCGGTCGGCTTCGCGCGACTGGTCGGCGTATTCGACCTGGAGGTTGCTGTCATTGGTCGTCAGCGCGTAGAGGGTGCTGCGGCGGGTTTCCTGAGCGTCATACTGCAGGCCACCGATCCGGCGTAATCCGAGCACGGACCAGGCATACATCCTTTGCACTTCGCTATTGGCGGAGCGGAAATCACGAATCACGAAGCGGACCACAAAGCCTTCCAAGCCGACCACGAGCAACAGCAGGAGCGCGGAGCTATAACGGGAGAGAAAAGTCGGCTTGGTTCCCACCCGCGGGGCAAACGACGCCGCTCCGCCTGACACTGTGGGTTGGATTCGCTGGCTCATCCTACCTCTCCCGACGCTCGGGGATGCGCAAAGCGTACTCGGCATCGCTGGGCAGGTGGCCATCGACACGAATCACTTTGACCGACGCATCCACATCTTCGGGGCGCAGATAGCCAATCGCCCCGGGCACATTGAATACGAACTTGCGAACTCCCACTGGAGTTGCCAGGGTCTTGGGAGAAACCAGAACTTCACCGGTGAACAAACCCTGCAGAATGCGGCGGCGAAAGTCAGACTCGCTCAGACGACAGACGTCACGCAGAATCGCCTCCCGTTCCGGTTGTCCCTGCTCCATCATCACCAGTGTGATTCTGCGTCCGTTGGGCCAGTGGCTGCGCTCTCCCAGAAAAACAGCCCGGAGTTCGGCCAAAGAGAGCTCGTCCACCGGATTGGACTGGTTGACGATGATGGCCAGGCTCTCCTGTTTGGGCGGCGAAGTTGCCAAGCGGGCTTCGGGAACCGCCCGCAGGAGCGCGGCCGCTGCCAGGACCAGCAGAATCGTGGTCGTACGACGGATCATGGATTCGGCCTTTTTCAGAAGGTAAATCCTATCTGCGCCTGTGCGCCCTGAGTCGCTGTTTGGTTCCGCAAAGACGTAAAGTCGTACTGCAGCTTAAGCGCCACCGATTCGCTGGCATCATAACGCACGCCCGCCGAGGGGCCGGCACGAAGGCCGATGTCAGGAAAGATCGGCTCATTGGACGAGGCGTTGATGTACTGGTAGCGGAAATAGGGCCGGTACGAACCGAAGCGGCGTGAAATCTGGCTGTAGAAGCCGGGTGTCTCAAACACATGTTCCAGACCCGTCGGCGCGTGGCGAATCACTAGGGCTTCATTGAGCCACTCGAAATTGGTGGAAGAGTAGATCGCGTGAGCTGCCAGAATGGTCTCGCCGACCGTCGGCTTTCCCGTCGGGACCAGCAAATCCTTGTAAACCGAAAAGCCAACTTGAAGCCCGGGAACCTTTGTTGGACGCGCGAACACGGCGAGGTTGAAAGCCTTGTGGTTCTTGTCAGTGATTATGTTCTGGACCGGTTCTTCCCCGATGGGATCTCGCGATTCACGGCCGTTGCCGATCTCGGCAACGTAGTGCAATCCCAGAGATCCGGAGGGTATCCTGCCGTGAGCCTCCACGCCAACGTTGTGGATGGGTAAAATGCCGCCCTGGTCCTCAAAGGCAAAGAGCAGCGGCCGCCCGGTTGTCGTCTGCAACCACGTGCTGTGGTGATAAGCGGTGTTGTAGTAGCCAATCGCGGTGTGATACCTGCCGGCAGACAGGCTGAAGTAATCATTGGAGGAATACGTCAGAAGATAGCGCTCCACATCCACGCCGAACGTGTTCGCTACTCCTCGGGTCTGGCCGTAGATGTTGTCCGGGCCAGCTTCAAAGACAATCTCGCTCAGGAACTTGAACTTGTCGGAGATGTCGGAGGTCACAAACAGATTCAACTGTCCCAGCGTAAAAGTCGTATGGTCTCGCTGCAGTGGAGCCGGTGGGTGATAGTTGTCGCCGTGCAGGTTTACGTCACCGAAGCCGCGGACGCGCAGCAAGGTTTTGCTCAGGTCCATGCGCTCGGTCTCCGCATGTTCGGTCGGTTCGGCTTCATGTTCCTGGGGAGGGTTCGCTTGGGCTGATTCGGAGAGCGAGGTGGCGGGCGAGGTCGGCGGTGGAGGCACCTGGGAAGGGGCAGAGGCTGGTTGCTGCGGCGTTGGGAGCGTGGCCGTGGACGCGGATTGCCGCTGGGCCGCCTCCAGTTGCCGGACTCTGGCCTCGAGCTGATCAATCCGCTGGATGAGTGCCTGCAGCGTCTGCGGGTCGGGTGTCGCGGACTGTCCCGATTGCGCCCGTACGGCCTGCGGGCTCGCCACCATCGCGAGCAGGGGCAGAAGTAAAAGGTGTCTGCCCAACCTGGCGAGGAAACGCTTACGCGTCGCTTCGATGGTCAATAAAACGTGAGACTTCATCGCGGCCTCCTTGAGCTGCGGCAACATCAAGCTTCCCCTGAATGGGAAGAATGCGAACCAAACACATCCCCGGCGGCGTCAACCGTCCATTGAGCGAATGAGGCCGATACGTTTCCGGCCGTCAAAATGGATCCTTGTTCGACTTTTCTTCACCGGGTGTGACGGATTCGTGTGCTTTCGGGGGAGGAGAAAGTAAGTAACGTTAACCTATTTTGAGGGGGGCTTTCAACCGCTGAGCTCAAGGAGTGGTCCGGATACATGGGCAGACTCAGGTTTTTCGCAACATTTTGCTCGAAACCTTCGTAACATCCTGCAGCGCCGCGAATTCGACCACGCGGTGTGATGCGAGTCACCGCCGATCGGTGTCGGGATTCTCTCGCATGACGATGAGGCGGTCTTTCCCGCCAAGCGCGAGCCGTTGGGGCTTACCTTCCCTCTCCGGTTGCGTCCAAACTATAGTGATCACAAGTACGCCATGACGATCCGCGACCTTCTCTTCGACGTGCTGCGCACGTTGTGGGCGCACAAGCTACGCGCCTTTCTCACGATGTTCGGGATTGCCTGGGGAATTGTGTCGATTGTGCTGATGGTGGCGGCTGGCGAAGGACTGCGCAAGGGGCAGCAAGAGCAGGCGCGGAATCTGGGCAAGGACGTGATGATTGTGTTCCACGGGCGCACCAGCCTGCAGGCGGGCGGGATCCACTCCGGGCGCGTCGTGCACTGGGAAGATCCGGATGTGCCGGTGGTGCAGGCGGAATCGCCCGACTGCGAGTACGCGATTCCGGAGCTGGAACAAGACACGGTCCGTACGCATTCGAACTTCAACAATGCGGCGTTTACAGTGACGGGATCGTATCCGGCGTTTGCCTATATCCGCAGCCTCGACGTGGGTGCGGGACGTTTCTACGACTGGGATGACATGCGCGAGGCGAGACGCGTGGCCTTTCTCGGGTCGGATGCGGCTAAGCAGTTGTTCGCCGGGCGCAATCCAATAGGCGACAACGTCTATTTGAACGACTTTCCTTATGTCGTGGTTGGAGTCATGGCGAAGAAGAAACAGGACTCCAGCTACGACGGCTGGGACGTGAACAAAGTTTTCGTTCCGTTTGCCGCGATGCGACGCGATTTTCCCGACCGGCCCCCCGGAACGAATTCGACATTTGATCAGTTGCTGGTGACCCCGAAGTCGGTCGCGCAGCACGAGGCCTGCAAGCATGAAGTGCGGGTGGCGCTGGCGCGCATGCATCGCTACGATCCGCGCGACAAAGAAGCGTGTCCGATCTGGGATACGGTGCAAGAGGCGCAGGCCTTCAAGACCATGACCGATGGGATGAAGTTCTTTCTGGGAGCCGTCGGAATTGTGACGCTGCTGCTAGGCGGCATTGGCGTGATGAATGTGATGCTGGTGGCGGTGCGCGAGCGGACGCGAGAGATCGGGGTACGGAAGGCGATCGGCGCTCCGGCAGGAACAATCCTGCGGCAGTTTTTTATTGAGGCCCTGATCATTGCGTTGTTGAGTGGAGGGATTGGACTGGGCTTGGCGTTTGGGGTTTGCGCGCTGGTCAACTTGCTGCCCATGCCCGACTTTTTTGCCGGGCTGCTGCCGAGTTGGGGCTCAGGCCTGACCGCGGCAGGGTTGTTGGGAGCGATTGCGGTGGGGGCGGCGCTGTATCCGGCGCGGAGGGCCGCGTCGATTGATCCGATTGAGGCGTTGCGGTATGAGGCGGGAGGGTAGAGGTCGTGTGGGTCCGGGTCCTTGACCCGGACAGACGCGCTTGCGCGGCTGGTTTTGACATGCCTGGCCACAGCGGAGAAGCAGCCGAGCTTCGCTCGGCATGACCGGGTCAAAGACCCGGTCCCACACAGAGACCCGTCCCACACCAAGATCAGATGCTAATTGAAGTCATCATCGAGGCCTGGATCGCGCTGAAACGGAATGTGACGCGCAGCATGCTCACCATGCTGGGGATTGTTTGGGGCATCGCGACGGTAACGCTGCTGATCGCGTATGGCAACAGCTTTCGCAGTGTGCTGGTGCATGGATTCGACGCCTTCGGAAAGAGCGTGGTGATTTGCTGGCCGGCCCAGACCAGCGAGCAGCCGGGGGGACAGCGCGCGGGAAAAAAAGTCGTTCTCGAGCAAGCCGACCTGGAAATGGTGAAGCAGACGGCTCCGCTGGTGAAGCATGTGTGCCTGGAAACTGTGAGGCGTCCGGGGATCGCTTACGGCGACCGCATGGCGGGGACGGCGCCGGTGCGTGGAGTTTGTCCGGAGTATGGCGAGATGCGGAATGAAGTTCCGTCGGAAGGGCGCTGGATCAATGCCGAGGACGAATTGGAACGACGGCGCGTGATTTTTCTTGGCGGACGGCTGAAAGAGCAACTCTTTAGCGGGCGTCCCGCGGTGGGAGAGACGGTGCAAGTGTCCGGCGTTCGCTTCACCGTGATCGGGGTGATGGCACGGAAGATTCAACTCAGTAATTACTTTTCGAGCGACGACGATTCGTCGTGGATTCCTTATTCGGCAGCAGGAGACTTGTGGAACACGCGCTACGCCGCAGTAATGGTATTTGAGCCCATTGCTCCCCAGTTTGAGAAGAAAGCAATGGCACAGGTGCTGGCAGCGGTGGCGACGCGGCAGAATTTTTCCCCCACCGATCCCAAGGCGTTTCAGATGTTTGGGCGGGATGAGTTTCGTCCAGTCATCGATGGGCTGACGATCGGGCTGCAGGTGTTATTGACCTTCATTGGGACGTTGACGCTGGGGATCGGCGGCGTTGGCGTCATGAACATCATGCTGGTTTCCGTGGATGAGCGGATTCGCGAGATCGGACTGCGGCGGGCGCTGGGGGCGCGGAAGCGGCACATCGAGCTGCAATTTCTGGCGGAGACCCTGCTGATCATGCTGCTCGGCGGCGCGATCGGAGTGGTGCTGTCCTATGTGATTGCCTGGAGCGTGGGGACTTTGCCGATGCTGGGGCCGCTCTACGAGGACGATTCGGGACAGGCAGACATTCATTTGCGAATCTCGATGATGACGGTGGTTCTTTCCAGTGCGGTGTTGCTCATGGTGGGCGTGATCAGCGGACTGGTCCCGGCGCTGCGGGCCTCGAAGCTGGATCCAGTCGAAGCTCTGCGCTACGAGTAGCAGGGTGGCTAAGACTGTTTGTGTATCTGCTCATCGAGCTTGGCCGTTAGCTTGTCTCTTAACTCCTGATCTGACGACATTCTGGCGTCGAGTTCGGCTTTCGTCAAAATGCCTTTCGCGATCAACACCTCAGAGAGTGCGCTCGCCTGCGCCAAGGCTTGCATGGCAAACTTCATGGTTTCGGCCATAGCGGGCAGCAGCATCTCGAGGCCAGGACTATCAGGAGCGGGACCGACAGGTCGATTCGCGTCCATTGAATAAGCCTCCATTGACGGACCCACCCCTGAGCACCCACGGCTCGGAATCGCGGGTCACTAGCGGCGAAGGGTATCCTCAGTCCCTAGGCCCAATCAAGGCCCTGATCGCTAAGATCGCCTCCTGGTGGCAGAAAACTGTTCTCAGGCAATTCGCTTGCGATTGCCATGCGCTCGTTCGAGATAGCGGCGCGTCCTGAGATCAACGCGCACCTGCGACGCGGCTAAAGACCGGTCGGCCAGCGCAACAATCAGGCCTTCCGACCGGCGTCACGCGGCCGCGACGGGCCGGGGCTTGTCCTCCGGCGTTTCGATGTCCTCCAGCTTCTGCCTGCGATGCAGGAACACGTATGCACCCAGCAATGACAGCATCAACAGGGAAAAGACCATCAGCAGTAGAGCAAACGCGGTCATGTTACGGACCGGGCCGGTGACCTCCCTGGCTTCCTGGCTGGCCAGCACAATCCAAGGAAGATTCGGATAGGCGTCCTTCAACCCGGTATCGGCGAAACCGATGAGGTAAGACTCACCATTGGAGAGCGTCGCAAAGATGTAACCGGCTTCGCGGCCTCGCACGCTGCCGAGTGCATCACGAATGGCAGCGAACTCCTCCGACTTCATCTTTGTCGACGGAGTCACACCGGGCGCTTCGATCACAGTCCCGTCCTCACTCACCAGGGTCATACGACCGGTGCGTCCCATTTGCCGGCGGTTGAGTTGAGCAAACAGGGGCGAGACGTCGGTCATGGCGGTTAGCGCGCCGATGAATCGACCCGTGCCCTCCTGCAGGATTGGGTACGCGATGCTGAGGTAGTAGAGATGCCTCTGATCGTCGTAGCGCAGATCCGACACGTGGATTGCACCCAAACCCTGGGAGGAGAGCGCCTGCCAGGAAGTCCGGTCGGTCTGGGCGTAGTGCGCCGGCCGATCCGTTGCAGCAACAGTGGCCCCGGTTACATCGGCGACGGTGATCTTCAGCAGGGTGGGATTGAGCTCGCGTGTGCGACGCAACTGGCGGGCCAGGTCCGAGGTGAGGATCTTCGCCGACAATGCATCCGTCTCCGAGCTCTCCCAGGCCTGGTCCAGGGCATCGTTCTTTGCGAGAACAGCCTCCTCCGAGAGACGGTCGTATTGGCGGTTCGCCAAATTCACCGCTTCTACGGGTCCGGGGGTGTTGGCGATCGCGCTGACGTCTCTCACACATCCGGAGATGAAGTCGGATGTGGATTCTGCCGTGGTCAGTGTGAGCGAGCGAAAGTTCTCCCCGTTCACCTGGCGTATGTGGGTGTCCCCCTGCAAGGCCACATAGAAACCGAAAACCGTGAGGGGAACGAGAATTACAATGAGCCCGACGAGCAACCTTTGAAGAGATGTGTGTAATTCTGGGGTTTCGAGAGGCATGGGGGGTACCTCCTCTTTCTGCCGCGTAGGACTAGCGCGGCAAATTGGCGCCCGCCCAAGGATGGACTCGGTGCGCCAGCGAACTGAAACTAACTACAGTATGAACTTTATTCTGCAGGAACTCTATGTCTGTGATGGGCCGCAGAGGCTCCGTGCTCCGGTTCGTATTCAGAACTGGAATCCGCTGAAGTCGCTTTAACCAGTACTTGGTAGTCAGACCAATATCTCCAGACCGCCAACCTATCGGGTTTATCGTTCCCCAGAATAGAGCTTCGGGGTGCGACCCTTCGATCGCACATCGAGAGGCGCTGTTTCCGTCGGAACTACACCTTGGCCGTTTCGGCGGGAAGGATACCTGCTGGCTTCTCATCAACGAAGAAACCCGCGTGGAGCCGATGAGAGAAGCCCGACTGGAAGCGCTCGTTGAATCCGACTGGTTTCGCCGGCGCCGGCCGGAGCAACTCCGAGACGCGGACGCTGGTTGAACCGAGTAAGTTTTTGATCAGGGCGACGGGTGTCCAAAAGATTCCGAAGGGAAATCCCCACCAGCCATAGAAGAACGTATATAGGCTTGCAGCGAAAGCATGCCAGAAGCGAGGTTCGCTGCCTTTGATGATCCAACACGTTTGCATGCGGCAGGACAGAATCAGAGCGGAGAAGACAAGGTGATGACGCACAAGTTCGGTGTCGAGCGTGATCCGCTGGCTGCGATAGTAGGCCAGCTGGTTGGTGCGGATCTTTTCCGCGTTGGCGACGAGCCAGGCGGTGAAGCGCTTGTTCTCCTGCGCCCACTTGAACTGGCGGTAGAGGCAATACGCTGTCCCGGCCGCGATGGCAGCGGAGGTCGTGATCAGCAGAATAGAAGCAGCAAGGTGCTGCTTGTGTTCCGGGTCGGTGACCGCGAGCCAGGCAGCGCTGCCAGCCTCGTACGTCCAAAAGCAAACGGCCGCGCATTGGGCGATGAGGCCGAATATCCCGAAGATTTTGCCTCCCAAGATGATGCACCTCGATCGGGCAGGGGTACGCGGCACATCATATAGAGGGATCAGGGTTCTGGCTGCATCACCTCAGTAATACGACTCCGGTAACCAATGCAGGGACCCGAGGCTCGACGCGGGGACGTGGCCGCGTGCTCATTTGGTTATCGCCATCTTCCGGAGAGCGCAGATCCGGGGCGTCGCCATGGTCGATAGCACTGAGGCTGCCCCTCGGCTGCCCACAAATAACTAAACCCCGTGTAACCTTGTGTGAAGATAGCTCGCTGGACAATGGCCGCCTCGGCAATTCCCGCTCAACCCGCCCCCCGCATCCAGTCCGTGGATGCTCTCCGGGGCGCCATCATGATGTTGATGGCAATCGATCACATCCGCGACTACGTCGCCCGCAGTGCGATGCAGTTCTTGCCCACCAATCTCACGCGTACTACCGCCACCATCTTCTTTACTCGCTGGATCACGCACTTCTGCGCGCCGGTCTTCATGCTCACCGCTGGCCTCGGAGCATTTTTCTGGATGAGCCGGGGGCATCGATCAAAAGGCGAACTATCGCGCCTCCTGATTACTCGCGGCGTTTGGCTTATCTTCCTCGAGGTCACCGTGCTGCGTTTGATCGTGTTTTCTCAACTCGGCTTCCATGCGAGTCCTGTGATCCTGCTGATCCTCTGGGCGATTGGCCTTTCTATGATCGCTCTTGCCGGGCTGATCCATCTTCCGACGCGCGTTCTCGCGGGCTTTAGCATTGCGATCATCGGCTTGCACAATCTGCTCGACAAGGCTTCGGCCGAACGCTTCGGCCGAAATACCTGGCTCTGGGACATCCTGCATCAGCAGAATGTCTTCGCCTTCCTGGGAATCAACTTTGTGACCGCGTATCCTGTGCTGCCCTGGATCGGCGTCATGGCCGCCGGCTATTGCCTCGGCACGGTCTATTTATGGGATGCCAGTCGGCGTGAACGTTTCCTGATCCGTCTGGGGCTTGCGCTCACCCTGGTTTTCGTGGGGTTGCGTGCGATCAATTTCTACGGCGATCCAACACGTTGGAGTCACCAACCCTCAGCCCTATTCACCCTGCTCTCTTTCCTCAACGCGACCAAGTACCCGCCTTCACTCGACTTTCTCCTGATGACACTCGGCCCAGCGATCGCCGCTATGGCTTGGCTCGAACGCTTTCACTTCTCATTCAACAACCCGCTGATCCTTTTCGGGCGTGTGCCGTTCTTCTATTACGGAGCCCACTTGCTGGTTGCTCATCTCATTGCAATCGCCATGAACTTCGCGCGCTACGGCCGAACGTCATTTCTCCTTATCGCACCGCCCTCGATGGGAAGCCCGAGCGACCTCTTCCCGCCCGACTACGGGTTCCCGCTTTGGACGGTCTACGCCGTCTGGATTGGCGTACTGCTGCTGCTGTATCCGGCGTGTCTCGGGTTCGCGCGGCTCAAGCAGCATCGTCACGATTGGTGGCTCACGTATCTATGATTGACCGCGAACAAACAGGGGCAAGAAGTCCAGCGCGTCGTCGCACGATTAACACTGTTTGTGATCAGCGATTACACACAAAACACCTGACCGAGTCCGATGTCGAGCGTTCGGCGGCGACGCGAAGTGCCACACGTCCCAGACACGGCAGCAAGCTTTACCCCGTCGCAGAGTACGAATGCGCTGCACCCATTGATTTTGCTGAGGATTTACTGGCTGCCCCCCAGGGAGTCGAACCCCGATATGCTGATCCAAAGTCCCTTCACCGACTCTGAAAACAAACAAAATCCAGCAGCTCCCTCGGTCAGATTCCGGCAAACTCCTGCAAAATCCGCACCACCCGCGCACCCGTCCTGCAACCAAAACAAATGGAAAACCATGATTAATCTAGACGCAGCCGCTTACCGCGATCGGGTCGTCGGCTTACCGCGCGGAGGAATCCCGCTTTATGGAACTCTGCCGGACGATGAAGACCGACCAAATTGCTCCTGGCTAGCGCGCCGGGAGGTGAAGGTGAATCAGAAGGAGTGTTATGCCGCATTTCCCAGCGCGTGGTGACCCATTTGTCTTAAGGGATAGGCGATTCCACGAAAAATCCACGATGCGAGTTTGTACTGGCTGCGGGAGAGATTTCGCGGTAGCTCGACCGTGGCAGGGGCAATGCAGTCCGCGTTGCCGGCAGCGGGCCTTTGTTCAGAGAAAGATCACAAGACCCATCGGGTACTATCGCGCGTGATGCTTGTCCGACCAACCACTGCTTTCGACTCATTCGAATTGCTCCTTTCTCCCTAACCGATAACCGCTTCTTTACCCTAACCCCGACGAATCCAGCACCCATAGCGAGCCAACGCCTACCCAGAACGAGGCTAGAAACGTCCTCATGCTGTTCTCCTGTACCGCTGATTAACCGCAACATCACCTAAGTCTCGGCTCCCAAGCAGGGCTCGCTTGGTTACGTTCGCTTTCTGCATGGCTTCTGTAACATGGGGGCTTTTGCCCTCGGTGTATAAATAACGCCTACCCAGAACGAGCTAGGTTGACTACCGTAAGCCGCCTCCTGCGCCGCTGCCAAACGCTAGGACGTTAGGAATTGTCAGTATCGGCCGGGAAGTGGTGGAGGTTCGCGACTTCACTGCACTTGCGCGTTCCACAAGCGGAGGATGACGAACGGTAATGAATTCCGGACCGTCCTGTGGCATCATCATGGGAATGGAACGAGACCATGTGGCGTGAGTTGCTTGTTCGCCTATTGCTAGGCGTTCTCGCAATCCCCATCGGATCTGCGGAGACCCCTTCCGGCCGCACGTTATTGCCGATCGAAGTAGTGGGCGCGGACGGAACCACGGTCACTCGCACGCTAGCCCTCGACACTGCCCAAAGTGAATCGGTTAGATCTCTATGGCTGCAGGTACATGGTCTGCGGTATCCACAGCAAGCGAGCGTTCAAGTAAACGCGAGCCCTTGGATACCCCTCAACAATGACACCGTGACTGTCGCTGCGCCCGGCGGGAAATTCGGCGGCATCGGGGGAGGCTTCGCCACGCTCGTGCTGACTTTGCCCCTACCGAACGGCACTGCCCTCGCTGGCGCTAACACCGTCCGCTTCCGATTTAATCAGTCTGACGGACTCGCCAGTGGCTATCGTGTCGTTGCGTGGAATTTCTTAACGAATGAAGGAAACAAGGTCCTCCCTCCCTCCGATTTTGTGGAAGATACGCCTGAAACCTGGAGATCGCCCCGACCCGATGCAGCTTCCATCCACGCGGGGCAGGACCTCTGGCATGCCGCCTCACTCGTGGCCAACAGCCTCCCAAACAGTCCGCGGATCCAGGCGCATTGCGCCGACTGTCATGCGCACGATGGGCGCGACTTGAAATACTTCAATTTCTCAAACGCCAGCATTGTCGCCCGCTCGCGTTTCCACGGCCTGACCACTCTCGAGGGTGAGGAGATTGCCAGCTATATCCGTAGCCTGCCGCTTCCCAATCCCGGTCGACCGTGGAACCCTCCCTATCAACCCGGACCCGGACTGGACGAACAGCCGATCTCGAATTGGTCTGCCGGGGCGGGACTTACCTGGGTCCTCAACCAGGATACAGCCGCCCTAACGTATCTGCTCGCTGATCAGCGGAGGCGCTGGAACACTACAGACTCATATCCTGCCGGGAATTCTCCCGACCTCCAAGAACTTGTGGGACAAATTACCCCAGATCTGTTTCGCCCTGACGGTAATCTCAACCCTCGCGAAATCCCCATCGACTTGCAATTGCCGGATTGGAGCCAGTGGCTGCCTCGCATTCATCCGAAAGATGCTTGGGGACCAGCCTTCACCCATAGCAATTTTGCAACCATGTACGACGGCGCGGCCAGCCTGCGCACACTCCTAACGACAGCCCAGACTCCCAGCTCCAACCTTCGTGGTGTGGTTCCCGCTTTCAGGCGATGGTCGCGAAGCCGGCGGGCCTTCCTTGGACACTTTGTGAGGGCTAAAACGGTATGGTCAGTGGATCTTACCAACAAGGTTTACTCCACTCAGCTCTGGCAGCTCGTCAAAACCTGGGAAATGACGCAGGAGTTTGGCCTCTAAGAGCCAGGCCGTGACCTCTGTGTAAGTGCCTCCGTGTCACGCAGTTGGTGCAACACTGTTCCCGGAGACAGCGCTCCTGCTGCGACCCACATCCCGGATGGGCTGGCCGGAGTCGGCGGCAGCGCGTTGACCAACGAATACTTGTCGGCGTCCTGGTATGAGTTGCAGATCGTCCTGAATAGTGGCAATCATCAGCATCGCGAGCGCACTCCCGTCGATTGGGTCTATCTGATCGGCCAGTTCCGCGACCTCTACCTGCAGTCGCACTATCCCGAGCCCGTACGCCTGCTTATCGCCGTCACCAAAGCACTTCAATCCACGGATGCTCACTTGGGTCCTGACAACTTCCGCGAGGGTTGGCGTCCAGACCAAAACATCGATCCCCGCATCATGATTAGCTCCGATTGGGTGCCCTTGTTCAAGCCGTTCCCCTTCGAGATTCGCCGCGCTATTACCGAGTCGCTGCTTGCCGCCTGGATAGAAAAAACTCTGCAGTACCCGATCACGAAGTACTTGCCGCTTCCGGTGTTCCAACGCGACTACACCCCACCCCGGTACGGCGATATCAGCGGCGGCAAGGTGTGGGAGGCAGCAGAACAATTCCGTGCGGCTGGCGTCTCGGACGATCTTGTGGATCGCTTGGAGAATTGGGGTCTCACCTACACCGACCGCGCCGTCCGTCTTCAATACCACTGATGTCCGCAGGGGTTCTGCCACCTGAACCTCGCGAACTGTGATGACTTCGGGGATCGGTGATCTCGACTCCTATCCTCCGGGTAGCGCAATCTGAATGAGAGTTCGATTAAGACGCCGTGGTCCCTACGACGGCCTCCCCCGTCTAAACCGTAAGCGCTACACCTGCAAACACAAGGTGCTTTTCAGAAGTCATTCGACTCTTACTGTAGCGCACTACTCCAGACGCGATGCTGCAGCACTGCGCGGACGCCCGCACTCTTGCTCACCCCACAATGTCCCGCGTTCCATTGCGGCTCTTAGGCTCGCAAACTAACTCCGAAATTGTAGCGTTGTGGCGCACGATCCCGTGCCGGCTCGCACGCACGGATTACAACCAAAGCACGACGCGTAAAGCCCGCACCTGCGACTGAATCTCCCCCTTCTCCACTCAGCACGCGCACACACAGCACCGCTCCACCGCCACGTCCTGAACGATCATCCACGCCACATCGCGATCAGCGTGGCCTTCGCCGCAACGGCGCCGCGGAATAGCGCAAAAACGACAATCAAATAAGCGGAGTTGGAGAGGCTATCCAGGTTGGCCGGGTAACAGTGAAAAAGCCCGATGGCTACTGCGGCCTTGTCCGGACCGCAAAATCAGTGGTGAAAGCGATATAAATGGGTGTAATTGGAGATTCATCGCCTTTGGGTTGCAATTGGGTGAAAATGGGTCAAATGGATATCCGACCTAACCAGATGGTGCAGAGCGGTCCGTTGTGGCACGCACTCGCGCAGTCGCGCGCCTCACGGCCAAATATCCTTTGACCTTGACATCGCTGACCGTCCGTAGTTCATACGGGGTGCTGCATCGCAGTCGATTTGGCCACGAAAGGCAAGGATCTCCTTTCTCACGGCTCGGAGCGCACCGTCGGTGTTTGCGTCAAAACCTTCGTCGGGCGGCACCAACCCATCTCATAAGTCCTCTAGCACCCGAAGCCAGGATTCCGCCATATCTCTTCGGTATTTCAGTTCCCGGCTCGCCCGTCATTCGTTCCTCAACCCGACCGAGACCGTGCGACGACCCTACCTGCACCCTAGCCTCCCTAGAATGAAATGTGATTGGACTTCTCTGACGCTCCAGCGAGCCGGATGAATATTTGTTACCATAACGAGGCTGTGAGGTGACCATGCCTGAATTTGTAATCGAGCGCGAGCTTCCGGGGGCGGGGAATCTGTCGGATGCGGAACTACAGGAGATTGCCAGAAAATCAGTTGGCGTTCTCAACGACATGGGCCCGAAAATCAAGTGGCTGCACAGTTATGTGACTGGCGATAAGGTCTATTGTGTTTACTTTGCCCCGGACGAGGACACGATTCGCGAGCACGGGCGGCGTGGTGGGTTCCCGGTGAATCGGGTGTCCGCAGTTCGTCGAATGATTGATCCCAGCACGGCCGGTTAACGCGGGCTTTGGTCATGACTTGGCAGTGCCCTTCGTGCCAAGTACCTCTTGGACCGCTTCCTCCACCGACATCTCCCATCCTGACGACCATGCCTCCAAGTCGGCGGCATCGGTAAGCATGTTGCGCGCCGGTTCCAGCTTCTTTTCTAGTCTGGATTGTTCTGCCGGAATGAGAGGAGCGCCGATGCGCTGACGCAATGCGGCGGCCGCTCCTGCCAGGCGAAGCGCCTGCTGCGGCCTGGATTGTGCGGCTGCGCCTACAGCGAAACACTCGAGCACCCTGGCGATGCCGCGTTTATGTCCCAGGTCCCGAAAGATCTTCATACTTTCGCCATAGAGCGTCTCTGCATGCTGATGGTGACCGTCGGCTGCACTAAGCCTGGCTATGTCGGATAAAGCGCTCGCGATGCCCCAACCATCCCCCAACTGCCGAAAGGCTGAAAGACTCTGCTCGTAATAGGAACGAGAAGCGATGGAATCAACTGATTCCCGTGCGAGGTCGCCCAGGTAGTTCAGGGTCCAAGCGACTGCGGTGCTGTCGCCGACGGCGTGGAAGATAGCCAGGCACTCGTCATACAGTACGTGAGCGCGCTGGTAGTTCCTCTGCAACCGGACCACATTCGCCAGATTGCTGAGTGCGCGAGCTGTGTCGATGGGACTGCCCAGCTCTCTCCAAGTTGCGACGCACTGCTCGAATAGTGAGCATGCAGTATCGAGGTCTCCACGGTCGCGGGCCGTCACCCCTAATGCATTGAGCGACACAGCGACTCCCCGGTAGTCCTGCAGGTCTCGGCAGGCTTTCAGGCTCTCCTTTTGAAGTTTTTGTGCGGAATCGAAGTCGCCCAGTGTACTTGCTAAAATCGCTGTATAAAACAACAGGCGAGCGCGCATTTTAGGCTGGACCGCGCCCGGTACGTGTAGCAACCTCTCCAAGAAGGCCCGACCCTCGGCAAAGTGTTCCCGTGTCTCCCAGAAATGAAACAGAGCGGCTCCGAGGCGCATACCCCAGTCTGCATCGGCGGTTCGGATCAGAAATTCCAACGCTCCCCGAAAGTTTTGGTGCTCGAAATCGAACCGCTCGAGCCACTCGGGATGAGTGCTCAGCTCTTCGCCGCACTCCTCCGCCAGCACAATGTAATAGGCAGCATGGGCGCGCCGAGTTGCAATCTCTTCGCCACTCTCCACTAGACGTTCCAGTGCGTACTCCCGAATTGTCGAGAGCATTAAGGACCGCGGCTCCGCGCCGGGCTGCTCAAGTTGCTGGATCAGGCTTTTATCGACCATCGAGGACATGCCATCGAGCACATCAATGCCAAGGTCGCCCTTCGTGTCGCATACTGCCTCTACAGCTTCCAACGTGCAACCGCCGGTAAATACTGATAGGCGCCGAAACAGGCTTTGCTCTGCGGCATTCAGGAGGCTGTAACTCCAGTTCACGGTCCCGCGAAGCGTTTGCTGTCGCACAGGCAGGTCACGCGCACCTCCAGTGAGCAGATTCAACGAGGATTCCAGGCGGGTGAGCATCGCGGTGGGCGAAAGCACTTTGACGCGCGACGCGGCCAGCTCAATTGCCAGAGGCAGTCCGTCGAGCCGGCTACAGATGGCAGCAACGGCGGTGGCGTTCTCCTTGTTCAGCGCGAAATCGTGCTTCACAGCTTTCGCGCGTTCTAGAAACAGCGCGACCGCCGCGAAGCGGGAAAGCGCCTCCGGTGCGTGGGGAACAGACCGTAGGTCCGGCGCCGCCAGAGCCGGAACCGGCAGTTCGTGCTCGCCGTAAATATGAAGCAATGCCTGGCTGGTAACCAGCACTTTCAAGTTGGGGTTTAACGTAAGCAACTCGGCAACATCGGAACCGGCAGAGAGCAGGTGCTCGAAGTTGTCGAGCAACAGAAGCAGTGGCTGGGTTAGTCCACGCACATACTCTTTCAAACTCTCTTGTGACGATTGACCGGGCATTTCCCGCAGTCCAATTGATTGAGCTATTGCTCTGGTCATCGACTCGTTACTGCTGACAGCCGAAAGGGAAACGAAACATACACCACCCGTAAAGCCATCACCCATCTCGGTGACTACCTGTACCGCGAGCCGCGTCTTACCAATGCCACCGGGACCCGTCAATGTGACTAGCCGCACATCGCCGCGACTCAGAAGTTGTCGAAGACTAGCCACTTCCCGCTCCCGCCCAATGAAGGCCGTGCGTTGTACGGGCATGTTGCTCGGAGAGCGCACGGTATATCGTGTTTCGGGATCAATGCGCAGATCACGAACTGTGGCGAGATCGCGAGCCAAATCCCGGGTGGAGGAGTAACGCTGATTCGCGTCCTTGGCCAAGCACTTTTGAAGTATCCAAAAGAAAGGTGCCGGCGCCAGCACCTTCATGGACAGTTGCGGTTGGTCACGGACAATGGCAGCCACTATCTCCGCCCTGCCTCGGCCCTGAAATGCCGGATGCCCATCGACCATCTCGTAGAGCACCGCGCCAAAAGAAAACTGGTCGGAGCGAAAATCGACGTCGTCACCATTGGCCTGTTCCGGCGACATATAACCGACGGTTCCCATCACCGTACCGGGATCGGTGAGTAAGTTGGCCTGAGTCGGGCGCTCCGGATCGAGGGAGTGATCGCGCAGCTTCGCCAGGCCGAAATCGAGAATCTTGGCATTGCCATCTTGGGCGACCATAAGGTTTTCGGGTTTGAGGTCGCGATGGACGAGCCCGGTTTCATGCGCTTTGGCCAGCGCATCAGCAATCTCCGTTGCGATCGCGATGGCCTTGCGATACGGCAGCGGTCCGGACGAAAGCAGGGCACGCAGCGTCTCGCCACAAATCATCTCCATGGCGATATAGTGCGTGCCGTTTAGGTGCCCAAGCTCGTAAATGGTGACGATATTGGGATGATTCAGCGCCGAGGCCGCCTTGGCTTCGCGCTGGAAGCGGCTGAGAGCCTGAGGGTCGTGCGCTACGTCGTCGGGCAAGAATTTAAGAGCAACAAAGCGACCGAGATCGATGTCCTCTGCTTTGTAAACAACCCCCATTCCTCCGCCGCCAAGCTTTTCAATCACGCGGTAATGTGAAACTGTAGCGCCGATGAGGTTCTTCCAAGTCTCTTTGTGGGCCTGGTTAGCAAGGATTTTGCCTGCCACCTCCATTGCAGGCGTTTCAATAAAATGTTGAGCCTTCTTCTCGTGAGCCAGCAGCGACTCCACTTCGTGGCGCAACCCATCGTCACTTCCACATGCGGATTGAAGCAACTCGGTGCGTCGGTCTTCATCAAGTTCCAAAGCCTGCTGAAAAAGTTCTTCGACGCGACGCCAAACCTCACGCCTCATGGCTCGCCCCTCCCACGGCTCAACTCGCGCAAAAGCCAGACTTTGGCCAATTTCCAGTCCCGCATAACGGTATCACTGGAAACACGCAGGACTTCAGCCGTTTCTTCGACATTCAATCCGCCGAAGAATTTCAGTTCGACAACCTTGCTTTTCCTTTCATCCACCGCGGCCAGTGCTTTCAGAGCATCGTCCAGGGCCACCAGGTTCACGTCAGGTTCATCGCATACTGACGGAGCTTCTTCTAGAGAAATGTGAGGAGTCGCTCCGCCCCGTTTCAAATAATCCCGCGAGCGTGCAAAGTCGATGAGAATGCGGCGCATCAATTGCGCCGACATTGCAAAGAAGTGGGCCCGATCCTGCCAATTCACTCGGCCGCAGTCCACCAGCCGTAGATAAACTTCGTTGACCAATGCTGTCGTCTGCAGTGTGTGGCCAGAGCGTTCCCCCGCCATGTACCGGCGCGCAACCTGGTGCAACTGCCTGTAGACCAATGGCGTGAGCTTTTCCAGAGCCTGTTCGTCTCCGCTACTCCAGGCTTTCAGTAGGCCAGTGACTTCGTGACTAGAAGGCAAATCCATCTATCTCCCACAGGGTCAATACATTACAACGAAAACACGTAAAAACCTAGTCTCGTTGGGCATTGACGGGGGGCATTGACGGTTTTTGGCGTCCGGGTCTTTTAATTCCTCCCTGCGGTTTCTTTCAGTCGATTCCCGCCTTACTAGATAGAGGCGTCCAGTTCGGCTTCAGCAAGAAGCTGAGAAGGCAGCCCCCACAATACTTCGCAACGGGAGACAACAAAATGACGACGAAAAAGCACACAGCAACCCTGCTAATCCTGATGTTCGTAGGGTTGACGGGATTGGTACACGCCCAGACGTACACCACGATTAAGGCACAGGTTCCCTTCAACTTCGTTGCGAACGGCGAGAGGATGCCGGCGGGCGAATGCACAATCCAATTTATGGTCAACGGACGAACAACGCTCTCGATCAGCAGCGGGAAGCGGCACGCCTTCGCCTACCCCATTGCGGATGAGTCGTCGAACGGGAGCAAAAAGACGGCTCTTGTGTTTCACCGATACGGCGACCGGTACTTTCTTGCCCGTATCAAGCGCGCAGGAAAAATTGGCTATGAGTTGCCAGCGAGCAAATTAGAAAGCGAACTGCGGGCCGGAAACGTAGCCGAGGAAGTGTTTACGCTTCTCGCATCTGTCGAGTAGACCACTGGAAAGCGTTCGCACTACGAAGTATGGCAGCGCTCGGGGAAAAGACTCAAGAAAGGGGAACGGAGTTCAAAATCTGTTCCCCTCCGGTTTCAAGCAACTACACAGCACGCTTGCTTGAGTACCTACTGGTTGAACGTAAGAGATCCCCAAATTGGTAACCGACGTTCTGCTGTGACGTGCTGGCCACGCTTGAATTCGGGTATCGGCTTTTGATTGTGCAATGCGGTTGTTCGAGGTCAATTCCCGCCTTACTAAATAGAGGCGTGCAAGATGAGCAGGAACATTTAACCCTTAACGAGTGCTGTCGGCGGTTTACAAACACAATCAGAAAAGTTGAAAAGTAGGAAATGTGCGTCATGGCGCGGTCTTTTTTGGCATTTTCCTCACCAGAAACAAAAGGAGACTCAAAAGATGAAAAATACACTGTTTCTCACGTCGCGTAGATTATTGCTGCTGGTCGCATTACCTGCGCTTTCCTGGTTTGGTTTCGCTCAACAAGAAGTACAGTCAGCCGGGCCAGGAGATGAAAGTAAGCTGGTTCGGATGGTTCGCGAGGCAACGAAGCAGTACCTCGATGTCCACAATGCCGTCAAGGACGGATATGGAGCGTTCCTTGGTTGTGTCAGCGGTTCGGATCATGGTGCGATGGGCATCCACTACGTCAATGGCGCACTGCTGAACGGCACGATCGATGTCAACCACCCGCAGGCCCTGATCTATGAGCCCTCGCCAAACGGTCAAATGAAGCTAGTCGGTGTCGAGTTTATTACGGACGCCGCGACATGGCTTAAGAACAACAATAATCAATCTCCGGTCTTGGAGGGTCAGGTCTTTCTGCTCGTCGACAGCCCGAACCGGTATGCCATCCCCAACCCGTTCTACGAACTCCACGTCTGGGCGTGGAGGGACAATCCACATGGCGCGTTCGTGGATTGGAACGACCACGTGACTTGCGCACACAATGAGTAGATTGCCGGGAGACGTCAGCTGATGATGGACGTCTCCCGTGCTTTCTCCGAACGCTGTGAAGAAGGGAGACTCCCTGGGCTCTACCGGTGAATGCGCATATAATGACCCGGATTTGAGAGGAACTTAATGGATATCAGATCGCTACAGCGGCCTTTGAAAGACACATATCGGCAAGCTCCGGCCAGTTCCAGGATTACTTTGGTGGCCCACGGTAGAAAAACGGACGTGCCAATCTCTTGTTCGATTGACCTGGGCCGGGCGATCTATGACGCTCAGGCGCACGAAGGCGTCGGAGGGGCGGGTACCGGCGCCTGCTCCGGCGATCTGCTGCTAGGTGCATTAGCCGCTTGCGCACAGATCACTTGCCAGATGGTCGCCGCTGCGATGGGAATACCGACTGATAATGTCGAGGTGACGGTTGAGGGAGACCTGGATTTGCAGGGGACACTCGGCATGTCGAAAACGGTGCCGGTCGGATTTGAAAGCATCAGGGTCAATTTTGATGTCCACGCGCCGCAGGCAACGGACGAGCAGTTGGCAGCTCTTCAACAAAAAACCGAGCAGTATTGCGTTGTAATGCAAACATTGCTGCACCCTCCCCAAATCAAGAGCGTGTGGGTAAGCGCGCAGTCAACCAATGCTTAATGAAGTTGCTTGTGCAACTCCGAAGTCTCGGCACAAGAACTTGCAGCCTTCCATAATTATCGCCTGCAGAAAAAGCTCCGCCGCGTTTATGAGGTGGAGATATGGCGTGGCACGGACTGTTCGTTGCGCGCCCCACAACGAATACTCCGGTGATCACAAACCAATCTGGTTCGTGGATCGCCGGAGCGATTCCTGGGCAGACTCTCGCTTAGGGCGAAGATCTCTAAACGTCGACCTGACAAAAATACGCATTCGACTTACTGTAGCGCACTATTCCAGACGAGATGCGGCTGTGGCACTGCGCGTACGCCCGCACCACGCCCTAAACAATCATCCGCGCCATATCGAGATCAGCTTCGCTTTTGCATCGAAGAATCCACTAGTGCAAACCGCAACACCATCAAACTGCATTTGCGAAAGCTGGCCAGCGACAACTACCTGGCGCAGGTCGGCAAGGGGCGTGGCGCACGGTACACACTGAAATAGCCGTTTACCTGCTTTTCTCCTCTGTACCGAAAGTGTTGTGTTGAGAGACGAACTCTGAATGTACGCAACCCCCTTGCTTCCGGGGCGGCTGGGTTCAGATGTCTTGAACCTCCAACCAGTGGCGTCCGCTGTGTTTGAACGCTTCGACTCCACTCTTCCGTAAGATGCTCGAAGATAGTTTTGGTGTCAAAGTGATTAGCAGTTCCATCGGCTTTCAGAACTATCAACCGATAACCTACTAACGCGATGTGTGAGGCATCGAACAAACAGACCATGAGCATAGGGAGGGTGCTCACGGTATTAGTGAGTTTGGGTACGCTTTTAGTTGTAGAGGGCGCAGGGCACTCGGTCGCGGCGCAACAGGTCACCACAATCTAGCCGCGCGACCTCCAGCCGGTGCCAGACCGGCAACTTTCAACTGGCGAACGTCTCGCGCAGCTTCATAAGGCCCTGTCATCGCCCGGCGATCCTCACGATGTCATTCTCGAGATTCGGGCAATCGGAGACCCCACATCCGTTCCGTTCTTGATCGAGGCATTGGCGAAAATGGGGACGGTGCCGCGAGAAGGACTGTATGGCGCTATTGATACTCGCTTTCATGTGCTCGACGCCCTTCAAGAAATCACGAATCACGATGCCGGGCGTAATGCCGAAGACTGGCGACAGTGGTGCGAAAGAAATAAAGACAAGACGCAAGAGCAATGGATCACAGAGGGGTTCGCCGAACACGGGTTCCCCGTCTCCGACCCTCCGGAAGACGCGTTCGTTACGGCGTTGATCAAGCTTCGAATCCCAAATATCAGCCGCGGTACTTACAAGTAAACGCCCTGCGAATCCTGCGGACAGTCCCTTCGGACACCGTTGTACGTTTGGCAAAGCCATTGAGCGTATCAAAAGAAAGTGCCTCCAGAAGGGCGACAATCGCAGCTCTTGAAATAGTTGACGGCACGGGTCGTCTGGACGTTCTTCGGGACCTGACAAAGGACAGCGACGTCGACGTTGCTGAGAACGCACTCAGAACACTGAACGAGGCCCTCCGCTCGACTCTACCAGCGATCACCGCCGAGACAGTGTGGGACGTCCGACTGGCCAAGGCGGGAGTTCACGTTCTCAACGTTCTCGACGATCACACTGTCGTCCTCGCGATCGGATACGGCATTGTAGACAAGACTCGAGTTGTCGGCTTCGACCTCTCGTCTCACAAGATAATCTGGACATATCCGACGACAGAGGCCGTACGGGGAAATGCGGTTCGGATTGGAGACCGCTTGTACTTCGTCGACGATGACCGAGTGGTTCATTGCATTTCAGTCAGAGGCAAGCCCGTGTGGGCAAAGCCGTTGACCTCGAATCCCAATCCAGCAACGAGCGGGCCGTCGATCGTTGCGGCGTCGGGCCGGCTGCTCGTGCCAGACGAGAAGTCCCTGTACGTCGTAACGCCCGATGGTCAGATACAGACCTATACGATGGGCGAGTACGTATCTCGGAATGTCGTGCAGGGACGGCGGCGCGTGTTTTCGGCCATTAGCAATGGTCCGCTTCTGGTGTTTGACGACCCGACCCATCCACCAACCCGTGTGAGTACCGGACTGAAAATTGCCCACCTATCTGCGTTCGGCGAGCTAGTCTGCGTCGTGAGCTTTGGTCCCACGTACCAGCTCCAATGTCTGGAGCAAGAGACTCTTCGCGAGCTGTGGCGCGCGGATCTGACAAATGAGATGGGCGCATATAACGGGCTTGAGCAGGACGGCGAGAACGTCTATGTCCTGGCACAGGGCCGCGCACTGGCCTTCAACGTTGCGACCGGGAAGCGGCTGTGGGCAACCGATGAGTTCACGAGCTTTGCATTTTTCAAGATCTTCGGCCGAACGGCCCTGACGCGCAACGGAGATTTCGACCTTGAGTGGCGTGACGTGTCGTCGGGCGAAGCGATCGCGGTAGGGGGAAAGCGAGACAGCAGCTTTGCCTCGAATGTTGTGAAGGCCGGTGAGAATGTCCTCGTCGAGATCAGCGACGGCAGCCATCGTGGTGATGGCTTGCGTCTGTTAAAGATGCCAGAGGCGCTCAAGCAGCGACTCAGCGTTCGCTGACTAATTGCGATGATCAAGAATCAACTTACCGAGCCAGTTCCAGCGTACAAAACGTGCCAAAAAGAGTGTGCCGTGAGTGTGCCGTACCCTTCGATTCGTTATGCGCTAAATGGAGCCTTTTCGCTACTTCTCAAAAGTGCTACCGTGCGGGCGTATTCTGGAGATAAGTGATTGATTTGATTTGGCTGCCCCCCAGGGATTCGAACCCCGATATGCTGATCCAGAGTCAGCTGTCCTGCCGTTGAACGAGGGGGCAGTTTTTGGATTGTCAGAACCGAGTGCTGCTGACTTCTCCTTGATTCTATGGTTCTGAGCGAAGCGCGGTCAACCGGCAACGCGGCCGGGCCGCGACGCCAGTGACGGCTTGAACAGAATAGGAGGCGGGAGATGGGGCATCGCGTTAGAATTTTCCACAGCGCAGAAAGAGAGCGGATCGAGCGCCGACTGCGGACATCCGCTCGAAGAGCGCTCATCTCATCGAGCAACCGAAAGGACGTTATGATATGGCGACCATAATTGAGAACGCAGCCGCAGATCAAGCCGAGGTCGCACGGCGCGCGCTCGAGGCCGAACGTTGCGCGCTGGTGGTGATCGACATTCAGGAGAAGCTGCTGGCGCCGATCTTTCAAAAAGAACAACTGCTGCGGAACTCGCAACTGTTGATTCGCGCGGCAGGAATTCTGAAGATTCCTACCCTGGCTAGCACACAATACGCGAAGGGCCTCGGCCAGACTGTGCCGGAGATCGCTTCCCTGCTGTCTGGGACCGAGGCGATCGATAAAACGATGTTTTCGTGCTTCGGCAGCGAGGCATTCTGCACCTTACTCAAGCGCTTGCCCGGCTCGCGCAATACGCTGCTGTTGTGCGGCATGGAGAGCCATATCTGCGTCACGCAGACCGCGCTGGCGGCGCTGCGGGAGGGATACCTGATCCATGTCGCCTCCGACGCGGTCAGTTCGCGGACCGAGTGGAACTGGAAGATCGGGCTGGAGCGGATGCGCGCGGCGGGCGCGGTCGTCTCGTCGACGGAAATGATAATCTACGAACTGATGCGCGCGTCATCATCGGCGGCCTTCAAGGAGGTGCTGCCGCATTTGAGGGGATGAGCGAGAGTCGCGGCCGCCGGAGATCCCTGGCGCTCAATCCTTTTTCTTTACCCGGACCACGGTGATCTTGGCAAATCCCTCTTCAAACGCTGGCGGCTTCAGCTTCGCAGCCATGCGGCGCATCACGTCTTCGGGGACAACGCGATCGCGGCGCTGATGGCGTTCGACGCAGACTTCCAGCGGGACGTCGAAGAAAACGGCATGGACTTCATAGTTGTAATCTTTAGCCAGCTTGATCCAGTGCTGGCGCTCCTGGGGAGTGAGGTTGGTGGCGTCCACATAATTCATGGGACGCTTGGCGATGAGTCGTGCTTTAAGCATGGAGCGAAGGTTGGAGAACACGAGATCCTGAAAACGCTGCTCGCGCACGTCGTCGAACAAAAGCGAGCGCACCATGTCGCTGGAGAGTGGCACGACGTTGTGGCGCTTGAACCAGGAACTCTTGCCGGAACCGGGCAAGCCGATGGCAAGAACAACAATGCCTTTCGGCGGGCGCGGTGCCGGCACGGGCACGGACACGGGAGCCCTCGGCGCGTTGACCACAGGCTCGACCACAGGGAGAACGGCTTCGAGTTCGCTCTCGGGCCCCGCCTCTGCTCCGGCCTCGTCCGCGGTTTCGACCTGCACTTCGGGAATGACCCCCTTCGCAGCGGCAGGAGTAAATGCCTGCGCGACTGCCTGTTCCCGGCCACGCCCGCCGCGGCCACGTCCACCGCGACGGCGGCGACCGCGAGTCCGCGAGGAGTCTCCGGTTGCGGCCGGTCGCGTTGGCGGCTGATCAGCCGTGTCCGCTCCGGCCGCCTCTATAGTGTCGGATGGGGCGTCGGGCCGCAGTTCGACTTCGGGCTCGGGGGCTGCGGGAGCTTTCATTTCGGGGTGTGCGGCGTCGGTCGCGGGCGGCGAAGTCTCGTCCTGATCAAAATATGCCGGCTGCAAGGGTGGAGGCGCCGGTTGAGCGGCTGACTCCGGGGCTTTCTTTTTGCGTCGCTGCAAGCGATCGCGCATCCATTTACGCATGTTCAGGCTTGTAACACAGATGCGGTGACGGTAGCAATCAGCGGTGGTGGTTTCGGAACCAGAGATGACGGGGGAAATGCCAGAACCAACCGAGGACGCAGGATTCTGCGGACCTCAACGCTTAGGATAAGACTATGCCCAGCCAAGTTCCCGCGCCCGTTCGCAGTCAGAAATATATTTTGCTGAAAACGTTTCGCAAAAATGGAGTGGGCGTTGCCACTCCGGTGTGGTTTGGAGAAGAAGACGGCAAGCTCTACGTAATGACCAGACACGACTTGGGAAAAGCGAAGCGCATTCGCAACAATGCGCAGGTGCGCGTGGCGCCTTGCACGATTCGAGGGAAGGTGACGGGGCCGGAATTCCCCGCCACAGCGCGCATTCTGCCGCCCGAAGATCATGCGCGTGCCCGGCAAACCATCGACCGAAAATACTGGATGGCGCGGCTGCCGTTGCTTTGGTCTCGTACGGACACTTATTTTGAGTTGAGTTTTTCCTGAGTTGCTCACCCGGGCAATGATCAGTACCGTCAATCTCGCCGAGGTTCAGGGCAAGCTGCCGAATTGGGGGTGGCTCGCTGAGGTTGCGTAGATGCCACGGGATCAGTGGGGGAAATTGTCCCGTTCACCACCGATCATGCGAAGGTTGCAGGCCGCCTGAATTGCCGAGACTCGCAGGGTCGGCTTGTCCCTTGGCGATCGGGCCTGTCTGGCCTGGGCCTCGCTCTTCAGGCGCCCGTTTACACGGCGGACCGCACGTGGAAGAACCTGAAAGTGGGAGTTCGAATTCACGTCATCCGCTGAGAGGTTCCGGCGGTACGTCCGAGGTCCCTTCTGGCTTGAAGATCACGCCCCGGCTGGTCTTGCTGTTCATCACGATGCGCAATGGTTCGCTGAATTGCAGGCGGCGAACGCAGCCTTGCTCCTCGACGGCCGGCTGTTCGGCGAGCCATTGCCAATCGATGGAGCCTTCGCCGGCATCCGGGTTCACGGTGAGATATCCCGCTTGAAACGCGGTCAGGTTCTGGAAGAAGTGACTGCCTTGCGACGGAGTGACGCGGAAGTCGCGGAAGCCGGCTTCCACGATGGCGCGAGCGCCTGAGATCTCGTCCCACTCCACCGGGATGCCGAGCCAGGGATCGTTCGACCCCCAGCGGCCTACGCCGATCAGCAAGTACGGGCGGTTCTCCGCGCTCAAGGCGGCGTTGAAATGAGCGACCGCCCGGGCGACTTCCTGACTGCGGCTGCGTTCGAAGCGGTGCGAATCGACCATGACGATGTCGTGGAGATTGTCGATACGGCCATTGCCCAGCACCTTCGAGCTTTCGCAGATCAGGCGGGACGGGTCCACCTCGCCGATGGTGAGGTCCTGGTTGTCGCGAGCCAGGGTGAGCGGGCGGATCTGGAGGAATCCAAACTCTGCCGCTTCTTCGGCGACCGGAAGGCGAACAGCGAACTCGATCTCGACCGGATTGCCTAACGCGTCTTCGCCGGCTCGCACCAGCAGTTCCAGAATGGCGGCGATCGGAAAGATCTCATGCTTAAGCATGGGAGCGAAGGTCACAACCCGGGCTCCGGGACGACTTAAACCGTCGTAGATGGCGTGGTTGTCGGCGGAATAGGTCGAGGCTACTGCCGGGAGGGTACCGTCGACTTCAGCAACGTCGAGCCCAAAGCGCATCTCGCGCAGGTGGCCGGGGCCTCCGCCGTGCGGCACGCCAGCGAGTTCGAGCGCGCAGAATTCCGTTTGCGTATTGGCCAGGATGTCTTCGACCGACGAAAACTGCAGAAGATTCCGCGGGTAGCGCGGACAGAAGCTCAGGCACTTGCCCCCGTCGACCACCGTGCGGCCGAGACCGAGGGCCACGGCGGCGATGCCGTCGGAGAAAGTCATGGGCTCAACCGGATAGAAGTTGTGCGAACGTACGACGCCGGAGAAATCCGGATAGTAGCGCTGGCCATGCACCGTGCCCACCACTTGCTGCAGGATGACCGCCATCTTCTCTTCTTCCAAGCGGTAGGGCGTGGCACGCACGTACGCCTTGGCGTGCTGGCTGAACGTCGAAGCGTAAACGCGCTTGATGGCTTCCGATAGCTCGGCGAGGCGTGTGCTCGCATCGGGTTGCTGGTTGCCCAGCATGAAGGTTTCATAGACACCGGTGAAGGGCTGATACTGCGAATCTTCTAGAAGGCTGGAGGAGCGCACCGCCACTGGGTAACGGATTTCTTCTAAATAAGCCTTTAGGTCCTCCTGCAGAGGCCCCGGCAGGGGCGAGTCAAGGAAGCGCTGCTGGATTTCGGTGTCGTCGTCGCAATGCAGGGCAAAGTCGCTCAGATTATTCTCGGCGAGGAACTGGTCGAACAAGTCGGTGGCAATGACAACGGCGGGGGGAACGGAAATTCGCACTCCGGGAAAGCGGCGCGCGATGCGGCGCGTGCGCAGCAGATGGCGAACGAACGCTAGTCCGCGGGCTTTACCACCCAACGAGCCGGACCCAATTCTGAGGAAGCTCGACTCGGATGGTTTGAACGTGTCGGGCTTGAAATCTCCGATCAGTACTTCGTTCTGTTCCCGGCGATAGTCGTTGATGGAGGCGATGAGATCGCGGCGCAGGTGCTCGGGACCATTGAAGTCGGAAACCTTGCGCGGCCTCAGCTTGGCCGCGAGAGCGAATTCGGTGCGTGCCATCAGCCAGTGCGAGAAGTGATTGCGCTGCGCGTGGTACATGAGGCTATCGGCGGGTAGTGTCTGGAGCGTCTCTTCGAGTTCGTTGAGATCCTTGGCGCGTCCGACTTCGCGCTGGTCGGGCAAGCGGAAGACGAAGTCGCCGAACCCAAAAAAGTCGGTCAGGATGCGGCGCAGGTCTTTCAGCAGCGTGGGCGAGCGCTTGCGCAGGAACGAGTAGCCTTCGGCTTGAGCGCGCGGGCGAAACTCCGGGCGGCTGGTCTGCAGGACCACAGGCACGTCGGGGGTCAGGCTCTTGACCATGCGGGCGAGTTCGAAGCCGGCCTCGGCGCTGAGCTTACCGTCCCAAGGGAACTCGACGTCCGACACCAGGCCGAAGATGTAGTCGCGGTATTCCTGTACCAGTTGCGCCGCATCCTCGAAATTCGAGACGAGCAGGATTTTCGGGCGGGCCTGCATGCGCACCAGCTTGTGCGCCACGTTGATGCCCTCCTGAATGACGCGCCGCGACTGCTTGATCAGCTCGGTGTAGATGACCGGAAGAAATGAGGAATAGTAACGGATGTTGTCTTCGACGACGAGCAGCACAGGGACACCCATGGCGCGGGTGTCGTGCAGCACGTTGCGCTTGTCTTCGATGTACTTGACGATCGCGATCAGGATGCGGGCGGTGCCCTGCCAGAGGAAGACGCGGTCAACGTCGGTAAGGGGATTGCGGGCGACGAAGTTCTTGATCTCGCGGTAATCGTAGCCGAGCACGACGACGGGAACATCAAGGCCGGCGCGGCGGACTTCGCGGGCGAGTTGTGCCGCGTCGGTATCGCCTACCGTGAGGTTGGTCACGATCAGATTGAACTGCGGATTCTCGCGGGCCAGATCGAGCGCCTCGGCACAACTGGAAACGTGGGTGATGCCGGGGATCTGGCGCAGGTTCAGTTCAAGCGACTCGTCGATGAGGAGTTCGTTGAGACGTCCGTCTTCGCGCAGGATGAAGGAGTCGTAGAGGCTCGAGACCAGAAGGATGTTCTGGACGCGGAAAGGCATCAGGTTCTCGAAGCCTTCGAAACGCTCTTCGGCGTCGAGGATGGGCTCGGCGATGGGGCGGACGATCATGCGATGTGTCCGACTGGCTTAGCCATTGTTGTCCAACGAATGCGAAGTTGACATTATCGGTCCCTTTTTGTGAAAGAGCCGCCAGGACAGAGCCGCGGCAATTGCTGCGAGCACTTCCAGTTCGCATAGGGCACTGATCGCCTCGGCGGTGGGTCTGCAGCAGTAAATGTTTAGGGAAAACGCCCATGGTGCCAAGCCTACGATTGCGGTTGGTATCGCGTGATTCCTGCTCAATGAACCAACGAATAGCCCGATGACAACTGCACGGCACGGATTGAGAAGGTGATTGGCAAGCCAAGACAGTTGGTGCTCGTTGGCCTGTGCGGAGAACCGGTAAAGGAAGTCGCCACCGAGCGCAGTCAGGGCAAAACGGACGATGACCGCCATCACGACCAACAGAATCTTTCGTGCCATTATGCCTCTTGTGTTTGTACGCAATTAAACAGCTATTTCTCGCCGCCGTTTGGCGTCTTCAACGCGAACGACGAGACGTTTTCCTAGGGCCTTCGCCGCCCGGCTCATCGTGTCGAGGGTCACGGCCGCGTTCCGGGGATCCAGGAGACGATCCAGTTGCGACCTGCTGGTGTGCAGCTGCGCGGCCATAGCTTTCTTGGTTCTTTGTTGCTTTTTCATAGCCTGTGCCAGTTGCCAGGCTAGCACCCGCTTGATCGCCACTGCCTCCACCTCCTCTCGAATTCCTTCTTCTTCAAGAAGACTGTCCAAGGTCGAGCCGCCGTGGTCGACTCCCTTTCCATTCCTTGCTGTCTTCATTGCAGTCCCCCTTGATGCTTGCTCTTGTTGCTTCTGGCCAGGTTCAGATCTCCGTCCGGCGTCTTGCGCATCGTCTTGATGAAACTGTGGAGCAGCATCATTCGCGCCTTTTGATCAATGTAGAAAAACACTCTTGCAATGCGCTTCTGCGATAGCGTCGTGCGCACCTCGTGAATGCCGCCAGCCAACGGCCTGCAAATCGGCATCCCAAGGAGCCATCCGAACTCTACGGTCTTGATGTCTTCTCCGATGCGCTTTCGGTCTTCAGACGAAAGCTCCTTCAAGCAGTCCCGCACCGGCTCTCTTCCCACGTCCGTGCGGAAGAAGATCGCCGGAATTCGCTTGCCTTGTTTTTGCGGAGCGTCAACGGCTGGCACTCTCTTTACAGGAGGTTGGGACTTCACACCACCTCACAACTGTACTATAAGTGGTACACAGCGACAGGCAAACATTCAAGCGACAGTGCCTCAGCTTCAAACGAAGGCGATGGCGTTCAAAGCAATGCGGGGTGGATGATCTCCACCCCGCACTCTATCGTCACAACACCGGCCGGGCTTCGCCCGGCGCACGGACCTTTCGACGACGCTCAGGGCAGGCTTGGCGACCGTCCCCACGAATCCCTATACAAGGCCCTGGTCCAGCATGGCGTTGGCTACCTTCAGGAAGCCGCCGATGTTGGCGCCGTTTACAAGATTGCCGGGCGTCCCGTATTTTTCGGCCGTTTCATAGCAGTTCTGGTGGATGGCGATCATGATCTTGTGCAGACGGTCGTCCACTTCGTCGCGGGTCCAGCTCAGGCGGGCGCTGTTCTGCGCCATTTCCAGGCCTGACGTCGCCACGCCGCCAGCATTGGCCGCCTTGGCCGGTCCGTACAGGACCTTCGCTTCCAGGAACATCTTGGTGGCTTCGAGCGTGGACGGCATGTTCGCGCCCTCGGCAACCAGCTTGATGCCGTTCTGGATCAGGTTCGCCGCGTCTTTTGCGGTGATTTCGTTCTGCGTGGCGCTCGCGAAGGCGCAGTCGGCTTTGATATTCCAAAGCGGATTGTGCTCCAGCTTGATGTCGGTGGGCATGAAGATAGCTTTCTTGAATGTGTCGGCATAGTCGCGGATGCGTCCACGCTTCACATTCTTCAGCTCCATGACATAAGCCAGCTTCTCGCGGTCGATGCCATCGGGATCGTAGATCACGCCGTTCGAATCCGACACCGTCACAGGTTTGGCGCGCAGATCAAGCAGCTTCTCGATGGTGTACTGCGAAACGTTGCCGCTGCCCGAAACCAGGCAGATCTTGCCTTCGAAGCTTTCTCGCTTGGTCCGCAACATTTCGTTGGCGAAGTAGACGCAGCCGTAGCCGGTGGCTTCGGGGCGAATCAGTGAACCGCCCCAGCCCAGGCCCTTGCCGGTCAGGACGCCGGTGAATTCATTGCGCAGCCGTTTATATTGGCCAAACAGGAAACCGATCTCACGACCGCCCACGCCGATGTCGCCGGCCGGGACGTCGGTGTCTGGTCCAATGTGCCGCTGCAGCTCGGTCATGAAGCTCTGGCAGAAGCGCATCACTTCGTTGTCACTCTTGCCCTTGGGATCGAAATCGGAACCGCCCTTGCCGCCGCCCATGGGCAGCGTGGTGAGCGAGTTCTTGAAGACCTGTTCGAACGCCAGGAACTTCAGGATGCCGAGGTTGACCGAGGGATGGAAGCGGAGTCCGCCCTTGTAGGGGCCGATGGCGCTGTTCATCTCGATGCGGAAACCACGGTTGACTTGAATGTTGCCCGGGTCATCGAACCACGGCACGCGGAACATGATGACGCGCTCGGGCTCGACAATTCTTTCGAGCAAACGCGCCGACTGGTACTCGGGATGTTTCGCCAGCACTAACCGTAGAGAATCGAACACTTCTGCTACCGCCTGATGGAACTCAGGCTCCGCGGGGTTTTTGGCTCTCACACTGATCATCACGGATTCAATGTAATCCCCGGGAGCCTTGACTCCAGGGTGCGTCAACACAGACATAGTCCTACCTCCGTAGGTACTGCCTAGACATTCTGCCGTTCTTCATTGTCACCTTCCATAGGAAGGCAGCAGTGATAATTCTTACGGGTGGGGGGGATTGCGGTCACGTGGGGTGTAGGTGGTGCGGAATGAGGGGATCGCGAGGCCGCGCGGATAGTGGTTTCACGGCACCTCCTACTCTCGATATTCTGAACGCGGCAGTGGCAGGTATGCAATGGCTGGCGCGGTTCGCTCAAGCTGATCTTTGGATCTTGTCCTTAAATAGGAAAAAGACGGGATGAGTCCGTGCCATGGAAATCGATACAGCCCGATTTCCACTTTCGCACCGCCCCGGCGGCGGCGACATTCACCTTCCTCGCAAGAGGTACGACCCTGTTGAAAGGTCACAGCCAACCCCGATCTTTATCTTAATTTTGAAATGAAACGCTCTGCTTGGCCGTATCACCATGTCGACGCAGGCCCTATGTCGTCAGGTCTGGACAGCGGAGAATATAACTGTAAGGGAGTCGATGTGGAACGCTACATGTACAGAGCACCGGACTGGAACCGCGAGTTCCGGCACGTTGCGACCGGGTGGGAGGAGTATCAGAACCTGGCCAGAAAGTTCACCTTCATCGAAGAATCGCGCACGTTCGATTCAATCACCCTCTTGGACTCGACTCGCAATATCCGGGTGCTGCTGCCCATCGGCCGCGGCCAGGTGTTCTTTCGTCTGGGCCCGGCCACGACGTGGACATCGGCTCGTGAATATCGATGGTGCTCATTGCAGCCTCCCGGACGACCCCGCCCTCGCGTCTTGGCGTTTGGCGGTACTTGAGACCTGGCCCCCGCGGCCATATCCCGCGCTGTCCTTAACCATCTTCCCCGAAGGCTTGGAACGGGCAAATGGAGGTCATCACGGTTCTCCGGGATCGGAATCACCATTTTGATGTTCACCGCAACCCAAGGAATGAAGACAGATGGGGAATGTCGAGGCTGAATTGTTGCGTGCCATCCCTGGCCTTCCCGATACGAAGAAGAAGCAAAAGGAGGGAGCCGCGTCCCGAAGCCGGGTCCTTGGACCTGCTCTGCGGCTCCGAACCCTCGAAAGTTCCCGCAACCAGAACCCTCAGTTGTTGGACTGAGCTGTGAGGCGTTCTGCTAGGTGCGCGGCGTAGAGTCCTGCGATGAGACCCGTAAAAACATCCATGGTGTAGTGAGCCCGAAGCACGAGCACCACCGCGACTTCGAAACATACAATCGTGACCCCACCCGCCGTGAGCCAGCGCCGGCCAAAACGCGCCAACTCGCAGGCTCCAAGCACGGCGATTGCGGTATGTCCGGAAAAGAAATAGTCATGGGCCACGCCGTAGGTGACGAGCAGTGAGGGAACTCCCGGGTTGTGCCAGATCGCACCGGGCGGAGCGGGCAGGGCGACGCAGGCCTGCATGATCTGGCGCAGGCCAAGCACCATGACCAGGCTGGAGAAGGGGCGTAGCTCGCCGCGGAAAACCCACATTGACAATAGAAAAATGCCGAGCAGATCGACGATCGCGGAGCTGAAGATGAGCAGCGCATTGGCCGCAGCTGGATGATTGTGGAGAAACAGGTTGAGCGGAGCGGTGGCCGCATGGATACCGTCTCCGATACCGGAATCCGCCAGGCCTCGCGCTCCGATGAGTGACTGCGTCCAGAACCAGATCGCTAGCGCAGCAACCGTCAGCACCACCCGGATGGCTAATGATCGGAGATTGAATATTTGTTTACCGAACGGTTGCCCGCCTGGCGCAGGGAGCATAAGTGCCGGGAATTATATCCTTCGAAACGCTCTTGTCCGTGGGGGCCATGCTTCGCGGTGAAAGACGGCCGCAGGAAGAGTGGACAAACCAGCAGTTCCACTCTTCCCGCGGCCATTGGAACCCGTTCTACTCTACGGGTTGCTTGTTTTCAGTTGCGCTCCGACGGAAGGGATTAGTCGTCTCCGCCGCCGTCGCCGCCGCCACTGGTTCTAACCGTGCAACGAACCACCGTCGACTTTCCGTCCGATGATGCGACACAACTGTAGCGTTTTGGCGGAATCGCGCTCGCCGGAACACAGTTGATGGCGAATCCAGTTGAATTTGGAGCGAGCGAACATGCAGCACCCGATTGCGAGACGGTCACGTTGGCCGAGGCGAACTTCGTCGGATCGCTGACGGAAGTCGCCTTGACTACGCCCATCCCCACTTTTGTAGCAGTGAACAGTCCGTTGGCATCGATCGTGCCGACTGCGCCGGTGGCTGTCCAGGTGACTCCGGAAGACGAGCCGGAAACCTTGGCGGTGAACTGTTGTTTCCCTCCAACACTGAGAGTCATGCTGGCGGGGCTGACCGAAACAGACACCCCTCCACCGCCGCCGCTGCTGGTCACGGTGACCTGGGCGGTTGCTTTTTTCGTCGGATCTTCGACAGAAGTGGCCGTAACCGTCCCGGTTCCGGCGGAGACAGCAGTGTAAAGGCCGCTGGTGTCGATCTTACCCACGCTGGTTGCGGTCCACGTTACGCCCTTCGTGGAGCCGGTGACAGTCGCGGTGAAGGTTTGCTGCTGTCCTGCGGTCAAGGTAGCGGTGGTGGGCGAGATGGCCACGCTGATGGCTGAGGCCACGAGGTTGCCGACCAGGTAGGTGGCTTCCTCCGATACTGCTCCCGAGGAATGGTTTACCCCATTGAAGGCGGCGGTGGCATCCTTTCCGCAATATGGGGTGATCGGTCCGGGGCCGGCGGGATGAAGTGAAAGAAACGCCGTGACGTTGTAGACTTCCGTGTTGTTCAGAATAATCCAGCAATCCGTCGAACTGTTGTGGGTGGCCACTTGCGCCAATGTGTAATTGGGCAACTGGGCCGCCACTGATATGGAGAACGTCAACATCAACAACAAAGCTGCGAACAGTGCCTTCTTCATAACGTAACTCAACTCCTCGAGGGGATTAAGCGCAGGGATCTCCCTGAGCTGCGAGCAGCGCGCAAAAACGGGACTGCACGTGTTTCTAGACTAATGTTTATTGGGATCCCGCACGGTTTCCAGTACCAGCGGGACGCAGGGTTATGTGTTCGGTACCACGCTTGCTCCTTTCTTCGGAATCGCACTTGCACGAAACCGAAGGGGGACGAAGGATTTGTGGCCCAGGCGTTTAATGCCCGGTTGATACAACAAGTAGTGCCGGAGGAAGTGGCTATTCGGACCAGATTGAAACTTAAGTGAAGATATCGTTAATCTAGGAGCCACCGCAAGTCACGACGGTACAGGTACTATTAAGAGTCAACCCTGCGGTCGAGTTCGCCAACCTTCGAGTCGACCAGGAATTCTTTCTCTCCTGCGAAATGAAATTGAAGAGCGCATCGAGCCTGATACTCGCAACGGTCATGCACACAATTTCGTTTGAGGATCTGAGAAATCGTACCGGGGGAACTAATGGAGCGGGAGATGGAAATCGAACCCACGGCATCCCGCTTGGGAAGCTAGCGTTCTACTTCCATGAGATTCAGAACTCTTTGAAATTCAGCCGGTTGCAAATAATAGCAATCATTTCAATGTCTTACGATCCTCGCATCCCTCGCACTGACTTGCATGGCACGCATCCTTTGAGCAGGTTCCCTACTTTTATGGACAGTATGAAATTCATGCGCGCCTCCCAGTGACAGCTGCCCTGGTGGTACATCGAGATGACCAGAGAAAAACTGGAGCGGGAGACGGGGATCGAACCCGCAACCAACGGCTTGGGAAGCCGCTACTCTACCATTGAGCTACTCCCGCTCTGCTAGCAGAGTATATCGTAGCACTTCTATCGCCGATGCCGGTTGGCAGAGAAGGCAGTGAAGGATCGTCGCCGGCCGCCTTCTCACAGCGACAAGGTTCAGTGAACCTCTACTGCCCAGTATGTTTCCAGTGCCCTGGGGACTCAAGTGGATTGCTGAGATGCGCAGCGGCCTACCAGCATCCTTTGACTCTGCGCTTTCGACGGCCCGCCAACAGCAGAGCACACGCTTCAAGCATTGGGTCGACGGTTGGTGGGAGAAGGCTCGAATTCGACTAGCGAGTTCTTAGCATTAGTTGTAGCCGCTGCGATTTTTTCGCCAAGGCAATTGAGAACTTTTACCCCTGAACGGGATCATCGTTGCAAAAATAAGCCCCAAGTATTTCGACAGATGTGATCTTAGGAAGATCAGACATCGAGAATCAAAGGCACACCTGGAAACCAAGGGGGCAGTCTGCGGAATCCTGGAGAAGCGATGTTCGGTAAACCGAGCCCAGAGCTTTTCGCGCGCAAGTCTTTGAAACGATGGCGTCCCCGACGGGACTTAAACCCGCGTTTGCGCTCTGAAAGGGCGACAACAGATCGGATCACGTTGTAATTACAAGGCAGCGGTCGCTCTGCAATGTCCTGTAAGGAACAGCTAGAAACTTTAAGGCACAGGCTTTGGTTGTACAGTCCTTGTACGCGAGTTTGGGGTTTAGAGACTCTCAAAAACGGGAGATCAACGATCCCAAAAAGGAGGTCAGGTATACAGCGGCCGCAACTATCCTGCGTTTAGGCCCACCGTCGGAAGGCCCGCCCAGGCCCGCCAAGAAGGACGATTCGAATCAGGGCACGCTTTCAGCGATGCCGACAGTGGGCACGACGGCTAAAGCCGACTCTTTCTTTCACGCTGGTGCGGCCCGCCTGAAGGCATGCCCTGATACAAATCTCTTGCATGATATTAATACGAATCTCTTGCGAAGACCTACATTAGCTCAATCAGTGAATGCGGGCGGCGATCCGTGTTTAAATAGTCGGCCTGTGGGTTGAATCCTCTTCTGAACTCTGGGAGATTATGCGCCATCGTGAATCGAAACCCTCGCGCCGTGCCTTCGTCCGAAATGTGCTGACAACCGGCGCAGTTGCTACGATCTATCCTGCACTCAGCGCGGGCCGGGAGGTGGCATCCTCCGCAGAGCCTGCCCCGCCTGAGGTCAAGCGGTTCGAACTGGATGAAAGCACGATCACCGAACTGCAGGACGGTATGAAATCGGGTAAGTTTACGGCGCGGTCGCTGGTTGAGAAATACACCACGCGCATCGAGGAGGTGGACAAGCGCGGCCCCGCGGTCAACGCGATTATCGAAATGAATCCTGACGCCCCCTCGATTGCAGAGGCCCTCGACCGGGAGCGCAAGGCCAAAGGCCCGCGTGGACCTCTGCACGGCATTCCGGTGCTGATCAAGGACAATATCGACACGGCGGACCACATGATGACCACGGCGGGGTCGCTGGCGCTGATGGGCTCGAAGCCGCCCAAAGATTCTTTTGTCGCGCAGCGGTTGCGCGCGGCGGGCGCGGTGATTCTGGGCAAGACGAATCTGAGCGAGTGGGCGAATATTCGCTCCAGCCACTCCACCAGCGGATGGAGCGGACGCGGAGGGTTGACGAAAAATCCGTATGCGCTGGATCGAAATCCGTGCGGGTCGAGTTCGGGCACGGGCGCGGGAATCTCGGCGAATCTGGCCGCCGTTGGCATCGGCACCGAAACTGATGGATCGATCGTTTGCCCGTCGTCGTCGAACGGGTTGGCCGGGATCAAGCCTACCGTAGGGCTGGTTAGCCGAGGCGGAATCATCCCCATCTCTCACAGTCAGGATGGCGCCGGGCCAATGTGCCGCACCGTACGCGATGCCGCCATCTTGCTGGGAGCCTTGACCGGGGTTGATCCTGACGATCCAGCCACAACTGCCAGCGCGGGCAAAGCGCAGACCGACTACGCGCAGTACTGCGATCCCGACGGGCTTAAGGGCGCGCGCATCGGAGTCGCAAGAAAGTATTTTGGCTTCAATGACTCGGTCGACGCGTTGATGGAGCGATCCCTTGACGTGCTTAAGAAGGCAGGCGCGATCCTGGTGGACCCCGCCGACATTGAAACGCTGGGCAAATTCGATGACACAGAGTTGCTCATATTTATGTATGAACTGAAGGCGGACCTGAATGCGTATCTGGCGCGACTGGGCCCGGACGCACCCCTGCGAACGCTGAAAGACATCATTGACTTCAATGATCGTAACCGCCAGAAGGAGATGCCCTACTTCGGGCAGGACTTATTCATAAAGGCAGAATCGAAAGGACCGCTTACCGAGAAGGAATATGTGGATGCGCTGGCGAAGAATCACCAACTGGCCCGGAGCGAGGGCATCGACGCGCTCATGGATAAGAACCATCTTGACGCCATCGTGGCCCCGACAGGAAGTCCGGCGTGGCTCACCGATCTAGTCAACGGAGATCATGTGGCCGGAGGCAGCTCGAATGCAGCGGCGGTAGCGGGTTACCCTAACATTAATGTGACCGCGGGTTACCTTGCGGGTTTGCCGGTTGGAATCTCTTTCTTTGGGCGGGCGTGGAGCGAACCGGTCCTGATTAAGCTGGCTTATTCGTTCGAGCTGGCGACCAAGGCGCGCCAGACACCGCGGTTTCTACCCACGATCGGACCGGGATAGAATCAGAACTAGGAGCCGGAGCTAAGTTATGGCCAAGCTCGTTTCTTGCCAATCTGCATTTCGCGTTCTGACTAAGTGGGTGGTGTTGGGTGTTGGACTTGCTTGCGTCGCTTATGGGCAAGTCTTCAACACCGACCTGGAAGTCAAGGTCAACGGACTGCCGGCACTTATGGCGCGGTCGCACGACGCAACCGACGTCCTGCCAACCGCGCTCGATACCATCTTTCACGACCGCAGGGTTTGCTGCGGGAAGGATTCTGCCCTCGAAGACAGCGTGGCCGCAGCAGATCCCCAGTCTCTCAAGGATCTGGCCTCCAAACTACAGGGAAGACATCTGCTCAGCGACGGCCGTCCGATCCAGGTCACGGCCGAGTTCTGGCCGCCGGATGCCATCAATTCTGGAAAAACGATAAGCGCACTCACTGACAAACAAGCCCTGCTTATGATGTGGGACTCTCACCTGTATGTGCTTTACGGGGCCGTCTACCGGTGGGTCTGGGTTGGGGGCACAACAGAAGGAGGTGCGACCGCAATGACGGTGATCCGTAAGTTCCTGTTGCTAGATACGCGGTTCTCCGATTCGCGCCGCGAAGTCGTCTTCACGCGTGGCGCTGATGACGCAGACAAAGTACAAGGCTTGTTGTTCCTGCAAACCAAGCCACAATAGCTGCGCTTCCATCGTGGGTTTTTTGTCTAATTATTCTTTCTAATAATTCTTGAAGCGATCTTTTTCTTCTCAGTCCGAACATTTTCCCGTGTTAGTCTTGTCTCGAACACCAATGAGGGGGTGGTAATGGCTAACTTGAACACAGTGGTAGCCTCCTTACGCGTTGAGTATTCCCGCCTCGAAAAAGAGATGGGACGCGTGGGGAAGGCGCTCGCCGCGCTCGGCCATGCGAACGGGAACAAGCTCAGGAAAGTCAAACGCACCTTGAGCAAGGAAGCCCGTAATCGCATTGCCGCAGCGCAAAGACTACGCTGGGCAAAAGTGCGGAAACAAGCTGCCAAGCTAGTCAAATCATAAGTAGCAGTAAACTTCGCAAGCACCGCAGGCGGCCTCGTTCGTAACTTCTGCTGGAATGCGCGGGCGAGGCCTTAGCGGGGCGTAGTTAGCGAACCGGTCTAAGTCCAGCGGAACCACTTCAGCGCCAGCACGAACGAAATCCCTCCCCAGAGAAGCATCACCAGCAAGCGCGGCCACTGTTGGAGGAGTGGCGTGCCCTCCAGGATGCTGGCCCGTAGCGCATCATTGAGCGCGGTCAAAGGCAGCGCCTTGATCAGCGGATGGATCACCGACGGGAATCGCTCGTAGGAGAAGAAGACGCCGGAAAAAATCCACATCGGCATCATCACCAGATTGATGAGGCCGCTCACCGACTCGATTTTCTGCGCGCGACTCGCGGTCAGCAAGCCCACGCCGCCAAACGTGAGGGATCCGATAGCCGCAAGCAGGGCAATAGCAGCGATCGACCCTAGAACCCGCATGTGAAAGAAAAGCACGCCAAAGATCAGCAGCAATCCTACTTCGATGACCATCAGGATCAGGCGGCTCGAGGCTAGAGCCAGCAGGAAATCTGTGCGGCGCATGGGCGTGCCCACAAAGCGCTTGAGCAGTTTGCGCTGGCGCATGTCGACCAGGGCAAAACCAATGCCCCACATGCCGGAGTTCATCAGGTTCATACCGAGGAGGCCGGGGATCAGGAAATCGATGTAGCGCGACCCAGGCTCGGACGACGTGACGACGGCCGTGGCGACAACGTCTTTGCGGCCGGCCGCGGCTTGCAGTGCGTCGTTGACTTCCGTTTTGGCCAACACGCTCTCGGGCCGGGCGGGATCGTAGCGGTACTGGAAGCCTCCATTGGCGCCGGGTTCGATGACGAGATCGAATTTGCCGAGACGGAATCCCTGGCGAGCGGCGGCGGCGCTCAGGTTTCGGGCCTTGAACCGTTCGTGCTGCGGCGAGCGCGCCAGCATGGCGGGCGCGTCCTCCGTGCCCGCGCCTGCCACGACCGCAACTGAGATGGCGTCGCCGGGCTTGTTGCGGAACGCGATGCCCAGGCCGAGCGCGAGCAGCAATGGAAAGATGAACACCCAGAAGACAACTTCCGGCTCGCGCTTCAGTTCGAGCATGCGCGCCATCAGCAGATGGCGGTAGCCGGACCAGCGGCCGTTCGGTCGCGGTGGTGCGGGCGAGGATTTCGCCAGTGTGACTGGTGGTTCCTGGACAACGCTCATAAGTACCTTCAACGATGACTAACGAGGTTGAGTTTGTGCCGTCCCTACGGGACTCGCTTCGTCTTTCCGACTGTCCAGCCGGCACTTCCGTGCCGGGCTTTTACGTTTCGCAACTACTCTGCTGGGGGCCGTCGCTGTGTGCCGTATTGTTGACCATCATTTCGTTCAGGCACACAGGCGCGGGTTGGATCTGATTTCGCGTTTCATCGATACCCCTTTACCCGGCGGTTTTACTCATCCCGCAGGTGGCGGCCTGTCAGCCGCACAAATACATCCTCCAGGCTTGCCTGCCGCGTGGTCAGGTGCTGTAACGCAGTGCCCTGCTTTTCGATTGCCTCGAGCAGCGCGGGGATCGTCAGATGCGGCTCTTTCACGTTGAGGGCAACGAGGCCATCGTCCTCGCGGACGGATTCGACGCTGGGCAGCGCGCGCCACGCGGCTTTCTCTGCGTGGGACTCCGGCTTCCCAGTCGGTCCGTGGGAGTTGCCGCTTACGGAAAACTCCACCACGTGATGGCCGCCGAGGCGGTTGATCAAATCGCCGGGCGAGCCCTCGGCGATGATTTGACCTTGGTCGACGATGGCCAGACGATCGCACAGACGCTCGGCTTCGTCCATGTAGTGCGTGGTCAGGAGCACCGTGCCGCCAGCGCGCTGGAAGGCACGAATAATGTCCCACAGCTGGCGGCGGCTTTGCGGATCCAGCCCGGTCGTGGGTTCGTCGAGAAAAAGAATTCTTGGATTGCATACCAGGGCAGTCGCCACCGCCAGCCGCTGGCGCTGGCCGCCGGAAAGCTTGCCGACCCAGGCGTCAGCCTTCTCGGTGAGTTCCAGTTCCTCCAGCACATCGTGGGACGAGCGCGGTTCGCGGTAGAAGCTGGCGAATAGTTCGATAGTCTCGCGCACGCTAAGCTTTTCCGACAGGCGCGTTTCCTGCAGAGAGATGCCGAGCCACTCGCGCATTTCGCGCTCGTTTTCCCGCCAGGTATGGCCAAAGATGGACACCTGGCCCGAGGTAGGCTGCAAGAGGCCTTCGAGGATTTCGATGGTCGTTGTCTTCCCTGCCCCATTTGGCCCGAGCAGGCCGAAACATTCTCCAGGCTGGATTTCCAGGTTCAGCCCGCGCACGGCCTCGACCTTGCCGTCATAAGTTTTGCGCAGCTCGCGGCACTGGATGGCGGGGGTCATGTTTTGCATTCTACCGTGCAGGTATAATCTTCGCACCCTATGACCCTGGCCGCTGGCACGAAGTTGGGCCCGTATGAAGTTGTCTCGCTGATTGGCGCTGGCGGAATGGGGGAAGTGTATCGCGCCCGCGATGCGCGCCTGGGTCGCGATGTCGCCCTGAAGATACTATCGGAATCGTTCGCGCTCGACCCGGAGCGCCTGCGCCGTTTTGAACAGGAAGCGCGCGCCGTTGCGGCTCTGAACCATCCCAACATTCTGGGGCTCTATGACATCGGGTCGCAGAATGGCAACCCCTACCTGGTTTCTGAGCTTCTCGAAGGCCAGAGCCTGCGAGAAATGCTGCGTGGCGGGCCGGTGCTCGCGCGCAAGGCGGGGGATTATGCAGTTCAGATTGCGTCGGGTCTAGCGGCCGCGCACGAAAAAGGGATTGTCCACCGCGATCTCAAGCCGGAAAACCTTTTCATCACGAAAGACGGGCGGGCGAAGATTCTCGACTTCGGGCTGGCGAAACTGACTCTAGCTCCTCCGCCCGGGCCGGCTGATTCCAACGGGCTGACCGTCACCGGTTCTTCCACGCTGGCTGGGGTGGTGATGGGCACCGCCGGCTACATGTCCCCGGAACAGGTGAGAGGCGAAGCGGTCGATCATCGCACCGACATCTTCGCCTTCGGAGCGGTGCTGTACGAAATGATCTCGGGCCAGCGGGCGTTCCACCGCGACACCGCGGCCGAGACCATGACGGCGATCTTGAAAGAAGATCCGCAAGATTTTAGCAACGATGCAAAGGTGATTTCCCCTGCGTTGGACCGCATCGTTCGCCGTTGCCTCGAAAAACGGCCAGAACAGCGCTTTCAATCTGCTCAAGACCTGGCTTTTGCGCTGGGCGCACTTGCGGGTACCGACGCCAGCGGCGCCACCCGTACAACGCAGGCTCAAGCACCGCGTACCAGCCGACGCTGGCTATGGGCGATCGCGGCCTTGCTCCTCTTGGGCGTTTCCGACGTCGTCTGGCTTGCCTCCCGCAGTACCCTACCTGCCCGCCGCATGCAATTCGCGCTGCCGGTTCCGGGCGAGGTGAGCCAGGTGGCGCTCTCCGCCGACGGACAGATGCTTGCGCTCGTTTCACCCGACGACAAGACAGGCGTACCCACGATCTGGGTGCAGCGAGTCGGATCAGCCATCGCAGTGGAGTTGGCCGGAACCGGAGACGCGAACTATCCCTTCTGGTCGCCGGATGATGCCTACGTCGGCTTCTTTGCCAAGGGCAAATTGATGAAGGTGGCTGCTGCCGGCGGCTCACCCCAAGCCGTGGCTGTCGCCAGCGTGGCCCGGGGTGGCACTTGGGGCGCCAGGAATGTCATCGTGTACACTCCCGAACCCCAGGGTTGTCTCTGGCGAGTGAATGCAGACGGGACTGGCGCGGCGCCCTTGACGTCCCTCGGCAAGAATGAGCAGTCTCACCGTTGGCCTGTTTTTCTGCCCGATGGGGACCATTTTTTGGTCTGGGCGGGAAATTTCGTGAATAACCGCGACGACCGCGTCAGCGGTATCTACGAAAGTTCCCTCTCGGACAAGGGGAAGAAACTGGTAGTTCTGGCGCACTCCAATGTTGGGGTAGGCCACGGCCAGATTTACTACGCGAATGACAAGCGCCAGCTGGTCTCTTCCGCATTCGACATGTCGAAGGCAACTCTCTCCGGAGAGCCCCAGATCGTCGCGGAATCAATCGGATTTCAGCCTTCGGTGATCTGGGGTGCATTTTCCACCGCCGCCAACGGGAACCTGGTCTATTCCACCAGTACCCAGACAACCGTGTCGGCGTTGACTTGGGTGGACCGGACCGGCAAGGAAGTCGGCCGGGTCGGAGAGCCGGGAACACTGTCGAATCCCACTCTCTCTCCTGATGGCAAACGGGTCGCGGTCGACATTGCCGACTTAAGGGAAAACAACGTCGATGTCTGGCTCGAAAGCCTCGAAGGCGGCTCCAATACCAGATTCACATTCGGCGCCAGCGAGGAAGTCGTAGGCGTATGGTCGCGCGATGGAAAGACCCTGGCTTATCGCGACGTGGGGGAACGCGTCAAGCTGCTATCCAAGTCGGTGTCGGGCTTGGAGCCGGAAAAGACCCTCTACTCGGGAGAAATCGCCGGGGACGTTTTGCCCAATTCCTGGACCCTGGATGACACGAAGATCCTGTGCACGATGTTTTTCCCGACGCGGGTTGGAGACCGCGTCACGGGTCTGGTAATAATGCCCGCTGCGGGCGGGCAGCCGGTTCCGTTCCTGGAAACCAAAGGCTCGGAACAGAATGGCCAGATTTCGCCCGACGGAAAGTGGGCAGCGTATGCCTCCAACGAATCGGGCGATTGGGAAGTCTACGTCACCACGTTCCCGGGAGCGGCGGGAAAGTGGCAGATCTCGCGGGGCGGCGGCACCGAGCCTCGGTGGCGCGGCGATGGCAAAGAACTTTTCTACATCGGGCAGTCGGGAATCCTGATGGCGGTACCGGTGGAGACCGAAGGAAGTTTCGCCAGTGGTACGCCCGTCCCGCTGTTCCAGGTTCGTGGCCGCTCTCACGTCTCGGCGACCGATGAATTCACTTACGATGTCAGCCGCGATGGAAAACAATTCCTGGTCAATCGCTACCTCAAGGCCGACCATCCGAACCCGCTGACGATTGTGCTCAACGCAACCGCGGAAACAGAAAAATAGGCCGATTCGCGAAGAGCGCAAAACAAGCTCTGCTAAAATACCGCACACCGGAATCTCTTCCGGCATTTCATCGCATGCGCAACTCGCAACCCGGCTTCACTTGACGGCGCTCCTGCTAAGACGCCCGTGTGTCGTTTCCAAAACCTGGTTCTCAGCTCTGGTTCTCAGCTCTGGTTCTGAGTTCTCAGAACCGCAACAAGGATACGGTTTATGCTGCGGAAGACTTGCGTATTACTGCCGCTGTTGGTCCTGTCTATGGCCGCCGTCGCCCAGGATTCCCGCCACTTTACATTTCACTATGCCTTCACGGTGAAGAATCTGCCGACGGGCAAAACGGTTCGCGTCTGGATTCCTGCCGCGCAGTCGGATGCTTATCAGGAGGTGAAAATCATCTCCGCAAAGGGAGATCTGCCTTTGAAGACGACGAGCGAGTCGAAGTATGGCAACGAGATCTATTTCGCCGAAGCTCGGAGTGCCGCCCAGTCAGAGCTCCACTTCGACGTGGAATACGACGTCCTGCGTCACGAGCGAGTAGCGCTCCACCCTGCTGCGCACATGCTCGCCACCTCCTTGACCAGCAAAGAGCGGCAGGAGGATCTGCAACCGGACGCGCTGGTCCCGGTCACGGGACTTCCCGCCGACCTGGCGGTCAAAGTCACCGAAGGCAAAACGCAGCCCCTAGACAAGGCGCGCGCTATCTACGACTACGTCTTCACCACCATGAAATACGACAAGACCGGCACGGGCTGGGGACATGGCGACGTGCTCTACGCCTGCGACGCCAAGAAGGGCAACTGTACCGACTTTCATTCCCTTTTTATTGCCATGGCGCGATCGCAGGGCATTCCCGCGCGGTTTGAGATCGGGTTCCCGCTACCGCCCGACAAGCATTCGGCCGAAATCTCCGGCTACCATTGTTGGTCCGATTTCTACATTGACGGCAAGGGCTGGATTCCCGTGGACATCTCCGAAGCCTGGAAGCATCCGGACAAACGCGACTACTTTTTCGGATCGCATGATGTGGATCGCGTGCAGTTCAGCATGGGCCGCGATCTGCGCCTGAATCCTGCGCAGGACGGCAAGCCGCTGAATTACTTTGTGTATCCCTACGTGGAAGTCGACGGCCAGGAATCTCCGAACGTCTCGCTCGCGTTCTCGTTTGCGGATGTAGGGGCGGCAGTGGCCAATAAGTGAGTACGAACACTCCGGCCTCTCGAGCGCAGTCGGAGGAAGGTGTCACCTGCTGTCGGCGACGATCCCCGCCCCAGGACCGGGAGCTTGTGGCGGAGCGGGAGGAGGCATTAGCGGCGGCGGGGCTTTTCCGTCGGAGGGCTTGGGAGCGTCTTCCGGGTCCTCTCCAGGGCGGCGCAGGGTGGGGGCGTTGGCGGGCCGCTCTTCCTCTTCTTTCTTGGCCTCGGCCTCTTTGTCGGGACGCTCCAGAATGACTTCCTTTTCGGTGCGCAAGATCTTCTGGCCGCCAACTTTCATGGTCTCCACGCGCACGACTTCATCAGCGATGATTCGCACGAAGTCCACGTCTTGCGGTGGCTCGCCATAGATCCATTCTTCGTAGTCGGAGTCCCCGTCTCTCTCCCGCACTTTTTTCGGCGGTTTGCCCCTGGCGTGCAGCACCATTTCCGTGTTCATCCCGACCAGAACATAGTGCGCCTGGATGGCCTGCTTGACTTTCGGCGGGACCGTATCCAGATAGGCCTCTTCTTTATTCCGCGCAGTAAAATCGAGCACGGGATAAAGCAGGTCGCGCAACTGCTGCGCAGTCATTTCCGGCACGTACTTGTCGAAGTAAACTTCCAGGTAGGTTCCATGCGGATTTGGCTGGGATTCAGTCGGCGATAGGGGAACCGAATTGCCGTTGGCGCCGGAAACCTGAATGTGCTGATACCACTTCTTGCGATGGACGGGGCCGCCGTTGATATCGAAGTGAATGTGGTCGTCTTTAATCTGAACGTAGGAGATGTGTGCGGGATCGCCGGGCCGAACCGCGGGTCCCCACAAGGCCAGCGCCTGCTGCAGTTGCTGGCCGTTGGGAGTGGTCACGCCATCTTTCAGTTGCAGCCCCTTGGCTCCCATCGGGAAAGCGGCGCGGGCGTAAAAGATCTGGGTCTCAAAAAGGCGAATGATTTCCAGCCGCGTCTGCTTCGACATGCGGGAAGCGTTGCTGGCAATGGGGGGAGCCGCATGGCCCGGCACGGGCCGGGCCGCAGCGTCGGTCGCCGGGTTTGGCGGCTGACCCGGAAGGGACGGGCCGCTAGCGACTGGGGCTTGAGTCGATTGACCCTGAGACGTCGGACCCTGAGATGACGGCACTTGTGGCAGGCTCGGCTCGGTACTCTGCGCACGGAGGATTGCGGGGGAGATCAAGAGAAGAAAAAGAAGGGATGTACCGCGAAGACGATCCATAAGAACCCCGGGACAACTCTGACCGCAATTATAGCTCCGCCCGATGCGTCAAGGAATACGAAATGGGGATGGACACAGAGCAAACCCACGGGAATACTGCCCTTCCAGCGCAAGAGCTGAACTTTTTTCCATTGACAGCTATATTTTTTTGCGACAAACTCAGACACAATCGCGCCATTGTCTAGTTGCTCGCGTTCGCTTCGTCCCTGGCCATTGTTGATGGGTTTTCAGGACGTGCCATGGGTGATGCCGTGTCAACCAGCTTGCCGGGTCCCGAACTACAGAGTGAAGACCAACCGCTGAGCGCTATCGCATCGGAGGCAGCGGAGTCGCCGGCCTCGGTTGATCTCCTTGTCGTGCTACGTCAAAGCCTCGCGGAAGGCTCGAAAACACCTGCGTCGATCATGGATGCTACGACCGAGGTCGCACGAGTCATGACCGGAGCGGATGGGGTCGCTCTGGCGCTGCGAACCAAGGGTCTGATCGTCTGCAGAGCGCGGAGCGGTGAGCCGACGCCGGCGCTGGGCGCCCCCCTCAACACAGACTCGGGAATTTCTGGCGAGTGCATGCGCGCAGCTTCGATCATGCTTTGTCGCGATACGGCCAACGATCCTCGCGTAGATCCGGAAGTCTGCCGGGCGATGGGGATCGGCTCCATCGTAGTTGTGCCGTTGCGAGGGCCGTCAGGGGTGGCTGGAATTTTGGAGGCGTTCTCCACTCGCGCTCACGCCTTCGGTGACGAGCAGATCAACTCGCTTCGCGCATTGGCCGAAATCGTAGAGGCGGCGTATGACCGCGAGTACCGCGCACAACAGGACGCGGCTTTCGCCTCACTAAGATCGGCACGCAACCGGGTGTCCGCGCCGGCGGCGTCCGTTTCTGGAAAGATCACGGAAAAGCAGGTTTTCGACGAGCCATCTCCGGCTCGACGGTATTGGGTTGTAGGGAGCGCCGCAGTGGCGCTGTTGCTGGTCGCCGGGGTCTGGCTGAGCGGGCGGGAATCCACCCCGGAAACGGCCGCAGCCCACTCGCCGGCACAGGTTCATGGGGCAGTGACGGAGTCCGTAGCCATTACCCCGGAGCTGGTGCTACCCCCGAAACCGAAGGCCGGAATCGCACGCTCGCAGGGCAATGCGGCCGGAGTGCTTAAAAATGCGGCCCAGATCGAAGATACCTCGCCCTCGCCTACGGAGGTAGCGGCCAACCTCACGCCTGCTCCACCGGTCGAAACGAAAGCGCCATCTGCAATCACCGAGCCCAGCCCGGAGCCACCTCCGGTCATGATCGCATCCTCCACCCTGGGACCTTCGGTAAACACTCCAATCGCGGGATTGGCCACTGGCGGGGGCAATCTGCCCACCCTGGACGCCAAAGTCTCTCAAGGCGTCACCGAAGGCAAACTGATTCGCAAGGTGGAACCGAACTATCCGATGCAAGCGCGGGCCCAGCACATCGCGGGAACTGTGGCCCTGGAGATTACTATCGCCGAGGATGGAACCGTCCGCAACATCAAGGAGATTAGCGGATCATCGGTCCTGGCCGCCGCAGCCCGCAGCGCGTTACAAGGCTGGCGGTACAGCCCGTTCTTGCTTAACGGCAAGCCCGTCGCAATTCAGAAGCAGATCACTTTCATCTTTAGGCTTCCGTAAGGAATGCCACCGGTAAGCAAAACGCAATCCATGAGAAGCTCATGGCGTCTAGCTAAGGTTCAGAGCCTTCTTGATGGTGCCGCGTTCCTTCTGAATTTTTTCCTGCAACAAAGTGATGGCGTAGATCAGTTGCTCAGGACGCGGCGGGCAACCGGGCACGTAGATGTCGACAGGAATCACCTGGTTGACGCTCTGCACCAGAGCGTAGTTTTGAAAGACGCCGCCTGAAGTTGCGCACGCTCCCATCGAAAGCACCCACTTGGGCTCCGGCATCTGCTCCCACAACTGGCGGATTACGGGTGCCATCTTGTTCGAGACCCGGCCGGCGATGATCATGAGGTCGCTTTGTCGGGGCGAGGGACGAAAGACTTCGGCGCCGAAGCGGGCAATGTCGAACCGCGAAGCGCCCATCGACATCATCTCGATGGCGCAGCAAGCCAGGCCAAACGTCATGGGCCAGATCGAGCTCTTGCGCATCCAGTTCACGGCCGAGTCGAGCGTGGTCAGCACCACTCCCTCCGGCGTGGGATTGCCGAAGGTCAGGTCTTTGACGACCCTTTTGCCGTTTTCAAAGTCGACATACGGGCCAAAGTTCAGTTCGCGGGACATAAGGATATTTTAAACCACAGACGCGAGACCCTGTGCAGCGGCTACGGATTCACCACAATCTTTCCGAACATCTGGCTGTTCTCGAGCAGTTCATGGGCTGCTCTCAGATCCTTGAGCGGAAACACACGGTCGACCACCGGCTTCAGGCGTCCAGCAAACACATGACCGAGAACTTCGTGCAACTCGCCCATGGTTCCCATGTAGGCCCCCAGCAGCGACAACTGTCGCGCGAACAGGTGGCGCAGATCGATTCCCACGCTGGGTCCGGTGGTGGCGCCGCAGGTCACCAGTGTGCCTCCGCTCTTGAGGGACTTCACACTCTCGTCCCAGGTCGCGGCGCCGACGTGCTCGACTACGATATCCACGCCTTCTTTGTTCGTGATTTTGCGCACCTCTTCAGAAATCTTCTGCTTGTAATGGTTGATTCCGAAGTCTGCGCCCAGAGCGCGTCCCTTCTCGAGCTTCGCCTCGTCGCCGGCGGTCGTGATCACGCGACAATGAAAGAGCTTCGCGATCTGGATCGCGGCAATGCCCACTCCTGAGCTTGCTCCCAATACAAGCACGGTTTGTCCCGGGCGGACGCCGGCGCGGCCGACCAGCATATGCCAGGCCGTCACAAACACCAAGGGCGCGCTTGACGCCTGGTTGAAATCGAGTGAGTCGGGAATTGGCATCACCGTTGCCGCTGGAACGGCGATTAATTCGCAATTGCCACCATCGACTCCATTGCCGAGAACGGTAAACTCGCGGCACTGATTCTGTACTCCGGCAACGCATTTCGCGCAGTGTCCACAGAAATGCATGGGCGCAACCAGCACCCGCTGGCCGGTTTTGAACCCGCTGATGTACTCGCCGATCTCAGCCACCTCACCGGCAATGTCGCTTCCCAGAATGTGCGGCAGCTTCACTCCCGGCAGTCCTTTGCGTACCCAAACGTCCAGATGATTGAGGGAACATGCCTTGACCCGGATCAGTACCTGGTCTTTGCGGGGCTGCGGATCGGGCACGTCCTCGTAAGTCAAAACTTCGGGTCCACCGAATTGATAAATGCGGACGGCTTTCATAGAGGTCACCTTCTCGTAGCGACCAGATTCGAGATTCCAAAACTACCATATTGCGCCGGTCGCTCTCGCCCCCCAGTCAAGCTGCGGGCAAAGATCCAGTGTAAAATCGCGCACGTGTGAGGATCGTTATGCTTGGTGGCACACAGGTCGATGCGGGGGTGAAATCCTGAAGCTCGATGGCAGGTTGATGGACGACACGGAGTTGCCAGCAGACGTGCAGACGGCGCTCGGAAACCAGCACCGGTGAAGCCGAAGACGCCAGCTTGGCGCTTGAGCGAACCTGGTCGCGGATTGATAAAATAGTAAGGGCAGGTCGATTTGAGTTCATGGACATCTACGAACAGATCGTGCAACTTCGTCGCGAAGGACGGCGCGGGGCCGTCGCTACCATCGTCAACGTGCGCGGATCGATTCCGTCGTTCCGCACCGCGAAGATGCTGGTCCGCGACGATGGGTCGATCGCCGGCACGATCGGCGGCGGCTGCGTCGAGGCCGACGTGTGGCAAGCCGCGCGCGAAGTCATGGAGTCGGAAAGGCCCCGGACATTGACATTCGATCTGAATCAGGACCCGAAATACGACACGGGGCTGGTCTGCGGCGGGACGCTCGAGGTTTTCATCGAGCCCGTTTTGCCTCCAGCGTTACTTTATGTTTTCGGTGCAGGCCACGTTTCGTTAAGCCTTTGTCAGACCGCCGCTAATGCCGGTTTTGATGTCGTGGTGACTGACGATCGCTCCTCCTACGCGACCAGGGAACGCTTTCCGGCCGCCAGCCAGGTTCACGTGCTTGATTTCGATGAGGCTACGAAAAAGCTCGACCCGAACGAATCTTGCTACATCGTGATCGTGACGCGCGGCCATCGCGACGACATGCGCATCCTGCGCTGGGCGGTGCAGACGCGCGCCCGCTATGTCGGCATGATCGGCTCGAAGCGTAAAGTGATACAAATCTTCAAGGCGCTGCGGGAAGAAGGTATACCGGAGCATCTTTTCGACCGCGTGCACGCACCGATTGGCTTGGACATTGGCGCCACCACGCCGGAGGAGATCGCTATCGCCATCACTGCCGAGCTGATCGCGGTCCACCGGCAGGCGACCGGTGCCCTGCCGCATCTGAGCTGGTTCAAGGGAGTCCGTTCGGAGGCTAGCTCGGACTCGACCGCGGAGACGCTGGAGAAGGGCGATCCCGCTCACTGACTTTCTCTCGGCTTTCTGCTATCTTCCGCACATGTCCCGGTCTTTGAGCTTCGCCGGAGTGATTCTGGCCGCGGGCGAGTCCTCGCGCATGGGCACGGACAAGGCACTGCTTCCCTGGCCTCCACCGGCAGCCGGGCAGCCGGCGGCGAAAGATAGTTTCCTCTCGGCAGCAATCCGGTCGTTCGCGCTTTCGACGGACTTTGTAGTCATCGTGACCGGCAGGAATGAAGCCGCACTGGCGCCGGTCGCGTACGCCAATGGAGCATCGATCGTTACCAATCCGGATCCGGACCAGGGACAGTTCAGTTCCCTGCAGTTAGGTCTGCACGAAGTGCTCAATCGCGGCCGCGATGCCGCCGTGATTACTCTGGTCGACCGGCCGCCGGTCGCTCCGGCCACGATTGAATTCCTGCGCTCGGCCTTTGAAGCCGCGCCCGCGAATATCTGGGCGGTAGTGCCTGAGTTTTCCGGTAAGCACGGCCATCCTTTTATCGCCGGCCGCGAATTGATCGAGGCCTTCCTGCGGGCTCCCGCCACCGATACCGCGCGCGATGTCGACCGCCGCCATCAGGAGCATATTCAGTACGTAAGGGTGGACGATCCTTGTGTGGCATTGAACATCAATACTCCCGAAGATTACGCGGCACTGCTGGCCAAAACCTCGTAGCTTGTTCCCTCTCGCCAAAATTGCGCAATCCGCTTCGGCGCGTTATCGTCGAAGAGATGGAAACGAACGCTCCTGCCACGCACCTCATCAGCCGGGATTTTCTCGACTCCGTTCTCCGGCTAGCGCCGCGGGTAGCGGCCTTCGATTGCGATGGCACGCTCTGGTCAGGCGATGCCGGAGAAACATTCTTTGACTGGGAAATCAAGAACGCCGTCGTCCCAGCTGACGTCGGTCGCATCATGCGCGCCCGCTACGCCGAATACAAGGCGGGTAAAGTCAGCGAATACGACATGTGTGGCGAGATGGTCACCATGCATAAAGGAATTCCGGAAGACGTCATGATGCGGGCGGCTTCCGACTTTATGGCCCATCTGTTTCCGGGACAGATCTTCCCGGAGATGCGCGACCTGGTCCATCGGCTGCATGAGGCCGGTTGCGAGGTCTGGGCGGTCTCGTCCTCGAACCAATGGGTCATCCGCGCCGGCCTGAAGGCCTTCGCCGTTTCCGACGATCGCATCCTGGCCACGAAGCCTGTCATTGAGAGTGGAATTGTGACCGACCGCCTGGTCCGCATGCCATCGGGTCCGGGCAAGGCACAGGCTCTGCGCGAGATCGTCCGTAAGGAAGTTGATGCAGCGTTCGGCAATTCCCGATGGGACACCGAAATGCTGGCGTTGGCCAGGCATCCCTTCGCGATCAATCCCAATCCCGATCTGGAAGCGATCTCGCGGCAGCGCGGATGGACGGTCTACTTTCCCGAGGGGACGCGACCGAGCTAAGCTGCACGGCCGCACTCGCCGTTAGAATTGAAGCATGTACTCCGCGCAAGTGCTCGACCACTTCCAGAACCCGCGTCATGCAGGCGACATTTCAGCCGCCGACGCCATGGCTGAGATTGAAAATCCGGTGTGTGGGGACATGCTTCGCCTTAGCATAAAGATCAGCGCCGGGCGCATTGTGGAAATCGGATTCAAGGCCAAGGGATGCGTCCCGTCGATGGCGTGCGCGTCCGCGCTGACAGAATTGGTTCACGGCAAGACCTTCGATGAAGCCCGCGCCATCAACCGCGCCAGCTTGATCGCGGCCGTCGGCGGTCTACCGCAGGCCTCCACCCACGCCGCCCAACTCGCTCTCGACGCTCTTGCCACAGCCCTGAAGCAGATCGACTCTCAGAAGCAATAGCGATCAAGGCAACTGATTCAGATAGCAGGAACCACTGGTTGTCTGAACCGGCGGTGTCGGAGGCGTCATCCAGGGTGGAAAATTAAAGTTGAAGAACTGAGTCATGTTGATTTGAGCCGCATCCCGCTTGGTGAGCGCCGGCAGGTTGAACCGCGTTTCGATCAGTTTCAGAATAGCAGTGAAGTCTGCCACGTTGTGGTTCACATAATGTTTTCTAGCGTAAGGAGACACCACGATAAGGGGCAGGCGGTATCCGGTATATGTGAAATCGCAATTCGGCCCCGTCGTTCTGGTGCAAATGTCTCCCGACAGCAGATCGCGTGGCTTGATGCCGTCCGGGCTCACTGCCGGCTGCGCCGCCACATGGTCGTAGAGACCACCCCCTTCGTCAAACGTGAGAATGAACGCCGAATTCTTCCAGGACGCGCTGGTCATCAAGGCATCGATCAGGGACGAGACATACCTCGCCCCTAACTGAATATTAATTGGGTATTGATCTGAATCCGATCCGTGTTCGTCCAATCCAGCGCTCGATGCCGGCTCGATCTGCGCAACCTGGGGTAAGGTTCCATTCTTCAGGTCGGTAAAGAACTGCGAGATGGGAACCAGGTGCTGCGGGTAGTTGGCTGGAATGATCTGGCCCCACTGGAAGTTCTGGACATAACTCAATTTCAGCAAGCACTGAGGGGTCGGGTTCGAGGCGCACGGAGTATTTTCCGGATTCACATAGACCTTCCACGTGATGCCCGCGTTCTGGAGTTCCTGAAAAATTGTCGCCGCGGTCAGCAGCGACTGATCCGCACTGTCAGTTCCGATCGGATACACGTATCCCTGAGACGTGGCCGCGATCAGGTAGTCGCGGTTCGACGATGTCCGCGTCATCACCGGAGCAAACCAGCGATCCGATGTGGCGAACTCCGAGGCCATGAAGTAGTAGTAGTTCAAATCGGTATCGTCGTAATAGCCCATGGAGCGGATGCCGTCGATGTCGTGAAATGGCGGGTTATTCAGGCGAGCGTCATGGGCGCCGGTGTAGACGTAGCCATTCAGGGATGGGGTCGCTGAAACAGGATTGCTTAAGTTCCACTCCACATGGCCCTCGTTCCACGACGGGCTGGGATTCTCGATGCATTGCGTGATCAGGTGATAGGAGGCCACCTTCGGACTCTTGCTATCTACGACGCAGTCATTCGGTGGTGGATAAGCCGCGTCGCATCCCGGGTTGGTCGGAGGCGGGCTATAGAGCGGGGGGATCCCGGACGACGGATTGAATTGCGGCAGTCCATCGAAGGATTGGTCGGAAAACTTGTTCGCCGCCCAGAACGCGCGCAGCGCTCCAAAATAATGATCGAGCCCGCGGTTTTCCTGCGCCATGAAAATGATGTGCTTCAGAACATTCACGGTTTGAGTAACCGGGAAGGTAGCGGTGACCGCCAGACTACTGTTCATCGTGACTTGGCAGGTGTTGCTCGTCCCTTTGCAAGCCCCGCTCCATCCCGCGAAGTAGGATCCCTTTTCCGCCAATGCGGTCAGCTTCACCGACGTTCCGGCCGCGAGCGACGCTGTGCATGTCGGCTGGCAACTGATTCCCGCCGGACTGCCGGTCACCGTTCCGCTGCCACCAAGGCTCACCATGAGTTGATAGCTAGTAGCGGGAGCGCTCTGGCTTGCGGACGAAACGTTCCAAGCGAGCACGCCGCACAAACCTATAAGTATGGTCTTCCACCTGGGCACTCAGAGCATCTCCAGGAGCTAGTCGGTAAGGGTGCATTTCTGATGCCGGTGGCGAACCGGCGGTTGTCGGGAAAACATCTACGGTTTCGGCCCATCCCTGGGCCCATCCCGGGACCGCTATGTTTCGCATGAGACTTGCGATCTCGACCAATTTTGCAACCACTCTACGAAGAGATCAGGGGGGTGCCCACTCGGCGCAGAAGACTCTGGGCCTGGCGCATCCCGAACCGTTCCCCGGCTAGAAAGGAATCCGGCGAATTACCGATGTTCCAGCTTTCACAGTGTCGAATTCGAGAGCGTGAGTTAAGATTTCACCTATGCCCGTAGCCGACAGAGTTGGAGAGGTTCGCAAAGACCTCAGCGAATTGGCGGAGGCGGTCCCTACCGCCCACCACCTCATGCGGAAGATGGTGAAGCTGCTGCACGATCGCATGTTGAAATACAACTGGGTGGGCTTCTACATGCTCGAACCGGGAGCGCAGCCGCCCATGCTCGTTCTCGGTGCTTTTGAGGGAGCCATGACACCCCATACCCGCATCCCGCTCAACCAGGGAATTTGCGGCGCGGCCGCCTCGAGCGGGCAGACCGTGGTGGTCGACGACGTAGGCAAAGATCCGCGCTACCTCGCTTGTTCGCTGGAGACCAAGTCCGAGATCGTCGTGCCTATTTTTGTCCACGGCAAGGTGGTGGGCGAACTGGACATAGACAGCCACTTCCCGGCTGCGTTCACGCCGGAAAACCAGGAACTGGTTCAGTACTGCGCCATGCTAGTAGGCAAGAAACTGGAAACCTCCGGCCGATGAAGCGGGTGGTCGCAGCTCTGATCGAGAAAGAAGGTAAGCTGCTGGTGTGCCAGCGCACGCGCCACCAGACCATGCCGCTCAAGTGGGAGTTTCCCGGCGGCAAGATCGAGGAGCGCGAGCAGCCGCGCGATGCCCTGCATCGCGAACTGGAAGAAGAGCTTGGCATTCTGGCCACGATTGGGGACGAGGTTGCTCGCATTCGCCACGAGTATCCCAATGGCGGCATGGTGGAGCTTCGCTTCTTCGTCGTGCGCGAGTACCAGGGTGAAATCGAGAACCGAATCTTCAAGGACATCCAGTGGGCCCAGCCCAAGGATCTCCCCAAATACGACTTTCTGGAGGCGGATCTGACGCTGGTTCGAGACCTGGCTGCGGGTAAGCTGATCTAGCCTCAGCGGTCACCAGATCCGGCAGGGTTCGGCGTTGACCATCTTGTCGCCCTTCTTGCATTGGTAGGCCTGGGCAAAAGCCGGCATATTGCTCACCACGCCGTTCACGCGAAATTTTCCCGGAGAGTGCGCATCGTTGCGCGCGAGTTCCCGCGCTCGTTCGTCGGTAATGTTCATGCATCGCCATTGCGCCCAGGCCAGAAAAAATCTCTGCTCGGGAGTGTACCCATCCATGGCGGCAGTCGACTGCGGCCGGCTCGCGAAGGCCATGTGTGCCAGCTGCAGACCGCCATTGTCGGCGATGTTTTCTCCCAGTGTGAGTTGTCCGTTCACGCGCACATCGTCGATGATTGTGTAAGAAGAATACTGGCGCACGAAGCAGGCGGCACGATCGTCGTAGTGGGCGGCATCTTCCGCGGTCCACCAGTTTCGCATGTTCCCTTCCCCGTCGAACTTGTGGCCCGAGTCGTCGAAGGCGTGGCTCAACTCGTGGCCCAGGACCGCCGCGGCCAGCCCGAAGTTCACGGCATCGTCCATCTGCGGATCGAAAAACGGCGGCTGCAATATGCCCGCGGTAAAGACAACTACATTCAGCGGGTTGTCATGATAGCCCTCCACCGACTGCGGCAACTCATAGAACTCGTCCCGGTCGACCGGCCTTCCGATCTTCGCCAGTTGCCGGCCGAATTCAAACTCCTGGGCGCGAAACAGATTCCCCAGCGCATCGCCGCGCTTGATCGTTAATTGGGAGTAATTCCGCCAGTGCTCGGGGAATCCGATCATCAGCCGGATCATACCCAGCTTCCGAAGCGCCTCGGTCCGGGTACGGGCGCTCATCCACGGAGCCTGCTCCATGTCGGATCGCAGGGCGGCTCTTACCTGCTCGGCCATTCGCAGCACCTGCGCCTTGCTGGAGGATGGAAAGTAGTGCTCGACGTACTCTCTGCCCACAGCCTCGCCGAGATCGCGGTTGGTTAAGTCCGTGCACTGCTGTTCGCGTGACGACTCGCTCTTGACTCCGCGCAGACTGTGTTCGTAGAAGTCAAACTCCGTCTCTCGAAACCGCTTCGGCAGCGCCGGAGTCGCCACTCGCACCGACTCCCAGCGCAAGTAGTCCTTCCAGGCATCGATGGGCAGCGTACTCAGTAGGGTATTCACGGCCTGCATGTACTTGGGAACCGCGACATTAACTACCGCGTGTGGATCGATTTGGATGGCTGCAAAGTACGCTTTCCAAGGCAAGGCAGGCGCGAGTTCCTGCAACTGAGCCAGTGTGATTTCGTGATACCAGAGTTTGCGGTCACGGCGCTCAACCGGCGTAAGCTCCGCTCCCGCGAGTGCGACTTCGATCTTGAGTACGTTGCCGGCTGCAGCTTGCGCGCGCTCGAGAGACTCCCCGATCAGTTCGAATTCGGTTTGCAGGTGGGCACGGTATCCGGCACGCGCCTTCGCGTTTTCGGCGTCATCGGATGTGTAGTAACCCGGTTCGGGCAGATTCAATCCGCTCTGGTCGAAATAGGCGATCACCTGATTTGCATCTTCCAGCTTTTGGTCCGCTCCGATGCTAAACAGTGCATCCGAACCCAGCGAATGGATGTGAGCTAATTCTTCTGCCAGGTCAACTGAGTTCTTGAGCGTATCGATCCTGTCGAACTCGGCCCGCAACGACTTGAGGCCTGTGTCTTCCAGAGCCGACTGGTCGAGGCAAGAGCTGTAGTAGTCGCCGATCCGCTGCTCGTCCTTGGAGCCCGGCGCGTGTGCTGCATGGTCCAGAATGGCCGCCACGCGCCTTTGGTTGAGGTCGCGCATTTGCTGAAAAACCGCCCAGTAAGAACGGTCGGCGGGAATGGGATTGCGCTTGAGCCAGCCGCCGCAGGCGTACTGGTAGAAGTCCGCACACGGATCGGCGCTGCGGTCGACCGCTTGGACATCAAACCGGAGCGTATTCGTTGATTGTGCGCTGCAGCCCAGAGAGGCAAAGAAAAGAAGGAAAAGATGGAGCGAGATCCGCACAGCGTGGACGTTCATAGCAGCCCATTCTAGCGGGCACTGGCTTGCGGGCCCAAGCAGGGTGCCCGCTGCCTTTTAACCGGCCCCCGATCTCAGAGTCCAGAACCAGGCCGCCGTAAGGCCGATCATTACGACCGTGGTGGCCCAGGCGACCACGTTGAACAGGCGCGTGTTGACATAGTCGCCCATAAGCTCTTTCTTGTTGATCAGCAGCAGCATGAAGATCAGAACAAACGGCAGCACCACACCGTTCACTACCTGAGATAGTACGGCGATCTTCACCAGGGGCAAGCCCGGGATGAGCACAAACGCTCCGCCCGCTGCAATTAGCAGGGTGTAGAGCCAATAAAACACCGGCGCCTCGCCAAATTTCCTTCCCACGCCAGACTCAAAGCCCAGGCCTTCGCACACGGTGTAGGCGGTCGAAAGCGGCAGAATCGAAGCAGCGAACAGAGACGCGTTGAACAGGCCCACGGCAAAGAGAATATAGGCGTAGTCTCCCGCCAGCGGCCGCAACGCCTGCGCTGCGTCCGCCGCGTACTTGATGTCGCGATAGCCGTGGACGTACAGCGTGGCGGCGCAGGCTACGATAATGAACCAAGCCACGATGTCGGTAAAAATACATCCGGTCACAACGTCGAGCCGCGAGGCCTTGAACCCACGCTTGGTGACTCCCTTTTCCACAATCGACGACTGCAGATAAAACTGCATCCACGGCGCAATCGTCGTACCCACCACTCCGATCACCATATACAGATAAGCCTGGTCGCGGAACGCATGCAGCCCGGGCGGCTTGATGGTTGCGATCGAGGCCTCAATCCATGCGGGTTTGGCCAGCACTCCGGCAAAGATGTAGGTCACATAGAAAAATGACGCGGCTAGGAAAACCTTCTCGACGCTCTTGTATTGTCCTTTCACCACGATGAGCCACACGATCACGCAGCACACGGGCACCGTGACGAACCGCGACAGCCCAAACAATTCCAAGCTGGTGGCAATGCCGATAAACTCCGTCACTACGTTGCCAAAGTTGGTGATCAGAATGCCGATCATCATGAAGAACGTAATCCGGAAGCCGAATTCCTCGCGGATCAGGTCACTCAAGCCCTTGCCGGTGACCGCCCCCATGCGGGCACACATTTCCTGCACCACGATCAGGGCGAGCGTGACCGGGATCATCGTCCACAGCAGAAGATGTCCGAATTGCGCCCCGGCGGACGAGTAGGTCAGGATGCCGCCGGCATCATTGTCGACGTTCGCGGTAATGAACCCCGGCCCAACTACGGCGAAGAACAGCAGGATCCGGGTCTTCCAACGCCTTAGGAACTTCATGCGCACATTTCGCAGACATAGGGGTAAAACAGACGGCAGCTACAAACGACCGAACAGGATAAACGCAGTTGCGGAATCTGGCCAAAGGAAAAGTGGCAGGACTTGATGAATTGCCGTTAATCTTGGAGGATCGGCCGCGCGAGACTCCCCCACGCGCAGAAACCGCCCGACTGCGGGCCAACGGGCAACGAGTGAAACGTAAATTCTACAGTTTCGCCCGCAACATGCTGATCACGTCGTCCGATGTGATGATGCCGGTGAGTTTGTTTTGCTCGTTCACGACAGGAAGGGTCAGCAGGTTGTACTTGTCGAACAATTCGGCCACTTCGCTGTCATCGACGCCTTCGTGGCTGAGGATTAAGGGCTCCTGGGTTAGGGAGAGCATCGGCGTCGAAGGCGGCACCAGCACAATTCTTGCCAGCGGCACGGCTCCCACCAACGTTCCGTGAGAGTCGACCAGGTAGATCGTGCTCACGGCTTCGACTCCGCCCTCGAATTCGCGCATCGAATCGATGGCATTCTGCACCGTGGCCGCAACCGGGAGGGCTAGAAACTCCGTGGTCATACGGCCGGCGGCGGTTTCTTCTTTGTGCTCGAGCAGTTCGACCATGTCCTGCTGCGCTTCTGGCTTCATTTGGACCAGGATCTGCTCAGTGCGCTCTTCCGGCAGATCGGCCAGCAGGTCGGCGGCCGCGTCAGGGTTCATCTCCTCGACGATGTCAGCCGCACGCTCGGAATCGAGCGATTCGACGATCGCTTTCTGAACCTTGGGTTCGACCTCTTCCAGGGCCTCGGCCGCTACTTCTTCATCCAGGGTCTGGAAGACCGCCTGGCGCTCATCCGGCGCCAGATCTTCGACGATGTCGGCAATGTCGGCGGGATGCAGTTTGGCCAGGCCCTCATGCGAAATCTTCAGCTTCACCCGGCGGGCCGGATCGGTCTCGATGACGTCGACGAAGTTCCACGGAATCGTGCGCGGAGGAATCTTGACCAGCAGCGCCTGCAAGGCTGCCTTAGGCGCGATGCCGCGCAAAAGGCGCCGGACCGCGCCGCGCGCCCCGACATCGACCGAAAACACGCGCAGAACGGGACGTTCGGGGATCAACCCCTTTTGAGGCTCTACGTGCAGGTCGACATCGTTAACCCGGACCACTTTTCGGCCGTTGATGTCGATTACCTGCTGATCGAGCAGATCGCGCTCCAGTAGAAACAGCCCTTCCGCGCCGTTGGCCGCCGGCCATTCCGCCGCCGCTGTGTTGGCCCGGACGCCTCCGTTGATCGCTGACACGGCAGTAAAGGACAGCACCCGGTTGCCCGACCTAGTCCTGACGATCAGGGATGTGATACGCGAGCGGTCTTCCTGCGGCGTCATGGTGACTTCGCGCACACGTCCGCTCGCCGCGCCGGATGGGTCATACACGGTCGCGCCCAACAGTTCGCTGAGGGCAATTGTCGTCATCCCGCTAGAGAATAACCAAAGTTGCGCCTGATTCGGAATCAAAATCTGGAGTTTCAGTAGTCACGAGTCAGTACAATCCCAACCCGTATAATTCATAAAGAGTGCGCCACGTCTTCGACATCTTCGGTCAGACCCTCCGCACCCTCTGGGCGCACAAACTCCGGTCTTTCCTGACCATGTTTGGCATTGCCTGGGGCGTCGGTTCCCTGCTCTTGCTGGTCGGTTTGGGAGAAGGATTTCGCTCCGGCAACCGCAAACAGTTCGACTCCTTGGGCGAAAACGTGATGTTTATCTGGTCCGGTCGGGCGCCGATGATGCAGGGCAGCTTCACGGCGCTGCGGCAGTACTACCTGACCTACCGCGACTATGAGGACATCCTGCGCGAATGCCACAGTGTGGGAGCGGCTACGCCACTCATCCAGCGCAACGATATCCGCGCGGTCAGCGACTTCTACCAGGCCAGCGGACAGATTATCGGCGCGCACCCCGAATTCAATAAGATCCGGTACATGCCTCTCAAGGAAGGCCGCTGGATCAACGAAATGGATGATCAGCAGAAGCGTCCCGTGATTGTGCTCGGCGATGAGACCCGTCGCACACTTTTTCTGGGCCGTCCTGCGGTCGGCAGCACAATTCTTCTCAGTGGCATACGCTTCACAGTCATCGGTACGTTAGAACGAATCGGCCATGGAGACAACATGGCCCTGAATCTAAAGAGCATCGTGCCATTCAACACCATGCGGGAATATTTCCGCCTGACTAACGTCGGCATTGACCCTGACGTTATATCCGTCATCGACTATCAACCTAAGGCACGCGCGCTGCACCAGGCCGCAGAGCAGGAAGTCCACGAAATCATCGCTCGTAACCATGGCTTCGATCCCAATAATCCCGACTCCTTCGACGAATGGGACACGGTGAAGACCGTCGACCAGATTGGCAAGATTTTCGACGCCATGAATATGTTCCTGGGGAGTGTGGGGCTGGTAACGTTGGCCCTGGGCGCAATCGGCATCGTCAATATCATGCTGGTGGCGGTTGCCGACCGCACCCGCGAGATCGGCCTGCGCAAGGCGGTAGGCGCCACCAATGCCAGCATCATGTTTCAGTTTTTCGTGGAAGGCGCCTTCCTGACTCTGCTCAGCGGCGGAATCGGCATCGCAGGGGCCGCCGGGCTGATGGCGCCATTCTCCGGAGTAGAACTGGGGCCGGGATTCGACGCCCCGAAACTGGTCCCTGCGACGGCAGCTCTGGCCGTTCTGTCGCTGGCCATTGCCGGCATCGCGGCCGGCCTTTATCCGGCGCGCCGGGCCGCGGCGCTGGAACCGGTTGAGGCACTGCGCAAGGAATAATTCGCAAGGACGGACATGGACCAATTGCCAAACCGGATGCCGGACGCGGGAGGGCTCGCTGGCATTCAAGACGCCCACGCCGGTGAAAAGCCGCACCTCCGCAAAGCAGTCGGCACTCCGGTTCTGGTCGCTTACCGCGATCTTCTACGCCAAGCCGTTTCCGCCATGCGCCACAACCTGCGCCGCACTCTGCTCACGATGGCGGGCATGGCATGGGGCATTGCCACGGTGGTTCTGCTACTCTCCTATGGCGACGGCTTCGGGCGCGCCATCCAGAATATTTTCGAAAGCTTCGGAGCCACCGCGGTTGGCGTCTTTCCCGGCCGCACTTCGCAGCAGGCGGGAGGCAATAAGGCCGGCGTGCTGGTGCGCTTCACCAACGACGACGTCGACCTGCTGCACAACAACGTTCCACTCTGCCGCCACATTGCGCGCATGCTGCGAAAAGATTCGACCGTGCAGAACGACAACCGGTCCTTCACTTTTCCCGTAACCGGCATTGACCCCGCCATGCTCGATATCTGGAATCTCGAACTCGAGGAAGGGCGATTCCTCAACGACGCCGACAACATGCAGCACGGGCTCTATGCCGTCCTTGCCTCCGAAGCTCGCGACAAGCTGTTTTCCGGCATGCCTGCTGTTGGCCAGACAATTCGAATTGATGGTGTAACTTTTGAGGTCATCGGCGTGGGCAAGCCGCGCATGCAGGAAGGCGACAACGATGACAACCGCGTCGTCTATATTCCGTACAACTCGATGGATGTGATCAAGGATAATCACTATCTGGACGGAATCTGGCTCGACTCCGCCGGCCTGAACCATGAAAAGATGGAAAAGACGATCCGCGAAACCATCGCTACCGCTCACAACTTCAAGCCCGACGATCACCGCGCCCTGTTTGTCTTTGACGCGCAGAAACAACTCTCGCAGTTCGGCATTATCAGCATGGCTCTGAAGGTTTTGCTGGCGTTTATCGGCACCATCACGTTAGGGATCGGTGGCGTGGGCCTGATGAACATCATGCTGGTTTCCGTGACCCAGCGCACCCGCGAGATCGGCGTAGAAAAAGCTCTGGGCGCCCGGCGGCGTGACATTCTTGTCCAGTTTCTGGCCGAAGCCATGGTCATCACGGCGTTTGGTGGCGTGCTGGGCATTCTGCTTTCTTATATCGTCTCTTTGTCTGTGGGGCGCCTGACCTTGTATAGCGCGATGGCCGAGCACGCTGAAGCAGGAGATATCCGCCTCATCGTCTCGCCCATGATTCTTGTCGTGGCAACGTCCATCCTCGCAGTGGTCGGCGTGATCAGCGGCATGGTCCCGGCCGTGCGCGCCGCAAACCTGGATCCGATTGAAGCGCTGCGCTACGAATAGACGCAACCAGCGCGCGCGGACAAGAGCCAGGAATCGGCCACGGATTAACACTGATTCTCCCGGATCATGGTTTTGTCTTTGTTCGATCCCGTATCTATCCGCGGAATCCGTGTCAATCCGTGGCCACTCTAATGTTTTCCCGTAAGGTCACGGATCAGATCTGCTTCCGCCTGACGGTAGGGCGTACCGTCGGGATGGAGCACCTCGTGAAACCAAACCGGCGGCGGTTCCTTGACATAAGGATGCCGCCACGACTCCCAAGGCATATTGGTCTGGGTTTTACCCACCACGAATCCCCAGTTGATCGCTCCTACGTGCTCTTGCTTCGCAATCGGCAGGATCGTATCGAAGGTGCTGCCGACCGAGCGCGCCATGAATTCAGTGCAGATCAGCGGCCGGTTGTACTTCTTCAACCACTCGATTTCGCGCCGAAAATTCTCCGGCCAGCTGTAGTTGTGAAAGGTGAGGATGTCGGACTCGCGCAACTGAATGCGCTGCAGTTCGTCCAGGGCAGACTCCTCTTTCCTGGTATCGACCTCCCACACGCCGCTGGTGAGAGGCTGCGAAGGCTTGGCTTCCCGCGCCCACTCGAACGCCTGCGGCAAGAGGGCCGCAACCCGGGCATGTTTCTCTTTCTTGTTCAGCTCTGTCTTGGGATAGTTTCCGGTATTGTCAGAGCCAGGCTCGTTCCAAACGTCCCAGGCCAAAATGCGGTCGTCGTTCGCAAATGCTCCCACGACTCCCTGCACGTACGCCTTCAGGCGCCGATACTGGGCGGGGTCGGACAACCCCTTCGCACCGGGACTCTGTACCCATCCCGAATTGTGCACACCCGGAACCGGGGCATGCTGCACACCCAACTGGGGGACCGGATCCCAGCAGGAGTCGAAGATGACCAGGATTGGGCGGATGTGGTGTTTTGCCGCGATTGTCAGGAACTGCTCGATGCGTTTCCGAAAGCCTGGAGCATCCTGCTGCCAAAGCAAGTCATGAAGAAACACGCGCATCGTATTCATCCCAAGCGCCTCCGCCCATCCCAGTTCCGTATCGATCTGGGCCGGATCAAAGGTCGCCTCCTGCCACATCTCCAATTCGTTAATGGCAGACTTTGGGATGTAGTTACTGCCCACCAACCAAGGCTGCTGTGCGTACCAGTCATTGGCCTTCTGCTCGGTCCACCGCGAGGTTTGCGCCCTCGCGAATGGGGCACAGGCACTGAACACAATCAGGACCACCGCCATACAAAGGCATTTAGGTCGATTCACGATGTGAACTCCGCTTAGCATTTATATGCCAGGGACGCGGGCGGATCAATAGTTCCGGGGCCAAAAGCGAGCCTAGTTTAAAAGGGCAGGCCTTCCTGCCGCGCCGCGACTTGGTGAAATTACGGACGTTGCCCCAACGGGGGAAATGAAGCTCTTCTTTCCTCACTATCCAGAAAGGAGATTGACAACGTGCGATACACAGGACCGAATCAGAAACTGGCGACCCTCGACGGTTCAACCTCTCACAACAACCCTGTCCCGATTCGCATGGTGATCAGAAATTTTCCTAGATATGCAAAACATCTTAACTCTCTGCCGATCCTCGAGAACATCCGCCTGGTAGTGGTAGCGGATTTCATCGCTGAAAGTTACAAGCCGGGTTTTCTGCCCATTCTCGGAGTTCGGCTCATCGGTCATGCTGACAGAGACTTTCAGCGGGGACCTCTGTTCGAGGAGCAGATCAGCGAAGAGCGCGCCAAGACTGTGGAAACAAGGCTGCGCAACGACGTTGGAATTCGGACCTTCACCTTCAGCATCGTGCAAACAGTACCGAATCCCAACGTCCCCAGGCCCTCGGCCATTCAGTGGGTCAGCGCGGGAGTGGGAGCGTCGGAACCCGATGAGGAGAACGTGCGTCTGCACAAGACGCCGGCAAATATGAACGAGGAAGATCGCAAATGGAACCGGCGAGTGGAAATCATTCTCGAGCCGGGAGATATCCCGGTTCCAGACGAAGACGCCGATCTCATCGTCCGCAAGGTGCTGGACGATTGGGGAAGACCTCATTTGCCCCCGCCTCCTCCAGGTACTCCGCCTCCATCCATGCCGAACTTCTACTGGCACTTTGTCGTGCCGCCCAAGCCCGATGAGTGGAAGAAACTCAAGAAAAAAATCAAAGAGGCCTTGAAGAATTTCGACGTGGAAACGGCCCTCGAGACGATTAAGGACAAACTGCTTCCGGATGCACCTTCGGGTGGATGGCAGGATGATCTCCGTTCCCTGGTTGACGAATTGGAGAAAGCCCGGCGAGAGGGCCTAAAGGAATGGTGGAAGGACGACGACGACTAGGCGACTGGAGCTCTGGCTATTGCTGAGCCCATCCAGTCAAGCCATTGCCTCAGAGTGGGCTCTTGCTGCATTTGCCGGTCACTCCAGGCCCAGACTCGCCAGAGCGTCTTCGAGCAGCGCGGTGTCGATGGTCAACCGGCGCCCATCCTTCTTCATGTCTTCGAGTTCATCGAAAGCGCGGAACAGGCGGAGCTTGACGGCGGCATACTGCTCGGCATCGTTCAGCGAGCGGCCGTGCTCTTTACTCCAGGCCGCCAGCGGGCCTTCGGAAAGAAACACACTCACCGAGTACGTCAGCTTGCGGTCGGAACTCACATCGAAGACAAATTCCGTTGCCGGCGCAAGGGGGTCGTCGGCCAATGCCGCGCGTTTCCCGACGAAGTAATACTGGTAGACGTATCCTTGGCCACCCGTGTAGGTCTTCAGACGCCGAACCGTCATGGCAACATTATGGAACGCCGACCGGCCGCGTGTCGTGTCCCTTGCGGCGCCCACCGGATTTTGATCGTATGCTATTTCCATGGCCAATAAGCTTTTCGCCCTGACCGCGGTCTTGTGGGCGAGTGCGTTCGCTGTCGCCCAAAACACAACTCCGACCGCACGCCCCCGCGCCTCAGACTTGGGGCTGAAGGTGGGCATCCTGCCAACCGGGGCGCTCGATGCGATCACGGATGTCGGCGGCGTCGAAGTCGGGCATACGACCATTATTCGTGGCGACAATGTCCGCACCGGCGTCACCGCCGTCCTGCCGCATTCCGGCAACCTCTATCGCGAGAAGGTGCCGGGCGCGATTTTCGTGGGCAACGGTTTCGGGAAGCTGGCGGGCTCCACGCAGGTCGAGGAAATGGGAGACATCGAAACGCCCATCTTGCTAACCTCCACCACGAGCGTGCCCCGCGTAGCTGACGCGCTGATCGGCTACATGTTGTCGCTGCCGGGCAACGAGGATGTGCTATCGATCAACCCTGTGGTCGGAGAAACCAATGACGGATACTTGAACGACATTCGGGGCCGCCACATCACGCCCGACGACGTGGTCGCCGCCGTCAAGAATGCAAAGGGCGGTCCGGTCGAGGAAGGCGCTGTCGGCGCGGGCACCGGGACGGTGGTCTTTGGCTGGAAAGGCGGCATTGGGACCTCATCGCGCCGATTGCCTGCCAGTCTCGGTGGGTACGCCGTTGGTGTCCTGGTGCAAACGAATTTCGGCGGCGTCCTCACAATTGCTGGCGCTCCCGTGGGACAGGAACTGGGCCAGTACTACCTGCGTAAGGAGCTACAGCAGGCCGGCAGCGGGAAAGACAAGGCAGATGGATCGTGCATGGTCGTCGTGGCCACGGACGCGCCGCTGGACGCGCGCAACCTGAAGCGGCTGGCCGCGAGGGCGTTGCTGGGCCTTGCGCGTACGGGAAGTTCGGCGTCAAACGGCAGCGGAGACTATGCCATCGCATTCTCGACTGCGCAGCACGTGCGCATCCATGCCAACGACAAAGCGCTGACTCGGAACGTGGAAGTGATGACCAACGACGCCATGTCGCCGCTGTTTCTGGCCGCAATCGAAGCCACCGAGGAGGCAGTGTACAACTCGATGTTTAAGGCGACGACGATGACCAGCAACGGACACACGGTTGAGGCTCTGCCGATCGAAAAGACCGTGGAGGTACTGAAAGAACACCGAATAATTAAGTAAGGCCGCACCCGTGTTGATGCCAGTCAGCCAACCACCCGGGATCAGTCCGCAGAGCAAGTCAAAAGCAATCTCGTTCGACGCCAGTCGGGATGTCCTCCAGACTGACTCCGTTCGAGGTTCGATGACTACTTGTCCCTGAGCGGCACTTTACGTTGCAGCTCGTCGATGAAATTTTCTAGAAAAATCACGTGGCCGGAGTCTGGTTGGGTTGAGCCTCCGGCGTAGGTGCACACGGCGATGCGCTTCCCATCAGGGGAAACGTCGTACTGGGCTCCAACCGCGCCGCCCATCGTCAGAGCTACACTCTGCCCCGACCACTGGCGCGGCTTTTCTCCCACAAACGAGTCGCCTTTTGCCGAGTAGTTGGCGACCATAATCCGATCGGCGGGGACATCAAAGAAAAACAGCTCCTTGCCGTTTCGAGAGAAGATGGGCGATGTTCCGCCGTCGCTTGAGACTTGCCAGTGACCGCCTTTGTCGGGAAACGCGCGCACATAAACCTGGGAAACTCCCGACTCGTTGGAGCTGTATGCCAGCCAGCGTCCGTCGGGAGAGAAGCTCGCACCCCGGTTCCCAAAATTCGTGCGCTGGAACAACTCCGGCTTTCCCGCTTTCGATTGCGCTCCTTCGCGTTCCACCGGTACGGTCCAGAGTTCGAACCCTTGTGGCCCGCTCCGATAAAAGGCCAGGTGTTTGCCATCGGGTGCGAAAGCAGAGGGATATTGAAATTCCTTGCTCTCGGTCAGAGGCTCGGGCCTGCTGCCGCCGTCGGCGCGCGCGAACGAGATCCCATCCGCGGCCTGATAAGCAATGTATTGGCCGTCGGGTGTCCATACCGGGTGAGTTCCATTCCGTTCGCCGGTCAACGGCGACAAGGTGTCGCGCCGAATGTCGTAGATCCAAATCCCGGAATGCACGTCGTCGTTTGCCACCGCCAGGCGCGCGCCGTCGGGAGAGAAGTGGGGATTTACGAAGAGGCCAGGCTTGTCGAGCAGCGGTTGCGACTTGCCATCCGCAGTCAACCATTGGATGACTACACGCGAGGTGTCGATGTCGCGGCTCCGGTACACCAGCGTCCCCGTCCGCGAAAAGCCCACCTTGGCTGAGCCGAACATCGAGGAATAAGAAACCTGCTGCAACACGGGCTTGGGCGTGCCAGAGGTCTCCAGTTTCTCCTGATCGAAAGGAACTGCGAACAGCGTTCCCCGGTTCACATAGACGAGGTAGCCCTTGCCGCCTGACACAGGCAGATAACGCCCGTACGTTCCTCCGCGCTGCAGGGTCTTCCTGCGGTGGTCCGCCAGGGTTAAGACTTCAATTCTGGCGTCATCAAAACCGATGGTGGAATTTTCGACGGTGAAGAGAATCTCTTTGCCGCCGGGCAGGATCTGCGGCCACCGATGCGTGCGTTCTTCTCCCACAAGCTCGGTGACCGGGGTGGGAGTGCCGCCAGCGGAGGAAACCTGTGACAGTCCGCCGGAGATGCGCAGACTCGCGATAATGTTGCCGTCTTCGCCCCAATCGGCGCCAGTGTAAGAAGACGAGGCGTCGCACAGAACGACCTCGGCGCCGCCATCCACCGAGATTTTTCTCAGTTTTCCGCTGGCCGCAAAACCAATCCACTGACCATCAGGGGAAAAGAATGGGCTGGTCGCGCCTGGCGTGATCGGCAGTTCGGTGGCGCCTGGTTGGTCGAGCTTGCGGGTGAAGAGGCGGTTCCGGGAAAGGTAGGCAATACGCGTGCCGTCGGACGAAAGAATGATGTCGGACCCGCCCAACGCGTTCAAATAGACGTCGCGACCCAGATCCACTTCCAGCCGCACGAGCGGCTTCAACTCCGCCGGGCGCGTGGAGTGGTAGGCGACCCATGAAGTGGCCAGCGCGACGAGGGCGAGCACTCCCGCCGCAACCCAGGGCAGCCAGGTGGAACGTGCAGGCGGAGCCGCTGCAGTGCCTCCGCCGCTTGGTGCTTGTGCAATCCACTCCAGCTCGGCTCTGAGGTCCCGAGCGCTTTGCCAGCGGTTCTCGGGATCCTTCTCCAAACACCGCTTGAGGGCCCGGTCCAACGCTGGCGGCGCCACGTCGCCAATGGACGGCGCCGGGCGTTCCATGATGGCAGCGATTACGGTGGCAGGAGAAGCACCATCAAATGCGCGTTTTCCCGTCAGCATTTCGTAGAGCACCAAGCCAAAAGAAAAGATGTCGCTGCGAGCGTCAACCTCCTGCCCCGTGCCCTGTGCCTGCAACTGCTCCGGTGACATGTAATAGAGCGTGCCCACAATTTCGTTCTTGCCGGTGAGCGCCATCGTGAGGGTGGCGTCGACAGGGCGATCGGCGGAATGTCCGCTCTTTGTCGCGCTGGACTTTGCCAGGACGATCTTGGCCAGGCCGAAGTCCAGCAGCTTGACGCCGCTCTTGGTGACGAGAATGTTCGCCGGCTTAAGGTCGCGATGGACAATGCCCTTCTTGTGGGCAGCGTCGAGGGCATCCGAGATCTGCACCGCGTAGTTAAGCGCTTGAGCGAGCGGCAACGGACCGCGGAGGACGGAGCCCTCGACGTACTCCATGACCAGGTAGTTCGGCCCGATATCATGCAACGTACAAACGTGGGAGTGATTCAGCGAGGCTACGGCATGCGCTTCGCGTTCGAAGCGCTCGGAGAACTGTTCGTTCGAAACCTTGACCGCGACAATCCGATCCAGCCGTGTATCGCGAGCTTTGTAGACTTCGCCCATTCCTCCGGCGCCAAGCAGCGCGAGGATTTCATAAGGCCCCAACCGAGTTGCGGGTGCCAGCGGCATTGGAATCCAGTAATTGTACCGTCTTGCCGACTACACCGCCTCGAGACCCCCGGAATCGCTATTCCACCGCAGAAAAGGCCGTGTTAAGGTGCCTCGGAACAGATTTTCTTGCCAGAGAGGGAAACCGATGCGGAGACGAACATTCCTGAACATGACGGCCGGCGCCGCGACCGCGCTGGCCGTGAAACCTTGGGCGCGGGCTGAGGAGCAGGCGCAGAAAAATCCAGTGGTCTATCCCGATCCTGCGGTTGAAGCAGTTGATCCGCGCTTCGCAAAATACAAAGTTATCAACGCCGCGGTCGAGCGCTTGCATACCGGCACGCGATGGGCGGAGGGGCCGGTATGGGTTGCCGATGGCCGGTATCTGCTTTTCAGTGACATCCCCAACAACCGAATGCTGCGATGGCTTGAGGACACCGGAGAGGTCAGCGTTTTCCGCAGCCCTTCGAACTACAGCAACGGCAACTTCCGCGACCGCCAGGGCCGGCTGCTCACCTGCGAGCACGACACGCGCCGGGTCACGCGAACCGAGTCGGACGGCACCATCACCGTGCTCATGGATCATTTTCAGGGCAAGTTGCTCAACGCGCCAAATGATCTGGTGGTGCACTCGGACGGGGCGATCTGGTTCAGCGATCCGGGTTACGGCATCATGACGAATTACGAAGGCCACAAGGCCCCTTTCGAGCTTCCCGCCAACGTGTACCGGCTCGACCCTAAGTCGGGCCAGGCGACCGTCGTGGCCGACGACATGGATAAACCCAACGGCCTGTGTTTCTCTCCCGACGAGAAAAAGCTCTACATCGTGGATACGGGAATTCCAAAGTATCCCGGCGACCCGCGTCCGATTCGCGTCTATGACGTCGTGGATGGTGAGCGACTGAAGAACGGCCGGCGTTTTGTGAACATGGCGCCGGGATCATCCGATGGAATCCGATGCGATGTGGACGGCAACGTCTGGTCCGCCGCCGGATGGGCCGGCGAAGGCTACAACGGAGTCCACGTGTTCGCCCCCGACGGCACCCTCATCGGCAAGATCCATCTTCCGGAAACCTGCGCCAACCTCTGCTTCGGCGGCGCCAAGAAAAATAGGCTATTCATGGCCGCGAGCCAGTCTCTGTATGCAGTCTACGTCGAGACCCAGGGCGCCCAAACGCCTTGACCGGGGTGGTTGCTGGGGAATTTGTTGAAGAGGCAAAGTCCTTTTGATAGGGACATCGCACAGCCGGGAATGTTCCTACACCCCACCTTAGAACTGGAGAGCGGTTCTGGTCGGAGTTCGCTGCACGGGGCAGGGTTCGTATGTGTGCGCCTGCGCGCGCGGGGATCTGAGTGCCAACGCCGGTTAACAACGGTTGCTAAGCCACAAGCAACGGGATAGCAAATCTCTCCGCCACTTCCGTAGGGCTGTCAATTCGTCCAACGAGCGTAGTCCGTCCACGAAGCCTGACCCACCGGAATCAAACGACTTCGGATTTTCGGACACCTCATCTGCATTCGGTACAAGACGGCGAACCCGTAGTGCTTCATCCACCGTCCGTTCCCTATTGACATGAAAATGGGGTCAACTTGTGCGTGTACGCTCATGGAGCATGGTCGGCGAAAGTCTGTTTTACACTCTGGATGAAGTGAGGCCGTTTTTAAGTTTGATCGGGAACGCGCGTTTTGAACCAATCTGTGTCGCGCCACTCCTGCGCTGGGTGTGGGGTGGGGCACCGGGCGAAGTCGGATTCCCGGACACCCCACACCTAAATGAAGAGGGGGATCAATACTTGAGAGTTACCTGCTTCGGCAATGATCCGCCGTAGCCGCATTGTGGAGTCAATCCCGAGGATAGGTTGGTTACGGACCAGGCCGGGTTGGCGATCTTGACAAAGCTGTCGTTGAAGAGCCCCAGGTTATAGAAAGCGATTGAGCCATTGGAGGGGTAATCGCCGCACCGGGCGATGTTATAGACCTCCAGGGCGCCGGCAAAAGCCCAATTGAAGGTCTGCCCCTGACTTGAGGTATTGAGCAGCTCAGAGAAATTTCCCGACGTCAGATCCCATGTAACGATGTCCCATGTGGGGCAGGACAGTGTTCCCGCGGCACAGGTGTCGAACATATAGCCGAGGATCACGTCCCCGGAATTGACTCTTGTCGGCGGGGCTTCAAAGACAGTGCCACTCGCGCAGCAATTCCAACTGGCGATGCCCCACGCTGAGGCGTAATCGGAGTTCCACCCCAAGACCGGCTGAACGATCGTCACAACATCCTTGTAGTCCTCCAGGCCAGGGAACAGGTACACGGTCTGGCCGTCGTTGGTGCTCGGCGCCGGGGGCACGTTCCAGTAGGCAGACAGTTCGCCATAGGAGGACGTCGTGGTGGTGCTCGCATATTCGACCCAGGCATGGCCGATCGTGGGCTGCTTCACGTCCCGCTCATCCCCGATGACCTTTTCTCCGTCGGCTTTGAAATGGGGATAGGCGCACACATGGATGTTCTCGGAGGTTCCATTCGCGTGTCGGATGGCGTTTTCATCGTGCCGCACTTCATCCCCTTTAGCCAAGTGCGCGACGCAGCTGGGATGGAAGTAGCCGAATGGCGTGATGACAAAATCTGCCGGAACTGGCGCTGGGCGCTTTGGTCCAGCGGGAGTTAGAGCTTGGGCTGCGGTCAGGCCAGCAACAAGCATGATGAGGGCGATCGACTTGAGAAGTCTGGAGTACGCTGAGATACAGAACATCGTTTTACTCTCCTGTGGGGGACAGGGCTTTGGCATGCGGTGCTTGCCGAGGGAGAATCCGTCGAGCGAATTCGCCCGCCCCGTCCACTTTCCGCTCTGATAGTGTGGCGCCACCGGAATTCGTATCACCCCATCGAGGAAAACAACCGGCTCACTTGGCGACCGTTGCGACCGCCGATTCTGTAATTGCTGAGCATACAGGAAGGGAAATCCCCTTCACAGTCCTCAGCAGAGGCTACTGACGACAAATTCGAATCTATCTACGAGGGGGCATCACGGTGGGTGGCGGACCTTCTGGGTGGTCGCGCAAATACTGCTGGAATGGTTCGTTGCGTAGCATAAAGCGGAATCCTCTCCGCGTGTTTGTATCAACGGTCGTTTGCAAATCCAATGCGTCGAAAGGAACCACGTGTTCCGTTGGTTTCGCACCATTCTCTTCAATCATCGCGAAATGAAGCTGGTCGTCGACGACCCAGTAATCGGTCACGCTGAGAATCGTCCCGTCTTTCAAGAACAGCTGCGGTAGGTCGGTTCTCTCTTCACCGTAGACGTACACCGGAGTCTCGTTCACCTGCGAAATATAGTTTGTTGGACCAGGGGAGGAGACCGTGGTCGAACCGAGCGTCCAAAACCAGAAGAGGTCACAGGTCGCCGCCCCACAGGAGTTCAATCCCCAGAATGGTCCGCCGAAAAGAAAGGGGGGTTCGTAAACGACCAACACTGGCGGAAATCGGCGAATCGGACGCCGAGGAGGGAGAAAGATAGCCGTGCCGGGTGCCCCCGCAGATGGGGCTATCGAACTCCGAGGAGTGGAAATCGGTGCGTAGATAATCGGCGCGTGCATAATCGGCGCTGAAGAAATCGGAACGTGGGGAATCGGCGGGGCCGATATATGAACCACTCCTCCCGTGCGGGCGGCGGAGTGCTGTGCCAAAGCCGGCGATGTGGAGACGCAAACAACGAGAGGGCAGGAAACGACGATAAGGAATTTCTTGAGGATCCGGCGGCGAACTAAGGGCGACATAGCCTCACCCTCCTAACAGTCTGCGCGGATGGCGCTGACTCATTACTGACAAGTGTAATCCCTTAACCGCCCGGTTGCTATTTTTGGGCGAGGGCTGGGGGGAGAGATCATGGCTGCGGCTCGTGAGGTTGGAGCGAAAGACGCAACTCACGCCACGAGAAACCAATTCGCACGAGCGGTCGCTGTTCGAAACTCGCGTGATCATCAACCACGGGTCAAAATAGTTTCCCCGCACACTTGTGATGAGGCCTGGTTACGCCAGCTGATCCCCGGTGGCATCCCCAGACGTGTTGAAGTCGAGTCGCATCTCATTGGTGGGCCTGAATCCAAGTCGTTCATATAAAGGACGTCCGTCATCGCTCGCGTGCAGCGCAACACTTGAGAACTGGTTCTCTCGACACCACGCAATCATTCTCTTCATCAGCTCATGCGCCACGCCGCGCCGTCGGTGATCGCGCTCCACATATAGGTTGAGAATCATCGCCCTTTGTGGGTGAAGCTGCCCAAGGACCCCGGGCCAGGGACTGATGACGATCCCGCCACCACCGATCACGTTCCCGCTCGCATCGACTGCAAGAAAGCCACGATAGGAACCTCGCGGCAGCGCCTGTGAGAAATATTCGGTCGCTGCCCTTTCCATCAGGTCGAGCGCAGCCTCGTCGCGTCGCCCCATATCCCACCACATCAGGCGGCGGTGCCGCAGCAATACAGGTATATCTGAACTCGTTGTTTCACGGATCAACACCTGAGCCATTTACTCGGTCTCCTATTTCGTCTGCTTAAAGATTATGAACAATCGCCTCATCCCTACAAAGACCCTAAATGAGTGTAAACGCCTCGATCACATCAACAACGGAAGTTGGGATTATCGAGAATCAACTCGGTCTGATTCGCGTTGTCAGGAACACACCGGGAAGAAAAGAATAAGACGGCACAGATAACGTGCCCATCGCTGTAAACTCAGCTGGATTGTCAACCAGCCGAATCTTACTCGGATTCGAGAGCTTGTAGAGGATGGCAATCTGCTGGCCTCAGTGAGGCTGCTTGGCCTCCTCATGTTGCGGCTTCTTGACAAAGACGTGGTAGGTAACGGCGTCCCAGGCGTTGTGAATGCCTGTGAAGAGCAACAACAGCGCCGCCGCTGCGATGCCAAACATGGGCTCGTAAGAATGGGCGCGAGCCGCGTATGCTGATACGGCCAGCATGGCGTACGCCGCCAAGGGCAGCAGAGCATGAAACAACCAGTCTTCGAAGACGGGCTGATACGCGGTTTGCACTCGCAGACGCCGAGCCACGATGATGGCATATGCAAGTCCACCGAAGCCTAGCAGGAAACAAATTACCGAGGCTCCGACAATGCCGTGCCAGGGAGCGCTCAGGACGGCCGAGAGTAGCAGCACGGATCCGAAATGAACGATGGTGGGCGTCGCATATGCGCCGCCAGCCTGCTCCTGGCCTGGTGTGTGAGGCATGGTGGCGACCAGAGTGATGACTACGAACTGCAAGCCGATCAGAGCTCCGGCCGAGGATCCCACGATTACGAAGAAGTTCACCCAGCGCGAGAGTTCGGTCATTTCATCCCCAATTCAGTTCGAGTGCCTCGCGGGTAAAGATACTGCAATCGACGAAATTGGATCACGCCCACAGTCGAGTCTGTTGACGCAATCTGGCGATGTCTCTGGTGGGCGGACTTCCGAAAAAGCGGCTGTATTCGCGACTGAACTGCGAAGAGCTTAGATAGCCCACGCGCTGACTCGCAGTGCCCGCGTCCATCATTGTCGACAACATCAGACGCCTCGCCTCCTGCAGGCGCAGCACCTTCTGATAGTGCAGTGGGCTCATCGAAGTGACGGACTTAAAATGCTCGTGGAAAGAGGACACACTCATGTGCACCAGCCCGGCCAACGTTTCCACCTTCACGGGTTGAGAGTAGTTCTCACGCAGCCAGGAAATCGCCTTCGCAACTCGCTGCACGCTGGACTCGGCAAAACCCATTTGAGCCACGCGGACACCGATGGGGCTGCGGAGGAGCCGGATCAGAATCTCATCCATCACCAGCGGGGCGAGAAGTTTAGCATCGCCTGACTCTGCCAGGCATTCCATCAACCTGGTAGCGGCGTTGATAATGCTCTCATCGACCGGAGTCACATAAACCCCGCTTCTCTCCTGAGCAGGAGGCAAGCCGTGAGGAAAGACCCGCAAGACCAGCGTGGCAATCTTGTGCGGGTCGAGGTCCAGCCTGAGGGCGAGGTACGGTTCACAATGGCTGGCCTGCGTGACCTGGGCCGCGACTGGCACAGCCACCGAAAAGACGATCATGCGCGAGCCGTCGTACTCGTACACGTCCTGCCCCACGATAACGGTCTTTGCTCCTCGTGCGGCGATGCACAACGAGGGCAAGCCGAGGGCATGCACACACTCGCTGTTGACTCGGGAATAGCGGCTGGCGTGCAAGCCGGGGAGGCGCAATTCAAAACTGCCGTCGTGGGGGGCATAGGCGGCGATTAAACGGGCCAACTTGGCTAAGGCTGGTTGGCTCGGCCCGTCAACTTTGGCGGGCTTGGGGAACGACGCGATTTTTCCGTTGCTTTTCACGCCTTCGAGAATACTTGGTTTTGTAATCATAATGGTGCGCAGATCTCAAACGCTTACGTCTTCAAAAGCGCTTGCACATAAGCGGGCTTCATTGGAAGCCGCCGAATGACCTTTCCGGTTGCGTCGTGGAGCGCCGCTGCGATGGCTGGCGCAGCGAGTGCATTCGCAGCTTCCGAACCTCCGCCGTACGCGCCGACTTTCGGATTGTTGAGCAGCACGACTTTGATTTCAGGTATGTCGGCCATCGTTAGGATGGGATAGCTATTCCAATCATCCTGCGTGATTCCGCTTTCATCAAACATCAGCTCTTCGAGCAGCGCATGGCTGATTCCCATGACCGCACCGCCTTCGACATTCCGCTTCAACTGCATCGGGTTCACTACAATGCCGGGATCGACAGCGATCGTGTACTTCTCAACGACGATCGCACCGGTACTGGGAGTGACGGCGATCTGACAAACGCAGGCCCAGTAGGTTCCACTGCGCAACATTAGCGAGACTCCACGACCCCGCGCGGGCGTTGATCCGGTGGACACAGCATCGGGTTGCGGGGAGGGACGCGTGTCCCATCCGGAAGCGTCACGGACTGCTTTCAACACGCCGATGGCCCGCTCTTCGCTTGCGTGGTCGATGCGGAACTGGAGGGCGTCCGCTCCCGCAAGCGCTGCGGCCTCGCTCATTGCCAGCTCCCGTGGATAGTTCTGCTGGAACTGCCCTGGCGTGCGCATGCTGTGGTCGCGAAGACCGACGGCGAGAGGCGAGGCTTTCTGTCCCACCTGGAACGTGCCATGGCCGCGCTCCATCACATTCGGTACTGGTGCATAAACCCACGGATCTTCAAGGCCGTTGACGGTGGAAGTTACGCCATCAGAATGCACCTGAGGGGCAGCCATGGTGGGCAGCCCCGCCAGGAGAGCGCCTAGCGGCCGATCATCCTGCATGGCGGGCATGTAGTGGTCGATTTGATACGCAGCCAGTTTTCCTTTTTCATCGATGGCAATCTGAACGTCGGAAAACGAAACCGCGGCTTGCGTGGACCACTGCATATCGTCAGCGCGCATCCACTGGACGCGGACGGGTTTGCCGACGGCTTGTGACAGGAGAACGGCCTCGTCTTCAGCGCCTGCGTTTCCTCCGTTCGACCTGCCGTAATGGCCGGGTCCGGGATACGAATGCACGATCAGATGATCAAGCGTGGTGCCGAGCATCAGCGCAATTTCGCCCCGAAGCGCCTGTGGATTCTGATTGTGCGTGTAGATGTGCACCGTGCCGTCAGGCTTGACATCGCCAACGGCCATGGTCGGGCCAATCGGCGCGTGCTTCATGTAGGACAACTGATAGGTGGCGGAAAGCTTCTTGTATGCCGACTCGAGCGCGGGGCCGACATCGCCCTTGGAAGTCTTACTCTTCTCGACAGGTGCGGAGGTCCAATCTGCCTCCTCCCGAAGGTGCTGGTAGAGTTTCGCGTTGCCGGGCAGGCCCTTCCACTCGGTCCACTTCGTGCCGCCGGCTACCTGGTCGGCCGCCTGGATCGCTTCCCACTCCGTGGGCGCCACCACTCCGACGAGATTACCCTTCACGACGACTTGCGAATTCGGGAACTTGGTTTTGTCTAGTTGACCGGCGGACACGAGTGTCGAGCCCAGTGTCTTCGGATGTACCACCCGCGCGTGCAACATGCCCGGCAGGCGCACATCGGTTGCCCAGGTTTCCTTGGCCGCCACTTTCGAACTGATGATGGAATTCTTGAACGACTTGCCGATGACTGTATACTCGCTAACCGGTTTCATCGGCGGATTGCCCTCGATGGTCAACCCAAAGATGCTGGTGAGGTCTCCCTTCACCGGGATTGTCAGCTTCAGCTGCTGATTCTTGACTAGGTCGCCATAGGAAATGCTCTTGCCGCCTCCCGCCACGACGCCGTCCTTGACGGAAAACTTGTCTTTCGGCACGCCGAGTTTTTCTGACGCGAGGTCGAGCAGAGCCTGATAGGTATACGCGGCCGCTTTTCGGATGTTCGGCGTTCCATGGCCGAGGAAATCGAAGGCGCCGCTGCCATCCGGCGTGCGATCGGTATCTCCGGCTACGACCGTAGTGATCGCTTCGACGGGCACGCTCAACTCTTCGGCAACAATTTGCCGGTACGCGGTAAAAGTTGAGCCCTGACCGAAGTCGCTCTTTCCGGTGCGAATCAGGACCGTGTTGTCCGGGTGAATCTCAACCCAGGAACTGAGGAGAGTGGGATCGAGCGAGTTCTTGAATACCGCAGCTTTCGCGGTATCGCCCTTCAGAAGCTCCGGGCCAACGAAGCTGAATCCTACCACAAGGACGCCACCCGCTTTTATGAATTGACGGCGCGATAGCGTTGGTCCGAAAACATTTGCTGGTTTTTCGCTCATGGTTGCCATCGCTTACCTCCCCTTCGCCATGATCGCGGCAGCATGTTGTACGGCATCAATGATGGCTACGTAGGTTCCGCAGCGGCAAAGATTCGGCGACGGCCCAGACGTGGTAAAGGTCTCTTTGATTTGGGCCAGCGTCGGATGTGGATTGCTTTCGAGCAATTCGGTGGCCTTTATCATCATCCCGTTCTGGCAAAATCCGCACTGCGGAGTTTGCTCTTCGATCCAGGCTTGCTGGACGGGGTGAAGCGTGCTTTTCGCTTCCTGGGCCGAGAGACCCTTTTGCTTGGCCCACCGCGCGGGCAGACCTTCGAGCGTGATAATTTCCTGGTTGGCGACGCTTGCGACCGGAGTAACGCAAGAACGCGCTTCCTTGCCATTGACCAGAACGGCGCAGGCTCCGCACTGTGCCAGTCCGCACCCGAACTGCGGGCCGATCAGTTCAAGATCGTTGCGCAAGACGTAGAGTAGTGGCGTGTCGTCGGGCGCTCGGACCTCTTGCTTGACTCCATTCACATTGAGCGTGACCATAGAGAACTCCCTTCCCAAAAACCACATTCCGACTCGGATGTTCTTTTGTTGAAAAACCCAGCGGTCCCCAGTCCGCCGGTGCAAGCGGATACCTTCACCTGTCTATACGCCCAGGCTGCACTCGGTGCAAGCGGCAGCGCCACGCTTCCTTATTTCGCGATCAGCTTCGATCACGGCATCTGGGCAACAACAGCAGTATCGAACTTTGAATAATACTTCTTCACATCGCTGGCGCCGTGCTTCTTGCGGAACTTCTCGATCACGGACGCAACCTGTGCGGCGTCGGTAACGGGAACCGCCCGAAATTCAGCCTCCGCAGCCCCCGACTTGACCCGAATCGTCGGATTCTTGAGGACGTTCTTGTACCACTCCGTGTCTGCCCCACGCACCGGCAGGAGGTAAAGTTTGTCGTCCTCCCACACGAACCAGACCGGGTTTGAGATGGTGCGTCCTGACTTCCTGCCGATCACACTGATATTGATTTCGCGTGATCGCGAAAGACGTTCCTTTAGTGAATTGTTATGCGTCGGCATGTGCACTCCTGCAGGTCTTAGCTTAAACTTCTTGGTTTAGGATTTAGAGAACACCTCTTTCGCGACCATGATGGCACTCATTGCATTAGGGCAACCTGAATAAAACGCCAGGTGCGTGATGACCTCAACCAATTCTTCCTTCTTCATTCCACTGTGCACGGCATAACTCAGGTGAAACCGCAACCGATCCGGACGGTCCATCGCAACCAGTGCGGCCACCGTTGCGAGACTACGATCGCGCAGGAAAGCTCCGGACGTCCCCACACGTCGCCGAAAAGGACACGTCGGCTCCGCATCACGCAAGCGCCCCTTCGTCGGTCTGCTCAGACCTGAGAGAAGCCATATCGATCGAGAAACGGTACTTCACATCGGACTTAAGCAATCTCTCGTAGGCCTCGTTGACCTTCTGGATTGGGATCACTTCCACATCGGCGGTGATGTTGTGCTGCCCGCAAAAGTCGAGCATCTCCTGGGTTTCGGCGATACCGCCGATGGCCGAGCCGGAGAGGCTGCGGCGGCGCATGATCAGCCCGAACCCGGAAACGGCGAAAGGCTTCTCCGGCGCGCCGACCAGGGTAATGTTGCCATCACGGCGCAGCAAATTGATGTATGCGTTAAGGTCGTGATCAGCGGAGACAGCATCGAGAAGGAAGTCGAGGCTGCCCTCGTGCTTTTGCATCTCGTTCGCATTCTTCGAAATGACAACCTCGTCTGCGCCCAGGCGACGCGCGTCTTCCCTCTTGTTCGGTGAAGTCGTGAAGACAACAATGTGGGCTCCGAGCGCATGCGCAATCTTCACTCCCATGTGGCCCAATCCGCCTAGTCCGATCACACCAACTTTCTTGCCCTTAGTGATCCCCCAGTGGCGCATGGGCGAGTAAGTCGTGATTCCGGCGCAAAGTAAAGGGGCAGCGCCGGCAAGGTTCAGATTGGAAGGGACGCGCAGAACAAACCTCTGGTCGACGACAATGCTGTCGGAGTAGCCCCCATAGGTGACCCCTCCCAGATGCTTGTCGGGAAGGTTGTACGTTAAGGTCAAATTCGGACAGAACTGCTCGAGGCCCGCCCGGCATTCGGGGCAAGTGCCGTCCGAGTCGACCATGCAGCCGACCGCCGCGAGATCGCCGGGCTTGAACTTGGAGACCGCTGAACCGACCTTGGTGACCCGGCCAACGATTTCGTGGCCGGGAACACAGGGGTAGACGGTCGGCATCACGCCGCTCCACTCGTTGCGGACTTGGTGGAGATCCGAGTGACAGATGCCGCAAAAAAGGATCTCGATCTGTACATCGTTTTCCGTCGGATCACGACGTGAGATGGTAGTGGAGGCCAGCGGCGATGTAGCACCGGCAGCGGAGTATGCTTGCGCTTTGTACATAGACTGCGACCTTATTTTCATAGACCGGTCATCTTCTCCAGGCGTTCCGGATATCGAGCCCCTTCTACCTTGATCTTTGAGGCGGCGCGATCGATGTCGCGGAGGTCCTCGGGCGTCAGTTCGGCCGCCGCTGCTCCAATGTTCTCTTCGAGGCGGTTTAGTTTGGTCGTGCCCGGGATTGGAACAATCCACGGTTTTTGCGCAAGCAGCCAGGCGAGTGCGATCTGAGCAGGCGTCGCATTCTTTCGCCTGCCGATGCTTCCGAGCAATTCAATCAGTGCCTGATTCGCCTTGAGGGCCTCCGGCATAAAGCGAGGGAGAGTGCTGCGGAAGTCGGAACTGTCGAAGGTCGTGCTCTCCTTGATCGCTCCCGTCAGAAATCCCTTGCCAAGGGGGCTATACGGCACGAGTCCAATCCCGAGTTCTTCGAGGGTTGGTATCACTTCCTTCTCGGGGGTTCGTGTCCACAGGGAGTACTCGCTTTGGAGAGCGGTGAGCGGCTGGACTGCGTGTGCGCGACGAATCGTCTTCGCACCTGCCTCGGAAAGACCGAAGTGCTTTACCTTGCCGGCTTGAATCAGTTCCTTCACGGCGCCGGCGACCTCCTCGATCGGCACGTTCGGGTCGACGCGGTGCTGGTAGTACAGGTCGATCACGTTGGTCTTCAACCGCTTGAGTGACCCTTCGACGGCCTGCTTGATGTGCTCGGGCCGGCTATTCAGACCTGCAGCTCCTGGCCGATTATCGCTGCCACTCAGATCGAACCCGAACTTGGTAGCAATCACCACTTGCGTACGAAAGGGCGCGAGGGCTTCGCCCACAAGCTCTTCGTTCAAGTACGGGCCGTAGACTTCGGCCGTGTCAAAGAATGTTATGCCGTGTTGTACGGCGGCACGGAGAAGAGAGGTCATCTCCTGCTTGTCCTTAGGCGGCCCATAGGAAAAGCTCATTCCCATACAGCCTAGGCCGAGAACCGAAACTTCCAGGTTGCTTTTTCCAAGTTTGCGCTGCAGCATTGTTTCTCCTTCGCTGCGAACTCCATCCGCCTCCAGGGCACCACAAGCCTAAGCATAGTTTCCGGGACCTTGGGGGGCTTGCCTATTTCGATGAAGTTCTTGCCAGATTCTCCGAAGTTCTCCACCCATGGTTCCCCCTCAGAATGCAGTTTGGGCTGAGAGAGCCAACGTCGGAAGTAGATTGTTGAGATCAACGTTGCGCGGAATGACGACTTGCGATGGCGGCCCACTCAGTTCGTCTCGTTGAGCTAACAAAAGTCTCGGCGAAGCGATAAGATGCACCTTGACCATTCCGGAGGGGCATGAGCAAGGAGATTTCTCGCAGACAGTTTCTTGAGAATATCGGGTTGGGAACTGCGGCCGGTACAAGCCTCTTGCTACTGAACAATGTTGCCAGCGCCAGCCCGGGCACCGATCTTATTACCTCGCGGACTCTGGGACGAACCGGCGCCAAGGTGTCGATTCTTGCTTTCGGCTGCGGCAGCCGCTTCCTTATGTACAAGGACGAAGAGAGTGCCACGGCGATCCTCAATCACGCGATTGATCTGGGCATCACATATCTGGACACGGCTTACGCTTACGGAGACGGCCAAAGCGAAGCTCGCGTTGGCGGAGTGATGGCTTTGCGCCGCCAAGAAGTTTGGCTGGCAACGAAGATTCCCGATCGCTCCCGCGACGAATTCCTGCGCCGCCTCGAGGCAAGCCTGAAACGGCTGAGGACCGACCACGTGGATCTGGTTCACATCCACAGCCTGGGACAGGCCGACGATCTGGCGAAAATCGAGGCCCCGGACGGTGCGCTTCGGGGTTTGATGGAAGCGCGCGAGCAGAAAATGGCGCGCTTTGTCGGCATGACGAGCCACACGAACGGAGAGGTGCTTGCCAAGGCTATCGAGCGACACGACCTTGACTGCGTGCAGATGGCTCTCAACGCTTCGCGTAATGGCCGGTTTGAAGAACTCGCCCTTCCCGCTGCGAACGCCAAGAACCTTGGCGTGATCGCCATGAAGGTGACCGGTCAGGAGTTTCTTGTGGGCGAAGGTCCAGGAAAGGCAGATATGAGCTCGCTGCTCCGTTATTCCATAAGCCTGCCCGTGACGACTGCGGTCGTGGGAATGCCCCACCCCGAAATGCTGGCCCACAACGTCGAGACCGCGCGGAGTTTTTCACCGCTTAACGATCAGGAGAAAGAGCGCCTAAGGCAGCAACTCAAGCCCTCCCGGGAGGGACTGGAAAGGCGACTGGTCGGGCATCTGGACGGACCGACAGCGAACCCGGAAATGTTCCTAACGTAGGCATACATTTTTGAGGTGTGCTTTTCGCGTCTGCCATGATTTGACGTTGTCTAGAAGCGTGTTTGGTCCACTCCTCGCAGAGTGCCCAGACGTCCTAAGAACACCCTCATTTCGTTATCGATTGGATGAATAAGAAATCAGGAAAGGAATTCGAGAGATCGGTTATGCCGAGCTCCCGCTGCGCAACTCGCTGCGGGCATGAGCTCATTTCGCTCGCGGATGGGTCTGATCGTAAACCTGAAGGACGTGCTTCATGGAGAGCTGTGTGTAGCGCTGCGTCGTCGCCAGACGTTCGTGGCCCAGCAACTCCTGGATCGCACGCAGGTCCGCACCTTCCTCCAGCATGTGGGTGCCGAAGGCATGCCGCAGCGTGTGTGGATGCACATCCGGGGACAGCCCTTTTGCCACCGCAATCCTCTTAATGATCCGACCCACGCTCCGGGTGGTCAGCCGACCTCCGCGCCGGTTGATCAGCAAGGCAGCCGAGTTCTTGTGCAGCTCCGCCAGAGCGGCCTGCCGTGCGGGAAGATACGCGACCAGCGCGCCTTTCGCCGAGCCGCCAAACGGAACGTAGCGTTCCTTCTTTCCTTTTCCCCGAATCAGGATCGCCTCCGCGCTCAGCCGGATATCGTCGAGGTTGATTCCGGTCAATTCGGAGTTGCGGATACCGCAGCCGTAAAGCAGTTCCAACATCAGCAGGTCCCGCTCCGGAAATGCGGCCACCTCCGGCATTTTCCCATCGAGAACCGAGTTCATTTCTTCGATGGTCGGTACCCGCGGCAACCTCTTCGGCAGCTTGGGAGTGGCCACCAGTTTGGCGGGATTCTGTTCGACCACGCCTTCCTGCGCCAGCCAGCGATAAAGCGATCGGACCGCCGCCAGCGCCCGCGCGACCGATGTCTTTCCGAGGCCTTTTTCATAAAGTTGCGAGAGAAATCCCCGGATCGCAATGTGATCGATGTCGGCCCATCCCCGCGACCCGGCGTAAGCGGAAAATTCATCGAGATCCCCACTATAAGCCTTGATCGTGTGCGGCGAAGCATTCCGCTCGCGCAGATGGCGAAGAAAATCCGCCACGGCCTTCTCGACGATCGTGCGCGCTGTCGGCATAAACTATTTCAGATTCAAGGTCGCAGGGTGCAGATTTGAGATTCGCCGCCTTCAATCTGCAATCCGAAATCGCCTACCTCGTCTTCGCCCTCGGATGATGCTTCTGATAAACAGTCCGCAACCGGTCCAGCGCCAAATGCGTATACACCTGCGTCGTCGAGATGTCGGCATGGCCGAGGATAGTCTGCACCGTCCGCAAGTCCGCGCCATTCTCCACCATGTGCGTGGCGCAAGAGTGCCGCAACATGTGCGGCGAAGCGTGTCGTCCCGCGGCCACCGACGCCGCCCCGACCATCTGCCAAACCCGCTGTCGCGTCAGTCTTCGCGCTCCGCGCGTAATAAACAGCATAGGTGAATTCGCGGGTGCTCCATTTCTCACGCGTTCTTTGCGCCAGAAGGCCCGCCCTGAGGCCGTCGAAAGGTGGGGATTTTCGATAGAGCTAGGCGCAACGTGCGGACTTTTCGTCGCCCTCATCCCAGCCAGAATCGGCCGCGCCTCGGCCAGATATTGCGACAACGCATCCTGGGCCGACTTTCCTAACGGCACCACTCGCTCCTTATCACCCTTCCCGCGAACCAGCATGTACCCCGACTCAAGCTTCAAATCCTCAAGCTTGGCGTTGATCACCTCCGAAACGCGCAGCGCCCCGGCATAAAAGACCTCTAGCATCGCCCGATCCCGAACCGCGAGCGCCGCAGACTGTGGGGTCTGTCGATGTGCGCCAGAGCTCCGCGCCAGAGGAGCCGCCAGCGTAGTTTCCATCTCCTCCCGGGCCAACGCCTTGGGCAAAACCTTCCACTGCCGTGGCGATTCAATATTCAGCGTCGGATCGTGAGCGATCCTCTTGTCCAGCAGCAAATATCGATAAAGATGCCGCAACGCCGAAAGTTTCCGCCCCACGCTGCGCCCGTCCACCTGATGGGAAAACAGTTCCTGCAGAAACTCGCGCACGTCGCTTCGCCGCCCAGTCAGCAGCAGCCGCTTCCGTTTTTCCAGAAACTCGGCGAACTGGCAGATGTCGGTCGTATAGGCGCCGATCGAAAGCACCGCCAGCCCCTTCTCGATCCGCAGGTAGTCGAGAAACCCGGAAAGCACGCGCGCATTGGGCTCAGAAGCCATAAGCAGATAGCTTGAGTATGCACGTTATCGGACGCGAGGAGAAGTGGTGTCGCGGGTGCGTTCTGGACGTTGCTGGCCGCTTTCGACGCAGCCGGCACTACGAAGCGAACTTGCCGATCCGGACCGGGCATCGGCGGATCACAAGTTTACTAATACGAAACTGGGTTTTATTATTGAGAAATTATGGCGGGTCTCAGTGACGCGATTTCGGAAGGCTTGGGACGGTATTCGATCGGCGAAAAGCTGCGCACGCTGCGATTGCGCAAGAGCATGGGGTTGGTCGAACTGGGCAAGCACACTGCACTCTCGGCGGCCTTGCTCTCGAAGCTTGAGCGCGGAAAGCTGTTTCCGACCCTTCCCACTCTGCTGCGCATTGCGATGGTGTTCGGGGTGGGGCTGGATTACTTTTTCACCGACGATCGCAAGCGGCCTGTGGTAGGAGTGGTGCGACGGCAGGAACGAGTACGCTTCCCGGAGCGTCCGGGGATGCAGGACGTCCCTTATTACTTCGAGTGCCTGGATTATCGGGCGACCGAACGCAAGCTCAGCGCCTATCTGGCCGACTTTCAAGAAGTGCCGGCGGCCATGCAAAAACCGCATCAGCACGCCGGAGTGGAATTCCTTTATCTTCTCAAGGGATCGCTGGCGCTGAAGATTGCCAGCGACGAATTTGTGCTGGAGGCTGACGACGCGATTTACTTCGACTCGGGTATTCTACACAGCTACATCCGGCGCGGCGCCAAGCCGTGCGTGGGGGTGATTGTCACCGTTCCCTAGCCTGGTTGCGCTGGCCGGCGAAGGGCCTAACCCAAAAATTGTCCTGCGATAACGACGCCAAGAACTCCGAGAGATCCAGGTGTGGCGGTTTTTGGAAGGTATTCGTATCAGGGCATGACTTAAGGGCATGCCGCCGCGTGAAGCATGCACTCGCCCGGCTTTAACTGCTGCCTCTGTCGCGGACAAAACTCGAGCGGCTAAACCCGTCAGAGTCTCACGCCCTTTGGCAGCTGAAGCGGTTGCCCTGATACGAATCTTTCTTCGCAAACTGGACTGCGGTCGATCTAGGTCGATCTAGTCGATCTAGTCCGAAGCTGGGGATTGTTCTTCGGGGATGATAATATGGACGATTCCCAGCGATGGGGATGGAAGTGATCTGCCCCGGGGTCGATCGGGTTCAATCTGAACGACAAAGGGCTGAAAATCCCGAGGCCGAGATTTTCGGTCGATACCTGATTCTGCGCAAGGACGAGGCGGGCAGCCTTTATGTCGGCTCCTGAATCGAAGCTACTTGAACCGAAAACCTGCTCATGTTGAGATTTGAGTCGTTGTCATCCATCTGGAGATTGCGTAACCCATACTGCGTCGTCCTGGTTTCATTGGTATTAGTCCTTTTCCTGGAGATACCGTCAGCGTCAGGGCAGGCGGGATTCACCCTGCAGATGACTACGTTTTCTGGCAAAGGCACGGTCGACCCGGGCGGCGAGGCCACGTCGAGCCTCGCGCTGGGAACGACGAATGGGTTCAGTGGAACAGTCGATCTCTCGTGCCAGGCGACATCGAAAGAGACGGTGACGATTTTTCCGACGTGCGTGGTGAGTCCGGCTTCGGTAGCACCGCCGGCTAGCGCGACGGCCATCGTCAATACGGTCACCAATGCGGGAACGGCAACTCCCGGCCTCTACTTAATCACCGTCACGGGTACAGCCTCCGCGGCCACCCCCAACACCGTCACGGCCCAAGCTTTCCTGACGGTGCAGTCGGTGGCGCCGGGATTTACCATCACCGTCCAGACTGCCGTAGCGCCGGGCAGTGTACACGCGGGTAACGCGGCCGAGGGCGTAATCAGCGTGAATCCCATTAACGGGTACAGCGGAACCGTGACGCTCTCGTGCGCTTCGATCACGCCCCTGGTGACGATTCCTCCGATTTGCTCGTTCAGCTATCCTTCGGGATCAAAGGGCTTAGGGGTGAACGGAGTCCCGGCCACAGCAACGATAAACATCAGCACTTATCCGCTGCCTACGGCGTCCCTCGGCCGAAGCAGGGGATTCTATGCGCTATGGCTTCCCTTGCCTCTACTGGCGCTGGCGGGCGTGGGTGCGGCGGCGGGCGGAAAACGATCACGAAAAGCCTGGGGCGTGCTCGCTCTGTTCGTACTGGGGGGGACGCTACTCCTGTTGCCGGGTTGCGGAAGCAACACCCCCGTCTCGCCGTCTCCTACGACCAGCGTGACGCCGAAGAACACTTACACTTTCACCATAGCCGGAGTCGACACAGCCGGAAATGTCTCGAGCAATACCGGCACTGGCACGACGAACACCGCTCCTACCGTCACTCTGACGGTGGACTAACTAAGATAGAAACACTCATGTGCCAGCCCAAGGGTCGCGACCGGCATGGGCGGAGGTTTGCCTCTGCGGCCATGGTTGCTGCGCTCCTGCTGGGAGGGTCCTTCCTGCTCTGCCCGGCGCCACTGCGAGCCGAACCCGGGAAAGATAAGCCTAAGATTCCCGCCGTGCGCTGGGATGAGGAGCATCCCGGCTGCACGTTTTCGTTCGGCGACGATGGCAGATTTCGCTACGGATTGTGGTCGGACGATGTGGGCGTAACGCTGTCGGTCGATTCCCAGGAACTGGAAAAAGTTCACCGCCGGCACGAACCGTTCTTCGCCGTGTTGCTGGACGTGCGCTATCGCGGCCAGGGGGCGCTGGAACTTGCCACGGATGCGATCTCGCTCGAGTTTGTGAATCATTTCCGAGTTGTGCAAACGCCACTGGATCCAGAAGGGTTTGCGCAAAAAGTACAGGACGACGCCGACGCGTTGGATCATGAGGCCGCGCGCGAAGGCCAAAAACATCCGGAGCGAAAAGAAGAGAAGGAGGCCTACGTGCGGGCCTTTCAGAAGGATTCGGCGGAGTTGCTGGAGTTTGTCAGCAAGAACAGCCTGCGGCCCACGCGATTGGGACCGGGGCATGCGGAGACCAGCGGGTGGGTTTTATTCAGCACCCAGAACAAGTGGATCGGTGGATGGAAGAAGCAGGAGGAATTCATCCTGCGGCTTCCGGTAGACGGAAAAATCTTAGAATTCCCGTTCAAATTGCCCCCTAAGCCGGGGGAAGTCCTGCTGCGGAAACGGGAGTGACGAGCACGCACGGTTTTCCGTCGGGCTGGAAGCCGCGCTCTTCAAACCACGAAACGTAGTCCGAGTTTTTCCGCACACCGCTACGAGGCGGCGCGGCGCGTCTGGCGCTCGATTTCGGCCGACTGACGCATCAGGATGTCCCGCAGCGAGACCAGTCCCCTCAATTCTTTTCCGTCGACAATGGGGAGATGACGGAATCCAAACTCCCGCATGATGAAGAGGCACTCCTCTACGCTTTCGTCGGCTGCGACCGCGCGCGGGTTCGCGGTCATGACCTCAGACACGGCGGTGGTTCCCGGGGTTCGTCCAACCGCCACCACCCGGTTCATGATGTCGCGCTCTGACAGGATACCCGCCAGTTCTCCGTTGCGAAGGACCGGCACGGCGCCGACATTGTGTTCCATCATGTAACGCGCCGCCTCGAGCACACTGCGAGTGGCTTCAACGGAGTAGACTTTGCGGTCTTTCACGAGGTCGCGGAGGGTGGTCATGGATCGCTCCTTTAGCGGTTGGTAAACCTGGGCGGACGCGGCCAGCCCCACGGCCAGCCTCTTGGTGGCCAATACTCTATCACAGGCAAGGCTTTGCACGCGGCGACAGGGGTTTAAGCGGGTTTAAGCGTTGCGGAACGAGATCGCCGTCTTCTACCTGGGCATCGCGCTCCAGAACATCCGGCCAAGGCTCTGGAGTATTCGAGAGAAACAGTGCCGCTACAGCGTTGGCCGCAGCTTCTTGACAAGGCACACGCTCGGCGTACTACAACAGCGGGAGGAATGGGATCATCAGCAGAAACAGCACGCCCATCACCCAAAAAGTTTCGACAAAAGCGAGCATGGCGGCGTCCTGCAGCACCGTCCCATAAAGCGCGCCGAGAGCCTTGCGCGCGGCGGTGACGCTGTCGGCGCCTTGCGCGTTGAAGTGAGTACGCAGACCTTGCAGGTATCTCAGCGTTTGCGAATCGCCGGCTCGAACATTGGCCACGAGATGGTTCTGGTGAAGCTGGGTGGGCCAGGAACGTGGTCATGATGGCGATGCCCCCGCTGCCGCCGATATTGCGCATCAGATTGAAGATGCTGGTCGAGTTGCCCATTTTCTCGGCCGGGATGCGTGCCATGGCGTGGCCGAGTCGTTCTTTGGGAAAAGTTTCTAGCAGAATCGCCTGGGCCGGCGGCTGCAGGCCGCGGCCAGTCAGCCCTTGCAAAATGCGGAAAGTAATCCACTGCGGCAGTGAAGTCGCAAAGCCGCGCAGCAGCGACGTGAGGGTGAATCCGGCGACACAGGTCAGCAGCAGGCGCTTTGCGGCCCATATAGTTCGCCAACCAGCCTAAAATCGGTAGTACGACGGCGTTTGAAACCGGATAGGACGTGACCACCCACGTGCCTTCTTCGTTGGTGGAGGCCAAATTGCCGGCAAAGTGCGGTATCGATACGCTGACGACGGTAGTGTCGAGAACTTCGATGAAGGTCGCCAGCATCACAGCGAAAGTGACGACCCACGGATTCACCATGCGTTGTGGATGGTTGCCCACTGGACTGATTTCTGGCGGACGATTTCCGCCCTGCAGACTCTTCACTATCGAGGAGGCGCAAAACTCCCGCCGTGACAGCGGTCACACGAGAACGTGATGGGGTTGTTGGACCCGGTAGGAGGCGGCTAGAAAGAAGATGTGCTGAAAAAACTGGCGGCCTGTAACGGGCCGCCAGTGAGCACCCGGTTTTCGCGAGATCAAAAACGGAACTGGGGTCCGAAGGTCACGCGCAGGTTGTTGTGGGCTCCGCTGATGAAGTAAATGTCGTCACCCACTTCGGCACGAATACCGATCGGGCCAGCGAAGGCTTCAAACCCTCCCCCGGGATAGACGGCGAAGGCGGTCTTGCCGGTGGTAAGGCCGACCGTGTTCACAAAACCTGTAGTTGCACCCTGGTTGTTAATGCTGAAATTATCGAATCCGACCTTGCCGGTGACGAACACCCGAAAGGGGCCGGAGCCTGTCTGGAATTTGGGCCCGAAAAATCCATGTAGCGTGCGGAATGACGTATTGACCACCTCGGTCGTCACGCCGTTCCTGAAAGTATTGGTGAAGTTCCGCTTGAAGTCGTAGGCCATCTCGGCTTCGATCTGAACGCTGGGTCGAACGTTAAATGCCGCCCGGCCTCCGACTCCGACGAAGTTCCTGACGGGCGAGGCGTTGCTAAAGCGAAAATAATCGAAGAACGCACCGACTTCAAGGTGATCGCTGTCCTGCTGCGCCATCAGTATAGGTGCTGCCGCGAAGAATAGCGAAGCTGTGATTAGTAATAAGGAACGTTTCATGTTGGTTGACTCCGTTGATGGTTTGGTTTCGCACACACGCCTCCCTTGCTTAAGAAGAGAGACAGAGCGGAGGGCAGAGTGACGTTCACTTGCTTTCGATGCTTGACCGTATGGTGGGGTTGGAGGACATCACCCTCAAGCGGGGGCTGCAGAAATTGCTGTAGTAAGTCTCAGCAAACAATTCAAAACGGCGCGGTTACTGAACCCGCGCCGTTTGTTTTGTGTTGTCTCCTACATGGTTTACGGCAGGTGATTGAGCCGTGATGGAGCGGCATCCGCGGTGCTGCTATCGGAACGCGGAGTCATCGAGAAGACGAGATATTTCCGCTCTTTGCCGTCGAGATCTTCCACGCGCAGGTGCATTTTGTCCTTCTCCAGGCGAGGTTACTTCGTCGATGGTGCGTTTGGGTCCTGTTCCTCGAGAGCACTGAAGGCTAGGCTGACTTAACAGTTAATGTATCCCATCGCGATCGGTATCCGGGGGGCAGCGAGGGATCTTGATGTTTGCTGGGCGCACTCGGGATGACACTGAGTTCTACTCGCTAGGCATAAAAATGGACTAACGTTCGATTACCTCTTCAAGCGCTTGGAAGAAGGCTGGGTAGGAGATTGCAGCCGATTCAGCACCGCGAATGAGCGTTTCACCCCGGGCGCGCAAAGCTGCCACAGCGAAAGCCATGGCGATGCGATGATCGCCAACTGAATCGAGTTCAGCTCCACTGAGCGTCTGGCTCCCAGGAATCTTCAGACCGTCCTCCCGCTCTTCAACCTGCGCGCCCATCAAGCGGAGGTTCGCCGCTACGGCCGCAATCCGATCGGATTCTTTCACGCGCAGTTCTTTGGCGTCGCGCACTTCGATGCCCAGCTCGGTGTAAGGTGAGATGGCCGCCAGCACAGGAATCTCATCGATGAGCGCAGCGGAGTCCCCGCCCGCGATTGTGAAGCCTTTCAATTTACCCCCTTCAATCTGGAGCGATCCGATCAGCTCCCCATGAATCTCTTCGATCTGCGTGACCGTGATGCGGAGTCCCATCTGTACAAGGATGTCGAGCAGGCGCGCGCGCGTGGGGTTCATGAGCAGATTCGGGATCGTCAATTGCGACCCGGGAAAAAGCGCCGCCGCGCACAGAAAAAATGCAGCGCTGGAGAGATCGCCCGGGATCCGGGCTTCGATGCCGCACAAGCGTTGACCACCGCGGATACGGACTTCGTTTCCGTTCACGCCGCTGCCTTTGCGGCCGAGGTGTGCCCCAAAAGCGCGCAGCGCCACTTCTCCGTGGTCGCGCGTGCGCAAGGGTTCTACGATTCGAGTCTCGCCGTCCGCAAACAAACCTGCGAACAACAGGCAGGACTTCACCTGCGCGCTGGCAACCGGCATTTCATAGTCGATGGCTTTCAGGGACGCCCCAGAAATGCGCAACGGAGGCTTCCCTTCCAGCGAGTCGATTCGCGCGCCCATGGCGGAGAGCGGCTTGATCACTCGTTCCATGGGGCGACGCGAGAGCGATTCATCCCCGATCATTTCGCTGGTGAACTTCTGACCGGCGACGATGCCGCTGAGCATCCGCATCGTTGAACCGGAGTTACCGCAGTCGAGCGCACCATCAGGAGCGGCTAGGGACAGGTCCCGTCCCTGCACTTCGATGAGGTTGCCGGAGTCCGCCTTGCGCTCCCACCTGACTCCTAGCGAACGCATACAACCGAGAGTGCTGGCGCAGTCCGCACCAGTCGAGTAATTCTCGAGGCGCGAAGGACCTTCTGCGATTCCCGCCAGCATCGCGTATCGGTGAGAAATGGATTTGTCGCCGGGCAGTTGAACGCTGCCGCGGACGTTGCGCGCCGGGCGCACGATGACTTGGGACTCGGATTTCATGCTGAAGCTAATATAGCGGACGGGAGGGGCAACAATTCCTAAGCTAATGCCTTCGCCTCGGCGCGGGCTTCGTTCAGAATGTTGGCCGGGATCCATTTCATGCTGACGCCGAATTCGAACATGGGCGTCTCCGTACCGCGGCCCCAGCGCGCGACCTCCCAATGGGCGCGCACGAATTTCACCTGCCGATGCGCGTTCAGATCGAGCACCAACTGGGTCTCGCCGCAGTAAAACTTTTGCGGAAAGGCCGCGATCGATTTCGGCTCCCATGCCGCACCATCGGCCGAGCCGTAGATGCTGACGTCGAGCGATTCCTGCTCGATGATTTTCGTGATGGTGAGGGTCACGAGAAACGCGCGAGTGGTGGCGTTGTTGACATCAACGGTGGGACCATCGCTTTTGGCGGTGGCCACGGTGTTGGCGGGAACAAGAACGGCATCTGTCGTTGTCATTGCGAAAGGATTCTAACAAATCTGGTCCACCCAGGCTTCTCAGGCGCGCAGTACCTGTCTTTTGTATGACGGCGACAACTGCCGCAACCGGGCAACGATCTCAGGCACCAGGGCGAGCGCGAAATCGATGTCCGCCGCGGTTGTCTGTTTGCCGAGGCTAAAACGGATGCTCGCGTGCGCCCGATCCGGTCGCAACCCCATGCTCACCAGGACGTGCGACGGCTCAATCGCGCCCGACGAACAGGCAGATCCGGCGGAAACGGCGAGGCCCTTCAGATCCAGCGAGATCACGAGTGCTTCGCCTTCGATGTGGTCGAAATAAATGTTGGTCGTGTTCGGCACGCGCGGCGTAAGTTCGCCGTTCACTCCCGCTTCCTGAATCTGAGTCAGGATGCCCTTTTGCAAGCGGTCTCGCAGTGCGGCGATTTTCCGGTCATCGCCGCGATCCAGGCCCTCCTTGGCCAGTTGTGTAGCCTTGCCGAGAGCAACGATTCCCGGAACATTCTCCGTGCCAGCCCGGCGTGAGCGCTCATGGCGCCCGCCATAAAATAGCGGCTGGATTGCGGTGCCTTTCCGCACATAGAGCGCTCCCACTCCCTGAGGCGCATGGATCTTGTGACCGGAGATCGAGAGCAGGTGGCAACCAATTTGCCCCACGTTAATGGCGACTTTGCCCCCGGCCTGCACTGCGTCGGAATGGAAATAGACGCCGGCCTCCGCCGCGATCCTGCCAATCTCCTCGACCGGTTGCAGCACCCCGGTCTCGTTGTTCGCCATCATGATAGAGACCAGTTTCGTGTTGGCCCGCAGAGCGCGGCGCACATCGTCGGGATCGACGAGGCCGTGAGCATCCACCGGCAGCGCGGACACTTCGCAGCCCAGTTCTTCGGCGTGCTTGCAGGCATGGAGCACCGCGTCATGCTCGATGCTCGATGTAATCAGGTGATCACCTGCTGTCACCAGACCGAAAATCGCCAGGTTGTCGGCTTCGGTGCCTCCACTGGTGAAAACAATCTCCGATGCGTGACAGCCGAGCAGCGTCGCCACCGACTCGCGCGCATTTTCGACCGCTGCACGGGCGTCCTGTCCGTGACCGTGGATCGATGAGGCATTTCCGAAGCGTTCCCCGAAATAAGGGCGCATGGCCTCAAACACCTCGGGCAGGATTGGCGTGGTGGCGTTGTTGTCGAGGTAGACTCGGCGCATATTAGATCTATTTTACGCTGTGAAGCCGCCGCGGAGACGTTGCTTCGAACCTCTCTCACCATCATCCGGCATGCCGCCCGCACAGCAACGTCCCTACGATCACGAGCGCTGATCGATCGGTACGTAGGGGGCGGGATATTCCGGACCCAGGTAATCCGCTCGGGGACGGATCAGGCGGTTATCGTCGAGTTGCTCGATCACGTGAGCGGCCCACCCGCTGATGCGGGAGACGGCGAAGATGGGGGTGAATAGATCCACGTCGATACCGAGCGTGTGATAAGTAGAAGCAGAGTAGAAGTCGACGTTGGCGTTCAGTTTCTTGTCGGCCTTCACGAACTCTTCGATTTTATGGGAAGTCTCGAACCACTTGGCTTGTCCGCTGGAGTTGCCCAACTCGCGGGACATGGCACGCAAGTGCGTCGCCCGCGGGTCTTCAGTGTGGTAAACGCGATGGCCAAAGCCGGGCACTTTTTTCTTCTGCGCCAACATATCCTTGACGAACTCGATGGGATCGGCGCCGGAGGAGTCGATCGCTTCGAGAATGCGAAAGACCGCTTCGTTCGCGCCTCCGTGCAAGGGCCCCTTGAGGGCGCCGATGGCAGAAGTAATGGCGGAGTGCATGTCGGACAAGGTCGCGGCTGTCACCCGGGCCGCAAAAGTGGAGGCATTGAGCTCGTGGTCGGCGTGCAGGATCAGCGCGATGTCGAGGGCTCTCTCGGCCGTCGCACTCGGATTCTTACCGTTAAGCAGGAGCAGAAAGTTAGCAGCATGGGACAACGTACGGTCGGGCTCGACCACGGGTTGTCCTTTGCGGATGCGGTCATAAGCCGCGACAATCATGGCGATCTGCGAGGTCAGGCGGATCGCCTTGTCGATATTGGCCGTACGATCGTTATTCTTCTGTTGCGGATCGTAGAAAGACAGCGCCGAAACCGCGGTGCGCAGCACATCCATGGGGAGCGCGTGACGCGGGGCCGCACGCAGCAAAGAAATTATGGAGGCGTCGAGCTTGCGCTCTTCCGCCAGGCGATCATGCAACTCGCGCAACTCGCGGCTTGTGGGCAGCTTGCCGAACCAGAGCAGGTAGCAGGTCTCTTCGAAATTTGACTGGTGCGCGAGTTCGTGGATGTCGATGCCACGGTATGCAAGGACGCCGCGATCTCCGTCGATGTAGCAAATCCGGGAGGTGGTGGCAACGACGCCCTCAAGTCCCTTGGGGGCAAGATTTGTGGTGACGCTCGACATTCGTTTTTCGCCTAGGAGCTGGAGTCTGGTTGCCGGACGGCCCGACCCGCAACGTCCGGGTGTAATTATCTTTTATACCTGAAATCCGCACGACTCTCCAAGCGCGCGCCCAACGGTGGGTGTGCGACACAAAAGTGAGAGATCCGGGGTTTGCTTTTTTTGGGACATGTAACCTAGCGTATGTAGTACGCTAGGTACACAGGAGGGATCTATCATGTCCCATATGCCTGATGCCCCCGATGCT
>Ga0307476_10000020_pt1 | contig 195205 bp, 150 predicted proteins | sample atmos_gasesECM2C_2_FD_203314 | JGI IMG/M metagenome (GOLD analysis project Ga0307476, IMG submission 203314) | Hardwood forest soil microbial communities from Morgan-Monroe State Forest, Indiana, United States - atmos_gasesECM2C_05 | ecosystem: Environmental > Terrestrial > Soil > Temperate... | reverse complement strand
GTGTGGGCAAGGGTGACATCGCGCAGGTCGGTGGGATAGACACTTTGCGGCATCAAGGCAAACGTGTGCAGGAAGTCCAGATCCTGAGTGTCGTTGTAGAGGCCCATGACAGTCTTCACTTTTCCCCCGCGAATTCCGAACCAGGGGGTGAATTTATAGGTGGCCAACGCCCAGTCGAGCGTAGGATGCCACTGGCCCAGCCCGCCCAGGTTGCGGTCGTAGAGCTGTGCGCCGATGCGGAGTTTGTCGGTAATTTGCGTGGAGGCGTTGGCGCCGAAGTCGGTGAATTCGCCGCTGCCAAAGCCGCTGGTGTTCATGGTCAACCAGTTGTTGTCGCTGGTGTGCACGAATCCCTGGGAAGCGAATCCGTGGATTTGGACGTCGCGGTCAAACAGTTTGAAGTCTTGCGCGTGCAACAGAATCGGGCAGGCACACAGACAGCACAGCAAGAGTTTCGCAACTCGTCGAAACATGAGTGTCCCTCGAAAGAATTTTTATGTAGTTAGGACTACAACAGGCAGGAACTGATGACCTAGCATTGCGACAGATTGTTATGAGTATTTCTTAATTTGAGAGGGAGTGGTAGATGACGGAGGTAACGGGGGCAGGCGGCGCTTTTACTTCCGCACTTACAGCTTGATTTCCATGCCTTCGGCGGCGGCGCGGACTTTGGGGTAGTAGTTGAGGGCGTCTTTGACCACTTTGTCGACGATCGAGTCGGTGTGGTCGGGGTCGTGGTGGTAGAGGATTAATTCTTTGGCGCCGCTTTCCATGACTACGTTGACGGCTTCGCGCCAGTGGCTGTGTCCCCAGCCGCGGCGGCGGGCTTCGTATTCTTCGGGGAGATATTGCGCGTCGTAGATGAGGATGTCGGCGCCTTCGGCGAGCTGGCGGACGGCTTTGTCGAAGTTGGGGTCGCCGGGTTCGTTGTCTGTGGCGTAGACCAGGACGCCTTCTTTGGTCTCGAGGCGGAATCCCATGCAGCCCTGGGGATGGTTCAGCCAGGCGGTCTTGATCTGGGTGCCGTCGGCCATGGGGAGACATCCGTTTTGAATGTTGTGGAAGTCGGGCTTGGCCTGCATCTGGTCGAGGTCGACGGGAAAGTAGGGCGCGGCCATCTGCTCGGCCATGACTTGTTCGAGGCTGCGGGTGCGGCTGGAAGAGTGGAAGACGAAGTGGCTGTTGGGACTGTCGTAGAGCGGACGGAAGAAAGGCATGCCCTGGATGTGGTCCCAGTGGAAATGCGAAACGAAAATGTGCGCGGAAAACGGATGCTCGCCGAATTCGCGGGCCAGTTCGCGGCCCAGCACGCGGAAGCCGGTGCCGCAGTCGAAGATGTAAATCTGATCTCCGACGCGCACTTCGACGCAGGAGGTGTTGCCTCCGTAGCGCAGGTTCTCGGCCTGTGGAGTGGGCGTGGAACCGCGTACGCCCCAAAACTTGACTCGCATAAATTCCAGTGCTGCTTCGTTCCTTGCTGCTTCGTCCGTATCTTCGACTGCTGGAGTCGTCCCGTCAATTCGAATGCTGGTTCGCGAACTTATGGTTCGCAAATTTCTGGCCCGCTTTTGTGGCTTTGCCGAAGGGTGGCAAAGACACTCCGCCCCTACCGGAAGCCCAAAATGTTCATACTACTCGGGATACTACCGATTTTAGTGGCTGGGCAGCGCCTAACAAGTGACGAAAGTTTGGCGGGGCGAGAAAAATCGTTCACTAGAAAGATGCAAAGGATCACGAAGGAGCCACCTCCCAACGAATTCTGTCGTCTGCCTTCGTGTCATCGTGATGAATGTTGCGGTGCGGCATCGTAGCCCGAGGCGTCGCCTATAATAAAAATCCCGCCGGAGCGGCGGGTTGGATCGTTGACGATGCTGCAACCGGATTTCAAAACGTTCTCACGGCTGGCCCGAGAGGCCACGCTGGTTCCGGTGGTGAAATCGGTGAGCGCCGATTTGCTTACGCCGGTTTCTGCTTTCTTGGCGGTCGCCGACAAGGAGCCGCACGCGTTTCTGCTGGAGTCAGTGGAGCGTGGGGAGCAGATTGGGCGCTATACGTTTCTGGGCGCGCGGCCTTATATGCGGGTGACGGCACGCGCGGGAAAAATCGAGATTGAGCGGGGACGGAACATCCCCACTTCTCGCGCAAAGGGCGCGCGAGAAATGGGGCACCCGGATGGCGGCACAGAGAGTGTTTTTCAGGTGGTGAAGCGGTTGCTGCGCGAGCATCGGCCGGCCAGCGTTGCTGGACTACCTCCATTCACAGCTGGCGCGGTCGGATATTTCGCTTATGACGTAGTTCGCCAGCTGGAAAAAATTGGCGATCGCGCCAAGGATGATTTAAAGCTGCCCGACGCTGAGTTGATGTTCTTTGATCGGCTGCTGGCGTTCGATCACTTGCGGCACCAGATTCACATTATGGCTGCGGCCGACGTAAAACGGGAGAGCCCGCGCCGAGCCTATGACCGGGCGCTACGCGACATTGCCGCGCTGGAGCGGAAACTTGGAGCCGGGCTGAGCGCCGCGCTTTGGCGCAAGCCGGCGAAGGCCAAGGCGGGGAAGTTGAAAGTGCATGCGGGAACAGAGCGCTCAGATTTCTTGCGCAATGTGAAACGCTGCAAGGAATATATTGCCGCGGGCGACATCTTTCAGGTCGTGCTGTCACAGCGGCTTGACTTTACTCCTGAAGTTGCGCCGTTTGATTTGTATCGCTCGCTGCGGCAGGTGAATCCGTCGCCGTATCTTTACTTCTTGCGGTCGGGCGATACGCATATTCTTGGGTCTTCTCCTGAGATGTTGGTGCGGGTTACGGGGCGGAAGTTGGAATATCGGCCGATTGCGGGCACGCATCCGCGGGGGCGGGATGAGGCGGAAGACTTGCGACTGGAACAACAGATGCGCACCGACGAGAAGGAACGCGCCGAGCACGTCATGCTGGTTGACTTGGGGCGCAATGACCTGGGGCGCGTGAGCGAGTACGGGTCAGTCAAGGTGAAGGATCTGATGTATGTGGAGCGGTATTCGCATGTGATGCATCTGGTGTCGGCGCTGGAAGGCACGCTGCGCAAGGATCTGGACGCGCTCGACGCCTTCGCCGCATGTTTTCCGGCGGGAACTTTGAGCGGTGCTCCCAAGGTGCGGGCGATGCAGGTCATTGAAGAACTGGAGCCGACACGGCGCGGAATTTATGGCGGGTCAGTTTTGTATGCTGACTTCGCGGGAAATCTGGATTCGTGCATCGGGATTCGGACTCTGCTCATGCGGGGCAAGAAAGCGTATCTGCAGGCGGGAGCGGGGATTGTGGCGGATTCCGATCCGGCGAGCGAGTTTCAGGAATCTTTGAATAAGGCGCAGGCGGTGTTGAGGGCGGTGGAGAAGGCTAGGGGCAGTGGGCAGTGATCAGTGGTCGGTGGCCAGTAGTCAGTCACCGGTTTTCGATTATCCGATTTGGGAAATCCACAGGATGCAGTGATGCGTGTCACATCCCGACTGCGATCTGAAGGCGCATGGTTAACGGATGCCAAACTCTGTGAGGCCTATTGTCCGGTCGTATCGTGATCTGGTCGTCTGGAAAAAGTCGATGACCTTGGTGTTGGACGTTTACCGGAGCACGCAGTCATTTCCGAGAGACGAGACCTACGGTTTGGTCTCGCAACTGCGTCGCGCTGCAGTTTCTGTGCCCAGCAACATCGCGGAAGGCCAAGCCAGACTTTCCACTGGGGAGTTCCGTCAATTTCTAGGGAATGCGCGGGGCTCATTGATGGAAGTGGAGACCCAGATTCTTATCGCAGAGGGGCTGGGCTATCTGGAACACGATCGGAGTGCGAGCTTGCTCGGAAGTACAGCCGAGGTTGGCCGCATTCTCAACGGTCTTCTTAACTCTCTGCCAACGAGAAAATAACTCTGTCTTTTTACTGGCGACTGGCCACTGACCACCGGCCACTGATTACTGCTTCAGAAAATTCTCCACCAGCTTTTTCCCGGCGTCGGTGAGGACGCTTTCGGGATGGAACTGCACGCCTTCGACGGCGCACTGGCGGTGGCGCAGGCCCATGATGGTGCGGGTGCCGTCTTTTTCGGTGGTCCAAGCGCTGACTTCGAGTTCGGCGGGGAGATTTTTTTCTTCGACGATGAGTGAGTGATAGCGCGTCGCCGTCATGGGCATGGGAAGGCCCTGGAAGACGCTTCGGTTGTCGTGCATGACCGGGCTGGTCTTGCCGTGCATGAGATGAGCGGCGCGAGCCACGTGGCCTCCGAAGGCTTCTCCGATGGCCTGGTGTCCGAGACAGACTCCGAGGACCGGAACTTTCCCGGCGAAGTGGCGGATCAGAGCGATGCTGATGCCTGCCTCATGCGGCGTGCACGGGCCGGGCGAGACGACGATTTTTTCCGGCTGCATGGTTTCGACTTCGGCGACCGTTACCTGATCGTTCCGGCGAACCTCTACTTCCGCGCCTAGTTCGCCGATGTATTGCACCAGGTTGTAGGTGAACGAATCGTAGTTGTCGAGGACGAAAATCACGCGACTGCCGCTCCTCACACAAGCTTACACCAGTAATCAGGGGTTAGAGACTAGGGGCCATCTCATAATAAGTCGAGGTAATGAACCGCCGGATCCCTCAGGGGCTAAAGCCCGGCATCTTTACTGGCTTTGGGCGGCACGGCTCAAGCCGTGCCCTTCCCAAATCCGATTTACGAGGCAGACTATAGTGGCTAGTGACCGGCAACAACGCAACTGGCTACGGATTAGTGATCACTAATCCTGATTTTCTCGCCTGAACGGGCCACTTGCTCACCCAAGGGTGGTATTGACCCTGATCCTGGCGCAGCGCATTCTCGATTTATCGTCACAGTTAATGTAGTCGCTACTTCACACCACCTGGGAGGATGCATGGCCGAGCCACAGGCCGAGACGCGGGCCGAGACGCAGGAAGAGAAGAGGGGTGCACGACGGTTTCCGCTGCGCGTGCCGGTGACCGTCAATCACGAGAACGCTGCGCGACCGGCGCAGTTGCGTGACGTGAGCGCTCGCGGCATTAGTTTTTTTGTGGAGTCGGAAGTGACTCAGGGATCGCCTATTGGCTTTACTTTGACTCTGCCGCCGGAGATCACGCTCACGGAAAGCATCCGCGTGCAGTGCAAAGGCCGCGTGGTGCGCGTGGAGAATGGCCGAGTCGATGGCAAACTCGCCGTGGCCGCCGTGATTGAAGAGTATGAGTTCCTGCCGGAAGCATGAAAGAAAGTGGTCAGTGGCCAGTGCTCAGTGGCCAGTAGGGACGTCTGACCACTAACCACTGGCCACTAACCACTTTCTTCTGCCCTTCTCTCTCATCCACCGCAGGTGATATGTTTCCTTCAAGCTTCCAGTGAGGGATTCTTTGCCGCGGCCTGCTTTCAAATTTGCGGTGGTGTGCGTAATGACGGTGGCGGGGGTGCTGGCTGCCGACGTCGCGGCGCAGACTTTTGGGCCGCCGCCGCTGGTGACCAGCGTTCGCATTGTGCACGAACGCGGCGTTCCGGCAGTGGAGATTCTTTCCAGCGGCGGTCCGGTGATTCCGCAGATTCAGACTCTCGATACGCCACCGCGGCTGGTCATCGACCTACCCAATTCGCGGCTGGGGTTGACGCAGAAGCGGATCGCGATTCAAAAAGAAAATATTCTGGCGATTCGCGTCGATCAGTATCAGAAGTCGCCCCCGGTGACGCGCATTGTTCTCGATCTGCTCGCGCCTTATGGCTACTCGTGGGACGGCGCAGGGCATCGGCTGATGGTGCGCTTGAAGCCGGCGGGTGATGCGGCTGCGAACGCCGGGAAGAAATCGTCGCCGTTTCAGGCGGCGACGGTGGCGGGAATGTCGCTGGAGTCGGCTCCAGCGGTGGTGCCGGTGACCAGTGGCGGGGGCGCCGTAGCCGTGGCGGGAACCCGCATCGCTTCGGGTTCATCGATCACTGCCGGATCGGATACGGCGGTGCTGCGTTTGGCCGGCGGAGGAGAAGTTCGCGTTTGCCCCGGAACCAGCCTTTCGGTGACGCCCTCGCAGACCAAGCGCGACCTGATGTTCGGCATGAGCACGGGCGCGCTGGAGGCGCACTATACGCTGAAGGCTTCGGCCGACACCGTGCTGACCCCGGACTTCCGCATTCTGTTTGCGGGGCCGGGAGAATTTCACTACGCCATCAGCGCCGATGCTCACGGCAACACTTGCGTGCGCGCGCTGAAGGGAAATACTTCTTCGGCGATTGTGTCGGAACTGATGGGAGACCGGATTTATCAGGTCAGGCCGGCGGAGCAGGCGGTGTTTCGATCCGGGCAAATCGATAAGGTTGATAACGATGTGCCGCTGGAGTGCGGATGCCCTCCGCCGTCGCCGCAGATGCTGGCGGAAGCGCAGTACGCGCCGAACGTGCCCGACTCGGAGTTGCCGGAAAAAGTGCGCATTGGCGGGAGCGAGGCGCCGGCGGCGATTACGAATCCTGGATCGTTGGGCGCAGCTGCGAATGCGGGAACTTCGGGCGCGCCGCTCTCGAATGGGCCGGAGACCGCGCCGCTGCCGGCTGCTCAGCCCAACGACATTCACACGCAGGTGGATGCGCCGCTGGTCTTCACTGCGAAGAACGCGGCAAAGAACCGCGCCGCTGCCGGGTTGCCGCCGCCGGTGCAGGCGGCGAAGGATTTGCCGGTGCAGGATCCCTCGACGCGGCCAGTTCATCTCGATGCTGTAATTCAGGCTCCGCAGCCGGAGAAGAAGAATGAAGAACACCGTGGATTCTTCCGGCGGATCGGCGGATTCTTTGCCGGACTTTTCGGTAAGGGTGGTGGTTGGTGATTGGTGGCCAGTGATCAGGGGCCAGGGGCTAGTCGCCAGTTCGGAACTTCAGCGCACGAACCGCTGCCACTGACCCCTGACTGCCGACCACGCAACGTGCGATCATCACCGCACTTTTTGGTTTTCGGGAAATCCTTTTTGGGTGCTCCTGCGTCTTACGGCAAGTTGAGTGAGACGGTTGGCGACAACTTGTTCGCAGGAGCCCGTTATGACCGCTGCATCTCCAGGACCAGGACTGGGGCCGGGGCCGAATATATTTTCCATTTTCGGGGCGGAGAATGAGGGATCGTACCGCGCCCGGCGTGAAACTTTTATTTTTTCGCTGCTGGGGCAGGCTGCGATTCTGGGGCTGCTCATCTACTTCACCAGTTGCGTCATCCAGCACACGCCGGAAATTGCCGATAAGCTGCCGAACCTTCGAGAGCTTCCCATAATTTTCTCGGGGAACAACGGTGGTGGGGGCGGGAATCATGATCCGCTGCCGGCTTCGCAGGGGAATCCTCCGCGGGCCTCGCTTGATCCGCAGATTGTGCCGCCTACAGTGATCATGCTGAAAGAGCCGTCAAAGCTAATGGCCCCGGAGACGGTGCTGGTAGCTCCCGAGGTTCCATTGCCGCAGGGCGGGCAGATCGGCGACATGATGTCGAAGTTTTCTACGCTGTCGAATGGGCCGGGCGGACCAGGAGGAATCGGACCCGGATGTTGCGATGGCATCGGCGACAAGATCGGGCCTCATGTGGGTGACGGAACGCCTGGAGTTTATCCCGCGGGCAAGATGGGCGTGACCGTGCCGGAGGTTATCTTCAATCCGGAGCCGAGTTTTTCCGACGAAGCGCGCAAGGCGAAAGCGCAAGGAATGGTGTTGCTGCTGGTAGTGGTGGGAAAAGACGGGCGCACGCACGATATTCGCGTTGGGCAGAGCCTGGGGATGGGTCTAGACGAGAAGGCGATCGAAGCGGTGAACCGCTGGCGCTTCCGGCCGGGTACGCTGAATGGCCAGCCGGTGGCGACCCAGATTGCGGTGCAGGTGGATTTTCATTTGTATTGAGAGGTTAGAAGCCCATCTCGCAAATCCGGCGGGGAACCCTCAGGGGCTAAAGCCCGCGAAAGTTTGTGACACTTAGACGCGGCGCTAAAGCGCCGCTCTTCCACGCTGCGCGACGGACGCGTCGTCGGTTCGACACACTCACGCACTCGGCACGGCTAAAGCCGCGCCCCTCCCAAGTCAGCTGCACCGAGTTAGTTACGCGAAGCTAGCTGCGGTTGATGGCGCGGCGCAGGGGTTCGACTTTTTCGCGGAGATCGTCGGCCAGGTCTACGCCCTTGCTGGCGACGTCGCGGACGCGATCGCCGGCTTCGCGCACGCGATCTTTGGCCTCGTCGGCCCAATCGCCGAGAGTGTCCTTGGCGTCTTCAAAACCGCGCTGCAGATCGCGGCGCATCTGCTTGCCGCTCTTGGGCGCGAGCAGAAGGCCGGCCAGGGCTCCGGCGCCGAGTCCGATCAGGAGGAAAGTAATTGCTGTGCCGATGTTGCTGCTTTCTGAAGATTCGTAACGTCCGATTCGCATGATGAAAACCTCTTTTTCCGCCCGTGAATGTGCGGGCTGGTGGCACAAAGCTGCACCGAATTCCGACCTTGGAGTTCCGGCCTGCCTGATTCTAGTCCTATTCGAGGGCTTGGGCGGGCCGTTTCTTCCGGCCAATCTTCGATGAGTTCGATGGTGGGAAGGTTTCTTTTCCGGCGAGCCTGAGTGTAAAATAACGGTTTCGCCCTCGTTGCCTAGGTCGGCGCATGTAGGTCGGCGGCGGAACTTGTGGCCTGCCCGTCTTCCGCCGGGTTCGCAAACCGCAATTTATAGGAGAGTGTTGCAAGCGATGTCGATCCCTGCCACCCAGCTTCGTCCCGGCATGATCATTAAGCACAACAATGATCTGCACTCCGTGTTCAGCGTGGAACACCGCACGCCCGGCAACCTGAGAGCCTTTATTCAGGCCAAACTGCGCAACCTGCGCACCGGGGCCATGTTCGAACATCGCTTCCGCTCGCCCGACCCGATCGAGAAGGTCAACGTGGATGAGGTTGAGATGCAGTTTCTCTACGCCGACGGCGACAGCTACTACTTCATGGACACCGCGAATTACGAGCAGACTCACCTGAGCAAGGAAATCCTGGGCGACGCGGTCGATTACCTGATTGCCAATCTGGAAATCAAAGTGGAGTTTTTCGACGGCAAGGCGGTGGGGATCGAGTTGCCCCAGACCGTGATTCTGCAGGTGATTGAGACCGAGCCTGGGTTGAAGAGCGCCACGGCTTCGAGCGTGACCAAGGCTGCCAAGACCGAGACTGGGCTGGTGGTGCAGGTTCCTCCGTTCATCAACGAAGGCGAGAAGATTAAAGTTGATACTTCGGACGGCGCGTATTTGTCGAGAGCGTAGTGAGAGTGCGTGAATCGCAGTTGCGCCATGTCAACTCGTACGAATCGTAGAAAATTTCTCGGTATTACGGCAGGGTGCGCGGCATCGCTTGCCTTGGGCGCGTCTTCGCCCGGACTTTCGGACAGAAGTGTCCGACCCATGCGAGTCAAGGCCGTGGTTTTTGACGCCTTTCCGATTGTTGATCCTCGCCCGGTTGCTGCGCTGGCGGAAGAATTGTTTCCCGGTCACGGCGCGGAGTTCAGCGACCTGTGGCGTGACCGGCAATTCGAGTATTGCTGGCTGCGCACGGTGGGGAAGAATTATCGGGATTTCTGGCAGGTCACCGAGGAAGCCCTGGTCTTTGCCGCGCAAAATTTACAGCTCGACCTTACTGCTGAAAAACGCAACCGCCTGATGGATTCCTACTTGGTGCTGAAGCCCTGGCCCGACGTTGTGGCTGTGCTCGATTCGTTGAAGAATGCTGGTATTCGTCTGGGCTTCTTATCAAATTTCACCGCGAAGATGCTTGACGCCTGCATCAAGGCGTCCGGCCTGGATGGCCGCTTCGAGCATGTGCTGAGTACGGATGCGCTGAAGACTTACAAGCCCGATCCGCGCGCTTATGCGATGGGCGTGGAGGCCTTCGGGCTGAAGCGGGAAGAGATTGTTTTTGTGGCCTTCGCAGGATGGGACGCTGCCGGATCCAAGTGGTTCGGCTACCCCACGTATTGGGCTAACCGGCGCCGCCAATCTGCCGCGGAGATGGGTGTTGCTCCCAATCGAACTGCGAATGACTTGAGCGGGCTCATGAGTTTTGTCCAGTCCTGATATTCTGATTTCCATTTGACAGGGACACCGTGATGGCCGCTGCAGAATCATCCACGATGTTGGCGCGCCGGTTTATCGTGCGTGGACGTGTGCAGGGAGTGGGCTTCCGCTGGTTTGTGGAGCGCGAGGCGCACATCCTGGGCATTGCCGGGTGGGTGCGCAACAATCATGATGGCAGCGTGGAAGTTCTGGCCCAGGGGACTCGCGATCAGCTCTCTGGCTTGCATGGCCGGTTGCGCGAAGGGCCGCGCGCGGCGCGGGTGGATACGGTTGAAGTAGCAGACGCCAGTCCGGTGGCCGGGCTGAGCTCATTTCGCATTGAAGGAGCGTGGTAAATGCCGTCTGTCGCGGGCATGAATGCCGATCAGCTGAAACGCCTGATTCGCGAAATCCCGGATTTTCCGAAGAAGGGGATACTGTTCTACGACATCACCACGCTGTTGAAAGATAAAACGGGCTTTGCCACGCTGATCGACAAACTGGCCGAGCACTACATTTCGCGGGACGTGGATCTGGTGCTGGGCATGGAAGCGCGCGGATTCATTTTCGCGCCGGCGCTGGCCTATCGGCTGAACGCAGGATTCGTTCCGGTGCGGAAGCCGGGCAAACTTCCCGCGGAAACCGTGAAGCACGATTACGCGCTGGAGTACGGGACGAACTCGCTCGAGATTCACAAGGACGCGATTGAGAAGGGCCAGCGCGTGCTGATCGTGGACGATCTGCTAGCTACCGGAGGGACGGCCGAAGCCACCGCTAAACTGGCAAGGGCGCTGGGCGCAGAGGTCGTCGGGCTGGGATTTGTGGTGGAACTGGAATTTCTGAATGGGCGCGACAAGCTTAAAGATTATGAAGTGATGTCCCTGCTGCAATACGACAAGTAGATCAGCCTCCATCGCCGATGCAAATCAGCGGCCATCGCCGATGCAAAGAAATAGCGCGTCCCTCCATTGTCCACTGCGCCGCGCTGGCGCTTGGGCTCTGGCCGGGATGACAATTTGTTTGGAGGCGACTTCTATCGCCAGACGCGCTCGACGATCCAGATCACTCCGGCCCAGCAGACCAAGCTGAACGCAACCGAGAGTGCCATGCCTGAGATCGCACCCCAGTTGACTTTCCGCCCGCTACTGCTCTCGGCGCTATTCTCGGCGGGATCAGAATCGCTCTCGAACCACGACCGCACGAACCCCATATCCAGGGAAAGATCGAGCGACATATCGAGTAAAGGTGCCGGTGCGGCGCTCCAGGAAGGTTGCGCCGTGATTTTTCTGCGGGGAATGCGGGTGCTTGATCGGGGGGACAGCTGCAATATTTTGCTGCTCAAGAAGCACCTCCTCGTCTGAGAATGCAACTTATTTGCCAGGATGAAATTTTGGCGTAAGTTTCCGAGGATTATACAGGTCAATCCGGCCAACGCGATGTCAAATTTTTATCGGGGCGTCAAAATTCCCCTAAAGGCCCGACAGTTTTCGGTGGATTTGGGGCTCTCCGCTTGCGCCGAGCCTAGAGGAAGCATGCATTTCGCCCTCTAGCTAATAGCGCCCACCTATCTGAACGTCAGGCCTGCGACGTAGTCTGATCGGCGTTCCCGCTCTCCGCGAGTGACAGGTGCGAGTCCCTGGGAAGATAGCCCTTGCGCCGGAACCAGTCTTCCATGGCGTCCTTGAGTTGATCGAGCGGGACGGAAGAGCCGATCTCCATCTGGCCGTCGGCTACGGGGAGCGTGTCGTCGAAAACGGTGGCGTTGGTAAAGTTGCGCATGGAGAAACTGTCGAGCCACTTCAGGGGGCAGGGAAGCCGGCGGCCATCTGCTTCATACTCCACGTGAATTTTGCGGGCGAACATCATTCGATTTAACCACAGTCGGCTTAACCCCAGTGAAGACGGCGAGAGTCTGGCTTGACAGATTGGGAGTCACCGCCTAGTCTCCTGCACATTCCGCAGAGGAGGTTCGAAATGATTACAAATTTGATCTGGTGGGTGTTGGTGGGACTCATCGCTGGATGGGCCGCCGGCAAAATTATGAAAGGCGGCGGCTACGGCACCGTCATGGATATTGTCCTCGGCATCGTGGGGGCTGTGGTTGGTGGGCGGCTGTTGGGTCTCTTCGGCATCTACGCCGGCGGGTTCATTGGCACGATCGTGGTCGCGATCATTGGAGCCGTGTTCCTGATCTGGATTTCGCGCATGATCAAGAAGGCGTAGCTCACGACTACGCCGCAGCGCTCAGTTCCCGCGTCGATATCGCGGCCATCTCGGCCTCAGCCATCTCGGCAAGCAATTGCCGCATCCACGGCTGTCAGAGACCTCCGCTCAAGTGTCTCGGTGTCTAAATCAGGCAGACCCGCGCCGGCTCGCAAGAACGCCGGGGCTGCAATGCTCATGATTTGGCTCCAGATCGACGGAGGACTACATGCATTTTTCGAAAGCCGTAGTGCTGTGGATGGCGCTCGTCGCAGTTTCATCTGGCCAGTCTTCTAGTCCTGCTGCTACGCCCACTGCTACGCCCACTTCAACGGCCAATCCGGCCGATGCGGCCGCGCGGCTGCCCGTGACCCGCGTAATTCTCTACAAGAATGGTGTCGGATACTTCGAACACGCCGGGCACGTGCGCGGCAGTCAGGACGTGAACGTCGACTTCACGACCGCGCAACTGAATGACGTGCTGAAATCTCTGACCGTGCTCGACCTGGGCAAAGGACGCATTACCGGCGTCAGCTACAACTCGGCGGCGCCGCTGGAGAAGCGGCTGGGATCGCTGCGCTTGCCGGTGGGCGAGAATCCGACGACGGCGCAGTTTCTTGACGCGCTGCGCGGGGCGCGGGTGGAAATCCGCAGTGGATCGCTGGCGGCGTCCGGCCGCCTGCTGAGCATTGAAGAGCGCGAAGTGTTAACTGGACACGATGCGCCGAAAGGCGATGGCGACGATGAGAAATCGGGTGGCAGGATTGGGTTGACTCAGGTTTCGCTGGTCAGCGACGGTGGCGAGGTGCGCCTGTTTGACTTGACTCCCTCGACCAGCGTTCGCGTCACGGAAAAAGAGGTGAACGAAGAAGTGGGGAAATATCTTGGTTTAGTGGCCTCGACGCGCGATCAGGATTTGCGGCGCATGACGATTTCCACTGCCGGCGACGGCGAGCGCAATCTGCTGGTCAGCTATATCAGCGAAGTGCCGGTGTGGAAAAGTACGTACAGAATCGTGATTCCGCACGAAGGCAAGCCGCTGCTGCAGGGCTGGGCCATCGTCGATAACACGGTCGGCGAAGACTGGAAGGATGTGGAGCTGTCGCTGGTGGCGGGGGCTCCGCAATCGTTCGTGCAGGAACTTTCGCAGCCGTACTACACGCGGCGGCCGGTGGTGGCGCTGCCGGAGAATGCGATGCTTTCGCCGCAGACACATGAGGCCACGATGGAGGAAGCGGCGCCGGCTCCACCGCCCCAGCCAAACTCGGGAGGCGGCGTTTTGGGTGGCTCCAATGGAGTCTTGCCCCACCTCGCAATCCCCAGCCGTATCTCCAATGGCGGTATGGAAAGACTCGGTGCCGGACCTGGCGGCGGCGTTGGCTCAGGTAGCGGGGGAGGATTTGGCCCAGGGGTTGGAGGCGGAGTCGGTGGAGGAACCTACAAGAAATCGCTCAACGAAGATGTTGGCTACATCATCACCGACAAGGAGCGCGAAGCTTTCGGCGACTCCGTCGGCCAATCGCGCGAACTCGGCGACCTGTTCGAGTACAAGCTCAAAGATCGCGTCACCATCCGCAAGAATCAGTCGGCGCTGGTGCCCATCCTGCAGTCGCGGATCGATGCTGAAAAAGTTTCGGTGTGGAATCCGTCGGAAAGCTCCGTCCTGCGTGCGCTCTGGGTGAGCAATACCAGCGAGCTGACGCTCGACGGCGGCAGCTTCAATGTGCTCGAAGGCGACGCCTTTGCCGGCGAGGGCTTGATGGACGCGATCAAGCCGGGTGAGAAACGAATCCTTTCCTACGCGGCCGATCTCGGCGTGCTGGTGGACGCCAAGCAGAAAGCCGACAGCCAGCACGTGACCAAAGTCGTGATCGCGCACGGCACCATGACGCAATCGACCCAGGAGCGGCAGGAGAATACTTACACCATCCGCAACCGCGACACGTCGCCGCGTGCGGTCGTGATTGAGCATCCGGCGCGCCCCGGCTGGAAACTCGCTGACGACGACGCGAAACCGGCGGAGAGCTCCGCATCGTTTCACCGCTTTCGTCTCACGGTGGATCCGAAGACGACTGCGACCTTGCTGGTGAAGGAATATCGGCCGATCACCAACAGCTATGCGCTTACAAACGTGAGCGACAGCCAGATTAAATTCTTTCTCGACCAGAAGATGATCAATGCGGAGGTGGAAAAAGCGCTGCGCCGCATCTTGCTCCAGAAAAATGACATCGCTGGACTCGACGCCTTGATTGCCGGACGGCGGACGCAGGTGACCAGCATTTCCGACGATCAGCAGCGGGTGCGCGAGAACATGAAGGCGCTCAAGGGAAGCGCCGAAGAAAAGGCGCTGGTCGAGCGCTATGTCCGCGAACTGAACGAGCAGGAAGATCGGGTGCAGGCTCTGCGCAGCGAGATTTCTGAACTGCAGCAGAAGCGCGAAGCGGCGCAGAGCACGCTGAACGGAATGATTGACGCGCTGCAGATGGAGGCGACGCTGTAGGTGGTCGTTCATCGATGATTTCTGATTGTTGAAGACTGTAAGGCGCCAGCGGCACCGGGGCTTCAATCAACAATCAAGAATCGACAATTGATTTAACGCTGCGCCTTCGGTCCGGCGGCTTTTACCTCGGGGGGGGCGTCGAAGTTTTCGAAGTTCTTGGCGAAGCGATTGCGGAGGTCTTCGGCGGCTTTGTCGTAGGCAGCTTTGTCGATCCAGGCGTTGCGTGGATTCAGAATCTGCGGGGGCACGCCGTGGCAGCGTTTCGGGATCGAGAATCCGAAGGTGGGTTCGATTTCAAATTCTTCTCGGATCAGCTCGCCCTCGACGGCGGCGTCGACCATGGCGCGGGTGTGGGGAATATCCATGCGCTTGCCGACGCCGTAGGGGCCGCCCTGCCAGCCGGTGTTCACCAGCCAGCATTGCGCGGTGTGCTCGCGTAGGCGTCGGCCCAGCATTTCCGCGTAGGTTTTAGGGGGCAACGGGAGGAACGGTGATCCGAAGCAGGTCGAGAACGTGGCGGTCGGCTCTTTCACGCCGGCTTCGGTTCCGGCAACCTTCGCAGTATAGCCCGACAGAAAGTGATACATGGCCTGCTCGGGCGTGAGCTTCGAGATCGGGGGCAGCACGCCGAAGGCGTCGGCGGTGAGGAATACGATGTTTTTGGGATGGCCGCCAACTCCGGGGATCACAGCGTTCTCAATGAAATCTACCGGGTAGGCGGCGCGAGTGTTTTCTGTTTTGCTGTCGTCGTTGTAGTCGGGAATGCGGGTCTGGGGATCGAGGGCAACATTCTCAAGCACACAGCCGAAGCGCAGCGCGTTCCAGATCTGCGGCTCGTTCTTCTTCGAGAGCTTGATGCACTTGGCATAGCATCCGCCTTCGAAGTTGAAGACGCCGCCGGCGCTCCAGCCGTGCTCGTCGTCGCCGATCAGGTCGCGCGAGGGATCAGCGGAAAGCGTGGTCTTGCCGGTGCCGGAGAGACCGAAAAAAAGTGCGCTCACGCCGTTATGGCCAACGTTGGCCGAGCAGTGCATCGGGAATACGTTGCGCGGAGGCAAGAGGAAATTCATGATGCTGAAGATCGACTTCTTCATCTCGCCGGCGTAAGAAGTTCCGCCGATCAGCACGGTGCGCCGCGTGAAGTTCAGCAGAATGAAAACTTCCGAGGCTACGCCGTCGCGCTTAGGGTCGGCCTTGAACTCGGGGGCGGCGATGACGGTGAATTCGGGATGATGATGCTTGAGCTCGTCGACTGTGGGGCGCAGGAACAACTGGCGGACAAACAGGTTGTGCCAGGCATATTCCGTCACGATGCGGACGGGCAGGCGGTAAGCGGGATCGGCGCCGCAGAAAAGGTCCTGCACAAAAAGTTCCCGGCCGCGCAGGTGCTCCATGACCCGCGCGTAGAGAGCGTCAAATTTCTCAGGCTCGAATGGCGTGTTGACTCCGCCCCAAGCGACGGTGTGGGCGGTAGTTTCATCCTTGACGATGAATTTGTCTTTAGGAGAGCGGCCAGTGCGATTGGTGTAGCCGACGAGGGCGCCGTTGGCGGCGAGTTTGGCCTCATTGCGCCGGATGGCGTGTTCCACCAACAGAGCCGGCGAGAGGTTGAAATGCGTCCGGCTTTCGCTCAGCAACTCTGCAATGTCGCTGACGTGCATGGTGGTCGCCATGGGATCTCCTTAAAAATAAGAGCACAAAATAACTGTAAAAAGCCAAACATCTTATTCTCCCTCAAGAGGAGCTGTGCTGCCAAATTTTTGTGGACGTGGAGAGTGTCAGTTCACGTTAGAAGAAAACCATCCAACACGCAGGACGCGAAGTATCAGGAAGGAAACGCAGATCGGACTGGAGGAGGAGGGCTTCCTGTGCGGCCGGTTTGCTAGTCGGAGGAAGTCTTGTACTCGCAGGCTGTGCGGCAGGGTTCGCAATACATGAGGCCGTCGTTGCAAATTCGGATATCGATCACCGACTGGCAGAGGCAGCAAAATTTCTCGCACTCGCAAGCACTTTCAGGCTGTTCGCACTGTGCACATTTGTATCGCGCGGGACCGGTTCCGGTGCTCATGAAAAATACTGTAGCGCAGGAAACCCACGGGTGGAATGTGACGGAGGTAACGGCCCGGCTGTGAGGAATTGTTGATTCTTCATGTTCTGTCTCCTGATTGAAAACCTTGATGCGCCGGCCCGCCTCGGTTTTCAAACAATGTCGTCCAATCAACGTTTTGAATTAACAATCAGAAATCAGCAATCGACAATAGCTTTTAGGCGCGTGGCCTATAATTCCGAGCAATGACCTTCCAACATCTGCTGGATGGCGCGGAGGTGCTCGCGCAGAGCGGGGACCCGAGCGTCAGTGGTGTGGAATACGACTCGCGCCAAGTCAAGCCTGGCTGCGTGTTCGTGGCGATGCACGGAGAGACCTCCGACGGCAATCGGTTCATCGATCAGGCGATTCGGGCCGGTGCGGTCGCGGTGGTCACCGACTCGGTGGCGGAGAAGGCGCGCGAGGGCGTGGCCTGGGCGGTGGTGCCGCATGGGCGTCGGGCACTGGCGCGCTTGAGCGAAAATTTCTACAAGCGCCCGGCCGAGCGCATCGCGATTACGGGAATTACCGGGACGAACGGTAAGAGTACGACCGCGTTTCTGATCGAAGCGATCCTGACCACGGCCGGACGCAAGAGCGCGCTGATTGGGACGATTGAATATCACGTGGCCGGCAAGGTCTATCCTGCGCCGCATACGACGCCGGAAGCGCTGGAACTGGCGCGACTGTTTAGCGAAGCTCTCGGCCTGGGCGCGACCGACGCGGTCATGGAAGTTTCCTCGCATGCGCTGGCGCAAGAGCGGGTGTACGGTGTGCCGTTTGATGTCGCGGTGTTTACCAACCTGACGCGCGACCATCTTGATTATCACAAGACGATGGACGAATACTTTGCCGCCAAGCGCGTACTGTTTGAAGGCTGCGGCACCGACGCGCCTCGCGCCGCGGTCACCAATCTTGATGACGAATATGGCGCGAAGCTGGCTGGGTTCAGTCGCAAGCGCAGCGCGGTCGTTCTAGCTTATGGTTGGGAGCGTGGCGACTTCCACGCCGAGAACGTCGACATCAATCTGCGCGGCACGCGATTTGATATGGCCACGCCACAGGAGAAGATTCCGATATTCTCACCGCTGATCGGGCGCGTGAATGTGTACAACATTCTGGCCGCGGCGGCTGCAAGCTATGCGCGCGGCTGCGATTCGAGGGCGATTTCACGGGGCGTCGAGTCGCTTACGCATGTGCCGGGAAGATTTGAACGCGTTGACTGCGGTCAGCCGTTCACCGTGGTGGTCGACTACGCGCACACCGACGATGCGCTACGGAATCTCACGGGGTTGGCCCGCGAGTTCGTTTCGCGCGGCGGAGGAACGGCGAGAGTGCTGACGGTGTTCGGCTGCGGAGGAGATCGCGATCGGGCGAAGCGGCCGCTGATGGGCGAGGCGGCGGGGCGGGGCAGTGATTTTGTGGTGCTCACTTCAGATAATCCGCGCAGCGAAGATCCGCGCGCGATCATTAATGACGCGCTGGTTGGCCTGCAGAAAACGGGCGTGAAATATACCGTCGAAGTTGACCGGCGCAAAGCGATTGCACTGGCCGTCGGAGAGGCACGTTCGGGCGACATTGTGCTGCTCGCGGGGAAAGGTCATGAGAAGGTGCAGGTCATGCGCGAAGGGTCACTTCCTTTTGACGACGTTGAAGTGGCGCGCGAAGCTTTGCGGGCGTCAGGATTTGTGTGCGAACCTGCGTCTGGCTAGCAGCGGGATCAGAGATCAGGAATCAGAAATGAAGTTGACGCTATCGAAAACCGCCGAGTTCATTTCCGCCGCGGGCGAATTTCCGCGCGAGGAAGTAGCGCAGGGGTATTCCATCGACTCGCGCACGATTCGGACTGGAGATCTTTTCTTTGCCGTTAAAGGCGAACGGCTTGACGGTCACGACTACGTCAACGCGGCTCTGGAAAAGGGAGCTGCGGCGGCGGTTGTGCGGAAGGATGAGTTGCAGCGATATTCGGATCAGGCCCGGCTGATGGCCGTTGACGACACGCTGGTGGCGCTGCAGACGCTGGCAACGGCAGTGAGGAAAGTTTGGGGCAAGCCGCTGGTGGGCGTCACGGGTTCGGCGGGGAAGACGACGACCAAAGAAGCCATCGCGCATGTTCTGGGCGCGCGCTTTCGCGTGCTCAAGTCCGAAGGAAATTTCAATAATCATTTCGGCCTGCCGCTGATGCTGTTGAAGCTGGAACCGGAGCATGATGTGGCCGTCATCGAAATGGGGATGTCGCATGCAGGCGAGATTCGTGCGCTGGCGAAGATTGCGCAGCCGGAGATTGGTGTGGTTACGAATGTGGCTCCGGTGCACCTGGAGTTTTTTGATTCGCTGGCTGGAATCGCGCGGGCGAAGTACGAACTGGTTGAGTCGCTGCCTGCCAGCGGAACCGCCGTACTTAACGCCGATGACGAATACGTTTCGGAGTTTGGACGCGAGTTTAAAGGTAGAGTAATCCAGTATGGTACGCGGTCTGCCACCGATGTGCGGGCCGAAAAGGTGCAGGCGCGCGGGGCGGAAGGCTCGGAGTTTGATGTGGTCACATCCGTTGGGCGCGAGCACGCGCGCTTGCCTCTAGTCGGAGAACACAACATTCTGAATGCGCTGGCGGCGGTTGCCGTGGGCCTGGTTCGCGGGTTGACGCTGGCGGAATCCGCGGGCGCGCTCGCGACTCTCGTGCCGGCCGACAAGCGCGGGCAGGTCGTCCAACTGGGTAACATCACGGTCATCAACGATTGCTACAATTCCAATCCGAAGGCGCTGCATGCCATGGTTGACGCGCTGGCCGCGATGAAGGCTGGACGGCGCATTGTGGTCGCGGGAGAAATGCTGGAGCTCGGGCCGGCCGCGGAAGAAATGCATCGCGCCGCGGGCCGGCATATCGCCGAGAAGAAGATTGATGTTCTGGTCGGCGTGCGTGGATTGGCGCAGGGTATGGTTGACGGCGCGAGGCAGGTTGGCGCGGAAGCCGAGTTTGTGGCGACGCCCGAAGAAGCCGGCGAGTGGCTGGCCCGCGAAACGCGCGACGGCGATGTGGTGCTGCTCAAGGCTTCGCGCGGCGTAAAGCTCGAGAAGGCGCTGGAAACGTGGAGAGCGCGACGCGGATCTGAAAACTGATTACAGCGAAGGGACGGAGGCTGATTGCTCTACTGGCTGTTGTTCGTCAAGCTGCAACATTATGTTGCGCCGTTCCGCATTTTTCGCTACGTCACGTTCCGCACGGCGTTTGCCAGCTTGACCGCGCTATTTACCGCGCTGATCGTCGGCCCGCTGGTCATCGGACGCTTGCGCGAATTTCAGATCGGACAATACATTCGCGAGGAAGGTCCGAAGGCGCATCAGAAAAAAGCCGGCACGCCCACCATGGGCGGATTGCTGATCGTGATCGCCATCGTTGTGCCGACGCTGCTGTGGGCCGACCTGAGCAACCGGTTCATATGGCTTGCGGTGTTTTCCACGTGCGCCTACGCCGCGATCGGATTTACCGACGACTATACGAAGGTGACGCATCGCCGCAACCTGGGCCTGACCAGCCGCGCCAAACTCGGGCTGCAGGTCGCGACCAGCATTGTGATTGCTTCCGTGCTGATCGCCATGCAGGCCTACGGGATGTATTCGACGAAATTGATTGTGCCGTTTTTCAAGCAGTTCCATCCTGACCTGGTGGTGCAGGCGCTGGAGCGATCTCCGCATCTCTGGTTCCTGGCGTTTCTGCCGTTCATCGCCTTCGTGGCTTTTGTGATTGTGGGCGCGAGCAACGCAGTCAATCTGACCGACGGCCTGGATGGGCTGGCCATCGGCTGCACGGTGATTGCGGCGGGAGCATTGACGGTGCTCACGTATGTCAGTGGGCACGCGACCTTCGCATCGTATCTGGAAATGCCGCGCATGCCGCAGGTGGCTGAGTTGACCATTTTTTGTGGAGCGATGGTTGGCGCGTCCATTGGATTTCTCTGGTACAACGCGCATCCGGCGGAAGTATTTATGGGCGACGTGGGATCGCTAGCGCTGGGCGGCGCGATTGGCACAGTTGCAGTCATTATTAAGCAAGAACTGCTGCTGCCGTTTATTGGCGGCGTGTTCGTGATCGAGGCCGTTTCGGTGATCCTGCAGGTCGGATCTTATAAGCTGCGCAAGAAGCGCATCTTTAAAATGGCGCCGCTGCACCATCACTTCGAACTGCTGGGCTGGTCGGAGTCGAAGATCATCGTGCGGTTCTGGATCGCGTCGCTGGTGTTCGCGCTGTTCGCGCTGACCACGCTGAAATTGAGATAGAGCAGTGGCCAGTGATCAGTGTTCAGTGGCCAGCGAGGGCATGGCGGTAGAGTTTGTTTTTGATTTTTCTGGTCACTAGCCACTGGCCACCGGCCACTTCTTTTCGGACTGATCGAACGATGGAACTTAAAGATAAACGCGTGCTGGTGGTGGGCCTGGGAAAGTCGGGCGTGGCGTCGGCTTTGTTTATGAAAGAGCGCGGGGCGCGTGTGACTGTCTCGGATACGAAGTCCGGCGACGAGCTGCGCAACGAGATTCCGGTGCTGCTCGATCACGGCATCACGGTTGAGACCGGAGGGCACGGCGACCGTACCTTTCGCGGCCAGGATTTGATTGTGGTGAGTCCTGGTGTGCCGGTGGACGCGCCACCACTGGTGCAGGCGCGAGCGGCCGGCGAAAACGTGATTGGCGAAATCGAACTCGCGGCCCAGTTCCTGCCTGGGCCGATCGTTGCGATCACGGGATCGAACGGCAAGACGACGACGACTACGCTCACCGGCGAAATCATGACGGCCGCGGGCTTCGCTGCGCTGGTTGGCGGCAACATCGGCACGCCTGCGATTTCGCTGGCCGACCGCGCCCAGCCCGAGACCGTCATCGTGCTCGAGGTTTCGAGTTTTCAGCTGGAAACGATTCAGACGTTTCGGCCGAAGGTTGCCGTGGTGTTGAACGTGACTCCGGACCATCTTGATCGGCATCGAACGGTGGAAGTTTATGTCGATGCGAAGGCGCGCATTTTCGAAAATCAGCAGGCGAGCGACTTCGCGGTGCTCAACGCCGACGACCCCATCTGCGTGACTTTGGCTGCGCGAACCCGCGCGCAGGTTTTCTGGTTCAGCCGGCAGAAAGAAGTACAGCACGGCGCGTGGGTGCGCGACGGGAACATCGTTTTTCGTGATGCATCCGGCCAAAAGGAAATCCTGCAGGTTTCCGAGATTCCGCTGAAGGGTGCACACAATCTGGAGAACGTGCTGGCGGCGGCGTGCGCTGGCGCGCTGATGGGGTGCTCGCCTGAAAAAATTCGCCAGGCGGTGCGCGACTTTAAGGCGGTCGAACACCGGCTGGAATTTGTGGCGACGATTCGCGGTGTTGATTACTACAACGACTCCAAAGCTACGAACGTAGATGCAACCATCAAGGCGCTCGAATCGTTCCCGGCAAACATCCACCTGATTCTCGGTGGCAAGGACAAAGGCAGCGACTACACGGTGCTGAACGATCTGCTGCGCCAGCGCGTGAAGCGCGTTTACACGATCGGCGCGGCGGCCGCGAAGATCGAGTCGCAAATTATTTCTCCGAAGAACGGCGGCCCTGAACTGGTGCACGCCGAGACGCTGGAGAACGCGGTTCGCAAGGCGAGTGCTGTGGCGCAGCCCGGGGACGTAGTTCTGCTGGCCCCGGCTTGCGCCAGCTTCGATCAGTTCAAAAGCTACGAGCATCGGGGGAAGGTGTTCAAAGAGATCGTGCGCGGATTGGGCTGATGCACTTTTTCTGCACAGGGGCGCCGGGTGGTGAGAAAATCTGAGTGGGTGTGGACTAATGAAAAGGTTGATTGCATGGGCGCTCTTTACAATGCTGGCCGGCCTTTCGGCTACCGCACAGACCGCTGCCGGGATCGACGCCCCAGACTTATTTCGGCCTCTCCTCGACCATAGGATCCCACGATTTGATGTTGAAGATGGCGTCCTTCTAGACGGCATTGCCGAACTGAGTTCCATGCCGGTCGAAGAGCTACACGTGGGATTCGAGGAGATCATTCGGGGAAACGTAAGCGACGACCGCCGCACTGTGAATCCACATTTTTCATTGCACCTGAAGGACAATACAGTGGGAGAGATCCTTGACGCACTTTGCGCTTCCGACACGCGTTATGCGCGGTCGATTGACGGCCTCTCGATCAATATTTACCCGACGGGCGAGGGCCCCGGATATCTCCCGAATCTCAAGCTTGGGCGCATAAGTCTCAAAACCGCGCCTGATCCGGATCAGGCGCTCACTCCGCTCTCCAGGCTGCTCCCCAATGAGCAGATCGGATATTTCGGACCGGGATTGGGCGACAATCAGTATGCACAACCGTGGACGGTTGCTTTTGAACATGTCACAGTCCGACAGTTCGCTAACCGACTAGCTGAGCACATGGGTGCGAGAACGTCCTGGGTGTGGGCGGGCGGCTCGGACGAAAGAATGTTTACCTTTGTTAAAGGTGCGTTCCAAGCGCTTCCCAGCAAGTGACTGCGATCTACGAATCGCGTTTCGCTGATGGTCCGGCGTGAGTCGCTCCGCTGGAACCAGAACAGTCAACACCCGGAAATCAACAATCGACAATTTCTTCCTCCCTGTCTCTGCGCTGCCGTGGTGAAATGAATTTCCCATGGCAAAGCGCGTAAGTGTCGATCGCTGGTTGTTTACCGTCACCATGCTGCTGGTGTTTGTGGGGGTGGTGATGGTGTTTTCGGCGTCGGCGGTGATGGCGCGGGAGCGCTTCGGGTCGGAGTATGCATTCTTGTCGAAGCAGTTGGTCTGGGCCTTGGCGGGGCTCGGCGCCATGGTCGTGACCATGCGCGTGGACTATCGGCGCTACCAGCATCCGGCGCTGGTTTTTTCGGTGATGGGGTTCACGACGCTGCTGCTGATTTCGGTTTTCTTTCTTGATCGCTCGCACAACACGCATCGCTGGCTTCATGCCGGCGGATTCTCGTTCCAGCCTTCCGAGTTAGCCAAGCCCGTGCTCATCCTGTTTCTTGCTTATTTTCTGGAGAGCCGGGCCAAGACGATTGACGATGTGCGCGCGACGCTGCTGCCGGCGGCCGCGCCGGTGGTGGTGTGTCTGGGACTGATTGTGCTCGAACCGGATCTGGGCACCGCCATTGCCTGCGCGGGTATTGCGGCCTGCATTCTGTACGTGGCCGGGATGCGGCTGCGTTATTTCGGGTATGCATTTGCTGCGTCGCTGGTGCCGCTGTATTTTCTGATTTTTCATGTCAGTTTTCGGCGTGCCCGCATTCTGGCATTTCTGAATCCTTACGCCGACAGCCAGAAGACCGGCTTTCACATTATTCAGTCTCTGATTGCAGTGGGCACGGGCGGCGTAACCGGCGTTGGCCTGATGGAAGGGAAGCAGAAGTTGTTCTATCTGCCCGAGCCGCATACTGATTTTATTTTCGCCGTGACTGCCGAAGAGTTAGGTTTGGTCGGCGCCTTGTTCGTGGTGACGCTGTTCGCGATTTTTCTGTGGCGCGGCATGCGCGCGTCGTGGCGCACGGAGGATCTGTTCGGCCGTTATCTGGCGGTCGGCATTACCAGCATGGTGGTGCTGCAGGCGTTCATCAATATCAGCGTGGTGCTTGGGATGATGCCGACGAAAGGGATTCCGCTGCCGCTGGTGTCGTATGGGGGGTCGTCACTGTTTGTGACGCTGGCATGCGTCGGCGTGCTGCTGAACATTACCAAGCAGGCGGAGTGAGAAACTGGCGATTGTTGACTGCAGATCCAAATCGTCAAGTCGTTTGAGTTCCAGCGCGACCTCCAATCTGAAACTGAGATGTTAGCTCCGACGGGATGCTAGTTCCGTTCGATGTGACGGCGCAGCCACTTTGCCAGCATCCCTTCGCTGAGTTCACCGGCGGCGAGTGTCAGCATCATAGAGATGCAAGCGGCGTCGTCTGCATCAAGCGTCCATCCATTGAGATTCAGAAACAATTCCATCACGACGAAGGCCGTGCGCTTGTTTCCGTCGAGAAAAGGATGGTTGCGCGCCAGGCCGAAGGCATACGCCGATGCCAGATCGGCGGCATCCGGTCGGTCGCCGTAAGCCGCCAGATTCTGTGGTCGAGCCATCGCCGACGAGAATAATCCCTCATCGCGTATACCCGGAATGCCGCCGTGTTCTGCGAGTTGTGCTTCATGGATGGCCAGCGCAACGCTCTCCGCGACCCAAACCCAGCGCATGCGGCTATTTCGCGAGCGCGCGGAGCACGTGGCGACGCTTTTTCATGATGCGCTCAGCCGCCTTCATCTGTTTCTCAAAGGCAGGGTCGTACGGACTGATGCGGTAGCCATCAGGAGATTCGGTCAAGAATACAACGTCACCCTTCTCGACCTTGAGTTTCGACGCAGCTTCCTTGGGCAGCACAAAGCCAACCGAGTTGCCGATCTGTACCAGCTTAAGGGGGATCATCTTGCGCTCCACGGTAATAACGTATGTTATTACATCGCAAAATGGCGAGTCAAGGAAGTGAGGATTTCCCTGCATACCTGTGGTAATCCGTGCCAGTTTGTCCTTAGTTTATAGTCACTTCATGCGGGCAATCCTGGCAGGTGGCGGGACGGGCGGTCATGTGATCCCGGCGCTGGCCATTGCCAATCAGCTCAAGAAAAGTTACGACGCCGAAGTGCTGTTCATCGGAACGGCGCGCGGCATTGAGAACCGGCTGGTGCCGGCTGCTGGGTTTCCTCTGCAACTGGTGCGCGTGGGCGCGTTGAAGAATGTAAGTCTGACTACGCGGCTGAAGACGGCTTTCGACCTGCCGCGTGCGGTGTGGGACGCGAGCCGCATGCTCAACGAATTTGCGCCTGATGTGGTGATCGGCGTGGGAGGGTATGCGTCGGGTCCGGCGATGCTGGTGGCGGTGGTCAAGCATATTCCCACGCTGGCGTTTGAGCCGAACGTGGTGCCGGGATTCGCGAATCGCGTGGTTGCGAAGTTTGTTTCCGGCGCGGCGGTGCACTTCGAGGAAACGGCCAAATATTTTCGCCATGCCGAAGTCACGGGTGTGCCGGTGCGGACGGCGTTTTTCGAGATTGCTCCTAAGGCCGGAGGAACGCCGACTCTGCTTGTGTTTGGTGGAAGTCAGGGCGCGCACGCCATCAATGACGCTATGATTCGCTGCTTGCCGGTTTTGCAGCGCGAGGCACCCGGGATTCACATCATTCACCAGACCGGGGAGCGTGACTATAATGACGCGCTGGCGGCGTATCGGTCTCTCGGCGAATCCGCAGAGGTTTTCAAATTCATCGAAGACATGCCGGCGGCTTTTGCGCGTGCCGATCTGGTGGTGTGCCGCTCTGGCGCGAGCACGGTGGCGGAGATTGCGGCGGCAGGGAAGCCGGCGGTGTTCGTTCCGTTTCCGCGCGCGGCCGACGATCATCAGCGCGTGAATGCCGAGGCGCTGGCGCGGCACGGAGCCGCAGTGGTGGTGGAGGAATCTAAGCTGGAAGGAGTGTGGCTGGCGGAAACCATCGCGGCGCTGCTGCAGGATCCGCCTCGTCTGCGGCAGATGAGCCGGGCCGCGCGAGAGATGGCGCATCCAAATGCGGCGCGGGATATTGCTGCGATGGCGGCGCGAGTGGGGGGAATTGAGTAATTGTGTAATTTGGTAATTGAGTAATTTGAAAACCGGGGGCGCACCGGTCCTCAAATTCCCCAATTACTCAATTTCCCAATTTCTCAATCGTTTCTATGTTTGCCAAAATTCAGCGCATTCATTTCGTTGGCATTGGTGGTATCGGCATGAGTGGGATCGCCGAGGTGCTGCTGAATCTCGGCTATAAGGTTTCGGGGTCGGACCTGAAAAGTTCTTCTGTGACGCAGCGTTTGGCCGGACTGGGTGCGGCGGTGTTTGAAGGACATCGCGCGGAAAATGTTGCGGGTGCCGAAGTCGTGGTTGCCAGTTCCGCCATTGCGACAGAAAATCCTGAGGTCACCGAAGCGCACAAGCTGCATATCCCTGTTATTCAGCGCGCTGAAATGTTGTCTGAATTGATGCGACTGAAGTATGGCATTGCCATCGCGGGGATGCACGGCAAGACCACCACGACTTCGATGGTTGCGGCAGTGCTGGCCGCGGGCGGGCTCGATCCGACCGTGGTGGTCGGCGGGCGGGTCGATGCCATGGGGTCGAATGCTCGCCTTGGGAAATCGCAATATCTGGTGGCTGAAGCGGATGAGAGCGACCGGTCGTTCTTGAAATTGTCTCCGATACTTTCGGTCGTGACCAATATTGACCGCGAGCACATGGATTGTTACCGCAACATGCGCGACGTGAAGAAAACGTTTCTTGAATTCATGGATCGCGTGCCGTTCTACGGAATGATTGTGGCTTGCAATGATGATCCGCTGCTGCGGAGGTTATTGCCCGAGGTGCAACGCCGCACTGTTACTTATGGGACACGGCGCGGGTCGGACTTTCTGATCAAGATTTCTGGCGATTCCGGTGAACGTCAAAATCCCCACCCTGTCGCACAAGACGCGACAAGGATGGGGCACCCTCTCAGTCGGTTTCGCATCACTTATCGCAAGGATGATCTGGGTGAGTTTACGTTGCACGTGCCCGGCGTGCACAACGTGCTGAATGCGACGGCGGCGATTGCTGTGGGCGTGGGGCTGGAGGTTGGCGTGGAGGCGATTCGCACGGCGCTCGACCAGTTCCGCGGAGTTGACCGGCGGTTTCAGTTGCGGGGGCGGGCGGGGGGCGTGAGCGTGATTGACGATTACGGGCACCACCCGACTGAGATTAAGGCGACGCTGGCGGCGGCGCGGCAGTGCGGCTTTGGCAAGATTCACGTCATCTTTCAGCCGCATCGCTATACACGGACGCGCGACCTGATGGACGAATTCTCGACCGCGTTCGGCGACGCAGATTCGCTGTTCGTGCTCGATATTTATGCGGCTAGCGAGAAGCCCATCGAGGGCATTACGGGGGAGATTCTGGCGCAGCGGATTCGCGAGAAGAGTGCGAAGAAGGTTCAGTACGCCAGTTCTTCGGCTGACGCCGTGAACTCAGCCGCTGCTGCTGCGCGCGATGGCGACATGATCCTGACCCTGGGAGCGGGCAGTGTTTCGCAGTTGGGGCCGATAGTTCTGGAAAAGCTTGAGGCACGCTAGGCTGCGTCGTGTGGCGGCTGCCGCTTCGAAGAGGAAACTCTCGTCGAGAGGCCAATGAGTACTAACGCCTGATTTCGTCAGTTGTGGGGTAAAATCCCGGTGTGAAGGGCTGGGACCGCCGATGATAGATAAAAAGACCATAGGCACTCTTCTTGGGGTATGTTACGCGGCGGTCTTCGGCGCCATAGTCACGGTTGGAATCCATGGTTATTGGCCCGACATGAGCGTTGGGGTATTGCTCCTGTCGTCGGCCGCACTTTTTGTTGGGTTTTATTTTACCGGAAGATGGATCGCAGTCAGGAACGAACAGAATAAGAAACTCACAACGAGCGTTAAGGAACTTAGGAGAAGAAGCAAGGAGTTCTACGACTGGCTCGACTCGCAAGGACACCGTTAGTCTCGACGATAAATCCCATAACATCACGAGAGAACCCTGCGGTTCCGCTCGCACACTCGTTGTTGTCGTAACGTCCCGATTACACCCATCGACCCATTCCCTTCAGAAATCTCCCTTTCATTCGCGTATCTTCCTTGCTAACGGATTCTGCGGCTCCTCGTCTATTTAGCCATAGGGGATTCAGGTGATGAAGATTACACAAGCTTATGCGTGGCTGGCGGCGGGGGTGCTGGCGGCCGGATTGAACGCCAGTTATCACGATGGCGGATTGCGGCGGGTACACGAGATTGTTGATCGGGTCGAGCAGAACTCGGCAACGGTGTTGAGCGTGGCTTCGGGACGGGCCGACCAGATTCTTTCTGAGATGCGATGGGTGACGGCGCGGGAGGAGACTGCTTCCTGCCCGCTGTCCAGAGCTGTGGCGAGGGTTCAGAGCCGGCTCTCGCGGTCCGAAATTGCGAAAGCGAGGATCCAGGCGAGAGTTGACCGCTTTCAGGCGATGGCCGATCGGGAACAGGCGCGGATGGAAGTGAATCGCGCGCGGATCGAGGTGCAAGCGGCTCGCATCCGGATTCCGGCAATGGATTTCAAGCCGATGGTTTTTTCGGCTCCGATGGTTTCTGAATGTTCCCGCGTGCGCGTGAGTATGCCGCGGCTGCCGAGGATTCAAGTGCCTGAGATTCCGGTGATTCACGTCGAGACTGCTTCGGGCGGGCCGATTTAAGGAGTTGTGGTCGGACTTTCCTCCTATTGATTTTTTCCTCCTGAGAACGATCGGGATAAGCTGGGCGCGGAAAGCAAACCGCGCCCGTTTTCGTGCCCCCAAGATTGACCCTAAGTTCTTGTCTCCAGCGTCCTGGTCATTTCGGACCTCCGAGCGCAACCGAAGGGCGGAGGAATCTGCTTCTTCTCGCTGCAAGCTAACGGCAGGTTCCCCCACTGCGCCGTCGCTTTCGCTCCGGCTCCGGTCGGAATGACAAAGCTTGTGACACCGTGCGCGTAGCCCAATAGTGACGGTGTTCAACCGGGTTCCCGGCTGTGCAAAACCGATGATTTTTGGTCTATCTCAGGCCGGGAAATGAAGTTATAGTAAGAACGCTCAGCGATTCCTCACGACAACTGACCTGAACTGATGGCGCGGAAATCCAGCGGCACCATCTTGCAGGAAGAGTTGTACCCATCCAGCGCGGGACATTCCGCCGTTGCGACTGCCCGTGCCGAATCTGCGCGCCCGAGTTTCAATGATTCAGAAATGGACGACGCGCGGCTGGTCGACCTGGATGTAGCCGAGGAATCTCCCTTCCTGCGCGGGCAGAAGCGTGTCTCCGCCCGGCGCAGTTCGCTGCCCCGCAAAACTGCCAGCAGACTGTTGTGGGCGACCGTCGCGGTCGCAATTTTATGCGTCGGCGCTATCGTTGCTGCCGGATTGTATGAGTATGGTGAGCGCTCCTGGCGCTTTCGCGTGGAGTCAAGCGACAACATTGAGATCATTGGCACCGAGAATGTGACCAAGGCGCAAATCATGGAAGTGATGGGCGCCGATATCGAGCGCAACATTTTTTTCGTTCCGCTGACGCAGCAGAAAGCGCAGCTCGAACAGATTCCGTGGGTCGAGTCGGCCAGCGTGATGCGCTTCGTCCCCAACCGGCTGAAAGTTGAAATTCACGAGCGGACGCCGGTCGCCTTTGCACGCGTGGGTCCGCGCATTTCGCTGATTGATGCTGGCGGTACTCTGATGGAGCTGCCGCCGAAGCACAAATATTCTTTCCCTGTGATTCTCGGTATGAATCCGGGCGAGCCGCTCTCGACGCGCGCCCCGCGCATGAAGGCCTACAACGAACTGGTGCAGGATCTCGATTCGAGCGGCGCCCGCTACTCGCAGGACTTGAGCGAAGTGGATTTGTCTGATCTCGACAACTTGAAGGTGCGGACGAATGATCCGGCGGGCGATGTGCTGATTGAACTCGGATCATCGGAGTATCTGAAGCGCTACCAGACTTATGTGAGCCACGTGCAGCAGTGGCGGCAACAGTTTCAGAAGCTGGAGTCGGTGAACCTGCGGTATGACAATCAGGTGATCGTCAATCCGGAGATGCAGGCAGGGTCGAAACAGAGCGCGCTGGCAGCTTCCGCAACGAAGGCGGCCGTGGCCGCGGGAGTGAGGCCGGCGGCGCTGACCACTCGTCTAACTCCACGCCTTACTCCGGCGCATATCGTCCCGACGAGTGCGCTGCCGCATGATCGCACTGTTCCTAAGCCCGCGTTTGAGTTGACCGAGAAGAAACTGGACCCGAAATCGGCGGCTGCGAAAAAACCGGCGCCGAAGGCCAGGGTGAACAAGGCGAAGACGGGCCGCGGTTCCAGTGTGAAGCGAGTTGCGGCGAAACCCTCTGCGTGGGCTGCAAGGCCTGGGGCTGCAAAAGCTGGAGTTGCGAAGGCTGCGGCTGCAAAGTCTGGACCTGCGCGGACGGGAGTCGCGACTACGACCGCAACTGCGCAGAAACCGCAAGGTACAAGGCCTGCGCCCTCAGCCTCGTCCGCCACGGCGCATGCGACGACTCCGAAACCGAGTGCTGCGATTTTGAAGCCGCAAGCTGGCACGAGTGCGAACTAATGCCAAATCTAAATTATTCGATGTCGAGGAATTCATAAAGCATGGCGAACCAGCAGGGAAGTTTTCTTACCGCAATTGATGTGGGCAGCGCCAAGACCTGCGCGCTGATGGCGGAACTGACCGATGGCGGCCTGCGCTATCGCGGGCACGGCGTGGCCGAATCGCGCGGCTCGCGCAAGGGCGTGATCGTCGAACTCGACAAGGCGGTGGCGGCGATCCAGAAAGCGGTCGAGGCCGCGGAAGACGTTGCCGGGGCGCCGGTCGAGCACGCGATTGTCGGGGTGGGCGGAGCGCACGTGCGCGGAGTGAATAGTCATGGCGGCATCAGCCTGGGCACGCGGCCGCGGGAAATTGGGCGCGACGAGATCAAGCAGGCCGTTGATCGGGCTCGTGCCATCCCGCTGCCCGCCGACCGTGAGATTCTGCATCTGCTGCCGCAGGAATTTATTCTCGACGATCAGGCGGGAGTGCACGACCCGCTCGGGATGATGGCGGCGCGGCTGGAAGTTCGCGTGCATATGGTCACGGCCGCGACCAGCGCCACGCAGAACGTAATCACGGCGGTGAACCGCGCGGGCGTGCACGTTGATGACACGGTTTTCGAGCCGCTGGCGGCGGCCGATTCGGTTTTGCGTAACGATGAGCGTGAACTGGGAGTATGCCTTGCCGACATTGGAGCGGGGTCGACTGAGCTGATCGTTTTTCAGCAGGGGGCGGTTGCCTATACAGGCGTGATTCCGGTAGGCGGCGACCACTTCACCAGCGATCTTTCCGTGGGCTTGTGCACGCCGCTGGTCGAGGCGGAGAAAATCAAGAAAGTCTATGGCAACGCGATCGTGACGCTGATTCCTGAGGGCAACGAAGTCGAAGTGCCGTCGGTCGGAGATCGGGCGTCGCGTCTGCTGCCGCAGCGGTTGGTCGCCGAGATTCTGGAGCCGCGGGCGCGCGAACTGTTCGAACTGATGCGCGATACTCTGCGCCAGAGCGGCATGTACGACGTCTGCATCGCTGGCATCGTGCTGACCGGAGGCGCGTCACGTCTGCCGGGAATTTTCGATGTGGCGGAGTCCGTGCTGCGCCGCTCGGTACGGCTGTCGTGGCCGGCGCCGCTGGCCAGGATGCCATCGACGTTATCGGAGCCCGAGTTCGCGACCGTGCTCGGCATGGTGAACTATGGCCAGCGCGCCCGCACTGCGCGCGGCATGCAGGAAGACCGGTGGGGGACGAGATTGAAAGCGCTGTTGGTGGGAAAGGGAGCATAAACGAGTGGTCAGTGATTAGTGGCTGGTGGTCAGTGAAAACGCTTTTTGATTTTACTGACCACCAGCGACTAATTACTTGCGCTACAGATTTCATAACAGGTGGACACAATGACAAACGATTCGAGCATTCGCATCAGCTTTAACGAAGAGGCCCGCAACGACGCCAAGATCAAGGTGATTGGCGTGGGCGGCGGCGGGGGCAACGCAGTCAACCGCATGATTGATGCCGGCGTGGAGGGCATCGAGTTCATCGTGGCCAACACGGATTTGCAGGCGCTGCGCATGTCACACGCGCCGGTGAAGCTGCAACTCGGCGTGAAGCTAACGAATGGTTTGGGCGCGGGTGCGAATCCGGAAGTTGGCCGCAAGGCTGCGCTGGAAGATTCCGACAAGATTATCGAAGTGCTCGAAGGCGCCGACATGGTGTTCGTTACCACGGGACTCGGCGGTGGAACAGGCACAGGCGCCGCTCCGATCATCGCGTCGCTGGCGGTCGAGATGGGCGCACTCACTGTCGCGGTGGTTACCAAGCCATTCTCGTTCGAAGGTAAACGCCGCATGGCGCAGGCCGAGCGCGGCATCGCCGAACTGATGGATTCGGTGGACACGACTATCGTGATCCCGAACGAGAAGTTGCTCGCTGTCGCCGAAGATGCCGGCTTCTTCGAGTCCTTTCGAATCGCGGATGACATTCTGCGGCAGGGTGTGCAGGGAATTTCCGACATCATTACCATCCCGGGCATCATTAACCGCGATTTCGCCGACGTAAAGACGATCATGTCGCGCATGGGATATGCGGTGATGGGTACGGCTTCGGCCTCAGGACCGAAGCGCACGATTGAAGCTGCGCAACGGGCCATCGCATCGCCGCTGCTCGAAGCCGGGGCGATTGACGGGGCGCGCGGAATCCTGATCAACATTACTGGATCGTCGTCGCTCAAATTGGCCGAAGTGCAGCAGGCGTGCTCCATTATTCAAGGCGCGGCGCACGATGATGCGAACATTATTTTCGGTGCGGTGATGGACGAGAAGATGAAGGACGCGGTGAAGATCACCGTCATTGCCACCGGATTCCGCGAAGTACGGTCGGGGCGACAGCGCACGCAGGAAAGCCGCACGTCGTTCTCGGCTGCGCACGAAGAGGCGATGGAATTTCCAGAAGATGCTTCGCGTGATTTCGTCCCCGAACCGCCGAAGCACATTATGGAGCCGCAGTGCAGCGTGGCGGACGATCGAACCTATAGCGATCGAACTTATATGGACGACGTCGCGCCAGTTCCACCGGCGAACTCGAGTGACCACGCGGCTGCCGAGGTAGTTTCGCTCGACAGCATGCGCAGCAGCGTGCTCACCAGCATGCCGGGGAACTTCGAGCAGGACGACCTCGATGTTCCCGCATTTCTGCGCAAGCGTAACGACGTGATGTAAATCGGCATGATGTAAGTCGGCAAGTCTGGCCTGGTTGCGATGGGAAAACATCAACCGAGCTGGGGCAACGTCGGGGAGAGAAGCCACCGCACAGAGGGAAAAGGCTTGCACAGTGCGCGTATCTGCCCAGTAACTGGTAACGCATTACCGAAGGCGTCTGGCCCGACGTAATATCCGCGTATGTACTTGTTTCGTAATGAGTTAAAGTGAAATTATAGTTTCTGGCGATCGAAACTTTTCCGTTGCCAGAATTGGACTAAGTCTCGTACTATCAGCGCAGTGGCGGATTCTGGCCGGTTACCTGCCGCTGGCATCCTGCGTGCATTGAAGTGAGTAAGAATCCGGGGAGTGAAAATCAAGAAGATGTCTAAGAGAACGAGCCATTTTCGTCTTTTCAACGTTCTTGCCGCTTGCCTGCTCGGCCTGTCAATCACGGGCGTGAGTTGGGCGGCGCACATCAACACCAGCACCCACACTCCGGCCAAGAAAACACCAGCACAAGCGAAGATCAGCGAGACGCAACGCACCCGGCGCCGTCGGCGCTCCCTGGCGCACGCCCGCACTGCGAGCGGCACCGTCTCTCGCGTTTCGGTGACCACACGCCGGCGCCGCTCTTACGAACGCTTTCACATGAGCTCGTTTGCCGAAGACATTACGGCCGGCGACATCACGACCGGCGAAGATCCAGTGGTTCGGCAGGCCGCAGTAGATGCGCTGGGCAATATGAATGGCACAGTGGTCGCGATTGAGCCGACCAGCGGACGCGTGCTGGCCATGGTGAACCAGAAACTGGCCCTGTCGAGCGGCGCACAGCCTTGCTCGACTATTAAACTTTCCGTGGCATTGGCGGCATTGAGCGAAGGGCTGATTTCAGAAGACACCAAGGTCGCGCTCGGCGCCAACTATCGCATGAATCTTACCCAAGCTCTGGCGCACTCGAACAACGCTTACTTCGAAGCGGTTGGCAGCAAGCTCGGGTTTGAAAAAGTTGCTTACTACGCTCATCAATATGGACTGGGCGAGCTTGCCGGATACGATATTTCCGGCGAGCAACTGGGCACCTATCCCGATGAAGCCATTCCGGCGAAGCTGGGCGGCGTAGGCAAAATGTGCTCTTTCGGGGAAGGCGTTTCCATGACCCCGCTGCAATTGGGCGCGATGGTTTCGGCCATTGCCAATGGCGGCACGCTCTACTATCTGCAGCATCCGACGACTCCGGAAGAGGTTGTCAGCTTTCAACCGCGGGTGAAGCGCCAGCTCGACATCGCGCCGGTGATTCCTGAACTTTCTGGCGGCATGGCAGGAGCCGTGCAGTACGGCACGGCCCGCAGTCTGCGCCTGAACTTCAACGAAGAAGAAATTCTGGGTAAGACGGGAACCTGTTCGCACGCTGGAACGCGCTTCGGTTGGTTCGCTTCCTATGCCAACACCAGCGTGGGACGCGTGGTGGTGGTCATCTTCCTGGAAGGTGGCCGGCCTACTTTCGGTCCTAAGGCCGCGGAAATTGCAGGACGCATGTATCGCAACATGTACGATCACAACTTTTTCATCGCTGGCCCGGGGTTACCTTCGGACACGGCTGCGGTGAAGCCGGCCAGTACCACACCGTAAGTCTTCCGCAACTCTTCTCTTCGTTTCTCATAAAGAGATGTAGCTCCGCTACATCTCTTTAATTATTTGGCGCGACATTATTGAGCACGATTGTCTTGTCACTCAGCAGTTTGTCGGCCCATCTGAATCCTCCAATCTCCGACACCGGGGAAATTCTTAAAGACTTCTAATACGAGAAAATCCAGCTCTGCCGATATTTAGTCCAGCAGATGCGGGCGCCGCGGAGTAATTCCGCATGGGCTCGCGCGCGCAGATTGACGGAGGGCAATCCGTGAGGGGTGATGATGATTCATGTCAGGTATGAGTACGAACTGGGAGTGCTCTCGACTGGGCTGGCGATGGTTACCGGGTACGCCACTCTGGACCTCGCCAGCCGTGTGACCGCGGCGCGCGGCCGGGCACGTTGGTTTTGGCTGGCTGGCGCCGCCACCGCGATGGGCCTGGGAATCTGGTCGGCGCAGTTTGTCGGGATGCTCGCTCTCAGTCTGCCGGCGCCGGCGGTTTATCACTATCCGATGATGGCGACGGCTTTGCTGGCGGCCATCGCGGCCGCCGCAGTCGCGTTGTTCATGGTGAGCCGCGAGCGCATGGACCTCGATTCGTCCATTGTGGGCAGCCTCGTCATGGCCGCGGGATTGGCAGCCATGCACTATCTGGGCGTTGCAGCGGTGCGCGTGCCAGCCGGGATGGAATACCGCTGGGACGTCGTTCTACTTTCTTTGGTGGTAACGATCGCATTCTCGCTCGCTGCGCTCGTTCTGCCTTTTCAGGCTCGGCAGGATCAGGATCGGGATCACGATCAGGGTCAAGGTCAGGGTAAAGACAAGAAAGTCAGACAGCGCAAACTCCTGAGTGCCCTGGCTCTAGGTGGCGCGATAACTCTGATGCATTTCACGGCGCTGAGTGCAGTGAAGTTTTACGCCAGCGGTGTGCCCTTTAGTACGCGATGGACGATCAGCATTTCCGCTGTCGGCGGTGCCGCCGTCGGTGGGACCAGTTTTCTTGTCATGATGCTGGCGATTGCGGCGGCATTTCTCGATCGCATCCTGACCATGCAGGCTTTGATGGTGAACGCGGCGCGGGATGGCGAAACCCGCTTCCATGTGCTGGCTGAGGCGATCCCGCAAATCGTGTGGACTGCGACTCCAAAACGCGGCGTCGACTACTGCAACCAGCGCTGGTACGAACTGACCGGCCTCACCGAAAAGCAAACTCTGGGCTGGGGATGGCCGAACGGGTTGCACCCCGACGACCGGCCGGTGGCCTTGAAGAATTGGGATAAAGCGCAGAGCACAGGCGAGTCTTTCGAGATGGAGTATCGCATACGGAATGCGGCGGGAGGTTTTCGCTGGCACCTGGCGCGGGCGACTCCGATGCGGGATTCCGCGGGCGTGATCGTGAAATGGTTTGGAGCCTGCGCTGACATTGACGACCAGATTCACAACCAGCAGGTGCTGGAGAAGCAAGTGCAGCAGCACACGGCAGCGATGATGGAAGCCAATTTGCGCCTGGAATCGGAAATGCGCGAGCGCAACCTGGCGCAGCAGGAACTGAACCAGCAGACCGAGCGCATGGTCGAGGAACTCACCAAACGCTCGAACCGCTCGACGAACCTGGCGAAGATGGCGGAACTGCTGCAGAGTTGTTCGGATTTGAAAGACGCTTTTTCGGTGGTTACCGGCATGGCTCCTAAAGTGTTTCCGGAGTTGCGTTGTTCGGTGCTGCTGTTCGATTCCACCCGCGAAAAAATCGAGGCTCCTTCAGCTTGGTCGCAGTGTACTTTGCCAATCAAGACCGTCGGGCCGCAGGACTGCTGGGCGCTGCGCACCGGGCACCCGCACCTGGTTGCACCCGGCGACCACACTGCAGATTGCGAACATGCTACCCCGGGCCAGCACTCTTACTGCTGCCTCCCGCTGCAGGCGCACGGCGAAGCCATCGGAGTGCTGAACTTCCAGATGATCGAACCCGGCGAAGTGTCCCCGGCCTTGATGTCGCTGGCCACCATGTTTGCCGAACAGGTGAGCTTGTCGGTGGCCAACATTCAGTTGCGTGAGGCGTTGCGCAATGAATCAATCCGCGATCCGCTGACCGGCCTTTACAACCGCCGCTACCTGGAAGAAATGCTGGAACGCGAAACCCGGCGGGCGGTGCGCGCCGAGCATGGCCTGGGCCTGCTGATGCTCGATCTCGACCATTTCAAGAGTTTCAATGACACTTACGGGCACGACGCGGGCGATACCGTGCTGCGCGAGACTGCAGCGTTTCTGTTGAAGAGTGTGCGCGCCGAGGATATTGTGTGCCGCTTTGGCGGCGAGGAGTTCATTGTGATCCTGCCGGTCGCGGACTTGAGAGTGACCCAGGCGCGGGCTGAGAGAATCCGGTCCAAGTTGCGCGAGTTGCCGGTTCTGCACCAGGGGCACTCGCTCGGAATAGTTACCGTTTCGGTGGGCGTGGCGGAACTTCCGCAGCATGGCACATCTCCCAAAGAGTTGATCGAGTCGGCTGACGCTGCGCTCTATCGCGCCAAGCGGGAAGGCCGTGACCGGGTGATGGTTGCCGAGGCCGTGCCGGTCGAGGAACCGCAATTAAGCGCCTCCAAAACGGGGAACATAGAATTGGGTGAAGGCGAATTGCGCGAAATGGAATTGAATGAGGTCGAAATTGCCAAGTCGGGAGCCGACTAAACGGCACGGTACGGCAAAACGCCCAGCCAGCAGGCTGGGCGTTTTCTTTCTCTCGTGACTCTTAATTTCTCTTGACCTAGTGATTTTCTCGTAACCCTAAAGTCGACGAGTCAGCTGCGCTGGCCGGGTCCTTTGCTCTCATCGCTGGCGATCACGCCGTCCTTAATATGGATGACGCGATGGGCGTACTCGGCGATGTCGCCTTCGTGGGTGACCAGAATGATCGTATTGCCTTCCGCCTGCAGGCGGTCAAACAGCGCCATGATTTCAATGCCGGTCTGTGAATCCAGATTACCGGTAGGTTCGTCGGCCAGGATGATTGAGGGCTTGTTCACCAGGGCGCGCGCAATGGCGACGCGTTGTCTCTGACCGCCGGAGAGTTCATTGGGCTTGTGGCTCATGCGGGCTTCCATGCCCACGGCCGCCAATGAGGCTTTCGCGCGTTCGATGCGTTCATCGGTGGGAACGCCGGCATAAATCAGGGGAAGTTCGACGTTGTGCAGAGCCGTGGCGCGGGCCAGCAGGTTGAAGGTCTGGAATACGAAACCGATTTCCTTGTTGCGAATGCGCGCCAGTTCGTCGTCGTCGAGTTCGCTGACCAGTTGGCTGTTGAGCCAGTATTTGCCCTGCGACGGCGTGTCGAGGCAACCAATCAGGTTCATCAAGGTCGACTTGCCCGAGCCCGACGGGCCCATGATGGCGACGTATTCATTGCGCTGGATGCGCAGATTGACGCCGCGCAGCGCGTGCACCTGCTGCTCGGAGCCCATATCGTAGGTCTTCCAGAGATCCTCGGCCGCAATCATGCAGGATTCGGGCGGTGCTAGGTTCGCGGTGGTGGGCATGCTGATGACTTCGGCGGTTGCCATGTTTCTCTCCTGGTCTTCACTCACTCTGTCCGGTGCCACTGACCTCTCCGATCGATTTGGGGTTCAGTTCATACTACTTGCAGGCTCCGTTTTCTGAGACGCCGTATTTCCGAAAATACAGACTGCGAGACCTTTTCCGGCTTTCCCGTTGGACGTGCCAGGCCGGGTAAGGTTATGACTGTTCTTCATCCGCCTTCTTGGGGACCGAGTTGTCGATCTTCACGCTGCTTCCGGGGCGCAGACTGCGCAAAATCTTGTAACTCCCGGTGATCACTTCATCGCCTTCTTTCAGCCCGTCGACGACTTCTATGTCGGTGGTGCCGGTGACTCCGGTGGCGACTGGGACGAACATGGCTTTCTTGTTGCGGATGACGAAGACCCCTTGCATGCCATCCTCTTTCTTGCCCTTGGATGCGACTTCTTTGGCCGCCGGTGCCGCGGCATGTACCGAACCCGGCGGATTATTTTGTTGCTCGACCTGGTCCCGGGTGCGCATGGTCAGCGCCTGGATGGGGATAGCCAGCGCGTTGGTGCGGGTGGCGGTGGTAATCTTCGCGGTCGTCGAGAGCCCGGGACGCAGGTCCTGGGGCGGATCGATCAGCGTGACCACTACTTTGAAATCCTTGGCTTCTTCACTCGCCGAGGCCGATTGCGAGGTCGACACGCCGCTGGAGCGCACGATCGCGTTGTCGCCGATTTCGGAAACCTTGCCATGGAAAATCTTTTTCGGAATGGCGTCGATAGTGACTTCGGCGGGCTGATCGAGATGCACGTTCACGATGTCGGTTTCGTCTACTTTTACTTCAGCGGTGATGACCGACATGTCAGCAATCGTCATCAAAGTACTGCCAAGGGCATTCTGAATTCCGATGACCACCGACTCGCCTTCGCGCACCGGCAGGTTCGTGACCACGCCGTCGTAGGGAGCGGCGTATGTCGTTTTCTGCAGCACGTCGTCGACGCGGGTGAGATTGGCGCGGGCCTGGGCTACATGTTTGTCAGCGGAATCCTGCTGGGCTTTGGCCTGCGCGACTTTGGCTTGGGCCTGCACCAGTCCTGCGTCGGCCGTCGCCCAGGCGTTCTCGCGGCTGTCGAAATCCGACTTCGCGATCAGCCCATCTTTGAACAGATTCTGCGCACGATCCCAGTCGAGCTTGTTGCGCGCGTAGTCGGCTTGCGCACGCACCATGTCGGCCTGCGAAGTCTTTAGAGCTGCGTCTGCAGCCAGAGCGTCGGTTTCCGCGGCCTGCACCGAGGCTTGGTTGGCCGTGACGTCCGCCGCTGATTGCACGTTCTCCAATTGAGCGAGCAATTGACCCTTCTTCACGTGATCGCCCTCCCTCACATAGAGGTGGGTAATCTTGCCGTAGGCGTTGGCGCCGATGTTCACGTAAGTCTTCGGCTTAATCTCTCCCGAAGCACTCACGACCGTGGCCAGATCCTGGCGCTGCACTTTCCCGGTTTGCACCGTGGCGACGTTCTTGCGACTTTGAAGAACGCTGGCGGAGACGAAGATTGCGAGCAAAACCGCAACGCCGGCACCGATCGCGACTTTTTTCCAAGCTTTCATGATTGCCGTCACTATCCGGGTAGAATTTCTCCCTGCAGAAGGGCGATCTCCTGCCGCGTCCTGTACTTACACAAAACGGCCCTTGCTGCCTCAGTTCGGGGTGACGGACACATAATTCTGTTACGATCCTGGCGCCGAGAAAGTTCCCGATCAGGAAGTTAAGAAGAAGTGGCCGAAGACCCAAGAAACGAGGGGAGTGATGGTTACGCCCCGGAACCTGCATTATAGCCCGGGCATCCCTGTCTTGGCAGTGACGATTTGGCACGTATTTGGCAAGGGGGCTGGGCAACTCCGGGCAACCTCCGGCGCTTCTAAAGGAGGCAGTAGTGGTTCAGTTTAGTTGTTCTCGGGGCACGACTTAACCTTGCTTTCACACGACGAACGGGCCTAAAATAGGCAGACGACGGTTGTCTGGCAGGAGTCCCTCTCATGTTCCGGGTTAATTCTTATCAAGCTGTTCTTCGCGTTGTGCTCGCATCGGCGGGTCTAATGGTCTGTGGCGCCGTCGCCCAGGACAACCCCAACGACCATCCGAACCAAGTCGCCCAAGACCAAAAATCTCCTGAAAAGCCAACCCAGGACGCGGTCAGCGCCGCGCCGGCCTCGGCTGTGCCGACGCAATCCGCGCAGGCTCAGCCCGCGACCGATGCCGCGGACCCGCTCAAACGTCCCACGAGCGAGAAACAGAGGCAGAAGAATTCGCGTGGCCTGAAACAGGAATTGAGCAAGACCTATAAGAAGTGGCTGGACGAGGACGTGGTCTGGATCATCACGGACGAAGAGCGCGCGGCTTTCAAACAGCTCTCGAACGATGAAGAACGCGACAACTTCATTGAAGCGTTCTGGCAACGCCGCGACCCCACGCCCGACACGGAAGAGAACGAATTTAAGGAAGAGCACTATCGCCGCATCGCCTACGCCAACGAACATTTTGCGGCGGGCGTGCCGGGCTGGAAGACGGATCGCGGCCGCATCTACATCGTCTACGGCAAACCGGACGAGATCGATTCTCATCCCTCGGGCGGAACTTATGAGCGCCCCATGGAAGAGGGCGGCGGCGAGACTTCGACTTTTCCGTTTGAAGATTGGCGGTATCGTTATATTGAAGGCATTGGGCAGGAAGTCATCATTGAATTCGTTGACAGCTGTATGTGCAACGAATACCACATGACGATTGACCGCTCCGAAAAAGACGCTTTGCTCTACACCCCGAACGCCGGCCTGACGCTCTATGAGCAGATGGGAATGTCAAACAAAGCGCAACGATTCAACGGCAGCGGGCTCGAGCGCTTAGGAGCAGGTCCTGACAGTTCGATGAATGAGGCCAAGCAGTTCGATCGCCTGGAGCAATACTCCAAGCTGATGGCCGCGCCGCCGGTCAAGTTCACCGATCTGACTGAAGAGGTTAATTCCAAAGTCATCCTCAACCCGATGCCGTTCGACGTGCGTTCCGACTTTGTGAAAGTGACTAGCGACACCGTGCTGGTGCCGGTCACCATCCAGATGAGGAATCGCGACATCACCTTCGTCAACAAAGACGGGATTCAACGCGGCACGGTGAACATCTTTGGACGCCTCTCGACGTTGACTGGCAAAGTGGTGCAGACCTTCGAAGACACGGTGCAGGTGGACGTTCCGGCCGAACTGCTACCGCGTACCGCGGAAAACGCGTCGGTTTACTGGAAGGCGCTGCCTCTGCGTGCCGGCCGCTACAAGCTTTACGTGGCCGTGAAAGATGTGAACGGTGACCGCAAGGGAATTTGGAGCCGCAGCATCATGGTTCCTGAGTTCTCTGAAGATAAGCTCTCTAACTCTACACTGGTTGTCGCCGACCTGATGGAGCCGGTTCCGACCAAGGATATCGGCACCGGCAGCTTCGTGATCGGCACCACCAAGGTGCGGCCGCGCGTAGCCGCAGCCGACGGCAAGCCGGCGTTGTTCAAGCGAGACAAAGATCAGAAGCTGAATTTCTGGATGCAAGTTTACAATCTCGGCGTGGATGAGAAGACACACAAGCCTTCCGCCACTATTGAGTACAACATCACCAATCTGGCAACCAATAAATCGGTAGTCGCGCAAGTCGACAACACCGACACCATGGGCAACTTAGGAGATCAGTTGACCCTGCAGAAATCGATCCGGGCGGCCAACCTGCAACCGGGCACCTACAAGATCGAGATCAAGGTGAATGATAATGTCTCCAAGCAAACCATTGATCCGTCGGCGGTGTTTGCAGTAGAGTAACTCCCTGCGAAATTCTCCCCCAGGGGGTGGGGTGGAGTTGAAACTGGTTAAACTGAGACTGGTTAAGCTCGGAACCTGGGCGATCATATTCGGGTTGTCGCTTCCTATTTGGGCCGCAGAGCAGCCCGGAGCGATCTCAGGATATGTTCGCAACAACTCGGGTACGCCGCAAATGGGCGCCGTGGTGCAGATTCTCGGCGCCGCGAATCGCACGCTGACCGTATTTACCGACGCTGCCGGATACTACGCCGCCACCGGATTATTGCCTGGTTTTTACACGCTCAGAGTTACAGCTCCTTCGTTTCTTCCGGCCGAGCGCGAGCGAGTGGGTCTTACTCCCGGCGGCAGTGTCAATATAAATGTCACCTTGAGCACGTTGCTGGGCGTAATGCAGCTTGGCCCCGTCCGTTCTCTCCCGGATAACGACGACTGGAAGTGGACCCTTCGGTCAGTTGCGAACCGGCCGATTCTGCGCGTGTTTGACGATCCCACTCCGGTTAGCCTGGGGACAAATCCTGAGAATCAAAATCAGACCCACGAACTGAGCGGCATGGTTTCGTTCCTTGCCGGTTCCGTGGCGAGCGGCTACGGTGCGGGATCGGACATGAACACCGCCTTCACGCTGGAGCGATCCATTTTCTCGGATGGACACATCGCGTTCAGCGGCGATGTGGGCTACGGCAGCAGCAGTCTTCCGGCGGGAGCGCTGCGCGCCAGTTATTCCCATACTTTGGCGGATGGCTCGCAGCCGACTTTGGCGCTGAGCGCCCGGCGGTTCACTTCTTCTGATCCTAACCTGCACAACGCCGCATTGCAGGCGCTGGCTATTTCGGTGGCTGACGACTTTACGGCGGGCGACGTTGTTGAACTCAAGTTCGGCAGTGAGCTCCAGACCATTCAATTTCTGGGCCACGTTTCTGCCTTCCGCCCGTACGCCACCGCCGATTTCCAGCTTTCACCCAACACCATTTTGGAATACGGCTATGCGACTTCGCGCCCCGACTTGCGCGATGAGAAAGGCTTCGATTCCGCCCCGGCGGACTTGAGCGAATCGAATCCGCGGGTCAGCCTGCTCAATTTCGCTCCGCAAATCGAGAGCGCGCATCATCAGGAACTGAGCCTTTCGCGCCGTGTGGGTAAGAATAAATTTCAAGTCGCCGTCTTCAGCGACCGGGTGGCCAATCCCGCTCTCGCAGGTACAGGCCTCACGACGACGGCCGGCGGATTCATTCTGCCGGATATTTCCGCGGGCACATTCAGCTATGAAGGCCAGAACTTCAGCACCAATGGCCTGCGGCTTGTGCTTGAGCGCAAGTTTTCTAACGACCTGACGGCTACGGTCGACTACGCCTCCGGCGGGGTACTGGATCTTTCCCAGCCGGACGTGCAGTTGCAGCAAGCTCAGCAATACATGAACACGCAGCGCCGTCACGCCCTGGCGGGCAAGCTGAGCGGCACGGTGCCGCGCACCCACACCCGCTGGATTGCCTCATACCGGTGGGTGAATGGCTCGGCCCTGACACCGGTCGATATGTTCAACGCTTCCCACGGAGCGACCGACCCTTACCTGAGCTTCTTCGTACGGCAGCCGATACCCTGCATGGGCGGCCACATGGAAGCGATCATCGATGTGCGCAACCTGCTGGCGCAGGGCTATGTTCCAGTGGTTGGGCAGGACGGCCAAACCGTTTACCTGGTCCAGGCCGCGCGCTCGGTACGGGGCGGCGTAGCCTTTACCTTCTAAGGAATATCCCTCCTAAGCCATACGCCTAGCGGCTGAAGGTGCAGGTAGTCCCCGCATCCGGCGTAAGCCTTTCGTCACCTCGTCCTCCCGTTATGGCACTGTTACCCTTTTCCTCGTAGTCCCCTTCCCCACAAACGCTCTGTTCCGGAGATCCTGATGCGCCGCACCGCGTTCGTGAAAATCGTGCTGGTGAAAATCTGCGCCATTTTGGTGCTTGCCCTGAGTCTCGCCGCGCCGTTGTCTGCGCATCACCTCAAGAAGGGTGCAACCACCCTAATGCCAATCACGACTTCGTCCGCCAAGGCGCGTGAGCTTTACCAGAAGGGCGTGGTTGACTACGAGAATCTTTACCTCGAGCGCTGCAATGATGACTGGCGCGCGGCAGTGAAAGAAGACCCGAATCTGGCTCTCGCCTGGGCATGGATTGCCTTCAACAGCAGCAATCCCGAGGAAGTCGGGGCGGCTCGGGCCAAGGCTAAGGCGCTGCTGCCCAAGATTTCTGACGGCGAGCAGTTGATGGTGACCTGGATCGCCAAAATACAGGAAGGCGACTACCTGGGCGGCATTACGGCCATGAACGACATGATCGAGATGTATCCGCACGACAAGGACGTGCTGTATCTTGCCGGCAACTGGATGTTGCTCGAGAACGGCGACGACCAGGCGCAGCGGATCATGAATAAGGTGCTGGCCCTGGACAAGAATTTCCCACCCGCACTGAACGATCTTGCCTATGTCGAGGCGCGCAACCGGGAATTCGCCAAATGTCTTGCGGCCATGGACCGCTATGTCGCCCTGCTGCCCAAAGAGCCCAACCCGCAGGACTCCTATGGAGAGCTGCTCCGCATGTCGGGAGACTTCGAAGGCTCCCTGGTGCATTATCGCGCCGCGCTGCAGATTGATCCTGACTTCGTGACCTCACAACTGGGTCTCGGTGACACCTACGCCCTCATGGGCAACCAGGAGCAGGCGCGCGTGGAGTACGACAAGGCGATCCGCTACGCCCACAACGAGGCTGACCGGCTGACCTACGCCATGCAGAAGGCAATGACGTTTGTGCGGGACGGCAACTTCGCCGAAGCCGACAAGGAATATCAGCAGATCGCCGAAGACGCCCACGCCAAGGAGCAGGATCTGCAGGAAGCGCAGGCACTCGGCCACATGGCGGAGTACCAGACCGACGACAATATCGCGCTCAAGCATCTGAAGCTCGCCGAGGAAGCCCTGGGCCATCGCCCGACTATTTCTGCGACGGATCGCGATGAAGAACTTTCCCGTATCCTGCGCAATCGCGCCGTGCGGGCCGCGCGCGCCGGCAATCAGCCGCTGGCTGACCAGTCGCTGCACCAGTTGGAGGCTCTGGCCAACGGCAACCACAACCGCGTGATTCAGAGTTCTTACCACGGCGCGGCCGGATCTCTGCTCATGCTCCAGAAGGATATGGATCAGGAGAAATACGAAGCCGCCATCGCACACCTGGAAGAGGATCAGGAGAATCCGTTCACGCTGGAGCTGCTGGTTCAGGCTTACTACAAGACCTACCAGCCCGATAAGCTGCACGAAGTCGAAGTGAAGCTTCGCGGCACGAATGTGCCGACCATGGAGCAGGCATTGGTGGTTCCGGCGGCTCGCGCCCGGCGACCGACAATCTAATCCGGAGTGTTCGAACCCCTAAGACGGGCTGGTTCGAGGACGGTCTAGTCCCAGTTTGGTTCCGGGCGTCACGCCGAGCCCGGAACCTTCTCGTCCAATTTGCGGCCTTGGTGTAGAGTAGGTGGGCACTTTGCCCGCATGAAAGCTGACACCGAGCGCCGCTCCGGAACCAGAATCGCGACCAGAGTTTCTACGCGCGTACGAAGCGTACAGAGCAAGGATCAAACCCCGCAGACCGCGCAGACGCGCGACGTCAGCGCCAATGGAGTCTTCCTCTACACTAAGTCCCGCATGGAAAAGGGCGCGGACGTCGAGCTGGTTTTGATCCTTCCTCCTGAACTGACTTCCGGCGAAAAGTGCTGGGTGTGCTGCCAGGCGACGATTGTGCGGGTCGAGGAAGAAGGATCAGAGTTCGGGGTGGCGGCGCAGATCCGCCGCATGGACATTCTCCCCGAAGTCACGGCCTGAACTTTTGGTGTGATGGCGGCTCCGCAATCCATTCCGTTTCGGAAATGAGTTTCCCAAAAATACACTGTGCCGGGGGGTTTCATCGTCGGCGGTGGAGTACTGCGTGATTTCTCTGTGAATTTTTGAAAAAAAGCTTCCCATTGCATCGTTCGCGGTGCAATAATGGCGGCCCTAGAATTGCTCTGAACAATTCAAGGTTCCAGGTGGGCCCAAGGTATGTTGATCGATAAGCTCGCGGCCGGGGTAGTGCAAGTGCAGACACCCATCGGTCCGCGGTATGTGATGCCCTCATTCCTCCAGCGCGTGTATCTGCTGTGGATGTTCCGCAATTTCCCCATTCTTCCGCATGCCGTGCTCAACGGACGGCAGCAACGCCTGATCGATCGCATGTGCAGTGAGCAGCGGTTTGCATCGATGGCTTATGCCGATGGCATGGACGAGGCGCCGGTGATTGGCACCGTCGAACATCGTCCGCCGATTGGCGCAGCCGAGCAGATGCCGCCGCGGCGTCCCGTAGCCAGCGACGCGAGCGGCCTGGCGGCGGAAGTTCGCCAGCGTTCCTAACTTCGTTGCTTCTTTCGCGCCCAATTCGTGTGTGGTGAAATCGTGGCGCTACTACGCGAATCGAATTTGAAAGTCGCAGAAGACTTGTGCGCCAATTCTTCGGCTCGCGATTTTTCTGCCAGGGATCGTCTCGGCAGGGCGGAAAACCTGTCCACGGATGCTATAATTTTCGTTTCGTCCTACCAGCCAAATCCCCACCGTGGGCGCGTAGCTCAATTGGCAGAGCAACTGACTCTTAATCAGTAGGTTGAAGGTTCGATTCCTTCCGCGCTCACCACTTTTTAAAATCAATCACCTACGCCGGAACCCCACCTTTCATTGGCGACCTGCCCTCGCCCCCGCTGCCGGGCAAACCGAAATATTAGTTAGACGTTTCGTTTCATTGGGGTCAGTGTCTTTCACTGTGGTTACCACTGATGCTTCCACTCCACACAGGGAGGTTTACAAATGAGGGCAGTAGCGTCGAACGCACTGCCCTCATCAGCGGGAGCGTCGGCTAGAAGTGAAAACCGAGCTGAGCCGTCAGTGCACGCGGAGTCACGTAGTGCGTGCCACTAAAGGTGGAAAGGAAGTTGTAGAGTGCATACTTGTTGGTCACATTGATCGCAGTCACGGTTAGACTCCATCGGTAACGTTCGCTTTTGAACAGATTGTCGTCGCCGATCGCGACATCGAACAGGTTGCGAGGCGCAATGCGCGGCGGATTGTGGTCATCATTTTCAGTCCCTGGCGCGGGCACCGATATAAGAGACGACCCGAACTGGGAGGCGAGACACGTAAAGGGCAGCGGGATATTCGGCGTGGCCCGCGCGCCGTTGCAAGTAAAACCAGCCTGGAACTCCTGATCGGCAGTTAAAGGTGTCCCGAAGGCATCTGTCATGTTAATGGCCGGCTGTCCGCCCAGCGTGGTTGATTGAGGACAGTTATTCGCGGGCCCTACACCGTAGCAAGGTGCAGCTCCAGCCACCAATCCGCTGTCATATCTCCAGTTGAATCCGAGCCACGGACCTCGCTTCCAGGGCTGGTATTGCAAGTGAGTTGTCTGATTGAAAGTTTCGTCGTGATCGATGCGGAACGGCGTACTTCCACTGTTGAAGGCCACCGAGGGAACCGCACCCGCGCCGCCGATCTGCGGAGTGAAGAAACGCGCTGCCACGCTTGAGAAAACCACCAAGGCCGAGAAGCCATGGAAATCCGGTACGCTCACGCGGACGGCATACCCAGGGATTTTTGAGTTGTGCCAGTCAATCGGGAATGTAATCGGGGTCGCTCCCAATACGCTGAAATCGTAGGCGTTGTGCGTGTATTTCCAAATGTAATCCCCGCTGATTACCGCATATTTGCCGAGCGCCTGTTGCAGGCCAACATGGAAGTCATTACGGTAACCGGGATTGAATGGCGTCGCCCCCGCTGAAGCAGGCTGAGAACAGGCAAGAAGGGGATTCAAGACAGGATTGGCGCAGCCTGTGCTCGAAAGCACTAGATTCTCATTGAAAGGACTTTCCAGCGTACGCGCGTAGGAGATTCGGAGGATCGTATTGGTCCGCTTGATGTTGTAGGCAACACCGACGCGAGGCTCGGCCTGACGAGCCACAACAAGGCCGTTGTAAAGATCGCCACGGAGTCCCAGATTCAAGGACCAGTTTTTTATGGTGATCGAATCCTGGATATAGAGCGCGAGTTCTTTGATGTCGGTATGCCCGTGATATGCATACAAGCCAGTGGTGGAACTGAAACAACCGTCAGCCGGCGATGGTGTCGATCTCGTGAGATCGTAGCAGCCGAGCAATGAATCAAACCCGGGATTGGGGGCGAATGGAGTCGGATAAAGTGCCGGGTTCGTTGAGGTGGCACCGGCACAATTGCCGGGGTTGTTCACCGTTGGATTGCCAACAAATACCGGTGCACCATTGGCATCAAAGCACGGGGCATTGAAATTTGGGTCGACGATCCCGAGGCTGTCGTTCTCGGTGAGAAAGGTCTGTTGATAGGTAACTCCCGCCTTGATGTTATTGATGCCCACCACATGCGTGACATTTGCGAGGACACCCGTGTTCGCCAGTGTCCGATATTGAGAGATAGTTTGCTGTTGCAGATTCGGTGGGCCGAGGTCCGCAAAGGGGTTGTTGCTCGGATAGTAATTATAAGCATCCCGTCGGACGAAGCCGCCGAACGTGAACACGGTGTTCGGGTCAATCAGCAGGGTCCAGGTGGGAGCGATGTTAAAGGTGTCGATCTTCGAGCGCTGATCTGAAGGACCGACGGGGATGCCGTCGGGACCAAGCCCGTTATTGCTGACGCTAAGCCCGTTCCAGGGCGTCGCGTTCTGCGAGTCATACGAATTGGGCGTCTGGAACCAGGAACGGCTAAAGCCGAGATTCAGATGGATCGAGTCCTTGGTCGAGAGCTGGTAGTCCACCCGGTCGAAAATGTTTTCTTCGTTGCCTTTGTCGTGCGTCACAAGAAATTCCGGCGGGTCCAGGAATCTTCCCGTATTCAGTCCGTTCGCCGAGATGAAATTCCCCCACTTATCGCCCCCATAAGCAAGGTCAAAGCCGATGTTCGACGAGCCAAACGATCCATAGGAAGCATTCACGCTGCCATGAGGCGTTTTCGACCCCAGGCCAGAGCGAGTGGTCGCCACGATCACCAAGCTTGTCTTCCCACCGTACTCCGCCGGTGGAGCTCCCGGAATTACCTCAAGCGATTCAATAGAATCAAGAGGGACCTGGTTTGAGAAAACCTTGCTCTGCTGATCGGTAATGGGTTGGCCGTCTACCGAGAAAGAGTTCGACGCGTGGTCGCCGAGTCCGTGGAAAAGACCATTGGAATCTGCCGATACACCCGGCGACGCCAGCGTGACCAGCGAACTTAACGAGGAGGACTGGCTTTCGAGTGGCACCTTGTTGAACAAGTCGCGATCCACGTCCGTGTGGCCAGTTGGATCATTCTCCACCAAATCGGCGCCAGCTTCGACCGTGACCGAAGTGGAGGAGCCAGTCACTTGAAGACTGACCTTGACGCTAGCTGCCACTGCCGACCGAACCTCCACGTCCTGAGCGCTGGGAGCGAACCCCGCAGCCGTCACCGTCATGTGATACGGATTAAACGGTACGTTCGAGAAACTGAAATTGCCCTTACCATCTGTCGTGGTCGTCCGGTCAAAACCGCTGACTAGCTGGTGAATCTCGACCTTGGCATCCGCAACAACGGCGCCTGAAGGGTCAAACACGGTGCCGCTGATGGATCCGGAGTTGGACTGAGCAACGGCGTCAACGCCGAGCGCGAAACAGAAAACCACCACAAAAGCCGCGTGAAGCGACCTCTTATAAGAAGCCAGCATGAATTCCTCCAGAGAATTGTGCGTCTGTGAGATCAAGAACTCGGACTGGTAAAGACCAGCCGGTCCACATTCGATTGAAAGGATCTCTAGACGCCAGGAGGCGGGCGGACACACAAAACAAAGACTGTCAGGCGCTGCTTGGCCGAAACTGGCTCCGGCCGAAGGGTGGAGACCGAGACGAACATCACTCTCGGCAAGGTGGTGGCGGTTTGCGGAGAGGCTGAATGGGCGGCGATACAGACCGTGCAGGTCGCCGCTTCGGTAGCGCTCGAATGTTGATGCGCGGCGAATGCTAATGCTGACCAGAAGGTCAGCAATACGCACAAACACGCTATCCGCCTCGATATCGACCGCATGAAAGCTACCCCGCGAAACCTTTGTTTGAATTTATACCAAAAAGAGAACCAAAGGCAATACCTAGGCAGGTATGTACTGGTTCTCGGTCAAACATAATTCTGAGCCCTAGCGGTTCCGCACTAGAACTGCCCAATTCTCTATTCTCTAACACTTCCCGGTCGTCTTTTCTGCACAACTTCTGTACACCCCGATTGTGTTTTGTGTGGCCTGCACCGCCGGCTTAGTGGTGGTGAGACGATGCGAGCCCCCCGTAAAAGCCCAGTATGATGACCACTACCGCCCCCGCAATGATCAATAGCAGCTCAATTCTCCCCTTCCAGCCGCCCGCTTTCTTATTCCGGGCCGGACCCTTTTTGAGGATTGATACCATCAAGTCACTACGTCGCGCTTCCAACACGAACGCGCGAAGCCAAGGAAGTCTTGATCCAAGTGGATACCGCAGTGATGGATGTGGTGCTCTCTGCACGTTCAGGGGCTCCTTGTATGGAAGCGAGTTTGATAACTTCCCAGCGATCTCACAATTCTCCACGACCGAACGGGCTGATCTTGTATTTATGGAATTCGCGCGGCAGATCTAACATCTCGCCTGCATCCCGGCACCGCACGGCCCACTCCAGCAGAGTACGGTACTGGTCGAACTTAACAACATTCCCCAGCCATTCCGAGCCCGTTGGGCTTGTAATCACAACCACATTCGGCACGTCGCATGGCCCAACACAACCGCTGATAGTGAGTTGGACTCGCTTCAGTAGTCCCCGTTTTCGCCACTCACTCTTCAGCCATTCCACCGGAACTTCGGATAAACCTCGCTCGACATTGCCGCAGCAACAGCCTCGACAGATTGTGATTTGTCCGATCACGATGCGCTTCGTTTTCAATGGACAATCACGATCCTCGTTCATAGTGCTTGATCCGTCCTCGCTTCTCGGGGCTTAGTCCAACAGGCCACCCAGGTCTTCGCGCCAACTCGCCGACTCATCGCCCGGATTCGGCACCACGGGGCAACAATCTGGTGGAATTGAGGATGAACGCCAACTCTGACGTTACATGAATAAAGGCGGCGAGGAGCGGATTCAAGAACCCGAACGCGGCCATTGCCACTCCGACGCTGTCCACGACTAAGGTACCTACAAAGTTCTGCATGATAATCCCGCGACAGCGGCGAGCGACGCGCAGAGTTTCGACTAACTTCGAGAGATCGCTTCCGATCAGGATGACATCCGCGCTCTCCCGGGCAACATCAGTTCCCGATCCCATGCTGATGCCGACATTGGCCTCGACCAGGGCTGGAGCGTCGTTGATTCCGTCACCGACCATCGCGACATTCCGTCCTTTGCTGCGCAGTTCAGTCACCCACTTCGCTTTCTGTTCCGGCAGTAGCCCTCCCACCGCTTCGTCCACCCCGAGATCGCGGCCAGCCGACGAAGTTGCAGCCCGCGTATCTCCGCTCAGCAGGACAGTTCTCAATCCCATCTGTCGCATCGCCGCAACGGCACTCTTGGCCTCCGGACGCAAAACATCGGCAATTCGTATGCTGCCAAGAACTTGTCCCGCGCGAGCAACGTAGACCTCCGACATCCCGTCCGCTCCGCCACTAGGTGTGGGCAAACCCCTCGTCATACCGTGCTCGCCAAGAAGCGCCAAGCTACCCACAACGATCTCTTCGCCCGCATAACTCACCCTGACCCCGCGTCCGGGTGTGTACGAGAATTCATCGGGCTCTACGATTGGAATAGAGAGTTCGACTGCGCGTGCCACGACTGCCCTGGCGAGAGGATGTTCCGACTTGCGCTCGGCAATGCTGGCAGCGGCGATAATCTGGTGCTCCGCGAAGCCATTGGCGGAAACAACTTCCCGAATTTGCGGAGTGCCGAAAGTTAGCGTGCCGGTCTTGTCCAAAAGCACTGTGTCGACGGCCGCCAGGGCTTCCAGGTAGAGCCCGCCTTTGACGATCACCCCCTGATGCGCCGCTCGACCGATTGCTCCGAGAATCGCAAGCGGGGTTCCGGCAGCAATGCCGCACGCCCCGGCAACGATTACCACCGAGATGGTTGATCTGACATTGTGAGTCACTACGAAAGTCAGAACTGCCGCTCCCAGGGCAAAATAGACCAGGTAGCCGGCAAGTCGATCCGCCGTTTTCTGAATCGGCGCCCGTGACTTCTCTGCGCGTTCTACGGCTTCGATGATCCGACCGAATGTGGTGTCGCGTCCGAGCTTTTGGGCGTTGATTTCCAGAGCTCCCGACTGATTGATAGTTCCGGCATAAACCGCATCTCCACGCGCCTTCTCGACTGGCATCGCTTCGCCGGTGATGGCTGCTTGCTCCACGAACGAATGGCCATTCAGCACAATTCCGTCCACCGGGATACGCCCGCCAGGCTTCACGATGACGGCTTCGTCAACTTGAACTTGATCGGCGGGTACTTCAATCACCTGACCATTACGGCGGACTTCGACGCTTCTGGGAAGAAAATCTAGAAGACTCTGGATCGCCCGTCGGCCTCTCCCAACCGTGAGGCCCTCCAATACTTCGGCGGCAAGGACGAAGCCGGTGATGACCAGAGCCGTGAAAAACTCTCCGATCGCCAATGCGGAAAGAAGCGCGATGGTCATAGAAAGTTCCATCGTCATCTTTCGTTCGACAATGTTCTCGAAGGCCTCCTTGAAAATCGGATAACCGCCGATCAGGGTAGCCGCGATGCCGATCACGCTGATGGGTTGAAATGGTTCCCATAGACGGAACCAGACCGCAGCTGCTGCCAAGGCCACAAAGGCAATGCGAACGAGTTCAGCCCACTCCACACCGTGTGCGTGCTCTTCGTGTTCAGGGCCAGCGTTCAGTTCCTTCAGTTCTGGAGATTTTCGTGTTGGGAGAGGTGCCAGGTTGTCCGGAGACTTTTCGGTTATGGGCAAAGAACTCATAGCAAGATTCCCTTCGTGCCGGAAAAGCGATATTCCGGGCAAAACTCGACCCTCTCAGCAGCTTTCATCGATGGCTCGCACATCTGCAAAAAGATTGATTTATGATACATACCCCCATAGGTATAGCACAAGTCCGAGTATGTTATCATTCGCTTGCGAATGAGTCATACGATCAAGAATAAAGAGAAGCTGATTTTGCGCAGTAAACGCATTCGAGGGCAATTTGAGGCTCTGGAGCGGGTCCTCGACGAGGGACGCGATTGCTCGGAAGTGTTGCAGATCATCAGCGCAGCGAGGGGTGCAGTCAACAGCCTGATGACTGAACTGCTGGAAGGCCACATCCGGCACCATGTGCTTGACCCGAAGCGGAAACCGAATTCGGAGCAGATGCACGCGGCCGATGAAGTGATCGATATGGTCAAGACGTATCTCAGGTAGCTCGGCTCGATCCCACCGAATCTTGGCAGACGTGCCGGTGATTCACCGCTCTTTCTGGCCGGTGCACAACAATTTTAGCGACGCTGCGGATTGTTTGAGCGCTGCTCTACTGACTCCATTCTCGTCTGAAGTTGGTGCCAATGCTGAACGATGGCAACCGGCTTAGCCTACCCGAACAAAAGAAATTCTCTTGGGTTCTCTTCCAATTCTCATAAAAGGTTGCGTCGCGTCTACGGAATTGGAGAGATATTCGCCGGAGTATACAGATGCGTCATGTTCAGGGCGCTCACGGAATTGGCGCTTGATATAAGTCCAAGTGAACTTCGTCCCATCAGAGGGTGCATTTGTACCACTGTGTCCGCAGATCGTGGGCGTGGGTAAGTACATGCTGGTTCTCCTCAACAGATGTTTAGGTTTGCGGGAGGAGACACATGGAAGTCAGTGTTTTTTTCAGGTTCGTCACGCGGGTGGCTCTGGCAGCGGCAATCCTCGAAGCCATGGCAGCAGCCCAGGTATCGACCGGATCTGTTAGCGGTACAGTCGTGGACGCCTCAGGCGCGCTCGTCAGCGGCGCAACCGTGACGCTCACGAACCAAGGCAACGGAGCGAAGCAACAGGCGACGACTTCCACTGCCGGGACGTTTCGCTTTACGTTCCTTTCGGTGGCCCTGTATGACCTGGAGATTTCCAAGTCCGGCTTCCGCAACCTGAGATTGTCCGGCATCTCCGTAGATGCCAACATCGAACACACCCTGGGAGCATTGAAGCTGGAGGTGGGCGAAACCAGCGAGTCGGTGGAAGTGACCTCGGCGGCGCCGCTGGTTGAATCGGCACAGGCGCAAGTCAGCACCGCGATCACAGGCGAAGCTCTGCAAACCTTCGCCGGAGTTGCCGAGAACGAGGGCGCGGATTTCATCGCGTTGACTCTGCCGGGTGTAGCCGCCAGCCGCGACAATAATTTTGCCAACACCAATGGCGTGGGATTCACCGTGAACGGAATTCGCGGTCGAAACAATGACCAGCAGATTGACGGGCAGAACAACAACGACAATTCCGTGGCCGGGCCGGCGTTGTTCCTGAGCGATTTGGATTTTGTGAGCGAATATCAGGCGACCACCAGCAACTTTGGACCGGAATACGGCCGCAACTCGGGCTCGGTTATCAACCTGGTGACCAAGAACGGCACGAATCGCTGGCACGGAACCATATTCGGACAGGAGACTAATTCAGTCCTGACCAGCCTGACGAACATCGAGAAAAACTTTGACGGCATTACCAAACCTCCTCGTTTCAATCAGGAGTTTTCCGGAGGAACCATCGGCGGGCCACTACTGAAGAACAAAGTGTTCGTCTTCGGCGGTGTCGACGATCAAATCGATTCTTCGAACGGCATCTTTAATACTGGCGCCCTGACGCCGACTCCCACGGGAATTGGGCAGTTGGCGGCGTGCTATCCGGGAAGCGCAAGCGTTGCTGCGCTTTCCAGCTATGGTCCCTTCGGCGTGACTGCTGGTGCGCCTACAGTGGCTGCGGGAACGACGCAAACCGTAGACTACTTTCCTTACAATGCGACTACGCAAACGGGCGATCCGAACCTGCCTGCTGTTCCCGTGCCGAACGATGGAGCGAACGGCTGCAATGTGGAACTGGGCGGCGTCCAGCGCACTCTGCCGAACGGTTTTCATTTCTACGACTGGGTGGCACGGGTGGATGTGCGTGCCACCGATTCGGACTCCTTCTACGCGCGCTACCTTTACCAGAAGTCAGTTTTCTTCAACGCTGCCGTGAGTCCCACCAGCAACGCTTCAGGGTATCCCGTCAACATTCCCGCGCTCGGTCAGTCTGCTCTGGTCGACTGGACCCATACCTTCAACAATCGGATGCTCAACGAACTACGCCTGGGTTATTCGCGGAATGCCGTGCAGTTTGGGGGCAACACGCTGGGAAACACCACTCCGCTAATGAGCAATCTTGCCAACGCGTTGACCAGTGTTGGTTTCACGGGTTCCAACCTCATGGGGTTTGGTCCGGCCTCTAATTTTCCCGAGGGCAGAATCGTGAACTCTTATCAATTGCAGGACAATTTCAGCTATACCAAGGGAAATCATCAACTGAAGTGGGGCGCCAATATTACCAACCAGAGATCCCCCAATGTATTTCTTCCCGCTTATAACGGTGTCTTCGTCTTCAACGACTGGGCGTACTACGCCGCCAACCTGCCATCGAACACCGGGCTGGTAGTCGGCAACCCAGAGTTTGGATTCAAAGAGTGGGATACGTTCCTCTATGTGGGGGATGACTGGAAGATAAAAAACAATCTGACCCTGAACCTTGGGCTGACGTGGTCATATCTTGGCCAGCCCGCCAACATATTCCACCAGGAAACCGTAGCACAGCAGCAAGGGTCCAATCCGCTCTGGCTCCCCACTCTTCCGCTGTCCGACACCACGTCGCCATCGATTTCGGCGACTCATACTTTGTTTGGTCCCAGCATCGGATTTGCCTGGTCACCCAATGGACCGCTGACTGGTAACGGCAAGACGGTTCTGCGCGGAGGATATCGCTTAACCTACGACCCGGCGTATTACAACATTTTTCTGGGCAACGCGACCAGCGCGCCGGTGGTGCTGGGTCAATCGTTCACGGCACCCACTCCATCGACCATTACGTCACCGTTCGTGCCCTCGGGGCCGGGTCTTACGGCGACCCCCCTGGGCCCGGCGATTCGCTCCGAATATGCGAGCCTGCTGCCCATCGGCCAACTTGATCCACGATATTCCCCTGAAACGATTACTGCACCGAATCTCAGACCCGATAAAGTGCACGAGTGGTCGTTGGGAATTCAGCGCAACGTGTCGAAAGATTCCGCATTCGAGGTGCGGTACGTGGGCAATCACGGCGAGAACTTATTTCAGGCCATTAATGTCAATCCGTATATTCAGGGCCTGGCTTCGGTTTTCCCGGCTTACATCCCAGCCGGTGTCACCCCTTGCCCAACACCGGCTCCGCCGGCCGTAGCGCCGCCGGGTGCAGGGCGGGTTAACTGCAACGCGGGAATTCAGCTGGAAACCGCGAACACCGCCTACTCAAACTACAACGGACTGCAGACGGAATTTCGAACCAGCAACATTTTCAATCAGTTGACTCTCCGAACCAGTTACACCTGGAGTAAGACGATGGATAATGCCAGCGAAATTTTCAATACTTTCGCCGGTGGAAACAGCGAGTCCCTGGCGCAGAACCCGCTCAACGTAAAAGGAGGCGAGTATTCACTCTCTGGAATCGACTTCCCTCAGTCATGGACTCTCTCTTTCGTCGAGGACGTTCCATTTATGCGCGCGCAGCATGGCCTGCTCGGGCATATTGCCGGTGGTTGGGCGCTGTCTGGAACGTACGTTCTTCAGTCCGGCCAGAACTACACGCCACAGCAGTTTGTCATCAATTCGGTGACATCTCCGATCGAAGACGTCGCCTTCGACAAGGCTTTCAATAACACCGCTCCGGACGTGGTGCGGCCGTTCCTGGGCAGCACAAGCGCGCCCGTAACTCAGGTCGGAATTTTTGCCGCTGATGCTTGCGGTGTGTTTGGAGCTGGCTGCAGCCTATCTGCGAATACCCTGCTCAGCCTGAACGGCATCAACAATGGGGCGGTCACCCCGGTTACCAGCAGCCAGGTGCGCTTCATTGCAAATGGAGGAGAAGCCGAGACTATCTTCGGAGTCCCGTTCGGCAATGTCCGGCGCAACAGTGTACGTGACTACCGCACCAACCTCGGAAACTTCACTCTATTCAAGAACGTCAAGCTGTGGGAGCGGGCGACCTTGCAATGGCACATGACGATGAATAACGCGTTCAATCATCCTAACTATGGCAACACCATCCCCGGCGTCACGACGTTTATTGAGAGCGCGGGCGCGGCGGGTGCCGGCGCCGCTTTTGCGGATCCCACCGTGCAATCGGATGCCGTACTCTCGTGCCCGGCTGGCAGCCGCTGCATTTATTTCGGACTGAAAGTGATTTACTAAGAACACACGAGGGAGCCGCTACTTTGGAAGGTCTGCGAGGCTTGCTGTCGCTTTGCGGGCAATCAATCGAAAGTCCTTAAGCTGAGCCTCGGAGTTGACCGCCGTCAATTCAGCACGAGCGGCAGAGAATTGGCTCGACTTGATTGCTATCTCTCCTTCGAGCAGGCGGGCCTCTAGCCCATAACCCGCAGATCCAAACTTAGCGGCCTGCGCCAGGATCGGGGCCAGTTCTTTGCGGGCTTCGGGCAGCTTTCCGGCGGCTTCATCAGCGCGTGCGGCTGCCAGCTCAGACTCAAAGCGCATCCAGACGTCTCCGGTTGCCGGCGAGAGTTTGAGTCCGCGGTTCGCCGAGACTTGGGCCTCCTGAGTCTTGCCCTCAGCCAGAAGCGCTTGGGCTAAAACAGCGTAAGAAAGAGCGGCGTCGCTGGAATCGTTCTGTTTCTCGAAAACATCGGCGGCCGAACGAGCCAGGGATTCCGAGTCGGCGGGTTTGCCTTGTTCCAGGAGAATCTGGGCCAACCGGATGCGGCTCTCCGCGAGTTGAACCTCTCCGTGGATCTCTTTGCGTATTTCGATCGAGTGTTCCGCAGCAGTTCGTGCATCATCCAGCCGGTCTTGCGCAAGCAGAACGCCGGCTATATCCACCAGGCAGTATGCGACGCTGCTTTTATCACCAAGCTGCTGGGCCCCTGTCATGGCCTCGTCATACTTTGCGCGAGCGTCGGCGAGTCGGCCTTGCGCAAACAGAACCTCTCCCATATTTAAGGTAGTAACCCGTTCGCCAAACTTGTTGCCGATGCGACGAAATATTTCGAGAGACTGCTCCTTCACTCGGAGCGCGGCCGCCGTGTCCCCCATGCCGAGCATGACGTTTCCAATATCGTCGAGATCGCTGGCAACTCCCCGTTCATTTTTCATCTCGCGCTGAATGGATAACGCCTCTTCGAGGTGCTTTTTCGCCTGGAGTAAATCTCCTTGCTGTGTCAGGAGCACTCCGAAATTATGGGAACACGAGGCCAGATTCCCCATGTCTCCAATTTTGCGGAATTCTAGAAGAGCTTCGTCGAAGGCTTTGCGAGCATCAATGAAATTGCCTTTGTCCCCCAACAGATTGGCGATTCCACTTAATGCAGCGGCGGCGCTCCTCTGATTTCCGCCAGCAGTCCAGAGCTCACGAGCTTTCGAATAAGCTGCGTACGCTCGATCTGGATCTCCCAGACGTGCTGAATCCCACGCTTCTTTTGATTGAGCTGCGGCCAATAACAGATGGCTGCCCTGGGCATCGGCTCGCGCCGCGGCCGCGACGGCGGCCTGTCGGCTGCGCTTGAAGTCACTCAAGCTCTCGGCCGCCGAAGCTTCGGCTATGTCGATGCGAGCATCTTTGTTTGCAGGTTCGGGAAGACCACGCATAAGAGCTACGGTTTGTAATGCATCTTTTCCCTGGCCGGAGCGTGATTGCGCGCTGGCCAATCGAAGGGCATAGCCCAGATCGTCTGGAAAGAAAGTTCTCAGAGTGCGGTAGATATCGACCGCTGCGGGAAGGTCGTTGGACAATTCTCGATAGCGGCCTTCGATGGAAAGCTGCTCTTCGCGCGACAGGTTGTGAGAGAGGCCAAAGGCTGTCGCGGCTTCTTCCCGCGCCTTCGTGTCATATCCCAAGCCTGCCCAAGCTTCCGCCAGCGCCGAGTGCGAAAGTGCATGCCTGGGATCGGCAGCGGTCGCTTTCTCCAAAAGATCTCGAGCGGCCAGCGCATCGAAGTTTTCAAGTTTGGCCAGACCTTCCGCGTACAACCGAGCCGCATTAGGATTGGAGGGTAAAGACGAGCGCACTTGAGCGGCCTGCTCGCTCGATATTTTGCCAACCGCCAGACGCTCGCGCATCCGCGATCCGGCTTCGGAGATCAGATCAAACAGGTCGGTTTCATTTCCGGTGACCGCATCTTCCGCTACGGTCTCTCCCGCGGCCGCATCTTGCAGTCGAAGATCCAGCCGGATCCGCCTCTTGTTTCCGTCTTCCAAAATCGTGTACGAACCCAGCGCGACGTAATCGGTTCCCAGGTTCGAGCGCAGTCGCAGCAGAGAGTCTTTGGCAAGGGTGTCCGTTTCGCCCCAGGGCACGTCGCGGCTGGCACGGGCGATCTGCTCACCCGGGACAATGCGCAGGTGTTCTCCTGCCGCCAGTTCGGTATTTAACATCTCCGCCAGCGCCAGGGACAGCCACTTTGTATCATCGCGCCCACTAAGATTTCGGAAACCGAGCACTGCGACCGAGGGACGCATTTTCACAGCCGGAAGACTTGCCACGGGTGCCGTTCGCTCCGCAGGGCGCCCAACCCGGGATCGATAGACCAGAACGCCAAACGCTATCAGCACTGTCATTGCCACCGCCATTCCCGTTCGTATTCCAATCGGGCGTCTGCGCGGAACGACGCGTTCAACTACGACCCGGGCGAGAGAGCGGCTTTCCACTCGAACAGTCTCTTCTATTTCCTGGGTTGTCCCGAGCTGGGCTTCCTCGATTTCACGAACGGCCTCAGTGAACTGATAGCCTCGCCCAGGTACATTGACGATGTATCGCTTCTCTTGGGAGGAGTCGCCCAGGGCTCTCCTGAGCACGAAGACGTTCTGACTCAGATTGGACTCTTCGACGAAGCTGTTGGGCCACAGCATCTTCATCAAATCGTCTTTTGAAACGACTCGATCCCGATTCTCTATCAGCGCTACCAGCGTTTCGATCACCTTTGGAGTCAGCGGGATGGGGTCCGTGCCGCGGGTTAAGAGCCTTCTTTGAGGGTCTAGACGAAAAGGTCCGAACTCATACAAGTGCTTGATCTCGCTAGACTTAGTGGCCATTGAGAAACCTTTGAGAATTTTTGAGCGGCGTTTTGAAGACTCTTGTGGTCGCCCTCGTGCATTCTGCACTGCGTTCGGGGGATGAAGCGTGGCAATACCCAATTGGCAAGCAATCTACCACTGATTTCCCCGCCGAGCAACGAGGAAGACCGGTGAGCCAACGCAGGGTGGTCACGGAGATCACGATCGAGACCAATCAGGTTCTGGTGATCAAGAGGAGGCACGTCACTCGATCCCAGTGCAGTGAACCTGCGAGTGAGGCGGAGTTCGTCCGGCCCGATAAGGTCAACGCTCTGCTCAATGAAGGCGGGGATCGGCGGGTCATCGAGGCATCATGCAGTGCTCCTGACATTACCGACGACCCGGACGGCCCTCTCACGATGTATCGGAGGCCCTTACGGAGCGCAGCGATGCTTGCAAAACGATTCCTCAAGTGTCTGAGCCGCGGTAGCAACCGGGGAAGTGAAACCTCGAGAGTGAAAGGCCAGAGATCAGAAGGTGTGGACAAGTCGTGAGTTTGTTGTCGGCCCGTGCGCGAATCACAAATCGATGAAGGAGAGTTAAGTATGTCTGACAAGTTTCGTGCTGTTTCTTTTGCGGGACGAGTGCGCCGACACCTGCATGCTTATGTTGGCGGGAGGCTGCGCATCGTGGCTTGCATGGTTGGCTTAGTCGTCCTCGCCGCAGGCACTGCGATCGCCGACGTTTATCTGCGCAACCTTTTTCCATTTCTCGACTTCACCGGGTTCTCCGGGACCTACAGCAACACCGGGAACGTCGATCTGAGCGGCCCGTTTTTTCAGAGTCTTGGCACGAACGGCAGAAGCTGCGGAACTTGCCACCAACCCAACAACGCGTTCGGACTAAGCGCCGTCGACGCCCAAGTCCGATACTTCATAAGTCGCGGAAAAGATCCGCTGTTCGCTCAGATTGATGGTTCGACTTGCCCCACCGGCCCCATCGACAACAGTCTGGTTCTGAACAACGGATTGATTCGCGTCGGGCTGACCGTTCCGCCCAATAGCACCGACGCATCCGCGCCACAATACACCATCACAGCCGTTCAGGATCCGTATGGTTGCGCCCTCACCACCGATTCCCAGGGAGTGCAAACCGTTTCCGTCTATCGCCGACCTTTGCCAACGACAAATCTAGGCTTCTTGAGCGCGGTCATGTTCGATGGCCGGGAATCGTTCACGCTCCCTTTGAACAACGGCCAGACTTTTCCCGCTAATCTGAATGCCGACTTGACGCAACAGGCAATTGACGCAACTTTGATCCATGCCCAGGCCGGGCAAGCTCCTTCGACTGCCCAACTCAGCAACATCGTGAACTTCGAACTCGCTCTCAACTCTGCGCAATTGTTTGATTTCGCCGCTGGAGACCTCTCGAACAAAGCACAGGGAGGAGCGCAGTATCTATCCACACAAAACTATTATCCGGGAATGAACGATTCTCTAGGCGCAGATCCTCAGGGAAAGGCGTTCACTCCGGACGTATTTACCATCTACTCATCGTTCCAGAATTCGCGGAATCCGCAGCAAGCTTCTATTGCGCGCGGCGAGCAGATCTTCAACACGCAACCCCTGACGATCAGCAATGTCCCGGGACTTACCACCGGTACTCAGCAGATTACGGGAACCTGCACGACCTGCCACGATAACTTCAACGTGGGAAATCACTCGTTGCCCTTGCCACTGGATATTGGTACCAGCCGCTCCCTAATCTATGAAACCGATCCGAACATCCTGGCCGGGCTCAAAGAACTGCAAATGCCGGTCTTGCCGGTATTCGAGTTGGTCTGCACGCAAGGGCCGCTCGCCGGTAACACCTACTACACCTCCGACCCCGGCAAAGCGCTGATCAGCGGACAATGCAGCGACATCGGCCGAGGGAAGGGTCTTATTCTGCGGGGTTTGGCCGCACGCGCGCCTTACTTCCATGATGGAGTCGCAGCCAATCTGCAGCAAGTGGTGAACTTCTATAACCAGCGCTTCCAGATAGGATTAACCGAGCAACAAATGCAGGATCTCATTAACTTCCTGCAAACCCTTTAATCTCCTGCGAGTTGCGGGAACTGGCGCCGGCTGGGGGGCCGGCGCCAGTTCCGAAGCTGTGCCGTAAGGCTCAAGGTTCCTCTACTTCAGTTGACTGACAGTCAGAACTGAAAACGTGCGGCGAATTGCAAGCGCCTCATCGTGCTCCCCTCCTGAGAAGCGACGATATCGGTGATCAATCCTGAACTGGTGCCACAGTCGATGCAGCCGCTGGGTTGACCCAGATTCGGATGATTGAAGACGTTAAATGCTTGCACCGTGAACTGCAGCGTCATACTTTCCTTCAAGAAGAACTTCTTGCTGAGAGCTAAGTCGGTGTTGATCAAACCTGGTCCCCACAGCGAATCCCTTCCGAGATCGCCAAAGGTTCCAGGAGCGGGCCGGATGAACGGACCTTCCACTTCGCCAGCGGATGTGAGTGTGGACACGGGAGTGAAATAGCTCACGGAATGCGTGATGGGATTAAATGAACCAGCACCAACGCTCACGTGCGCCCCGGGAACCAGGCTGGGGCGGCACATCGTACCTCCTTGGCCGTCGATGTCCTGATCTTGAGTGCAGAGTTGGTAAGAGGGAGTGAATGGCAGGCCGCCTTCCCAGGTTAAATTTCCGTTGAGCGAAAAACCGCCGATAATCTGATTCATCCATCCGGAAACCTGGCTGCCCCAAGGCTGAGAGTGGCCAAAGGGGAGATCCCAGTTGCCGGACGTTACGAACACCTGGCGACGGTTGTAATAGCTGTTCCCGTAGTCAAGACTCGGCCCCATGAAGAAATAATCGGACTCGTGAGCGAGAGCGTGCGACCAGGTATAGTGCGACAGGACCTGGAATCCATGGCTGAAGCGCTTCTGCAAGACTACCTGCAGCGCGTTGTAACTGGTGCCCGCCTGGTTCGCGTTGTAACGGAAAGACTGAGTCCATCCGAACGGGGCCCCGAACTTCACCCCTAGAAACTGCTGAGCAGTTCCGTCAAAATAAGGCTCGCGCTCATTCAACGTGTAAGGCACTCCGGTGTTCGGATCAATGGGCGGCGTGCAGTCAACTGTGGCAGTGCAGTCGAAGCCGGCAATGGTTTGCTGGTTTGGATTGGCCTGGTTCGACGAATCGAACATGTTGTGGATGCCGTGGCTTCCGACATATCCAATTTGAAGTGTGGTCGAGGCAGAGAGCCGTTGCTCGATCGTCAGATTCCATGCGTCCAGGGTTGGAATCCTCATGGTGAGTGGACGCGTTGGCAGTTGAATGTTGTTGGGCAAGGGAAAGTTACCGTCCGCCGGAATGGGAGGGAACGCAGCGAGGCTGGCACCGTAAGTGCCATTGAGTTGCACCGACCAATAATTGATGTTGGGCGGGCTGTTATCCTGCACAAAAGCTGTGGGATAAGAAAAGGTCAGAACTTCCCCAAAGGTATCGCCCGACCATCCCATGCCGTAGACTCGGCCGTATCCGGCGCGCACTACGGTGTTTTGTCGTGCCTGCCAGGCGATCCCGAGGCGCGGTGCCAGATGGTTGTACTGCATAGCAACATTCATATTGTTGCCATAGACTCCGTAGCCGGCGATCTGCACATTGCCCGTGTTGAGGTTGAGCAGACCGCCCTGTCCTTTTCCGGCAACCGATTCAGGAAAATACAGCTCCCAACGCAGGCCGTAGCTGAGTGTGATGTTGTGGGTCGCGCGCCATTGATCCTGCACGTAGAAAAACATTCGTTTTTGTCGCTCTGCGGCGTTGGTGTTCGCGATTTCCGTGCGCAGGAAGGTGCCGGCGTCACCCAGAAGAAATGAAGCGAACCCTAACCCACCGCTACCGGCGCCGCCTGAGGTCACGCTGGCCGGAAAGTTAAACTGCCCGGAGAGCAGGTTGTTGTTGTTGACTCCAACCAGATGATTCAGCGCATAACGAACATCGGCGCCGAATTTCACGTTGTGATTTCCAATGACATGGGTCCAGTTGTTCACGGCCTGGAATTGGCTTTCCGTCTGCAAGTACGCGTTGGTTGTCGTTCCATACGTAACGACCGAACTGCCATTGGCGCCGTTCGAAGGAACGGAAACATTGAATTGTGGCAGCCCCCCGGTAAGGTTGATGTCGCCCTGGTTCACACCGGTGATGCCAATATTCGTGCCGAGAGGCTGGTTATAACCTGGGCCCTGATCGTTGAGGTGAATTCGAAACCAGCCGAAGCGAAAATCGGTGAGCCACGTGGGAGACAAGGAGTAATCTCCGCCGGCCGCTATGCTCTGATCGAGGCCGGTATCGGTCCCCGCGATGTTATCGAGTCCAAAACCTTCCCCGCCCGCTGCACCGAAAATGGGCGCTCCGGTGAGCGAAGAGTCGAAGCGCGTGTATCGGCCGAAAATATGAAACTTCTGTGAGATCTGGCCGTCGACCCGCGCATCGAATTGATCGGTGTTGAATCCGCCCGAACCCGACGCCGTATAGTTGTCGAAGATATTTCCATTGCCGAAATTCGGCATCGGCATTTCACTTACCAGTGTGACCGCCGGGGCTGAGAGATCGGTGGCCGGAATCATGTTGTTTACATATTCCGTGGGAGCGGGAGGAATAAACGTCCCAGTTGTCGGATACGGATTCGTATTTCCGGGATTCCAGGCCTGGAGAGAGGGCCCACCGCCCAGGCTTGGGTTTAGATAGTCGCTCAAATTACAGACAGCTCCAGGTGTGGTGCACGAAGTGTGAGCCGTCGCCGTGGGTACGGTTGTGAGAATGGTTGTGCCCGTCCTCTCTCGCAGGCCCTGATAGTCGCCAAAGAAGAAAAGCTTGTTTTTCATGATCGGGCCGCCGATCGATCCTCCGAACTGGTTGTGGAGGAACGAAGGAAGTGGTGTGGGGGCCGACTGGGTAAATGGGTCGCGGGCTTGCGTCGCATCCGAACGGCGAAAATCAAAGACGGAACCATGGTAGGCGTTTTCGCCGGACTTGGTCTGTGCGGTGACGAGCCCTCCCACGGCTTTGCCGAATTCTGCGTCGTAATTCTGTGACGTGACCTTCATCTCTGAGACAGCGTCGAGATTAGGATTGATCACGGCAACTCCCTGGATTGGGTCCTGATTGTCGGTTCCATCCAGCTCGTAGCCGGTTGCGAAAGGCAATTGCCCGTTCACTTCAATCTGTTCGCTCTCCTGTGGATTGGTAGACTGCCCTACGTTCCAGCCGATGTAGGTTGTTCCCGGGGTGAGTAATTCGAACGACGTAAAGTTGCGCTCGAGGTTCGGAAGTGTCTCAACCTCGCGAGTATTCAGAACTGTGCTGACGTCAGAGCGATCGGTCTGCAAGACCGGCGCACCACCCTCTACCTGGACAGTAGTGCTGACAGCACCAACCTGCAGCTTCAGGTCGACCTTGGGAGCCGTATCGGCATAGACAATAACGTTTGGAATTGTGCTGGTCTGAAAATTTGCCGCCGTTGCCGAAACGCTGTACGTATCGGGGATGAGGTGGTCGACGCGGTATTCTCCTGTGGGATTGGACTGAGCGGAAACCGACGTGCCTTTGCTCACATCCGTCACGGTTACGGTCGCACCCGCAACCACAGCTCCAGTATTGTCGGTGATCGTACCGTAGACCGATCCGTAGACTGCCTGGGCGCTGGTTTGATCGACCTGCGTCAATATGACGACAGCGACAACCACGAACCAAGCTAGGACTCGAACAGCGCGGGGGACGAAAGACCGCTGATCGATCGACATCTTAAACCTCCAGCCTTAAGAGTGCAGCCGTTGTGAACAGAAGCTTTTGAATGGAAGGTGTAGGGCCTGGAGCGGAGGGACTTTCATACGCACAAATGTTGGAAACGACCAGTCAAATACTTTACATATTTTTGATGACGGTCCTATCGGGTAAATCCGGTATCTTGAATTGTTTGTTTAGCCGGAGGAGATTCCGCACTGAATGTTATTGAAGACGGGGTTCGATAACGTCTCACTCTGGTGATTGAAGTTTCAATTCGCCGGCGGCTTGCAATTTAGCTGCCGCGTCGAATTCCTGCTTAGCTGCATCTTCTTGTCCCAGCGCGCGGTAGGCCTGCCCCAATAGAGTATGTGTGATGTAATTGCCAGGATCCATTTTGGCGGCGTGTTTCAGGTAAAGAGCGGCCGATTGGGGATCGTTTCGTCGGAGCAGGACCTTGCCCATCAGAATGAATGGCGCAGTGCGGGAAGTGTCCAGAGAGATGGCCTTCATCAGAGCTTGCTGCGCTTCCTGGTATTTTTCGATGCGGATGTAGGCATCGCCCAGACGGTCGTAGACAGGGGAATAATCAGGGTTCAGTGCACGCTCGGCTTCAAACTCCGTCACAGCTTCATCAACGGCTGATTTGTAAAGCGCAACTTCGCCGAGCATGAAATGCGCCAGGGGCAGGCCGGGAGACAGTTGCAGAGCCTTGCGAGCTTCGGGGGCGGCCAACTCAGGTAAATTGGCGTTCATCAGCATGTTGCCTAACAACAAGTGTGCCGCTCCGGATTCTGGCGGCAGCTCATATTGAGCCGCAAATGACTTGCGAGCATCGTCGTAACGCTGCGCATTCATATAACAAAGTCCTAGCACATAATTGGCGTCCGCTTCGGAGTTTGCTGTCCATTGGCGCACGCGCTCAAGATAAGGGATCGCCGCGGCCGGCTGGCCCATGCGGTAGAAAGTAAGACCGAGCATTTGCACTGATTCCTTGTCGGCCGGATCGTCCTGAATCGCTTTTAGGAAGGCCTGTTGGGCTTCGATGAGTTTGTTGTTGCGGTAGCAGACCAGGCCCAGATCGTGGGCAACATCTTTCATCGAGGGCGTAATCTGATTCAGCTTTTCGAGGATCGCGATCGCTTCGGTAATTTTGCCGCGGTGAATGTCCTGCCGCGCTGCGGCGAGTTCATCGGCTGGGGAACGAATCGGCTGGCTCGTTTGAGCAAAGGCGACCTGAGTTAGCAGGAAGGTTGAAATCCAGAGCAGACGCATAACCACTCAGCATACTCCCGAAGCTCCGTATCGGCAGTGCTAGTATTTTTCTCACAGTGATCGTCGGCGAGGTGTCGGTGAAGCGTCTTTTTTGTTTTGCATTGTTGCCGTGCCTGGCGCTGGTTATGGTCCACTCTCATTCTGCAACTTTGCAGAAACAAATTCCTTACGCTCCGCAGCCGGGTCGTGCCGCCCCCGCCTGGTTCGAAGACGTAGCGTCGCAAGCCGGTCTGACGATGCGGAATGTAAACGGCATTGCCGAATCCAAGAAATACATTCTGGAAACGACGGGAAGCGGCGTTGCCATTCTCGATTACGACCGAGACGGCTGGCCCGACATCTTTCTTGTGAACGGAACCAGCTTCGATCTCGAATCCGGAAACGGCGCCCGGCCCACCAGCCACCTCTACCACAACAACCACGATGGAACCTTCACTGATGTAACCAAAGCTGCCGGACTGACTGCGACCGGTTGGGGACAGGGCGTGTGCGTCGGCGACTACGACAACGACGGCTATGAAGATCTTTACGTGACGTATTACGGAAAAAACCGGCTTTATCACAACGAGCGCAACGGCACATTCAAGGAAGTTGCCGAGCTCGCTGGCGTTGCCGGCTCGGGGAAGGATTGGGGAACAGGCTGCGCATTCGTCGATTATGACCGTGACGGGAAACTCGACCTCGTTGTTGCCAACTACGTGGATTTCGACCTATCCACGATTCCGAAGCCCGGGCAAGGCGTCAGGTGCATTTGGAAAGGAACACCAGTAATGTGCGGGCCGCGCGGTCTTCCCAGCACAAAGAATATTCTTTATCACAATTTGGGAAACGGTAAGTTCGCCGACGTGAGCGCGTCTAGCGGCATCGAAACAACCAACGGTCACTACTGCTTGAGCGTCTCCACGCTTGATTACGACGACGACGGATGGCCCGACATTTACGTAGCTTGCGACAGTACTCCGAGCATTCTCTACCACAATAATAGGAACGGAACTTTTACGGATGTGGCCTCAATCGCCGGCGCAGCCTACGATGAGGACGGCCGATCGCAGGCCGGCATGGGATCGGCTGTTGCCGATTACAACGGCGATGGGCGGCCCGATATCTTCAAGACAAATTTTTCTGATGATGTCTCCTCGCTCTATCAAAACGACGGCGACGGCACCTTTACTGACACAATCTTCAGCACGGGTCTGGGATTGAATACGGAATATCTGGGCTGGGGCGTTGCGTTCATGGATGCCGACAACGACGGCTGGCCAGATGTGCTCATTGTGAACGGACACGTTTATCCTGAGGTCGACACAGCCCACCTCGGATCAACTTACAAAGAACCGCGGCTCTTTTACTGGAACCAAGGCGATGGAAAATTCAAAGACCTGAGTAAAGAGGCTGGTCCGGGGTGCACTGAGCCGGCTTCCAGCCGCGGCCTGGCCGTTGCCGACCTTTGGAATGATGGGCGAATGTCGGCGGTCGTGAACAACATGGATTCGACGCCGCTGTTGCTCGTGAACAGGGCTCCGAATAAAAATCACTGGCTGGGGATCATCACCCAGGGGACGGGTTCAAACCGCGACGGTATAGGAGCCAAAGTGACGGTCAGTGCAGGAGGCAGGAAATATGTGCAGGAGGTTCGCAGCGGATCGAGTTACATTTCCAGCAATGATCTTCGTTTGCATTTCGGGCTTGGTGCAAGCCAGAGGGTCGACGGCATCGAGGTGCGCTGGCCAGACGGGAAAAGCGAGGTTTTTCCTGCCGCCGATGCCGATCATTTCATCGCCCTCGTCGAAGGGAAGAGCAAGTTGCCCCTGACAACAAAATAGGTGCGACGAAACCCGCGCCGAAGCTCCGCGGACCTTACAAAAAAGAATCCAAGCGGTACTAGGAACCTTGGTGCGATAGCATACAGACTGGTATTTCCTTTCGGAATAGCATTCAGTCCTCTGCTCGGGGCTGCTATGCCACTAACGTATGACCTTCCGAAATGCTCCTTTTGCAATCGCCCAGTAGATCTTGCAAATGCAAAGACAGACGAACGCGGAACTGCGATTCACGAAGAATGCGCCATCATTCAGATCACTGGAAAGAGGAAACTCTCGCGCCTAAACAGTTTCTACATCGTTCCCGTTCCCAGATTTCAGCCCCAGATCAGAAAGAAAGCCTAAATTTCAAACGGAGACGCTATTCCGGGGCCTACAGAGGCGATAATTCATCCTCTTTCTCCTCTTTCTGGCGCCTTACGAGTCTCTTTTCCAGAAACTCCCTTGCCAGGCCTTGGCCGCCAATCCCAAACGCAATCGCCAGCCCAAGCATGACTGCGCCAAAAACGGTTGCGAAGGCGATCAGCATCGTCTGTTCTCCCACGCCCAACACTTCGAACACCATCGAGAGCGCAAAGATGCTGATGATCACCCGAACCGAGATGCTCAAGAGTCGCGACGATCGAAAGTTCGCATTGACGGCCGCCAGCAGCGCCGCACGGGAGAAAAAGTTGGCCCCGACGAATCCAAAGAAGAGAATTACCATGGCGACAAATAGTCGCGGCAAGTAAAGAAAGAATCGCGAGATATATTCCTGCAAGCCCGCGATCCCGAGCACGCTAACTCCCAGAAGAACGAAACCGGCCCAGGCTACCCAGAACACGAATCGACTCACAAGTTCGGTGGAAGAAGGCAAAGCCGCCTGGTGCAGTAGTTGAGTGGCGCCAGCGTTTTCAGAGAGCTTGGAAAACTTTGTCAGACGCAGGATGCCCCGCACCAGCAACTTCAACAGGAAGGCAATCACCCACCCTGCGAAGGCGATGATCAACATCACAACCAGACGGGGCAAATAGTGGGCGAAGTCTCTCGCCATCTGTTGCACAGCTTGCATCAATTCTGTCAGCACGATATCCCGCATAAGAGCCTCACTTTCCATTACCCCAGATTTCGAGCAGGTACGGCTTCAATCGTTCGAATTCGCCGCACAGAGATTCCTCCCGCGTTTCATCGCTCTCCACGGAACCATCCCGATTCTCCAGCAAGAATGTCAAACTTCTACCGCGGTAGAGAGGCACCAGCGCCTGGAGAATATGATCGCGATTAATGACTGATCTGTGATAAGAAGCCGCAAACTCAAAGACGGTTTTAGCCCACACATCCGCGGGATAGTTGAACTCGCCGACCCCAAGGGTCGCGATTCTTTGCAATTCGGAAAAAGTCGGGGGCGAAAGAATCGAACGGAAAACCGTTTCCAACTGCGCCACACCGCTGGCAAACATATCCCGAAGGTGTTTGCGGTTGATCCGCAGCGATTCCGGCATGCCTTCTGGTTGACCATCCAGAGTCGAGACGGGCTCAGAGCCGGTGATCGTGCTCCAAACTGGAAAATTAACGTCTAGAGAAGAGAAAAGGGCGCCGACCGTTCGACGCATAACCGAGACCAAATCGGCGGTGCTGCGACCCGGTGCCACCTTCGTTCCCAGGAACGACTGGGCGATGCGGTACTTCCCCGTAACGGCTGTAATGGTCAAAGAGATCTCAGGGCCCATTCTGCTCCAGTCCTGTTTCCAGATCTCTTGGTTCAGGAAGTTGCTGGCCAGGCGGCTGGAAATTGCGAACTCGGAGGCATACGGTTCCCGGACCCGGTATCCATAGATGGAGCGAGTCATAGGATAGAGGAGGTTCCGCACGAGAACTCCTTCCGATCTCTTCCTGCGATAGATGGGGCAAACCAGGTCAAAATTATCGTAGAAGATGGGCCGAGCTAGATGTTGCAGCCAGTCGGGTTCGATGGTTGTTGAGTCAGGAGAGATCAATACACAAGCCCTGGCGCGCAGCAGGTCGGCAGCCTCGAGGATTGTCCTCAAAGCCGTACTGGGATCAGGCGTTCGCGCGTAGGTGGTACTGATGGCGTGCAAGGTGCGTAACGCGTAGACCTTGGACGCGTTCCACACGTCATCGATGGAGGCGCCGGTTACCAGCTTCGGAGTTCCGTCCTGCGATCCGCCGTCGGCATTGATAATCGCCGCGCGTTCCCGAGGAAAGCACTTGAGAATGCCGGCCTGAATCGCGCGGACGATCGGCTCAATGGTCTTGCTGTTATTGTGGGTACACAGCCCCACGACCAGATCAACTTCGCCGACATTGATGAGCTGGCGAACAAAATCATCCGTCAAAAGCGTTTCTTCCGCCAACTTCACCTCCGCCCGATCTTTTCTTGCTCACGCGATGCGAGTTGGACAACCAGGTAAGCGCAAGATCAGATGCGCCGCAACCGGAACCAGAAAAACTGGTAAGGTCCCAAGGTTAAAAGATAAGGCAGATCGCCGATGCGAGGGAAGATGTTCCGGCCAAACATTTCGATCAGAATATTTCCCGTGTAGCGCCGCAGATCCAGTTCGACTGCTTGCGCGGCGCTGGAAAGATTGTTCACCACCAGGATCGTCTCCTTGCCCAATTGCCGTACATACGCCAGAATCCGGTGATTGGCGGGGTATAGAAACTCGATCGATCCCGACCCAAATACAGGCGTGGACCGGCGAATCTCGATGATGTGCCGCATCCATGAAAGCAGCGAGTGCGGCGTCCGCCTTTGCGATAAAACGTTCACCGCCTGGTAACCATAAACGGGATTGAGAATCGGCGGAGAATAGAGACTCTCGGGATCGGCCGCCGAAAAACCTCCGTTCCAACCTCCGCTCCACTGCATGGGAGTCCTTACTCCGTTGCGATCTCCGAGATAGACGTTGTCTCCCATGCCAATCTCGTCTCCGTAGTAGATGATTGGGGTGCCGGGCATCGACATCAGCATCCCGTTCATCAACTCGATGCGTCTGCGATCATTGTCGAGCAGCGGAGCCAGGCGCCGACGAATGCCGAGATTCAGCCGCATCGCCTTGTCCCTGGCATAAAGGTCGTACATGTAGTCACGCTCGGCGTCGGTGACCATTTCCAGGGTTAACTCGTCATGATTACGCAGAAATAGGCACCACTGGCAGGAGGCAGGAATGGCGGGCGTCTGTTGCAGAATCTCGGTGATCGGTTTGCGGTCTTCCAGCCGCAATCCCATGAACATTCGCGGCATCAGTGGGAAGTGAAAGGCCATGTGAAACTCATCGCCATCGCCAAAATACGGGCGAAGATCCGCGGGCCACTGGTTAGCCTCCGCCAGCAACAGCGTGCCCGGAAATTGTTCGTCGACTTTCCTGCGCAAATCGCGGATGATCGCGTGGGTTTCCGGCAGGTTCTCGCAAGACGTTGCCTCACGCTCAATCAAATAGGGAACAGCGTCCAGGCGGAATCCGTCGACCCCAAGTTCCAGCCAGAATTTCATGACGTTCCACATTTCTTCACGCACCGCCGGATTGTCGTAGTTCAGATCCGGCTGGTGGCTGAAGAAACGATGCCAGTAATATGCCTTGGAAATCGGGTCCCATGCCCAGTTCGACATTTCGGTGTCGAGGAAGATGATTCGCGTTCCCCGATATTTCGAATCGGTATCGCTCCACACATACCAGTCGCGTTTCGGGTTGTCGTGAGAACTGCGCGATTCGAGGAACCAGGGATGCTGGTCGGAGGTGTGGTTGAGCACCAATTCTATGATCACGCGAATGCCACGCTCGTGCGCGATGGCAAGGAAGTTCTTGAAGTCTTCGAGGGTTCCGTAGGAAGGATGAACCGACTTGTACTCGGCGATGTCATAGCCATCATCGCGCAGAGGAGAAGGGAAGAACGGCATCAACCAGATGGCGTTGACGCCAAGTTCCTGCACGTAGTCCAGCCTCTGGGCGAGCCCGGGGAAATCGCCCACACCGTCACCATTGGCATCAGAAAACGTGCGCACATGGATCTGATAAATAATGGAGTCCTTGTACCAGCCCGCTTCGCGTTTCAGTGGCAATTCGTTCACCCGCCAATCGCCGCACTCAACTCGGCGTCAGTAGGATAGCAGCAGTCGGTGCAAAGGAGACTCTTCGATTCGCTGAACGGGAATTCTCAACCCTTGTAATCAGTGAGGATACATTTTCGCCAGTTGTGAACTGCCGACGCTCGACGGTTCTACGGGATAGGCCTAGCGCATCTACAGTATTCGCTGTATGTCGCGACATCCACGTTTCTGCAATCTACTGTAGTGTTCTCCAATATCACGTAGCAGACTTCGAGTTCGCGACCGCAATTGCGTGCAAAATCAAACATCTTAGTGTGGACCTATACGTGCATCCGGCAACTTAGTCCATACCTGTAAGTGGGTCATAAGTGTGTGGAGTTAGCGTTGTGACCTAGACACCATGTAACACGGGGCGTGCTCAACGCGCTCTGGTAGGGCGTCGAATGCTTGGCGGTTTATTTTCCGGACAAGATTTTCCGGACAAGATTCGCTATGCAACACGCGCCGGACAAAATGTTTGGTGCGTTGTGTTGCAACGCCGGCGATGTAGTTGCACTGTTTTGAGTGGCGGTTAAGTCATCAGCAAAAACCCCCTGCGCGTTTTGGACATAGTTCTCTAACCCAGTTATTCCGGGAGGCACGATGCATCAAACGAGCAAGCGGATTTCATTCGCTCTCCGGCTAGGTGTGACCCCACTGGCGTTTCTTGCAGCCGTCGCTGGCGTCGCCCTTGCTCAATCGACCGCTACGTTGCAGGGTACAGTGACCGATCCGTCGAATGCCGCCGTCGCCAACGCCAAAATCCTGATTCATAACAGCAGTACTGGCGTAGAGCGAACCACCACGACAGATGCGGCCGGCTCTTATCTGGTTTCTGGCTTGCCCCCCGATCTGTACCGCATTGAAATCAGTGCCGACGGATTCCAAAGACTTGTCATCCGGGATCTGAAGCTCGACGTCGCCACGACGGTCACCGAGAACGCCCAGCTAAAGTTAGGCTCAGTGACCCAGGAAGTTGATGTCACGGGCGGCATACCGCTGGTCGATACGACCACCGTGTCTGTTGGGCAAGTCATCGACAATAAGACCGTGCAAGACATTCCTCTGAACGGTCGACATTTCGTTGACTTGGTTTATCTGGTGCCTGGAACGATGACGGCCCCGCAGAATGGGTTTCTGGCAGACCCGCTCGCTGGACTGGGGCAGCTCGGCGTGGATACGGCCGGACAGCGCGAGGACACGACGAACCTGATGATCAACGGCGTCAACTTGAATGACGAGGTCAACAATCAGGTAACCTTCCAGCCGTCGATCGACACTGTTTCAGAGTTTAAGGTCGACAATTCGACCTTCCCTGCCGAATACGGAAGGAACTCGGGCACGATCATCAACGTGGCCACGAAATCCGGCACGAATGATTTTCACGGGGAAGCCTTCGAAGACATTCGTAACAATTTCTTTGATGCCCGGAACTATTTCAATCCCGCCCAGACATCGACTGGAGCGCCGGTCCGCCAATCCCAATTTAACCGCAACAATTTTGGCGCCGATCTTGGTGGCCCGATTAAGAAAAACAAGGCGTTTTTCTATTTAAGCTATGAGGGCTTGCGGCAGCACCAGGGAATTGCCGTCGACATACCCGTACCTGCGGCTGGAACGACTACCGCGTTCCCCGCTGTGAATAACATACTTGGGCTGCTTCCCTCGCCGAACGGGACTGCTCCAAACGGCACAACTCCAGCCTTTATTGGATCGCTGCCTCTGCCGGTTAATCTCGATATCGGAACGGCCGACATCAGTGTGAATCTAAGCCCCAAGGACAATCTGCACGGATACTATACGATCGAAGTGGACCACCGCTTCGAACCGCAGGCTGGGGCCAATCTTCCGGGCTGGGGCGACACGCGCGACGCGAGGAGGCAACTGGTAACCAGTGATGAAAACCATGTTTTTGGACCCAGCTTGAGCAACGATGTTCGCTTTGGGCTCAACCGGATCCACATTACGTTCGCGCCCAATGGGCACTTTAATCCTGGACCTGAGGGCATCGATCTTCCAGATGGAGTACCGACAACCGTTGGACTGCCAAGCATCAACGTCGCCGGATTCTTCGAGATTGGATCGCCCGTCGGTGATCCGGAAGGACGTGGTGACATGACCGTTGTACTGGCGGACACGGTCAGTTGGCTGAAAGGGAACCACTCCATCAAGTTCGGCGGCGAAATTCGGCGCTTCTACAACAATAACCTTCTCGATGAACTTGGCCAGTTCAACTATCCAAATCTCAATGCGTTTCTTGCCGATCAAGCCACCAGCTTTATCAATGTGCTCGCGGGCAATGGAGACGACAAGGTGCTCGAGCCGGCCTGGGGTCTGTTTGTGGAGGATAGTTATAAGCTCAGGCCAAACCTTACACTCAACATCGGCCTGCGCTACGATTGGAACTCCACTCCCACCGAAGCCAACAAGCGATTTAGCGTTTTCAGTCCAGCGGCAGACGCGCTGGTGCAGGTGGGTACACCCGGGTTCGGCCAAATCTACCAGACCAACAACAAGAATTTCCAACCGCGTATTGGTCTGGCCTGGGATCCATTTAGAGACGGTAAAACTTCGGTGCGAGCCGGCTATGCCATCATGACCCAACAGCCACTCACCAATATCGCTTCAGACCTCACCGAAAACCCGCCGTTCGCGACTCCGCTAGCTGCATCCGGCGCCATTCCGCTAGAGACAGCTGCCACATTTACCACCCCCAAGACAGTATCTCCGACTACCGACGCGCCCAATTTTAAAGATGCATACGCGCAGGACTGGAACCTGACCGTCCAACGACAGATTACCAACACGCTGGGATTGCAGATTGCGTATGTGGGAAGCAAGAGCACCCATTTGCAGCAGGTGCTCAACCTGAACCAGCCGGCGGTGGTCAATGGCTTTTATCAGCCCGTCACCGCCGAGCCGTACCCCAATTTCTCAGCGATCACCGAATTCGCGAGCAATGGCACGTCGAACTACCACGCACTCTGGGTAACGGTCAACAAGCAGGTCTCCCACGGACTGCAGTTCCTGGCTGCTTATACTTACTCGAAGTCGCTCGATGAGTCCTCTCTCGATGTTCCGAATTTTCCCTTCACGTTTCCGCAGGACAGCAACAATTTGCGGGCAGAGTATGGGCCCTCCGATTTCGATGCCCGGAACAGGTTTGTGCTGAGCGGCTTCTATACGCTGCCATTCCAGGGCAACCGCGCCATTAGCGGGTGGCAGTTCGCCGTTATCAACACCATGCAGAGCGGAAATCCATGGCAGCCGAACGTTCCGAGCGGAATTTTCCCAAACGTCAGCCTGCGACCTAATGTGGTCGGGTCGGTGGGCGAAACAGGTAATCCGCGACAGTGGCTGGCCGACCCCACTGCTTTCGCGTCGCCCTGCACGACTACAGGTGGTGTTACGACATGTTCGCCGGGTGATATGCGGCGGAACTCGCTGGTTGGACCGGACTACATCGACACGGACCTGTCCTTGATCAAGGACACCAAGGTCACTGAAAGAATGAACTTGCAGTTTCGAGCCGATGCTTTCGACGTATTCAATCACCCGAACTTTGGCAATCCTGGCGTATTTGTGGGAACCAGTACATTCGGCGAAATCACGAGCACACGCTTTCCCAATGGCGATTTCGGGTCGGCGCGGCAGTTGCAGTTGGGTCTGAAGTTACTTTTCTGACCGGTTCGGAACAACGGGTGTTATTCAAGGCGAGATCTGCCGCAGGTTATTCTCGTCGATATTCGAAACTCCGACTTGAATCGCGACGAGGTTTCTGCTACAAAAATTGTAAATGTCGCTGGCGGCTGCCAAGCAGCCTGCGCGCAGTTCTCCAGAAGTGAGCGCCACGTACTGGTAAGACTGAGGCGACTACATTGGGTCTTGCAGGACCGGGGCGTTTCCCGCTTGCGAAAGACGGGATGAGTGAGTTTTTGTGGCTAATCCGACGCCCTGTCGAGATTCGTTTTTGAAACGGTTCTCGCCGGGCGTAAAACATCGAACCTCCCGTAGCACGTTTTAGGAGTTTCCGGTGGCCGTACATCCCAGGTTCAGAAGCGCTCAGCCAACAGCGGGGACACGTCTGCCCCATTCTTCTGCTTCAAGTTCCACCTCTCCAATTTCTGCCGTTACATCGAATGCAACTTTCTTTTTGTCCAGACTCTCTAACAAACACTTCAATACCGCATACGCCGGAGGAAGATAATGGCGACCAACCTTGTGCAAATCGACAATGATGAAGAAATCAAGCAGCGCCTGGAGGCCGAGCGCAATAGGCTCCGAAAGATCGCTGGTTTGAACCAGCCCACACATTTTCACCGTCCTGTTGAGAGGGCGTTTACAGCCGAGGAACGCAATCGCGTCACGATTTTGTTCGGCGGGTTTACATGGAAGCATGAAGACCTGATCCGCGCTGTCTTTCAGGGTTGCGGTTACCGTTGCGAAAAGCTGCCGGTTCCCAACGTCGCGGCCTTCCAGACCGGCAAGGAGTTCGGCAACAACGGCCAATGTAATCCAACCTACTTCACCGTGGGGAATCTCGTGCAGTACCTTCAGTTCTTGGAGAAAGAAGGGCTGTCGCGAGACCAGATCCTGAACAACTTCGTCTTCTTCACAGCGGGCTCCTGCGGTCCATGCCGCTTCGGCATGTACGAGGCGGAGTATCGCTTCGCGCTGAAGAACGCTGGCTTCGACGGTTTTCGTGTCCTGTTGTTCAAAGACAGCGACGGAATTAAGGCTGCCTCCGGCGAGCCCGGCCTGAAGTTCACAATTGACTTCGGCTTCGGGATGCTGAATGCCATGCATCTCGGCGACGTGATCAACGACCTGATCTACCAGATCCGTCCTTTCGAAGTGAACAAAGGCGAAACCGACCGTGTGTTCCGGGAAATGGTCGACGGACTTTGCGACGATCTGAGGAATCGCGATTCTTTCGAGATTGAGCAGCGAGCGCCGAATTGGCTCAAGCCGAAGTTCAAGAGTAATAAAGTGCTGCGAAATACTGCCAATGTTTTTGGCAAGATGCACGAGAATATGTGGGGCAAGGATTATCTCGGTGCTCTGCATACGGCTCGCGATCGGATGAATCGCATCGAAGTGGACCGCACCAAGGTCAAGCCGGTGGTCAAAATCACGGGGGAGTTCTGGGCGCAGATCACCGAGGGCGATGGCAACTTCCACATGTTTGATTTTCTTGAGCGCGAGGGCGCCCAGGTAATCGTGGAGCCGATCGCAACCTGGGTGGCTTACCTGATGTACCAGGCCAAAGCGCACGCGATCGCGAAGTGGCCGGTGAACCGGCCGCATCGGAATCCAGAGTGGTATGAACTCAAGAAAAATCTGGCGAACTACTTCGGCCTGCACAAGAAACTCTGGGGCATTGGTTTCGGAGAAGGCGCTTGGAAATATTTCTATCACCGAACGATCAAGAACATGGGCGGCATTACGCATCACTTAGTGCCGCAGACAGAGTTGGCCGAAATGGCTCACCCCTTCTACAACCAGTTCGCCCGAGGCGGTGAGGGACACCTTGAAGTCGGCAAGAACGTTTACTACACCGTGCACAAACTCTGCCACATGGTGCTGGCTCTGAAACCTTTTGGCTGCATGCCTTCTTCGCAGTCCGACGGAGTGCAGTCGGCGGTGGTCAACAAGTTTAAGGACATGATCTTCCTGCCGATTGAAACCTCCGGCGAAGGCGAAGTGAACGCCCATAGCCGTGTACAGATGGCGTTGGGCGAGGCCAAGGTCAAAGCCAAGACCGAGTTCGAACAGTGCCTGAAATCCACAGGCAAGAGTTTGGACGAAATCCGGGAATACATCGCCGAACATTCCGAGCTGAAGCGGCCCTTCTACCATGTGCCGCATCGCGAGGGCGTTGCCGGGACTGCCGCGCAGTTTATTTTGCACGTGAGTGATCGCATGGATAAGAGCACGCGTTTGTGGAAGCGCTCGCGCGTTCCTGGGGTCGCCGTGCCAAACGCCGCGTAAGACTCACCGCCATCTCGCCGGCTGGCGATTTTGCCGGCGAGATGGCGGTCAACGCAATTGAAAATGGTTTTCTGCGAAATACCGGAGAGACAATGCACGACCATCAGGGACAGCAATCAAAGCCGCAGTTGTTGCAAATAGCTCCTTTGCCTCCGCAAAGGCCGCACGATCATCACACGGAATTCATGGTGGGACTCGACGTGGGCTCGACCACGGTCAAGGCGACAGTCGTGGACGCTGCCACCGACAAGGTGCTGTGGCAGGACTACCAGCGCCATGAGACCAAGCAGCCGGAAAAAACGCTGGAATTCCTGCGACGCATCGAGAAAGAAGTCGGCATCAACCAGCACAACACGCGCATGTTCATGACCGGGTCGGGCGGCGGTGCGATCGCCGACCAGATCGGCGCCAAGTTCGTGCAGGAAGTCACCGCGGTGTCGCTGGCGGTGGAGAAGATGCATCCGGAAGTGTACTCGGTGATCGAACTCGGCGGTCAAGATGCCAAGATTATTGTCTTCAAGGATGACGAGGAAACCGGCCGCAAGAAGAAAATTCCCTCGATGAATGATAAGTGCGCGGGCGGGACGGGCGCGGTCATCGACAAAATTAATGCCAAGCTGAAAATTCCGGCCCTCGAGCTCTGCGAGCAGAGGTATCACGGAATCAAACTCCACAAAGTTGCCGGGAAGTGTGGGGTCTTTGCCGAGACCGACATCAACAGCCTGCAGAAGGTTGGCACTCCGTCGGATGAATTGATGGCGTCGTTGTTTGAAGCCATCGTTCTGCAAAACCTGAGCGTGCTGACTCGCGGCCACACGCTGCGGCCTCATGTGCTGCTGCTGGGTGGTCCCAACAGCTTTATTCGCGGGATGCGCGAGGCCTGGCAGGCGAATATTCCCCGCATGTGGCAGGAGCGCAAGGTCACGATTCCTGACGGCGCAAAGCCGGAAGACCTGATCAAAGTACCGCAGAACGCTCAATATTTTGCCGCCATGGGCGCGATTGAATTCGGCAAGAGCGAAGAAGACTGCGTGGGTTGCTACCAGGGCTACGAAAAGCTGATGCACTACATCGAGTATGGACGCCAGGAAGAGAAGGCGAAGTCCGGGGCCAAGGGGTTGACGTCCCGTGACGGGGAACTCGACGAGTTCAAGGTTTCCTACCGGCGCAAGAAGTTCACGCCCGCAATGTTCAATACCAACCAGACGGTCGGCGGATTTATCGGCATCGATGGCGGTTCCACTTCGACCAAGGCCGTGTTGCTCGACGAAAAAGGCGACATTCTTTGTAAGGCTTACCAACTCTCCAACGGAAATCCGATTCAAGATACGATCGAAATGTTTGAGAATCTGCGCGGCCAAGTGGAAGCGCAGAAGGCGAAGCTTGAGGTGCTGGGAGTAGCCACTACGGGCTACGCGAAAGATATTCTGAAAGATGTGTTGCATGCAGACGTAGCATTGGTCGAGACCGTGGCGCACACGGAATCGGCGCTCAAGTTCTACGAAGATCCTCACGTCATCGTTGATGTGGGCGGGCAGGACATCAAAATCATCATCTTGCATAACGGCCGCGTCAAGGATTTCAAACTCAACACGCAATGCTCGGCCGGCAACGGATATTTCCTGCAGTCGACGGCGGAAGGCTTTGGATTAAGCGTTGAGCAATACGCCGATCTGGCGTTTTCTGCGCAATCCATGCCGATTTTTGGCTACGGCTGTGCCGTCTTCATGCAATCGGACATCGTTAATTTCCAGCGTCAGGGTTGGCGGGCGGAGGAAATTCTGGCAGGTCTGGCAGCGGTGCTGCCGAAGAACGTGTTTCTCTACGTGGCCAGTATTCCCAATCTTGCGGCGCTGGGTACGCGCTTCGTCCTGCAGGGTGGGACGCAAAACAACATGGCGGTGGTGAAGGCGGAAGTGGATTTCATCCACAATAGCTTCCGCGCGGCCGGCAAGAAGCCGGAAATCATTGTTCACGAATTCTGCGGGGAATCTGGGGCCATTGGCGCAGCCGTTGAGTCTGTCCGCCTGTGGCGCAACGGGTTGCAGACATCGTTCGTCGGGCTGGAAGCGGTCCGCAAAATCGAATATCGCACTACGCGCAATGAAAGCACACGCTGCAATTTTTGCAAGAACAATTGCCTGCGTACTTTCATTGATATTCGCACCGTCCCGAAGGACGACATGGCTTTCGTGCCAATCCAGAAAGTCACCAAGGTTCCGCTGATGCATGGTGAGCAGCGCCTCATCATCGCTACTTGCGAAAAGGGTCTGGTTGAAGATGTCAACGACATGAAAGACATCAAGGCGGGAATTGACCAGATCAAAGACAAATACCCGAACTTTGTCGACGTTGCCGCGCATGAGGTCTTCCGCCCGGTTAATGCCGAGAGCGTAGCCGATCCGATTCCAGTAACCACATTCTGGAAGAAGACGGGCAGAGAACGCATTCCGCTGATGCAAAATCGCAGAAAAATTCGCGTCGGCATTCCGCGGGTTCTCAACATCTACAGCTACGCGCCGCTCTTCAACGGATATCTTGAAAGCCTGGGTGTGCAGCCCGAAAACATTATCTATTCCGACTACACCAGTTCCGATCTTTACCGCGCCGGCGCGAGCCGCGGCGCGATCGATCCTTGTTTCCCGGCGAAGATCGGAATTTCCCACGTTTACAACCTGATCCAGGAAAAGCATCGTAAGAAGCCGCTCAATGTGATCTTCTTCCCGATGTACGATGTGCTGACTTCGCCGCTGGTGAAGATCGTGGGCACGAACGCGTGCCCGACTGTCACTGCGACGCCTGAAACGGTGAAGGCTGCGTTCACAAAAGAGAACGACGTGTTCGCCGAGCACAACGTGAAGTACTTGGATCCGGTGCTGAACTTTGCCGACCGCAAACTGTTTGCGCACCAGATGCTGCAGGCCTGGCAACCTATTCTGGGTTTGTCACAGGAGGAGAACGACCGCGCGGTCGAGGTCGGCTACAAAGCGCTGGCGGACTATGAGTCGGACATCCGTAACCGTGCCAGGCAGGTCCTCGATCAACTGGAACGCGAAGATCGCATCGGCATTGTGATGCTGGGACGGCCGTATCATCATGATCCTGGTCTGAATCACGAGATTATGGAGGAGTTCCAAAAACTGGGCTATCCGATTTTCTCGCAAAACACTTTGCCGCTCGATGAAGACTTGCTGGAGCGGCTGTTCGGCGAAGAGGTTCGTGCCGGCGTCATCAGTCACCCGCTCGATATCACCGACGCGTGGAAAAATTCATACTCCTGCAGCACCAACCACAAGGTCTGGGCGGCGAAATTCACGGCGCGGCATCCGAATCTGGTGGCGCTGGAAATTTCCAGCTTTAAGTGTGGCCACGATGCGCCTATCTACGGCGTAGTCGAGGGAATCATTGAGCAATCTGGCACACCCTACTTCTGCTTCAAGGATCTGGACGAGAACAAACCTACGGGATCGATCAGGATTCGTGTCGAGACCATCGATTACTTTTTGCGGCGCTATCGCGAGGAGGTTATCCGAAAGCGCAAAGCCTCTGAAGATATTGAGGCGCAGCTGGCGGCCCTGGAGGCGGAACTGCGCGGGCAAAGCGCATCTGAAGCTCTCCCGCCCGCGCAATTCGAACCTGAAGCCCAGAGCATGGCGGCTGACTGAGCTGGAGAGATCTGATCCTGTGCGAGCATGCCAGATCTCCGTCCAAGCAGTGACAGCAGCCGCTGTCTGCTCCGTCGTGTGATTGGCGGCTCACCTGTATACGGGCGCACCGCCGCTGAAGCGTGCGCTATGGGATCACGCTGAATGTGTGATTGCCCTCAAGGTTCCCTCCTGGCGTCGCCACAGTTACGAATCCACTGGTCGCTCCGTTCGGTACCAGCGCTGTCAGATACGTACTCGAGACAACGTGGAAAGCCGCCGCGGTGCCATTGAAAGAAACTGCAGTGGTGCCGATGAGTCCCTGGCCCAGGATTTCAACGGTTTTTCCGACTTTTGCGGAAGTGGCAACGAGGCGGACAAACGGCGACAGGCCGGCGCTGAATGAGTAAGCGGTCCCAAGATTATCGCTGCCGCCCCATGCGGTGTCCGCATAGAAGATACCGCTCGTATGCTGCGTCAGCCCTGCATCCGCTGCCGAGGTACCGTCGAAGCTGTACAACGCATTAAAGCCTCCGCCGCCTAAAGTAATGGAGTAAATCGTGCCGGTGTTGAAGGTTCCCCCGGAGGTCGTTGTACCGTAAAGAACGCCGTTCGTACCCTCAACCAAGGCAGACAGCGGGCCTCCGCCGTCTTTTGACGGGTCGAAGTCGTGCAGATCGGTGAAGACTCCAGCCGGGGTAATTTCGAAGACGACGCCCTCGTTATTGCCGCCGTTGAAGGTTGTGCCATAGAAATTGCCGTTGCTGGCCTGCATCAATGGGGCATAGGGTGAAAAGCCGTGGGTTCCGTCGAAACTGTGCAAGAGGGTTATCGCGCCGGCGGGCGTGATCTTGAATATTGCACCCAAGGCGGGGTTGTTTCCTCCCTGTAGCGCGGTGCCGTAGAAGTTTCCATCGTTCCCCAGAACGAGTGGCGCAAGGGGCTGACAGCCGTGGGTTCCCTCGAAGTCATAAAGAGTCTTAAACGTTCCCCCAGCAGTGACGCGGTACACGGTACCGCAGTCTGATGATCCTCCATCTTCTGTAGTTCCGTAGAAGGCGCCATCCGTGCCTTCGGCCGGTGCTCCCGATGGGCCCGCGCCGTCGCTCCCGTCGAACGAGTGTAGAACTGTGAGTTTCCCCTTAGGAGTGACTTTGAAAACAGTCCCGTAGTTCAAAGGGCCGTTTTCAAAGGTAGTGCCATAGAAGTTTCCGTCGGTGCCGAGCGTGAGTCCGCTGGAAGGAAATGCGCCGGTCACTCCATCGAAACTGTAAAGTACGCTGACTTGCCCCGCAGGAGTGATCTTAAAAACTGTACCTGCATTATCAGTTCCTCCGTCATGGGAAGTGCTGTAGAGGTTCCCATCACGGCCCTGAACAATAGCTCCGGGATTGTTGGGGTGCGCCGGGTCGCCAGCGTGGGTTCCAAAGTTGTAGAGGATTGTGACTTGTGCGCCGGCGCTTGAAACCAGCGTCAGAAGGCAAACAACTGCCAGGACAATCCCAGCACACCGCGCGTCGGTCATTGTTCTCGCATGTGGTGTTCTCGCATGTGTTGTCGCATTGGCATTGAGTATCGGCATCATCGTGATTTTCTTCATGGTTTCCTCTTTGAAGTGCTTTGAGACTTGAAAACGCGTTTTGCTCTGCAGAAATGTCTTACAGACCAACTCGCGTCGTTCTCATCTATGTAGGCGCAAACATGTAGGCGCAAACGGATGCACAGAACTATCATGGGACCGTGCGTCGGCTACTTTTGCTTGACCGCCACTTTGCCGCCTGGCACGACTGGATGCTGCGCTGAAACCGCCGCGGGCAGAACCGCTGTAGCCGGTGGAATCGGAACGCGCGGCGGCATTGGCTGCTCCGACAGTGAAGCCATGCCACGCTTCTGAACGACCGGTCGAGAGTGGAGGATCTGCTCGCTTTCCGGTGCGGGCGCCATGTACCCGATGCGCGCTGTCTTAGGTGCTCCGACGAGTTCGGGATACAGGTAGTGACCGCGATCGGCAGGAGCCTTCTCGACTTCAACCTGAATCCGGTGCGCGTTGGCGAACGCATCCTGGCGAATGCCAGTCACCTGCCAGGAAACCTCCACGTTCGGTTTGTCCGTCCTGATGACAAACTGATGATTTGCCACCTTTTCTGCCACGATGGCCTGTGCGAACTGGCCGATCACCGTGAGCTGATAGCGAAAATCGCGATTGAGGGTCTCAAACCATTCGGGCAGTTTGACCACGACCTCGCCACTTGCGTCGGTGGTGGCGTTGCCGTTGTAGATATTCATCATGTCGGGCGATTCGACGAAGGAGTGATAGAGATACTTGTTCGCCGGGTCGAGCGGGTGGTCGATTTTGAATGAGCCGCCGCCTTTGGAGAGAGTCCCGATAACATCTACGTTGCCGCTTGTCGCCACCAGTTGCTCGACGCTGTCGATGCGGACGTGCACCGCGCCGCCGCTTGCGGCGTTAATGTAGGTGTGGCCATTCGTACCCCCGGCCAGGGTGTAATTTTCACAGGACTGCATGAATCCTTCTCCGAGCTGGAGACCGATAAAGCCCTCATTGCATCCCGGGTCTCCAATTACTGCAGCGGCACCAACTGCCGCCACGTATGAATCGAAAACCAGGCCTCCGGCTGTCGTGGCCTCGTTCTCAGCGTAGATCGTGGGGTATACGATGTTGCGGCTGTAGAATTCACCGGCAAGGCTATTGTCAGAGGTCCCTAGCACACCCACGTTGGCACCCGATTGGCCCCCGGTGTCGCCCCACACCCCCGCTCCTCTGGCCGTCCCCAATGTGCTCGGGGCTCCCCCCACCCCATACACACCCACATTGGAACTGACTCCCTCAACGCCAAAGTGCGGGCTCGACCCCAACACACCGATACCAAGATTCGAACTCGCGGTACCGTTAACGCCATACGTAGTGCCGGTTGTGGCGAACGAATTACCCTGCACGCCAATGCCAGAAGTCGAAGCCGTCACTCCAGTCACGCCCACCACGGCAGCAGCGCCCCAAACGCCATAGAAGGCTCCAGTACCTTCAATAGCAGTCGCTGCGGTGCCGTTCGTGTTAGCGACGATTGTGTCAGTGGTAGATGTAGCCACAATCGTTCCGTTCACCGTTTGATTCGCCGAGAACGTGTTGGCCGCCGCCAGCAGCGGCACTTTGGTGGTGTCCAGACTAAGCGTGGTGCCGCCGCCGAGCGCTACCGAACCGCCGCCGGTCAGGGCAGTGCCAGGCGAGATCGTCAGCGAGGGATTGGTCAGCATCGCGTTGCTTACCCCGGCTGGCGCAATGCTCAACGTGCCCGAACCTGTGACTGGACCACCCGTCAACCCCGCCCCGCTGGCCACGCTGGTCACGGTGCCCGAGCCGGCAGGGGAAGCGCAGACCCAGGCGCTGCCGCTCCACTGCAGAATCTGTTTCGCAGCGCACGTGTGGGTCAGTGACAGGTTGAGCGTGCCGCTGGTTCCTCCGCCGATAAGCCCGCTGCCGCTTGCCGTAGTGATGCCAGCGATTCCCCCGCCGCTGCCGCCGGCGAAAACAATATCCAGTTCGGCCGCATGGCTGGTTGATGTGCTTTCCTTGCTGTCGAAGGTCGCATTCACCGGACTGTTGCCGACCAACGCCAGGCCGTCATTGGCGGTTCCGCTCAGCCATGCCTGCACCGCCGGGGTGATGTCGATAAGGATGTACTGGTTCTTGTCCGCGGCGGTGAGTGGTACGCTGGCGGCGATCGTGGTTCCGAGAGCCGGCGCCAGGTCAGCAGTGATAGTGTTCTCCGCCCACGTGCCAGTGACGTAATCCACGTTGAAGCTGCCGGCGGCCGTCACCGAGTTGACGTAAAGCTTCAGAGTCGCCTTGGTGATGTTGGCACTGCTGTAGTCGGCCGGGATCGACGAGAGATCGAATCGAATGTAAGTCGTTTGCGAGGCGGCCTCGACGTCGAGAACGGTCTTGGTTCCGTAGTTCGTGGCTGGATCGGCCGTGTTCGTGTACGAATCTGCGCTGGGAGTGACTTGTGCATAGCCCCCTGTCGCAGCTAGCAGGATCAGAGATAGAAGTGAAACCAGGCGCAGCCGAGTGGTCAGATTCTTCATGATGGTCTCCATATTTTTCCAATTTCTTTCCCCGCTTCGCCGTTGTGATCGGCGGCTCGAAATGACGGGCGCGACTTCCGCTTCCCTCATCCGAATAGGCGCGAACGGCGGTGTAGAACTATCATTCAGCTAATTTTTTTAGGGGAAAACATGCAAACACCGACTAGAGCGCGCCGTGTGGATCCCCCTGCTCCACACGGCGCGGCCACCGGATTTCAGTCTTGGTCCTCAGTCTTGGTCCTCGTCGCGAACGCGCACGATGTAGACCCCGCCTTCGACTCGCTGCGTCCAGATCCAAGATTCGCCGATTTGGTTCGGCGCATAGGGCTCACTCCGACTGAAAAGGCCGACTAGGGAGGCTGTCGGTACGGACAGGCAGACGAAAAGAGAGCAGGAGATTTCCCTGCTCTCTCAATCGCGATTTTGCCTTGGAGTGCTCGGGCTTACACGACGACAACAATTGATATGTCCCCGCCCGTCATCGCGGCCCTATCAGCCCAACGCCGGACCGTCCCAACCGCAGTTGTTGCTGAAGCAGCTTGCGGGCATCGTCGCTGAGAATCCTCCGCCCTTGTGAAGTATTCCCGCTAGCCGCGACGGCGTGAGTCGGGCTCGCGAGATAGGTGTGAATTTCGCCGCTGCTGGTCAGACCCAGGCCTGTGATTTCTCCGCGGGAATTGATAGAGCAACCAGTCAGGAGATACAGCGGAGAATCGCCCACAACCAGTGTGTTGAGGTCGGTCATCCTGCCTTTCCGCCACAGAAAGGCTCGCGGGTTGAAATTCGCATTCAGGGAGAAGCCAACCACCGAGCCGCCATCGTTGATGCTGATGCTGTTGCTCGCAACGTCGCCAGAGAGTGTGCCCAAATCCTGCATCCCAGTTTTTCTGGTCCACAGAAAAGCGTGAAACGTTGTGTCGCCCGCCAAGTCTGAGCTACCGACAACCTCACCTCGGTTATTAATGGCGTAGGCGGCGTTTCCGCCCGCTTGCCCGGTTGCGCCGCCGAGATTGCCGAGGTCCGTCGCTTTGCCGTTTTCCCAGAGCAAGGCATGAACCGCCAGCAGGCTGTTCAGGAAATTCGGATTGAAAGTGGTACAAGTGCCCGACGCGCCGACAACCTCTCCGTTGTCGTTGACGTTATAAGCGATGCCGTCTGGATCGCCCCCAGCCGTAGGCAGCTTGTGAATCAATCCGTTTTCCCAGACGACGGGCTTAAAGTGGAGAAGTTGCGGAGCCGGGCAGCCTGGATCCGGCGTCGAGTTCTCCGCAAATCCAGCCACTTTCCCCCGATTGCTGATCGCATTCGCCGCGCCGTTATTGCCACCGAGCGTCGGGAGCTGAACCATTTTCCCGTCCTGCCACAGGAAAGGCAGACAGGTGAGGTGGGTGCCGAATCCGCAAAAGTCTTCCGCATTGGGATCCGGAGTAGAGGTTTCAGCTTCACCGGCGGACTGGAATCTTTCGTTGTCGCCGAATGCGATGCTGTTCGGTCCCCCGAGTCCGGGCGCGCCGATGTCGCCCATCAGTCCGTCCAGCCAGAGGGTTGCGTGCTGACTGCCATCCGCGAGGCTCGAGGAGCCACTCACCAGACCATACCTGTTAATGAAGAACGGCTGGCTGAAATTGCCGCCAGACAAGGTGCCGAGGTCAGTCACGGTGTACTGCGGGAGTGTAGGTTGCTGGGTGTCCTGCGCGGCGATGGTTAGGGGAACCGCCAGCACCGCGAGTAACTGCGCCGAAAGCGACAGCAGAGATTGGGATTTCATGTAGCCTCCTAAATTTTGTCCGCGTTGTACGCGGTTGATCTTTGAGCTCACCTCGCTCTCGTCTAAGTAGGCGCAATCTGTGGCGCGGAACTATCATCCCGAACCCTCTTTATCTTCGAATAGCTTGGCAGAGTATGATTTCCCGTGCGGGGGGCTATGGCCAACTCGGAGTTGCCGGTGAACGAAGGGGCGCCGGCGCCTGATAATGCGCAAGTGAGCGGGTTGCTCCGAGCCTGGAGCGATGGAGATCGAGCCGCGCTTGACCGGTTGACCCCCATTGTCTACGACGAACTCCGCCGCCTTGCGCGGCGCTACATGCGCGGCGAGCGTCCTGGTCACAGCCTGCAAACCGCGGCATTGGTGAACGAGGCTTATATGCGGCTGATCGATTACAAGAGCATGCAGTGGCAGAATCGAGCCCATTTCTTCGCAGTTTCGTCCCAGTTGATGAGACGCATCTTGGTCGATCATGCACGGCGTCACAATTTGAAACGCGGAGGCGGGGTGCAGCACGTTTCTCTGGAAGAGACGGCCATCGTGGGCGGCGATCGAGCGGCGGATCTGGTCGCTCTCGATGACGCGATGGATGCGTTGGCCCGCATCGATCCCCGAAAAGTGCAAGTCGTCGAAATGCGTTTTTTCGGTGGGCTCAGCGTCGAAGAGACAGCGGAAGTGCTCAAGATCTCGCCCGTCACCGTGATGCGCGACTGGAGCACCGCCAAGGCCTGGCTCTATCGCGAACTGACCGGCGGGTCGACCGATGCCGGGTTGGATGATGCCGGGTCGAACGATGGCGGATAGAACGATGGACTCTGACCGCTGGCAACAAGTCGATAGCCTGCTGCAGTCGGTGCTCGAGCGTCCGCCAGAGGAGCGCGATGGGTTTCTGCGGCAGGCCTGCGCCGGTGACCAAGCCCTGGAAAGCGAAGTCCGCTCGTTGCTGCGGGCACAGCAGCAGGCTGGAGGTTTTCTGGAGACGCCCGCCATAGAAGCAGCCGCTCTTGCGCTCGCGCATCAGCAGGGCAAAGAAGCACAAGAGGATGACGCTTTCCAGATTGGCCGCACCGTCTCGCATTACCGCATTGTGGGAAAGCTGGGCAGTGGCGGGATGGGCGTGGTTTACAAGGCCGAAGACACCGAGCTTGGCCGCTTTGTGGCATTGAAATTTATGCCCGAGGACCTGTCCCGCGATCCGCAAGCTTTGGAACGCTTCCGGCGGGAGGCGCGAGCCGCGTCCGCTCTCAATCATGCCAATATCTGCACCATCTACGAAATCGGCAAACACGATGGGCAGTCCTTCATCGCCATGGAGTTCCTGGACGGTGTGACCCTGAAGCATCGCATCGCAGGGCGTCCTATGGAGACCGAGTCGATCTTGGCGCTGAGCATCGAGATCGCGGACGCGCTGGATGCAGCTCACTCCGCCGGCATCGTCCACCGCGACATCAAGACTGCCAACATCTTCGTCACCAAGCGCGGACACGCCAAGGTCCTCGACTTCGGCCTGGCCAAGGTTTCCCTCAAGGACGAAGCCATCGACCTGGATGCCTCGGCGATGGAGGAATCTCTTACCAACCCGGGCATCGCGGTGGGGACGGTTGCATACATGTCGCCGGAGCAAGTTCGGGGAAAGAAATTGGATTCTCGCTCCGACCTGTTCTCTTTCGGTGTGGTGCTCTACGAGGCAGGAACCGGAACTCTGCCGTTCCGCGGGGAAACCACAGGAGTGATCTTCGACTCCATCCTGAACCGGTCACCGGTCGCTCCCTCGCGACTAAATAAGGAGGTTTCGCCCGAACTGGAAAGAATCATCGGTAAGTGCTTGGAGAAAGACCTCGATCTTCGCTACCAGCATGCTTCTGACATAAAAGCTGATCTGCGACGGCTGAGGCGCGACAGCGATTCGACGCAACTGGCGGCGCCCACTGGGACGAAAGCGTCGCGTCGAATCAAGAAACGTGGAATGGGGATCGTTCTTGCTGCAGTGGCTGTTCTGGTTCTTACGATTAGTGGTTACCTCTATCTCCATCGGACGCCAAGGCTGACCGACAAAGACACGATCGTCCTCGCCGATTTCCTGAACACGACAGGCGATCCTGTGTTTGACGGGACGCTGCGGCAGGGTATGGCTGTGCAGTTGGAACAGTCGCCTTTCCTGAGCCTGATCTCCGAGGAGCGTATCCTGCGCACGCTGTCCCTGATGGGCCAGTCCTCCGATGCGCGCCTTACTCCAGAACTCGCCCGTGAAATCTGCGAGCGCACCGAGAGTGCCGCAGTCCTCGATGGATCGATTGCAAAACTCGGAAGCCAGTACGTACTGGGGTTACGCGCAAAGAACTGTCGCACAGGAGACATCCTCGATGAAGAGCAGGTCGAGGTTTCAAGAAAAGAGGACGTACTGAATGCCCTGACTGAAATTGCGAGCAAGTTCAGAACGCGAGTCGGCGAATCCTTGGTGACAATTGAAAAGCACGACACGCCGCTCGCCGAGGCTACGACCCCGTCGTTAGAAGCCTTAAAAGCTTACAGCATGGGCTGGAAAGTTACCGCTTCCCAGGGTGGGGATGCCGCAATTCCGTTCTTCAAACATGCCGTCGAGATCGATCCTAAATTTGCGATCGCACATGCCTCGCTCGGGCTCATGTACGGTTCGAGTGGAGAAACTGAACTTGCCACGGAGAGTATTAGAAAAGCTTACGCATTGCGGGACCGTGCCAGCGACAACGAGAACCTTTTTATCACCGCTTACTACGATGGACGGGCGACAGGAAACCAGGAAAGGGCGCAGCAGACCTGCGAGGCGTGGGCACAAGCTTATCCTCGCGAGTGGAAGCCACACTCATTCTTAGCGGGCTTTATCTATCCTGTGCTCAGCGAACATGAAAAGGCGGCCGACGAGGCCGAAAAGACGATTGAACTGGCTCCGGATTTTGGCGTTGGCTATGCCCTTCTTGGTGCCGACTCTCTCAGCTTGGGTCGTCTGGGAGCAGCCGAAGATGCAGCTCGCAGAGCCTCCCAGCGAAAAGTTGAAATGCCTCTGCTGGCCCTCGTGCGATACGACGTCGCTTTCTTGAAAGGCGATGGCGACGGCATGCAGCGCGAAGTGGCAGCGGCTCGCGGAAAATCGGGAGCGGAAGAAGCGATTGCCGACCGTCAGGCCTTCGCTCTCGCATATGCAGGTCACTTGCAAGAAGCCACGAAGATGTTACGTCGGTCAAGCGATTTGGCGCAGCAGGCGGCCCATCGAGAAAAGGCGGCAGTATTTGAAACCCGGGCAGCCCTTTGGGAAGCTTTTTATGGGAAGGCTGCAGCCGCGAAGCCCGCGGCAGTGGCAGCCCTTGCGCTTGCCAGGAACCGGGAGGTGCAGTATGGTGCGGCCCTCGCACTGGCGATGGCGGGGGACTCTTCGCAGGCTCAAACCCTGACCAACGATCTGGAAAGTAGCTTCCCCGAAGATACGTCGGTTAAGTTCAATTACCTGCCCACTGTGCGCGCGTTTCTTGCGCTGAATCATGGCGATCCCGCAAAGGCGATCGAGATTCTCCAGGTTGCGAGTTCCTATGAACTGGGCCAGCCGCGCTGCGCTCAAACGGGTTTCTTTGGGGCCCTGTATCCCGTCTATGCGCGTGGTCAGGCGTATTTGGCCGCGCGCCAAGGCGCGGAGGCCGCCAGGGAATTCCAGAAGATTCTGGACCACCCGGGGATCATGGTCGGGGACCCCATCGCCGTACTGGCTCATCTCCAGATAGGTCGAGCTTATGCCCTGCAGGGCGACACGATCAAAGCCACGGCGGCCTATCAAGATTTCCTCACGCTCTGGAAAGACGCCGACCCTGATATCCCTGTCCTGAAGCATGCCGAAGCAGAGTACGCGAAGTTGCGATAGCTAGGAGGGACACTCGTTCCAGCTCGCCGATCGGGAATGGGACATATACACACCCGAGCCGGTTGTCTAAACTGGAGGCTGGGTAATCTATGTCTTCCTCTGTGTCTTCCTCCTCCGCCCAAAAACACGCGGGCACCGGTACGACGACGGCTCAACCCTCCGTGCCCGAGCCTTCATTTGCCGAACGCGCACGAACGCTGCTATATCTGGCGCGCGTCGGCACTCTCTCGACTCTCTCGCGTAAACAGCCGGGATTTCCCTTCGGATCCGTCATGCCGTATACGTTGGACGAACAAGGGCGCCCGATTTTTCTCATCAGCACAATGGCGATGCATACGCAGAATCTGATGGCGGACCCCCGCGCCAGCCTGTTCGTGACCCAAAATGACGCCGCCAGCGATCCGCTCGGCTCATCACGAGTCACGCTCGTCGGGAAGGCTCTGCCAGTGCCGGAGTCGGAAGTAGCTGACGCCCGCAAGATCTACCTGACGAGCCACGCTAACAGCAAATATTGGGTCGATTTTGAAGACTTTTCTTTTTATCGCCTGGATGTCGTGGACGTTTACTACGTCGGGGGATTCGGAGTTATGGGCTGGGTGCCTGCTCCCGAATACTTAAGCAGCCAGCCGGATCCTCTTGCTCCCTCGATGGGCGAAATCATTCAGCACATGAATGCCGACCACAAAGATGCTTTGATATTGCTGGCCCGAAACTTTGCCAACATTAACTCTCAGGAAGCGACGATGACGGCAGTCGATCGCCTGGGGTTTCACGTGCGCCTGCAAACTAACGATGGCGTGCGGGGCGCTCGCATCGCGTTCCCACGAGAAGCACGGGACTCAGCCACTACTCGCGCCGTCCTGGTCGAAATGGTTCGACAGGCGCGCGCACAGGCCGAGTGACTGAATCCCTTTGAACGACCTTCCGCCCCACTGATGGGCTCAGTTACTAATGTTGTTTCCCTTTCCAGTTGGAGAAATATTGAATGCCTTCACCAGTCTCCCAAGCGAGCAAACGCGCGATCGGCATCGACTTTGGGACCACAAACAGTTCAATTGCCTGTGCTGATCGCACAGGCGAGGTGCAGCTTGCTCAGTTCCCATACCTGGGGAGCTTGACTGATTCGTACCGATCGCTGTTGTATCTTCAGCAAACGAAAGTAGTCGGCGCCAATACCCTGAAGTCGTGGACTGGCCCCGAGGGCATCGAACAATATCTCTCTGCGGACGTGAAGGGAAGGCTGATCCAGTCGCTCAAATCGTTCCTGAGCAGCCGCAACCTCCACAGCACGGAGGTTTTCGGCCGCCGATACACAATTGAGGATCTGATCGCAAGGATTCTCCGGGACCTGCGCGAGAAGGCGGAACAACAGTTCGGGGTCCGAATCAGATCCGCAGTCGTCGGAAGGCCGGTTCATTTCGTGGGAGCGGAGAACCGGGAAGATGACGATTATGCGGAGAGTCGACTTCGATCAGCCTTCGAGTTGGCCGGCTACGAATCCGTTGGATTCGAAATGGAGCCCGTAGCAGCCGCGCACTATTATGAGTCCACGCTCGATCATGACGAACTGATTCTGATTGGAGATTTCGGAGGCGGCACGAGCGATTTCTCACTGGTTCACGTTGGCCCAACTATTCCCGGGAGAGAAAGAGTCTCAGGCAAGATTGTTGGTAACGCGGGAGTGGGCATTGCCGGTGATGCTTTCGATGCGAAAATCATCCGGAATCTCGTGTCTCCGGCGCTTGGAGCTGGATCGCAACTGCGTTCACTGGGCAAGATCCTAACCGTTCCAAACTGGGTTTATATAAGGCTGGAACGCTGGCACCATCTATCGCTGTTGCGAGGCAGAGACGTGCTGGCGATGCTGGGAGGCGTTCACGCGCAATCACTTGAACCAGAAAAAATTGCGGCGCTCATTCACTTCATCAAAGAAGATCTCGGCTTTCACCTCCACCGCGCCGTACAAAAAGTTAAGAGCGACTTGTCGAATGCCGATGAGGCCACGTTCCAGTTTTCGGATGGGTTTGTGGATCTGGCAGCGGCGGTCCAACGGGCAACTTTCGAGGAGTGGATTTCCGAGGAGCTTGAGAGGATCGCAGGGTGCGTTGATTCGCTGCTTGCGTCCTCGGGCGTTCTGGCCAAGGACGTCGATATGGTCTTCCTGACTGGGGGTTCTTCATTTGTGCCAGCGGTGAGGAGAATCTTCGAAATGCGGTTCGGAAAGGAGCGAATTCGAGGAGGAAACGAATTCACTTCGGTGGCTCGCGGCTTGGCGCTGAAAGCCCTCGACGTTCCCAGCCGCGGGTACGCCAAACTTCATCCCACCTTGCTCGGTAAGTGAGCCAGAACGAGCTGCTTTCTCCTGCACGATTACGCTGGCAGCGGATTTCTCGCCGGAGCCGCGGTCATCGATGTGATAGTCGGCAACTCTACGCGGAAGATAGCTCCGTGGCCGGGGCGGCTTTCGACTCCGATGGAGCCGCGATGCTGCATCACGATCCATTGCGCGATGGCCAGCCCAAGGCCAGCGCCACCTTGCGCGCGGCTTCGCGACTGGTCGACACGATAGAAGCGCTCGAAAATCTTGTTCTGATCTTCTTCGGAGATTCCTTCTCCTGAGTCCTGCACTGAGATCACCGTGCTCTCGCCTTGAATTTCGAGGCGCAACTGTACCGATCCCGGCGAGGGCGTGTACTTAAACGCGTTGTCGAGCAGAATGTCGACGAGCCGCCGCAGCAGGGTTTCGTCGCCCGTGACAAAAACGTCTGCGGTATCCAGGCGCGACGAAAATTGCAGGTTTCGAATGGTGGCCACCTGCTGCCAGCCGGCGACAACGCTGCCCAAAGTCTGCCGCAAATCCACAGGTTCCAGATGCAGGGCTTCGCGGCCCGAGTCGGCGCGGGCCATTGCTAGCAATTGTTCAATCAGGGCGGTGGTGCGTTCTGCTTCCAGCAGGATGTGGCCCAGAGACTCTTTGTATTCGGCCGCTCCGCGCGACCGGCGCAGCGCGAGCTCTGCCTCGGTGCGGATGAGGGATATGGGTGTTCTCAACTCGTGCGAGGCGTCGGCGGTAAACTGCGTGATCCGTAGAAATGCTGACTCGATCCGGTCGAGCATTTCGTTCAACGTGTCGGACAGGCGCTGCAGTTCATCCCCCGTCTCTAATTTCTGCAGCCTGCTGTTGAGATTCGTTCCGCTGACTGCGCGCGCAGTTTGCACCAGCGCATCCACGGGGGACAGTGCTCGCCGGCTGAGCCAGTAACCCCCGCCGGCGGCGGCCAACAGCAACAGAGGTGCGAACATCAGCAGATAGAAGCGAAACTGAGAAAGCGTTTTGACAACATCATCGGCGGGGACGCCCATCTCGACGGTGTAGATGTGCCCATTGATCTGGCTCAGCTTAATAAAGATAAAGCGATAGTGCCGGCCCTCGATTCTTCGGCTCTTCGTGAGCGGCCGCGTGATTTGCTCGGGGGGCAAAAGAGCCGACTGGTGCGCCTTCAGGAACTCGGAGCGATAAATCAGCTCGCCGGTCTCCGCATAAACCTCAAGATAATCGCCGGAGTGCTCAATGCCGTAACTCTCATCCACTTCTTCCCGAAGCTTGGCAATCGACGCGTTCTTTTTCTGCGCCCCGAGGAAGCTCTTTAAGTCGTCGACCTGGCTCTCGAGGTCGTCATCCACCATGTCGTAAAGATGGTGCCGGAGGATCAGCCACATGCCCACGCCGAAGACGACCTGGGCCAGAGCGAAGATGGCCAGGTACCAGAGGGTGAGACGCACGCCGATCGAGAGTTTTCTCATATCTAGTGTTCCGTGCGAATCATGTATCCGACGCCGCGCACGGTATGAATGAGCTTCAGCCGGCCGGGAGGATCGATCTTGTTGCGCAACAGGCGCATGAATGCGTCGAGTGTGTTCTCCTCGATGTCGCGGTCAAAGCCCCAGACAGATTCGATGAGCGACCGCCGTGACACGACTTTGCCGGCGCGATACATCAGGCGTTCCAGCAGATTATATTCGGTGCGGGTGAGCGCGACCCGGTCTTCTCCGCGCGAAACTTCGCGGCTGGCCGGATCGAGGACAAGGTCGGCAACTCGCAGGTTGATATCCTGCGCGACCAGCGCTCGGCGCTTCACGGCGCGCAGTCGCGCCAGCAGCTCGTCGAATGAAAACGGCTTAGTCAGGTAGTCGTCGGCGCCCAGGTCGAGGCCCTTCACAATGTCAGGCACGGAGTCGCGGGCGGTCAGCATCAGGATGGGAGTCGCAACTTTTTCTGAGCGCAGACGCTTTGCCATTTCATAGCCGCTGACCTTGGGCATCATGATGTCGAGAATGATCACGTCGAACTCATAGGACCTGGCCATCGCCAGACCTTCAGCACCGTCCGACGCGCAAGTCGCCATATGGCCCTCCTCGGTTAGTCCCTTGTGGAGAAGGTTGGCCATGCGCGTTTCGTCTTCTACGATCAATAACTTCATGGGATCTCAAATCGGTTCAGCAAATTTTGCGTTGTGCCAGTCTACATTTATGCTACGCCGAAGTTTAGAACGACGACTGACGCTCGTGCAGAATCATTTTTGCAATCTGAAAAAATATTAATCCTTCATTCATCACTCCGTTACACAGCCTACCTACGATTGCGAGTCATCCCGGCAATCGACGTTTTGGGGAAGGCTCAGACCCAGCAGGACTTCGCTCTCTCCGGCAGCCCTGTGGTCTTGAGCCAGCGACTTCTAGTTCCAAAGGAGCTGCTTCCATGAGACGCAATCATTATTCTCTCATCGTAACGTTGTTCCACAGATTCATGCTTTCTCTCGCGTCCGCCGCACTGCTTCTGCTGGCGGCAGCGCCCGCGGCGTACTCCCAGGTAGATCGCGCCGAACTGGAAGGCACGGTCAGTGATACCTCCGGCAGCGTGATTGTTGGCGCGGCGGTGAAGGTCGTCGCGGACGATACCGGATTGAGCGCCGAGCAGCCCACAAGTCCCAAAGGCTATTATCGCTTCCCCGGCCTGGCGGTAGGCAGCTATACGGTGACGGTCAATAAGGTTGGGTTCAAGACGAAGGTGGTCAAAGATGTTGTCCTGCTGATCGGACAGACCCATACGCTAGACGTCACGCTGGCCGTTGGAGCGATCAACGAACAAATCGAGGTCAAGGCAACCAACGCGCCAGCAGACCGCACCTCCGCCGAGGCCGCCACGGTTATCGGCGAAGTTCAGATCGCGGATCTACCTAACAACGGTCGCGACTGGTCCAGTTTCACGCTCCTCGCTCCCTTTGCCCAGGACGATGGAGGCGGCGACCAACGCACGATCCGCTTCGCCGGCCGCGCCCGCGACGACAACAACTTTTCCATCGACGGAGTGGACGCGGGCGGCATTCAGGAGCAGGCACAGAAGTCACAGACGCGGCTGCAAATTTCCCAGGACGCCATAGAGGAATACCGCGTCAACAGCGCTCTCTACGACGCTGAATACGGTACGCAGGCAGGTGGTCAGATCGATGTCGAGACCAAGCATGGAACCAACGATTACCACGGCACGGTCTTCACGTATTTCAGAAATTCGTACTTCGACGCCCGCAACTTTACCGATTACAACCTCGCTGGCAATCCTCAGGTTCCGCCGTTTCGGCTGGGGCAGTACGGCCTGACGCTCGGTGGCCCGATCAAGAAAGACAACACCTTTTTCTTCATCAGCTATGAGGGCCTGCGCCAGTTGCAGTCGACCACGAACGCGGTTACCGTACCCGCCGGGGTGTGTTGCGGGGCCTTCTCGGGTACCGACGGAGAACCGGGCACAGTGTCGACTCCGTACCAGCAGTACGTGTTAGATACCGCGACAAGCCTTGGGTATGGGTCACAGATGTGCCAAATCATGCAGGCGTACCCTTGGCGAGCCTCCGTGGGTTCCATTGACGGCTGCACGCCGCGATTTGTTTTTCCCGATAGCGCCTTCCAATACCAAGGGGGCAATCAGGACCTGGTTACGTTTGCGGCTCCGACCATCGTGCATGAAGACACCTGGCTCGTGCGCATTGACCACAAGATCAGCGAGAACACTTTGCTCTACGGCCGCGCCCAACGCGACATCAGCCTGGTGGATGCCCCGAACGGTTCTGACTCAAGCCTTCAGTCGGATAAATTGCAAACCATCAATCATCCGGCGAACTACCTCCTGGCACTCGAGCACACGTTCAGTCCAACTCTTTTCGACGAAGGGAAGTTCTACGTCAATCGCGCGCCCTTCCACAATCCGCAAGCCAGCGCCCTGCCTTACGCGGTGAGCACTAACAGCTTCATAGGCCTTAACAACGATAGCGCCGACATTGAAGTCGGATCCACCTTCGGCTTCGTCGACAATTTGATCTGGTCGCGTGGCCGCCACACCTTCAAGGCAGGTATGGAGTACCGCCGGGTCCGCCTGAATCAGGGCCAAACTTCCAATAACGTATTGACGTTCGGTGATGACTACTCGTTGGCCGTGGCAACGCTTTCCAATATCGACTACATTGCTCCCTGGTGCTGCCATGGTCTGCGGCGCAACTTCTTCATGCCGTACTTCCAGGACGAATGGAAGGCAACTCCAACCTTCACCATGACTGCAGGGCTGCGTTGGGACTACTACGGTGTGGCCCACGAGGCCACCAACCGCACCACGGTATTCGATGTGAATACGTTTCACGGAGTATGCCTTGGGACAGGATCATTCAACGTGGCGCCGAGCCCCGGTCCTATCAACACCGCACCATGTCCCACGAATCCGGCGCTGTACAACGCCAGTTACGTGAACTTTGATCCGCGGCTGTCTTTTGCGTGGGCACCCGGTGCGCTGCATGGAAAAACTGTTATCCGCACGGGCTTCGGAATCTATCACGGGGCCGCGCAAAATGACGATTTGAACGCTGGCCTCGAAAGCGACACGTTCCGCGTTCTGGTTAATAGTTTCGGAACTTGCAATACATCACCGTGCCCAAATTTGCAGTCGCAATTTCAGCAACTGGATCCCACTTTCTCGGGGCTCACCGGTATCGGCAAGCAAGCCAGCCACCCCCGCGCCCTGCAACGAGAAGGACGGCACGATCTTTATGTGGAGACCTGGACGCTGGCTGTGGAGCATCAACTGCCCGCTAATTTTACGGCACAGGCTCAATATCTGGGCAGCCGGGGGGTGCGGTTGTTCTCCCGGGGTGCGGTCAATCTCTGTACCGAGCCGGTCACTTTCAATTCGGTCGATACCGATTGCGTCCGCACGCTGGACCAGTACTACCCCGGCGGCAATCCCTTTGGTTCCGTCGACTACAAACACGATGTTGGTTCAAGCACATATAACGGCCTGGGGCTCTCTCTTGAGCGCCAGTTCAGCCAGGGACTGGAATTGCAAGCGCGTTACACCTGGTCGCACTCCATCAACGATGGATCCGTAGGCGGAGGTGAGTCGAACGGGCCGGAGAACGTAAACTGCCTGCAGTGCGATAAAGGACCGAGTGTTTTCGATGTTCGCAACAACGTTGCCATCAATGCCGTGTACCAACTGCCATTTGGGCCGGGGAAGCCGTTCGTGAATACTCACGGCGTTCTGGGAATACTCGTCGGAGGCTGGGAACTGAGCAGCATTGGCCTGTGGCATACGGGACATCCCTTGACGGTCGACATGGACCTCAGCAATAGCATCAGCACGAACGTACCCCTCTACGCGAATTCGTTATTTGGCCAGGCAGGACTGCCTTACACTTACCTTCTTCCCAATGGCGACGATCAGGACAGCGAGCGTCCCGACATCATCCCGGGAGTGCCGTTGACACTACCGCACCAGCAACCGGCTGCAGGACCTTATGCAGGTTCGCCTTACATCAATGCCGCCGCTTTTCAAGCGCCGCCGGTCGATGCCAACGGAAACTTCACCCGGTTTGGCAACGAGCCGAACGGAGCAATTCGTGCCCTGCCTTACTGGCAAATCGATCTCGCCCTTACCAAGGAAACGAAACTCACAGAGCGCACGTCGCTGCTTTTTGCCGTGCAGGCCTTTAATATCTTCAACCACGTCCAGTTCGGCGACCCCAATGCGTTAAATGTGGTTTACGACCCAACCGCTTCGGGCACGGGCTTTCTGACACCTCAGGGCGGCTTCGGGGCCATCGACACCACCGTGAACTTCAACATTAACAACGACAACGCCGCCTCGCCGAACACCGGGACGGGTTTGCCGCGGCAGCTTCAGTTCATGGTGCGGGTGAAGTTCTGAGGAATTGAGTGAAGGTTTGCTTCTCGTGCCTTCAGGCAAATTTCAGGCACGCGGCCTAAAGTTGTCGTCGAGGAGAAATCAATGTTTAAGCGTGCCTTCTGTCTCGGAGCATTTTTCATTCTAAGTTGTGAGCTGTTTGCCGCCCCGGCTCCGACCGGAGGGTACTCCGTCGTCAAGAAGATTTCCATCGCCGGCACCGGCAGCTGGGATTACCTCATGGTCGATGAAGCGGCCCGTCGGCTGTACGTTTCGCATGGCACGCAGGTGGAAGTGATCGACATCGATGCGCTGACCGTGGTGGGCAACGTTCCCAAGACTCCCGGCGTACACGGCGTGGCCATCGCTCCTGAGTTCGGGCGCGGGTTCGTCAGCGACGGCCAAGCCAACGCGGTCACGATTTTCGATTTGAAGACGCTGAAACCGATTGCCGACGTGCCGACCGGGCAGAAGCCCGACGCGATTATCTATGATCCCGCCACGTCACGCGTGTTCGCCTTTAACGGCGAAAGCAAGAGCGCGACCGCGATTGATGCCGCCAGCGGAAAAGTCGCGGGTACCGTCGATTTGCAGGGTGGTCCCGAATATGCTGCGGCCGACGGCAGCGGGTTCGTCTACAACAATCTCGAAGACGAGAGCCTGGTTCTGAAGATCAATTCCCGCGAACTTAAAGTCGAGCAGCGCTGGCCCACTGCTCCTTGTTCTTCCCCCAGCAGCATGGCCATGGACCGAGCTAACCGGCGCCTATTTGTCGGGTGCCGAAGCAAGGTCATGGCCGTGCTTGATGCAGACACGGGAAAAGTCATCACCACGCTGCCGATAGGAGACCACGTCGACGCAACCGCCTTCGATGCGGCGACCAAGTTGATTTTCAACTCCAACGGCGAGGGGACCGTTACTGTTATTCATGAAGACAGTCCCGACAAATATTCCCTCGTCGAGACCGTAAAGACCGCGCCCCGGGCCAAGACCATGGCGCTCGATCCGAAAACTCACCGGCTTTTTCTCTCCACCGCAGAAAACGGACAATTCGAAGTGCTGGTCGTGGGACAATAGCACTTTACTTCGAGAAGACGGGGCTTTCCTCCATGAGTTCGAAACGCACGCCTTTCGGGCAAGCAGTGGTCGTGTTGCTCACGGCCGCGACCCTGCTTGCGCTGAGCTGCTGCAGCAAGAAATCTAGCGCGCAAACCTCGACCACCGATTTGCAGCTCGACGTGAAAGCTCCATTTCACTTCGTGGCTTACGGGGATACGCGCTTCCACGATCCCAAAGACACGGAAGCGGCGAATCCTCCAGTGCGCATCGCGTTGGTGCAGGCCATTGCCGGCGCCAACCCCGCATTCATCTGCTTCACCGGCGACATCGTTTACAACGGCTACGACACCAACGATTGGAAAGTCTGGGACAGCGAGACCAGCATCTGGCGCGACAATAAAATCCCCGTTTATCCAGCGCTGGGCAACCACGATCTGCACGGAGACGAGAAGGTCGCACTGGGCAACTACTTTCAACGCTTCCCTGATTTGAAGAACAGCCGCTACTACTCAGTGCGTGCTGCCAACACGCTGATATTGGCGCTCGACAGTTCGCTCGATGAAGTCTCAGGGCCGCAGGGCCAGTGGCTGATCGACAAACTCGATCACGTTCCCGCGGACGTAGACTTCGTCTTTGTCATGGACCACCATCCGCCCTATACCAGTTCGTCTGACATGAAAATGCTTGGTGGAGGGCACTCCGCGCGCAAGAGCGAGCAGGCGCTGGGGAAAATGCTCGAGGAGCGCCAGGCTCATGCTCGTTTCCGGATCATCATGTTTTCCGGGCACGTGCACAACTACGAGCGCCACGAGCATGGAGGAGTGACTTATTTCGTGTCAGGCGGAGGAGGGGCTCACGCCTATCCGATCGATCGGGCTCCGGACGATCCGTACCAGAGCAAGGAAATCAATTATCACTACTTACTGGTCGAAGTCGACCATCAGCAATTAAAGATCACGATGAACCGCGTCGACCTGACTAGCGGCAAACCGGTATGGACGCAGCCCGACTCGGTGAAAATTGCCGTTCCAATGGCGATGGCTGCGAAGGCGACCGGCCGGTAGGCTGGCGAATCGGCAGGTCGACATCCACTCAGCTACCGGCTCGGCGCGAATTCACAGCCACCATCCCAGCAGAATGTCGGCGCGCTCATGGGCCAGGCAACCGGCCATGCTGTCTTTCCATATTTTCTGGTAGTGGGCGACTGTTCCATGATTGGTGTCTTTGTCGTAGCGGCGTTGAATCAGGCCAGCGCGGGTGGTGAAGTGCAAATGGAAGGCGTCGCGAAGCGCGCCCCGGAGAGCTGCGAGGGTCGGCGCTCGCATCCGGGTCAGTGCGCGCGCCAGCGAGCGTGCCGTAACGAAGCCGACGTCATAGTGCAACTGCTCGTGCGACAACAATTCGTCGGTTTGCAGCACATCGGCGAACACTTGCGCATTAGGAGAGATGGTAATCACGTTAGGATCGGCAAGGGCGAACTCGTTCCCGATTTTCCGCGGCGCCAAGTCGGGGAAGTCGAAGTTGAATCGCGTGAAGGCGTCGACCAGAGTCCCGTCGGCGGGATCCACAATGCGATCGGGAGTTACGTCGAAATCGTCCCAGCTCAGATCTTCCGGACTGATCACAGCCGTGATTGCCATGCACTTCTCCTTATGCGCCTACTCGCCCTCGTCTCATCGCAAGGCGCAGGGCGGCAGCGATTCTACCGCCGTCCTTTTATGGAGGCAACCACAATCAACCGCTCTGCGTAGTTGGATCGGTGAGTGCCAGCGGCTCCTGGCATATGTGCGTCGCTCATGCAGCACGGCACTAGGACCTGCGCGATGAAACGACTGTCGAATCGTCTCTGACGGGCTCGGATATAATCGAAAAATTCCTCCTTACTATGCGAACCAGGTTTTGCCTGTGGATGTTTCTGTTGCTGGTCACGATGGCGCCGGGCCAAACGGCCCGTCCCAAGCCGGAAGCGGGCCAGTCCCAAGCTGCGGCAACCTCGGTGTCGCCGGCCCAAGTTTCCCAAACTCAGCCCTCTCAAATCCCGGTGCCGCAGTTTGAAGACGTAGCACAGCAGGCGGGTCTCATCGTTCCCCACATTTCGTCGCCCGACAAAAAATATATTCTCGAATCGATGAGCGGCGGCGTCGGCCTGATCGACTGCGATAACGACGGCAAGCTCGACATTATTACCGTCAACGGTTCGACTGTGGAGCGCTATCGCCAGGGCGGCGGCGACCCGATGATTACGCTCTATCATCAGGATGCGGATTCGACGGTCGGTAATCCGAAGTTTACCGACATCACCAAAGCCGCAGGCCTCACGCACAAGGGCTGGGGCATGGGCGTGGCCGTGGCCGATTACGACAATGACGGCCTGCAGGATATTTACGTCACCGGCTACGGAGGCAACGCGCTCTATCACAATCTGGGCAACTGCAAATTCGAAGATGTAACCGAGAAGGCGGGAGTCGGGGGCGGCGGATTCAGCACGGGAGCGGCCTGGGCTGATTACGATCGCGATGGACACGTCGACCTTTTTGTGTCGCGCTATGTGCATGTCGACATCGACAAACTGCCGGAGTTCGGCAACGATCCGCGTTTTTGCCGATTCAAGGGCGTGCTGGTGCAGTGCGGGCCGTGGGGCCTGCCCGGCGAATCGGACTTGCTGTTTCACAACAAGGGTGACGGTACGTTTGAGGAAATCTCCAAAAAAGCCGGCGTCGACGACCCGCATCATTATTACGGCTTGGGCGCGACCTGGGGCGACTACGACAACGACGGTTGGCCGGATCTCTACGTGGCCAACGATGCCGGGCCAAATTTTCTCTACCACAACAAACACGATGGCACTTTCGAAGACATCGGATTGCTGAGCGGCGTCGCCTTAAGCGGCGACGGCTTGCAGCAAGGCTCGATGGGTGTGACTTGGGGAGATTATTTGCATGAAGGCCGCCTGTCGATGCTGGTCACTAACTTTTTCGAGCAGGGCTCGACTCTCTATCACAATCTGGGCAAAGACAGTTTTGCCGATGTGAGCCTGCGCGCCAAAATCATGAAGCCGACGTATCCGCTGGTGAGCTGGGGCGCGTCATTCTTCGATATGGACAACGACGGCTGGCTCGATATCTTCATCGCCAGTGGCCACGTCTACCCGCAGGTAGATAACGTTGCCGGAGGCACGCAATATCGGCAGCCGCTGGTGCTGTTCCGCAATCATCGCGACGGAACGTTCGAGGATGTGTCGGCGACACTGGAGAAGCTGCCGTTGAAATCGAGGCGGGGCGTGGCTTTTGGCGACATCTTTAACGACGGCAATGTCGACATGGTCATTCTCAACGTGGGGGAGCCGCCGTCGCTGCTGCTGAACCGCAACGCCAGTGCAAATCATCGCGTGTTGTTTAAGCTGGTCGGAATGAAGAGTAACAAGGCGGCGATCGGCGCGCGAGTGACAGTGAAAGCGGGGGGGCTGGTGCAGATGGACGAAGTACGTGGTGGCGCAAGTTACATTTCTCAGAACGACCTGCGCCTGCATTTTGGTTTGGACGCCAACGATAAGATCAGCGAGGTGAGCGTTCGCTGGCCGAATGGCGGGAGTGAGACGTTGCGCGACGTGGCGGCTGATTACGTTTATACCCTCGTTGAGGGCGCAGGAATCCAGCAGAAGGTGGCGCTGCCGGCTTTGCCGCAGCGGTGAGATTTATTTTAGTTTAAGGTGGGCCAGTGAATGTCCTGGGGATATTATGCAAGGGAACCAAATCGCTAGTGGGCCGTCACGAAATCCAGTCGCATCGCGGAAGCTCTGTATTCACCCTCTGCCATCCTTTTGACGTGCGGCGGAAGTACTTGAATCCGCCAGCCCCGCACAAACCGCCGCAGTGTCCTTCCGAGTAAACAACTGCAACGGTGTGTGCACTGTTGAAGCCGATGGCTGATAACGCAAAGTACCCCAGAGACTGCGGGTACTTCTGGTGAAACTGTTTCCACCCATCCAGCACGCCGGGCTTGAAGGTCTCATCAAGTTCCTCTTCACTGATCGTGTTTCGATCCTTTAGCATTCTCGAGAGATCCCATACGTGCTCATTCACATCGCGAAATGCGTTCATGGCCTCGCGAAACGCGGGATCCTTAATCTGTCTTGCTTTTTCCTCGCTGACTGAGCAAATCCGGGGTTTAACAGTTGTCGAGAGGAAAAGAAAGGGTCTCTTGCTTTGCAGTGCAGACAAGGCTCCGTAAACCTCCGCTGCATCGGGTTCGGAATAGTCCCTCACTGGGGCCTTTTGCGTACTGACGACCATTGCGGGCCAGAGAAGACTAACGAGTGCATACTTGAAGGTGTTCATCGTATTCCTCCAGACCAGTAGCGTCTTGGGAACGAACGTGCGTCGCGTTCTTGCGCGCTTTACTTATGCGCCGACTTGAATAACTGCTGTAACAGGCGTTAGCATGCACTGAAAATTGTCGGACTCTACGCGATCCCCAGCTGTTTCTGGATTTGCTCCAGCGGCACTCCCTTGGTCTCGGGAACCATGGTCTTCACCCAAATAAGTTGCAGAACCATCATGCCGGCGAAGAATGCGAAAACGTAGCCTGGGGCGAAAGAGGTGACCATCCTCGGAAAGAACGTAGTGAGCAAGGCGGCGAAGATCCAGTGCGTGAAGCTGCCGAGGGTCTGACCCTCCGCCCGATGGCGGTTGGGAAATATCTCGGAGATAAACACCCAGATGACTGCGCCCTGGCCAATCGCGTGGGCGGCGATGAAAGCGAAAACGCAAACCGGCACGATCGAGAAATGATTGGTAAAGAAGGCCCAGGCAACCAGCCCGAGCGAAGCGACGTAACCGAACGAGCCAATATAGAGAAGCGTTCGCCGGCCCAGCCGGTCAATCAGCCAGAGTCCGACGAATGTGAAAACGAGGTTGGTGACGCCGATGCCGATGGATTGCAGCAGCGCGGCTTTGGCACCGAGGCCGGTCAGTTCAAAAATCCGAGGCGCGAAATATAAAATCGCGTTGATGCCGGACATCTGATTAAAGAACGCGATCAGAATGGCAAGCAAGATCGGCTTGCGCAGGCCCATCGTCCAGAAATTTCCCGACTCCGCTTGCTGTGAGGATGCAGCGACGATCGCGTCCGCCTGGGCTGCGATTTCGGTTTTCGAGGCTTCCGGTTCGATCCGCTGCAACACTTGCAATCCGGCTTCGCGATCGCCTTTCCGGCTGAGCAGCCAGCGTGGGCTTTCAGGAAGGCCGAAGCAGAACATGGCGTACAGTAGCGACGGAAACGCAGCCACCCCCAGCATCCAGCGCCAGGCGTTTTCGCCAACACCTGCAAGCAACGCATTCGAGACGTAAGCGATCAAGATGCCAAAAACAATATTGAACTGGAACATGCCGGCGAGTCGCCCGCGGTACTTCGGCGGCGCGATCTCCGAAATGTACATGGGTGCAACCACGGTGGAGATGCCGATGCCCAGCCCGCCGATGACACGCGCGGCGATGAACATCGCAACGTTGGGCGACAGCGCTGACCCGACCGCGCCCACAAAGTAAAGAATGCCGATCCAAAGCAGCGTAGCCTTGCGTCCGAAGTGGTCCGCCGGCCAACCGCCCAGCAGGGAACCGACGACCGTGCCGTACAGGGCCGAAGCCATTGCAATGCCGTGTAGTCCGGGAGTGAGACCCCAGAGGGCCTGAATCGTCTTCTCGGCGCCTGAAATAACGACCGTGTCGAAGCCGAAAAGAAATCCTGCGAGTGCAGAGGTGAGCGACCAGAAGAAGATGCGACCATTCATAAAGAGAGCGATAAAGAGAGCAATCCAGGATTGAGAACAGCCCTTAGTCCCTGGTCAGCGGGAAGCCCTTCTCGCGCCAGTCGCGGATGCCGCCGTCCATGGAAATCACGTTGGTATAGCCCATTTTTTGCAGGTTATCGGCCGCCAGTGCGGAGCGAAAACCACCGCCGCAATACAGAATCATTTCCGAGTTGAGTTCCGGCACACGCGCCTCGATGTCGCGTTCGATAATACCTTTTCCCAGATGAATGGCGCCGGGGAGATGGTCCTTGGCAAACTCGCTTTCCTCGCGCACATCAACCAGCAGAAATTTGTCGCCCCGATCCATCCTGGCTTTTACCGCGTCGACATTGGTTTCGCGCACGCGCGTTTTCGCGTCATCGACAATTTTCAGAAAACGAGGAGGATGCTGATGGGCCACGAGAAACTCCTGCGCATAAATAAGCAATGTGTCGTTGCCTCAACATAGTACCAAGCAACTGTTGAATTGTGCATGAAGTGCGGAGCTGCCTTCGATTAGCATAAACGCGTGCCCAGAGAAGATGGTGTACGTAAGGTCGGACTGGCTCGCGCGCTGTCGAAGCTAGGATATTGCTCGCGGTCGCAAGGCGCGGAGTTGATTCGCGCTGGGCGCGTGCAGTTGAACGGCGCGCTGCGGTGCGACCCTGAGACGCCGGCCCGTCCGGGGCAGGATCGCATCGCGATCGACGGCCACGCCATTGACGAACAGAAGAAGATTTATCTGATGATGAATAAGCCGCGCGGCGTGGTGACGACTGCGTCCGACGAAAAAGGCCGCGACACGGTGTATGCCGTCTTGGAGAAAGCGAACGATTCGCTGCCTTGGGTCGCTCCGGTTGGCCGGCTGGATAAGGCGAGTGAAGGATTGCTGTTGCTGACCAATGATTCAGAATGGGGTGCGCGGATCGCCGCGCCTGAGACCCATCTTGAGAAAACCTATCACGTACAAATTGACAAAATGGTCGATGAGAAGTTCATACAGGCAATCGTGAACGGAGTGCGGGTGGACGGCGGAGAAGTTCTCCGGGCCGCGCGGGTTCGCCTGCTGCGTGTGGGAGAGAAGAACTGCTGGCTGGAGATAATCCTGGACGAAGGCAAGAATCGGCAGATTCGCCGCATGCTCAAGGCTCTCGGGACCGAAGTTCTCCGGCTGGTGCGACTTGCTATTGGACCGCTGCCCTTAGGTGAACTGGCCAAGGGTGCTTTTCGAGCGCTGACGGAAGAAGAGAAGCGGATGCTCGATCGCGCAATGCGGGTAAGAACTTCATGAGCGACCTGACCTTTCGTTCGGCCGTGAACATGGCGCAGCAAATCCGCGAGAAGAAAATCTCTCCCGTCGAACTGGCCGAGGCCCATCTTGCGAAGATCGAACGGCTCAATCCGAAGTTGAATGCGTTCGTGCACGTCAACTCCGAACGAGTTCGCCGCGGAGCGCGCGAGGCCGAAGCAACGGTAATGCGCGGCGAAACGCTGGGCCCGTTGCACGGAGTTCCCATCAGCATCAAGAGCTGTATCGATGTGGCTGGACTGCGATGTGAGGCAGGCAGCCGCCTGCGCGCCGGGCACCTTGCGACCGAGGATGCTCCGCTGGTTGAGCGCCTTCGCCGTGCGGGAGCGATCATTCTCGGAGTCACCAATACACCGGAACTTCTGATGGCGTGGGAAACGGATAACCTGTTGTACGGCCGCACCAACAGCCCGTGGGATCTCGAGCGCACGCCGGGCGGTTCCAGCGGTGGCGAGGCTGCGGCGATCGCAGCCGGGATGTCGGCGGGCGGCGTCGGCAGTGACGGCGGTGGGTCGATTCGCGTGCCCGCACATTTCAGTGGCATCTGCGGGCTCAAACCTACTCCGGGCCGTATTCCTGCGACCAGGCATTTTCCACAGTCGGGCGGGCCATTCGCTCTGATTGGCGTGGTGGGTCCGATGGCCCGCACCGTGGCCGACCTGAGGGCGCTGTTTGAGGTCATGCAAGGTCCAGACGACGGCGACACCTGCGCTGCGCCCGTGCCGTTGCGCTGGCCGGCCGAGGACGAAATCAAGCTGCTGAGAGTGGGGTACTTTGAAGACGATGGCCGCACGCCGGTCACTCCCGAAACTCGCGTCGCCCTGAGAACTGCTGCGAAAGCCCTGCAGGACAGCGGATTTCAGGTCGAACCGTTCCGTCCTGAGGGTCTGGAAGAAGCGCGCGTCCTGTGGAAGAAATTCTTTGTCACCGCTGGAGGAATGCTGATTCACCCCATGTTCCACGCACGCGAGCGCGACGTGAGCCCGATTCTGAGGCAGTGCCTCGACTGGTCCGCGGCAGAACCGCCGCTCACCGGCGAGGTGCTGCTCGAAGCCTGGATCGGCCGCGATGCGTTGCGAGCCAGATTTCTAGAGCAGATGAGAAAATATCCCATTCTGATCTGCCCGGCGGCCGCGATTCCTGCCTTCCGCCACGGCGAACGCAGTTGGACAATCGAAGGCAAGACGGTCGAGTATCTGGATGCGTGGAGTTATACCGAATGGTTCAATCTGCTTGGCAATCCCGCGGCCGTCGTTCCCGTCAGTTCTTCTTCTAAGGGTTTGCCGATCGGCGTGCAGATCGTCGGACGGCCGTGGGAAGAAGAACAGGTGCTGACAGTTGCGGCCACGCTGGAGCAGGAATGCGGTGCGTGGAAAATTCCGCCCATCTGCTAGCCATTTATTCTCGCGAGGTTCACGTATTAATCCGCGCGGACAACTACACGAACGGAATCCTCTGTGTTCCTCCGTGCCTCTGTGGTTAAATCTTGAACGAGATGAATTTCCGAATTTCTGCTGTCCTGATCGCCACGTTCCTCGCCGCATTTGGCCTGCTCACTTCCGACTCGAAACCGAATCCCGTCGAGGCCGCGCGCCTGAACAATCTCGGCGTGGCCTACATGAACCAGCAGCTTTTCGAGAAAGGACTGAACTTTTTTCAGCAGGCGGCCGCAGCCGATCCTAAACTGGCGATCGCGCGGCTGAATGTGGGCATAGCATATCTGAACCTGCAGAAAATTGATGAGGCCAGAGCCGCTCTGCGAGACGCCCTCAAGCAGGACCCGAAGAGTCCGAATGCGTGGTACGGCCTTGGGATGCTGGCCAAAAACACCGGCGACGCTCCGACGGCGATCGATGCGTTCAAGCATGTGATCGAGATCGACGCGAATGACCCCGACACCTGGTATTTTCTGGGTACGGCGTACGTGCAGGCCAAACAGTTTCCGCAGGCTATTGACGCCTTCCAGCACGCGCTTCAGCTCAACCCGCTGCACGCCTCTGCCGAGTTTGGATTGTCGCGTGCGTACCAGCAATCCGCCGATGTCGACCACGCCCGCGATCATCTGAAAAAATTCCAGTACATCACGCAGAATAAAATCGGTGCGCCCATGAGCTTGGCCTACGGAGAGCAGGGCCAGTACTCGCGCGCGGTGGAATCGCCGTTGGCCGCGCTGAAGCCGCCGCCGCCGATCAAGGTGCAGTTTGTGGACGTGACCGCGCAGTCGGGGCTGACATCCAAGCCATCCGGTGCCTCCGATCTCAACCAACGACTCGGGCCTGGCGCATGCTTCCTCGATTATGACAATGACGGCAAAATCGATATCTTCGTCGCGGACGATGGTGCGCAGGGTGGGATGTCGCTTTATCACAACCTGGGCAACGGCAAGTTTGAAGACGTAACCAAGAAGGCTGGCATCGACCCTACCTTGCACGGCGTGGGATGCACCGCCGGAGATTACGACAACGACGGTTGGACCGACCTCGCGGTAAGCGGGAATGACGATGTGCTCCTATTTCATAACGAAAAGAATGGCACGTTTAAAGAGATGGCTCGCTCCGGCAATGCAAACATTGGGGCCAACGACCTCAACCTCGGTCTCACGTTTGTTGACTACGATCACGACGGCGATCTCGACCTGCTGGTCACCCGCAGCGGGGACAAGGCCGAGTGGGGTGATATGTTCCGAAATAACGGAGACGGAACATTTACCAACGTGACCGAGCAGCTGGGTTTCTGGGGGATCGGCTCGTCCGGGGGAGAGGGCGCGATCGGAACCGATTACAACAATGATCGCGCCGTCGACATATTGGTTCCCGGCCTCGGGCTGGCTCCTGATGTGGGGCCGGCGATCTTGCAGAATCCGAGAGAAGGCAAGTTTCTGGTGAAGAGGCTCTGGTCCTCGCCGATGCCAGCACCAACAACGGGGGCAGCCGTTCTCGATTTTGACCATGATGGCTGGATGGATGTAGCGTTCACTCACCTCGGCTGGACAAATGGAAGCAGCGTGTCCCTCTGGCGCAACGACAGAGGAAAAAAGTTTGATCCGGTTGGCTTTCCAAAAGTCCAGTGGCTTAATGCCTACGGAATTGCCGCCCTCGATTACGACAACGACGGCTGGGTCGACCTCGTCGCAGTCGGCGAGACGAAAGATGGCAAGGGCGAAATTAAACTCTTCCGCAATCTGGGGCCTGATGGGTTCAAGGACGTGACTGCCGATGTCGGCCTTGACAAGATTCATCTGGAAAGCCCGCGCGCCGTCATCACCGGCGACTACGACGGCGACGGCTCCACCGATCTGCTGATCACGCAGAATCATGGGCCCGCCGTGCTGCTGCATAATGAAGGCGGCAATCAGAATCACTGGCTGCGTCTTTCGCTAAAGGGACTGGCCGACAATAAATCCGCGATCGGCACCAAAGTCGAAGTCTTTTCGGGCGGCAACCGGCAGAAATTTGAAATTGCGGGATCGAACGGCTACCTGGGACAGAACTCCACCGACATCGTCGTCGGCCTGGGCGATTCCAAGGAAGCCGATATCGTGCGCATGACGTGGCCGACCGGCGTGCTGCAAGATGAGATCCACGTTGCCGGTGACAAGCAGCAGAATTTTCTTGAGATCGATCGTCGCGGCAGTTCATGTCCCACGCTGTTCGTATGGGATGGAAAGCGCTACGAATTTGTTGCCGACATGCTGGGGGCGGGCGTCGTGGGACACTGGGTTGGGCCCGGACAGCGCGACGTTCCGCGGCCAGTGGAGTGGATCAAGATTGATCGTGAAATGATTCGGCGCAAAGAGAGTCAAAATCTCCACGCTTCGACAAGCTCAGGGCTGGCTTTCTCGCAAAGTGCGCGAGAAATAGGGCACCCGGGTTTGTCGGAGGTCCAAAGTCCGACGTCCGACGCCGGTCTTCTCAGCTTCCGTTTTATGGAGCCGCTTGAAGAGGCCGTCTACCTCGATCAGGTGCGCCTGCTGGCGATCGATCATCCCATCGGCACCGACGTTTATCCCAACGAATATTTCGCGTCGAACCCTCCGTATCCTCCATTCAAAGTTGTCGTGAGCCGTGACGCGCGTCCTCCGGCCGGCGCGTGGGACGACCACGGTGACGACGTTCTACCGGAACTGCTGGCGCATCGTTATTTCGGCGACTTCGCGTTGACGCAGTTCCAGGGATTCGCCCAGCCGCACAGCCTCACTCTCGATCTGGGGGAGAGCTACCGCGGCGGCCCCCTCTGGCTGCTGTTACATGGCGAGGTCGAATATTTTTCGGCGAACAGCATGTATGCCGCGTCGCAAGCCGGAGTCGAGGCGATTTCTCCTTACGTCGAAGCATTGATTGGAGATGAAAAAGGCGCGAAGACGAAGTGGAAGCGGGTGATCGACGACATGGGATTTCCGGCTGGTGGCCCGCGGACCATGACTGCCGATCTTACCGGCAAACTGCCGCCGGGCACGCGGAAGATTCGCATCACTACCAATCTGCAGGTTTATTGGGACAGCATTCTGATTGACCGCGCAGAACAAGTGGCGCCGCCGTCCCGGCGGCTGTCCGACGGGCATCCTGCCCCCCGGGCCGGCGAGAATGCTGAAACTGACGAGATCAATGGCGCTTCTCGCGGCGAGGGCGAGACGCCCTCGCGACAGCCGGCGGGACGCCGGCGCTACGATTATCGGCTGACTCCGATTCCGCTGGTGCGGGCCGATCTCGAGTTCCACGGATATCCATTCAAGATTGAGGGCACTCCTCCAGGTAACGTGCAATACGTTTATGAGAAGGTCAGCGCGACGGGCCCCTACACGCGTCCATCCGGTACCTACACGCGCTACGGCGACGTGCTGCCGCTGCTGACCGCAACTGACGACAAACTCGCCGTGTTCGGCTCGGGCGATGAAGTGCGTCTCGACTTTGATCCATCCCATCTGCCTGCGCTGCCCAACGGATGGGTGCGGGATTATTTCTTTGCCGCCAACGGCTACGAAAAAGATATGGATTTTTATGCCGCGGAGGGGAACTACGTTGCGCCGCTGCCTTTTCTCAGCATGGGAGGGTATCCGTATCCGGCGGAGAAATCGTTTCCGCTAGACGATGCCCACGTGAATTACTTACTCGAGTACAACACGCGGCACATGTCGGGCAGCGAACAGCGCGGATACTGGTTCGACTACGGCGACAATCGATAGCCGTAATACGAAAGGTAAGACTGTTCATGGCACAGCGATCAAGTAAGCCACCTACGGAAACGTTTTAATATTGACATTTTGACCACTGCATAATTCAATAAGCGGACTCATGGAAAATACTTCCGCGCCTTCCTCCGCCGCGCCCCGGCTTCGCCGCACGCTTACGCTATGGGACCTCATCCTTTACGGCATCATCGTGATTCAACCTGTGGCGCCCATGTCAGTGTTTGGGGTGCTCAGCGACAGCGGCCATGGTCACGTCGTCACCACGTTGCTGATTGCCATGGTCGCCATGCTGTTTACGGCGTTCAGTTATGGCCGGATGGCGCGAGCATATCCGAGCGCGGGTTCGGCATTCACCTACGTAGGGCAGGAGATCAATCCGGCGCTGGGTTACGTCACCGGTTGGAGCATGGTGATGGACTACATCCTGAACCCGATGATTTGCATTATCTGGTGCAGCCAGCAAGCTTTTGTGTTCGCGCCGGCGATTCCTTACTGGGGATGGGCTCTTTTCTTTGGAGCAGTTTTCACGTTCCTGAACCTGCAAGGCATTAAGACTTCGGCCCGGGTGAATACTTTGCTCGCCGCGGGGATGGGCGCAGTCGTGGCGGTTTTCTTCATGGTCGCGATTCGATACGTCACGGGGCATCCTCACGATGGCTCGTCGTTTTTCACTCGTCCCTTCTACGATCCCGAACTCTGGAATTCCAAGGCTGTACTCGGGGCAACTTCGATCGCGGTGTTGAGCTACATTGGCTTCGACGGTATTTCTACACTTTCGGAAGAAGCCGAGAATCCGCGGCGCAATATCCTGCTGGCCACGGTGCTGACCTGCTTTGTGATTGGCGTGCTTTCAGCGCTCGAAGTCTATGCTGCGCAGTTGATTTGGCCTGCGACCCAGCCCTTTCCCAACAGCGACACGGCATTTACGTTTGTCGCAGGTCGCGCATGGAAGCCGATGTTTGCGATCGTGGGTTTCACTCTGCTGGTGGCTAACTTTGGTTCAGGCATGGGAGCGCAGATCGGCGCGGCCCGCTTGCTCTATGGCATGGGGCGCAGCAACGCGCTGCCGCAGAAGTTTTTTGGCGCCGTCGATGCCAAGCGGCACGTGCCTCGCAACAACGTCTTGTTTGTGGGCGCCATCGCTCTGGCGGGCGCGTTGCTCGTGAGCTTTAATCTATTCAGCTATGGGTTGGGTGCAGAGATGCTCAACTTCGGGGCACTCATTGCCTTCATGGGTGTAAACCTCGCGGCGTTTGTGCGGTACTACGTGCGCGAACGGAAAAACGGTCCAGTGCCTCCCCTGCTGCTGACGGTGCTCGTGATCGCACTGGTTCTCTGGCCGGGATCCAATTGGCACTTGTTAGTGGCCGCGGGAGTGGGATTGGCGATACTTGCCGTATGGACCCCGCCACTTGCCGGGTTCACGATTTGTTTTTTTCTCTGGAAAAATCTGAGCTGGAAGGCCTGGATCGTTGGTGGTATCTGGATGATTGCCGGCATCGCCTTTGGAGCCTGGAAAACGAACGGTTTTCGCGGTGACCTGGTGAACTTCGACCTCCCGCCCGAAGAAGAGTAGGCTGTCGGGCAATCTGATTTCGGAGCCCTATGCTAGGTTCGCTCGATATCGTCGCCTTTGTGCCGACCACCGATGCCGCAAAGGCGCGGGCATTCTACGAAGGTGTGCTGGGACTGCGCTTCGTCAAGGACGACGGCTTCGCGATTGTGCTGGATGCGAATGGAATCATGATCCGGGTCGCGAAAGTTGGGAAAGATTTTGTTCCAGCACAGTTCACGATTCTCGGCTGGCAGGTTTCGCAGATCGAGGATGTCGTGCGGAGCCTGCGAGCGAAAGGCGTCCACTTCGAGATATTTGGATTCTTCAAGCAGGACGAGCTCGGAATCTGGACCGCGCCGACCGGAGACAAGGTGGCGTGGTTCAAGGATCCCGACGGAAACGTCCTCTCGGTCTCGCAACACGTCTAGGGAGTTGCGTACTTTGCCAGTCGGCCAATTGAGTAATTGAAAACCTAGACGTCCCTGAGGCCCGAAGGGTTTCAATTTCCCGATGATCCAATTTTCCAACTACTCAATCCTCTTCACTCCACGTTCCAGCCGCTGATTTCTACCGACGGCTTGGCCGCACCTAACTCGCTGGCCCGATAGGTCGCAGTGACTTCGCGCTTCTCGCCGGGCAACAGGGAAATGTAATTGTCCTCCCAGACCACAGGGAGAATTTCCTCTCCTTTGAGGCCCTTGTCGACTTTCAGGCGCACGAAGAAGGCGAGACTCTTGCTCGGGTTCTCGAGAACAATGTGAGTGATTTCTTCTTCGCCTTTGCGTTCGCTGCGGTCGGTGACTTTCAGTTTCACTTTCGATAGTTGCGACAGCGCGGTGTAGTCCGCGTAGGAAGCGGTCGGCGTCGTATACCAATTAGCCTTGGACCAGTCGACTGTTTCTGGTTTGGTCGACAGCCAGTAGAAATTCGAGCCGACAAGTTTGCCGGCGGAGTCCTCCACGCGCAGAGCGACAAAATACGTCGGGCTGAGGCCGGCAACATCCGGCAGCGTGAAAATCTTCGCCGTGCTGTCAGCCGGGGCGTCGACCGTACTCGATTGCGTGAACTTCTCGGTCATGTCCAGGTTGTAAAGTTTGGTAGTCAGCTTCAACCCCTTCGTGTCTACATACTGACTGCTGACCAACCAGATGGAATGGTCGTCATAGCCATAGATGGGATGTAGCCGTTCCAGGGCGCGCTTGGCGCCGAAATATCCGCCGCCGGGACGCAGGTAATAGTCGTAAAGATGCCAGATCATCGAAGGCCACGCGTTGTTGAGCATCCACTGAATCACGCCCGTGGCTTCGTATTTGTTGCGGCTGTATGCCTCATACATCGCGCGCACGCCTTCATAAGTTTGCATCTGCGACTTGGTGGCGAAGTCGTTTACGTTGTCAGACTTGCCGTAACGATTCGCGAGCGCCTCGCTGAACACACCGATGCTCTTAAATTCGCCGCCGCCCGCGTGATAGTTCCACACGTCGTCGATCGGCCACATGTGGTCTTTGCCCACCATGGCGCGAATACTTTCGACGGGCGGAACGGCCGGTCCCATGCTGGTTTCAGTGTTGAAGCCGTAAGCGCCGCCGCAGCCTCCAGGATTACACTGCTTGCGGTCGGGTTGGCCCTGAGGAGTGTCGACTTCCCAATAGCTCGGAGCTACATATTCGTAGGGCCCGGTCATCTTGACGCCGCTATTGCCGGTGACGCTCGTCTTCCTCCCCGTAGCCGACGACACAACCGGATTGGGCCAGAACAAATCTTTCTCAACGTCGAGGTACATCTGCTCCACGTCCGGTGGAGGAGGGTTGTCGCTGCCGTTCAGCCACATGACGAGGCTGGGATGGCTGCGCAGGCGGTAGATCTGGTCACGCAGAGATTGTTTGGCGATTTCAAAATCCTTGGGCTGCCAGCGCGGCCAACGCTCCCAGAAATCGCAACAGCACCATCCCGCCATCACGAGAATGCCTTGATGATCTGCGATGTCGTAGAACTCCTGTGTTTCAAGCTTGCCTTCGAGTCGAACGGTGTTGAGCCCCATGTCGCGGACGTAGCGGAATTCGTCGTGCAAGCGCTGCGAATTCTCGCGCAGCATCAGGTCGGGAGTCCAGCCCCCGCCGCGAATCAGAATGTTCTTTCCGTTGATGTGGAATTGTCGTCCGCCCACTGAGTTGAAGTCAGACGTGATTTCGCGAATGCCGAACTCACTGGCCGAACGGTCGCTGACCACGCTATTAGCTTCGAACTCCATGGTGAGCGGATACAGATTCGGCTTGCCCATTTGCGCCGGCCACCATAACCGTGGGTTTGAGAAGACTAGTTGTTGAAATTTGTCGGGAGTGAAGGTTACGTCTTTCGACTCGTTGGGCGCGAGTTCCACGTCCTGCTCGAATTTGACAGCTTCAATCTGGCCCTTGAGTTTGCCCTTGACGGGCTGATTAGTCCCGTTCTTAACCTGCGCAGTAATGGTGAGTTGCGCGCTATCGTTCGCCGGCGGATTCAGTTTCGACACGACCGTCGCATAGCGCAGCGCCACTGGGCCGCTATAAGTGAGATAAACCTCGCGCCACAACCCCATGTTTTTGTCGGGAGGTGCAGGATTCCAGTCGACGAATGTGATAGCAAGGTCGTGGTCTGTGGGCGCATAAGCCTGCACCGCAAGTACATTCTCGGCGCCGGGCTTGGCAGCGTCGCTCACATTGAATTCGTAGGTGCGCCAGGCGCCGGCCACGTCGTCGGACTTGGCAATCTGCTTTCCGTTGAGCCAGATGTTGGCGCTGTAGTTGATGCCGTCGAACTTCAGCCATACCGTTTTGCCCTTATAGGACGCGGGCACAGTGAATGGTTTGCGATACCACCACGAAACGGTATAAGGGCTGTCGGGCGCCATCGGGATGTTCGAAAAATTACCGCCGATGGGATAGTTGACTCCCGGAAAGTCGCGTAGATTCATCCCGAACAGGGGATCGGGAAAGGTCTTATCCTTGACCAGCGCGGCCACAACGGTGGTGGGCACGGTCGCCGTATGCCATCCCTTGGGAACGAATTGTGGGGTGGAGATGAGTTCTCCCTTGGCTTCGACTTTGGCGGAAGTTTGCAGAGACCAGCCTTCACGCAGTGCTACTCTTCCTTCGCTGGCGTGGAGCAAGGTTTCGGCCTTGCCTTGCACTTTCGTTGGTGGAGTCGGCTGCGTTTTGTCTTGGGCGAAGAGCGATGAGGCCAGAAGAAATTGCGTTAGAAGGACGAGAGTGACCGCCAGCCGCTTACCTGAGTTCATGGTGCTCCTGTGAAATGGTGATCCTGTCAAAATTCGTTGCGGTACATGGGCGTGCAAAACGAATCGGAATCGGTTCGCTAAAAATACTCCGCAGAAATGGATAACACTTATATTAATTCGTTTCAATAGCGGAGTTTTTAAATTGTGTGGATTGTCAGGTTCATGGGCTGGTTTATAATTAAAAATTCGCCTTTCTACTCTGGAGTGATAAGACGATGATTCGATTTCTGCAAAAATCCGGCCAGACCACAAAGTATGTTCTTGGCGGCCTGCTGCTGCTCATTTGCGCCTCGATGGTGATCACGCTGATTCCTGGCGGCCTGGGCGGCGACGTATTCACCGGCACGCCTGGCAGAGGTGTTGTCGCCAAAGTGGAAGGCGGAGACATCAGCTCCGAGGAAGTGCGGCTAACCGCGCGGCAAATGGCGCAACAGGACGCGCAGCGGTATGGCGAAATGGCGGCCAAGATTATGCCGTTCCTCATCCAGCAGGAGACCTCGCGCGCCGTCGACCAGTTGATCAACCGCCAGGCGCTGCTGAGCCAGGCTGCGCGTATGGGATTTCGCGTAACGCCGGCGGAAGTTAAGGACGAACTGCAGCATGGGCGCTATGCGGCCACTTTTTTCCCCGGCGGCAACTTCATTGGCGAGACCCAATACGAAGACATGCTGATGCAGGGCGCGAACCTGACGCCCGCCAAGTTTGAAGAGGCCGTCGCCAACGACATTTTGATCACCAAGCTGCAGGCATTTATTTCCGGCAGCGCCAGCGTGAGTGAATCCGAGATTCACGCGGAGTTCCTGAAGGAGAATTCCAAGGTCAAGTTCGACTACGCGCTTTTGAAGCAGGACGACTTGCGTAAAGGCCTGCACCCGACCGACGCAGAGCTGCAGGCGTTTTATGAGAGCCACAAGAGGGCCTACGCCAACTCGGTTCCAGAAAAGCGCAAAGTCAAGTACGCGATCATCGAGACCGCCAAGGCGGAAGCCGGCGTTCAGGTCACGGACGATGATCTGCGAACCTACTACGATCAGAACCGCGAACAGTACCGCGTGCCCGAGCAAGTCAAGGTCAGCCATATCTGGATCAAGATGCCGCTGCCGGGCGCCGATGGCAAGATCGATGACAAAGCCGTGGCCGAGGCTCAGCATAGGGCCGACGATCTGCTCAAGCAACTGAAGGGCGGAGCCAAGTTCGAAGACGTGGCCAAAAAGTACTCGGAAGATCCGGGCAGTTCCAACGTCGGCGGTTCACTTGGCTGGATTGGAAAAGGCCAGATGACCGCGGAGTTTGAAAAGGCCGCGTTTTCCCTTCCCAAGGGGCAGATGAGCGACGTCGTCAAAACTCTGGACGGCTTTCACATCATCCGCGTCGACGACAAGCAGGATGCGCACGTCAAGCCGCTCGATGAGGTCAAAGCGCTGATTGAGCCGATCCTGAAGCATCAGAAGGCGCAAGATCTCGCGCAAAAGAAGGCGGACGCGCTCTTGAAAGATGCCAAGGCACAGAATTTGGACGCGGTCGCAGCCACGCAAGGCGTCCCCGTAATCAACTCGGACTTCTTCTCCCGCAAAGATATGCTGCCCGGGCTAGGGCCCGCATCGCAGTTTATGGATGCGGTGTTCAGCGCGACCGAGAAGTCGCCGCCCGACCAGGCTCCGGCATCACAGGGCATTGTCGTGTTCCAGTTGCTGGCCGTGAAGCCGGCCTCGACGCCGACGTTTGAAGAGATTCGCAGCCGGGTTGAAGAGGAATTCAAGAATGAGCGGTCCTCGACTTTACTGTCGCAGAAAATCCAGGAACTGTCGGATCGCGCCAAGGCCGAGCACGACCTGAAGCGTGCGGCCAAAGAGTTGGGCGCGACCGTCAAGACCAGCGACTTTGTGCTGCCTGACGCGCAGGTTCCCGACGTGGGTTCAATGTCGGGGCAGGCCGCGGTGGCGTTTAACATGAAGGCAGGCGAGATCAGCGGTCCCATCAATGACGGGCCTACCGCGGTGGTACTCGAAGTGACCGATAACCAGCAGCCCACCGATGCAGACTATACCGCGAAGCGCGATCAAATCAGAGATCAGATGCTGCTGCAGAAACAGCAGGAACGTTTCGGCCTTTTTGTTGCCGGCCTGATCGACGAAATGACGAAATCCGGAAAGATCAAGAAAAACCCGGACGAGATTAAAGCACTGAGCAAAAACGGCAGCGAGCAGGGAATGTAGCGGCGGTGACATGTCTTTTCCGCGCGCCGCAGGCATCCTGTTGCATCCCACGTCGCTGCCTTCGCGCGGCGGAGTCGGCGATTTTGGGCCTGCCGCCTACCAGTTCGTAGATTTTCTTGCCTCTGCCCGCCAGGGCCTGTGGCAGGTCCTGCCGTTAGGACCGATCGGTTACGGCAACTCGCCTTACTCGTCAACTTCCGCGTTTGCAGGAAATCCGTTGTTAATCAGCCTGGAACGCCTTGCGGAACATGGTTGGATTGAACTGGCAAAGCTGGATCCCGCTTCCGGATTGGCGGACGGTTCCAGCCGCGTGGCATACGAGCAGGTTTTCGCGCAGAAGGTGCCGTTGCTATTTGACGCGGCGCGAAATTTCGTACGCACGGCGACGGGCGATGCGTCGCGGCGCTATGAAAAATTCTGCGCAGACAATGCGTGGTGGCTGGACGATTTCGTTCTCTTCGACGCTCTCCGCGCCCGCGAGAAGCTGGAAGGCTGGAACCGGTGGCCGCAGAACCTTGCTCGCCGCGATCCCGCTGCACTGGCCAAGGCCCGTGAAGAACTGGCTGCCGACATCCAAATTCGAAGCGCGCTGCAGTTCGCCTTCTATGAGCAATGGCGGGCACTGCGCCGCTACTGTTCCGAACGCGCGATCCGCATCGTGGGCGATGTCGCGATCTTCATGAACTACGACAGCGCCGATGTTTGGACGCACCAGGAACTGTTCCGCCTGAAAGACGACTTGGAACCCGAGGTCGTCGCCGGAGTCCCTCCAGACTTCTTCAGCAAGACCGGGCAGCGTTGGGGAAATCCGCTGTACCGCTGGGACGTCATGAAAGAACGCGGCTATGAATGGTGGATTCAGCGGCTGCGCTGGGCCACGCAACATTGTGACTATATTCGCCTTGATCATTTCCGCGGGTTCGACCAGTTTTGGGAGATTCCTGCGAGCGAGCCGACGGCGGTGAACGGCCGCTGGGTGGACGGGCCGCGCGACGACTTGTTTCTGAAACTGAGCGAGGCTTTGGGTGGCCTGCCGTTTTTCGCCGAAGACCTGGGCTACATCACTCCGTCGGTTTATGCGCTGCGCGACAGGCTGCAGATTCCCGGAATGTCCGTTTTGCAATTTGGCTTCGGCGACGAGGGTGCGCACATCTACCTGCCTCATCGCGCCGACGGCAAGGTCATATATACCGGCACGCACGACAACGACACCGTGCAAGGCTGGTGGCGCTCCGGCGCATCGGATTACGAACGCCGCAACGCGGAAGCTTACGTTGGACGCTGCGAAGATGGCGTCCATTGGGCGTTCATCCGCGCGGTGCAAACTTCTCCGGCGAGTTTGAGCATCGTTCCACTGCAGGACTTGCTTGGCCTGGGCAGCGAGGCCCGCATGAACACTCCCAGTCTGCATGGCGGCAACTGGCGTTGGCGGTTCGACTCGCAGCAGCTTAAGAGTGAACTGGCCGCCAAGCTGGCTCTCCTTGCCGAAGTGAGTGATCGTGTTCCCAAACCGTTTGGCGCGCTGCCGGATGAGGCTTTTGCCGCGTGAGCCGGTTGTCCTCGCCCCGATCTCAATTGTGAACCGCATGTTAAAGAGACCGAGCTTTGCGCTTCTACGCGGATCGTGTATAGAGAGTAGGGGAGTTTGAGCGTGAGTGAAGCGAGCGTCAATCCAGGCGTCAGTACGGCCGTCAAGCCGAATAACGACGCGATCATCGAAGCCGTGGGCGTGGAGAAATCCTACCCCCAGGCCGATGGAACGCGGATTCAGGTTGTCGGGCTGACCAATCTCGCGATCGAGCCGGGGAAGATTGTTGCGCTGCTCGGCCCTTCGGGCTGCGGCAAGTCGACGCTGCTGCGCATGCTGACCGGGCTCTCGCAACCGACGTCGGGAACGCTCCTGTGGCATGGCAAGCCACTCGACGGCCAGATGCCGAATGTGGCCATCGTTTTTCAGAGCTTCGCATTATTTCCGTGGCTCACCGTGCTCGAGAACGTTGAGGCTCCGCTCGAAGCCAAGGGTGTGCCCGCGGTCGAGCGACACAAACGCGCTCTGCGCACCCTCGATACGGTGGGCCTGGATGGATTTGAAACCGCATATCCCAAGGAACTTTCCGGCGGCATGAAGCAGCGAGTGGGCTTCGCGCGGGCTCTTGTCGTCGAACCTGAAGTCCTGTTCATGGATGAACCGTTCTCGGCGCTCGACGTTTTAACCGCGGAAAACCTGCGCGGTGAACTTCTCGAGCTCTGGCTCACCAAGAAGATGCCGGCAAGCGCGATTTTTATTGTGACCCACAACATTGAAGAAGCGGTCATGCTTGCCGACCGCGTGATGGTACTGGGGAGAAATCCGGCGCGCATCCGTTCCGACTTCAATATCCGGCTGAAACACCCGCGCGACCGCAAGTCGGCGCGTTTTGTGGAATTGGTCGACTACATCTACAAAGTCATGACCGAACCGGACGTCGAACACTCACTGCCGGACGCGGAGACAACCGCGGAAATCATTCTACCCAAGGGTGGGCTTAGCAGGGGCACCTTGAAAGATGCGATGAAAAGGCAGGAAGCGCCCCTCCGCACGACCAGGTACCAGATGCTCCCTCATGCGCGCGTCGGCGGCATCGCGGGCCTGGTGGAATTGCTGCACGATCGCGGCGGCCGCGAAGATTTATTCAGATTGTCCGAAGAACTCGTGATGGACGTTGAAGATCTGCTGCCGATTCTTGAGGCTTGCGTGCTGCTGGGCTTCGCCACGCTGAAAGAGGGCGACGTGCAAATTACTCCGCAGGGCGTGATCTTTGCCGATGCCGACATTCAGCAGCGCAAGGTTTTATTCCGGCAGGCTGTGCTCGACCATGTGACGATTCTGAAACAAATTGACAGCATCCTGAAACGCAAGTCGGATCACTCCATCGCAGACGAATTTTTTCACGACATTCTTGATGAACATTTTTCGGAAGATGAAGTGCAGCGCCAGTTCGAGACTGCGATGAACTGGGGCCGCTACGCCGAAATATTCGATTACGACCGGGAGCGGGGACGGTTGGTTCAAACGGAGGTACCTCAAACGGAAGCGCCAGTGGGGTCGGAGCCTCCACCTGCGGTCGAGACGCAGAATCCGGCGTCCGCACCAAAACCCTGAAGAATACCTCCTGAGCCGCATCACGATTCGATTAAGTAGACATGAAGAAATCAGCCAGCCTGCGAGGATTTTCGGCTTATCGAATCTGGACGCAACTGCCCAGCATCGAGGTCTCCTACCTGCCCGACCTCCTTATGTTCGGCGCAGGCATCGCGTTGTTTTATGGGGTGCTTGTCGTCGGGCGCACATGGCTCGGCCCGTTCACGCCCTCAGTAGAAATCTCGCGCAGTCCGTGGGCGCTGGCGGCCTACGCGGGATATTCCTTGTTGCGCATTACCATCGCATACGCATTGAGCCTCAGCTTTACGCTGGTCTATGGATACGTGGCGGCGTACAACCCACGGGCAGAACGGTTCATGATTCCGCTGCTCGACGTGCTGCAGTCGATCCCAGTGCTAAGTTTTCTTCCCGGGGTAATGCTGGCGATGGTGGCACTGTTTCCGGGCCGGCAACTCGGTGTGGAAGCGGGCGCGATCCTGCTGATTTTTACCGGGCAGGTGTGGAACATGGCCTTCAGCTTCTACGCTTCGCTGAAGAGCATTCCGAACGAGATGCGCGAGGCGGCCAGGATTTACCGCTTCAGCTGGTGGCAGCGTTTCATTGAAATGGAGCTGCCTTTTGCCGCGATCGGCCTGGTCTGGAACTCAATGATGTCAGTGGCCGGTGGCTGGTTCTTTCTGATGGCTTGCGAGATGTTCGTGCTTGGCTCGCGTGACTTCCGGCTGCCCGGGTTGGGGTCGTATCTCCAGACCGCGGCCAGCGCAGGGGATACGCGATCGATTCTCTACGGCGTCGGCACCATGATCGCGGTGATCGTGCTGCTCGATCAGTTCATTTGGCGTCCGGTGATTGCGTGGGCGGAAAAATTTAAAGTCGAACAGGTGGAGAGCACTGACGCCCCTCGCTCGTGGGTGCTCGACATGTTTCGTCATTCGCGCAGCCTGGAACAGATTCGCAAAAAGACGGTGCGCCCGCTCACCGAGCGCCTGATGCTCTACTTATCCCGCGAGCGCAAGGACGATGAAGTCGAGCCGCGCAGCGTGTGGAAAGTTTGGCTGACGCGCCTGCTCGGCGTCGCGCTTCTGGCCGCGATGAGTTACGGAGTTGTTCGTGTCGTGATGGTTTTGACCGGCCTGCAGAAAGCGGAGGTGCATGAGGCCGTCCTTGGCTTGGCTGCGACTTTCCTGCGCGTGAATCTTACCCTGCTGCTTGGTGCGTTGTGGACGATCCCTGCCGGCGTGGCTATCGGCTTCAGTCCACGGTTGGCGCGGATTGCGCAGCCGCTGGCGCAGATTGCCGCGTCGGTTCCCGCGACCGCACTCTTCCCGGTGGTGCTCCTGTTGCTGATTCGCGTGGGCGGCGGCCTCGGCATCGGCTCGATCGTTCTGCTCCTGCTGGGAACGCAGTGGTACATCTTGTTCAACGTGATCGCTGGCGCGATCGCCATCCCAACGGATTTGAAAGAGTGCTGTTCGGTGTTTCGCCTGGAAGGCATTCAGCGCTGGAAAAAGCTCATCCTGCCGGGAATTTTTCCCTATCTCGTCACGGGCATGGTAACGGCTTCGGGCGGGGCATGGAACGCGAGCATTGTCGCCGAATATTTTCACTTCAAAGGCCAGATTTACACTACAGTCGGACTCGGAGCGACTATCTCCCAGGCCACTGATGCGGGCAACTTTGATCTGCTGCTGGCCGCGACCATGATGATGGCGGCGACCGTGGTTACGATTAATCGGCTGGTGTGGCGTCGGCTCTACGCGCTCGCCGAAACGCGATACCGGCTCGAAACCTAGCCCCGCAAACACCAGTCTTGAATGGTTATCTGAGGTTACTTTCCCGCTTCCTCGCAGCCATCATTTCATGAGCTTTTAACTTGCGCTTCATACGGCTGCAATGGGCTTGCGATATTCCTGTTAAATGCCATCAGACCATTTGCGTGCGGAGTCGACGCAGGGCGAAGTATTGTCGCGCGTGGCTGAGTTCCCGGGACTGGCGGGCAAGTTGGCTTCGGTCGGCAAGGTGAGAGATCTGTATCGGCGAGTGCAACGCTCGCCCGAGGGATTTCGTCTCGAAACCCTGCTCTCCGAGATGCGAATCGGTTTGAGCGTGGGCGCCGCCGATCAGGCGCGGATCCCTGCGACCGGTTCTGTTGTCGTTGTGGCCAATCATCCCTATGGTGTTTTAGATGGTGCAATTCTCACCGTGCTGCTCACGCGCGTGCGCCCCGACGTGAAGGTCCTGACCAACTTCCTGCTGTCCGACGTTCTGGAGTTGCAGAAGCATTGCATTTTTGTGGATCCCTTTCAGACCGACCGGTCGTTGGAGTCGAACCGCCGAGGCCTGCGCGAAGCCTTCACCTGGCTGCAAAAAGGTGGCATGCTCGCAGTATTTCCGGCCGGCGAGGTTTCGCACTGGCAGATGCCGGCGGCTCAAATTGTTGATCCGGAGTGGAATGATGCGGCGGTGCGATTGACTCGAAAGACCGGAGCCGCGGCGCTTCCGGTTTATCTCTGTGGTCATAATGGCGTTGGATTTCAGCTCATGGGCATGATTCATCCCAAGCTGCGCTCAGCATTTCTGTTGCAGGAATTTTTGAACCAGGCGGGCAAAAAGGTGGAAGTCCGCGTGGGCAGCGCGATTGCACCCGACGCCGTCGAGGCTATCGAAGACGATCACGAAGCGACCGATTATTTGCGGTGGCGAACCTATTTGCTGGGGCGCCGCAGCAAGCCGGAAGCTTCGTGGCCCACCGCGCTGCGATCGAAGTTCGTTTTCAAGATTCAGGAGCCCCTGGCGGCTCCGGTTGCGTCAGAGTTGTTGACGAAAGAATTGGAGACTCTGCCGGAAGATCGGCGTCTGGCGGAGAACAGCGATTTCGCTGTCTACCTCGGAACCGCGCGTGAGATGCCGCAACTGCTCCGCGAGGTGGGCCGCTTGCGAGAACTGACCTTCCGCGGAGCCGGCGAGGGCACCGGCAAGAGCCGCGACCTCGACTCGTTCGACGAGTACTACAGCCACATATTGCTGTGGCACAAAAGCAGGCAGGAACTAGTGGGCGCCTACCGCGCCGGCAATACGGCTGAGATCCTCGCCGAGCGTGGAGTCGGCGGCCTTTACACCAGCACCCTGTTCCGTTATGACGAAAAAATATTTCAGAGGCTGGGCCCGGCGCTGGAACTGGGGCGCTCATTCGTAAAGCCGGAATACCAGCGGCAATATGCCCCGTTGCTGCTGCTGTGGAAGGGAATCGCCCGCATGGTGGCGAGACGGCCGGCAGTTCCGGTGCTGTTTGGCGCGGTCAGCATCAGCAACGAATACAGCTCGGCATCGCGGGAAATGATTTTTCGGTTTTTCGAAGCGCACATGCAAGAGGACGAACTGGCCGGACTGATTGAACCCCGCCGACCGTTTCGCCCAGGGCTGTTACGCCGGTGGGACTGCAGCGGAATGCACCGTGCCCTCCGCGACCTCGATGAACTCTCCCAACCGATCACTGACGTTGAGGCCGACGGCAAGGGCCTGCCGATTCTGTTGCGGCAGTATGCCAAGATCGGCGGCAAGCTTCTTGGCTTTAATGTGGACCGCAAATTTTCCAACGTGCTCGACGGCCTGGTCGTAGTGGATTTGCGACAGACCGAGCCGGCAGTTTTGGAACGTTACATGGGGAGGGAAGGCGCAGCTCGATTTCGCCAAGTGCATACCGGCTCCGCGGTTCGCTGAGGCGCGTCGCGCTCAGACCCGCCGAGTTGCAGCCGCAGGCAGCTGACAGGCTTGGGAAGCGTGTTTCAGGGCCTCCTCCAGGCGTTGGCCGATAACCGCAAGTTCTTCTGGGTCCACTAATTCCTGCATGCGCTCAAACAGTTGGCGTTCTTCCTTACGAATGTGGTTAGCCATGCGCTGCCCGAAAGCAGACAACTCTGTCGCAGACATGGTGCGCGCTTCGGCCTGCGCAAAACTCTCGCGCAGCACGGCATGATCCGCCAATAGTTCCTCTACGAGAGGAATCAACTCTGCGTACTCTCGGGCGGCAGGGAACAGCACGAGCTCTTCAGCCGCGAAGTGAACGCTGATTTCACTCTGAAAGATCTGCTCGATTTCCGTTTGCCACCCGGCCAGATCGGCGTCGGCAATGGGCATCGCGCGATCGATACGAACGCACAGCGCCAGGGCGTGCTGGTGCTGACGTGAGAGCGGAACAAGATTTCTGTCGCGCAGCATGTCGAATGTGTGGACCTACGAGTTGGCTTGCGCCAGCCCGGGTACAGAAGGTTCCGCTTCGGCCTGCCCCGGCTCTACGGCGGGGCGGACGGTTAGCCAATCGGTGCGAACCCGTTGCCATTCCTGGATCAGCATTCCATTGGCCTCGAAGAAGCTGCGAATGCGGTACCGTTCCCATCCCGCGACTTCTTCGAGAATCGGCGCGAGCACTGCGAGAGCGCTGGTGCTGAGCACGGTCCGCTTTGCGATCTGAGAAACATCGGTCGACTCCGAGACTGCGATGGTCAGTCCGTCGCGCGAATTGATGTGCAGCATGACATGAATGTCGGAGCTGCCGTCGCCGGTGTAAATCACGTGATCTGGCCCCGCGACCTGCTGCATCAGTAGATGATTCAGAACCGCAACTTTACCGTATCCGGCGGTGGCGCGCACGATCGTATCAATCTCGCCCGTAGGCTTGTAGCGAAACTCCGTGCCGAAAATGTGATCGGGCGGAACAATATCTTCCAGCGCCGACTGAATCACTTCGACCGGCGCCGCTGATAGTACATAGAAATCAAATTGATGTCCGTCGATGCCGGCGTCCAGCAGCTGGTACAGCAGCTTGATGTCGCCCTTGAGTCGAATGCGCTTGCCCACTTCGCGTAGATGTTCCTTCCGCACCTTAGCCTTGAACTCTGGATCATGCAGCAACAAGTAGGCGAGCTCCGCTCCCTGCTGCACCAGATTGATCTTGGCCATCCCCTTGGCCTTGCGCTCGAACTCCTCGGTCGGAATGCCGACCAGTTCGGCGAGCACGTAACCGGAGTCGTTGAAGGTGAGCGTCTGATCGAAGTCGCTGGCGAAAATGTAACGCTTCAGAAGTTTATCTGCCATAACCATTCGATTCGCGCGAGAGTGCAACGCGCCATAAAAAGAATTGATTGCGATTATATGCCCGCCCGGTTAACTCGTTGTGAATTAAAGACAAAGTCTATGCCATCATGGAGCGACGTAACCTATCAGTTGGTTGGGGGTCTTCCGAATGGAAAGCGCGGCGCTCGTGAAACGAATCAGCCCCATGCTGGCAACGGACAACATGGAAGAAACTATTCTTTTTTATCAGACCGTATTGGGATTTAAAGCAATCATGAATTCTCCGGAATACGCGATCGTGGAGCGCGACGGCTTAACCATCCACCTGCAAAAGGCTGCGGACGAGGAGACGATGAAATGTATGCGCAAGCATACTGAGATCTACGTTGAGGTTTCTGATATCCACGCTTTGTGGGAACATGTGAAGACTTTCAAGAACCGCTACCGAATCAGAGATTTGTTTGACCGGGAATACGGCATGACTGAGTTCCACATCGCCGATCCACACGGATGCCTGGTGTTTGTTGGAGAGCCCACGCCCAAGCGAGGCTGACGCTAAACCATCCCACGTGACCTTGATTCAGGAAGTGGTCACCTTTACTAAATCGGCACGCGCGTCCAGAATAGAAGGTCCAGCACTGGAACGAGCAGATCGAACGAGAAAAGAGGAGATCTCATGGCAGTCGTCACAGGTGAACTGATCCGAGCGATGAATTACGTGGAAGACATCACGGCCACATTGCGACGGATTTGCATTTATATCCCCGGCATGGGGCCGGACGAGCGCAAGCGACTGGCGGAGTCTTTGCGCGCGGCCGGCGGCGCCATCGACGCGGCCGTCGCCGATCTGGAAAAGGCGGAGAAGTAAGTGAGCTGTGCTCAATGAGTGAAGTCCAATGAGTGAGGTGAAGACGATTGCAGTTATTGGCGCCGGCATCATGGGGCGGGGCATTGCGCACGCTGCGGCGCTGGGCGGATATCGCACCATCCTCGAAGACTTGCTACCCGGGGCTCTGCGCAAGGCAGAGACTGAAATTCGCGCCAATCTCGATAAGGCGATCGAACTGGGCAAGGTGACCGCGCCTGCCGCCGACTCGGCGTTCAAGCGCCTCGAGTACGCCGGTTCAGTCGAAGAAGCCGCTCGCGACGCCGACCTCATTATTGAAGCGGTCCCTGAGGAGATGGAATCGAAGATCGAGATCTTTACACTCCTCGACAAAATCTGCCGCCCCACAACCATGCTGGCCTCGAATACCTCGTCCCTCAGCGTGACCGAGATTGCCAGCGTCACCTACCGTGCGAAAAAATGCGTGGGCATGCACTTCTTCAACCCCGTGCACAAGATGAAGTTGCTCGAAGTGGTGCGTGCTCTTGAAACCGATGACGAAACTCTGGCCATGGCGGTTGAAGTGGGCAAGCGCATGGGCAAGGACGTCGTCGTGATCAAGGAATCGCCGGGCTTCATCACCAGCCGCATCAATGCCATGATCGGCAACGAAGCGTTCCACATGTTGCAGGAGGGCATCGCATCCGCGGCCGACATCGACAAGGCGCTCAAACTTGGCCTGAATCATCCCATGGGGCCGTTCGAGCTGGTGGACCTGGTTGGACTCGACACGCGGCTGAATATCTTGGAGTATCTGCACAAATCTCTCGGTGAGAAATATCGCCCTGCACCCTTGCTGGTGCAATATGTAAAGGCTGGACGCCTGGGGCGCAAGTCGGGCCGCGGGGTGTATGAGTATCCCGAGGCGGAAACCCATTCCATCAGTACTCCTCCGCCCGGCAAGACGTAAAGCTAAGGGATTGTCCGGCCAGTACAACCGCACCACGGCGTGAGATTCTCTTCGTGCGTTGTGCGTGTCTTTCATACAGCCTCCAGCATCTAATTCCGCATGAACGGGGTATCGCGCGCCAGCTTAACGGCACACGACCTGGCGCGAGCCTGGTGGCGTGTGCTGAACGGACATAGTCCGATTCTCTCCATCGAAATCACACGCGAGTGTCCGCTTGCCTGCCCAGGCTGTTACGCCTACGGAGACAATCATCTCGGCGGCGAAACTACGTTGCGCGAGCTCAGCGATTTTCGCGGCGACGCCTTGGTCGACGGCGTCGTCGGCTTGGTGCAGCAGCACAAGCCCATGCACGTGTCGCTGGTAGGCGGCGAGCCCATGATCCGGCATCGTGAACTCGACCGGATTCTTCCGGCGCTGAGCGCAATGGGAACGTTCACCATGGTTGTGACCAGTGGTGTCATCGCGATTCCAGCCCACTGGATGGAGATTCCCCGCGTAGTAATCGCGGTATCGATCGATGGACTGCCGGAGCACCACGACATCCGGCGTAAGCCTGCGACCTATGAACGCATCTTAAAAAACATCGCCCGCCGAAAAATCAATGTGCACTGGGTGATCACGCGGCCCATGCTATCCCGCCCTTCGTACCTCGAGGAATACGTTGCATTCTGGAATTCGCAACCGGAAGTGAATCACATCTGGGTGAGCCTCTACACCCCGCAAATCGGCGAGCAGAGCCCGGAGCGGCTTACCGCGGCGGATCGTGCGCGGGTAGCTCGCGAGTTACCGCAGTTGCAGGCCATGTATCCTAAGCTCCTCATCCCCGAGGGCATGGCGCGCGCGTTCGTGAATCCGCCGAACAGTCCGGACGAGTGCCTGTTCGCCAAGATGTCTAAAAATTATTCCGCCGACCTGCGCTCGCACGTCGAGCCCTGCGTCTTCGGGGGAAATCCGGATTGCACCCAGTGCGGATGCAGCATCAGTAGCGCGCTGCACTGGATTCGGGACATAAGAATTGCGGGCCCGCTCAAAGTGGATCATATGGTGCGGGCATCGCTCCAGGTGGGATCGGCGGTCAGCCGGCTCCGTGGTAACGGCGTCCGTTCGTCCCGCTGGCAGAAAGGGGCATACCCGCAGCGGCGCGATCCGGGCCTGGTTCAGCTCGAAGAGCCGGTTCAGATTCAAAGCGAAGAGCAGCGCGAAGCGATGTGAAATCTGGTTAGCTTCGCTCCGAGCCGGATTTCTGATGAGCCAGCGTTGCCTGACTGTCGGGCTTTCTGCCGAAACTCAGCCCCGCAAGAGCTGTGACTTTTTCCAGTTCGACTCCCTTGCTTGCAACCAGCACGTGAAAGCTCTCGCCCATGCCGGCGGGGGTGACAAGATGTTTGAGTTGCAGTGCGACTTTTGCACGCTCCTGCGGAAGCCTGCACTCCTCGAAAGCGTCGGCAAATTCGTTTACCTCGCCAATGCCTAACAAGAACTGCGATTGCGTGACTAGCTTCTGCGTCTGCATGTTGTGTTTTTCCGCGGCCGCGGCCAGCGCTGTGAAGTTCACGTCCGCAGTAATGTCCTGCTCCCCCGGAGCCTCGTAAGGATTGTTGCTCACTGAGTGTTGACGAATGGCCTTCACGGTTCCGCGATGGCGTCCAGCAAGTTGCTCCTCTCGCGTGAAGCCATAGTCGATCACGACCGCAAATCCGTGTTCGACTGCAGCAGCGGCACTCATGTGAGTCTGAGCCTGGAGCGGAACTTCTATCCGTTCGCAGGGCTCGGGATGGATCGAGTAACGATCGAGGAATTCGAGTTCTTGGTGCGAGGCCTCTGCCCAGGTTTCCACAAAACGCCCGTCGTGTGCCTCGATCCGGAGCGATCCTTCCCCGCTGAGAATCTCGACCGGCAGGGCATCGAAAAATTCGTTGGCGAAGACGATTGCCGGCCCGCTCTCCGCCGCCCTGATATCTTCACTCGATAGCAGCGCCCTGCCCGATTCGAGGTGGCGACTCAAAGTGCTCTCGATGCGCTGGCGTAACGCGGACGAGCGTTCGTCGAGCACGTAGAGTAGCGCATGAAAAAAATCAGGAAATTTCTTTTCCGACCAATCCAGCACGTCCTGAGCGAACAAGCCGCGGCCCGGACCAAGCTCCTTCAAAGTAATGCGCCCAGGCGATCCTAGAACCCGCCACATCTCCTCGAATTGCCGCGCCAGCAGCCGCCCGAAGACGGCGTGCACGTCACTCGAGGTATAGAAGTCACCGGCTTTGCCGAACTGCGCGGCGTTGCGCGAATAGTAACCGAGTTCGGGATCGTAGAGACACATCTCCATGTAGCGCGAGAAGGGAATCGGGCCACGTTCGCGAATCTCCCGCTCGATCTTTTCGCGAAGCGCGCTCACAGTCCGTTCCGTTGGCGGTCGGCGCGATCCTGCGGCGTGCGGATGAACATTTCGACGAAGTAATCGTGCAGCGCGTCGTAAAGTTGTCGCTGGAAACTCCACTCGAACTGCGGGTCGTCGAGATCGCGCGGATGCATATCGAAGTAGTACGTGTGCACCGGGACGGACTCGTCCTTAAACTGGATGATGACCTCGACCCCTTCTCCCTTGGCTCGCGCCGAAAAATTCAGCAAAGGATGTTCATAGAGCCGAAGTTGCCCGAGCACGCGTTCTAAGCGAATCTGGGAAGGTTCGGGCACCGCAAGATTGTAAAGCATCGCCAACCGCGCGTCCCGTGGCGCTTCTGAGGCGCCTCTCTTTGCAGAATTAACCTTTGGAAAAAAGACGAAGCAAGTTACAATGGCGCCACTTTTCAGCCTCTACGCCATGTGCGCTCTATAGAGGTATTCTGGCCGAGGAGCAGAGATCTCCTCAGACTTGGGAAAAAATTAATGGCCACTGTCGTCGCGCCGGTTCGGCGGTCGCGCTCTCAAACCAAACTCCTGTTCTTTCTGATCTTCGGTTTGCTGACTCTATTCGTCACTTACATGAAGAATGCCCGCGTCTTCGATCCCACATCCCACATTGCGCAGCATTTCGCGCCGATAAAATGGTACCTTCTGCCGCACGCCTTCTTCGGCGGCCTCGCCATGCTGTTGGGAGTGTTCCAGTTCTCCAACCGCCTGCGGGCGAGCTATCTGAAAACTCACAGGACTCTGGGCTATGTGTATGTATTCAGCGTGTTCGTCGCCGGCCCTCTTGCCATCCCCATGACGATGAGGACCGGCCCGTCGCTGGTTGCGGCCGCAAGCGTGCAATCGTTCGGATGGATGTTGGCCACGGCGATCGCCCTCTATTGCGTGCGCCACGGCAACATCACTCAGCATCGGCGCTGGATGATTCGCAGCTATCCCTTCGCCATGGTCTTTACGATCACGCGGACGATCATCCCGCTTCCGCCCATTCGACGACTCGGCGCGGCGGGAGCCGATGCAGTTATCTGGACGGTGATCGCTATGGCTGCTATCCTGCCGAATATTCTCCTGGATTGGCGAGCCATCGCGGCGCAGCCAGCCCCCAAGCCAGTAGCCGCCGATTAATCTACGGATTCTGTACAGGAAACAGAACCGCTGCCGAGCTCTCACCCAAGCCTACTAGCAGCATCCACACGAATAATGCCCCCACGCCTCCGGGGAGGAGCGTGGGGGCACCCGGGTAACGTTCAGGCGAGGGGTCTCAATCCCGCCTAACCATCTGATCAGAGATACGCAACCGGGTTCGGTAAAGTTCCCCGGCTGGCATGGATACTTAGACCCCGGCAAGGGCAAAAAGGTTAGCCGCATCGGAATCTAAGAACGGCGTCAGACGTCGGACCTCGGACCTCTGGCCTCAGCCAGCCGACGTGAGGCCAAGGCTTATTCGTGTAGGTAAGCCAGGTTGTCAAACCGCAGACCGTCGCCATGTTCTATAGCGAAAGTAATCCGCGAACTGGTTTGCGACCATCCCGTCCGCACACGCTGCAGCTCACCGGGCTTGAGGTTGACCGATACGTCAGGCGCGCCTTCGGTTCGAATGGTGATGCTGGCCTCGGCCGTTCCGCCGTTGTACGCATCGACGCCGACAAACACGCGCGGAGCCGGAAAAGAAAATTGAAGTTGCTCGGCATTCGGATCGGCGGGGACGAGGTTGAAGGTGCCGAACTTGCCGTCCGGCGTGCCGATCTTCCACTGGGGCTTCGAGTCGACCTGCGGCCACTCAATCACTCCCGAAGGATACGCGCCGGCGAGTTCGGTCCCAGCCGCGAGGTGAGGATCGTCGAATGTAACGTAAAGTGGAGGAGCGACGCCGCCCTTGCCTTGGATGTCGATGTCACGTGCGCCCTCGTGACGAATGCGGAGCACGCGCGTCGATTCATCAAAAGTGAAACCTGCCTCATCAAGAACCTGAAGTCGCCGCAATGGCCGCCCGTTCGCGGTCACCGAATCAGGGACGAAATTGAGCCGCAGCACATCCGAAGACTCGGCGTCAAAAGTAGAATATGTTACCGAACCTTTGCCGTAACTGATCTTCGTGACCACCGACGACGAGCCCACTAGATGCGATTCATCCGCGGGCGCCCACTCCGGCACAGCCCAGAATGCATCCATCACCCGCCGCGGACCGTCGGCGAATTCATCAGTAAACCACCACTGGTTCTGCCCCCAGGGCGCGTGCGCTTTGCCGGGCAGACCTTGAAAATAGGTGACCCAGTTATAGGATCGAAATGCGGCCTCGCGATAGTCAGCGTCTCCAGTCTTGGCATGGTAAAGCGCCTCGACCGCAGCCAGCCGCGCCGTATGGCTATCGCAACATTGATTCGGCAGATTGCAGCAGAACTGCGTGCCGTCGCCCTGCTCTGTAGTCACAGTCGCGCCGTGCACAATATATTTCGGCCACTTGGGCGTGGTCTTTACCCAGGCGATAAGCTGCTTAGCATGCTGCTTCCACTGCGGATCTTTTTCCGGATGCAGCAGGACATAGCGCGCGAACTCCAGCGGAATCACCTGGTTCATGTTTTCCATCCTGGGAGGAACGTCTTCAAAGTATCCGACCCAGATGTTATTCACGAGCGGATAGGTCTGAAACCACTCCCACGCGTTCGCGCGCGTGCGGGCGTAGTCCGCGACTTCGCCCTGCTGCAGCCGGATGAGTTCGTCGAAGAGCATGATGGGTTCGATCACATTGGCGGAATACGGTCCCATCGGCTTCTCGCCCCGCGTGGTCCCATCTTTCGCATAGCATCGCACCGGCCACGGAGAGTGCGTTTCGTCCCCCTGCTTATAGTTCTTAACCAGCGCGTCGGCGCACAGAATCGCCGCCCGCAAATATCTCGTGTTGCCCGTCATTTCATACAGCCGCAGATAGGCGTACCCGTCTTCGCCCACCACATGAGGTTCGACGTAGTCCTTCCCGTGCGAACTCCAACCGCTGTAGTGGAGAGCCCCAGGATCGGCCGACGGATATGGCACCTGAGCCCACGCATAATCCGCTGGCGTTCGGCCATTCTCCAGTTCGTAGTCGACGAAGTCCTCCAGGAGGGTGAGAGTCCGCGCATCTCCCGTGTATGGATAGAGACGCTCGATAAAACCTTGCAGCATCGCCCGAAGATATCCTGTGGAATTGGCCCAGGTCTGGTCGGGAATTAATTCGTACGTCGTGCGGTCGAAATCAAAGCAGCAGTGAAAGTAATGCAGGCGCTGCCGGTCGTACTGATCCCAAAGGATGGTCCACTGCGTAAGCACATGCGACGAGTAGGAATAGCCAATGTTGTCGGGCATGGGCCACGGCAGAAGTTTTCCCTGCGCGTCCAAGGCAACCGGCCGCCCGGCAATGTCGGGTCCGTCGACGACGGAAGTGACAGCAAACTTCTCCTGAGCGGAGGTTTGAGTCGCGATCAGCAGGGCGAGGCAGAAGTTCAGCGCAGATTTCTTCATGGACGTTCGGGGATGAGCATATCGTAGAAATGCTGCGAGCGCCTCCCGGGGGCAAGGATTGTCGTTGAGAAGAGTCGTTAGATCCTGAAACTCGCTGGCAGTCGCTTAATGACCGCTCTGGCGATCTTTCGCCGACAGGATAACCTCCGGAGAGAAGAAGGTCTTTTTTCATTCGTACAACATATGATCAACACCGAGTTCAGAGATCAGGCCATCGACGTATGACCCACTACCCGAGATCTCTATCCTGTGCAATCGATTATTCGTTCTTTTGTATACCGCCCCATCGACGATGGTCCCCTGCTCAATATTTGAACCCGTAATAAATAGGCCGCCATCGTTCATCGACTGAAAAATATTCTTCACTGCTCTTCTCAATTTTGCCTCAGAAAAATAACAGTGGTTCAGAAGGTTCATGGCGCGAACAATATCAAATCGCTCCGCAGAGGACGACAAAACATCGCGACTTTCAAATCGAAAATTATCGTTTTCACTAATGCGCGCGCGACACTGGCGGCAGAGAAGTTCTAGCCTTGTCATCTCGATGTTAGCGCACCGAGTCTTGTGATCTGCCAGCAAGGGGGACGCGTAGAGCGCCATCACGAGGTTTGTCAGAGGGTGATAAACCCTTGTCTCTTCCGGGCGGCCTACGATGAACACAAACGGCGGCATAGTGATCTGCAAGACGTGTTGCTGCTCGTCGATTATTAACCGGTTCGTGCTGTGCCTACGTTTCAAGACATACAGATATGGCGCGTAGTCTGACGCCAAGAAGTCTAGCTGTTGGCCATACAGGCACTTGAGAGCGTCGTAGAAGCCGCAGGAGGTCCGTCCATCGGATACACCGATGTCGTGAACGCGCACCATTTGTCCTTTGGAGAAGTTGGCCGCGATGGCCGAAAGAGATAAGTGGTCGAAGTCGTCGAAGCGTTGTGCACACGTGCGTTTTAAAACCCCGTTCTCAGCTCGGAACCATCGCAGCATCCGTTCCTGGATCTTGTCGATCTCAGCTTGAGGCAAGTCGCCTAAAGAGTCATAGAGATCCAAAGCTATGTATTTACGACGGTTGACCAGCCCCTCCAAATGGTCAGGTCTCAGCTGCTCTTTCCTGGATATCCCGAGTTTGAACATCCGTACCCAAAGTCCGGAGATCATCCCCATGACACCAGCTTCTCCTACCATTTTCATCGCCGCAATTCTATCAATGCTGCAGACGGCCCCTAATGAAGGAATTGACAACCGTGGTGGACGACGGTACGCTCCACCCAAAGAAAGCCAATCTGGACTCAGAAAGGCAGACCTCTCTAGGGACTATCATGAGCCATTTGTTGATCGTCCAGAGCTCGGAGAGGGAGGCCGCGAACGGGGTATTCACTCAGGGCTTGACCTTGTTTAGCACCCTGTGCGGACTGCACCCCTGTGACAGTTTCGCGAGCACAACCTTAGCGGTGTCAGTATTTCCCAGGACCAAAGCGCGGGCCACTGGCATTGTTCGGGATGCAACCCGATGGCTCTGTGGTGCGGGCACTTGGTTTTATCAGGGCGTTTCCGGTGAGAAGGGCCTGAGGAAGATGCTGGACGATCAAGCCTTCTCGACCGACAATACTGATGCCAATCTGCAAGATCTCGATGGCCAATTCGTTGTCGCTGCGGGCGATTGCAATTCGGGTGAACTCGCCATCGTCACCGACCGCTTGGGCATCTTGCATATCTATACCGTCCAAATCGGCACTACACGAGTCGTCTCCACATCTTCCATTGTTCTCGCTGCACTTGCAGGTGCAGAGTGGGACCCGGAAGGCTGCCGTCAATTCCTCGGTTCCGGCACCATTTTCGAACCAAAGCGCACGTTGTTCAGGGGCATCGACAAGTTCGAAGATGCTCGTATATATAGTTTCGCGGCCGACGGTGTAGCGTCGCAGCGCAGGTATTGGAGCGTCGAATCGGCACTTCACAAGAATGACGAACGCCCGGTTGACGCTTATCGAGTATCGGTGGCTCTGCAGGAGTCACTCTGCATGGTTCATAGGAACTTTCCAAAGCCGCTCCTGGATTTTACTGGAGGGTTCGACACCCGCGGCATCGTGGGTGCCATGTTGAAGGCGAACCTGAATCTGGATCTTGTTGTGAATGGATCAGACAGCAGTCCTGATGTTGTTGCATCTACTCGGATCGCAAAGGAGCTAGGGCTGCGGCAACTTCGTCGCTTCCGAGGCTTTAGTGTTCCTAGGGAGTGGTGGGAGCGAGCGAAAGAATCTCTCACTTACTGCGACGGTGAGTGTGATGTATTGGATTACGCGGGTACTCTAGAAGCCCAGTTACGTAATTCGGATGGTTTCGATGCCAGCATCAATGGGGCAATCGGAGAGGTTTTGAAAGGCCACTGGTGGGAGCTCCTCTTTCCTCACACGGGACGCCTTAACCGTTTCGACTGCCACTTGGTAGCCCGTCGTCGCTTTACCTTCGAAGGGGAGGTTCCCGGTCTGCTTGCCTTCGGCTATCGTGAAGGTTTGACTGACCATTATGCTGAGGTTATTCACCAATCCATTAGCGGCCTCGAGGGACTTCCGAACACAACGCTGATGGATACCGTCTATCTTGTCATCAGACAGCAGAAGTGGTTAGGCCGCACGCTCAGTGCAACCGATCACATCTGGCCCTCGATTAGCCCGTATGGCTTTACCCGACTTTTAGAATTGGCGATTTCGGCGCCTGTCTCTGCAAAATTGCACCACCGCTTGAGTCGTCGGCTCATTGAATACGAAGAGCCTCTTTTGGCAGGCTTGCCCCTGCCGGAAGGTTACCCTGCAGCGCCCTTAAGACTCACGACCATTCACCAGTTCTGGCCGCTCTTACTCCGTTACGCTCGAATGGTTGGTCGTCGTCTGCTAATTGACGCAAGGCTCAGGAAGAGTGATCGGAGAATGAAGATCCCATATCCGAGAGCCCCTTTTCCCCTCAGCCGGTTAGCAGAGCTCGAAGAGGTCCAGTTTCTCCTCGATCCGAATCAGATGTACACCCGGGAACTCTATGATACTGCGGTGCTCCGTCTGGAGCTAAACAAGTGCCTGGAGGACACTTCCACAAATGCATTTCGCATGGGACGAATCCTGACACTGGAACTGCTCGCACGAACAATTCACACTGCCAAGAGATAGTTCCGCTGACCAGCGCTGCGCCGTTCCGAGGGGGACCTACAAAGTGGTTCCGACCTAGTTCGAGGCTTTTTCTTTCGGCCGCTCGTAGGCCTTCTGCAGATATTTGCGGGCTTCTTCGAGTGCACCGAAGGTGTTGTCGTTGGTTTGAGTCGCTTGCCGGTATTCGTTGATGGCGCGTTCGCGCTGGCCGGTAATGTCGAAAATTTTGCCTAGCTGGATGCGGCTCCAGACTTCCGTCCAGCGCGGATCACCGTCGCCGTCAATTGACGCCCGGTAGGCATTAGCGGAGGACTGGTAGTTCCGCTGAAAAAAGAAAACCTCGGCAATGCGGTAATGGGCCAGGGAACTGTTCTTGTTGAGGTCGAGAGCTTTGTTGAACTCCACGAGCGCGGCTGAAAGATCTCCCTGCTGCTGCAGAGCCTGCCCGCGCAGAATGGAAGCACGCAACTTCACGTCGGTGGAATTCGTCAGCACATGGTGGTCCGGATCGACCGAGATGCGGCGCGGGCGGCCAAAGGTCTCAATCGTGAACGGAGAAGTCGTGCCCACGACTTCGATGCGCTGGTTCTCGGTTTTTCCGTCAGTATCGATGCGCAGGTCTACCGGCATGCGGAACAAGTCGAGATCCTGCGAGATTTCGCCGGTCACGCGGAACCCCGGAGACTTGTCTTCTTTCGGCGCCGTGGCAGCCGCCCCGCCCAGCCGGTAAGTTGTGTATTTCACCTTGAACTCGGGTGCGCCGGTGGAGTCGAGCCATTGCGAAAAGAACCAGGTAAGTTGCTGGCCATAGTTTTTCTCGGCGATGGTTTTGAAGTCGTCCATGCTCGCCGACTTTCCCGCGAACTGAGCGGTAAACTCGCGCATCGTTTTGTTGTACTTGTCCTCGCCCAGCACCCAGCGCAGCATGTGCAGGATCATCGCGCCTTTGTCGGTGGCCAGCGATTGAAACTCAGTGGAGAAGAAGTCGAGCTTGCTAACGCTCGACAGCGGCACGGTATCATAAGCCAGAGCGCCGACCGACATATCCTTCACTGCTTCTTCCAGGCCCGCACCTCCAGCTGCGCTCTCCACGTACATCGCTTCTGAATAGCGGGAGAACCCGTCGCTTATCCACCAGTCGTCTTTGCTTGCGGGACTCACCGAAACACCCCACCACTGGTGGGAGATCGCGTCGGCCAGCAGGCGGTAGTTCGTTTTCTCAGTGATGGAAGGCCCCGCCAATCCTGCGATTTCCGGCGCCCAGGCGTAAGGCAGCGTGTCAGCCGGCAATTCCACTACGTTTAGCCTCTGCGAGGGCGGTAGCCCGTAGAGCGTGATGAAGTAAGTGAACTCCTGCACCGCAGTCGTGGTGTACTCCGGTGCCAGACTCTCGTGCGTGGGCTTGAAGAACACGTGCAGGTCCATGCCGGCTTCGTCGCTCTTGTATTCCTTAAAAACTCCGGCAACGATGGTGCCTGGGAAACTCGGCTTGGCCGAAACAAACGTGAAAGTCTTGGTGGGCAGGACGCTGGCATTGGGCTTGTTCGACGCCGGAGCGTCGGTAACCTTGGACTGGCCGCTGCCAATCACCAGCATATGCGCGGGCACGGTCACGCTGATGGTAGAGGTGAAGCGATCGATGCCAAAGCCGCTCACCGGAAACCAGCGCCCCGAATAAAACAAGTAGCTGGTGTCATCGCCAATGTAGGCCAGCTTCAGCCCCGGAACCGGGCTGTTGTCGCCCGATTCGAGCTGTCCTTCATATTCGAAAGTCAGGGTCGTGGTCGCATCTTTTGTCAAGCCCGCAGGCAGCGGCACCCGGACGGTCGAATCCTGCGTGACGCGCTCAGCCGAGAGTTGCTGTCCCTTTTCGTCGGTCACTTTCGTGACGCGCAGATCGTTGTGCAGTTCGAAGACGGCGACCGCGAGATCCTGCGTAGCCGTGAATTTGACCTTGGCGCGGGCCGTAATCTGGTGGAGGTGCGGCTCGAGTTTAGCCTCAATCTGGTAGTCGTCCACGCGCAGGCGCGCTTTTTCCGCTGCCCAGGATGAAGATGGCATCGACAGCAGGACTGCTACCGAAAGAGTCAGGGAACTCGTAAGAACGCCCAGAGCGCGCCGCGGGTGCATCCACATTCAGGAGAGTCTCCAGGAAATGATAACCCATTTCCTATGATTCAGATTCTCACGCAAAAGATGCTGAGAGCACAAGGTTTAGATGCGGGATGTCAGGACTTTGTCATCTGGAGTTTTTCTTCTCATGCCGGCCGAGGGCGGAGAACCCGCTTTTTTGCGTCCCTATACAGGCTTGTCATTCCGAGAAGCGACAGCGACGAGGAACCTGCTTCTCGTAGCGGACTTAGTGTTCCTGCAGCAGCGCCAGAATCATCTCGGCCGCGCGATCAGCCGGGGGCTGTACGGGCCCGGAGCCAGTCTGCGGAGGCCGCAGCCTCGCCTTGACCCTATCTAAGCCGTCCAGCATGCGGTCGCGAAGCGGGCCGTCGGGCAGGATCTCTTTGACCCGTGCGACTACGTTCTCCGCGGTGAAATCGTCCTGCACTAGCTCAGGCACGACTTCCTCCTCGGCAATCAGATTGACCATCGCGAATCTTGGCACCTTCACCCGCGGCTTGCCCAGAGCGTAGGTCAGCGGCGAAACCCGGTAGACCATCACCAACGGTGTGTTCATCATGGCGGCCTCAACGGTGGCCGTGCCACTGGCCACGATTCCGGCGCGGGAATGAAACAGCGCAGGCAAGGCTTCGGAGACGAGGGTGATTTTCGGTTGGCCTGATCTTTCTTGTTCGATCAGCCTGCGCAGGAAGTCCCCCTCGAGCGTGGGCGCGACCGGGAGGAGATATTCGTACTGATTGCCCAGCAACACCGCCGACTCCAGAATCGTCGGCAGGTTCATGCGGACTTCTTTGACCCGGCTGCCGGGCATGAGCGTGATCCATGGCTTGGACGGGTCGAGATGGAGCTCTGCTGCGTAGTCCTCGCGCTTGATGGCTGGCCGCGGCAAGTCTGCCAGGGGATGGCCGACGAAGGTCGCATCCACTCCGCGCTCGCGATAGAACTTTTCTTCGAAAGGAAAAATAACCAGCGCCTTGTCAATGTAGTCCCGCAGCAGTCGCACGCGCCCCTGCCGCCATGCCCAGAACTGCGGCGCGACGTAATACACGGTAGGAATGCCACGCCGCTTCATCTGCCGCGCCACCCGCCAGTTAAATGCCGGAGAATCGATGACGATGGCAAGATCAGGCTTGCGCCGGTCGGCCTCCGAAATCAAGTGCCGGTAAAGCCCAAGAATCTTCGGCAAGTGGCTGAGAATCTCGGTGATGCCCACAACAGCCAGATCCTTGGCGTCAACGACTGTGTCGCACCCGGCAGCCCGCATCCGCTCCCCGCCCACTCCAAAGAATTCGAGCGCGCCAGATGCAGGTGCGACGCAAGATGCACGCGCGGGGACAGGTGTTTGTGTGGGGACGGGCAACCCGCTCGTCGCAGCGGAGCGAAGCTCCGCTCGCCCTCGCCCGGCAGCCCTCCGCAGAGCGCTAATGAGCTCCGCCCCATACATTTCCCCCGAAGCCTCGCCCGCTGAGATCAGAATTCGCAAGACAGCATTGTAAGGTAGCGAAGCGGGGTAGACGTGCTCTGGGCGTGAACTGCTAATTTCGCAGCACGACCGCCAGACCATCACTTTGTTCCAACTCCGGAGTGCGCCCCACCCCAATCAACACATCGAGGTATTTGGCATTATGTTCCACCGCCCGGGCAAAAGCGCCTACGACGCGGATAGCATGCGCCGTCGAGAAATCTGTCCTGGCCTGCCCGGCAGCACCCACCAGCAGGCTGTGCAGCAGGCGATAGTGCATGATCAGCAGAATGTAGTTCACCAGCGGATCGGTGGAACGCCGCTCCTGGTCAAGGTTCGCGGCGTGCGGAAAGCCGGTGACGAAAACGTAGTTGAGCAGATAGTTTTCCATGAAGCCGGGAAAGTTCTGCTCAAATGGCACATAGTACTGTACATAAGCCTGCTGAAATCGTTCCGCCTTCTCCGGCGGCGGCGCCTCTGGCGTATGCCCGACCGTCACCAGGAAATCAGCGGCTGCATGGGCAAAGCGGGGTAGTGGGCGGTCCAACTGAAAACGCCGCTCAATCAGGTTTAAGACCAGTCCGAGCTGAAGATCAAGGCGCGGCGGTATGCCATCCAGATTTGCCCGCAATCCGCCATCCGCAATGATCGTGGCATACTGTGCCAACAGTTGCGGAATCTTAAACAGCGAGCGGTTGGCGATGAGTTCGTGGCTGCGCCGGCACACCGTTCCCAAGAGGAACAGCCGCTGCCATAACGGGTAAGTGCGATCCTGCAGCAAAGCCAGAGTAAAGGCGCGCAGGCGCCGATTCGCCTCGACGGGGTCCAGACAAACGGCATCATGAGCGTCTTTCAGCCGGAATTCACGATAACGAAGACTGCTTTTCTCCTGCCCTGTGCTTTGATCTTGATTCTGATCCGGCGCGGGCAGTAACTGCGGATTGAGCAGCACCAGGCGAGCCGCCTCGGGACACGAAAGATAAAGTCCGCTCTCGATCCGGCCATCGAAACGCACCAGGGTTCGGGGATAGCGCGCGCACGTCTGGGAGAGATACTCAGCGCCATACTGCAGCTGAATATTACAGAGGTCCCCGGCGCTCAAGAACGGGCAGCGGCCATTCGGCTGCAACTTGACGCGGGCATGCTCGAAATTGTTGTGCGCCTCAGGGTTTACCTCAATATGTACCAGCGCCGCCGGGCGCAGCTTGGGCGTGGCCCGGTATTTCTTATAGCTGGCTTTGTCGACATAAACCGTCCAGCCCACGCAGCAACTGTCTTCGCAGTCGGGTCCAATGCATTGAAAGTCCTTGGCGTATCGAGGCTGAAGCTGGTCGTCTGACAAGATTAGTCCTGCGGGAGGACCTTGCAGTTCAACTACCAGTTCGGATTAGAGAATTCTTCGCCAGGCCCGGTGTCTAACAGAAAGTAGAGATAGCGGGACACATGGCTAAGCGGCTCGCTACCGGAGGTTCTTCGTGGTGCAAGAATCAGGAGGGATGACATCCCCAATGTCGATCGATCGGGAACTCTGGATCGGTTACAAGATCTATATCTGGTTCCTGCTCGCGACCGTCGTCTGGGCTGCTCGTAGGATGCTCAGAGTTTGGTATCGAGTCCCGCCATTTCTTGTCAGGCCGCAGCAATTCAGGGAGCCTGGCTATCTCAAACTCTTGGAGCTTTCAACCACGAGTTTCGCTCGGTGGACCGGCCTCGTGCTTCTTGGTTGGGTGGTTATCGCCGCCACGGAGGTTTCCCGCACGTCCTTCGATCTCCAGCGGGAAGTAGCAATCGGGGCGGCTGATTTCATCTCGCCGGTTGGAGACCTGTCAGCGTCTCTATGCGCAGGCCTTTGGGTCGTGTTGTTTCTCTACCTTGCGCGTTGGTATCTAGACAATCGGATCGGACGCCACCGGCGTCAGCACTAGTAGACGTCACGGCCGAACTCAATCGTCCCCTCGGGCGCTCACTTCGGGTTGGCGGAGACCTTCCCCGTTCGCGGGCAGCCGTTCCTGCGCCACGTTCAACTCTTGATCCTTGTACTGCAGCTGATAAAGCTTAAAGTAAATTCCGCGCTGCGCCAGCAGTTCCTGGTGTGTCCCCATTTCGCGCACCTGGCCCTTATGCATCACGATGATCTTATCCGCGCGCTGCACCGTCGAAAGCCGGTGGGCGATGATCAGCGACGTGCGGCCTTCGACCATGCGGCCGAGCGCGTCGCGCACTTTGAATTCGGTATCGGTGTCGACGCTCGACGTGGCTTCGTCGAGAATCAGAATCTTCGGCTCGTGCGCCAGCGCGCGCGCGAACGAGATGAGCTGCTTCTGCCCCGTCGACAGCGTCGATCCGCGTTCCCGCACTTCTTCATCAAACCCCTTGGGTAGCGCGCGGACGAAGTCGCCGAGATTAACGTCCTCTGCGGCCTTCGCGACCTGCTCGTCCCGAATGCGCTCCGTGCCCAGGCGAATGTTGCCGCCAATCGTTCCGCTAAACAGGAACGGATCCTGCAGGACGACGCCGAAACGGCGGCGCAGGGCGGCGAGATCCATCTCTTTCACGTTGACCCCGTCGATCCGGACCGCACCCTTCTGCACATCGTAAAAACGCATCAGCAGGGAAATGAGCGTAGTCTTGCCCGCGCCGGTGTGGCCAACGACAGCGACAGTTTCTCCTGGTTCGATGGCGAAAGTCACGTCCCGGAGCACCCAGTCAGGAGTGCCGAGATCGGCTGCCTGTCCCTCATCGAGCACATCGCGGTACGCGAACCAGACGTGGTCGAACTCAATGCGGCCGGGGCCTTCCGGCTTCTTCGTCACCGCCGGCGAAACGATGTCGATCGGAGTATCCAGTAACTTGAAAATACGTTCGCTGGCCGCCATCGCCGACTGAAGGGTGTTGTACTTCTCGCTGAAATCCATGATGGGGCGAAAGAAGCGCATCGCATACTGGGTGAATGCGATCAGCACTCCCAGCGAGGCTGCAGTCGCGGCGACGGTACTGTTAACTGCGCCGCGCAGCACGCTCTGGCCGCCGAACCAGATTACACACGCAATCGCGACCGTCGAGAGAAAGTCAACTACGGGATAGTACAGGGCATAGGCCAGAATCGCATCCTTGTAAGCGTCCATGTGGCTGCGGTTGATTTCGGAGAAGCGGTCATAGGCTTTGCGCTCGCGGTTGAAAAGCTGCAGCACGACCATGCCGCTGACGTGTTCCTGCAAATACGCGTTGATGCGCGCGATCGCTGTGCGAATGCGCCGGTAAGAGTCGCGTACTCTATCTCGGAAAATCTTGGTCGCCACCACGATCAACGGCAAGACTGCGAACGTGATCAGCGCCAGCTTCCAGTTCATCCACAGCATGACGCCGACAATTCCGGCCAGCACGAACACATCTTCGAAGATAGCGTCGAGTCCAGAGGTGAACATCTCGTTCAAGGCGTCAACATCGGTGGTGACGCGCGTGACCAGGCGGCCGACGGGGTTCTTGTCATAAAAGGCGACGTGCATGCGCTGCAGGTGGCGGAATATCTGACTGCGCAAGTCGAACATGATTTTCTGTCCAACCCACTGGACGAAATAAGTTTTCAGGAAATCAAGCACGAAGCCGAAAATCAGCAGCCCGAGATAGATTAAAGAAATCTGCGCGATGCCGGTTATAGGTCGGGGGCTGAGCCAGTTCGACAACCCGGAGTGCGTGCTCTTGGTCGGCGCAAGGTAGCGATCTATGGCCACCTTCACCAGGTAAGGCCCCATCACATCGCAGAAAGTCTTGAGCACGATCGAGACAATAGCAATCGTCACCTGCCAGCGATACGGACGCAGGTAGGTAAGCAGTCGCCGCATCAGCCGGCTGTCATACGCTTTGCCTAATATTTCTTCTTCCTGGGCCATCGTCTCGGGATAATTCTCAAAGCTGCGGCGAGCAACGTTATAGGCGTCTCTAACAGGGTACCCTAACTAGATGGCCGAGAACCTCGATAGGATGGAAAAGCTTTGAGGGTGGGATAATCGAGTGCGATGGCCGTTGGGATCTACATTTCAGTGCCGTTCTGCAAGACGAAGTGCAGTTACTGCAACTTCGCGTCCGACGTATTTTCGCGCGCCGTTTTCGAGCGTTATGTCGATCGCGTCTGCGCCGACGTTGCGAGCGCTGCGAAGACCGCCGAGGAGATGGGCGGGCAACTCGATCGCGAAGTGGACTCGATCTATCTCGGCGGCGGCACGCCCACCGTGCTCGACGCCGGCCAATTGTCTCGGATCTTCAGTGCAGTTCGATCGCAGTTCCGAGTGCAGCCTGATGCGGAGGTCACGGTCGAGTGCGCTCCAGGCACCCTCGTGCCGGGGGTGCTGCAAGGCTTGTTGCGCTGCGGCGTGAATCGCGTCAGCCTGGGCGTGCAGTCGTTCGTTGACCCCGAAGCCGCTGCGGTCGGGCGGTTGCACAAGCGATCGACTGTGCTCGACGACATCGCCCACTTGCGCGCGTCCGGGATTACGAATCTCAACATTGATCTAATTGCCGGGCTCCCGCACCAGACCGCAGAAACTTGGCAGCAGTCACTTGATGCAACGCTCGCGACTGAGGCCCCGCACGTGAGCGTCTACATGCTCGAAGTGGACGAGGACTCGCGATTGGGCAGGGAAGTGATCGCCGGCGGAACGCGCTATCACGCGCACTTTGTACCGGACGAAGAAGCTATGGCGGATTTCTATCTCGCGGCCTGCGAACAACTCGACACCGCCGGCGTTGCACAATATGAAATTTCCAATTTCGCGCGGGCAGGCGCAGAATCGCGCCACAATCTTAAATACTGGACGCGGCAGCCGTATCTCGGTTTCGGCGTCGATGCGCATTCCATGCTGGCGGCTTCGACTGCGGCAGCTATGGCAGTGCGGTTCGCTACCGCTGATGTCCTGGAAAAGTACGTGGCGGGATCGCCTCTCCAGTGCACGGTCGTTTCGCACGCGGCCGCACTCGAAGAATCTTTCTTTCTCGGGCTGCGATTGAACCGGGGCGTATCGCTGGCAGACATAGCCGCAAACTTCAGTCAGCAATCGATCGACGATCTGTCGCCCGTGATCGCAGAACTAGTCGCCGATGAACTGCTGCACAGCGACGGCGATGTCATTCGCCTCACGCCTCGCGGACGTCTGCTCTCCAACGAAGTCTTTCAAGCTTTCCTGGCCAAGGTCGACGTCTCCACAGGGAGATGAAAAAACATCATCGCGGCGGCATCCCCCAAACCATCCGGTCGGTTGGACGGCGAAGTGAAACTCACAGAATCGCCAATGTTCATGCGGTTTCTGCCGTCTTCCAATTTCACATCCTCTGGTAACTTCTACCTCTTCCGGCGCTATGTTCTAATCACAATCTGAGCCCTTGAAGCTCTCTTATGCGCATATGCGTGACTAGTACACCTGCGTGCGCCGGAGGAACTTTTGGATTTCCAACTGAACGAAGAGCAGTTGCATTTGAAAAAAAGCGTTCGTGAATTTGCCGAGCGCGAAATCAAGCCCAACGTCATGAAGTGGGACGAGGCGGGCGAATTTCCGCTCGCCACCATCAAGGAACTGGGCAAGCTCGGGATGCTAGGTATGATTTTCCCCGCCGAGTACGGCGGCGCGGGCATGGGCTACGTCGAGTACGTCACTGCGATCGAGGAACTCTCTCGCGTCGACGGCTCGATCGGAATCATCGTAGCGGCGCACACATCGCTCTGCTCGAACCATATTTTTCTCGCCGGCAACGAGACTCAGAGAAAGAAATATGTCAGCAAACTGGCGACTGGCGAATTCATCGGGGCGTGGGGATTGACCGAGCCTTCATCCGGATCGGACGCCGGAAGCGCCCGCATGACGGCCGTGCGCCGCGGAAACAACTGGGTGCTGAATGGCACGAAAACGTTCTGCACCAACGGCCACTATGCCGACGTAGTCGTGGTCTTGGCAGTGACTGATCGGGCGGCACACACCCATGGAATCTCCGCTTTCGTCGTAGACAAAGGCACGAAAGGATTTCGTCCCGGCAAAAAAGAAAACAAGCTTGGACTGCGGGCCAGCGATACGGCCGAATTGATTTTCGAAGATTGCGTGATCCCGGCGGAAAATTTGCTGGGCGGCGAGGGCCAGGGATTTCCCGATGCCATGCGAGTGCTCGATGGCGGCCGCATCTCGATTGCCGCATTGTCGCTGGGCATGGCCGAGGGTGCGTACGAAGCGGCCCTGAAATATTCGAAACAGCGCAAGCAGTTCGGCAAGGCCATCAGTGACTTCCAGGCCATCCAGTGGAAGCTGGCCGACATGGCCACGGAAATCGACGCTGCCATGCTGCTCACCATGCGTGCCGCGTCCATGAAAGACGCGGGCATGAAGACCACGCAGGAATCCTCTATGGCGAAACTCTACGCCAGTGAAGTGGCCGTCCGCTGCGCTAATGAGGGCGTGCAGATTCATGGCGGCTACGGTTTCATCAAAGACTATCCCGCCGAAAAGTTTTATCGTGACGTGAAACTCTGCACCATCGGCGAAGGCACCAGCGAGATTCAAAGGCTGGTGATCGCGCGGCAGTTGCTAAAAGACTAGCTCAATCTTTCAGCCACACCTGCCACACAAATAACCCCCAATAGCTGCACGCCAGCGCCACAAACAAGCATGTCAGCAGAATGTGTCCGACGACGAACTGCTTTCCCTGCGGCCAATCCTCATGCGAAAAATACAATGCGTCGACCAGAATGCGCGCCGTCCAGTAGCTTCCAATAAAGCAGGCAAGACCGAGAGCAGCGCGGTCGCCGCGCAGCAATTCGCGATGCAGCGCGAACGTGAGTATGCCGAACGCAATGATCGTGAGTACAGTGAATCCGCCTTGCACCCACAGCAGCTTGCGATTGAAGGGCATGAGTTGCGCCAGATCCTGTTTCCAGTGCAAACGCGACGGCACTTGGAAGCTGGCAAACAAAATCGCGAAGTGCCCGGCTCCGGCCAGCCAGAGGACTAGGTCGAACAGCCGTTCTGCCGAAAGATGCGTCATAGAGCGTGAACCGCGCGCATGAAGGGAAGTATGACATGCAGAACAAACGGAGGATGAAAAAGCCAGAAGGCGGGAGCCGCAGTCACAATAAACAGAAAAATCCACGCGGTCACACCCTGCTGCGGGCAGAGCCGCCGGCCGAGTGTAGATCGCTCCAGGGTCACACCCAGACCTTGCAGGATGAAGTATCCCGTGGGCAGTCCGTAGCCGCCGCGCGCGGGCAGGGAAATCACGAGGTCGTGAATCAGTCCGGAAGCGACAAACACCAGCAACCCGGCTGCAGCTACGCCGATGCGTCGGTGCAGCGGCCGGAAAATCAGATCGTGTGCCAGCTGCCGGAAGCCGAGATTCCAGCGCCTGCCCCAGAACTCGCTCAAAGTTTTCGACAGAATGGGCTTCGACATAATCGGCTCGGCGGTGATCCCCATCGTCTGCCAGAACAGGGCGATGAGATGGAAGCTGCCGAAGTGGAGCAGAAAGATCAACCCGAATAACCCCATCCAGCCGCGAAGCAGAGCCCGTTGTTCCGGGATGTGGCGCGCGACCGCCCACAGCAGCGCGACTCCTAGGACAGTCTTGAGCGCTGCCCAGAGCCACTCCCGAGCCGACGGTTTCACCGCGGACCTGTCCGCGCCCAGAAAGGTTTCTGCGTCCATTCCAGGCCACGCCACGAGGTACGCGAACGAACGTCCCGCGCTGTGGGCCACTCGTGAGCGAGCCTTCCACCACGTTATCCACTTCAGTCCGGCAAAAATGGAAAACGACAAGGCCCACATGAATACCCATGCGGGCGCTCGCTGGCTGAACAAAATAGCAATCACCGGAAGTACTAGTAGCGGAAGCCAGCCGAGCCAGTTCGTCTTCTTGGTGGGTGTGGCGAGGTCGGCTTGGGAAGCGGCATTCAAGGGCGCGAAAGGTTCTCCCGACCGGACTCAACTAGTCCGATTCAATTCGTCGGGTTCAATCTACATCGGGGACGATTGGCGAGCAATGAACCTCGGTAATTCATTCGCGCCAGCGATTTCAGCGCCACCGGCAGTTTCAGTTTGTCAGCTACTGCTTTAGACTGATCGTCTGAAGAATGCCCGTCTGGAAAACGCCCGCTTGCCAAACGCCAGTCTTAATCTCGACATCTCCTCCTGGATCGAGTCGCTGCGCTCGGGAGATGTACGCACTCTGGCGCGGGCTATTTCCGTGGTCGAGAATCGCGCCCCGGGATGGTCCGACCTGCTGAAGGCCCTGTTTCCCCACAGCGGGCGGGCTCGCGTGATCGGCCTGACGGGCGCGCCCGGAGCGGGCAAGAGCACGCTGGTCGACCAGTTGGCGCGATCGTATCGCAAGCAAGAACAAAGCGTAGGAATCATCGCCGTCGACCCCACCAGCCCCTACACGGGCGGCGCGATTCTGGGCGACCGCATCCGCATGCAGGAACATTTCGCCGACACTGGAATTTACATTCGCAGCATGGCGACGCGCGGGTCGCTGGGCGGCTTAGCTCGCACCACGGCCGACGTTACCACCGTGCTCGACGCCTCGGGCCGTGACGTTATCCTGATTGAAACCGTCGGCGTCGGGCAGGATGAAGTCGATATCGTACGCCTCGCCGACATCACGGTCGTGATCTTGGTTCCTGGAATGGGCGACGATGTGCAAACCATCAAGGCGGGCATCATGGAGATTGCTGACATCTTCGTCATCAACAAAAGCGATCGCGACGGCGCGGAGCGGGTAGAGCGCGAGATTCGCGCGCTACAATCGCTAGCGCTGCGCCACGATGGCTGGACGCCTCCGATCGTGAAAACCGTGGCCAGTGACGGCACCGGAGTGAGCGACCTGGCAGCCGCGATCGCCGGCTACGAAGAGTATTTGCAGAAAGAGAATCTGGCGCTGAAGAAAAGCGTCGAGAACTGGCAGGAGCGACTGGTGGAAATGCTGCGTGACGTGATGCTTGAGAAGGCGCGGGCGCAGCTGGGCGATGGAACCCTCACTCGTCTGGCCGCGGAAGTCGCCGAACACAAGCGCGATCCGTATACGCTAGTGGAAGAGATTGCGGCGAGGACAAAGAACGCGTAGCCCCGGACGCATTCATCCGGGCGTTTCTAGAAATCAGACGTGCGGACGAATGCATCCGCCGCCACGTGAGCAAATGCAATGGCTCAAATTGATCATCTCGGCATCGCGGTGAAGTCGCTGTCAGCCGCTAAGGCGATCTACGAAAAGCTCGGCCTCAGTGTCTCGCCCGAAGAAACCGTGGAACACGAGCAAGTGCGGCTAGTGATGGTTCCCGTCGGCGAGAGCCGGCTCGAACTGCTCGAGGCGACTTCAGAGAATTCAACGATCGCTAAGTTCATCGCCAAGCGTGGCGAAGGTTTGCACCATGTTTGCCTGAAAGTGCCGGACCTGGCTGCGGCCGTGGAACGGCTCAAGCGAGACGGGGTGCGTCTGGTGTCGGAGGAGATCAGAACTGGTGCGGGTGGCCACCAGTACGTGTTTGTGCATCCGGCGAGCACGGGCGGCGTGCTACTCGAACTGGTGCAGGGATAAACCGAATCGCACGGATCTTCGCGGATCACCCACGGATAGAGTAACAACATAACCACATGCTTCTTCTCGTCACCGACACCTCCGGCAGAGACGGCACAGTCGCTCTAGCACGTGCGGGCGAACATGATCTCGACGGCGTGGAGGTCCTCGAAGTCGCGCCGCTCGCGGGAGGAACATTTTCGGCTCAGCTGGTGCCGCAGATCGCCGCACTGTTATTGAAGCACGGTCTTCGCAAGGCCGACATCGGCGCTTTCGTCGTGGTCTCTGGCCCGGGATCGTTTACCGGCCTGCGCGTAGGGTTAGCGGCCATCAAGGCGCTGGCGGAAATTCTGCAGAAGGCCATTGTGCCAGTCTGTTTGTTGGAACTTGTGGCCACCGCCAGTCATGCTCAAGGCAAGGTCGTGGCGGCACTGGACGGCGGGCGCGGCGAAGTGTTTTTCGGGGCCTACGAACTGGCAGGCGAATCGGTCCGCGTGCTGCGCGAGGAACTCGTGTCGCGCCCGGAGTTTTTATCGCAAGCGCGAGACTCGTCCGTCGCAACTCCGGATTCCGATTTGGCTGCAGCCGCACGGGACTATGGTCTCTCAGTCGTCCCGATCGAGCGCCCAACCGTTGAAATGATCGCCCGCTTCGGCTGGAAAAAACTGCAAGCCGGCGAAACGGTTTCGCCCGAACGATTGGAAGCGAACTACCTCCGCCGCTCTGACGCCGAGATGTTTGTGAAAAGCAACTCTTGAGCGCATGGCTCTTAACTTTCCAAAAACTTTGCTGACTCCTTTGATCCGCCTCGCCACTCCCGCCGACGTCTCCTCCATCATTCGCTTGGAGCGCGCGTGTGCCTCTGCGGCCCACTGGACGGAACGACAGTATAGGCAAGCGTTTGAAGACGGAGGCGTGAAGCGGCTTGTCCTGGTTGCCGACACACCTGCCCATTCTGTGCCCGCAATCCCCGGCGCCGACCCGAACATCCTCGCCTTCCTCGTGGCCCTGCATCTCGCTCCCGAATGGGAGCTGGAAAATATAGTCGTCGTGCGCTCGTCCCGCCGCCAGGGAGTTGGCGAGCGGCTGCTGCGCGCATTGCTGGCAACTGCCCGCGAAACAAACAGTAAGTCAGTGTTTCTTGAAGTCCGGGAGTCAAACGCCGCGGCGCGAAGTCTCTATGAAAAGACGGGTTTCGAAAAGACCGGTCGTCGGACCTCGTACTACAAAAATCCTGCCGAAGACGCCGTCCTCTATCGCCTGGGTCTTGAATGAGCTGTTTCTCATACTGAGACTGCACCACTTTTTTGGCATTGAACCCACTTTTCCCCTGTGCTAGATTCAGCTCAGAACGATCCCGGTTGGAGGTCTGCTGGATGCTGACTTCGAGAGACCAACTTCTGACCAATCATGAGGAATTCCGCAGATTGGCTCAGGAGCACACGCAGTATTCGAAACGCCTCGATTCACTTACCCAAAAACGTTATCTCAGCGAAGACGAAAAGCTGGAAGAGGTTCGTCTGAAGAAGCTGAAACTGCGCTTGAAAGATCAGATGGAATCCATCGAGCGCGCGCACCGGCAACAGTACGGCGTTAACGTAGCCTAATTCCTGGCCAACCTCCTCGCGGCCTCCCGCCGAGGGAGTGGTGCATCCGCTACAGGGCTTTAGCGCTTCATGGTTGTACACTGTCACCGCGTGGTCCCCTTCGCATTAGCTGCCGGTCTGCGCCATTCCGACCCAGACGCCAATCCCGCCAAAGTGATTGCCTTCCGGCTTGCCCGTTATTCGTGGTGATCGATTAAACTAGCCAAATCTCTCCTATGCCGCTCTCTGCCGGCGACAAACTCGGCCCGTATGAGATCGTTGCGCTTATCGGCGCGGGCGGTATGGGGGAAGTTTACCGCGCCAGAGATCCACGTTTGAAACGCGACGTGGCGATCAAAGTTTCCGCTGCTCAATTCAGCGAGCGCTTCGAACGCGAGGCGCAGGCCATTGCGGCGCTGAATCATCCCAATATCTGCCAGATTTACGATGTCGGACCAAATTACCTGGTGATGGAGTACATTGATGGCGATCCCCTGACCGGTCCTCTGCTGCTGGAGCAGGGCTTGCAATACGCCGTGCAAATCGCCAGCGCACTGGAAGTGGCACATCAGAAGAACATTGTTCATCGCGATCTGAAGCTCGGGAATATTCTGCTTACCGGCACCGGCGTGAAAGTGTTGGATTTTGGACTGGCTAAGGTGTCCGAGGCAAAGAGGCCGGCAGGCGCAACCCAAAACGGCCGGCCACAGTCCGGCTCTGCTCAAACCGGCTCTGCTCAAACCGGCTCTGCTCAAACCGGCTCTGCTCAAACGATGTCCCTTACGGAAGCGGGCACAATCCTGGGCACGGCGGCTTATATGTCTCCCGAGCAGGCAAAGGGAGAGGACATAGACGCGCGCTCCGACATTTTTTCCTTCGGCGTGGTGCTGTACGAGATGCTGAGTGGACGCCAGCCGTTTGCGGCCAACTCTTTTGTTGAAACGATTTCGGCGACTTTACGCGACGAACCGGCCGTGCTCGACGCGCCGGCGAATGTCTCCGCCATCGTCACCCGCTGTTTACGGAAGTCGCCCGTCGACCGGTTCCAGACGATCAGCGAGATTCGGGCGGCGCTGGAAAGAGCAATCGCGACGCCAGGAGAGAAGACGCCCTCCATTGCCGTGCTGCCGTTCGCCAACATGGGCGGCGACCAGGATAACGAATACTTCAGCGACGGCCTGGCCGAGGAGATCATCAATTTTCTGGCGCAGATTCCCGGTCTGAAGGTGACCGCGCGCACTTCCGCCTTCGCCTTCAAGGGCAAGACCGAAGACATTCGCAAAATCGCTGAGACGCTGGGCGTCGCGGTCGTCCTGGAAGGCAGCGTGCGGCGGTCCGGCAGTCGCCTCCGCGTCACCGCCCAGCTGATCAATGCCCGAGATGGCTATCATCTCTGGTCGCAGCGCTACGACCGTCAAATGGCCGATCTGTTCGACCTGCAGGACGAGATCGCGCAGGCGATCGCGTCCGCGCTGCACGTGAAGCTTTCCGGCGCACCCGCACCGTACAAACCGAGCCTGCCGGCTTACGAAGCCCTGTTGAAGGCGCGATACTACTATGGAACCTTTCGCCCGGATCTGCTTCCACAGGCTAAGGAATGCTTCGATCAGGCGATCGCGCTGGATCCGAAATTCACCCTGGCCCACTGCGAGCACGGAAATTATTTCTGGGGCATGGCGCTGGCGGGAGCGCTGCCGGCCAACCAGGCCTTGCCCCGGATCCGCACCATCGCGGAGAAGGCGCTGGAACTGGACGCTTCTCTTTCTGACGCGCACGCGATGTCGGGCATGGTCGCAGCCTGCCTCGAATACGACTGGAAAGAAGCGGAGCGGCGCTTCCGCCTGGCGCTATCTCGCGATCCCGTTACGAGCAATGTGCGGCTCTATTACTCCCTTTACCTTCTGCTCGTCGGCCGGCCGGCCGAAGCCGTTCAGCAGACGGAGCGCGGACTGCATGAAGATCCGCTGAATCTTCTTCTTCAAAATAACCGCGCCGCCTACCTGTCCGCGGCCGGCCGCGATGCGGAAGCCGCCGAGGCACTGCGTGAGGTTCTGGAACTCAATCCGACCTTGGTCCTTTCGCAGTTAGCTCTGGCGGGTCTGCATGCGTCACGCGGGGAGTTCGATCAAGCAATGGCGCTTTGCAGAAGGGCGTACACTGCCGCTCCCCTCCCCAGTGCGATCGGATGGCTCGCCGGGCTCCTGCAGCGCGGCGGAGATACGCCCGCGGCGGAGGAACTACTCGGGAAGCTCCAACCCAGCGATGCGTTCGGCGTTCCCAGGGCCCTGTCCGTTTATCACTGGATCCTCGCGGAATTCGACGCGCAGGCGGAATGGCTGGAGAAGGCCATCGACCAGCACGATCCTTATGGCCTCATCTACCTGAGGATTTGGTACGGAAGGGAACTGCGCTCCACTCCTCACTGGGCAAGGTTGATGCGGAAACTCAATCTGCCGGAATCGTAAATGCAGCCCCAGGATCGTCGCCGCGAAGATCATGGACCTCTCAAGCCGTCGCGACGTGTGCAGCCTGCTCTATAATAAAAAGCTCTCATGGTACGTGACGGATATTTCTATGCCGTGCCCCTAATCGCCGCAGCGGTCTTGCTCGGCTGGCTGACCAATCCGGCGTGGGCGATTATCCCCTGCCTGCTCGCGTTTTTCTTCCTGTGGTTCTTTCGTGATCCGGAGCGGGCCATCCCCCAGGCTGCGGGTGCGGTGGTTTCTCCGGGCGACGGCAAGGTCACAGACGTTTCCCCGGTGACCGTGGGCGACGGAAAGCTGATGCGGCTCAGCATTTTCCTCAGTGTGTTCAATGTGCATGTGAACCGCTCGCCCATTGCCGGCGTTATTAGCCAAGTCCGCTACCAGCGCGGCCAGTATCTTAACGCGATGAACAAAACTTCTGCCGAATTGAACGAGCAGAATATTGTCACCGTCGAAGACGACGGGCAGACCGTGATTTTCAAGCAGATCGCCGGCCTGCTGGCGCGGCGTATCGTGTTCAACCACAAGGTTGGCGACCGCCTGGAGCGGGGCCAGCGTGTGGGCCTGATCAAGTTCGGATCGCGGGTCGATGTGCTGCTCGATGCCTCTGCCAAAGTCAACGTCAAGGTGGGCGACCGGGTGAAAGGTGGCGTCAGCGTCCTGGCGTACCTGCAGCCCCAGGAACAGAGCCAGTTGGCGGCCGCAGGAAACTCCTCTGCCAGCGAAAGGGCACGCTGATGGACTCATCCGTCCCTAAACATCGTGGCCGGCAGAGCAAGGGGATGTATATTCTCCCGTCGCTATTTACCACGGCGAACATGGCGCTGGGCTACTACGCCATGCTCGAGGTCATGCACGCTACGGCCACTGAGTACTGGCACCTCGACAACTCGGCCAAGGCGATCGGTTTCGCCGTGCTCTTCGACGGGCTCGATGGCCGCATCGCTCGCATGACGGGCACCACGAGCGATTTCGGCAGGGAACTGGATTCTCTTGCCGATGCCATCGCCTTCGGCGTAGCTCCAGCCCTGCTGGCCTGGACCTGGGGATTTCACTTGATGCCGGCCGTCCTTCTGACCGATTGGCACATCAAGATGACACAGCTGGGCGCGATTGCCAGCTTCCTTTTCCTGACCGCCGGAGTCAGCCGTCTGGCGCGCTTCAACATCACGAGCAATCCGCAGCCCTCCAATCCTGGGCGCCCCGGCAAGAAATATTTTGTCGGCCTGCCCATTCCCGCGGGTGCGGGAGTAATCGCGGCGGTGGTTCACTTTTCCGGTGGCGATCCCATCATCTCCTGGTATACGGCCCTCACCTGGATCGCCATGGTTACAACAATCGGGTATCTCATGGTGAGCACCTGGCGCTTCTATAGCTTTAAGGACATTGATTTCCGCTCGCGGCACCCGTTTCGGCTGATCGTTCTGATGGCGGCGCTGTTTGCTTTGATCTTCATGTTCCACCGCAGGGTTCTTTTCGCCATCGCTCTGCTCTATATGATCTCGGGCATTTTCTGGCGGGTGCAATGGATCTTCCGTCGCCGCACCGATCCCCCACCGCCGCCCTACAAGGAGGCTCCGCAGGCGTAATGAACGACTCCAACGACTCCGTCAAGACGGCGTCTGCGCCGCATTCCCCGGCTGTTCGCGGCAATCTTTACCGCGCAGCCATCGTGGGCGCGGGCTCGCTCAGGGGCAAGGAAGTAGCCGAGATGCTCAGCGAACGAAATTTCCCGGCTGCCGATATCCGCCTGCTCGACGACGACGAGGCCATGGGCAAGCTTGAGGCTATGGGCGACGAGATCAGCTTTATACAGCGCGTGCGCGCCGAGCAGTTTGAGCACGTCGACTTTACTTTTTTTGCCTCGGACGAAGAGTGCACGCGCGCCAACTGGAAAGATGCCCGCGACGCCGGTAGCGCCATCATCGATCTTTCCGCCTCTCTGGAAAACGAACCCGGAGCCAGCGTCCGCTCGCCGTGGGTGGAGCGTGAACGCGCCCGAATCCCCGCTCCCGAACTGCAGCCGGGCCCATGCGTTGCGGCACATCCGGCCGCCGTGACCCTGGCGTTACTGCTCCTGCGGGCTCAGAAGGCCTCCGCCGTGCGCCGCGCCGTAGCCACGATTTTCGAACCGGCTTCCGAACACGGCCAGCGCGGCATGGACGAGCTGCACCAGCAGACTGTGAACCTGCTTTCATTCCAGCCCCTGCCCAAAGATGTTTACGACGCCCAGGTTGCCTTCAACATGATCGCTCGCTACGGGCAGAAGTCGCAGCCTGCGCTTGACTCCGTCGAGGCGCGCATCGCGCGGCATTATAAGAAAATCGCTGGGGAGCCAACTCCTCAACCTTCTCTCCTGCTGCTGCAGGCTCCCATATTCCACGGCTACGCGCTTGCGGTCTTCCTCGAGATGGAAGGCGGGGTCGATTTACCGGCCTTGTCTCTGGCCCTGGCCGGAGATCACGTTACGATTCCCGGCGCGGAAGATGATCCTCCCAGCAACGTGAGTGCCGCCGGGCAGGCCGAGATCCAACTCGAGCTGAAGATCGATCCCGTGCAGCCCAATGGCGTCTGGCTGTGGGCGGCCGTAGATAATTTGCGCATCTTAGCTCTGACGGCGGTGGAAATCGCCGAGAGCATGACCGCTTCGCGCCCCACCGGGAAGATTCAGTGACTTGGTAAGTTTCGACGATGACGGCGAAGTTTCAAACCATGACGGGGACGGAGCGATGATCATGCGCGCGCAGCGCCTGCCGGCACTGGTGTTGGCGGCGTGGTGCGCGCTTACGGTCGGATGCGGTTACCACACCGTGGGTCATTCCGTGCAGCTTCCCGATACGGTCAAGACCATTGCCGTTCCCGCTTTCAAGAATGAGACCCTCACCTACCGCATCGAGCAGATGCTGACAGCGGCCGTGGTGCGCGAGTTCACCACCCGCACTCGCTACCGCATTCTCAACGATGCCGGCGACGACGCCGATGCCACCTTGCGCGGCACCGTGCTCTCCACCGCCGCCTCTCCGCTCACCTATGACACCGCGACCGGCCGCGCCGCCAGCGTTCTGGTGGTGGTCAGCATGAAAGTTGTGCTCACCGACCGCAACGGCAAAGTCCTGTACCAGAATCCTGCGTACCTGTTCCGTGAGCAATACGAAGTTTCGCAGGACTTGAGTAGCTTTTTCGAGGAAGATTCCCCCGCCTTCCGCCGCCTCTCGCAAGACTTCGCGCGCACGCTGGTGGCTAATGTTCTGGAGGGGTTCTAAGTATGAGGCGCGTAGTGCTAACGCTCGCGCTGTCTATCACCATGCTGGCTTCCGGTTGCACCACCGGATCGCGCCCGCCGCATGTGGGCACCGCCGCCCGCGACTCGAAAAGTAACACTGGATCAGTTTCGCGGCCAAGTGGTGGTCCTGAATTTTTGGGCAACTTGGTGTAGCCCGTGCCAGCAAGAGCTTCCATCCTTGATCGCCATGCAGGATCGCACGCGGGAAAAGGGAGTTGTCGTCCTCGGCGTCAGCATCGATGTCGATCCCGATGCCTACCACCGGTTCCTCAAAGTTCGGAACGTCAACTTTCTCACGGTGCGCGATCCGGAACAGAAAGTTGCCACCATCTACGGCACTTCGGGTTGGCCGGAAACCTATGTGATTGACCCCGAGGGCGTGATGCGCCGCAAGTTCATCGGCCCTGTCGACTGGACCTCGCCCGAAGTGATGGATTTCCTGACCAGGTTGTAATCGTTCACACTGAGTCGCACGCAAAACCTGGGACGTCATCCTGAACGGAGCCGCTTTTCAGGGGAGAGAAGAGCCTGCCCTGAGCGGAGTCGAAGGGATCTCCCGCAGAACGACACTAGTCGAATCAACTTCCCGATGTTACATTCAAAAACAATGCGCGTCGCTAGGACAGAAATCTGATGAGGGCCTTCGCCCAGGCCGAACGCTTTGTCAGCGAACTGGAATCGCGCCAACTGCGCGCAGCCTATGTCTTCGTCGGCGACGAAGCGTTTTTCCGCAAGCGTTTTCGCGATGCGATCCTCGAGCACCTGGTGCCCGCCGATCTGCGCGACTTCAGCTTCTTCGAATTTGATCTCGCCGAAAACGATCTGGCCGAGGTTCTCGACCGCGCCCGCACCCCTTCGCTGATGGCTCCATTCCAGGTCTTCTTCGTGCGCGGAGTAAAAAATCTTTTTGGCCGTGGTTCGAACGAAGACAAACTAGCGGCCATCGAGGACTACTGCAAGAACCCCAATCCCGACGCGCTCCTCGTGTTTGTCGCCGACCATATCAGCATTCCTGCCGACGTTCGCCGCATGGAAATGCAGGATAAAGAGCGCTACCAGCGCATCCGCGAAACCATGGGCCAGTACTGCGGCATCGTCGAACTGGCACGCGTAGAAGAAGGTGAAGCCGTCCGCTGGATTTCCGATTACTGCGCCAGCCGCAGTGTGAAAATTGACGCCGATGGCGCCCGCGAACTGGTCGACGCTCTCGGCGGCGACATGATGATGATCTCGAATGAACTCGAGAAGCTGATTCTCTACGTCGGCGAAAAAAAGCGCATCACTCTGGGCGACGTTGAAACCATGGTACTGGCCGCCAAGCAGCGGTCTTTATATGAACTGACTGACGCCATCTCCGCCAAAGAGCGCGTGCGCGCCCTCGAAATCCTGGATGCCATTCTGCTTTCCGGCGAAGGCGAAGAAGCCGCCATCGGACACATCTACATGCTGGCCAAAACCTTCCGCCAGATGCTGGTGATTCTCGAGCGCAATGTCCGCGACCAGCGCATGCTGTGGGCGGCGCTCTGGCAGGGCTTCCGCGTCCCCCCCTTCGCCGCCGACGATATCATCCGGCAAGCCCGCCGCTACAAGAACCGCCGCGAACTGACGCGGGCCATCCGCCTGGTGGCGAAGGCCGACCTCGCTCTCCGCTCCAATCCCGTCAGCAAGCGCATGGTTCTCGAGCGCCTGGTCATGGACCTGACCACCGAGCCCAAGCTCGAAACCCCAGGCTGGATGCAGGAACAGCTGCCGGTGTAGCATTGTTCTGATCGGTCCAGCACTCCGGGCTAACAACCGAGGGCCGAAATGCGTCTTTCGATGTAGGAGCTACCTATGACGAAGCGCTGCTTGTTCGTTCTGCTTTTGGTTCTTGCCGTCGCACCTCTCGCCTACAGCAAGGGTTCTCCTGCTCTGATCGTGATCTCCGGCGGAGGTCTCGCCCAGCCCATCGAAATCACGGACCCAGCACAGTTGAAAGCCTTCGATCCCTGGATGGGCCAGTTCGCGGACTGGCAAGAGAAGCCCCTGGCCGACGCGCCCTGCTTCCGTCGTTCCTTTGCAGTGCGGTTTTATATGAAGTGGCCGGGAAGGGAATCGTCGTCAGACCGCGGCAATCTGCAGATGATCTACGACACACGTTATTGCTCAACTGGCAACGCTGGCTATGTCTACCTGCCCGGCGCGGGCGAATTGCAGTATCGCAGCAATATAAGCACGATCATCCGCGGCGAAGCCGACGGGAAGTGGCATCCCGCGACCGCCGACTGGAACTCCCTGATGAGCGACGCGGTGGCGACAAGCGACCCGCAACGAATGCCCGACATGATCCTGATCAGCGGCGGTGAACTCAAGCACCCCGTCGAAATCACCGACCCCGCCTTGCTCCAGCAGTTTGATCCTTGGACCGCTGGTTTTGTCGACTGGGAACGGCCGATCTCCGGAGGCGATTTGGGATGGGAGTACGAGATCGTGTATTTTAAGCGCGGCATTGAGTCGACAACTCCTTACGACCGCGACGGCCTCACCATGATCTACGGCATGCGTTACTGCATCGACAAGGATGGCGGACCAGGTTCTGTGTTCCTCGCAGGACGCGACGACAAATTCGGCCCGGAAAATGTCCGCATGGTCTGGGACGGCACCTACGCTGGAAGGTGGAATCGTTCAACGACAGCGTGGCATTCGCTGATTGAGCGCGAAGTCGCCGAGCAACATGGCACGCAGTGACGACTCTGTTGCGGAATCCCCTCGCTGATATCCAAAACAAAGAGGCAGACCCGAAAGTCTGCCTCAGTTCTTCTGATAGCTGACAGCTAACAGCTAAATTCAAGCCTACTTCATCGCCGTGACGCGCTTGCCCAGCCGGGACTTGTAGCGCGAAGCGGTATTCTCGTGCAGCGTCCCCTTCTGAATGGCCTTGTCGAGGGCGGAAACCGTCTTGCGATAGGACTGCTCTGCGGCACCCTTGTCGCCTTTTTCAATGGTCTCGCGCAGGTCGCGCAACTGGGTGCGCAGGGTAGAAGTGTTGGCGCGGTTGCGCACGGTGCGGCGTTCGGTCTGGCGCGCACGTTTCAGCGCCGAAAGATGATTTGCCATAGCTGGATCGTTACCTTCGTGTGTCAGAGAGATATTCGGGGTAGGTCCGAATCACTTATTATAGGGAAGCATTCCCGACCGGTCAAACTTTGACGCGCGTGGGAACGGCCTCCCCCGGCCGGGCGTCATCCTGACCGGAGCCGGTTTTCAGGCGAAGGGAAGGATCTCGCGCGCAACATAAAGAGTGTATGACAGACGGACTCGACCGCCTCAAAGTTCTGATCAACTCCTCAACGCCCATCATCGTGATGGAAACGTCGGAGGAAACGCACGCCGTCAACCTGGTGCGCGCGGCCTGCACCGAACTCAACATGGCGACGTTCGAGTGGACCATTGCCGACGGCCTCCTGCGCTGCGGGACCAGCACTCCACCCGAGCCCCCAAAAATCCCGCTGCAGGCCCGCATCGATCAAAACACAATGCTGGCCCAGGCCGGACGCGCCTATACCCAAGTGCGAACCGCGCTCAGCCCCGGCGCCCGGGAGGCGGATCGATTGGCCCAGGCAATGTCGTCATACCAGGGAGCCGACGGCGGTGCGGCGGCTGCTAGTACGGCCATCTACAACACGCGTGAGCCCGCGCAAGCTCTGGCCAATATGGAGTCGATGACCATCGAAGCCGTCTTCATCCTGAAAGATTTTCACCGTCACATGGACGACCCGGTCGTGGTGCGCCGCCTGCGCGATGTGGGCCAGAAGTTCGCCACCAACCGGCGCACCGTAATCATCACCGCGCCCGAAATCGCCGTCCCAGCGGAACTGAAAACGCTGGTCGAATACTTCGATCTCCCGCTGCCCGACCGCAAACGCCTGCAGGAAATCATCCACGACACATTCACGCGTCTGTCGAAGACTTGTTCACTGAAGATGCAACTCGATCCTGCCGGCGTAGACGCCATGTCGGGCAACCTGCGCGGCCTCACCGAGGAAGAGGCCGATCGCGCCATCTCGCAGGCCCTGGTTACTCGCTACGCGCTGTGTCCTGATAGCGTCACCGACGTGCTCGACGCCAAGAAGCAGCTGCTGCGGCATTCCGGCATGCTCGAGTTCGTCGAAGCTCAGGACAACCTGACAACCGTGGGCGGCCTGGAAAACTTGAAGCACTGGCTCGGCCAGCGCCGCGGCGCCTGGGAAGACTCGGCCCGCGAATTCGGTCTGGAGCCCCCGCGCGGCATGATCATTCTCGGCGTGCAAGGGTGCGGCAAGTCGCTGTGTGCCCGCGCCGTCGCCGGCGAATGGAAGCTGCCGCTGGTGAAGTTCGACACGTCCGCCGTCTACGACAAGTACATTGGCGAGACCGAAAAGCGCATCCGTAAAGTGTTTCAGGTCGCCGAGGGACTCGCCCCGTGCGTGCTCTGGATTGACGAACTGGAAAAAGTATTCGCCGGAAGCGGCCCTGATTCCGCGTCGGCGGACGCCGGCGTTTCGTCGCGCCTGCTCGCGTCATTCCTGTCGTGGATGCAGGACCGCAAAGCCGCGGTGTTCGTCGCGGCGACCTGCAACAACGTGACCGTGCTGCCGCCGGAGCTGATCCGCAAAGGCCGCTTCGATGAATTGTTCTTCGTCGATCTGCCCAACCAGGCCGAACGCAAGCAGATCTTCTCGATTCAACTCGCGAAGCGCAAACGCAATCCCGCGGACTCCGATCTTGAAAAAGTCGCCGCCGCGGCGAAAGGATACTCCGGAGCCGAGATTGACGTTGCCGTCCAGGGCGGACTCTACGCCGCATATTCCGAAAAGAAGCCGCTCACCACGCAGTCGCTTCTGGACGCCCTCGCGCAAACAGTCCCGCTCTCCATCACCCGCGCCGAAGAAATCCAAACCTTGCGCGAGTGGGCCCGCACCAGAGCCGTGCCCGCAACGGCTCGCGACGACGGTTCCGTCACGCCGTAGTTGGCTCAGAGTCTCCGCACTCGTGAACGGCTCGGAAGTGTTCATCAAACGCCCGCTGTAGCTGCTTTGTATACTCTTCCCGGTTCGGCCGATGGCTCGTCGACCCCGCGCGGAACTTCCATTCCGGACACCCCGTGCATTCGATTTCCACCGGAATATCCCCAAGCCACTTCGTCACACGCAGCCGCGGCTTCTTCATCCTACAAGTTTCCCACAGGCGGTCTACATTTCGCTCCCATTGACTCCCTCTCCGCCCCGGGGTACGCTTTATGCAATGGTAGTGACTTGCCTTCTGGGCATGCGCATATCGGCTGGTCCCGTCTCCAAGCGAAACCCTGCTTTGTCCCACCGGTCAAGCAGGCGAAGGTGTCTCCCCACTGTCTCTCGACTGTCGTCTGAGTCGGAGATTCGGACCAACCCAAGCATGAACCCAGAGGTGTGAACGCACGCATGAAGAAAAGCATCGGGGTCAGCCCCAACATCGAGACTTTGTTCGGCACGCGCGATGAGAATGTGCGCCTGCTCGAAGACGGCTTCAACATCACCATCAATTTGCGGTCGAACGCTATCGAACTGGAGGGCGCAGCTAAAGACGTGGCGCGCGCCGAGCAGGTTTTCGCCGACTACGAAACCCTGCAGCGCTCCGGCCACACTTTCAACAACGGCGACCTCAACAGCATGTTGCGCGTGCTGACCTCGGACCCGAGTTCGACGCTCCGCGGATTGGCCGACGCCGGGCGCCAGCGTTCGTTCGGACGCCGCACCGTGCAGCCCAAGAGCAGCAACCAGCGCCGCTACCTCGAAGCCATCGAGAAGCATGACATGGTGTTTGGCATTGGCCCGGCCGGCACGGGCAAGACTTATCTCGCGGTGGCGATGGCCATTTCCGCGCTGCTGGCCAAGCGCGTAAACCGCATCATCCTGGCGCGTCCGGCGGTCGAAGCGGGCGAGCGCCTTGGCTTTCTGCCCGGCACTCTGCAGGATAAGATCGATCCTTACCTCCGCCCCTTGTACGACGCGCTCTACGACATGATCGATCCCGAAAAAGTGGATCGCTATCTGGAGAAGAATGTCATCGAAATTGCGCCCATCGCTTTCATGCGCGGGCGCACGCTGAACGATTCGTTCGTCATTCTCGACGAGGCGCAGAACACCACCTCGGAGCAGATGAAAATGTTTGTCACCCGTCTCGGCTTCAACTCGAAGGCCGTCATTACCGGGGACATCACGCAGATCGACCTGCCTAACGCGCGCCGCAGCGGGCTGGTCGAGGCCATGGACGTGCTGAAAAACGTGAATGGCCTCGCCTTCACCCACTTCGACGAAACCGATGTGGTGCGCCATCACTTGGTGCAGCGCATCGTTCGTGCCTACGACGAGCACAAGACGCGCGTGGCCGAGCAGCAGATGTTGCTCCTGGCTGAGCCCAGAAGTGCTGAAACGAAGTCTGCGGAAGCGCTGAATTCCACGGAGAAAAGAATCAGCGAAAAGAAGATCGCCGAAAAGACCACAGCCGCTGCACATGAGGCGGCCGCAAGCGAAGCGGCTCCAAACGGTGCTGCCTCGAATAAGCAAAATTCGACCTCGGCCGAAGCCAGAGGATAAAGTCGTGCGCTTTATGCGGGAGGGCCGCGACTCGGCCCTCCCGTTTGCTTTTGTGCTGAGCTACAACGTCACCTCTGGCATTGAGCGGGCGGGACGAGAATAGTCGAGAGGCGACGAAGAACGACTTGGTTATTCTGCAAAAAAAAATTGCGGGGTTGAACGAAGCTACGCTCGGCCGCTTCGTGTTGCGGGCGCGAAAGGCAGTGGGCCTCCACGCGTCAGTGAACGTGCTCGTCACCAGCAGCGCCGCGGTCCGCGCGCTGAACCGCCAGTTTCGCGGCAAGAACAAAGCCACTGACGTTCTGTCATTTCCTCACGCTTCCCCTACCAGCCGCGGCGAACGGCAAAAGCTGGCGGGCGATATCGCCATCTCTGCCGACATTGCCCGTGAAAATTCCGTTTGTCTCGGACATCCCGTTGCCCAGGAAATCAAGATTCTGGCGCTGCACGGAATTCTTCATCTGGCGGGCTTTGACCACGAGCGCGATAATGGTGAAATGGCACGGAAAGAGGCCACGTTACGACGGGCGCTTCGCCTGCCCCCGGCATTGATCGAACGGCGGAGGATGCGGTGAACTTCGCAGTCCCCATCGCGCTTCTCCTCCTGCTAGGGCTGTTGACGCTGGCTTCCTACGTGGATCGCGTCTACCAAGAGGCGGGAAAGTTTCTCTCGCGGGAATTCCAGGACAACATTGACTTCTTCGAATTGAGCATCGAGCCCGAGCTCGAAAAACGGCCACTGCGAGTCAGCCACTCGCGCGCTGCGCTTTCCATGGCTGTGGTGACGCAATTGACCATGGCCGCGATAGCCATGCTGATCGGGTTTCTGGTTTTCCGCGATCAGGCCTGGAGCATCTACGAAATTCTGCAGGCGACCATCAGCCTGATCCTCATTGTCATCATCTTCAACCGCTTCCTGCCGTTCGTGTTTTTCTCGCGTACTAAAGGTGAGTGGTTGACTCACTGGACGCTGGTTCTAAAAATCCTCATCTACTTGGTGTTCCCGGTTACGGTCGTTCTGGGCTTCATGCAATCGGTCGCAGCACTGACCAAGCAAACCTCCAGCGAACAACCGGAAACTTCAGCCGAGGCCGTGGACGCTCTGATCGAAGCCGGACAGGAAGAAGGAATTATTCAAGAGGGCGACCGCGACCTGATTCAGTCAGTAGTCGAATTCAGCGGCAAGACGGTGCGCGAAGCCATGAAGCCGCGCCCGCAGATTTTTGTCGCTCCCGTGGACACCACGGTCGAGCGCTTCATCGAAATGCTGCGAACCAAGCACTACTCGCGCGTGCCAGTGTACGAGGGCAGCATCCACAACATCAAAGGTATCGTCTATACCCAGGACGTGCTGCAGGTTCCCGACAGCGAAGCGCACGTACGCAGGCTCGACACCATCATGCGCCGCGACGTTTATTTCGTTCCCGAGAGCAAGCTGGGTAGCGACCTGTTGCGCGAAATGCAGAGGCAGAATATTCGCATGGCCATTGTGGTCGACGAATACGGCGGCGTCGCCGGCCTCGTCACCATCGAAGATCTGGTGGAAGAAATAGTCGGCGAGATTCGCGACGACCACGACAAGCCGGAAATCGTCCGCGAAGGCGAGCGCTCTTTCATCGTTGCCGGCGGCATGGACGTCGACCGCCTCGACGAACTCTTCGGCAGCAAGCCGGAAGGTAGAGAGTCGGCCACCATCGCCGGCCTGGTCAGCGAGCTTGCCGGCCGCATCCCCCGCAAAGGCGAAGTCGTCGAAGAAGACGGCCTGCGCTTTGAAGTGCTGGAATCCACTGACCGCAAGGTCGAGCGCGTGCGCGTCACCGCCGTGCAACCGCAGCAGTTGAAACTGATATAACAACTGTGAGCCGCGAGCTTCGAGCAACGAGCCATACCTCGTGGCTCACAACTCGCAGCTCGTAGCTCTCAGCTCCCTATGCCATTCCGCTCCGGTTTCGTTTGTATTCTCGGCCGCCCCAACGCGGGCAAGTCCACGTTGCTCAATGCGCTCGTCGGCGAGAAGTTGGCGATCATTTCACCGAAGCCGCAAACCACGCGCAACCGCATTCAGGGCGTCGTCCACCTTCCAAACCGCAAAGGGAAGGGCAAGGGCAACGACGGCGGGCAGATCGTGCTGGTCGATACTCCCGGGGTTCACAAGCCCGACAGTTCTCTCGGCCGCAAGATGATGGTCGAGGTACGCGAGGCACTGGAGGGCTGCGACCTGGTGCTCGTCATCATGGACGTCACGCGCAAGTTCGATCCCCGCGATCAGTTCGCGCTCGATTTACTGCGGCGGCCTAAAACGAAGGCATTCCTCATTCTCAACAAGGTCGACCTGATTCGCGAAAAATCAAAACTGCTGCCGCTCATCGAACAATACCGCAAACTCTACGACTTCGCCGAAGTGATCCCGATTTCCGCGCTCAAGCGCAAGGGCCTAGACGCGCTGCTCGACATGGTGATTGCTGCTCTTCCGCATGGCCCGGCATATTTTCCCGAAGATCAGATCACCGATCAGCCGGCCCGCTTCATGGCTGCGGAAATCATCCGCGAGCAAGTGCTGCTGAACACCAGCGAAGAAATTCCTTATGCGACCACGGTGATCGTCGACAACTTCGAAGAAGGAGCGCGACTCACCCGCATCGCCGCGACCATCTACTGCGAGCGCGAAGGCCAGAAGGGAATCCTCGTCGGCAAGGGCGGGCAGATGCTGAAAAAAATCGGCACCTCGGCCCGCTTACAGATCGAGCGCATGCTGGGGACCAAAGTCTTTCTCGAACTCTATGTGAAAGCTGAGCCAGGATGGCGAGACTCTCGCCGCTTTGTCGAAGAACTCGACTGGCGCCGGCAACTGGAACGCCGCATGCTGGAACGTGGAACCCCCGCACTTAGAACACAGGAACCCAGTTCGGAAGAACGGCGTGTTTCCGCGGACGCCAGCGCAGACCACGATCGTAACCAAACAGAAGATTGACGTTGTGTTATGGTAGCGAACGCTCGGAATAAGGCGGCCATTGCCCGATTTGCGCCGTACGGCTAGAATCGCAATTGCGGGTGTCGCCACTTCCAACTGCCGGCGAACTGCGAATTATAGTAACGAGTGGACCAAGGGACGAACGAGCCAACCATGGAATCTGAGGCTTCTTCCGAAGAACAACTTCCGGAGCACGACTTCGATCCAGGAAAGCTGAGCTTGCGCGTGCGAGTCACACTCGCAGCCGACCGACGGTCCGTGGACCCCGTGGTCACACAGATCATGGACTCAGTCCGCGATATGAAATGCGTCGACGGCAAAGAAGACGCCATCGAATTGGCCCTGCAGGAAGCGCTGGCCAATGCCGTGGTTCACGGCGCCAAGGAAGATCCCAGCAAGATCGTCGAGTGCATAGTGGCCTGCGACGAACAGCGCGGCATCCTCATCATCGTCCGCGACCCCGGCCCTGGCTTCGATCCTCAGGCCATTCCTAGCTGCACCGTGGGTGAGAACCTTTACTCCAATCACGGACGCGGAATCTTCCTCATCAACCAGCTGATGGACGAAGTGCAGTTCCATAAGAACGGCACTGAAATCCGCATGGTGAAGAGGGTGTGAGGTAATAGATTCCCGCGCTGCGGCGCGCCTATACCGCTTCGTGCGTCATCAGGACCATCGTAAAATTATCCCCACCCGTCACATAGAGTTCATGGCAAATGATGTTGCGATGTTTGCCGGTGGCCTTCGCCATGCTGGCCTCGAGCGCGTGGAAATCGCCCGCCTTGACGTCAACCTTTCCCAACGGAATGCTGTGCAGCTTCACCGGATAAGGATCCTCATCGTTGACATATCCCAAAGTAATAACCACGCGCCTGCTCGGTTCCAGGTAAGCAACGCCGATACTTTTCGCGGCGGCCTTTGACTTGTTCACGAACGCGGCAACCTCATCGGCCAGCTTGCCAATCGTGCCGTCGGCCGCCAGTTCGCCGCTGAAAATCTTGAACCGGTCATGCACTTGCTTTGCGATGTGATGCGCCATGCGAGTTCTCTCCTGAATTGTTTCAGCTGTTCTGGCAGTCAGTGTACCGCCAAGGCACATCGGCTGTCTCCCGGGCGGGCTCAATGCGCAATCGTGACCAATCAATGCCCACGAATGCTAATTCACCGCTAGCGAGTGGTACCCTTGCAGCATGCCCAACGATCCTGAGCCACGACTCCTGAAGTCGGCTCGATCCCGCTCGGCGGTCGTGTGGGCTCTCATCGTCGGACTGCTCCTTGGCGCCGTCTGTCTGGGCTTGATCGGCTGGCTGATGCTTTCGCGCGATTCAGGGCGAGCTCTTTTGAGCCACATGTGGTCGGCCGTGACTAGCAGAACCCTCACCATCGACGTGAGCCAGCCGACGGTAGTCGATCGCATTCAGCGCCTGCAGCGCCTTGAGACGGTGATCTATACGATGGATAAAATCGTGACCGGCGCCAAAGAGAATCCGCTCCTTCCGAATTTCCTCGCTGGAGATCGCCTGCTAATGTTAGTGCACGGCGAGGTGGTCGCGGGCATCGATTTCGCGAACTTAAAGCCCGGCGACGTGAAAGTGGATGGCAAACAGATACGCTTGCGGCTTCCTCCGCCGCAGATTTTCAGCACTCGAATCGACAGCGGGAAAACCCGAGTGTATTCCAGGCAGACCGGGCTGCTGGTCTCGACCGATCCGGATCTGGAAACGCAAGTCCGCCAGGAGGCGGAACGCCAACTGCAAGAGGCCGCCATGGCCGACGGTATTCTGCGAAACGCCCAGCAGAACGCGGCCGCGACGATCACGAGCCTGTTGCAGGGTCTGGGATTCGAGAAGATTGAGTTTGAATGACAGCATTCCCGCGTGCTGCATGCCCCAGTTCATGAGTGAGTTTCAATGCGTGTAATGGCCGCCTGTCAACGGCGGTCAGAGATGCTCCGCGTCCGCCTCATATAGGATTTTCACTGCTACAAGAGTTTTGTTTCCGCTCAAGTAAATTTCGGTTGCGTGAGGAATGTAATTTATCCCCGGATTACGAAACTCTTCCTTCGTTGCGGCGCGGCGTTGGCCTTTAATCTCGTAACTCGCTCGAACCCAGAGTGCCCCCCTCTCCGAATATATGGCGCACAGATTCGTCGACTCTCCGGGTGTAAACGAACAGTCGTACCATGCGCCGCCGTCCTTGCCACCTGACCACATTGCGGACACTGGTACGGTGGCGGGCCGACTCGGCGCGCTGACGGTGGAGTTACAGCCGGCGAATACGAAAATGCTAAGGGTCAGAAGCGCTACTAGAAGCGACCTCGCCATAAACATGCCATGCCTCATCATTCAATCATCAGGGCGACCGCAAGCCTCAGCAATGGCCGGGCACATCTCCCGTGCCGTCTCCAAGCCAGTCTGTTCACTGACATTCCACGTGTCTTTGGCTACTTGGTTGGCGAAACATCCCCATTACATTAATAACCGTTCTAGTAGAACCTTGTCCCCAGCCTTACTCCTTACTCTTTCGCCGCAATGGCGAGTGCCTTCATCTTCCGGTAAAGGTGGCTGCGCTCCAGGCCCAACACTTCGGCGGTTCGGCTCACGTTACCGTGGTTCTGGTCGAGCGTCTTCAGGATGTAATCGCGCTCGTAAGCGTCGCGAGCCTGGTGCAGCGTGGAGAACTCGCTCTTGGGCGCGCGCCGGCTGGCATCTCGGTAAACCAGCGGCGGCAGATGTTTGCTCTCGAAGCGCGTGGTCGTAGGATTCATGATCACGATGCGCTCGATCACGTTGCGCAACTCGCGCACGTTGCCCGGCCAGGAGTAGCGCATCAGCACTTCGATCGCGTCGTCGGTGATCTCCCGCGGCCGGCGTCCGTAAGTCGCCGCCAGTTCCTTCAGAAAATGCCGCGTAAACAGCGGGATATCTTCTTTCCGCTCCCGCAGCGGCGGCACAAAAAATGGAATCACATTGAGCCGGTAGAAAAGGTCTTCGCGAAAGTTGCCCCGCGAAATCTCTTCCTCCAGATCTTTATTGGTCGAAGCAATCACCCGCACGTCGACGGTAATGATCTCGTTCCCGCCCACCGGCGTAAAGCGCTGCTCCTCAAGGGTACGCAGCACTTTCGATTGCGTCTTCAGGCTCATGTCGCCGACTTCATCAAGAAAGAGCGTCCCGCCGTGCGCCCGCTGAAACTTGCCTTCCTTATCCGTGCCCGCACCTGGGAACGATCCCTTGCAGTGTCCAAACAATTCACTCTCAATCAGATCTTCCGGAATCGCGGCGCAGTTGACTTCAACAAAAGTTTCGTCCTTGCGCAGGCTCTGCCCGTGGATGGCGTGGGCCACGAGTTCCTTGCCCGTGCCGGATTCGCCGTAAATCAAAACTCGGCCGTTCGTCGGAGCCATCAGCGCAATCTGCTGGCGGAGAGCCTTCATCGGAATGCTGTCGCCCACAATGATGCTCTTGCCTTGCAACTGCTTCTTCAGGTCAACATTTTCCCGCTGCAGTTTCTTCGACTCGATGGCGTTCTTAACCAGGATCAGCGTCTTTTCGAGCGACAGCGGTTTCTCCAGAAAGTCATACGCGCCGAGTTTAGTCGCGCGCACCGCAGTCTCGATAGTGCCGTGGCCAGAGATCATGATGACCTCCGGAGGATTCTCCAACTCGCGAATTCTCTCCAGCGTCTCCAGGCCATCGACGCCGGGCAGCCACACATCGAGCAGTACTACATCAAATGCGGTTTTGGGCAGCAGATCGAGGCAGGCCTCGCCACTCCCAACCGCGGAGGCCACATAGCCTTCATCCTGCAGAATGCCCGCCAGCGAATCACGAATTCCGGCTTCATCGTCGACGATGAGAATGTTATGCATGCTGGACGGTCGCCGCTGCCGGCGCGGGTTCGAGGACAACAGGAAGTTCTACGATAAAGCGCGTGCCCACGGGATGATTTTCTTCGACGCGAATCGACCCATGGTGATCTTCGACAATCCGGCTGACGATCGCCAGACCCAGGCCGGTGCCGCGCTTCTTCGTCGAAAAATAAGGCAGGAAAAGTTTTTCTTTGAGTTCGCGAGTCACGCCGTGGCCAGTATCGGCGACGCTGATTTCGATGGCATCGCGGCTCGCCACCAGTGCCGTAGAAATTTGAATCTCGCGCACCACCGAGCCCTGCGAGGCCTCGGCCGCATTATCCACCAGGTTAGCCACAGCGCGTTTAATGGCCTCGCTGTCGGCCATAACCCGCGGCAGATCGGAGGCCAGTAAAGTGTGAACTCCGATTCCGTCCAGCCGGCCATTAAACATAGACAGTGCATTCTCGATGACTGCGTTAATGTCGGCCGGCTGCGGTTTGGCCACGGGGAAACGAGCGAGGGTAGAGAATTCGTCCACCAGCCGGCGCACCGTTTCCACCGCTCCGGCGATGGTGTCCGCGCACGAGCGCACCACATCGAGCGATGCCGGATCATCCGGCGTGGCCCGGTCGAGATGCCGCCGGATACGCTCTGCCGACAACGCAATCGGCGTAAGCGGATTCTTGATTTCATGGGCCACGCGTCGCGCCACTTCCCGCCACGCCGCCTGCTTCTGCGCTTTCAACAAGTCGGAGAGATCTTCGAACACCACCACGTACCCGGAACGCTCAGCTTGATGCCGCAGGGTAGCCACGGTCACAGCGACGTTCAACGACACGCGGGGTAACTGCATCTCCATCTGGCTGGTGGTCATCCCCATGCGATCCGCACGCCGCAGCAGCGGCTCAAAATCCTCCAGTACCTCGGGCGGAAACACATCTGCCAGTGACGCACGCGAAAGAATTTGACGGGCGCCCTCGTGTCCGCCCTCAGGGTGAAACATGCGCAGCAAGGCCTGATTCACGTGGGTCACTCTTCGTTCAGCGTCCAGCGAAAGCACGCCGGTCGGAATGCTCTCGAGGATGGTCTCCATTTGGCGGCGGCGCTGGTCGAGTTCGGCGTTGGCCGCGCTCAGGTCCAGACTGGAAGCCTCAATCTGCCGCCGGCTGCTTTCCAAATCTTCCGCCATGCGATTGAAGGAGCGCACCAAGTCGCCAATCTCGTCGGCGAACGTGACCGGCACGCGATAGTCCAGCCGTCCACGGGAAATTTCCTGCGTGGCCTCAGCTAGCGCAGACAACGGGCGGGTAACAATCTTTGAAAGAAATAAGGCAAGCCAGGTCGTGACGAACAGCACGATCATCGTGAGCAACAACAACAGGCCCATATAGGTGCGACGCACCAGTCTCCGGTCGCGGGCCAGGTCGTAGTAACGCTGCTGGCTGGCTTCGACCTGGCGCACGGTTTCAGAGAACTCGCGGGGTAGCGGAATCGCCACTAGAATCAAGCCTCCGCCTGGAACCGGAGCGCTGCCTAGCGTGTAGTCCGTCTGCTGCCATGTGAACTGTGCGGGACGTCCCGCGGTCGCATCCGCCAGCGGCAGTCTTGCTTTCAAAATTGGCCAGGGCGCTGGAACATTGAAACTGGCCCCTTCATCGCCGTCCTGCAGCGCCACGGCGAATCCTCCCTGCAATGTCTGTTCGTGATGCTGGAACTCGCTCACCACTCCGGAAAATCCCCGGCTCGAAAACCCATGCTCCATCTCAGGCGACGCCGCAAGCGAGAGCGCCTCAGCCCTGGCATTCTGCATGGCATAGCTTGCCAGCACAGATGCCATGGCATGGGTGTTGGCCCGAACTTCTTCCGCCGGAGTCGAGAACCACTTGTCGATAGAACGGTTCATCAGCCCGTATGCGAACCAGTACATCATCATCACCGGCAGCGACGAGAGCAACAGTGCGCCCGCAACCATGCGGGTGCGAAACTTCGAGCCCAGTACTCCCAGGCGCCGCTCGGCAAAAAGCTTCAGCAGATTGCGTAGCAGAACAAACGTAAGTGCGACGAACAGCAGAAAGATCAGCGCTGACAGGGCGGCGAACACAACAATGTCCTGATTATTTCCCGGACGCAGGAGCGTCTGATCGAAAGCAGTTTGCGATACCAGCAGGGCCAGCAGCAGGCAAACAGAAATAGACAGCAAAATAATGACCTGCTTGCGCTGCGAAGTCTTCTGCGGCGGGATGGAGGCTGGTTGTGCCACTGTCATTCATCTGGCGGCAAATCGCCAGGTTCGCGAAACATTATAGATGCGTCAGTAACGGGACAAGGTGCAGGGAGTGTGGGACCCGGGCATGTGTGACTGGGCACGTGTCACCGAGCATCTCTGGACCGGGTCTCTAACCCGGTCGCAGCCCGAAGGGGCCGCACTCTTCCTCGACAACCAGATCGACCTTCCGTCAGCGGCAAAACCACTCGAACTCACACCCTACGAGCCGTTCAGCGTGAGCGCTTCTTCCTCGCCAAAATCTCTTCCAACACCGCGTCGTAAGCGGCCTTGGGCTTGTACGTGCTGTCAAAAAGCAGCCCCGCCCCCCGCGTCCCGTGCGAGTGTGATCCGACCCACGAATACTTGTCGGTGAATCCCCAGGTCTGGATCGCGGTACAGCCGGGATTCTGCAGGCACGCCCGAACCACGCCACCGTAAACCTCTGCCTGACGAATCAAATCGTCGTGCCCGGCGACGCCACTCGCGTCTACCGACAGCGACACATCGAGTTCCGTGATGTGCACCTGAACTCCGAGTGCGCTCAGTCGCGCAATATTGGCGGCAATCGGCGCCGTGTCCAGATCAGAATCGGAAACGTGCATCTGCAGCCCAACTCCGTCGATAGGCACTCCACGGCGTTTGAAATCCTTCACCATCGCATAGATCGCATCCGACTTACGATTGAGCCCTTCACCTTCCGCCTCGTTATAGAAGAGCAAAGCCTGTGGGTCAGCCTCACGCGCCCAGCGAAAGGCCTGCTCGATATATGCGCTGCCTTTGTCGGCGAGTCCGATGCCGGGCTGGTTGTACCACGGAGAATTCTTGAACCGTCCGTTTTCGTCCATCGCCTCATTCACTACATCCCAAGCGAACACCTGGCCGGCATAGTGTTTCATCATCGTGGTGATGTGCTCCTGCAGCAAGCGAGACATCTCCGCTGGCGTGAAACGCCCTTGCGTCAGCCAGCCTGGATTGTCGTGATCCCAGACAAGACAGTGTCCGCGAACTTTCATCCCATGAGCCTGCGCGAAGCGAACGACCTCATCTCCCTCGTGAAAATCGAACCTGCCGGCCTCGCGGCGCACGGTCCACCACTTCATTGCATCTTCAGGCTCGACCATGTTGAATTCGCGTGCCAGGGTTGTCGAATACGCAGCCTCCGAAAACATGGACGGACGAACCGCCGTGCTCACCAGGAGATGGGCTGAATCCGCGGCTTCGCGGAGCGTCTGCTGAGCGGAGGCGAGAAGAATGGTCAGAGCCAGCAAGAGAGCGCGGGGGAGGCAGAAGCGAAACATCATTGCTGCTCGTGGTCGCTGCTCTTCATCGATACTTCACGATCGATACTTCACGATTCGCTGCTTTCACGGTTTGGCTACGGCGATCGCGGGCGCCGGAGAGGTCCGGCTCATCGCTGCGCCAATTTCCGCCGTGAGGTCCTTGCCGCCTTTAAAATTCGTGATGAGCGACTGGATCGAGAAGATGGGTCCCCAAGGAATTCCCCACCAGCCCGCCACCAGCGTAATCAGAGTCCAAGGCAAGCCCTTGCCGATTGCGCTTTCTCCGGCCGGAATGAAATAAACCTCGGAAGACCGGCGAAAAGTAATCACTAGAAGCGACACGCAATACTGATAGCGGACAAGTTTAGCGCCCCGCTGAATCTCAAATCGCAATTGGTCGGAAGACATGTTCCCGAGGCCTTGAATTGCCATGCTGATTCTCCTTGCGGGGGAAGCGTAATTGTAGGCCGGGAAGCGTGGCAGGTAAAGAACCTGGAAGGACTTGTTCTTCTGCGACTCTCAGTCCATTGCACCGACTCGCCGCGCCGGCAAAAACGGCTGGAGCGGGCACGCTTCACAGGCTGGCTTGGATTTCTTACAGTAGTACTTCCCCACGCCAACGATCAGCCCGTGCGTCTCGTTATAGACCTGCACCAACGGCGTACGTGCAGCCGTGCTCATGGCTGAGGGCAAGTGAGCCGTGCCGCGGATGCCCGGGGCATGCTGTGCCTTCCCGTCCGCTGGCTTTCCTGGCTCGCGAGCCGCCGCCGTCAGAGCCTTCTCGAACAGCTCCCGTATCTCCTCATACTCCGTTTTCTCCGGCAAAATCTCATGCCGATCGACGATGCGCCGCGTATATGCGTCAACAACAAACACGGGATGATTCCCCGCATAGAGCAGAATCGAATCCGCAGTTTCTGGACCTACGCCGTGCAACTCGAGCAACTCCTCCCGCACCCTGCCGGTTGGTTGGGCGAAAAGGTGATCCAGCGAGCCGCCATATTTTTTGTCGAGGAAGGCAACGAACGTTTTTAGCCGCTTGGCCTTCTGTCGAAAATAACCAGAAGGCCTGATCAGGCGCTCGAGCTTCGCCAGCGGCACTCTCCGGATTCCTTCCACGCTCAGCAATTCCGCAGCGCGCAAATTTGCCAACGCCTTTTCCACGTTGGTCCAAGCCGTATTCTGTGTCAGGTACGCTCCGACAATAACTTCAAATCGGCTTTCGGCGGGCCACCAGTGCTGCGCTCCCCACGCCACAGAAAGCGCGCGATAGTACTCCCGGATCTGTTTCTCTCTCCCGTTCGCTTTTTCGTTCTGGCGTGCCGACAAGGCAAGAATCCCTCGGTTCCGAGTCTAATCGAGCGCCGGCGCCGGCGCTCAGGTGACTCCCGAGCGGCAGGGAGACTTACTGAAGTGCATGTACCTGAGCCGCCAGTCCGTTCCCCGGCAAGCCAAAAAATGGCATTTGGCGTGGACTTCAGGCCTTAACTGCTTGCTGGGCATGAGATCCCCTTCAGGTGCAAGTACCAAAGTAAGTGGTACCGTAACGCGCTTGCGTTGACAATTTGTGTCAACGCGAATGGGCTGCTTCTCCCCCCATATTGGGCGGTCCTTTGCGCCATGCCCGCACGAGTGCGAGGCGTCGTTCTCACTTGAATAGGAGAGTTGCGTATGTCTCAACGGCTGGGTGACCTTCTCGTCAAAGAGAAGATCATTACCCCAGAGCAGTTGGAACAAGCGAATAAGGTTCAGAAGGAGCAGAGCTGCCGCCTGGGCTCCGCCCTGGTGAAGCTCGGTTTCCTCACGGACGAGGATGTCACCAATTTCCTCTCCCGCCAGTATGGCGTGCCCGCCATCAATCTTTCTTATTTTGAAATCGATCCTGCTGTCGTCAAGCTGATTCCCTTCGAGACCGCCAAGCGCTACCAGATTCTTCCTCTGAGCCGAGTGGGTGCATCCCTCACCATCGCGATGGTCGATCCTACCAACGTGTTCGCGATGGATGACATCAAGTTCATGACCGGCTTCAACATCGAGCCGGTGGTCGCTTCGGAAAGCTCCATCCTCTCGGGCATTGAAAAAGCCTACGGCGCCACCAAAGAAGAAGATCTCGAAGCCGTAATGCAGTCGATGTCTGAGATGGGCGATGAAGACGTCGAACTGCAAACCGAACAGCAGCAGATGGAGCTGTCGGAACTGGAGAAAGCCGCCGACGAAGCTCCCGTCGTCAAGCTTGTCAACGTCGTGCTCGGCGACGCGGTCAAGCGGGGCGCCAGCGACATTCACATTGAGCCTTACGAAAAAGAATTCCGCGTTCGCTTCCGTATTGACGGCGTGTTGCAGTCGATCATGTCGCCGCCGTTGAAGTTGAAGGACGCCATCACCTCCCGCCTGAAGATCATGTCGAAGCTCGACATCAGCGAAAAGCGCCTGCCCCAAGACGGCCGCATCATGCTGAAGATGAACATCGGCGGGCGCAAGAAGCAGCTCGATTTCCGCGTCAGCACCCTGCCCACTCTGTGGGGCGAAAAAATCGTGCTTCGGTTGCTCGACAAAGAGAACCTGCGTCTCGACATGACCAAGCTCGGTTTCGAGGCCGAGTCGCTGGTGAAGTTCGAAAAGGCCATTCTCAAGCCCTACGGCATGGTGCTGGTCACCGGACCAACGGGATCGGGCAAGACCAACACACTTTACTCGGCCATCTCACGACTGAACCAGCCCGACACCAACATCATGACCGCCGAAGATCCGGTCGAGTTTCAATTGGGCGGTGTTAATCAGGTGCAGATGAAAGAGCAGATCGGCCTGAACTTCGCCGCCGCTCTGCGCTCCTTCTTACGACAAGATCCCAACATCATTCTGGTCGGTGAAATCCGCGACTTCGAAACCGCAGAAATCGCCATCAAGGCCGCTCTCACCGGCCACTTGGTGCTTTCCACGCTGCACACCAACGGCGCCCCCGAAACCATTACCCGCCTCATGAACATGGGCATTGAACCGTTCCTGGTGGCGACCTCGGTCCATCTCATCTGCGCCCAGCGCTTGGTGCGGCGCATTTGCAAGGATTGCATCGAGCCCATGGACGTGCCCCCGCAAACGTTGGTCGATGCCGGGTTCACCCCCGACGAATCGAAGACGGTGAAGATCCAGAAAGGCAAAGGCTGCGGCGTCTGCAACAACACCGGCTACAAGGGCCGCTGCGGCCTGTACGAAGTTATGGAGGTCGATGACGAGATCCGGGAACTGGTTCTCGTCGGCGCATCTGCAGTCGAGTTGAAGAAAAAGGCCATCGAGCGCGGCATGATCACCCTGCGGCGCAGCGGGCTCATCAAGGTTGCCGCGGGTATGACCACGCTCGAGGAAGTGGCCCGCGAAACCATTCATTAATTCAGAAGTAGAGAGGGAAAGGGAAGGACTTTTCTATGGGTTTGTCGTTAAGCGATCTGCTCAAGAGAATGCTGGAGATGAACGGCAGCGATCTGCACATCACCACCAACTCGCCGCCCCAGATTCGCGTCCACGGCCATCTGGTGCCGCTCGACCTGCCGCAGATGACTCCTGCCGAGACTAAGCAGCTGGCCTACTCGGTTATGACCGATTCCCAGAAGCATCGCTTCGAAGAAAGTCTCGAGCTCGACTTCTCCTTTGGGTTGAAGGGTCTGGCCCGTTTCCGTGCCAACGTGTTCAACCAGCGCGGAGCCAGCGCCGCCGTCTTCCGCTTGATTCCTTTCGAAATCAAGTCATTCAATCAGCTCGGCCTGGCGCCCGTGGTCAGCAAGATGTGTGACAAGCCCCGCGGCCTGGTGCTGGTAACCGGCCCGACCGGATCCGGCAAATCCACTACGCTCGCGGCCATGATCGACAAGATCAACAGCGAGCGTCACGACCACATTCTTACGATCGAAGATCCGATCGAGTTCGTGCACATGAACAAGAACTGCCTGGTCAACCAGCGCGAGCTGCACGCCGACACCAAAAGCTTTACTGACGCCCTGCGCGCCGCGCTTCGTGAAGATCCCGACGTCGTGCTGATCGGCGAAATGCGCGATCTGGAAACGATCGAGTCGGCCCTGCGTATCGCCGAGACCGGCCACTTGACCTTCGGCACGCTGCACACCAACTCAGCCACGTCGACCATCAACCGTATCATCGACGTCTTCCCGGCCCACCAGCAGCCCCAAATCCGCGCCCAGCTGTCGCTGGTGCTCGAAGGCATCATGTGTCAAAGTCTGCTGCCTCGCATCGACGGCAAAGGCCGCGCCATGATCATGGAAATTCTGGTGCCCAACGCTGCCGTCCGCAACCTGATTCGCGAAGACAAAATTCACCAGATCTATTCGTCCATGCAGTCCGGCCAGGAAAAGTTCGGCATGCAGACCTTCAACCAGTCGCTGGCCACGGCTTATTTTCAGAAAGAGATCACGCTGGAAACCGCCATGGCGCGCTCCAGCAATACCGACGAGTTGCAGGAAATGATTAACCGCGGCGCCAGTTTGACCAACCGTCCGACCACGGCAGGTACAACTCTGGCTCGTGGCGCTGCTCCCTCCAAGCGTTAGCGCGGTTGGAGCAATAGCGCGGTTGGAGCAATAGATCGAGCATTAGAAATTTTGCAGCATTAGACATTTGAAGCAACACAGGTTTCACGAAACAGCAGGTCCAGTGAGGAGAAGCTAAACCATGCCAGTCTTTACATTTTCCGGCAAGGACGCGTCCGGACAGAAGATTACCGGCGAGCGCGTGGCACCCAACAAGCAATCCCTGCAGCAGACGTTGCGGCGCGAGCGCATCACGCCCGGTGCGATTCGCGAAAAAGGCAAAGAATTCTCCATGCCCACATTTGGCTCCGGCAAGGTCGGAACCAAGGACATTGCGATCTTCTTTCGCCAGTTTTCCGTCATGATCGACGCCGGCCTGCCTTTGGTGCAGTGCCTGGAAATCCTGGCGGCCAACCAGGAAAATCAGGCCTTCCAGAAGATTCTGACCGGCGTCCGGACCACGGTGGAAGGTGGCGCGACTCTGGCCAACGCCATGCGCCAGTACCCCATAGTTTTCGACGACCTTACCACCAACATGATCGAGGCCGGTGAAACCGGCGGTATTCTCGACATCATCCTGCAGCGCATGGCCACCTACGTGGAAAAAGCCGTGCGTCTGAAATCGGCGGTTAAGTCGGCCCTGATCTATCCCGTCGCCGTGGTCGGCATGGCCGGCGTGATCGTCGGCGCCCTGCTCAAGTGGGTCGTGCCCATTTTCGCCAACCTGTTTGCCGGTCTCGGCGTCGCCCTGCCTCTGCCCACCCGCATCGTCATGGGCCTGAGCGCGTTCATCAATACTTTCTGGTGGATGTTCATTGTGGCCGGCGTGGGCCTGTTCTTCGGGGTTAAGCAAATCCGCAAGCATCCCCGCGGCCGCTACTACTTCGACAAGATGCTGCTGTTCATCCCCGTAATCGGCGGGCTGTTGCGCAAGATCGCCGTCGGCCGCTTCACCCGAACCCTCGGCACGCTGATCACCTCGGGCGTTCCGATTCTCGAAGGCTTAAGCATCACCGCGAAAACGTCAGGCAACGCTGTCCTCGAAGAGGCGCTGATGAAGGTGCGCAAGGCTATCGAAGAAGGCCGCACCATCGTCGATCCGCTGCGCGAATGCGGCGTGTTTCCCAACATGGTGACCCAGATGATCGGCGTCGGCGAAGCCACCGGCGCTATGGACTCCATGCTCCAGAAAATTGCCGACTTCTACGAAGAAGAAGTCGACGCAGCTACTAAAGACATGCTGGCCATGCTCGAGCCGCTCATCATCGCCGTATTGGGCGTCAGCGTCGGCGGCATCGTCATCTCGCTCTACATGCCGCTGTTCGCCATGATCGCCAAGTTGGCAGGCTAGCAAGAAACCGGGTTGGGGTCTTGGGTGGCACGTCTTACGCCTAAGACCCCGAACCCTTAAGATCTGGGACTAAGACCTAAGACGTAAAACCATGCAATCCACTTTTGACGAGCGCAATTGGCTAGTCTGGCTGGTCCGGGTCCGCATTTTCATTCTGACCCTCCTGCTGGCCGTTGAGCTGGCGGTCGCTCACTTCAGTCCGGCGCCCCTGCCCGTGCGTCTGTTCGTCAGCACGATTCTGTTCTGGTACAGCCTATCCCTGTTCTACGTGCTGCTGCTCTCTTTCTGGCAGGAACACCGCCTGCAAGCCACGCTGCAAGTCCTGACCGACCTGTTTCTGGTCAGCCTGGTCATCCACGAAACCGGAGGTTGGGACAGTTCCCTCAACTTCCTCTATCCCCTGGTTATCATCGTGGCCAGCGTGCTGCTGCCGCGGGTGTGGGCCCAGCTCGTCGCCGCCCTGGCCTTTATCCTCTACGGCACCGTCCTCGAATTGAACTATTACGCCGTGGTTCCTTCCTACTGCACCACGCATCCCGGCCTGAAGGCGCTGCAGGCGATCATCTTCGTCAATCTTTTCGCTTTCCTGGCAGTGGCGTACCTGGCGGGACTACTCACCGCAAAGCTGCGCCAGGTGGGCGTGCAGCTGAAAGACACCAGCGGCGCGCTCGAAAGCCTGCAAGCGCTGCACGAAAATATTATTCACTCCATCAGCAGCGGCCTGATCACCACGGGCCTCGATGGCCGCATTACGCTGATCAACTCCGCCGCCCAGCGCCTCTTGGAGCTTGCTCCCACCGAATTGCTAGGCTCCCCAGTTCAAGAGCTGTTTCTCGATACGCTGCCCACCGTGGAATCGCAGCACACCCACGCCGAAGTCCGCTTCGATGTCCCAACAAAATTCCGCCGCACCGCCCGCGTGCGGGTGACCGCCCTGACCGTGCCCGAGCGCGGCGATCTGGGCTACGTCTACGTGCTCGACGACCTCACCGAGATTCGCCGTCTCGAACGCGAAGTCCGCATGCAGGACAAGCTGGCCGCCGTTGGCCGCCTGGCCGCCGCCATCGCCCACGAAATTCGCAATCCGCTCACCTCCATCGCCGGTTCGGTCAGCATGCTGTCCGCCGTCCCGGAAATGAACGAGGATCACCGCCGCCTGCTCGACATCGTGACCCGCGAATCACAGCGGCTGAATAGCATCATCACCGACTTCCTGGCCTACTCCCGCACCAAGCAGTATCACTTTGACCGTGTCGATCTGGTGCAGTCCGTCGAAGACACGCTCACGCTCATGGACCACCGCATGACGGCCGAGAAAACCGGCATCAAGATCGAGCGCCGCTTCACGGTGCGCCCAGCCTGGGCCATCGCCGACGGCGACAAGCTCAAGCAGGTCTTCTGGAACCTTTGCGAGAATGCCGTCCGCGCCATGAAAGAAGGCGGAACGCTCACCGCCGCCGTCGAGTCCCTGGGCGACGACTGGCAGGTCTCCTTCATCGACACCGGAACCGGCATGACGCCGCAGCAGATCGAAAAAATCTTCGAGCCATTCCAGTCAAATTTCGAAGGCGGCACCGGCCTCGGCCTGGCCATCGTCTACCAGATCATCCAGGCCCATGAGGGCAAGGTGTGGGCCCGATCGAAGCCAGGGCAGGGAACCACGTTCGTTCTGCGCCTGCGTCGTCTCGATGCCGAGCGCGCAGTCTCTGGCAATGACAGCACGGCTGACAAGAGCGTGTCGGAGAAATCTCGAGCGTTAGTAGGCGCGCAGCCCGCCGCGGCCGCAGCCGGAGCAGGAGGACGCTTCCATGGCTAATATCCTGGTATGCGACGACGAACGCTCCATCTGCGAAATGCTCGACATTTCCCTGCGCCGCGAGGGTCACCGCGTCGAGACCGTGCAGTCCGGCCAGAATGCGAAAAACAAAATTGACGGCGCGCTCTACGACGTCATCATCACCGACATCAAGATGCCCAACATCGACGGCATCGAAGTCCTGCGCCACGCACACCGGGTCTCGCCTGACTCCGCCGTAATTCTCATCACCGCGGTCGACGACTACGAAGCTGCGGTTGAAGCCGTAAAAGCCGGAGGTGCCACCGACTACATTCGCAAGAGTCCCGGCCTGGTCGACGAAATCAAGTTGGCCCTCAATCGCGCCGTCGAAAAACTGAACCTCAGCAAGCAGAACTTCGCCCTGCGCCGCGACGCCGCCACCCGCAACTCGCTCGACAACATCATCGGCTCCAGCGGTGCCATGGAAAAGCTCAAGGCAACGGTGCGCACCGTAGCCTCCACGGCCTCAACCGTTCTCATCCACGGAGAAAGCGGCACCGGCAAAGAGCTCGTCGCCCGCGCCGTCCACGTCTGTTCGCCCCGCGCCACCGACGCCTTCGTTTCCGTAAACTGCGGAGCCTTCCCTGAGACCTTGCTCGAAAGCGAACTCTTCGGTTACCTGAAAGGCGCCTTCACCGGAGCGAACCAGAACAAGCGTGGCCTGTTCGAGGTCGCCGACGGCGGCACTATCTTCCTCGACGAAATCAGCGAAATGACTTTGGCCATGCAGGTGAAACTCCTGCGCGTATTGCAAGAGCGCACCGTGCGTCCGGTCGGCAGCACCAGTGAAATCTCCATCGACGTGCGCGTCATCGCCGCGACCAACCGCAATCTCGACAAAGCTGTCGCCGAAAATCTGTTTCGCGAAGATCTTTATTACCGCCTCAACGTGATTCCCATCCGCGTCCCCCCGCTGCGCGAGCGCCGCGAAGACATTCCGCTGCTCGTCAACCACTTCCTGAAAAAGTACGCCACCGCCGCCGGCCGCAGCATCCTGCGCGTCAACGCCCCGTCGCTCGATTCCCTGTGCGGATACGAATGGCCTGGCAACGTCCGCCAGCTCGAGAACACAGTCGAGCGCGCCGTAGCGCTCGAAACCAGCGCCGAACTCCATGTCGAGCTCCCCGCGGAACGCCCCAAAGCCCACGCCGCCGCTGCCTCCGCTGGAGGACCGACCCTTCCTGAAATCGGCTCCGACGTCGCTCTCCCCGCCGGCATGGGCATGGAAAGCTACGTAGCCGGCATCGAACGCTCGCTCCTGCAAAACGCCCTCACCCAAAGCGGCGGCGTCCAAACCAAAGCCGCCGACGTCCTCGGCGTCTCCTACCGCTCCTTCCGCCATTTAATGAAAAAGTACGGATTGTAAGAACGCTCTTAGCTATTGGCTCTTGGCCTTTAGCCTGAGGCGGGTCCCGGAGGGACCACCGAAAATAGCCCGGCGTTCTCAACGCCGGGTTGTCGAGACAAAAGGGAAATCCGTCCCAGAGGGACGGCTGAAACGGTCTGTCCGCGTGTGATCTCATCCGTGCCTAGGGCACGGTGGCCCTTATGCTGGCCGTGTGTCCCGCCAGTGGAACTGGCGGGCTATTTTCGGCGTTCCCTCCAGGACCGGCGTCAATCCAAGAGCCAAGAGCCAAGAGCCAAGAGCTAGCTCTTCTTCAACTGCTGCTTCCACCCCAGCACCCGCGCCTTCGCCCCCTCGGCCTCAGCTTCCGGAATCAGCCCTTTCTTCATGTACAGCACCGACAAACTGGTATGCGCCAGCACGTCGTCCGGATCCAGTTCCGCCAGCCGCTGTGCCACGGCGATGGCATCGTCGTAGCGCTGCAAATCCTGCAGGGCCCGTGTCAATCCGTGCATGGCATCAGTAAACGTCGGATCGGCCGCCAGTGACTCGCGGTAAGCCGTGACGGCTTTCTCCAGGTGCCCTTCGGCCATCAAATCAAGCGCGGCGTAGTAATGGTCTTCAGCTTGAAGGCGGGCTTGTTCGTGGGCGTCTGCGTCAGGCATGCGGGAAAATTCCAAGCAGAAAACGGAGACAGGATTCTAACACGCGCCGTGATTGCAATTGCTTCCATGCCCTTCACAAGAAACGGCGTCGATAAACGGCGCGAAGGCCGCTCGGAGGAAGAGCAAGGACGAATGCCTTCGTGTACCTTCGTGCCCTTGGTGGTTCAAGATTTTTCTTCCCAGATGCGCGCCGCAACCTAACAGGTATGATGGAACAGCATGCGCTACCGTCTCCGCTTCTTATGGAATGCCACCAAAGGCCATCGTCTGGCCCCCTGGCGCAGTCCCTACCTGCTGTGGCGCATCGAAACCTACACCGGCGTGAAGATGACGCAGATCGGCTTCCTGGAATTCTGGGAATTCATGTGGCGTGAGCGCCACGACCTCTGGCGCTTCCTCAAGTGGACAAGTTCGATGGATCGCTGGGTCCATCCCAAACCGAAGAGTTCTTAGAAACAGGGTCCAGGGATCAGGGGCTAGGGTTTAGCAAGAAGCCAACAGGTGTCGATATTCTCCGAGGTCGAATGGTGCTCTCTAATCCCTAGCCCCTGACCCCTGACTCCCGCCTACGCCCCTTTACCTGCCGCTGCCCCCTCGCCCAAAAGGATGCTAACCTCGCTGCCCTTGCCCGCGCCAGTGATCTGCGCCGCCGCCCCGCGGTTGGCCGCAATCTCCAGATATCCCATGCTGCCCACAATGCCAAACACTTCCCCCGGCGAGCCTTCCGCGTAAGCGTGACGGATCTCGGTAATCTCGCGCCCTCCGATCACAATCTTGAACGCGCCCGGCTTGGCCGTAAACAGGGCCGGCACATCCACGGGCGTCACATTAGTGATGAGGTTGCCGAAGCGGTCGACCTTCAGCACCACTCCCCGTATGCGCCCGTCGCTCGTGGCTTTCGGACGCGGCGCGGCGAAGCGCACGAAATCTTCAATCTCGTCGCCGAATTTGTGCGAGTCCACCTGCTTCGCCAGGTAAGCCGCCACCGGAGCAAATATGTCGCGCGCATGAAACGTCTGGCTCACCGGCATCCGGAAATAATGGTCCGAAGTAATGTGACGCACATGAATCCGTTCTTCCTTGGCATAGACCATCGAAAGCACGCCATTATCGGGCGCGACGAAATGGTAGCCATCGCTCGAAGCCAGAATCGGCCGCCGCACCGTGCCCACGCCCGGGTCCACTACCACCACGTGCACCGTGCCATTCGGAAAATACGAATACGCCTGTGAAATCGCCAGCGCGCCATCGAGCACGTCGAAGGCCTGCACGGCATGCGAAATATCCACGATCTGCGCGTCCGGAGTGATGTCGAGAATCACTCCCTTCATCGCGCCCACATAATGATCGTTGGTTCCAAAATCAGTGGTAAGAGTAATGGTCGGACGATGTGGCAACTTTCCCTCGCTGGAAGACAAAAATTCCTGAAGACAAAATTATAGGTACAGCGAAGTTAATTTGCTGCGAACCTGCGAGTCAAGGCACCGAGGTAATGGGGAGCTTTCAGCAGTATTGTCGAAGCCTGACGGCCCCAGCCCAACAATACTCTGTCATCCTGAGCGGCGCTCTCGGCCGCGAAGGACCTGTGCAACTCGCCGGGAGTGCATAGGTCCTTCGCGCAAAGTACGCGCTCAGGATGACAATTGTTAGTTAGTGGATTCGGGCCAAGGGATCGATCCTATTCGTGGCCAGCGCCTCAATCCGGCCCGGTCGATCGGTCCTCGTCTCCTTCAAAAGTAATCTGGACGTTGACCCACATAGGTCTATCCTGATGCTGTTATGGCACGCAGGCAAAGCAGGCAAACCGCACGATTCGTTCTGATGCTGTATTCCATTGGATTGGTCTTCACCGTCCCGACCGGCCGCACTGGCGCAGCCGCCCAAAATTCCAAAGAACAGTTAAAGCCGACCGAGCGGCTCGTCAGGCGATACGAAAAGCTGATAGCCGCCGGTGATCTTCTCACCCCCGCAGGCTGGAAGCGCGCTTCGCAGCTTTTCGAAAAATCAAATCCCTACCCTCCGAGCGGAGACATCTACGTAGTATCGACAGACGGCGTCGTAGGCGAGGACTGGGTCAAAGGCGATCGCGCCCAAGTCGAGACGAAATGGGATGACAATTACGGAACGATCGATTCCGCCCTGCGATATAAGCCGCCCTCTCCGAGCGGCCGCATAGCGATGGCTCAGATGTTCTCCCTGGTCCTAACTCATGCGCAATCGGGCGGCTCCGGAAACGGCGCACCGCCGACAACATCCCTCCCGGCAGAGTGGAAGTTCGAAGGAGACCTGCACATCAGGAGCGCGACTGTTTATGCGGCAATCAGATACGTCCAACGGATGCGCGACCGCTCAACTGATCCAGCAATCCGCAAAAACGCCGCTAGAACGATCGCTGCCTTGAAACGGATGACCATCCCTTGCTCCGCCTGCGCTGGCTGACCCGCTAGCATTTTGCATCGGCAACTGGCGCAGTGCTATCGATGCGCAATCGCGGGCAAAAAGCTGAGACGAAAACAGATGACCTGGATTACGGCAAACAAAACGAACAAGCTTCCCGCACTTAACGGAGACAGAAAAGACTTGAAGCGGAAAAAGCTCGCGATCCCGATCACCGACGAGACTCCCACGATAATCGTCATCGCGATCTCGATGGACGAGAATTGTCCGCTCAGAAGATGTGAAATGCCGAGCAGGTAGAACCAGATAAGGCCCATCAGAAGCAGCCAAAATAGAAACAGGGGCAGTCCCACCCACGCCGTCGCGCGGGAGCGGCGAAATCCGAGGGCAACGCCTGCCCAAAGCGGCGCCGTCTGGACGAGATGGCGCACCACCAGGTTGCTGGCCAGCCCGACCCCGCCCACCAACGCCAGAACGATCGCCAGACAGCAAATCCCCATGGCCACCGGCGCGTTCGAGCGGCTAACGATTGTTTGGTTTGCTCCGCCGAAAGCGGACGACACATTTTCACCGTTCATCGATCCACCTCGTTTTGCGACTTCTGAAAATGAGGAACGATTAAACCGGGAAAAAGTTCCAGGAAAGTTTAAAAAGTTCAGCCAAGTGCAGCGGCCTACTCGTACCGCAGCGCCTCAATCGGATTCAGTCGCGACGCCTTCAACGCCGGAAAGAATCCCGACACAATCCCCACCATCGACAGAATCATGAACGAAATAATCATCACGCTCATCGAAGCATGCAGGAAGATCGCGCCTTCATGGTCGGCAGTCTTGTAGAACTCATCGTAAAGCGGCATGGGAGGAATCGCCCAGGTCAGCACCTCAGCGACCGCGATCCCGATCACGCCGCCCACAAAGGTGAGCACCAGCGCCTCCAGCAGAAACTGAATCAGAATGTGCCGCGGCCGCGCGCCAATCGCTTTCCGCAGCCCGATCTCCCGCGTCCGCTCCGTCACCGACACCAGCATAATGTTCATCACGCCGATGCCGCCCACGGCCAGCGTAACCACGCCGATCAATCCCAGCACCGCCTGCAACCCATACGAAAAGCCGTTGATCATGGCGCGGTCTTCGATCGTGTCCCACTCCGGCGTCGCCTTGTCATCCTTGGGATCAAAGTGGTGCCGCCGCGCAATCACTTCCCGCGCCGCCATGAGCGCCTTTTTGTTCAGCTCTGGCGCAGTCGGCTGAATAATAATCTCGTCCGGATCGCGAACATTCTTCAGATCGCGCATCAGCGCAAACGGAATAAATCCGTTCTCGTTATCGGGCCCTTGATACATCGAATCCTGAATCTTGTTGCGCATGGTCCCAATCACTTCGAAATCGAGCCCGCCAATTTCAACGTGCTGCCCCGAGCCCGGCGCGCCCTGAAAAACTTTCTTGGCGGCCTCGTAGCCCAGAATCACCACGCGCCGGTGGTCAGCGAAATCGCTCTCGTTGAAATAGCGTCCATCGTCGAGAATCAGCTTGCGCATCTGTCCGTACGGCATGTCCACGCCGCGCACCTGGAGCGAAACTACGCGCGTGCCAATCTTGAATCCCAAATCGCGATCGATCTCCCCGCTCACCGCGCGGATGATCGGCACTTCATCGCGAAGCGCCTCCACATCCTCCAGTTCGTACCGAACCGCCTTGCCCGCCCGCTGCCCGCCGGCCTGCATGCTGGTCTGCCCCGGCCACAGTACGATCACATTGTTCCCCATATTGAGGAACGCATTCAGCACGCACCCGCCCAGCCCCTGCCCGTAAGCCAGCAGCAGCACCACCGAAGCCAGGCCCCACACTATGCCCAGCATAGTCAGCGTCGACCGCATGCGATCGCGCATCAGCGACTGCCACCCTTGCGAAATGAGTTCTTTCAAATACATAAAATCAACATTAATCGCCCTGTCATCCTGAGCAAAGCGAAGGACCTCTGCAGTCTCTCGCGATCAGCAAAATAAAGAGGTCCTAGGCTTCACTCAGGATGACAAGGCTTCAGCTCGCCCTACGCAATATGTATATCGCCCGATCCGGTGTGCACCCGCAACAGCGGCCCTCCGCCGCGCACCTTGCCCCGAATCTGTTTATGCGTATCTCCCACCCGCCCCTGCACCGTCATCTCGATGGGAGAATCAACATCCACCGTCCCTGAACTCGTGGAGATGTCCGCGTCGAACGCCGCATTCGACGGCAGTTGCACGTGCACGTTGCCCGAGCCGGTATGAATCTCCCACGACCCGCTCTGTGTGCCTTCCGCCGTAACGTCGCCGCTGCCCGTCTCCCCGCGGAAACCGCCTTGCACGCCGCGCGCGATAATGTTTCCCGAACCGGTGTGCAGGTAGACGTCGCCCGATCCCGTCTCTTCGATCTCGACGTCGCCGCTGCCCGTGCCACCCTTCACCGGTCCCGAAATTTCACGCGCCCGCACGTCGCCCGACCCGGTCTGCAGCGTTACCTCGCCCGTAAGGTGGGTGAGCTTCACGTCGCCCGATCCCGTGGTCACGTCCACGTTGCCGTGCGTGCCCTCAACCAACTGATCTCCCGAGCCGCTGTGGCTGCGGATGGTCGTATCCGCAGGCACGGTAATTTCATAATCCACGGAGATGTTTTTCACTTCCACATAATCAATATGAACGCTGTTGCCCTCCTGCCGGATGGGAGGATTCTGCGCCACCGCTTGAGCGCTATCCCGGTTTCCGCCGACGCCGACACCCGGCAGAATGTTCCAGCGATCGCTCATGAAGACTTTTCCGTGAATGGTTACCGATCCCGAAGCCCCCGCCCGCACCGTAACATCGCCCGAATGCGTGAGCACTTCAAGATCGACGGGCCCGCTCACAGTCAGTGTTCGGTCGAAGGTGGCGGCCGGGGTAGAAGAAGCGAAGACCGTGGTGGTGAATAGCACGACCAGCGCGGCCACGACTAACAACCGGCTGGACACGAAGGTTGAGCGAGCAGAAGTTGAGCGGGCAGAAGTTGAGCGGGCAGTGCAAGTGTTATTCATAGCGTAGTGACTCCACAGGTGTCATATCCGCGGCGCGCTGGGCCGGATACATGCCCGCCGTCACGGTGATCAACGAAAGCGTCAGAATCGAAGCAACAATCGAAATCCACGAAACGATGGGATGGGGAACAAAATCGGGAAGAGGCAGCGCTTCCAGGGCGGCACATAACCCGATCCCAACAGACAGCCCGAGCGCGCCGCTGACGATCGTCAGCATCGCCGACTCGGCAAAAAATTGCCGCAGAATGTCGCGCTTGGTCGCGCCCATCGCCTTGCGCGTGCCAATTTCCCGCGTGCGCTCGGTCACAGAAACCAGCATGATGTTCATCACGCCGATCCCGCCCAGGCACAGCGTCACAATCGCCACACATCCGAAAAATAAGGTTACGACGCCGAAAATCTTGTCCAGAAGCTTCGCTCCCTCCATAGTGTCCCAAATAAAAAGCGCGTCCTTATCCAGTGGCTCGAAGTGGTGCACTCGCCCCAGCGTGCTCCGCACCTGCTGCACCGCGGCCTCATGCTCTTCCGGATCGCCCACTTCGAAAACGATGTCGTCCAAATACCCGCGCGTAATCCCCGCTCCAGGCTTCTCGGGCGGCGGAAAATCGCGCGACACTGCCGAATACGGCGCGAACAGATAGTCGTTGTCCGGGCCGCTGTAGCTGGCGTTCTGCTTCTTTTCCTGCAGAGTACCCACTACCAGATAGGGGATGCTCTGCACCAGCACAGTAGCGCCGATCGCTGGCTGTCCCGGAAATAATTGCCGGTTGGCCTTCGACCCCAGCACCAGTACGCGACGCCCCTCGCGCTCGTCGTCCTCAGTAATCAGCCGGCCTTCGGAAATCTGCAACGACCGGAAACTCTGATACGCCGGCCACATCCCGACCACGCCCCGGTTTGCCAGGTTGTACTGGCTGACTTCAGGAATCGTGCGTCGCAACTCCGGGCTGACGTAGTGCACCAGGTAGCACTCGTCACGAATCAAGTCGGCATCGTCCACGTTGAGATGAATCTCTCTGCCCGCCGCCCGCCCGCCCGCCTGCGCGCTGGTTCTCCCGCCCCATACGATCACCAGGTCCTTCCCCAGCGTCTGCATGTGCTTTTTCTGGTCGACGCTGAACCCGCGTCCCAGCCCTACCAGGATGATCACCGATGCGATGCCCCACACGATGCCAAACATCGTAAGGAACGTTCGCATCTTGTGAGCCCGAAATGTGGCGAACGCCTGGAGCAGGATTTCGGTAAGAGTCATCGTGAACCCCAAAGGAACCCGGCTTCCGGTTCTCGGCTTCCGGTGGTACGGATGAGCGCTTCGAACGGGAAGCCGGATAACGAAAGCCGAGAGCCTGGCCTTACTGCAGTACCACCTGATCGCCTTCCTTCAAACCGCTAAGCACTTCGGTCTTCGCCCCGTTCGAGATCCCAATATTGACCGGGACTTTGTTCTTGCCCTCTTTGCCCTTCGGATCAGGAATTTCGACCGATGCCTTCTTGTCTTTGTCGTAGATAATGGCGCCTTCTGGAATCTG